>Ga0316207_10000005_pt1 | contig 527326 bp, 493 predicted proteins | sample 6weekpyrite_MG_FD_204943 | JGI IMG/M metagenome (GOLD analysis project Ga0316207, IMG submission 204943) | Microbial mat bacterial communities from mineral coupon in-situ incubated in ocean water Damariscotta River, Maine, United States -... | ecosystem: Environmental > Aquatic > Marine >...
CGATTAAACCACAGACCAAGAAAAAGTCTCAACTACAAAACTCCATTTGAAGTTTTTATGAAGGAGTTTAGTCAACAATTAGCTAGTTAGATGTAGGTGAAAATTGCACTTATTTTTAGAATTGGCGTAGCATAAATATGATTATTTAGTAATATTTAGGTGGTTTTTTTATGAAGTTCAGTGGCTCCGGATACTGGAAACGACCCTTTAAACTTACATATACCTTTAAACACCCTATATTTCGAAGATTTCACATTTAAGAAATAAACTCAAAAAGTATATAAAGGGTATATAATGGCACCGAATTGGCACCGAGTTTTATTTATATTTTCCATGTATCATACTTGACACCAGTCCAGCCTCATTTTTATTTTCTGCAATAAATACACCTGCTATATGTAATGGAACAAAATATACAATTATATAAGCAACTAACTCATGTATTTCTTTGATATCGTGAGCGACTTCTTTACTTAAACCTAATTCTTGGTAAAAATGTATACTTAATCCACTAATACTCATAAATATAAGTGTTGCATACATCACATAGTAAGAAACCCTTACCGCTTTATGGTGTAAATCTAAAGAGTTAAAACTATCCTTTTTACTACTGTCAATAAAAAAGAGATAGATTCTATAAACTATTAAAAAAGCAAGTGCATATCCAAATATAATATGCCATTCCCACATCCCTGCACGAATAGCTTTTGCTAAAACTTTTGCTTGTTCAGCTGTTATCTCAATTCCAATGTCTGAGAGTTTTGTCATTAAAATCTCAGAATTTGTTCGCCATGAAAGAAATGTTTTACGTAAAAAAAATGTAGCTAGTAATCCAAACACAACAATAGCATTTAGCCAATGCCATATTCTGAATTTCAATGTATATTTCATAGTAAGCTCCTTTATAGAGGATTTTTATAATTTTAGCATAATAAACTTTTTGTGATAACAAGTTTTATTTTTGTAAGCTCTTAGTAATTAAGTTAAAAAATATTACAATGTAGTTATACCAAGTTAAAGGATAAGTTATGAAATTATTTAAAACAACAACTTATACAGTTGGGATTATATGTTTATTAGGAAGTTTAGCATATGCTGCTGATATATCACAAAGAGGACCAATGTCATTTGATACCTATGACACAAACCAAGATGGTGCTGTAAGTGAAAAAGAGTTCTATGATACAAGAGCGAAAAGAATGGCTATAAGGGCAGAGCAAGGAATGCCTATGCGAAATGCAAGTAATGCTCCTGAATTTAGTCAGTTTGACACAAATAAAGATGGAGAGCTATCTAAAGTGGAACTATTAGAAGGTCAAAATGCACAGATGCAAAAAAGACGTTTAAACAGAGGACAAAAAGGCAGTGGGCAAGGTCTGGGACAAAGACAAAAATAGAATTGTTTTAGTTATTGGAATTAGTATTTAGTAAAACTACTGAACATGTGTTCAAATATTGGGAGTTTAAGGTAGTGGACAATTTCGAGTTGCCATTAATCATTAAGCAATGCCAGAAATATAAATGAGAAGAAAAAAATATAGTATCACTTACTATGTTTTTGCACACTAACTGCACAAAAAACTCTAACTACGAATAAGATTCGTTTTTTGGAATAGTTTAGGCACATCAATAAATTATATAATTATAATTTAGATTTAGAAAATCATTTTTTAAAGTGAAATGAAAATAGATGGTAATTATCTACATATTCATAAGATAAAATCATTTGATGTTTATCAATTATTTTCTTTACAATATTCAAGCCAAGTCCATAACCTTTAGAACCCCTCGAGTTTTCTTCTTGAGTAAATGCTTTTAAATAATAATCTATGTCATGAACTAATTTCTCACTTCTATTTTTGACCGTTACAACATTTTTATCTGCAATGATATATACTGGATATTCAGTCGTATATTTAATCGCATTATCGATTAGATTTTTTAATGCAAGAGAAAGATAGTTTAGATCACCATCAATTAAAAAATCATTTTTAATGTCAATGTTTATTATTGATTCATCCTCTAAAATAAGTCTTGATAGTGCTTCAAGTATTAATGTCTCCACTTTAAAAACATCTTTTTTAATATCACCGATAGCATGAAGTTTTTCAATCTCTAAAAGTTCTGAACTTAATCGTTCAAGTTCTGCAAAAGACTTTTGTATAATTGCTTTGGATTCTGAATCACCAAGTGTTTCAACGGCGAACATCCCTTTAGATATTGGTGTTTTTAGCTCATGACCGATATCTCGTAAAAACTCTTCTCTTGAAGTTATAAGGCTCTCTATATTTTGTGCCATAGTATTGTATGTAGTAGCAACATTACCAATCTCATCACTGCTTTTTACTTCTACTCGGCTTGGATATTTGCCTTGCGTAAAATTTTGCATTTTTAAAATGAGTTCTTTTAAAGGTGATAGTATCTTTACTATAATGAGAAAAATAATAATTAATACAATAATGTCAAAGAGTACAAGTATATTAAGTAGCCACTGCTCTTGAAAGCTTTTTTGTAGTTGTTTATCTATAAGTGTTATGCTGTCATCCATATATCGTATAAACAACAGATATTTACTGTCATTAGTTTTTAAAATTTGCAGCTCCCCAAAAGAGTGCGGTTGTATTAAAATGATTTTCATAGATTTATCTGCCAACATATCTAATCTACTTAAATTTAAAGTCTCTACCTTTTTGTCTATCTGATTAGGATTTGACGTTGCTAACAATAAAAATATCTCTTTTGCATCTTGAAGGTATTTTTGAGTTATAAGAGCTTCAACTCTTTGTGTGTTTATTTTATCCATCTGATACCCGATAACGACCATAATCGATAAGCTTATCAAGAAAAGAATTGTTATTTTTTTAAAAATCGACATTTGTCATCCTATGAATTTATACCCAATACCCCAAACTGACTTAATGTAGTGCGGCTCTTTCGCCTCATCAGCTATTTTTTGACGGATATTACTGATATGAGTATCAATTGTTCTGGCTTTTGTATCATACTCCAATGCAGTAGCATTTATAATCTGCTCTCGTGAAACATTTTTACCTCTGTTTTTAATTAAAAAAAGAAAAATTTCAAACTCAATTCTAGTAAGCTCAATAGGATAGTCATCAACGCTCACGCTGTATGCGCCCTCGTCTATAACAAAGTCAGAGATTGTCATAGTACTATTTTTGTTGTAACGATTCAGTACCGCTTCAATACGCAATACTAATTCTCTCGGCTCATAAGGTTTTTCCAAATAGTCATCAACACCAAGATCATATCCATATATTTTATTTCCAATATCGCCTCGTGCTGAAGAGATAATGATTGGAATATCTAACTTATCTTTAATAGCCTTCGTAACATCAAAACCATCCATCTCAGGCAACATAAGATCAAGTACTACAATATCAAAAGCCTCCTTCTCAACAAGGATAGAATGAAGAGCTTCTTTTGGATTTGCATATGCAACAGTTGTGAAATCATAATTAATTAAATAATTACTAATAAGAGTTTGCATCTGAATATCATCTTCAATAAGTAGTACTCTTTTACTCAACTTCCCACTCCTTCATATACCTGACGAAATCTTTTTTTTGATTTGGAGTTAGTAGTTTATGCATCTTTACGAAAAAATCTGCTTGTATATCAACTGAGAGGCTTTTTAGTCTGTTTGTCAGTCTAACAAATTCATCTCTATCAAAAGTATCAGATAAAAAAAGTTTTGCTATCTCTTTTCTTGTATCTTCTTCTTCCTCATAAAACTCTTTATGTTCATGTTTGAATTTTTTTACAATTTTTACAACTTTTTTATATTGATGGTCACTGAGTTTTAAATAACTAATATCAAGTGGAAGATGATGCCCTTTATATTCATGTTCATCATCATCTGCAAAAAGCGGCGACATAATCAATAATAGTATTATTAACAATTTCATATCAACTCTCTATAGTAGGCATTTTAATATTATTATCTTCAATTAAGCCTTTTTCAACATCTGTGTGACAGGCTTTACAGTTTGCTTTGCTTTTTACTTTTTTACTTTTGAAATATTTACTATTAATATTTTTATGTCTTTTTTTCCAAAAAGAAGTTTGTGTTATAGCTATAGTATCTTTATTTTGCAAAGATTTCAATATATTCACAGAAGCTTCGCTGGTAGAATCTTCTGCAGAGTTCTCTAGCAGATAAGTCAAAATACTTTGGGTATCATCTGGTTCTAATGATGCGTCATCACCAAAATGCTCTTCTAAGTTTGCCATCATAATTTTCCATGATTTTTTTGGAAGTAATGCGGGTGGATATAGGATATGACAAGAGGCACATTCATTTACAAAAAGGGGATTCTCCTTTTCGTAATCTATTGGCTGATGATACCCAGCCGTAATAATATTACCTTTTACACTTAACGCATAAACTAAAACAAATATACTAAACCCAATACCAACAACAGATATTATTTTTTGAAAAAACGAAAGTTTTACACTTTCACCTTGTATATTTTTATAACCACTAACAATAGAGTTCAAAGTTTCGTGTTTTGCATGTAAAAGTCTATCAAGTAAAACACCACTCACATGTGCAGCTATAAGTACCCATAAAGTAGCTCCGAGAAATTCATGTATCTCCTCAAATAACTCCATATCTTTGAAAAATGAGCCATGTAAAAAAGCGAAGACTCCCCTGTTCTCTTGTATTCCATATGTCAAAAAACCAGTTATAGTCAGTAGAAGAAGTACTATGATTATTCCAACCATAGTAAAACCTGCCGCAGGGTTATGTCCTATATACTCTTTTTTAAGATTAAAAATCGAAAATATGTACTCTTTAAGAGCAGTTTTGTTTATATTAAAATCACTAAATTTAGAATATTTTGGACCAACTACTCCCCATAATACTCTATATAAAATCAATACGCCAAGTGCACTGCCCAAGGCTACATGTAGACTAAGAAAATCATCCCATTCAGCTGTAATATATGCGTTAAAAACAAATATAACCAGCAGAGTATGAAATATACGTGTTGGTAGTGTCCATACATATGTCTTCATTTCACACCTCCTATAAGTTTGATACTATCTATTAGTCATCCCAACGGCCATAATTTGGGATATCTATATCTCTTTCACTATATGAGCCTTTGTCAGCCGTTTTGTGACATGCCATACAATTTGAGAGAGACTTAACTTCTTTTTGTATTATCAAATCTTTACGGATTTCTCTGTGTTTTTTTATAAAATATCTAGTATCTGTTACGGCTATCGGCGTTTCATTAGCCCTAATACTTCTGTTTATCTTTTTACTTCTTTTATAATTAGTAAACTTTTCAGCTGAGTTCTCAACAAGATACTTCAGTATCTTTTGATTATCTTCAGGCTCCAGAGATGCATCTGTATCAAAATGATTTTCTAAATCTTCCATAAGCTTTACCCAAGATCTTTCAGGAAGAAGACCTGGTTGATATGCAAAGTGACAACTTGCACATTCTTTAATATAAAACTCATCAGTAGCAGGTGCTACACCTCTTTTCTTTGAAGAATCAAATATACCAGCATATAAACTTCCTACTACTAATAGTGATATTAATATTAACTTATTCATCTTGTATCCTTTGTTTATTTTGATGAGATGTATGCAAGTACATCGCCTTTTTCTTTAGCCGTTCCTTCACGATTGTAAACATCTTTAAAATTACGGCGTAACCATTTTTTCACACTTTTAAGGCTACTTAATCGCTCAGCATTTACCGAAGGAGAAAGTGGGTCAATATCTTTTCCTGTAAAAAAGTTCTCACCTTTTTTAGATAAATCATTTCCATGACAACTTACACAAGAAATCTCTTTGCCTTTCTTACCAATATGTTTAGAAGTAAAGATAACTTCTCCACGCTTGCTGTTAAACCCTTGAAATGTTGGGTCTTGTTTTAAAACTTCTGAATTAAGAGTCTTTAGATAATTGCTTACCTCTGAACTCTGTGCAAAAACTGATAATGATAAAAATAAAGTTAGTATAAAAACCTTCATCTCATACTCCTTGTTTTTTGATACCTATATAGTAATATCATTATGTCAAGTGTTGAGAATAGTTACTTAACAGTTTCTTGACAGTTTAGTTATCAAAGAAAAACTCCTACTATGAAGAGATAAAAAAATATTTTAAATAACTTGTTTTAATTTAGAATAATCCCATTATAGTGACATCATAATCGGTGTATAGGGAAATATTAACCCCTGTATGAAAAGGTTTAAAATTCAAGTTCAGAAAAAAAATCTATTTGAAAAAAATACTATTTACTATTATTGGTTTATTTGTCGCTGTTCAATTTATAGTATGAATTATCGCATTACTTCAGTAATATATGTATAGAATTTTGTGAATATTAGTTCCCTTCAAATGAATATTTGATTTTCTAGCACATCAGCTATCCCATCATCACTCTCTATAGAACCAAATAGACAATCCAAAAATCACTTAACCCACTTATCATCTCTATATATTTTTAACATTGCATTTTATTTAAAACAAGTCTCTTCGAGAGAATATTGACGAATCAATAAAACTGCATTTTATCTTTTCCCAAATATTTTTTAAAACACCTACATTCATAAAAACGATACACGAGATGAGAAGCGGAAGAAAGAGATTTTGGAAGAGTTCATTTTGTTCCATTGAGATAATGGGATAAAGAAAAAGATCAACCAAGACTCAAATCAAAAGAAAGTCATAAACGAACTTCATTCGTTTTAAAGGTACAAAGGATATATCATGACACAATCACAAATCGAAGAACAGTTTAAAGGAATAGAAGGAATTAACGAGGCTAAAAAGGTTTATAAAGATTTAGCAAAAAAACTACACCCTGATGTTGGAGGAAGTACAGAACTATTTAAAATACTTAACCAAGTATATAACCATATTTTAGAACATGGATTAAACTTTTTAAATGACACTGAATTTGATTTAGAACTTGAAAAAGTTATCAGTAAAATCCTACATTTTGAAAATATAATTATTGAAGTAGTTGGCTCATGGATTTGGTTATCAGGCGACACAAAATCTATCAAAGAGGAACTTAAAGAGATTGGATTTAGATGGAGAAGTAAAAAGAAGATGTGGAGCTATGGAGAGATGAAAGGAAAAAGAAATCACAAGGAACAAAATATCGATTCTATAAAAGCAAAATATGGATGCCAAGAAGTAAAGACTAAACAAAGAAATAAACTTCCAAATTAGGCGAATTAAATTCGCCACATCGTAGCCCAATTTTTAAAATAAAGTCAAATAAAAAGCCTAAAAACAGGACTTTAAAAGAATGTGAAAATTTATTCAAATTACTCCCATTTTTATTTGAAACAATTCCTTTATAGCGGTACCATTGTTTATGTGTAGGGACAAATTAAACCCTATATAAAAAGGTTAAAAATGGAAAATACAAGTAGAAAGAATTTAGAACATTCTCATAGACATTTAGAAAAGATAGCAGATAGTTTTGCTCATACAATTACAGATGCAGAAGATGATGGCTTAGATAAAAAAATAGTAGATATATTAGACAAACATTTGAATGAAATTAGAGAGTTAGATGAAAATATATTTAATGAAATAAAATCTTGTAGCTATATCGCAGACAAACGAAAATAATGGATGTGATATGGATGAAATATTATCAGACACACATCGTAATATGTGCCAAAAAGTAAAAAGCTACAAGGATAGCAATAAAAAGAATCAAGATGAGTTTTACCTCATTTTAGAAGAGCCAGTTTTAAATTTGATTTTAAAAGCGGATATTACACCAAGCTCTAAAATATTATTAGTTTATTTATTGTCAAAGGTGCACTTTTCTTATGAACATTTATATATTTATCTTCCATATAAATTATTAGAAGAAGAGACAGGTATTAAAAAACCTACAGCGATAAATGCTCTTAAAGATTTAGATAAAAAAGGTTTTATACAACTTCATGCAGGAACCAAAAGAGCCCATAACAATAAAATAAAAGAGTTTCTATTCGGAAAAAAACAATTTTACAACCCACATCGTAATCAACAAAACATTATAGAAATGACACCTTTTTTTGCAAAATTTCTCAAGGCTGAAAAATGATACTTTCAGACAGCTCAAAAATCATGCTTTGTGAAGGCTCAAAAACTAGTCCGTACTTAAGACTAACACTTAATTTAAAACATATAATCTATTTAAAATATACTTACTCATATAAAATGAAATATGAGAATAGAATAAAACTATCAAATGAGGCTTCTTATGAGAGCCTATGAATTTTTAAACGATTATTTTAATGAAGATGAGAACTTCATAATAGCCCAAAAACACCCAAAGAGAGATGGAAAAGTAAAACACCATCACACCATGTTAAATATTAAAAATGAAAACCTAAAAAGTCAATTAGGACGGTTTTATTATATGAATAAGGATGATGGGGTGGACATATATTTTTCATTGAACAGCTATAAAAAACAAAAATCTTTTTATCCAAGTCGTAAAGAGGAGTTTGTAGAAAAGATTAAATCATTTTATTTCGATATTGACAAAGGCGACATAGAAAATAAAAAAGCTGAAATAATCAAACTATTTGGCAAACCCACCTATGAGATAGAAAGCTCAAGAAATAAATTTCAATTTATATATAAATTTAATGAACCCTATCTTGTTAATAGTGTAGATGATAGAGATAAATTCAAACAACTTCTGAAAGGTTTATGTTATAACTTTGACATCGATAAAACATTTGATACTGCAAGAATTTTTAGACTTGTTGGACATATAAATAAAAAATTAAATAATAATAATTTTGAAGTAACGGTTATAAAGAATGAAAATTATTACAACTTCGAGCGATTTGAAGAAATCGCAAAAAATTATTTAATGACAGAAGAACCTAAAAAGATAAATACCCCTAAAAAAGCCTCACAAACCCTCCAAAAAACAAAAGCTTTAAAAAAATCGAACAATGGCTCGCCTGAGACTATTTTTACTAAATACGAGAAAGTTACAAAAAAGATAAATCGTAAATATAAAGAGCTATTAAATAAATATAATCAAGATTATTCTACAGCCGACTTAGGGTATGCCAGATGGCTTAGAACTTCTAAAAGGATAGAGGACGATGAAGTCATCATAAAAAAACTATTTGAAGCCAGAGGGTATAAAAATATGATGGAGAAACACGGCTATCAAATTGGGTACTACATAGAGAATATTTTAGAAAAAAGTAGATACTAAGTTAAAAAAAAGAGCAAACTATCTTATAGTATAGGAAAGAGCCTAAGAAAGGGCAAGGTTAGACAAATGTTGCACATTAGTCGCCTTGTTTTTGTTAAACACAAAAATAAAAAAAGGATTTAAAATATGGAATACTTAACCTATATAGAGATTAAAAGATTAACGAATATAATTATCACAAGAGCGATTAAAGAGATAAACTCAAGATATGAAAAAAAATCAATCGATGAGTTTGTAAAAAAATATGGATGTAAAAATGAGAGAGAATTTCTACAGTTAGTATGTTGCGAGGTAGAGTCACTTGATTTAAATATCAGTATACGAGAGACTATTAAAAATTTAGAGAATGAATCATACTCCATTCACAATGATTTAGATGTAAAAATATCCAAGTTAAATGAATCAGAGGAGTATAACAAATACCTAAAAGAGCAACTTATCTTTATGAGTGAAAAAACTGAACTCTCCAAACAACAAATAAAATATCTACAAAACTATATCGATGACATGGAACTTGTCCTTCGTCACAACAATATATCTTTTAAAAAGGAGATTAAAAATATAAAACCAAACAGCACTCCTCCAAAAAGACCGAGTCTATAAATGAGATATATTCGAATAAAACTAAGTGAGAAGGAGTTTGAAGTATTGCAGGGGTATATAAATATTACAAACTTATCTCGGCACTCATATATAAAAGAGGTGCTACTTCAAGATAGTAAAAATTATCAGCTCTACTATTCTTTACATCGAATAAACCTCACACTTGAGAAAGTGGCTAAGAGCATAACAGAGCGACACTACTGTGAGAGTGATGTTGAAATATTTGCATATCTGCATACAATTGAGAGTCAGCTAAATAAGATTATCGATGGTAATCACAGTAAATAGTGGTAAAGGTAATCTCGCCAATTATCTCATCAATGGAAATAACAATAGCAGAGACAAAGAAAAAATAACTATTTTAGAGGGTAATGCAAAACTAACAGACTCCCTCTCAAAATCAATTGATGCTGATGATAAACACTTCCATTTTATTTTAAGTGCACATGGTAAAAGAAGCGATACAGATATGAGAGAGATTTACGATGATTTTAAAAAAGAACTACTGCATGCATATAGTGATGTCGAAGTTAATCTATTGTCAGTTCTACACCAAGATACAGAGAACAGCCATATTCATATACAAGTTCCAAAAAGAAACCTTTTAACCAACACCAAACTTGACTTATATTTTCACAAACGAGACATGAAAAGATTTGAGATGATTCGTGACTATCTGAACCTAAAATATCACGAAGCACCTCCATCTCCAAATGCAACATCCAACCCAACAAAGAATTGGGCTTATAATCCACAGTCAATAAAAAATAAATTGGAAAAAAAAGCCTTTGAAAATAAATTCTTAGATTACCTTTTTGAAAACAAAGAACAGTTCAATTCTCATGAAGAACTCATGCAACATATTACAGAAGATTTAGGTATCAAATATAATAAGGTAGGCTATGATTACAAAAAAGATGACTTCTACATCACGATACAACATCAGGAGGGATTAAAGGCTCAGAGAATATTTTCCCCACTTTTTAACGATGGAAAATCTAAATACATTACAAATGAAGATGGAGAAAAACAATATATAAAATATAACTTTCAAAATACTCCCATCGAGAAACAAAAACAGCACCGTCATCAAGAGTCTTTGCAAAAATTAAGAGAGAGACTTGATTCAATGCAAGGGAAATATTCAAATTATATTGAAAAACGAATAGGTAGCGCTCGAGAAAAAGCAAATAAAAAAATAGAAAATATAAGAATTGAACCTCTCCAACCACAAGAACCAATCAACACCGAGCAAAAAACTCTCTCTGATAAAGATATACAAAAAGAGAGTTATATTAAAAACACGGCACTTATCTATCAAACGATAGAACAGTTTAGAAAAATCAATCTCGCAGACATCGCATCGAAACTGTTTCACTATAAACAAATCGATAAGGGAGAGTTCCATACACTTATAGAACATCCTAAAACGGCACAGCAACTACTTGTATATAAAGATAAGGAGAAAGACGAGTATCGTTTTAGAGGTTTAAATAATCTAAAAATAGATGGGGATATTGGAAAATTATTAGAGATGAACATCTATTCTATCCATGCTCATGCAATACAACTACTTCATCCTATTCGAATGATGGTTGGCATATATAAAGATTTAAAAAAATTAGGAAAAATTGGCTTGGATGCACTTGTAAAACATCTGCAACAAAAACGTTGTACACATAAAGAAGAAAAAAGAAAGCCTTCATTATTTTCAAAAGATACAAATATGCCAACACTATCAAAAGATTTAAAACCAAAATAACTAAGCGAATGATATTCGTAGTTTTTTCGATAAAATTACTAGAAAAAGAAGTTTTATGGTTGTATCAAGTAGTATATTTGAAGGAAAAATTGAAAAGTTGGTTGATGAGTCACTCCGACAAATAAAAAAAATAAAAGTTAAAAGATTTAAACAAGATATTAAATTTTCAATAACACTACCAAATCGTGAGGTTTCATACACACCCATTTCTCTCGATTCACAAAACAATAAAAAGATTACAGTTTCTATTCCTTTTAACCCTTTGGAACCTTTGTACAAGAAGAAATTCAATAAGAATGACTATCTCTACACAGATACAATTATCGAAGTTGAAAATCCTATTGAATATATACTGTTGACTTTCCATCCTGAAACGGTAGATGTTCCATGTGAGCCATTTATAGATATGTACGGATACACTATTGACTCCGTCAAAGAGTTTGGAATTAAATGTTATATGGGTGTTGTCTATCAATCAGACAATGTAACAAAAAATAAGGTTACCTATCTACTCGAAAAATATTATGGGATGGTTATATATGACTTTAATAAAATAGATTTGTTTGAGTATAAGTATAAAGCAAATCCAAATTTATTTAACGAGATAAAGAGTGCAGTTGAGACAGCCTACACTTTCAACCTTCTAAATGACTATAACAAAGAAGAGATAAAAAACATATTTTTAAGATTCTCATCACTTTATGAAGTCAATGAAAAAAAAGATGAAGTTGTAACAGCTATAAATATACTGTTAGAGTCTTACAAAAAAGTAAAGGCGACGACTAATTTTTTAGAAAAATCCTTTAAAAAACTAAATTATCATTTTCTCTATCCAAGTGATAAAGAGAGAATAGATGCAATTGTAAAGAAGCAATTTACTAAACAACGAGGAGTAAGAGAATTTAAAGAGTTTGTAGCTTCCAAGATAGCTGTAGAGAATGTTAAAGCCATTCTTCAAGAAGCTAATATTGGAAATACTTTAAATGATTATTTCTTTCAATACGATGAAGGTACCATCATAGACATTGAAAGTTCTTCAAAAAACAAAAATGTTAATCAAACAGAACTTTATATAAATAATCACTTTAAAAAATCAATCGATGTTCCACAAGAAAAGATTGATGAAGAGCTTGAAAATATAAAAAAATCACTTTATATCTACTACAAAGGAATGGATTATGAACCCTCAAAAGAAAGCAAAATTCTCTATTCATTCATTATAAAACATATAAGATACACCAACTTATATCGGTTTGAAAACAGCTTTGGACTCAATCATCAAAGCCTTGATGGATTTAAAACGGTGTATGGTGCCCTAAGTAAGAATCGAATATCTACTATTGAAACACCAAACCATGAAGATACAATCTCATTGCTTGAAGAGGTAAGTAGTATGAGAGAGAATCAAATTAAAGAGAGAGTATTTGAATTCAAGAACTATTACGAAACTTCAAAAGAGAATTCTACAAATAATGAAATACTTCAATTTTTATCCAATGAGAAAACACTAAAACTATTAGCCCAAAAGTCTGTTGATGATTCACTCTCTTTAATCCACCAAGAAACATCCCAAAGAATCACAAAAGGTTTAGGTGCTTTGCCTAAAACGATTGAAGAGTTAGAAGAAAATCATGAGATACATGAATACTTTGAAAATACTTCTTATGAGGAGCAAATTACACAACATTTAGTATATTTGATAGAAAAATATCTTTAAAAAAGTGCAGTTTTTAAAGTTTTTTACCATCCCCTAACATCCTTTCAATCCCAGAAATAAAGAGGTTTTAAAAATTAACCTCCAAATCTCAATGTCATAATGTCCTTACCCAAAAAGGGAAAAGGATTTTTTATGACTCAAATCGTAAATAAAATAAATGGACACAAAGTTGTATCAATAGATATCAAAGAAATTAAGAGTAACCCTCTTGTTAGCAATATGGATAATGCAACATTCCCATATCTATATCAGTCAATAGAGAGATTAGGTGTTGTAACACCAATAATTTTAGATGAACAAAAAAATATCTTATCAGGACATAGAAGATTTAAAGCTGCAAAAGAACTACACAACAAAACTATTCCTTGTATTATAGTTAAAGAGCTAACAGATGATTTAAAGAAACAAATTGAAATTGATTCACATAAAACACAAAGAAAACTTACATTCATCAGTCAACTTATACTTACTTATACAGAGGAAAGTATGTACGACAAAAATGAACACAATGGTTTAATATATTCTAAATTTAATGCGGAAAAATATGGAGAGGTAGTAAGAACGGCTGAAATTCGTTCACAAAGAAGCAAACAATTTTATCTACTTAAAGATGAGTGGCAAAAAATACTTATACAGATGGATAGTAACCGTAAAATAACAAAAGAAACAGTAAAAGAAATACTTTTATTGGATGATGAAACATTGGTAGTGTTTTTCGAGCTAGTTCAAAAAAATGATTTGGAAAAATCAATTTTTAAAACTACAGACATTACAAAATTATTATCAGAAGCTAACGCGGTTACAAGAAGAGAAACAATCAATAAAAAAATAGATTCTATGGCTGAAAACTCTGATAAATCCGTTGACGAATCTAAGTTAAAACAAATCATATCAAAACATAAAGAAGTTCCTGAGTTGTCAAGTAATTCTATAAAAATGGTTTTACAACACCAAATAAATAAATTTTTCAAGATAGAAGATGAAAACGAATCATGTTCGTTGTTAGAACAAACATACAGTTTAGACTTCAGTGAAGAGATACAAATGATAGCTTCACTACTTAATAAATAACTTCTTCTCCACAAACTCTCTAAAAAATAAACTTACTGTCAATCTATCCTAACATTATAGGATATTCAAAAACTGCAGAGCCTATTGCTGTGCTAAAAATTAAAAGGATACACCTATGTCAAAAAAAATTAAAATTCAAAGTACAAAAGATTTACTAAACACTCCATCAAATAGATTCTATTACGAAGTAGAAATTGATTGTGATTCAAATAAGAAATACATATATTTATATATGTATGAAACAAATATTAGTCTTGGTTTTATCATTACTACCACAAAACAAAAAAAAGCAACTCACTTACAAAAAGTATCTATAAGAAGTCACGATGAAATGGTGGAAACAATTGCATTATTAAAGATAAGTATAGAAAAAGCATTAAATGGATTTTTAACTTCTGTTAATACTAAATGAAATTTAATATAACTAACCTCTGATCAAATAATTAAATTCTACTCTTGTAAGTAAATCTTACAACTTCACAAACACTTTACTAATTTAAAAAAATCAAAAATATAAAAGGATATACCTATGTCAAATTTTAAGGCAAATTTCGAAAAATACTTAGTTGGTTCTATGAACTCAAAACAACTTATCAATAAATTATATATCAATATAGCCTCTCAGTTAGCAGGTAAAATTCAATCCCTCATATCGTATCCTGGCGGCAAAAAAAAGATGGAAACTGAGATACAAGAGTGCTACAAAGAGTTAAGTATAACAAAAACTTTTGAAGTTTATATCGACCCTTTTACAGGAATGGCGGGTTCATTTAAAGCACTTGAAGAATTACTCAAAAGTAGTAATGTAAAAAAAGTGATTCTAAATGATATTAACACTTGTATTATTACCTTTCACGAAAACATTAGAAATCACAAAGATGAGATGATTGATGAGTTTCTTGAGATTATCAGAGAAAAGATTATTAAAAAATATAAAAAACTTTTTCTTACAGTAGAAGAGTTCGAGGAAGTCCAAAGCATACTAAGAGATGAGTTTTACCAGCTTCAAGAAGAAAAGAAATTTGGAGTTCAAACAAGTATTAGGTTAATTCTTCTCTCCGCTTTTAATTATTCAGGTGTTATGAGTATAAAAAGAGATGGGGATATCACATTCTCAAAATCAATATATGATGCTAATGACATAAAAGATTTTTTATTCAATACTATCACTCGCATAGAGACATTCAACAACTTATATACACAATTTGAGATTGAATTTTATAATGAAGATTACTTTAGAGTTTTTGATAAATTCAAAAAACAACCTAACACACTTTGGAATATAGATACTGTCTACCTTAAAGAGGATTATTCAGAATATATTGAGTCTGATATGGAGAATTTAAGCAGTTCTGATATCCCTGAGTGTTCTTGCAACTATGGACAAAAAATCTTTCCACACATAGAAGTTTTAGAAACATTAAAAGAGATTGATTTTATCTACAACAATAACGAACATCCAATACTAAAACATTACGAAAAAAAGTTCAATCTTAAATCAAAGTATTTCACTCGTAAAGAGTCAATTGATGCAAAAAATGCGACTGAAGTTAAAGAGGTTAGAGAAATGATTCTTTTTCAAAATAACTTCCCTAACAGAGCGGAGGTGTAATCATGAATATTGATTTAGAGGCACTCAGCCAAATTCCGCAAATATTTGAGTTACTAACTTCTCTAAAAGACACTGTTGAGAAAGGAACGGTAGAGAAGCGATGGTTAAATAAATTAGAAGTAGCTGAATATGCAGGCTATTCAAAAGATGCTATTGATGCAAAAGTTAAAGACAAATCATTTGTTAAAGGTATCCACTATTACAAGCCAAGCGGACAGCTTATGTTTGACAAAGTAGAAATAGACAAATGGATAATGGGGATTAAACCTACAAACTCATCTGTCTACAAAAAAGAAGTGATGGATGATGTTGATGATGAAATATTTTCATTAATCGCTTAAGAGCCATTTAGCATGTTATCCCCTATAATAATGGAGTGAAAACTTCGTATATATAGGGTTCAATTATTAAAAAATAAAGGAACAATATATTATGAAATTGTATGTAAAAAAAGTTAAAAATAGTAAAGGCGAAGTTAAAGAGTGGATTTGGATTGATTTCTATGATAAAGATGGAAAAAGACAAAGAAAATCTCTTCGACTTGAGAACTCCAAAGAGAATTGGAAAAAAGCAGAGTTAAAAAGGGCTAATTATCTGTTAAAACAGAAAAATAGCGAGTTCATTGAAAAGAAAATACCAACATTGGATGAGTATATGGTTACATCATTTAAGATGAATGAGGGAACAAGAAAACCTACCACTCAAAATGATTATCGTATCGCTTACAATAAACACATCTCTCCCGTGCTTGGACACAAACAGTTAGATACAATCAAAATCTCTGACATAAAAAAATGGCAAAGTGATTTATCTAAGAAAATTGCACCTCGCACAGTTAGAAATACAAGAGCTGTTTTAAGTACTATACTTAAAGATGCATTGGCTGATGAAATCATTGATAAGAACCCACTTTCAGGTGTTAGAACAGTCAAAGTTTCAAAAACTGCGATTACACCATTTAATATGGATGAAATGAAGTTGATTTTAGAAAACTCAAAAGGACAAGATAGAAACTTTTTCGCTCTTGGATTTTTTAGTGGTATGAGAAGTGGAGAGATGGTAGGTTTAAAATGGAGTGATATCGATTTTTTCAAGCATGAAATAGATATTTCAAGAAGTAGAAAAATGGGTGTTGACGGTGCTCCTAAAAATGAGTCAAGTGAAAGAATTATTGATATTTTAGATTCACTAATCCCATTTCTTAAAAATCAGTTTGAACTGACAGGAAAGTATGAGTCATATGTGTTTTTAAATAAACAAAACAATCCTATCTATGATATTAAAAGAATTAGAGAGAACGGATGGAAAAAGACTTTAAAAGCTTGTGAGATTGAATATAGAACTATTTATCAGACAAGACACTCATTTGCGACAATGATGTTAGAAAATGGGGAAGATATCTTATGGGTATCAAATATGTTAGGACATACTGATTCATCTATGACTCTTAGTAAATATGCTCATTATGTTAAGAAAAAAGATAAAAAAAGAGGGGAGTTCTTAAATAAAGAATTTTCTTCAAAGGATATAATGAATAGAACCTCTAAAACGGCATTAAGTGAAGAATTTATTGCATAAATTAGATTATTACTTGTCACCGATTGACACCGAATTTGTCACCGAGAAGTTAATTAGTGCGTTTATAGTCCGAGTTTATGGGGTTTAAGTTTAAAGTGGCTCCGGATACTGGATTCGAACCAGTGACCAAGTGATTAACAGTCACCTACTCTACCGCTGAGCTAATCCGGAATAATGGTAAGATTCTTAAAAGTGGCTCCGGATACTGGATTCGAACCAGTGACCAAGTGATTAACAGTCACCTACTCTACCGCTGAGCTAATCCGGAATGTTTTTTAAGAGGTGAAATAATAGCTAAATAGTATCAATAAGTCAAGATTTTAAGCAGTAGAAATGCACTTTATCGTCACTATTTATATAGATGACATTTTTTTGTACCAATGCCCCTAATCTAGCCTTCGATTCAGCATCAAAAAGGGTCTCTATATCGCCCTCTGTAAGGGGTCTTTTTGAGAGTGTTTGCAGTATCTCTTCATCTGAGTAGCTTTGCTCTATCTTTTCACCTTTATGCCTGCTTGCGATATGTACGTTTATATCCGTATCAAACTTTCTTGCGATCTCTAAAAGTTTCACATAACTTACACTTTTGGCTTTATATGCAGGCGGACGGTCAATCGTTCCTATGTCCACTCTTGTAGCGTTGATAGTTTTCAGATAGCTGTTGAGTTTTTCTATCTCTTCATCACTGTCATTGAGTGTTTCAACAAAGAGTATCTCGATAAAAAGTGATGATTGAAACTTTTTACTAAAGCTTTGCATCGACTTTTTAATCTTCTCTAAATCAACAGTATCGTGCGCACGGTCTAATCTTTTAAAACAGCGTTCCGTAACACAGTCAAGTGAAAGTTTTACGTTATCAAAGAGCATTAAAGCATCTTGAACGTCGGGATTGTATATCGTTGAGCCGTTCGAGAGTATAAGTGTCTGTACATCGGCTTTAAACTCGTTTATCAACACTATTAGCTCTTTTAGATACGGATAGAGTGTCGGCTCACCGTTTGCGGTTATCGTTATAACATCGATATTTTTATGTTTTTTAAGAGATTCTTCTACCTGTTTGGCTATCTCTTTAGGATTTGCGACCTCATCATAGCTATCAAGCGTTTTTGCAGGCTCTAACTCGCAGTAGAGACAATCAAAATTGCACTGTTTTTTATTTGGGCTAAGATCAACGCCCAAGGAGAATCCGAACCTGCGCGAATGCACGGGTCCGAAAATGTAGTTAGTCTCTACGTGAGCGATTTTGTACCTCGGTTACAAGGTATTGAGCCATTTCAGGATCAAAATCAGGAAGCATTCCGTGACCTAGGTTAAAGATATGTCCTGCTTGGTTGCCCATTACGTTTAGTATCTTATCAATTCCCTCATCCGTTGCCTCTTTGCTATACAGACGTGTCGGCTCCATATTGCCTTGAAGAACATATTTGTCACCAAGCTTCTCTTTTGCCAACTCCATCGGTGTCGACCAGTCAACGCCGAATACGTCAAAGTTACCGTAAATTTTATCAAGAAAACCTGCAATTCCTTTAGGAAAAAGCATCACGGGGATATGCGGATACTTCTCTTTGATCGCATCGGCAATTCGCACCATATAGTCCCAGCTAAATTCAAAGTATTTATCCTCTTCAAGCGCCGCCGCCCATGAATCAAATACCATCACGGCATTCACGCCCGCTTCAATCTGCTTTGATAGGTACTCGATGATAACGATTGTAAGCTTATTTAGTAGTACGTGCATAAGGTACGGGTCGGAATAGACTATCTTTTTTACAAGCGTATATGTTTTAGTGCCTTGCCCTTCGATCATATAGGTTGAGAGCGTCCAAGGACTTCCGGTGAAACCTATCAGCGCTTTATCATCGGCTAGTTCGGCTCGCACCTTCTCAATCGTCTCATAGACATAAGTGAGTTTCTCGGCAGCACTCATATCCAGCGCCTCTATATCCTCTTCACTCTTTAACGGCTCATCAAACTTTGGACCCTCGCCCTTTATGAAATCCAGCTTCATCCCCATTTCGTTCGGCACAACCAAAATATCGCTAAAGAGTATCGCAGCGTCCATCCCAAAACGTCTTACGGGCTGGAGCGTCACCTCAGCGGCGAGATCAGGCGCGTGGCATAGATTTAGAAAGTTTCCAGCTTGCGCTCGAACCTCCATATATTCAGGAAGATAGCGTCCGGCTTGGCGCATCATCCATATCGGGGTATAGGGTGTCTCTTTTCTCAGACAGGCATCAACAAAGATCAATGTTTGCCTCCTTTATGTAAATAGTATAGTGCAAATGCAAGTGCAAAGATAGAACCTGCAAAATAGAGCATCTCTAAGGCGCTCTTATATTCGGTATGAAGTACTTGTCTAAAAAAGCTAACTATGAGTACCATGACAATGACTTTCGCCAGTTTGTCTTTTAACTGATCAAGCGAGTGGATAACCAATACTTTCGATGCCGTACTCTCTTTTGCCTCTTCAATCTCCGCAATAAAAAGCTCATAGATACCGAAACTAAACAGTAGCATTACGACCGCGATCAGATAGAGATCAATCGCACCGATGATATCTCCGACTATCACTTCATGAAAGTCCTTTGGATGAGCATTTGAAACAAGCATATTAAACGTATATGTCACCACATGCCAAATATCCAACGATGCTATCAAAAACAGAAGCGCAGCACCGAACAGACTAAAAACAACCGGCAGATAGGTTAAAAGACGGCTACTCCAAAGTGCTTTTGAAAACATTCTTACGCTTCATCCATCTCAACCCATTTTTGGGCAATTCTTACGGCGTTCGTCGCCGCACCCACACGCAGGTTATCGGCAACTACCCATAGGTGAAGCACGTTATCTTTATAGATATCGTTTCTTATTCTTCCGACAAATGTCTCGTTTCTATCAACACAACCCGCAGGCATCGGATAGTGACTCTCGCTCGGCGTATCCATAACAACGATGTTTGGAGCGGTTTTAAGAATCTGTTTTGCCTCCGCCGCATCAACTGCGCCGTCAAATGTCAGAGTGATAGATTCAGCATGTCCACGAAGCGTCGGTACACGTACACAAGTAGCCGCAACTTCGATCTTTTTGTGCATGATTTTCACCGTCTCATTTACCATTTTCATCTCTTCTTTGGTAAAGTCATTCTCCATGAAAACATCGATCTGAGGGATAACATTGACCGCAATTTGGTGCTTAAACGCTTTATGTTCACTATCGTCAAGCTTGAAAGCAAAGAAGTCTTTCATCTGAGCAACAAGCTCTTCCATACCGCTTTTTCCTGCGCCGCTTGTTGCTTGATAGGTGCTTACATCAACACGGACAAGATCAAAAGCATCGTCAAGCGGTTTGAGTGCTTGTACCATCTGAATAGTCGAACAGTTTGGATTTGCGATAATCCCTTGCGTTTTCCACCCCGCAATATCCTCAGGGTTTACCTCAGGAACAACTAGCGGAATATCCTCAACCATTCTAAAGTGGCTCGTATTATCAACAACAACCGCCCCCGCGCGAGCCGCAAGCGGAGCAAAATGCGCCGAAACCGATCCGCCTGCACTAAAGAGTGCGATCTCAACGTCTAGCTCTTCAAAAACTGTATCGGTAAGTTCAATCGTAGTGATATCTGCATTATTAAACCGTATCTCTTGCCCTGCACTTCTGCTTGATGTCAAAGGATACAATTTTTTAACCGGAAAGTTAACCTCTTCAAGTACTCTTAAAATCTCTTCACCGACTGCCCCCGTAGCTCCGACAACGGCAACGTTATACTGTTTCATTTACATAGCTCCTAAAAAAACGTAATTATATCGTAAAGGCTTTAAACGTATTCAACTACTTTTTCTCTTTATTCATCTTATATACATATGCCAAAACTTCTGCCACAGCTTGGTAGAGTGTTTCAGGTATTGGCTGATCTAAATCAACCTCTTTGTACAACGAGCGGGCAAGCGGAGGATTTTGTAGAACATGTACACCATGTTCACGCGCTATCTCTTTTATTTTCAGTGCAACTTCGTTCATCCCTTTTGCTACAACCGTTGGAGCGTTATCTAATCCCTCTTTATAGCGAATGGCAACGGCGTAGTGTGTCGGGTTAGTTACGACAACGTCAGCTGAGGGAATTTCGCTCATCATGCGTCTTTTTGACATCTGCATCTGACGTTGACGGATTTGCTGTTTGACAAGCGGATCCCCGTCCATATTTTTCATCTCATCTTTGATCTCTTGTTTACTCATACGAAGATTTTTAAAGTACTGAAAACGCACTATGAGCAGGTCTGCAAGAGCGAAAACAAAGGTGATTAGCAGCATAACGAGTGCAATGACAATAGATTTATCTTTTAACCACTCTAGTTGATCTTCTAATCCAAAAAGTTCAACCGTAGGCAGCTCCTTAATAAACATCCAAAAGAAAATAAATCCGACGCCCAGCGAGACAAAAGATTTTAGCGTCGTTTTAATCCCTTCGATAAACTTCTTCATCGAAAAGAGGTTTGCCGTTCCTTTGATGGGGTCAATTTTTTTAAAATCGGGGACTAGGGGTTTAAGGGTGAAAAGAAAACCTATCTGAGCAACGGTTCCAAGCACTCCCGCAAACGCGATTATCAACGAGAGCGGTATAACCATCAGAAAAAACTCTTTGGCTATGATAAAAACGAGATCAACAAGATCCTTTTGTTCAAAACCGTCACTGATATATCCAAATATGTGTCGGAAAAGATTTTGCATATGCTCTGACATAAAGTCAAAAAGCATTAAAAACCCGAGTATTGCTATAAAGAGGGTGAAAAGACCCGCAAAGTCCATGCTTCTTGGGACGTTTCCGTCCTTTCTGGCATCCTCAATCTTCTTGGGGGTGGGCTCCTCAGTCTTTTCCTGTTCGTCAGCCATTATCTAGTGTGCTAACCTATCAATCCATTTTCATGGAAAGGTCTATCCATCTAGACTGGTGTATCAAACTGCCGCTGCTTATTGCATCAACTCCGGTTTGTGCGTAGGATTCAATCGTATCAAGCGAAATATTTCCACTTGCTTCTAAGAGGATATGAGGATAGTTTTCATTTCGGTAATTTACCACCTCTTTAAGTTGTGCAACACTCATATTATCACACATAACGATATCTGCACTCACCTTCATTGCCTCTTTCGCTGATTCAAGTGTTTCGCACTCTACCTCGATTTTTGCCATAAAAGGTATTTTTTTACGTGCTTCTTGCATAAAAAGTGGTAAATTCTCAATAGTTCTCAGATGGGTGTCTTTAAGCATCAAAGCATCATCGAGTCCCATTCTATGATTTACCGCACCGCCTGTTCTTGTCGCGTATTTTTCCAGGTGTCTTAAAAGCGGTCTTGTCTTTCTTGTATCTAAAAGTTTCACATTGTATTTTTCAGTAATTTTGACAAATTTATTGGTGTAAGTTGCTATGGAGCTTGCGTGATGGAGGGTATTGAGTAATACTCTCTCTATTGAGAGTAAAGTGTGTGAATCACCTTTAAGTTTTAAGATAACGTCACCGTATTGAAAATGATCACCGTCTTTGAGTACCCATTCAATGTCAAAACCTTGCAGACTGGCTAGTTCATTCAAATATAGCTCACCGCAAACTATCCCCTCGCTTTTGGCTATAACCTTTGCAGATGCATCTTCTGGTGGGAAAATTTGAGCAAAAAGATCACCGCGCCCGATATCCTCATCGAGCGCATTTTTCATAAAATCTTTGATTATCATATCGCTAACATTCTTTCAAGGGCAATTCTTGCCCACTTTGTCGTATTTTCATCCACCGTCACTTCACCTACTATTCTATCTTCATCTATCATCTTCAATGTCTCGTAAAGATTTTCTAATGTCGTCTCATTCATCGTCGGGCATTCAGGTTTTGTAGATGATAGTATATAGGTGTTATCAGGGCGTAGTCTGTTTACCATGTTATACTCGGTTCCAACTGCCACTTTTTGCTCAGCAGGCAACTCTTTGATATATTTTATCAACTGACTGGTTGATCCTACAAAATCAGATGCTTGCACCACTTCAGGAGTACACTCAGGATGCGTTGCGATTAAAATACCCGGATACTTTTTACGGTAAAACTCAATATCACTAATATCAAAAAGCTGATGGACTGAACAAAAACCGTTAAAACAGATAATATCTGCCTCTTTAGGATCACTCTCATCACCGATAACGCAAGATTTTAGTCCCATCATATTGGCAATGTTTTGTCCTAAGCACTTATCGGGAACAAAAAGGATTTTCTTTCCCTCTTTGAGTGCGCGTTCAATAATTACTTTCGCGTTGGAGCTGGTACAAACCATACCGCCCATCTCTCCAACTTTAGCTTTGATATCGGCACCTGAGTTTATATAGGTTATCGGTAAAACATCATCCCTAGATATACCACGCTCTTCAAGGTACTTGATTGAATCTTCATAATAGTTCACATCTATCATTCTTGCCATTGCACAGCATGCTTGGCGCGGCATCAATACTCTTTTTTGCGGACTTAAGACTTTTACACTCTCGCCCATGAAACCGACACCACAAAAAACGACAAACTCATTATCATCGTCCATCGTCCGTTTTGCAAGCTCTAAACTGTCTCCTGTGATGTCGGCTAACTCGTATACCTCATCACGTTGATAAAAGTGCGCTACAACCGTAACACTTAGCTTCTCTTTGAGCTCTTTTATCTTTTCTACTAACTCTTGGCGTTCCATATATCCTCCGCAAAAATTTAGAACCGTAAATATACCATAGAAAATTCAGATGTGACCTTACACAATGATATATGCGACACATTACATCTGCTATAATATGTTTTTTTGAAGGATATGAGAGTTATGAATATAAAACAAAAGCCTATGGGAGACTACCAAACCAACTGTTTTATCGTTACCATAGAGGGGAAAGACTTTATTATCGATCCAGGTATCGGTGCAACCGAATGGGTTGTTGCAAACGTGTCTAATCCCGTTGCCATCTTAAATACGCACGGACACTTCGATCATGTATGGTCAAATAGTGATTTACAAAAGATATTAAAACTTCCGCTTTACACTCCCAGTGAAGATGTTTTTATGCTCCAAGCAGGTGAAATAAATATGGGAGTACCGCCTAGCAGACCTAACGTTGTGGTAGAGAGTAATAAAAAGCTGGTTATTGAAGATGTTGCAGTAACTTTTCACCATATGCCTGGACACACAAAGGGGTGTTCGATGATAGAGATAGGCGACGCTATCTTTAGCGGTGATTTCATTTTTCGTGATTCCATCGGTAGAACTGACTTTCCATATTCAAACAATGCAGATATGATAAAAAGTTTAGAAAAACTGCTCACTTATAAAGAGGATAAAATCGTTTATCCAGGACATGGTCCAAGTACTTCTATTTTTAGAGAACAAAAAAACGTTCCCTTTTGGATCTCACATCTAAGTTAAATTTGCTTCATGTAGATATTAATAAAGCTACTCTTCATCTTTGAGTAGCTTTAACTGTAAAACATGTCTATCAGTTATAACGGTACTAAATTCACCCTCAAAAACTTTTACTTCTAGAACAAATCCACGTACGGAAACCAATCTTTTTCTGCCGTCCTTATGACGTAGTTTCGCCTCAAAATGTACTTCATCGCCAACACGAACAGGAGAAAGGAAAGTGGATTTTACAGATGCCAAAACAACATTCTTTTCATTGACCGCTACCATTGCTGCGTGATCAGCTGCAGAAAATATAAAACCTCCGTGAACAAGTCCCATATCGTCAGCCGCCATTTCAGGGGTTGTAATAAGGCTCACTTTCGCAAAACCGCTTCTTAAAACATCAACACTACCACTTAATATCTCATTGACACGCTGATGGGTTTTTTGGGGAACTTTTTCACCAAACTCATATTCGTCATCTGTTGCTTCACTCATTAACTATTCAACCTTAAATAATATTTCATTATGATACCAAATATATCTCTATTCACTAACCCCGTAGGTGTTTTCTAACTTACCTTTTTTTGAAACGGCTTGCAGCTTTTCATTTACTACTTTCGTACTTATCCCAAAATGTGTATGCAAAAGTTCTAAAGAATCTTTGATATGCTCAACACCTCTTTGAGCTACATTATCTACCTGAGCATACATCCGGCGTAATTCATCTTTTTGCGCAGTCGTAAGATCTTGAATAAGCTCTTCAAACTTTTTCTCTATCCCCTCATACTCTCCGGCAACAGTTAAAAGCTTCAAAGCCGTTGAATTCATTGAATCATATATCGGCTGAAGCTCAACAGTCTTCTTCTGTAATACATCCATACTTTTTGATGTTCCTACAATGCTTTCTTGAAGTGCATAGAGTGCTTTATGATTTGCAGTAATTGCCTCTTCGTAACTTTTCGTTCCATTAGCAACACTAACCAAACTTCGTTGCATAATTTCAAATCTATTTTTAAAATCATCAAACCAATCATCAAAAAAACTCTGAGTATTCTGCACTATCGTATTTGCACTCATCTGTAAAAGTGAGCTTAATTTTTCCGTCTGCTCTTGCAGAGCAATAAGTTGTTCTTCGACAATTGTCTTATGCTTTGCCTCATCCATATGACTTTGTAGCATAGTATAGATACTATTATAATGCTCTTGTTCTGAAACACGCAACAGATCAAGATGTTTGTGTATAACATTATCAACCTCGACACTCTGCTCTTTTATATAGTGATCCATCTGATCAATCGCTTTTGCCTGCTTCACTTTCATCTCTTCAAAGTTTTTAAGAAAAATTTTCTGATTTTCGCCCAAATGACGAAGAACACTAAACTCCTCTCTAAAACTCTGTTCTAACTCTTTGGAAGTATCATGAGTCTTTTCAATTAAAGAGTGAAGTCCAATATCTAATTGACTAAAATACTCTTTAATTTCCGAAATAAGCCGAACTAAAACACCACGCAACTCTTCTGCATCATTCTTCGCCATCTTCTTTTTTGCCTGATGAACGATATTGCTCATCATATATAGAAAAAGACCTAAGAGAACAGGAATTAAAGAGGTTTGCAAACGTACAAAAAAATCGTTTATGCTTGTTATCGGCAGAAGCATCATATGTAAAACGGCAGAAATTACCGCTAGACTCAAAATAATCGGCGAATAATTTATAAGTTTAGGACTAGTAAACAGCATGGCTTGACGAACAAATAGTGCAACCATAACTAAACTAGGAATCCAAAGTTCAAAAGATAGTTCTTGCATAAGTTCCTCACTAGGATAATAGCTCATGACATTGTAGTATAATTTCGCATGGCAAAAGCAAAAAAAGTTCTTTTTGAGTGTCAAGCATGTGGTTTTACCTCCGCAAAATGGATGGGAAAGTGTCCAAGTTGCGGTGAGTGGGATAGTCTTATAGAGCTGACGCAAGAGCAACAAAAAGTTTTAAAAGAGCTCTCTACTACAACTACTCAAGGCGGAGCAAAAGCTGAGCCTATAACACAGATAACACAGACTGAAGTGACACGATTTAGTAGCTTAGATGATGAACTTGATATGGTTCTTGGAGGCGGCATAGTTCCAGGAAGTCTGACACTCATCGGAGGAAGCCCCGGAGTCGGTAAATCGACACTGCTTCTAAAAATCGGCGGCAACGTTGCATCTGCAGATAAAAATGTCCTTTATGTAAGCGGTGAGGAATCACCCGGACAGATAAAACTGCGCTCAGACAGACTCGATGCAAACTCTGAAAAACTCTTTTTACTCAGCGAAATACGTTTTGAACAGATTTTAGTTGAACTGAGCGAGCGAAGCTATGAACTTATCATCATTGATTCTATTCAGACACTTTATAGCGAAAAGGTAACAAGTGCCCCGGGAAGCGTAAGTCAGGTAAGAGAGATCACCTTTGAACTGATGCGCCTTGCAAAAGAGAGAAATATCGCAATACTTATCATCGGACACATTACAAAAGAGGGCTCAATTGCGGGGCCAAGAGTGTTAGAACACATGGTTGACGTCGTTTTATACTTTGAAGGAGACGCAAGCAAGGAGCTTAGAATCCTACGCGGATTTAAAAACCGTTTTGGCTCAACGAGTGAGATAGGCATATTTGAGATGGGTCAAAAAGGACTTATTAGTGCAAAAAATATCTCATCAAAATTTTTCACACGAACAAAAGTGCAAGCAGGATCTGCGCTTACCGTAGTAATGGAAGGAAGCCGCCCGCTTCTTTTAGAGGTGCAAGCACTTGTTAGCGAAAGCCCTCTTCCAAACCCGAAAAGAAGCGCAACGGGATATGATAGCAGTCGCCTAACCATGCTTTTAGCTCTGCTTGAACGAAAACTAGAACTTCCCCTTAACCAATACGACGTATTCGTAAATATCTCAGGCGGTATCAAGATAGTAGAAACCGCCGCAGACCTAGCCGTACTAGCCGCAATCATCAGTAGTTTTAGAAACAGAGCCATCAGTAAAGAGACCGTCTTTATCGCAGAAGTAAGCCTTATAGGAGACGTTCGAGAGGTCTATCACATGGATACGAGACTCAAAGAGGCATCTTTGCAGAACTTCAAAAATGCTGTGATAGCAAAAAAACCTTCACAAGATTTTGGTATCAAATGCTTTGCAGCGCAAGAGGTTTCGCAGATTATTGAGTGGATGTAGTTAACTGTAACCTACTAGATACTCTTTTTCAAATATTTTCCCGTCCTACCCAATAAAATGGTTTTCTACTTTGATGCGCAACGGACAAAATTAAAATCTTATCCTTTTTTATCGCATAAAAAACAGTGTATGGAAAGCGATGTAACAAACTTTTTCTGATGTCATTGGATACTTTTGGATAAAGTTCTGGTAGCTTTACTATCCGATCGATACAGCTTTTTACATCCTCTTTAAAACTCACTCCAAGCTTGTCTTGATGAAGATTGTAATATTCATGTGCATCATCAATTTCAAGCTTTGCATACTCTAAAATTTCGACTATCATTAGTTGAAAACTTGATTATACGAAAATACTTTTGCTTTTCCCTCTTGATACGCCTCTAATCTTTTTTGAGACTCTTTGATCCATATCTCGTCAATTTCTCCATTGGGTTCATTCAAACTCTTTACAAGATTATCAATAACAAGATATCTCTCTTGCGGTTTTAAATGTAATGCTTCGTCAATAATTTCTGCTACATTCATGCTAAGTCCTTACTTCATGAATTATATCTAAATATCATATCAATTGTATTGGTGTACTACCAAAGTAAACTTCTGCATAAAACTCTTAATTAGAGATAAAACCTGCTCATAAACTCCTCATCTATATCAATAAGCCCACGCTGTTGCAGACTCTCTAAAACTCCAATATCGCAGTTTACGTCACCCGGCCATCGTCTTTCAAAGCCGTCCAATGAATTTTTATTTGTACCGTCAATTCCTACAAATCCATTTATATAAACATCACGCTGGGCGTCTATATTGTTCACGACTCTCCACACTAGCATATAAGGATTATCTACACTATTAGCACTATCATCTACGACTGCTACGATACTAAGATTTTTTTGTAAGAGTTCTATCTCTTTAAAAAATTCGCCCACGTTTCGTTTTTTATCAATCGATACAACCGTTATGGGATTATTTGTATGGGTAAAATACTGACGTACTTTTTGTACTTCAGTACTAAGTGCTTGTATTTTTTCAAGAAGCAGCTTATCTTCTAAAATATCTAAATTGATATCAACTACATCTTCCGTAGCATCAAGTCCCATTTTACCGCCGACTAGTGCTTCATTACTGGAGTGATCGAGTGCGTCAGTGATACCTTTTGTGATAAGCAGATTTTTAGGATCAAACCTATTTAAAATATGTTCAAGCAGTGCGTCATAGTCCGTAAGTAAAGGAGCATCAGGTCCGACAAATATAGCATGTTTGACAAAACTCATCTGCCCTACTCCCCAAAATGCGTGCATGATTTGCGAAGCGTGCCCCTTATAGTGTGGCTCAATTTTCGCTAGTATGAGATTGTGGAAAACACCGTTTTCAGGCATGTGATAATCAATCAAATCAGGTGCGGTCGTCTTTAGCAGCGGTAAAAAGACACGCTCAGTTGCCCAACCCATATACTTATCTTCAATCGGCGGTTTACCCACAACCGTTGCAAGGTAGGTCGCCTTTTTTTTATGTGTTATAGCTTCAACTTTCATAACGGGATAGGGCTCTTCTAAAGTGTAATATCCCGTATGATCACCGAAAGGTCCCTCTATCTTCATAACGCTAGGATCAACAAATCCTTCGATTACGATATCCACATCTTCAGGGATATAGAGCTCATTTGTTAAAGATTTTACGATGCGAGCCGGAGAGTTTTTGATAAAACCGTAAAGCAGTAATTCATTGACACCGTAAGGAAGCGGCGCGGTGGCACACCACGTATAGAGCGGATCACCGCCCATTGCGATGGAGACGGGCATCTTTTTGCCCGCTTTTTTATACTGATCGAAAAAGTGGCTTGAATCTTTATGAATTTGCCAGTGCATTCCCAAATGATTTTTGTCATAGACTTGCAATCTATACATTCCTAGATTTACCATTGATCCATCAAGCGAAGTGGTATAGACTTGTCCCATCGTGATAAACGCTCCGCCGTCCTCACTCCAGGTCTTTAAAATCGGCAGTTTTGTTAGATCGACCTCACTCTGTACGATCTCTTGACACTCACCTCTACCTTTGAGCCTTTTTGGAAAGACATTTTTCAAAGCAAACAGATCGGTTAGCATTGAGAATTTTTGCATAAGGGTTTGAGGGGGCTTTAAATGAAGTAGTTTCTCTATCTCTGCAGCTACGCTTTCGACACTTTTTCCAAAAAGCATCTCTGTTCTCTCAAATGAACCAAAAAGGTTCATTAACACCGGCATATCAAATTTTTGACTGCCTTTAACGGGATTAGTAAAAAGTAGTGCTAGTGAAGGATCTTTCTTAACCTCTATATAGGCAATATGTGCCATTTCAAGATCAACATCGACCTCTTGATCGATAACTTTTAGAAGATTTTTTGAACGAAGAAATTCGATAACACTATTTAAAGGCAATTTTCTCAGCTCTAGTGAGTAGTTCTTTCGCACCGCGGTTTATCATGCGTTCTGCTAATGTCACTCCTAACTCTTTATAACCCTCTTTTTTAGAAACTATCGATTCACGCATCTCTTCTGATCCGTCAGGCATACCGATAACCGCTTTTGTCAAGATTGTATCATCATCTAGAAGTTTTGCACTCACACCTATCGGTACGCTACAACCGCCTTCGAGCATCTTTACAAAACTACGCTCTATTTGACACTCAACCATACTTGCTTCATCATTAAGTCTGCTAACAAGCGCAATTACTTTTTCATCTTGCACGGTCTCAATTCCAAGTGCACCTTGCCCCATGGATGGGATCATATCATCAACGGAAATCTCATAGACATACTTAACGCTATCTCTTAACTCTAAACGGTTAATTCCCGCAGCCGCTAAGATGATAGCATCATACTCACCATCTTTCATCTTGCGTATACGCGTATCAACATTTCCACGAAGCTCTTTTACCTCTAAATCCGGGCGCATCTTGATAAGCTGCATTCTTCTTCTTAAACTTGTCGTACCGACACTCGCACCTTTTGGTAAATCTTCTAACGACGCATATTTTTCACTCAGCATTGCATCACGAACATCTTGACGCTTAGTAATGGCAGTTAGTTGTAATCCTTCTACCGAAACAGTAGGCATATCCTTTAAACTATGTACCGCAAGCTGCGCTTCACCACGCAACATCGTATCTTCAATCTCTTTAGTAAAAAGACCCTTACCACCTATCAAAGCAAGCGGCGTATCTAAAATTTTATCGCCTTTTGTTACCACAATTTTTAATTCAATTTCTACAGAAGGGTCAAGCTCCATCAATCTGTCTTTAATGTGATGGGCTTGCCAAAGTGCAAGTTGAGAACCTCTTGTTGCAATAGTAAGTTTCACTAATAACCTTTTTTAATCTACTGTTTTAACACTCATATATGCTTTACGACTACCGTCCTTTTCACCGTCAAAAAAGACTGTAGGAGTTCCACGAACCATAAGCTGAGCCGATACATCCAAATCATGTTTAAAATGACCAACTATTTTTTTACTCTCAATATCTTTTTGAGTCACTTTTGTACCCATTGCCTTATTAAAAGCTTCCAATATTTTCTTACTGTCTTGCTCGGATGCAGCAATTGAAGTCTTATATGCACGCTGTATAACATCTTTTTCACCATTCATCTGTGCTACATTCATCGCCTTTACAAGCGTAACTGCTGCAGGATGGATGCTCTCTAACGGTAGGTGATAATAGTATACGGCAAATGTCTTAGGATACTTTTTAACATAATCTAAGATCGCAGGTACCGATTTTTGACAAAATGGGCAGAGTGGATCACTAAAGATTGTCAAAGTATGTTTTGAGTTTTTACTTCCATAGATTCTATGTGCGTCATCATAGTAAGCACTCTTCATTTTCGGAGTAACTTGTGATTTTAATGAACGTCCAGTTTTAAGGTCAACCAAATCAGGTGCCATAACACCGTTGCTTACAAAATAGATATTTTTTTCATTAAACGGAACAACACCGTTTTGCGTGTTTGCTTTTCCCTGAAGTTCAACTATAACACCGTCCCAGCCCTTTGCCTGTTTAATCGGTGTTTTTTGCACAACAGAAACTTTTAGCTCTTTAACATTTGGATTTCTTCCAATTTGCTCTTGTAACATATTTTTTAGGTCTACATCTGCTCCTGCAAATAGTGCAACACTACTTGCGATCGTCGTGCTCAATAATTTCAACATCAATGACATCGTTATCCTTTTTTTTCGGCTTTGTTTTTATTTCAAAGTGTGTTTCATAACGGTTATTGTATCTTGCATTTTGTTTGTTATTCGTTATCTTTATCATCATATCTGCAAAAAAATTAAATTGCATCAAAATACCGAGAATATCACTGAAAAAACCGGGAATTATAAGCAGTATCCCCCCTGCAACTCGCATAATCGGGATCATATGTAAATTTTTGGGATCAATTTCACTATTTCTGATAGACTGCATCGCTTCCATCATCCTCATTGGAGTACTTCTAATAAATGATGCACCTAAGATTGCACTAAATACTACCTCCAAAAAGGTAAACAACCCGCCAAGAGCTGAAGCGAACTGCACCGAAATCATTATCTCAACGAAAAGGTAGACAAGTAGATAAATCATTGGATAATCTCTAAAATCTCTTCTAATGCATTTTGTGATGTTAGTTCAATTTTTATCAATCCATCACGTTTTAAAATCTCGATCTTTCCATCTTTAAGACCTTTACCGACGATTACCGTATAGCGAAAACCTATCAGTTCGGCATCTTTGATTTTAAAACCAAAACGCTCGTTTCGATCATCTAAAATTGTCTCTACCCCTTTACTTGTCAACTCTTCATAGAGTTTTGTGGAAAATTCACGTTGTGCATCATCTTTTACGTTTGAGATTAGAATGTTTACTCTATAAGGTGTTGTCTCATTTGTCCAAATACACCCTTTTTCATCATGGTTCTGTTCTATTACGGCTGCTACTAAACGGCTAATGCCTATTCCATACGTTCCCATAACCATTGGAGAGGATTTACCGTTTTCATCTAAAAAGTTTGCCCCTAAAGGTTCAGAGTAAACCGTACCCAACTGAAAGATATGACCTACTTCAATCCCCTTTGTATGATGTAGCTCTCCACCACACTGAGTACAGACGTCACCGTGTTGTACAGTTACAAGATCAGCAAAAGTAGCATCTTCTAAAGTTGTTACATCAAAACCCTTATAGTGATAATCCACTTCATTTGCACCACATACAAGAGCTCTTTCATTTTTTATCTCAAGATCAAACACGCATTTTACCTTTTGATCAATTGGAGCGATAAAACCTACTACGATGCCCGCTGCATGTAACTCATCTTCACTTACATCCACAACTTCAGATGCATTGAGTGCATTTGCCGCTTTTACCTCTTGAAGTTCATCACTTCCTCTTAAGAAAAAGATCACGATTTCATCACCGTCAGTATAGATTGCCCTTTTTGCAACCGCTTTCAAAGTATGTTTTTGTGTCGTGTTTAAAAAACTACTTACCTCATCTATAGAGGTCATATTCGGCGTATGTACTTTTGTAAACTCCTCAGTTTTATCAGTTAGTGCCTTTGATGCCTCTCTTTTAGAAGCTTCAACATTTGCAGCATAATCACACCCTGAGCAGACTACGATAGTATCTTCACCGCTATCGGCTAGTACCATAAACTCTTTACTACCGCTACCGCCTATTGCCCCGCTATCGGCATCAACTACGCGAAACTCAAGGCCTAAGCGTTTAAATATTTTCTCATAAGTCTCTTGCATCAAAGCAAATTCACGCTGCATATCTTCGGTAGTTGCATGAAAACTATAACCGTCTTTCATGATAAATTCACGCCCGCGCATCAAACCAAATCTTGGACGTGCCTCATCGCGAAACTTCAAACCAATCTGATACAAATTAAGCGGAAGCTGTTTATAACTTGTGATGCGATTACGAACGACATTTACCATCATCTCTTCATGAGTAGGCCCAAGAACAAAATCATTCTCTTTTCTATCTTTAAAGCGAAGCAGCTCTTTACCAAACTTTTCTAATCTACCGCTCTCTTGCCACAAAGATGCAGGTGTGACAAATCCAAGTTTTACCTCTTGCGCGCCGCTTTTTGTCAACTCATCATTGACAATAGACGTTATCTTGTCAAGCACTCGCATTCCAAGAGGTAAAAAGTTATACACTCCTGCAGCCACTTGTGTAACAAATCCAGCACGACTTAAATAGATATGGCTTGGAAGTACTGCTCCGCTTGGCGGCTCTTTCGTTGTAGCAATAAAACTTTGTGAGAACTTCACGTTAATCCTTCAATTTTCTATAATTTTACTTATCACCTAAAAGGAATTTCAAAGATTCAAGTGTTGAATCAACATTCGTTTGGGCAGCGGATCTACGCAAATTCAAGGAAATTGTATGTAAAAATCTTTTCATACTTTGCGAAGTAGCTTTTTTTAAAGAAGCTTCATACTCTTTAGGGATAAAACCCTTCTCAATCACACGTTCTGCTTCATCTTTGGCAGCATCTTCAGCCATCATATAGAGCTGCTTTAAAACCGGTTCAATCTCCAAACTCTTAAGCCATCCGAAGAAATCATAGGTATAACGATCTATAATTTCATGAGCTAAGAGTGTCTCTTCTTGGCGTATAGCAATATTTTTACTCACAATGCTTTTTAGGTCATCCACATGATAGAGGCTGATCTCATTGCACAAACAATCCTCTTCAATGTCTCTTGGAACCGCCATATCGAACCAGTAACGATTAAATTGAGTACTTTCAATCATTGATGAAGTAATAATAGGTTCAGTTGAACTTGTAGAGGTGAAAAGAAGTTCGTGTGTCTTTATATGCTCTTGCAAAGAGGAAAAATCTACTGCTTTTGCTCCTAACTCATTAGCTAACTCCAGTGCATTCTCATGTGTTCTATTGGCAATACTTACCTCACAGCCGTTTGAGACAAGATGTTTGGCTGCTAGCAGACTCATTTCGCCCACACCTATAACTAAGGCTTTTTTCCCTTTAATATCACCTAACTCATCTTTGACCATCGCAACCGCAGCACTCGCTACGGAAACAGAATTTTTTGATATACGGGTTCTATTTCTAACTTCTGCTGCACACTTAAATGAGTAGTGCATAGCACGAGAGAGCTCTTTTGAGCAATAGCCTCTTTCGTGTGAATGAGAAAATGCATCTTTTAACTGACCGACAATTTGCGTCTCACCGACAACGATACTTTCTAAAGATGATGCAACACTAAAAAGATGATGTATGGCACTTTTATCTTCAAATATATTTGCAACACCCTCTAATTCCTCTACACTTACATGAGAGTAGTTACTTAAATAGCTAAAAAGGTATTTTTGTGCCTCTACGTGGTCATTTATACTTAAAAAAAGAGCAACACGATTACATGTGTTAATCAAAATTGCTTCATTGATTGAACTTTGCGACGTCAAATCTTTTAGCGCAACAGCCTGCTGTTCCTCGTTAAAAGACAACTTTTCACGCATACTCAGAGTTGCATTTGTATGTGAAAAGCTTACTAATAGATACTGCATTATGCGCTACGCTCCATTAAACTTTGTGCTAAAGAAGCCAACTCATCTTCTCCGAGCCCACTCATCAAAGCATACGCTTCATCACTGAGTCTCTTTGCTTCATCTTTTGATCTCTCAATCGCACCTGTTGCAGCAAATTTCTCTTTTAACCAACTATGTTGCTCTTGAGTAGGAGAAACGCCGCAAAGTGATACAAGCTTTTCCTTTTCCTCAACATTCAGTTCTTCATGAAGAAAGATATACGGCAGTGTCGTTTTTCCCTCTACAAAGTCATTCATAACCGGTTTGCCCAAACTCTTCTCATCTGAGGTAACATCTAAAATATCATCGATAATCTGAAAAGCCAGTCCTATATTCTTACCGTACTGTGCGTAAGATGTGCTCTCTTTTTTAGCTAAAAGTGCCGCACTTTTACATGTTGCCTCAATCAAAACGGCAGTTTTATTGTAAATCATCTGAGTGTAACTATCAACTGAACTGTTAAACTTCTTTGCCATCTCAACATCCATTAACTCTCCAACCGATAACAGTGCAACCGCAGAGGAGATGATAGAGGCAATCTCATAATCTTTTAAAGCTGCAAGCTGGGCAAATGCCTTTGCGTACAAAATATCACCGATCATTATAGAGACTTTACTGCCTTCAGTAGCATTTATAGAGGCTTCGCCGCGTCTTGTCATTGCATCGTCTATCACATCATCATGAAGTAAGCTAGCAGCATGAACCATCTCGATAATAGATGCCAGTTTGATTGAATCTTCACTTACACCTGCAATTGTCTCTACCAGCATTGCTCTGACACGTTTTCCTGAGGGTACCTTGGCATATATCTCGCTTAAACGCTCATACTGTAACTCATCCACCCATTGACGTATTTGCGACTGTACATCTTGCAACAACTACTCTTCCTTCACTGCTAACTTCTTGCTTGTATCTTTAACTAAAATCTCAAATTGCGCTTTTCTGGTACTAAAATCGAACTCTTTAAATATCAGTAATAAAAACGGTGCATGTGTCGAATATCTGACTTTTCTGGCAATTTTCAACCGTACACTGTCCTCATTATAGCGATCATACAAAATAAACTGATGAGGATGACCGTCGTAATTTACAAGCAACACAAGACCCTCGTTATGATACAGCGTCCATCTAAAGTAGAGCTGTTTCACAATCTCCGTATCGTCAACACTTAGACGATAGATCTCATCCTTCTTTAACTCAGTCTGAAATGAATAGTCCCAAAAATTAGTATCTATAGCATGAACAAAGATCGACAGTAATAGAAATAAAACCGCCTTTTTCATAACTATAACAACATCTCCCGCATCATATACAAACGACAATTTTTAAAAAAATTATGCGATTATAGCATACACTTGTAAACTTTCACTTCGTTTTGACAATCTAAACCTATTCAAATAGAGTTTGCCTCCTAGATGAAATTAAATCTTTTGCTATAATTCGAGAAATTTTGTAAGAGTACGCTCTTAGCAAGGAAGTAAATCATATGCAAAAAATGTGGTCCGGACGTTTTGAAGAGGCGGCTTCTAGTTTACTCGATGAGTTCAATGCCTCTATCTTTTTTGATAGAGAATTGTATAAAGAGGACATTGAAGGCTCGTTGGCGCATGCTTTTATGCTCAATGCACAAGGTATTTTGAGTGATACTGAGCTAAAAGATATAGAACGTGGACTTGCACAGGTTAAAGAGGAGATCGAAACCGATAAATTTGAATTTGTCCAAAGTGATGAAGATATCCATATGGCGGTTGAAAAACGTCTTACGGAAATTATCGGTGATGCCGGGAAAAAGGTACATACCGGAAGAAGCAGAAATGATCAGGTTGCAGTAGATTTTCGCCGTTTCGTTATCCGTAAAAATAGTGAGTTAACTATCCAATTAAAAGAGCTGATCGAAGTTATCGTTGATATTGCAGAAAAAAACACGGCTACGTTACTTCCTGGTATGACGCACCTGCAACATGCACAACCTATCAATTTCGGTTTTCACCTTCTTGCGTACGCATCGATGTTTAAACGTGATTTTGAACGTTTTATCAGCAGCAGTGAGAGAAACAACTTCTCACCTCTAGGATGCGCCGCACTTGCAGGAACACCGCATAATATTGACAGAAATCTAACTGCACAAAAGTTAGGATTTGATAGTGTAAGTATAAACTGTTTGGATACGGTAAGTGACCGTGATTTTGCTTTGGAGATACTTTTTAACATCTCCACGATGATGATGCATATTTCAAGGCTGAGCGAAGAGCTGATTTTATGGTCTAGTTATGAATTTGGTTTTATTAAACTCAGTGATGCCTATTCTACCGGCAGTTCTATTATGCCGCAAAAGAAAAATCCTGATGTTCCTGAACTGCTTCGCGGTAAAACAGGACGAGTGAATGGCAACCTTATAAGTTTACTTACTGTTATGAAGGGTCTACCTCTTGCATATAATAAAGATACGCAAGAGGACAAAGAGGGAGTATTTGATAGTGTAAAAACAGCGCATATCTCTTTAACGATACTCAAAGAGACCTTACGAACAATGACGATCAACAAAGATAACATGAGCAGTGCATGTAAAAAGGGGCATTTAAGTGCAACCGACCTGGCTGATTATTTAGTTGAAAAGCTCGGTGTTCCGTTTCGTGAAGCACACTTCATCACTGGCCACGCCGTTGCACGCAGTGAAGCACTCGGAATTGATCTAAGTGATATAGAGCTAGGTGAACTGCAAAAAATTGATGCAAGAATTGAGCAAAGCGTACTTGAAAAATTGCAACTTGAAAACTCTATGAATGCAAGAACATCTGAGGGCGGCACTGCAACGATTAGAACGCAAGAACAGGTTGAATATTTTAAAAATTGGTTAAAAGGTTAAAAATGAGAGTAAGTATAAAACACAACAGCGGTATGGAGTTTGAAGCAAAAACGGAAAAAAATAGCTTTGTCGTTAATCCAAAAGGTGGCATTTCACCGATTGAATACTTTTCAATCGGTCTTATTAGCTGTAGTGGAACAGATATGGTTGCGATACCGGAAAGTCAAGGCAAAACAGTTGAAAATCTATCAATTGAAGCAGATATTACTAGAGCTGAAGAGATGCCTAAAAAATTTGATGATATCCACCTCATCTACACATTTGATTCAACTGTTGATTCAATAGCAGCTAAGAGATGGGTACAAGGAAGTATCGAGACATACTGCTCAACCATCAACACGGTACGCGGTGTTTCAAAAATTAGTTACACTATCATCTATAACGGTGAAACAATCGCAGATAAAGAAGAGATTATCTCAGGTGCTACAACCACAGATTTCGGCGAAATCGGTGGAGCTTGCGAAGCATAGTTTTTTTTGATACCATAACTGTATAGAATTAGGAGGTATTCATGGGTGCTATTCGACTAGAAGATCTACCTCATTATACCTATGACGAATACAAAATGTGGGAAGGAAGATGGGAACTCATCTACGGAATTCCCTACGCTATGAGTCCGTCTCCTATATATAGACATCAAGATATTAGCGGGAAAATTTTTCTTGAATTAAATGAAAAATTAAAAGGATGTACAAACTGTACATCCGTACTGGCTACAGATTGGATAATCTCAAACGATACAACCGTATGCCCCGACAACTTCATCGTCTGCGATATGAATGAAAATGATAAATTTATCACAAAGACACCCTCAATCATTTTTGAAGTTCTTAGTCCTGCGACTAAGAAAAAAGATAGAACAACTAAGTATGAACTCTATCAAGAACAGGGCATAAAGTACTACATTTTAGTTGAACCTACCGGAAACTTTACAGAAGTTTATGAATTGATTGATGGAAGATATAAACTACAGGGTGAAATAAAAGATAGTAGTTTTAACTTCACCCTTGAAAATTGTAAATTTGACTTTAATTTCAAACAAATTTTTTTATAAATTTCCTCTAGGATTGGCATCTGTAAAGTGACCGAATTTAAGTTTTGTTCCGCCTAAAAGGTGCAGATGCAGGTGTTCTACCTCTTGACCGCCGTCTTCTCCGATATTTGAGATGATACGATAACCGCTTTTATCAACTCCTACTTTCTCGGCAACTCTTTGTATAAAGCTTGTCATACCAACCATTTGCTCATCTTTTGCCGTATGAAAACTCTCTGTATGCTGTTTTGGGATAATCAGAAGGTGAATAGGTGCTTTTGGGTTAATATCATGAAAAGCTAAAAAATTTTCATTCTCATCCACCTTGTTGCATGGAATATCACCGTTTATAATTTGACAAAATATACACATAAATACTGCTCCTCTATATAGTGGCACAATTGTAGCAAAAAAAGCTCTTTATAATGATTTTTTTTCTACAATGCGCAACTTACTTAAAAATGGAGCATCATTTGAGTGATTGGACTGACAAGATAAAAAATGCCGAAAATCTTCAAGATTTAGAGCAGGTTAGAATTGATATATTCGGTAAAAAGGGCTACTTAGCCGGTGAATTTGCCGTAATGAAATCTCTGCCGGCAGATCAAAAGAAAAAAGTTGCTAAAGAGTTAAATGAGCTAAAAGGTTCATTAACTACTCTGTTTGAAGAGAAAAAAACAGAACTTGAAAAAGAAGATCTAAAGTCACAAATGATAGAAGAGGCTATAGACGTAACACTCTATAGTACACGTTCTTCAAAAGGTGCGTTGCACCCTGTAATGGATACAATGGATAGGATTGTAGATTATTTCCTACAGATGAACTTTTCAATCGAGACAGGGCCGTTAGTAGAGGATGATTTCCACAATTTTGAGGCACTCAACCTTCCTAAACACCACCCTGCACGTGATATGCAAGATACTTTTTACTTTAATGACGAAAAGCTCCTGCGCACGCACACTTCACCGACTCAAATTAGAAAAATGATGCAGAATAAACCGCCAATTCGTATGATAAGTCCGGGTGCCGTCTTTCGTAGAGATTTTGACATAACGCATACGCCTATGTTCCATCAAGTTGAAGGGTTGATGGTGGATGAGAGTGAAAAGGTCTCTTTTGCAAATCTAAAATTTATTTTAGAAGACTTTTTACACCATATGTTTGGAGATGTAAAAGTACGTTTTCGTCCTAGCTTTTTCCCTTTTACGGAACCTTCTGCCGAAGTTGACATCAGTTGTGTCTTTTGTGAGGGTGAAGGGTGTCGAGTATGTTCGAGTACCGGTTGGCTAGAGGTTTTAGGATGCGGTATGGTTGATCCGAACGTCTTTAAATCGGTCGGTTATAAAAATGTTAGCGGTTACGCTTTTGGATTAGGAGTTGAAAGGTTTGCAATGCTTATCCACAAAATACCTGATTTACGTTCACTCTTTGAGGGCGACATCCGTTTACTGGAGCAGTTTAAATAATGATAGTTACAAAAAATTGGTTAAGCGAATGGGTAAACTTAAACTCGTATAGCTCAAAAGATCTTAATGCAACGTTTAATAGTATCGGTCTTGAAGTAGATAGAATATTAGAGTATACGGTACCTAAAAAAATTGTTGTCGGCTATGTACTAGAGTGTGAAAAGCATCCAGATGCAGATAAACTCAACGTTTGTCAAGTCGATATCGGCACAGCAAAGCGTCAGATAGTTTGCGGAGCAAAAAACGTTGCTAAAGGAATGCATGTAGCCGTTGCAATCATAGGTGCAGTTATGCCTGATGGTTTAGAGATAAAAAGTGCAACGCTTCGCGGTGTAAATAGTGAGGGAATGATCTGTGCAGCATCTGAACTTGGACTGCCTGATATCAATGAAGGTATTTTAGTACTCGATGAGAGCATAGGAAGATTAGAGCTTGGACGTGAACTCAGTGAGTATCAAGTCTTCAATGATACGGTGATTGAGCTTGAACTTACGGCAAATAGAGGTGACTGTTTAAGCATACACGGTGTTTCAAGAGATCTAAGTGCAGCGTATAATCTTCCCCTGCTTGAGACTGAAGAGATACATGAAGAGCAAAACCGTATCGGAATTGGTAGAATCCTGCAACTAAGCTATCACGGTGACGCTGAGGCCAACGTCATGTATAGGGTATTAAAACCTAGTGAGCTTGAACTTCCTCTATTTGTAAGACTACGCCTTGCAATGGTAGAGCAAGATTTTAGCTCGAATATGGATGCAATGCTTCAATACGCTACACATGCAACAGGCGTTGTTTTCAGAGCATACCGTCACAACTTTTTCGAGGTTCAAGAGCAAAAAGCAAGAGTCTATGTTAAACTTACTAAAGAGGGCTTTGCAGAGGTTTCAGGTACAACTCGTGCATCATTAGTGGGAGTATCACAAAATGATGAAAGTTATCCAGATGATAGTGATGAGCTTGTTATCGTTGAGGCAAGTTATACGCATCCAGAACATATCTCAAAACTAGTTTCAGAACATAAAGTAAAAAGTGATGATATTTATTACCGCTCTTCAAGAGGAAGTGAACCAGATCTCGGCTTTGGTATGCACTATTGTCATAACCTCTTTAAGGCTTATACTAGTGCCTCTTTTATGGCAGGAACCAGTGAATATATTAAGGACATTGAAGAGAATTATCTAAGCCTTAGTCTACACAACATAAATTCACTTATCGGTTTTGATATTGATAAGATTAGAATAGTACAAATTCTCAAAAGACTTGGTTTTGAGATTATGAAATCTCATGAAAAGAGCGTCGTTGTACTAGTGCCTCAATTTAGACACGATATAACAAATGAACAAGATGTTGTTGAAGAGGTGGTAAGAATGGTCGGTATCGACAATATACCTTCTCAACCTCTCTCTGTAGTAGAAAATAATCAGATTAATGACTCACTTATGGAGTATAAAAAACGTAGAATTTTGCGTGAACGCTCAGTAGGAAGCGGATTTTATGAGAGCATTCACTATGTGTTTGAGCAAAAAAGTATGCTCAAAAAGTATGGTTTTGAAACGATTGCAAGTAAATCTGAACTTTTAAACCCTATTGTCGAAACGCTTGATACTTTGCGCTCTACAATGCTAGTAGGGCTCTTAAATGCTGCACAAAGAAATATAAAATTTGCACAAAAGCAAGTTGCACTATTTGAACTTGGTACCGTCTTTAACGCAAATAGAGAAGAGAAGCAGAAGATGGCTTTTGTTTTTAGCGGAGCGGTTCAAGAAGAGGGAGTTTCAAATCACGGAAAACCTATAGATATCGATTTTGCAAGTTTTGTTAGGCGTGTCTCCTCTGTTATTGGTGATTTTGAGTTACAACCGATCAACACAACTACAAATGCGCTGATACATCCATATCAATGTGCCAACATAATTATAAAGGGCAAAGCTGTCGGTGAACTCTACAAATTACATCCAAATGTGGCAACTGAACTTGATTTAAACTCTACATTTTTGTGTGAAGTTGAATTTGATGCTATCGAAGTCGGTATTAAAGTTGCAAAACCATACTCAAAATTTCAAGCCTCATTTAGGGATCTTAGTCTTGTAGTTCCGTCAAAACTTACATATTCGGATATTAAAAAGGTTATAGCTAATAACCTTACAAAAGAGGTACAAAGATTCTATCCTGTGGATGTCTACAATGATGAGAAAATGGGAGATGACAGCAGTCTTACAGTTCGATTTGTTCTTCAATCTATGGATAAGACATTAGAAGAGAATGACATTGTCCAATCTATGAATATGATTCAAGAAGCCCTTAAAAACGAGTTTGGAATAGAGTTACGATGAAATATGCAACAGTCTCAAAAGCTACGGCTTTCACTTTAGAACTTAGTGATATCGCACCCGATAAGTCAATATCACATAGAAGTGCAATGTTCGCTCTTTTAGCAAACGGTAAAACGAGAATTGAGAATTTTCTTCGCGCCGAAGATACGATGTCAACGTTAAAGATCGTTGAACAACTCGGCGCCGTGATTGAAGATGACGGTCATATCATCACTATTGAAGCTAGTGGTGTAAAAGAGCCTGAAGATATTTTAGATTGCGGAAATTCAGGTACGGGAATGCGCCTATTTTGTGGACTATTGAGCAGTTTTGAGGGACACTTTATCCTTACGGGCGATAAATATCTTTGCAGAAGACCGATGAAGCGTGTAGCCCTACCCCTACGCTCTGTGGGTGCAAAAATTGACGGTCGAAATGAGGGTGATCTTGCACCTCTGGCCATTAGAGGAACAAGTCTAAAACCATTTAGATATGAAAGCCCTATAGCCTCTGCGCAAGTGAAAAGTGCAATGATTCTCTCAGCTCTACGTGCAAGTGATCTCTGTTACTATAAAGAAGAAGAGCTTACAAGAGATCATACGGAGAGAATGTTACAGGGCATGGGGGCTAATCTTTCAAAAGACGATGAGGGATATATCGTAATTGAACCGCTGAAAAAAGCTCTTGAACCTCTTGATATACGTGTGCCTGCCGACCCATCAAGTGGATTTTTCTTTGCCGTGGCTGCTGCGATCACACCAAATGCCTCAGTTACTTTACAAGGGGTGACACTCAATCCAACACGAATTGGAGCTTATAAAGTTCTTGAAAGAATGGGTGCGGATATTGAGTTTATTGAGAGTGAAAATAGATATGAGCCTATCGGTGATATAAAAGTTTCATATTCAAAGCTGCGAGGCGTTGAAGTAAGCGAAAATATTTCATGGTTGATTGATGAACTACCTGCTCTTTCAATCGCTTTTGCATGCGCTGAGGGAACAAGTACAGTAAAAAATGCAAAAGAGCTACGTGTTAAAGAGAGTGATCGAATTAGTACCGTTGTTACAAACCTGAAAAAATGCGGTATACCCACAGAAGAATTTGAAGATGGATATAGTGTTACGGGCGGTGAGCTTCAAGAGGCTATGGTTGATAGTTTTGGAGATCATAGAATTGCTATGAGTTTTGCCGTTGCAGGGCTAAAATGCGGTATGAAGATAAGTGATACAGAGTGTATCGACACCTCTTTTCCAAACTTTTTTTCAATTCTTTCAAAGATTACCGAGGTGGAACTTGAAGATTGAGTTAGCAAAAAGTCTCGGATTTTGTTTTGGGGTAAAAAGAGCGATTAAAATAGCTGAAGATGCAAAAGATGCACACACTTTTGGTCCTCTTATTCATAATAGCTTAGAGAATGAGCGTTTAAAAAAAGATTTTAACGTCGGCCTTGTTGAAAATATTGAAGAGTTACAGGACAATACAAGAGTAATTATCCGTACACACGGAATAGAGAAAAAGAACCTGGTAAGACTTTATGAAAAGAGTATGGAAGTTATCGATGCTACCTGTCCTTATGTAACAAAACCTCAACAAATCGTAAAAGACATGAGTGCCCAAGGCTATGAAATTGTTATATTTGGAGACAAAGATCACCCTGAAATCAAGGGTGTAATGAGTTATGCTCAAGGAAGTGTACAAGTAGTTTTAGAGCCTTTTGAACTCGATAGTATCGCTTTGAAAGAGCGAGTAGCAATTATTGCACAAACTACAAGAAGAGAAGAGGATTTTGAAAAGATTGTAACCTATCTTATGCGTAGAGTAAAAGAGGTTCGCGTATTTAACACTATCTGCAATGCAACGTTTGAAAATCAAGATGCCGCCAGAGAATTATCACAAAAAGCTGATGTCATGATTGTCATAGGCGGTAAAAATTCATCAAATACAAAACAGCTCTTTAAAATCTGTGAACAAAATTGTCCTAACAGTTACTTAATCGAATCAGAAGCAGAGCTTGAGGCTACTTGGTTTAAAGATAAAAAACTCTGCGGTATCTCTGCGGGAGCTTCCACACCAGATTGGGTAATTTCTGATATTATAAAAAAAATAGAGAACTTTTAGACGCTCTTTTTTGAAAATAGAGTCGTCTCAATTCTCCTATCTGTTATAGCCTTTCCGATAGTAAAATTATAAAGTACCTGAAACTTTTTTGATTTTAGCCCAATCATCTGATGAATTACATCATCTAAAAAACACCCTATCCCTGTTGCACTGTACCCGTTAGCAGTTGCATCTAAATAGAGTTGCTGTCCAATCTGTCCACACTCATAGTATAAGTATCTGTAGTACCATCCACCTTTTTTATGAAGAATATCTTCAAATTCCGATAACATTGAGATTGCGAATGAACCCTCACTGGCTATGTCTTGATTACAACTTGAGGCCTTTGAAAAGTACTGAAAATCGCCGGCTTTTAGACGATAAAGCAGAACTTCTTGATCATTAGTAATAGTCAGCCATTCAAAAGTTTCATCACACTGAGATTTTAGTATTTCATAGTGCTTTTCATCTCTTATAATTATATAGAGTCCCCTCTCTAACTCCTCTACCGTATGCACATAGCATAAAAGTGAAACGTGAGCTTCTCTATCCATACCCTCTAATTTATAAGAGACCCCGCTAATAATTTGAAAAAAATCTTCTCTTCTCATCATTCGATCATTGGGATTCATATTTTGTGCACTTCGTCTTTGTAAAATCAATCTTGCACTGTTTTGATCACTGCTTTTCTCAACCCTCTTCTCTTCTTCAAAAAACTCTTTTTGCTCCCCTTTTTTACAAAGCTCATACATACTCTCAACTATTGGCCAATCATGATGTGAGCTGCTTAACCGGTTAGCGATAGAATCAATATGCCCTATTTTAGAAAAATCTTTTATATTAAGATCATTTTCTAAAGCATCTTGTGTTGAGACAAAAAGAATTAGATCGGCATGTTCATTTTCATTTTGATAAAAGCGCTCCTTTAGATTTAATCCTATCATCTCTTCAAGTCTATCATCACTAAATGAATAGAGCATTTTAGTAGTCCAACCAACCATTTTTGCACTAATCTGCATTGCCCTATAGGCATGCCCGACATCTAGCTGACAGTAGCGAAATGCCCTTTCACCATATTTCCATACCTCTCTCCATGCAATAGAACTAAGTATTACATAAAAACCTCCACTCATAGGAAATTCTTGATCTAGAGTTTGTAGCAGTTCCAAACTATGATTTTTAGGAGCGTAATGAACGATTGAACTGCTCTTTGACACACCCTCTATCTGAGGTAATAGTGCATACGCCTCTGTCGGATGTAAATTTCCGCTAGAAGCATTGCATCTTAATGCCCATGAACTACCCCCATAATTCTTTATTGCCGCTAGTCCAAGCGAATATCTAAAAAAAGTTGAAAGTGTATCTAATGTTATATTCGATGGGGCGATATTTGAGTTAAACAGTTCACCATATGTGGGTTTGTCATCATCTGTCGGAAGTTTCATATCTGTTTTAGAAGAACCTATATATTCTCTAAACGGATCTGGTTGGGTACTCCAATCCATATAACCTAAAGAGGCGGCATATCGAGATGGACTATGTTTACTCTGTTCATGATATTGGACTATCTTTTCTATTTTTTTCATCTTCTATAACTTTTCCAATCAATTTTTCACTATAATACTAAAATATTGCAATGTTGAAAAAGTCTAACATAACTTTTTATACTTTAAAATTATTAGTTGTAATCAATAAATAGACCTCTTTAAGAACTCTATGAATTACAATAAACCACATGAGGTATTCTATGATAAGATTATTGGCTTTCATTTTGCTCATAGTTATTTTTCAAGCAGGCTGCGAAAATAAAAGAGTAACACATCCACTGAGAATTGGTACAATTGAATGGCCCGGTTATCAAAGTCTTTATTTAGCTGAGATGAAAAACTATTACAACGGTAGTGTTAAGATGGTTGAAATGGGTTCCGCCTCAGAAGTTCTTAGAGCCTATAAAAACGATGCCATTGAACTAGCTGCCCTCACACTTGATGAAGTTTTACTTCTGCGCTCCCAAGGATTTGATCCAATCGTATTAGCAATCCTTGATATATCAAACGGCGGAGATGTTATCATGGGGAATAAAGGTATTAATACGATGCAGGACTTAAAGGGAAAGTCTTTAGGTTTTGAATATACCGCATTAGGCGCTTATGTCGTAGCAAGAGCACTTACTATAAATAATTTAAACCCAAGTGACTTAAAACTTGTACCGCTTGAGCTATCCGAACATGAATATGCATTTGAGAAATATAATGTGGATGCCGTTGTCACGTTTGAACCGGTAAAAAGTTACCTTTTAGAAAAAGGTGCGAAGGAGCTTTTTTCTAGTAAAGAGATCCCAGGAGAAATAGTGGACGTATTGGTAGCGTCTAAATCTGTGATAGAAAATCGTACGGAGGATATAGTACAAATTATCAGCGGTTGGAGAAAAGGTCAAGAGTATTTAATCAATAACCCTTCTGAGGCTGCTACACTTATTTCAGCCAAGTATAAACTCTCTGCTGAAGAGTTTCTAAACTCTTTGGAGGGTTTAAAACTGCCTGACCTTAAAGAAAATATTGATATTTTCAATAGTTCCTTTAAGGACGTAGTTGATAATCTACAAGATATTATGATTAAAAACAATCTTATTTCAAAAGATATTAAAACCGATGATTTGGTTAACAAAACTTTTTTAGAGAATATCTCAAATTAGATGAACATCTTTATAAATTATCCTCTTCGCTTAACGGTTCCATTCTTTTTTTTAGTGGTAGCAATTGTCACTACTATCACAATTTACAACTACAATATAATCTTAAATATTAAGCAGATACAAAATAGTAGTATTAATCTACAAAAGCGAAATTTAATTGAACGACAGGGTACTATGGAAGCTTTTCTTAGAAAAGATGAACTGAATGAAGCCAATAGACAAATTAAAATTGCAGCTACAAACCCGGAACTACTAATTGCTTTTATAGCAGATGAGCAAGGTAAAATAGTTTTGTCCACTAAAAACAAACATAAAGGAAAGCATTTTAAAAACTATCTTCCAAAGCAGATCATAGAAAAGATTGACAATATTATAGAGATAGGCAACATCCAAGTAATATTGAGTGATGATGGAACAACTATTTACGGTATCGCACCAATTACGATAAACTCAAAATATAATCTTCTTAGACCTCAAGATAAAGGAGTCTATCTTGAAGTAAAAAATATTTCTATACAAATTAAAAATAGTAATAGTAAAGTATTTCAAAATACTATTATAGAAGTTTTTATACTTTTGTTTCTTCTCTTTATGCTTTTTATAGTTTTTTATATTCTCATTGCAAAAAGATTTAATAAAATATTATTCTCAATCGAAAACTATCAAGAAAACTCCGTGATTTCTCCCGTTGTTGCCGGAAAAGATGAAATTGCCCGCTTAGGTTTAAAAATTTCTAATCTTTTTGAAAAAATTATAAAATCAAATAACGAACTTAAAAATTATACTAATCAACTGCAAAATACAAAAGATGAATTAATAAAATCATTATCACTGACTGAAGCCACGCTTGAAGCAACGGATAATGCCGTACTCGTAACCGATGAAAAGGGTAATATATTAAGAGTAAATACAAACTTCATAGAACTTTGGGATTTACCGCAAAGTTTAATAGAAGATAGTGATATTGAAAAACTCAAATCTTTTATGGCTACTCAATTAAAAAATGAAAATGTGCTTATTCCTTTTTTAGGTGAAAAGATTCATCAAAACAGTACTGTAATCTTTGATAATGTAGGTTTTAAAGATGGTAGAATCTTTGAATACGTTTCACTACCGATGGTTTTAAATGAGATAAAAGTTGGACGTGTTTGGAATTTTAGGAATATAACACAAAAGATACAAGCACAAGAAGCACTCATTAATGCAAAAAATCTTGCACTAGAAACTGCAAAAATGAAATCACATTTTTTAGCAAGCATGAGCCATGAGATAAGAACACCTATGAACGGCGTTATAGGAATGTTACGTCTACTTTTAAACACTGATTTAGATAGTACACAAAAACATCATGCACTCATTGCACAAAATAGTGCAAATTCTCTGCTGACCTTAATCAATGATATTTTGGACTTTTCTAAAATAGAGGCCGGAAAATTAGATTTAGAAGAGTTGGAGTTTAATATACGTGATCTCCTAGGTGAATTTATTGAAACAATGTACTTTAAAGCAAAAGAGAATAGCGTTACATTGATACTTGATGAAACAGATGTGGAACAAAGTACGATAATCGCTGATGGGGGAAGATTACGTCAGATTTTAACGAACATAGTAGGAAATGCCATTAAGTTCACTCAGGACGGTGAGGTAATTATAAAAGCAAAGTTAGATACAAATAGCGAAAAACTCTACATTGACGTAAGTGATACGGGAATTGGAATACCTAAAGAGAAAATAGAAAAACTATTTAATTCTTTTACACAAGTTGATGCTTCAACTACGAGAAAATTTGGAGGTACGGGTCTTGGACTTGCAATCTCAAAAAAATTGAGTGAACTGATGGGTGGAGAGATTAGCGTCACCAGTACACTCGGGCAAGGAAGTACATTTAGTTTTAATATTGCCGTCAAAATACCGGTTAACTCACAAAAAGTTGAACCGACTGCTAAAGTAAAAGATAAAACTGTTTTAATTGTAGATTCAAATCCTACTTTAGCTGCAACCTTTCAAAGACAGCTGCAACATTGGGATGTTCAAGCTGATTATGCTTGTAACTTTGAAGATGCAAAACAGTTTTTTATAGAGAAACAATTTGATCTACTCTTTTTAGACTTTGATTTAGAGAGTGAAGAGGCATCTGAGCTTATTAAATATTTAAATGACAACAATAAATTACAAAATCTGAAAGTTGTAACAATGACTTCAATGGATACTGACAACTCTTTTTCTGAACAACATAGTCTGAATTTTGATGCTTTTTTTACTAAACCAATTACTACAAAAAATATGCTGCATGCTCTGAACTTGTTTAATAGAAAATATAATATAAATGATGAACATACACAAAAGAGTATTACAGATGAAAACACTCTCTTTACATTTCCTGATAATACAAATATCTTACTCGTTGAAGACAATAAAACAAACCAGCTAGTTGCAAGTGGGATATTAGAAGAGTTTAACATTACTACTCATATCGCAGAAAACGGTATTGAAGCGCTTGAAATCTTAAATAATCAAGATATTAAAGAGCAGTTTTTACTTATACTTATGGATTGTCAAATGCCTGAAATGGATGGATATGAGGCAAGTAGTGCTATTAGAGAAGGTAGCGCAGGTGAAAAATATAAAAATATTTCAATAATAGCAATGACGGCCAACGCCATGAAAGGAGATAGAGAAAAGTGTATGGTTGCCGGAATGGATGACTACATAACAAAACCTATCGATCCGGACGAACTGCTAAAAATTCTGCAAAAATATATTTCTAAAAGCAATGTTACTGTTCAAAAGAAAACAGATACCTCAAGTGACGAAGTTGTGTGGGATCTAAATGATGCTCTAAAAAGGTTTAACGGAAAAGATAAACTACTGGTTAAGATCATCAAAGCATTCATTGATGATATTGAAATTATATTAGAAAAACTTCATGAAGCCATTCAAGATGAGGATATTAAAAACTGCCAACTGCAAAATCACTCAATCAAAGGTGCTTCATCCAATATCAGCGCACTGAAATTACAACAAATAAGTGCATTTTTAGAAAAAGAGGCAAAAAACGGAAACCTTGAAGTTCAAAAAGAGAACTTTGTAAATATAAAAAAGGCAGTTGATGAGCTACTCGGTGAGTTAAACGCTTATATTTCAAAGCGTGAAACCAACTGATTTTTCACTGTAAATCTTCTTTTCTAACCCTAAAAACAATACTATAAAGAAGCGGTACATAAAAGAGATTGAGTATCGTTGCCCATGCGATACCAAAACCAAGTGATACTGCCATGGGCTGTAATATAAGTGATTGCCCTGAAGCAAAAAAGATAAGAGTTGAAAGACCTAAAACCGTAGTGATTGAGGTAAGCAAAATTGGACGAAGACGAAGTTTTGCCTGTTCAGAAAGCTCCTCTAAATTCTTAGATTTTCGTATAAATGAGGCCATGATAAGTCCATCATTTACTACGACACCGGCTAATCCTACAACACCTATCATACCAGGCATTGTCATATTAAGTCCCATTATAAAATGTCCTATAAAGACACCCAAAATTGAGAGCGGTATCGTACTTATTACGATTAAAGAGAGTTTTATTGAATCAAACATCCAAACAAGTGTGATAAAGATCAAGAACAATGCAACAAGAGCTGATTGCATAATCTCTCTAGTTACCTTTTTATTCTCCTTCTCTTCACCTTTTATATCTACGTTAAAACCTTCATCTTCTAACTCTTTGATAACACTCTCAAGCTGTTTCATCACCTCTGCTGATGTTATCACCTCTTTTTTAAGTGTTGCAAAAACTGAACGCATTCTAGTTCCGTCATACTTTACGATATTTGCAAAAGGTTTTACGATGATAAAATCACAAATGTCGCTTAGTTTTACCTTTTGATTTGATCCGGGAACATCAACTTCAAATCGTTTAAATGAACTTATATCATCTTTTCTCTTATCTTGCACGACAATCTTTAAAAGTCCGGTATCTCCAAACATCTTTCCATACTCGCCTTTAAGGTAAAATGCCCGCATTGCAGCACTCAGAGTTGTCTCGTTAAATCCTAACTGTTGTCCATAACTATTAATTCGAAGTTTAACCTCTTTTTCACCCTCATTCGCATCGGTCGCAATGTTCTCTACACCTTTAATATCACCCAATGCACCTTTTAACTTCTCTAACGCCCCTTTAAGTTCTATATCATCTTTACCGCTTAAACCGATCTCTACATCATTTGCAACAACACCGGCACCCGGCACTACAACTTTTAGTTCATCAAAAACATTTTCACCCAACTCTTTTTTTGCATGAAACGGCTCAACCCATGTTTGCACCATATCTGCAATCTCTCTAGCTGAGGAGCTTCTTTTCATTCTTGTCTCATCATACTCAGGTGAGAGCCAAGGGTTAATGTAATGTTCAAAAAAATTCTGCGGTACTCGTTCATAAAGATCTATAAATATATGAAAATAGTACTCTCCCACTTCAGGCCTATTTTTTGCATCCATTCTAAAGCCGACTATTGAAGTTACCGATTCCACCTCTTCTTTATCTATATTTTTGAGTATAACATTTTCAAGCTCGGTAACGATCTTTTCGGTATCCTCTAAAGCGTTATTGATATTTACCTTACCGTTCACATATATCTGCGTCGTATCAAAATTTGGAAAAAGCTGAAAACGGCTTGTTGCAATAAAAAGTGCACTCAGAGCTATAATCGTTAATGTCATTACAGAGAAAGAGAGAACTTTTTTATGGAGCAGTGAAAGTAAAAAGTTTTTATATCTGACAAACATCTTTTTCCAAAGATCGTGTGTATAGTGACTCTCGCTTTTAGGTTTTAAAAAATCTTTTGCATGAAGCGGTAAAAAGTAGAATGCTTCAAAAAGTGAACTTATCAGTAAAACTGAGATCATAATGGGTAAAATTTCCAAGAATTTACCCATCTCTCCACTCATCAAAAGAAGCGGTAAAAATGCAAATACCGTTGTCAGTGTTGCAGTAAGTACTGCGGGGAACATCTCAAGTGATCCTACGATTACGGCTTGACGTCTATTTTTCCCAAGTTCAAGATGCCTATAAATATTTTCAGCAACTACTATCGCTTCATCAACAAGCATACCAAGAGCGATTAGAGCACCTAAAAGAGAGAGCATATTGAGACTCATCCCTAACATATCCGTTACAATTAATCCCGTCATAAAACTTATCGGTATACCCATACCCACAATTCCGGCAATACCGACATTAACGGTTAATAGCAGTGACATAAATACTAAAAAAAGACCAAAAAAGATATTTGATATAACCGTATTAAGACGGTTCTTAATCCAGATAGAGGTGTCGGTATAAATCTCAAATTCATATTGGGGATAACTTTTTGCAAACTCTTTTAATATCTGACGTATCTCTCTAACTAATGCTATCGAGTTTCCATCCTCACTCTTTTTAAGATCAACCGAAATATTACGTTTACCGTTATAGTGCGAGATTTCCGTACTCTCTTCAAGCTCAAAAGAGATATCTGCAATATCTTTTATAAACAGCTGTCTATTGCCTATCGTAACTCTTATATTTTCAACTCCGCCTACATCTTTCTCACCATTAATTGTACTGATAAAAAGATGCTCGCCCTTTTGTTTAATAAGCCCAATAGGAAAAATCGCACTGATAGAAGAGAGAGAGCGAACAACCGCGTCATAATCAAGTCCGTAAGCATCGATACGTTGCTGATTGAGCCTAATTACCAACTGCTCATCAGCGTCTCCTCGGATAACAATTTCGCTAAGTTCTTGATAAGAGCTCAATCGGCTTTTGAGTTTTTGCGCTATATCTAAAAGCTCAATTCGATCATGATCTCCGGCAATTGCAATCAGGGCTAGAGGATAGTTCTGTTTTGCAATTTGGACAATAGGTTCATTCATATCAGAGGGTAAATCACGCTTTATATTGCTAATAATATCTTTTACTTCACTTAACAGTAACGGGTGTTCTACACCCTCTTTGATGTCTGCTATAACCTGAAATGAGCCGTTACGAACAAGTGTTCTAATTTCGGTGAGTTCACTAAAGTTTTTTAGATCATCTTCAATACTATTGACTGCCATTTTATCGAGTACATCAGCTGAAGAGCCACTGTATCCACCCGTAATAATTATCTTATCCATCTGCATAGGAGGAAAAATCTCCTTTGGAATTTGGATGTACGAAAATATGGACAATACAAACAAAAACAGTAAAAACAGATGGTTTAAAACCGGTTTATCGATAGCAAATTCAATAAATTTTTTCATAGTGGAGAAATTATATCTTTTTTATTTAAAAAAGAGAGCGGACTCTTGCAAAAAGCAAGAAGTCCATGTGAAAGGTGAGTTATTTCTTAGATACGAAGTCCGCTATTCTAGCAATTCCCTCTTCAATACTTTTAATATCCGTTGCGAAACTAAATCTGAAATAACCCTCTGATCCAAAACCAAGACCGGGAACTACAGCAATGCCCTTCTCTTCTAACAGCTCTTTACAAAAAGTCATTGAATCATTGCTTACATTTGAGATATTTACAAAAAGATAAAATGCACCGTGAGGTTTAATTACGCTCAATCCATCAACTGCATTAAATAGCTCTACCGCTCTATCGCGTCTTTCTTTAAAAGCTTTACGCATCATCTCTATATCATCATCAGCTGCACCCTCTAGTGCCACAATTGCAGCTTTTTGTGTAATAGAGTTGATATTAGAGGTACTTTGGCTTTGCAAGCCTTTCATCTTTTTTACAAGCTGGTCATTAGGGCTTGCAAGATATCCAAATCTCCATCCAGTCATAGCAACTGATTTACTCAGCCCATTTACCGTTATTGTTCTATCAAACATATCTTTACTGATTGCAGCTGCAGATGTAAACTCACCGTCATATACGAGTTTTTCATACATCTCATCACTTACAACTATAACATCAGTTCCTTTCAAAACCTCTGCAAGTCCTTCTAACTCCTCTTTAGAGTAGACTGAACCTGTAGGATTTGAAGGTGTCGTTAAAATAAGCATCTTTGTATTAGATGTCATTGCTGCTTTTAATTGTTCAGGAGTGATTTTAAATCCTGACGCATCATTTGTCTCGATTTCAACAACACTACCGCCACTATATTTTACAAGTTCAGGATAGGTAACCCAATATGGAGAGGGGATAATAACCTCATCACCGCTATCAATCAGTGCTTGAAAAATATTAAACAAAGAGTGCTTTGCACCGTTACTTACTAGAACTTGTGAAGGGGTATATTCTAAGTTGTTATCTCTTTTTAATTTACCGATAATGGCATCTTTTAACTCAGTAATACCGTCAACTGCCGTATACTTTGTAAAACCCTCATTAATGGCATCTATCGCAGCTTTTTTGATCACATCGGGTGTATCAAAATCAGGCTCTCCTGCAGAAAAACCTAAAACATCTTTCCCTTGTGCCTTAAGCTCCTTTGCCAAAGCCGTAATTGCAACCGTAATAGATTCAGATAAATTTGAAATACGCTCAGAATACAATGTCATTCCTTCTAAAAAATTTCGTAATTGTAACGTAATAAAAGCCGGAGTGTTCTTCGATTTTAAATCAATTTTAGTTTTAAAGTTAAAATATAGTATCGAGTACCATATTTTTAAACTTAAGCCGTTGTAATTGCAGTTTCAATTTACTATTTTGCTCTTTTAAAAGCTCATTTCGTCTCTCTTGTACGGCGATTTCTCGACTATCGTAATAGATACTGTTTCTAAGATATATTTTTGGAAATAGCAGTAAAAAAGCTATGATGATAACAAGAAAGAGACTAAGCAAAGTACGCAGCTCAATTCCGGGCGTACCGAAAGGTTCTAGTGAATCTAAAAGGTCGTCTCTCTCATTTAAGCTAAACTCCAAAATCAAAAACCCTCATCTTAGCACTTCTACTACGTGCATTTATTCTTAATTCATCTTGTGTTGCCGTGATCGGTTTTTTTGTCACGACTTTTCCCTTTGCGTGGTTATTACCACAAGTACATCTCATAGCCCTGCTGTCACAGATGCAACTCTTCTCCCAACTTTTAAAGCGCTGTTTGACTATTCTGTCTTCTAAAGAGTGAAAGGAGATAATAGCAACTCTACATCCACTAGGAGCCAAATTTTGCAAACTATCTAAAAGAGCGTTTAACTGACCAAGCTCATCATTGACCTCTATTCTAATCGCTTGAAAAATAAGAGTCGATGGATGTATTTTACTTCCGCGCTTTCCAAATTTTGAAACTATAGAACTTAGCTCTTTTGCACTCTCAATCTCTTTTTTTGCCCTATATTCGACAATAGCACTTGCAGCTTTTCTCCAAGCCTGAACCTCACCGTACTCTCTAAAAATACGTTCAAGTTCTGCTTGGGAGTAGCTGTTTATCACCTCTTTAGCGCTAAGAGTTTGGCTTTGATTCATTCTCATATCCAAGATATCATCACTGAATCCAAAACCTCGCTCAGAGCTATCAAGTTGCAAAGATGACACTCCTATATCGGCTAAAACTCCACTAGTTTTAAATTCCCCGTCCATTTGTAACACTTCGGTAATCTTCTTTCCAAAGCTTCCTTGTACTATTTTTACACGATTTCCAAAGGCTTGTAATCTCTTTGTTGAATACTCTATTGCAGTGATGTCTTGATCTATTCCGATGATTGAAACATTCAGATTGGTTTTTAAAATTGCAGATGAATGCCCTGCATATCCGAGTGTACAATCTATAATTGCTCCCTCTTTTATATCTGCAAAGGTATCAACCACCTCTTGAAGCAATACGGGAATATGCGGCTCTTCCAAATCTACTCTCTTTTTAGATAAAATCTTACAGGATTTTTGCAAAAAGTCTCCTAGTAAAGTACTTAAAGGAAAATTGGGTGAGTTTGTTAAAACAGGAATTAAAACATTTAGCGTTAGCTATGTTTAGAAAAGATTTTGTCGGTATTTTTCACGGTTCTATTTCGGCAAAAATGGATACACATAGCTTTTTGATAAACAAACGTGAGGCGATATTCGATGATTTAACCGATGAAAGCCTAATTGAACTTGACTTTGCAATAGATTACAGGTGGAACAGTGCAAGCGTAGATGCCAAAATTCACCAAGCAATCTATCAAAATATACTTGATGCAAAATTTGTCTCCTATACGATGCCCCCTTTTACAACTTCCTATGCAATCAACCACAGAACCATTAAACCATTAGATTATTTCGGTAGTCTCAATATCGGCGAAATTGTTATTTATGATCCAAAACAGTTTGAAGATTGGTATGAACGCGCACACACCGAAATATACAAACAGTTTATTCAGCGTAGCGATTCCCTGCTTGTTATTCGCGGATACGGTGTGTATGTCTATGGAAGAAATATTGATCAGATGATCAAAAAAATCGCTATCTTGGAGAACAGCTGCAAAATTTTGATGCTTAGTTCAAAGAACGCAGGGCATCAAACGCAGTGTCTGTTATAGTATCGATCTGCTCCTGCGTTATAACGTACGGAGGCATAAAGTAGATTATATGTCCAAGAGGTCTCAGTAGAACACCACGTTTAAGTGCAAATTGGTACACCTTTAACCCTATTCTCTCCTGGGCACTATAACCCTTTAACTCAATTGCAGCGATCATCCCCGTTTGGCGTATCCCTTGGACGTTTTCTAACTCTTTAAAACGCTCTAATTTTGATGCTAGATAACTCGCTTTTTCAAGATTTTTCTTTACAACATCCTCTTGTTCAAAAAGATCTAGTGTTGCATTTGCAGCTGCACATGCTAAAGCATTTCCGGTATAACTATGTGAGTGTAAAAAAGCTTTATGTTCATTGTAATCACAATAGAATGCACTATATATCTCATCAGTCGTTACAACCGCAGAGAGTGGAAGGTAACCGCCTGTTAATCCTTTTGAGAGGCAGATAAAATCTGGAGTGATATCTGCTTGTTCACACGCGAACATTGTTCCCGTTCTTCCAAAACCGACCATCACCTCATCGGCAATAAAATGAACGTCATACTTCTCACACAGCTTTTTTGCTTCACTCAGATAAAGGGGTGAATACATATGCATATACCCTGCCCCTTGCACAAGCGGCTCAACAATAAGTGCGGCAATCTCTTGATGACGCTCTTGTAAAAGCTGTTCAAAACTTTTCAGTGCTTCTAGTGCCGCCTCTTCGCTTTGATCTTTGGGCACAGGAGTTTGAATTGTACGAATAAGTAGCGGCTCATAGGTCTCTTTATAGAGTTCCACATCACCGACTGAAAGAGCACCTATCGTCTCACCGTGATAACTATTTGTTAAAGAGACAAACAAAGGACGCTCTTTGCCTCTATTTTTATGGTAATGAAAACTCATTTTCAGTGCAACTTCTACTGCGCTTGAGCCGTTATCTGCATAAAAACACTTATTCAAACCCTCAGGTGTAAGTTCTACCAATCTTTCAGAGAGTCGTATTACACTCTCATGACTAAATCCTGCCAAAATAACATGCTCTAAAGTATCTAGTTGCTCTTTTATTTTAGAGTTAATATACTCATTGGTATGTCCAAAGATATTCACCCACCAGCTGCTAATAGCATCAATGTAACTATTGCCTTCAAAATCATTGAGATAGACACCGTGTGCACTTTTAATCGGTATCATTGGAAGCGTCTCATGATCCTTCATCTGTGTACAAGGATGCCAAATCACATCCAAATCACGTTCAACCATCTGTGCATTCGTTACCATCTGCTTAACTCCATCTTAGCTAAATTGTCGTAGCATTGTAACAAATATAATCGGAGTAGTAATGTTAAAAAGAGACTTAAGCGCCTTAATCTTTATATATACATCCCTATTTGCTAATGAAAAATTTGTCGATGTTTCAAAATTACTCCCTCAGGCACATTTTGACATTCGATACTCTACAAATAATAACTTTGTAGGAAAACCCATCGATGGTTATAAATCCGCAAAATGTTTGCTCACCAAAAAGGCTTCTGTTGCGTTAGCCAACGTACAAAAAGAGCTTCTTAAAAATGATCTTAGCTTAAAACTATTTGACTGCTATAGACCCCAACATGCGGTTGATCATTTTGTTCGTTGGGCTAAAGATATAGAAGATAGAAAAACGAAACGGATTTACTACCCAAACGTTAAAAAGAAGAATCTTTTTAAAGATGGCTATATTGCTGAAAAATCGGGTCATAGTAGAGGCAGTACACTTGACGTTACTCTGATAAGGGTAAAGACAAATAAAGAGCTGGATATGGGGACACCTTTTGATTTTTTTGACCCTCTATCGCACACGGAAAGTCTTATGATTGGGAAAAATGCTCTTCAAAACCGACTATTTTTAAAAGAGATAATGGAAAAACATGGTTTTAAGAACTTAAAGGAGGAGTGGTGGCACTTTAGTCTAAAGAATGAACCCTATCCCAAAAAATATTTTGATTTTGAGATTGAGTAGTTGGTCTCTTCTAGAATATCGGGAGAAGAGCGTGATCAATTTCCTCTGTTTATTAGAATTGTCTCAAATCCTTTTTTAGGATATTTTGGAATTAGATGTGCCAATACCAAAGATCCAAAAGCGATGGCTGAGCCAATGATAAACACTAATGAACTTGAATATAACCACACCAGACCTAAAAGTGCAGGTAAAATAATTGCCGCAATATGGTTGATGGTAAAACTAACAGCGCTCGCACTAGCAATATCATGAGGATCGGCAATCTTTTGAAAATAGGTTTTTAACGCTATTGCCATTGAAAAGAGCAGATGATCTATTACATAGAGAACAAATGCCACATACACATTATCTACAAAAGCATAAGCAGTAAAAATAATGATCAATCCAATATATTCCAGTTTCAAACTAGCGCGTTCACCAAATCTAGCGATGAACTTTCCAATTTTTGGTGCAAAATAGATATTCATCATAGAGTTAACTAATAACAATAGAACCATATTGTGAATATCAACACCAAATTTTTCTACAAGTAAGAAACCTGCAAAAACAACAAAAATTTGTCGTCTAGCTCCTGCTAAAAAAGTAAGAAGATAAAAAAGCCAATATGATTTTTTAAGTCGTAGAGATTTTTCCTGAATAACTTCATCTTTAAAGTGTTCAAAACTAATCCATGCAATCAATGCTATAAAAAATGTAGTACCACCAAAAAAAAGATACACATACATATAGTCAACACTATAATGCTTCATCATAATATAGATTAAAAGAAATACTGCAAGTCCTGTTATGGATCTAGCAGCAGATATTTTTCCTAAAACTATAGGCGTTTCAGATTTTTTTAGCCACTGCAACGATAATGATTGGTTAAGCGTTTCAAGATAGTGAAATCCTATCGACATAATGACGGTAGTTACATAAAGACCAAAGACTGAGGGATAAAAGCCTGTAAATGCAACTCCCAAACCAAGTAACATCATAGAGATGAAGGCAAGTCGCTGCTGAGCGATTAATATTATAAGAAGTATCACGCTAAACGCTAAAAAGCCCGGTACTTCTCTTAAACTTTGTAAGATACCAATCTGACTACCGTTAAAAGATGCTACCTCTACAGTAAAGTTATTTATAAGACTCATCCATGCTGAAAAAGAAAAAACCATAGCAATAGAGAGTAAATAAAGAAGCGCCTTTTTTGATCTGAAAAACTGTCTAAGCATGTAACAAGTATAGTATTATTTAGCACAATCTGAGCTAAAAATTCAGTACTGTTTAAAATCCTTGTAACATAGCTGCCGGTATACCAAAAACTGCTCCGTAACCTCCGTATAGTATAAGCCTATCAAAATATATCTTTGCAAAAGAGTTAAACATCTCTTCTATTTCTGATGGGTGCATATTATTAATCTCTTTTTCAATCACATTTTTAAAATCAATAGAATCCATAAGTGTTTCGGCATTTGTCACGACACTGTCAAATACACTCTCTATAATGATTTTTATAATAAACTCTTTTGTTTTATCGTCTATAATTTGATTTGAATCTTTAATTAACTCTTCTATCAAAGGTTTTAAAACTCTTTGTAGATCCTCTTCAAAAAGAGGATTGGCAGTTGCATTTTTTAAAGAGTTACTAAGATCTTTTCTAAAAACTCTCAAGTCAACAAAATCATTCACTTTTCTCTTTGAAATATCTTGGATTAGACTTTGTAAAATCTTTTTCCCATATTTTTCAAATGTTTTCGAACCGACCAGCATCTTTTTACTTTTTTGAAGCCAGTTTTGCAACATTTCCGGTTTAACACCGTAAACGATATCTTGTACCTTTTTTGTTAATAAAAGCTGCATTGAGACTTCAATAGCCATTTGACTTGCACTACTTTGCAACTGTTTGGAATTCTTTTCATATCCCTTTGCTAAATAGTTTGCACTTAGAGCTATCTCCTTTTCAAAACGTTGCAAAATATTTTCAAAAGTATGTAAATTTACCATCGATGCTACACTGTTAACTCTCAGTTTCAATAGCTCATCCATAAAACTGTATGAGAGCATTTTTACACTTTGATGCACATAACTATTTGACAAAAGATCACCTGTTAGATGAATGAGGTTCTCTTTTTTTACCATTGTTGTACTAATCCCAAGCTCTTCTAGAGTTGTTTTTTGTAGGTCTTGCACATAGATATGTAGATGTTCATTCATACTTTTCTCTTTTTGAACATAAAACTCTACTAGACGATCATCTACAAAAATATCAATAAGTCTTTTGACATCTGAAAATACGCCGGTAAATCCCATTAATCTATTGGCAAAAAAGCCACTCTCTTTTTTCATTATAGCTAGGATCTCTTCTTTTATCTCCTCTTTTTCATCTTTTAAGTATTGCATACTTTGATCGGCAATATGAGAAAAAATAATCGTTATATTTGTGCTTAATATCTCGATGAGTTTTCCATCAAAGAGTTCACCGACTGTGCGTTCAGAAACCGTGCTTTGATTGAGAAAATTTCTCTGTGCAAATCCGACTATAAGTTCAATAGTACTTGGATCAACAAGACGCTCTTCTATGAAACCTCCTATAGCCCTGTTCAGTCCTACTTGATGTGCAGGAGTCATAAAACTTATAAAGGTCTCTTGACTTAAGGTTTCATACTTAGTACTAAAAAGAGAGGTTGCTAATACTTCAAGTTTTTTCGGCTCTTTTAAAAGTTCATACAACCACTTACTATACTCTTCAACAACAAAAGATATTTTCAGCCCCGTAGCCTCTCTAATGATTTGAGGCATAAAATCTGCAATCTCCTTTGACGAGTTTAACAACACTCCCATATTTTTTTGAATATCGCCAATTAATTTATCCAAATCACTATTTATTTCATCCAAAACACTCTTTTCATCAACAAAAGATGGAAGCATCGACATATCAAAATTTTTAACTTCACCCATAATAAGGTTCAAAATCTCTTTATGATTTTGCTGCATATAAGTAATTCCCTCTTTAGATAACGAATGCGATAGTGTTGATGCAAGTTCATTTGAATATTTATCAAATAAACTATCCAAAAAGGAATAATTGTCTTTAGAAATATATTCGAAAATCTTTTCGTTAGCTATCTTTTCAAATGAGAGCAGTTTTGCATGCATCGCATCTTTTGTTAAGAGAGACTTATCGACAAACTCTGACATATTCTTGGCAAATTTCGGTTTTTTCTTTCCTACGATACCGGGCGTAAAAGGAATAGTTACGCCTAATACTTTTTGCTTTTCATATGGACGAAACAACATTTTAAGGGCTATTGCATTGGTCGCAATTCCCGTCATTGCATAGATTGCAGGGATAACAACATAACCGTAAGGTGAGGCCGCAAATGCTCCTTGAAGTGATCCTAGTGATGCACCGACCGTTGCACCTAAACCTGCACCAAGCCATGTAATCGGCCCTAACTCTTCCCCCATAAACTCTTCAACTTTACCTTGCAATACTTTTGGACTTAATCTATGAAGCTCATTTCGTACCGTCTCACTGACATTTCCCTCTAAAAGATAGTGTAAATTCTCATCTAGCATGTAGATTGTTAATGCACTCAATCTCTCAACACTTTTCTCGTAATGATCAACTGTTCGGTAAAGATCATGCGTGCTCTTCTCTTTTAGAATTTGTACATGTTTATCTCTTTGCTCTTGATAGTAGTTATCACTAACTCCTACAATAAAATCGGTAAAGTTCCTGTTTAATAGATCCGAACTTTTCTTTGTTTTCACAAAAGAGTCTGCTTTACTTCTCATAAGATCTAAAAATTCGCTCCTTTGCTCTTTCAGTGTCTCTAAAAAGAAGCTCTCCAATACTTTTGAATTCTGCATAAGATCTGAGACTTTCATATCTCTTGTACGCTGTATCTCCTGACTTACTACATAACGTATGATGTCTGAAAATGACTTTGTATATAAAAAGTGCTCTTTGAATATCTCTCTGGCGTCACTAAAAAGAAATTGAGAAAAAAATGGAACAAAATCAAAATCTGCAAATTTATTAAGCGGCATATGAAAGAGTTCATCAAAAATAAAAATTCTAATGAGTGATGAGAACTGCTGCATATTCTCTTTTAAAATATCAGCCAAAAGAGGTGCATCTAAAAAACCCTTCTCTTTTAAACTCTTTACGATAGAGCCTATGCTGTTATTTTTAAGCGATAGCATAATCTTCTCATAGATAAGTGCAACACTCTCATCTTTACTATCTTCAAGCTGAGCAAAATTTTTAAACCGATCTACCAACGAGAAATTCTTTGCGATCTTTCCTACAAAAATATCTTTCAACAGCAGTTTAAACTTGCCTAAAACCCCACCTTGTTGCAGCGTCTCATCTATAAGTGAATCAATCAACTCCTCAATATCATGTCTATTTTGCAATACCCAATCAATAATCAGTTCCAATACAACAGGAAGATGTTTTTGTAAAAATTTGTATATCTGTTTTTCTAATTCATCATCGACATAGTGTGAAACAGGATGCTTTACCCTACTTAGCATTTTTATCAAATTCTCAGATAGACTAAGCAGCAGCGGTTCAGCCTCTTTAGAATTTATCAAAAAGAGAAACTTTTCAATAATCTCATTAGAAAGCTGTTCTACGTTTTTATCTTTACCTCCACCGACAATATCAAAGAGTGATCTCTTTTTCAGTGTCTCTTGCAACTTATAAAGTAGTTTTTCTATCTGAAAAGAGGCGTATTGCGTATCCATAAATGTATCGATTTGTGCATCAAATTGGCGTAACTCCTCATGGATAGATGCCAAAATCCTGTCAACATTAGATGCAATTTTTTCTAAAAGTTCAACCTCTATAAGTTCATCAACTCTTTTGTCGGAAAACTCACTGTAAAAATCCTCTATAATTGAACCTATATCATTTTCTAAAATAGTTACTAAAAATTCATATAGTTTTTTCGTTAACTTTTCAATCTGAGAATTTGAAAGGATATCTTCAAGTGCAATTTTTTCAAGTAAGGAGAGTATCAACTCTTCAAGCAGTTTTGGTTCACTTCTCTTTAAATGTTTTAAATACGCTTCTAAACTCTCGTTAAAACCATCTACATCATTGAGTTTCATATCAGGAGTAACGGAAAATAGTGATTGTGATAAAAGATAGGATATTGTCTTTTCTAATGCAGCTCTAAACTTTTCATTTTTAAACTCATGTTCTAACGTTGCATGATTGATAAGATCACGCTCAACCAATGCACTTATATTGGTGACAAACTCTTCATAATTATCTAAAATAACGCCGCCGCCGACTACCGGATACTTTTTAAAAAGCATCTTAACGGCTAAAACGTTTGTTATATATCCTGTAAAACCGCCACCGAGTATATTTGCTAAAATCTGCGTTAGCATACGGTTATACTACAAATATTTTTTGAGTACACACGGAATATTGTCTTGTTTCTTCTTTTCCATAAACTTGTCAAACTCCGTATTCATTTCACTTTTGAAATCTTCTATTGCGGCAGAAACTTTTTCCTGATGCACTTTAATCTCTTCGTTATGTTTCTCTTCCATATTATTTAAACGTTTATACATTGCTTCAAAGAACTCTTCATTATCAGTGATGAGTATGATTTCATTTTTGTTTGCCCACTTACGTTTTATGGTTCCGTCACTCATCTTAAATTCAAAAATAACATTTTCACTTGTTTTGGAAGTTTTAAAAGAGGGAACTTTATAGGCTAAAAAGTGTTTATAATAGTCGTTGTGTTTTTTTTGAATAACATAATACATACTTATAGCCTATTTTTTAACAAAATTATAGCAGATTAGAAACGCTGCCCGATGGTAAACTCAAAAGATGCCGTTCTATCGCCTACTTCATCACCTATCGGCTGTGCAAAAATCAACTGTATAGGACCCATTGGAGAGAACCACTCTGCGGCAACACCGTAACCACCGCGTGAAATTTCATCAAAGTTATCTTCACCGATAAATCCATAATCAACAAAAAGTGCCATTCTTAGTTTTGCATCAGGAATAAGCGGCATACTAACCTCTGCACTATTTGAAAAACTCATATTACCACCCGTACGGTTTCCATTGGATGCTCTAGGGGAGAGTGAATAGGTCTCGTACCCGCGAACCGAGCCGATACCTCCGGAGAAAAACTTCTCATTCACCGGAACAAATCCCGTATCTTCTATATAGTTTAGACTCGACTTATAGCGTAAAATCATATCAAAGTCGATCCACTCTTCAAGCCCTCTGTATGCATTGAATTTTGTAATTCCTTTTACATACTCAACCGAACCGCCGATTCCCGCATACTCAACTGAGCCGCTAATCGCATACCCCTCTCTAGGAATATAAAAATCATCCGTATTGTCAAAGGTAAGTGAAAGTGCGATTGAACTCTTCTGATACGGAGTTGAGTCATATACGATGTTGTTATTACTGTTTGTTAAAGTACCGCCGAATAGATCACTAAGTTTTGAATCCACATAATTATAACCGATAGAACCGCTCAAAAAACGATTAAATCTACGACCACCTGAGATTGAAGCACCAAACTGTGCAACGGTAAAATCGTATGATTCAAACTCGTTGTTAAAGACTCTAAAGTTACCGCTATATTCAGAATCAAAAAGTCTTGGATTTGAAATCGAAAACTCTTGGCGTTTATTAATTTCTGAATTATCAAACTGCAAACCGACACTAATTCCGCTTCCAAAAATATTTCTATCTGATAGTGAAGCACTTACAAGAAGTCCTCCGTAACTGCCGTATCCACCACCGACTTGCACACTTCCTGTCGGAGCCTCTTTTACTTTTACGATTAGATCAATTTTATTATCACTTACACGTTTCTCTTCAACGGTCGTATCTTCAAAGTATCCTGTACGTCCAAGTGCATTTCTTGAATCTTTTAGATCCGTTAAACTATAAAGACTTCCTGGAACTAGATATATCTCTCTACGAATAACGCGATCAAGTGTACGGCTATTTCCCGAGATAATTACGTCATTAATATAGACTTTTTCACCTGGTATCACTGAAAAGACAACCGTAACTTCACCGTTTTCTTTATCTTTTTGAATATCTGGATTAACCTGCACAAAAGCATACCCTTTATCGGCAACGGCATACTTTATCTTCTCCATGTCACTTCGGAAATTCTCGATATTAAAGGTCTCATCCACCTTTAACTTCATCTTTTTTCGAACATCTGTAAAGTCTGTTATCCCCTCTTGGGAGATGTTAATCTGGATATCTTTTGTTTTATACTGTATCCCCTCATCAATCTTATATGAAATGTCTGCGCTATAACGATTAAAATCAACTGCGACATAGGGTTTGTCAACCTGAGCATCTAAATAACCCTCTTTCATATAAAACTCTTTAACACGAAGCGGATCGTTAGAGAGTTCAGTTACCTTCATCTCACCGTCATTTCTACCAAACAACCACCCCAGATACTCATTCTGGCGATTTATCACCTCATCTTCAAGTTCATCCCTATCAAAAGCTTTCAAACCTTCAAAGGTAACTGAATCTATAACTATCTTCTCACCCTTATTGACAATAAAGCGTATTGCCATACTCCCGTTTTCAAGTCTTTCAGTTTTTACCTCTACGATAGAATCAACGGTACCCTTTTCTGAAATTGCTTCTAAAAGACGCTCTTTAGCACTTACTAAACGTTTATAATCGTATGTAGAGCCTTTTTTGATACTAATAGCATCGTAATACTTTTCAGAATCACTCTCACCCACTCCGTCTATAACAACCTTGGATATAAGAGGTTTTTCACTAAAGTGATAGGTCAATACGCCACTCTGCTCCTCTACCCAAATATCTTCGAAATAGCCCTGTGCAAAAAGTTTCTTGATAGAGTTGTCGATCTTTTGCATATCCAGTTCATCATCAACATTGAAGCCGATGATCTCTTTAGCTATTGAATCAGAAATGTGGATTAAATTTTCAAAACGAATATCTTTTATGGTGGTTGCATTTAAGAGAGAAGAACTAAGTCCTAAGGCGATAAGCCATTTTTTCATCATAGACCCTGTTTTTTTGGCGATATATTATCTTAATAATCATTAAACTATAATTTTGCAAAGGAATGGTGTATGAATATAGGAATAGTCGGTCTCGGTCTTATGGGTGGTTCTATGGGGTATGCCCTGAAAAACCTTGATAATGTCTTTAAAGTATACGGATACGACCACGATCACACCCATGAAGAGGCGGCACTGAGACTTGAAACCATCGACGAAATAGCAAGCTTTGAAAAAATCTTAATGTGTGATGTTATCTTTTTAGCTATTCCCGTTAATGCAATCATCCGGCTTTTCCCAGAACTTGAAAATGTAAGTCCTAATACACTCATTATTGATCTGGGGAGTACGAAAAAAAGTATCGTTGATGCAATACCAAGTTCAATTAGAAAAAACTTTGTAGCGGCACACCCTATGACTGGAACGGAAAAGTTCGGACCCTACGCGGCAATTCAAAAACTCTACGAAGAGAAGATCATTGTCCTGTGTGATATAGATGAGAGCGGTGAATTACAAAAGAATAGAGCCATAGAAATATTTAGCCAAATAGGTATGAATATTATCTATATGAACGCGGCCGAACATGATCTGCATGCTGCATTTATCAGTCACCTTCCCCATGCAATTAGTTTTGCACTGGCAAATACGGTGCTCTCTCAAGAGGATCCAAAAAGTATTTTAAACTTGGCTGCGGGTGGATTTAGAGACATGAGCCGTTTGGCAAAAAGTTCACCGCATATGTGGGAGGCAATCTTTGATGAGAATAGAGCAAACGTACTTGAATCAATTGAACTATTTGAGCGTGAACTTGCAATATTTAAAGAGCATCTAAAGAATAGAGACAAGGAAAGTTTGCACTACAACATAAAACAGGCTGCCTCCTTGCATGAGATACTTTAACGGATGTAATAGTGAGCGGTAAATATATACTAAGTATTGATCAAGGAACTACCGGGACGACAGCTATAGTATTTGATGAAAACGGTTACGTCGTCGATAAAGCTTATGAAGAGATAGAACAGATATATCCTCAAAAAGGGTGGGTGGAACACTCACCGGAGGGGATTTGGAGTTCTGTCATAAATACGGTAACGAAAGTTATACAAAAATACAAAATCAGCACTATCGGAATTACAAACCAACGTGAGAGTATCGTAGTTTGGGATAAAAAGAGCGGTGAAGCGATCTATAACGTAATTGTTTGGCAGTGTAGACGAACCGTAACAATGTGCCAAAATTTAGATGAGTACTCGCAAACGATAAAAGAGAAAACCGGATTACCTCTAGATGCCTACTTCTCTGCGACAAAAATTGCATGGATTTTAGAAAATGTACCTTATGAGAATAAAGAAAACCTTGTTTGCGGAACAATTGACAGTTGGCTTATCTATAAACTAACAAACGGACAAAGTTTTTATACCGATTATACAAACGCATCAAGAACAATGCTTTTTAATATCGAAACAAAAAGTTGGGATGAGCAACTGCTAAAGATTTTTAATATTCCCAAAAGTATGTTAGCAGAAACAAAAAAGTCAGAAGATGAGTATGGTTTTGTTAAAACCATAGAAGCACTCAAAGATACGCCTATACAAGGTGTTGCTGGTGATCAACAAGCTGCCCTATTTGGTCAAGGCTGCTTTGAAAAAGGGAGCCTAAAAAATACTTACGGCACAGGCTGCTTTATGCTTTTACAGTGTGAAAATGAGCGCATAGATACCGATACACTCATTACGACACTTGCAATTGATAAAGAGGGAAATCCAAGCTACGCACTTGAAGGTTCAGTCTTTTCAGGCGGTTCAACGATACAGTGGCTTCGTGATGAACTAGCTATTATAAAAGATGCTAAAGAGAGTGAAGAATATGCTAATAGTATCAAAGATAACAACGGGGTTTATCTTGTTCCTGCATTTACTGGACTTGGGGCACCCTATTGGGATATGAATGCGAAGGGTACAATTACCGGATTAACAAGAGATAGTAATCGTTTTCATATAGCAAGAGCAGCTTTAGAATCAATTGCCTATCAAAGCAATGATCTATTGAAATCTATGAAGCAAAAGAGCGGGTTTTTAATAGAACGTCTTAAAGTTGACGGTGGAGCTAGTCATAATGCTTTTTTGATGCAATTTCAAGCCGACATAACGCAAATACCGATAGACAGAGCAAAAAATATAGAAACCACAGCACTTGGTGTTGCTCTTTTAGCGGGCTTACAATCAAAAATTTTTAACGCAACAAGTGATATAGCAGTTTTGCGTGACGGGTTTAATGAGTTTAGCCCTAAAATGGCAACTGATGTTAGAGAAGAGCTATTACTAGGCTGGAGTGAAGCAATAGAGCGTACGAAAAGCTTTACCTAAAAGAGCTGAAAAAATCCTCTATAAGCTGAAAATGTTGCTCAATTGCTTCAAAACTATGACTTCCACCCTCCTCTATAATCATCTTTGCACCCTCTAATTTCTCAACTGCTTTGCTATAGTCTAAAGTTTCATCGCCTTTTTGTGTAAGTAGTAGATGTAATTTACTCTTTGGCTCTTTCACCTCATACTTTTTCAGCATATCTACATGTCCACTATTCCACTCAAAGTTGCTCTGATCATAATAATTGAGACCGCCTACTTTTGAACTATCAAGCGTATACGTCGGATTGGTTGAAGGATTAATTAAAACCGAAGGTATATTATATTTATTTGATAAATATATAGCATAATATCCCCCAAGAGAAGAGCCCATAAGCTCTACACTCTTATTGTCTCTGTTCATAAACTGATCAATCATCTCCTCTAAAGTTGCTATCGCAAGATCAGGCACATAAGAGAGTGATGGTGCTATAAAATCTTTATCTTTATAATGTTCTCTAAAGATTGAAGCCTTCACCCCTAAACCGGTCCCGCCAAATCCATGAATATATAGTATCATCTCTAAATTTACCGCCCTTTTCTAAGTAACATTGTTTCAATCATACCCTAAATTAAAGCTACTTTCAAAAAAGCCAAGATCATTTTAATAGATTATTTTCTGATATAATATATTATTAATATATTCTAACTATCTTAACTCAAAGTTTGATATATGAAGCTGTTTCTTATAAGTTTTTTAATTTTTACACAAGCTCTCTCTTTTGAGTATAGTATCGGTACATCAGGGTATGGAAGAATTCAAAACTCCTTCCAAGAGGGGAAAGAAAATGTCTGTTTTCAAGCCCCCGGTGCAGGTTCTAAGTATAGACTCGGAAATGAGTGTGAAACATGGTTTGAACCTGCACTGTTTCAAAATATAGCTCTTGAAAACGGTATTCAAATCTATAATAAAGTTCGTCCAATTTTTTTTGGTGCGAATGATAAAGAGATAGATTTTTTTAGTTGGGGTGAGTTCTATACCCAAATATCAAATACGTTTGATAACGATATCTCCTTTTGGGTAGGACGTCGCTGGTTTTCTAGATTTGACAGCCATATGACCGACTATTTCTATTTAAATACTAGCGGAGATGGATTAGGTTTTGAAAATCTGAAAATTCGTGATTATTCAATCTCTTATAGTTTTGTATTTGATAATCTTAAATTATCAGATAACCTAGTTCAAAATGAAGAGATTTTTCTACAAAGCCATGATATAAGAATTAAAAAAAATATTGACAGAGGAGATATCACACTCTTTTTTAACTATGTAGCAGTGAATGAAAAAAACTTTCATGCTACTAATAGAGTTGAAAATCTCAATGGATATGCTTTTGGACTACTTTTTAATGACAAGGTAATAACTAAAGAGCTCTTTAGTATGCAAGGCAGTAGTGTTATTGGCCTTTTTTTTGGAAAATCTCTAGGAAAGAATGCAGGTGCACATGTCCCATATCTATCTGCCCAACTTGAAAGAGAAAAACTGGCAAATAATCTTCTGAATAGTTATAAATCTATAAATAATTCCAAAACATTACGTTTTATTAACTATAATACATTTGAAAATAATGACATCGGTATTATGAGCAATTTTGTCTACGAATATCGTGATGACAAAAAATTTACAAACCTTGAACAAACATGGACAACTTTTGGAATTAGGCCCTATTGGTTTTTAAACAAGAATTTAAGAGTTTTGATTGAAAGCGGGTACGATTATGTTCATGACAATATAGTTGACAAAAGCTATTCACTTTTAAAAAATACTCTTGCTTTTGAATTAGCATTGGAAAAAGGGATTATGCAAAGACCGGTTATTAGACTTTTTTACACCAATGCAAAATGGTCTGATAGCGCCACAGGTTTGGTCAGTGCCAACTATTATACTAACAAAACTTCAGGTGATAATTTCGGTATTCAATTTGAATACTGGTGGTAAAACGAACTTAATTTTCAAAGGAGATAGAGATGTCTATATTTGTAAAAATGCTTCTAAGTGTACTTTTTTTCTTGAACCTATCACTGTATGCTAAAGAGAGGGTTAATAAAGAGATTGCCTATTTAGTTTCTGATTTAAGAATTCCCTTTTGGGAAATTATGAGTCGAGGCGTAGCATTTAGTGCAGATAAGCATGGATATGATGTCAAAATTTATAGTGCAAATAATAATGCAAAAAAAGAGTTGCAATACACTGTAAAAGCTATTAAAGATGGTGTAGACGCTATTGTTGTCTCTCCCACAACATCCGCAGCATGTGCGACAATTTTAAAATTTGCAAAAAAAGCAAATATTCCGGTTGTTATCTCTGACATAGGTACAGATAGAGGTGAATATCTCTCCTACATTTCCTCTAACAATTTTGATGGTGCTTACAAAATAGGAAAACTGTTAACAAAAAAACTAATTGAGCGTGGATGGGAAAAAGGAAAAGTAGCAATAGTAGCAATACCGCAGAAAAGATCTAACGGGCAAGAGAGAACTGCAGGTTTTATGAAAGCACTAAATGAAGCTGGGATTAAAGGTGGCGGGATAAAACAGCAAGTAAGCTTTTCCTATCAAGAAACATATGATTACGTTTTGGATTTTATAGGTAACAATCCAGATATCCGTGCAGTATGGCTTCAAGGATCAAACAGGTATAAAGGGGCATTAGATGCAATTGAAAAAAGCGGAAAAAAGGAGCAGATACTATTAACCACCTTTGATGCCGAACCTGAGTTTTTAAATTTAATACCAAAGGGAACACTAGTCGGCTCTGCTATGCAGCAACCCTATCTCATGGGTGAGATTGCCGTAGATGCCCTGCATAGGTTTTTTAGTGGACAAAATGTTGAGAAAAATATAAAATTGCCTATTCTTGCTGTTTCTGCAGAAAATATCGATAGAAAATTTCCTCTAATAAAAAGAAATGTGTTGGGGATAACTAAAAAATAATGATTAAAAAAGTGAGGATGAAAACAAATGCACACTCGATCTATTTAACTCTTGCATTTATTATTACCTCTATCATTGTACTTGTTATCTCCATAGATACTGCTAATGAGTTTATTTCAACAAAAAAACTCATTGTAGCCGACATGAAACAAAACTCCAAATCAGATATTCAGCTACTGCAAAAGAACCTCTCAGCACTTCTTGAATCATATTCTGAAAGTGAATATGAAAATATAATTTTAAGTGAAATAGAGCAAAGAGACTATTTTGCAATTATCCTTGAAGATTATAATATGGGAGCCATTTTAGGAGAAAAAGCTCATATTGTAGGCAAAGTAAAGTATAAGGCAAATATCATAAAAGATTATGAGACTCTAAATCAAAAACAACAAAAAGAGATCAAGGAGAGTTTTTACTCTGTAGAAGAGAATATCACTTCTGCTAACGGGAAAATTATAGGAAAGATTTCACTCTATATTACTGATGAAAAAATAAATAAAAAACTAAAAGAGCTGTTAACCCATAATTTTATTAATACTATCATCATCTCTTTTTTGCTTATTTTAGCTCTCTTTTTTATGATCAAAAACTTTATATTCGAACATATAACAAATATGGTACAAATTATTGAAAATCACGACGGTTACGGTTTACCTTCAGAAAGTATCCCCCTATCAGGACCGAGTGAAGTTGTGATACTCTCTGAAACTCTTAATTCAATGGTACAAACGGTAAGAAACTCAAGAAATATACTCAATAATTTAAACAAAACTCTAGAACTTAAAGTGAAAAAAAGAACAAATGAGTTAGAAAATTCACTCGATACATTAGAAAAAGCGCAAGAAAAACTTGTTGTAACGGAAAAAATGGCATCTTTAGGCTCTTTAGTAGCAGGGGTAGCACATGAGATAAATACTCCCATAGGTCTTAGTTTAACAGGTTCAACTCATCTACATGAACTAACAAAAAACATGCAAACTATGATTAATGAGAAAACATTAAAGCAATCTACATTAGAGCAGTATCTTTATGATGTTGAGCAGATCACAAATGCGATGACAACCTCACTGACAAACGCAGCAAATATCATCCGTTCCTTTAAACAAGTAGCAGTTGACCAACACAGTGAACAGATTAGGAACTTTAATCTTCATGACTATGTAACCGATACTTTACTTAGCTTACACAACCATACCAAATACACTGCAATCAATATAGAGAACCTGATAGATAAAGGTCTCAGTATCACCTCTTATCCTGGGATTTTTTCGCAAATAATTACAAATTTTGTTACAAACTCTATCACTCACGCATATGATAAAGGACAAAAGGGTAATGTTAAGATTAAAAGTACGATTAACAACGATAACCTTGAACTTCTCTACAGTGACGACGGTAAGGGTATGAATGAAAAAGTTGTTAAACATGTCTTTGACCCCTTTTACACGACAAAATTAGGTCAAGGCGGAAGTGGGCTTGGAATGCACATAGTCTATAATCTAGTGACAATGAAACTTCACGGTACTATTGAGTGTAGAAGTACATTGGGGCAAGGAACAGAATTTAAAATCGTAATACCGATGGAACAATTGCTACAAGAAAACCGATCTAACAATCTTCTAGATAGAACAAAATCTATTTAGTATATAGATAAATACCATTTTTTAATTATAATTTTTAGATATAATAGAATTAATAGATAAAACAGCAGTGTACGGATTTTTCATGGATATAAATGTAGTTTTAGAGTATTCTAGAGAGCTAAATATTCTTTATGTAGAGGATGATATAGAACTTCAACGACAAACGACCGATATTTTTAAAGAGTTTTTCAAAACTGTTGATACTGCTGAAAATGGAGAGATTGCACTAGAAAAATATAAAAAGTATTTTCAAGATCATGATGAGTATTATGATCTTATAATCACTGATATAAATATGCCCGTAAAAAACGGTATTGACTTTTCAGAAGATGTTTTAAAGATAAATAGCGAACAAAAAATTATAGTAATTTCTGCTCATAACGAAGTACAATATCTCAATGACCTAATCAACATAGGTGTAACCGGTTTTCTTCTTAAACCCATAAGCATGAGTACCCTTTTAGGCTGTCTTTACAGGACAACCCAAGCAATCAGCGATCGAAAAACCGTTAAAGCCTTCTATGAAGAGATTGAGAGACTAAATGATGAGCTCACACACAAAAATAGTGAACTTGAAAAAAGCCTACGAATTTTAAAAACCAATCATAACAAATCCTCTATACATGCCGCTTCTTCAGAAAAAAATCCTAATACTATTCAAGAAAAACCTAAACAGAGTGAGCAAGAACGCAGCGAACTCTTAGACGCACTTAAGTATGAACTCCCCGAACTTTCAGATATATGCATGGAACTTGACGTCACAATAATTGATATAGTCACTCATGCCAATTATGAGAAACTTTCAGAGATAACCGCACTATTTTCAAAATTTGCAAACAGTCTGTCGGCGTTTCATCTTTTTGCTCCTTTACAATCGGCAATTATGTCATTAGTAAAAACACTTAATGAGTTGAAACTGCCTAAAGAGAATAAAAATATTAAAAATGGAGTTCTCCTACTAGAGAGCTTGATCTACTCTTTAAATGTTTGGGTTGGCGAGTGGGATGAACAGCGCTCTGAAAACATTAGTTTTTATGATGCTTCTATTATTTCTGACATTAATTCGATTATTAAATTTTGGACAACTGAAGATCAAAGTGATGATGAAGATGACAATGATATAGAGCTTTTCTAAAGGAAAATTGGTGGGAATATATTCTCAAAAATCAAAAATTTCTATAAAAATCATCTTCGCACTTATAAGTTTGACCATTATAGTCTTGCTTATTTTAAACAACATGCATAAAAAAGAGCGCCAATCTAATTTAGATTTTCAGCATAAACTATTGCATAACTTAGTAGGTAATATCCTTTTATCTATCAGCAGTAAATATGTTATCGAACTAGATAAAATTGTCAATGATCAAATACTTATGAAATATTTTTTTGAACAAAACAGAGAAAAGTTTTCGGCTCAGATAGTACCGATATATGAAAAATTAAAAAAAGAGAACCCCCATGTAAAAATTTTAACCTTTCGTACAATTGAAGGAGAAACTTTTTTTAGAGCACATAAACCGGACTTGTACGCAGATAGCATTTCAAAAAAAAGAGAAATCATTCTTGATACTCTTAATGAGAGAAAGAAACTCTTTGGATTTGAAGTGGGAAAACTTGAAATGGCGTATAGAGTAACTACGCCAATATTTTACAACGGTATACTTCAAGGCACTCTAGAAATCGGTATACACCCACAATACTTAGGAGAAAAAATAGGAGAACTCTCAAAAGACATAGATGTCTCTTTTTTAATTTATGATAAATATCTCAACACATCAATACAAAAAGATAAAAAGAAAAATTTTACAATTTTCGAAGAGGGTAACTTCTTTACAAACGCATTGCAAAATAGAAATTTTTTAGAAAAGAATAATGTTTTCTATCAAGATAAAAGCGAGGATAAAAGCTATTTTTTGGAAGCAGATATTTCGCTTGAAAACCATAACAATATTGAAATAGGAAAACTTCTGTTGGCATGGGATATTACCAAAAAAGTGCAAAATCATGAAAACCTGCAACTTAATATTATCATCTCAGTCTTACTAATAGCACTTTTAGTTTTACTCTATGTACACAATACAATAAAACAATTTCTAGTTTTAATTGATAGAGCAAATAATACTCTAGAGGAAAAAGTTGCATCCAAAACAGAAGAGTTAAGAAATTTAAATGAGACATTAGAGCAAAAAGTACAAGAGGAGATAGAAAAAAATAGAGATAAAGAGTTACAGTTACTGCAACAATCAAGACTTGCACAGATGGGTGAAATGCTCAGCATGATAGCACACCAATGGCGTCAACCTCTCTCTTCCATTGCATCTGCTGCAAATGCAATGTCTATTAAAATGATGATGGGTAAGTATCAAAAAGAGTATTTTGAAGAAAAAATTACAGACATTACGCAATACACACAACATCTTTCTCAAACTATAGATGATTTTAGAAGCTTTTCTGTGAGTGATAACAAATTGAAAGAGACGACAGCATTTGAAACTATAGTGGAAGCCGTACTTAAAATTGTCACTTATCCATTAAAAAGTAGAGGTATTACTGTAGTTAAAAATTTTGAACAAACAATGGAGTTTCACAGCTATTCAAACGAGTTAAAGCAGGTAATTCTTAACTTTATAAAAAATTCAGAGGATGTTTTAAAAGAAAAAAAGATTAAAAATCCTACTATCACTTTCCAAACGCTAAAAAATGAAGATGCGTTTATATTTAGGTTCAGTGATAATGCAGGAGGTATCGACACTACAATTCTTCCACAGATATTTGATCCATATTTCACAACAAAAAGCAAAAAAAACGGTACCGGTCTTGGACTCTATATGTCAAAGGTGATCATAGAAGAGCATTGCGGTTGGAAACTCGATGCTTATAACAATGATGAGGGTGCAGTATTTGAAATAACTATACCTCTTGAAACCTCTCAAGAGAAATAGATTTTTTTAGACTACTTTTTTTTCGTAGCCCTCTCAAAAAGATAGTATATCGATCCCAATATTGAAAAAATAACTGCAAAAAATAGTAGTTTATTCTCCTCAAAATTTTCAAACACCGAAATAATAGATGCCGCACTGTAAAAAGAGATAAAACCTACAACCAAAGCCCATAGTGCTGCTGCAAAAATATTGATAATCATAAATGATCGAGTATCATAGTTTGTAAGTCCAATTGCAAGCGGTACTAATGTTTTTACGCCATAGATAAACTTTTGAAAGACGATAACATAGGAGCCGTGACGCTTTATAAGCAGATGTGAAAGTGCAAGTTTACGTCTATGTTTTTTCATATATGCCATAACATCTTTTTTCGATTTCCTTGCAAGCATGAAAAGAAAAGCATCCCCTATTGCATTAGAGACAAACGCAACTAAAAGAGTTATCTGAAAATTCATATCCCCCGTAAATGAGAGTACGCTTGCAGCGCTTAAAGCCAAAAAACCTCCTCCGAATGAGTAGAGAAACAAAATGATATAACCATACGTCGACAGCGATGTTAGCATCTCCTCCATCTATTGTTCCTCCTTCTGAGATACACTAATCCACTCTTGTACTCTCTTTGACATCTGACTCAAAACGTTCTCAAAAGCAACTGCGACTCCCGTTGCACTATTATCCAAAACTTTTTCTTCCATCTCTACCTCTAACCTTTTCACTACTTTCATTTTTGTTCTATCAATTAAATTCAAATCCATCTTTAAAATAACTTGTGAATTTTTCAAATCATACATAAAACTATTGACACTACTTTCCAATAATAGATCACTATGTATATTGCTTTGTAAATTTGCAACTGTATCATACCTGTTGCTCTTTTTGATCGTATCAATTAATGTTCTATGTATAACCTTTAAGGGTGTTTCAATCCACCGACTATCCCTAAAAGGTAAAACTTCATGCGAATTTTTATAGTAGATATATTGCGTATCAACATACATTGAACTAAACGGTACCGCTACTTTAATACTTTTTTGAAGCCTCTTTTCATTTGAGTGAAGATCAATTTTTGGGCTTAGAGCAAGATAACTCAGATTCTTTGTAGAGTTACAACCGGTAAACACAAGTAAGATTATGATTAAAGATAGATATTTCAAAACTACTCCTCTCCCGGACCAGCGGGTATTTCATTGCTTTTAAACAGTAGATCGGAAGGACTGTTCTCTAATCTATTTAAACTCTCTTTCGTTTTAATACTTAAACTATGTAACTCACTACTAAGTGAATGAAGTGAATCAAACGCAGAAAGAGAGATATGCTTGAGATTAAACTCCCCGTTATTTAACCTTCTTTCAATATTTTCTAAGAGTGCTTGTAGTTGCGTTGAATTTTTGCCAAATCCCTCTAATGTGCCGCCTGCACTCTTTACAAGCTTATCAAACTTTGGGGTCTGCTCTTTTATAGCCATTGTGATATCTTTGATATTTTCTAATACCGTATCAATCTCTGCAAATCTCTGCTCATCTAAAAGGATTTTAATTTGGCGTGCACTAAGTGCAGATTGCTCTAAAAGAAGTGAAAAATTTTCTATATTGTTGTCATCTAGAAGATGATTAAATTTTATCAACAAAGTTTGCATTTGCTCTGATATATCATTAAACTTACTCTCCACTCTTGTAAACATTGATGGATAGGTTTGAATACTCGCCATTGCATCCTTACTCGTATTAAGTCTCTGTGATTCTTTTGAACTACCTATTAGATCTATAAAACTTAGTCCCGTAATGCCCTGTGGTGTAACGGTTGCCCTCGTGTCATCCTTAATAGGCGTACCTTTTTCAATCTGTATAACAATCTCTATTTCAGAACTATTGCTCGGATTTATCCCCATAGAGTATACGGTACCAACTAATAGCCCCTTATATTTTACCGCCGATTCAACATTAAGTCCCGCAACTGATTCACTACTGTAAATTTTATAATAGTCATATCTCTTTTCATTTCCGTAATGACTGAGCCAATAGAAAAACCAGCCAAGTAGTCCAAGAAACGTTACGACAAAAAAACCGACTATCGTATAATTTACCCTACTTTCCATGTGCGCTCTCTAAAAATTCCCTCACTATTATGTCATTGCTCGATCTAAATTGCTCTATCGTACCATCAAAACGAATTTTAGCATCATGAAGCAAAATAAATCTATCAAGTATCCTGTCAATTGAAAATGGATCATGCGTTACGACGACAACACTTAAGTTTAACATTGCTCTGAGTTCAAGTAGTAATTCATCGAACATTCTTGCACCCTTTGGATCAAGTCCCGATGTCGGCTCATCCAAAAAGAGCAGTGTCGGATCCATCGCAAGTGCGCGAGCTAAAGCAACACGCTTTTTCATCCCACCGCTTAATTCACTGGGATTTAAAAATGCTACACTGTCATCCAAACCTACCATAGCAATTTTTGTACGTGCGATCTCTTCGATTAAAGTCTCATCAATCTGAGTATACTCTTTTAATACTAAAGAGATATTTTCAAGTACATTGAGCGATGAATAGAGCGCACCGAATTGAAAAAGGACACCCCACTTTTGCCTTAACTCCTGCGCTTTTTTTCTACTAATCCTATGCAGATTATTGCCTAAAACCTCAATTTCGCCACTATCTGGTTTTGTAAGTAAAATAAGATGACGAAGCAGTGTAGATTTACCGCTACCGCTTCCTCCTAAAATCCCAAATATCTCATCTGCTTCTATATCAAAAGATATATTATCATGGATAATTTTACCCTCATACGTTGATGTTAAATCCTTTACGCTAACAACTTCCACTATATTCCCCACTGGGTAAGCATGATAGAAAAGAGTGCATCAAAGGCTATTACAAAAAAGATTGCATTCACAACACTCATAGTCGTATACTTTCCGACACTCTCAGTGTTATATGCTATTTGAAATCCTCTAAAGCAGCCTACTGCCGCGATAATCCACCCAAAAAAGGGTGCTTTTACGATGCCTATTACAAAATGTTTCACCGCAACTGAATGTTCTAACCGATTAATAAACTCAGTATATGAGATATCTAACTGCACATATGCCACTATCATACCTCCGCCGAGTGCAACGATATCTGCAAAAAATACGATTAGAGGCATTGCAATAACAAGGGCAAGCATTCTTGGTAATACTAAAAATCTGTGTGGATCAAATCCCATAGTTTTCATCGCATCCACCTCTTCGGTTATACGCATTACTCCAATTTGTGCCGTAAATGCCGATGCACTTCTTCCTGCAATCACTATAGCACCAATTAGTGGTGAGAGTTCTCGAAACAGTGATATTCCAAGCATCTCAACTATAAAAATATTTGCTCCAAATTTTTCAAGTTGCACGGCAGCTTGAAAGGCTACGACTATTCCTATTAAAAACGAGGTAACGGCAATAATCGGCAATGCTCGTAATGCACTGAGTTCTAACTGTTTGAAAAGAGTATCGGTGCGAAGCGTAGAGGGATGAAAGATTGTGTAAAAAACCGCAACGATATTTTCACCGAAAAAGTATAGAAAAAAGAACAGGCTTCGCACTGCCTCAACAACATTTTCACCTACACTACGGTAAAGTCGCATAAGCAAAAATCTTCTATTAGAGTGTTGCAACGACTCTTTAGGGCGATATTTTTGCACTAGTTCATAAAACTGCTGCTGTTTAGAAGAAAAACCCTCTATTCTCGTCTTACAGCCTTGTCTCTCTAATTTTTCTAGTGAAGTTATAATAAGAAGCATTCCGGCCGTATCAATATTTTCTATATCTTTTGCATCAAAGACAATCTCTTTATTGGTTAAAATTCTATATTGCCTAAAATAGAGTGATGCTTCTGTTAATTCTCTAACACTCCAATCTCCCGAGGCCTTGATGAGAAAAAGCTGTCCCTCGTTTGATATAGAAAGATTAGCCATATAAATTTAACGTTGTAAATAGTGTAGAAGTACTTTTTTAAACTTTGTTGCCGTATCGCTCTTATTAAGAATTAATGTAGCACCCGCTTGTTTTGCCTCTTTTTTTGTCTCTTCACTATCTTCACCGGTGAGTAGAAAGATAGGTTTTCCTTTAAAACGTGAGACCTCTCTTAAAGACTGTATCATCTGCATACCGTCAATTTCACCCATATGATAATCTGTAATAATTGCATCTACATCTTGTTCATTCAATATTTTTAATGCACTCTCAGCCCCGTCAGCTTGTAAAATATTCTCAAATCCTATCTCCATGAGAGTAAACATAAGCATCTGTCTTGCAACACTTGAATCATCAACTAGTAAAATAGTAGAACTCTCATTTATCATTTTAGTCGTACCCTCACAGATGCAGCATGTGCATCAAGTCCTTCTGTGTCAGCAAGCAGCGCACACTCTTCACCGAGCTCATTGATTGCATCTTTAGAAAATGCGATGATAGAGGATTTTTTCATAAAGTGATCAACGCTTAAAGGCGAATAGAACTTTGCAGTTGAGCCTGTAGGCAGCGTATGGTTCGGTCCAGCCATATAATCACCGATCGCCTCAGGAGTATTCGCTCCTAAAAATATTGCTCCGGCATGTTTGATCGCACCCAGATAATCAAAAGGATTTTGAGTCACAACCTCTAAGTGTTCAGGTGCAATCTCATTCATGTGAGCAATTGCCTCATCCATATCACGTGCAACGATTATCGCACCGCGCTCCTCTATGGAAGTTCTGGCTATCTTTTCTCTATTTAGTTTCTTTAACCACAATTCAACCTCTTTTGCCGTGTCTTCAGCTATTTTTTGCGAAGTTGTTATCATGATAGAACTAGCCATCTCATCATGTTCAGCCTGAGAGAGAAGATCAACAGCTAAATGATTTGCATTTGCACTCTCATCGGCTAGAATTCCTATCTCACTAGGACCTGCGATCATATCGATATTTACATCACCATACACCATCTTCTTAGCCGTTGCAACAAAGATATTTCCAGGACCTGTAATTACGTCAACTTTTTCAATACTCTGCGTACCGTAAGCCATGGCAGCAATAGCGCTTGCTCCACCTACTTTATAGACTTTTTTTATACCGCACAGATGGCAAGCAGCTAAAAGAAGTGAATTGGGATCATTTTGAGGTGTGGGCGTACATACGATAATCTCTTCAACTCCTGCAACGATAGCGGGAATTGCATTCATCAAAAGCGAACTTGGATATGCTGCCTTGCCTCCGGGGATATAAAGTCCTGCTCTATCAACAGGAGTTATTTTCTGTCCAAGTATTGTTCCGTTACTCTCGGTATCAAACCAACTATTTTGTTTCTGTTTTTTATGATAGGCAAAAATTCGATCATATGCAGTGTGCAGTGCACTTTTCAGTTTTGGATCTAACGCCTCATAGGAACTAGCCATTAAATCTCTATCTATTTCTAAATCTTTTGAATCTTGCGGATTCCAACCGTCAAACTTTGCAATATCTTCAAACAGTGAACTATTGCCGTTTTTTCTAATTTTTGAGATGATATCTGCCACTAAAGGCATGACATCACTCATATCCATAGATGAACGACTGAGTATCTTTTGAAAATTTTCAGAAAAATCAGTTTGCGACGTTGAAAAAATATTCATTTTTGCTCCTAAAGTCGCAATTATACCCAACTGTGAAATAAAAATAAATTAGAGTTGTTGTTTACACTCCATTTTCTAGAAGCTCTCTAAACCTAGAAGCTGGAACCGGCGGACTGTAGTGATATCCTTGTATCTCATCACAATGCTCTTTTTGTAAAAAGTTAAGTTGTCCGACAGTCTCAACCCCTTCAGCAACAACACGCATATTTAAACTCTTTGCCATTTTTATCGTTGCACGTACAATTTCTGCATCGTCACTTCCCTCTTCAAGCTCTTCAATAAAGGACTTATCGATTTTAAGCGTGGTAAGCGGGAAAATTTTCAAATAACTCAAAGAGGAATATCCGGTTCCAAAATCATCAATTGCGATAGAAACACCGTGATCTCTTAAACTATTAAGCGTAGAAAGAATCTTCTCTTTCTCATCCATTAATACACTTTCAGTTAGCTCTATCTCTAGATTGCTGCTACTTACATCGTTCCTCTCCAAGTTCTCTTTTACAAGTGCAACAATATCTTCAGTTTTAAACTGTCTACCTGAAACGTTAACGGCAATATGAAGTTTTTCAAATCCTTCATCAATCCACTCTTTTGTCTGTCTTAAGGCCTCATCCATTACCCAAGCACCGATAGGTACGATTAAACCGGTATCTTCTGCAATATTTATGAACTTATCCGGAGCAATCATACCCATATCGGGATGTTTCCATCGAAGCAGCGCTTCAGCACCTATTATATTACCCGTACAGAGTTCAACTTTTGGCTGGTAGTAAAGTTCTAACTCACCGTCATCTAATGCACGACGCAGATCACCCTCTATCATCAGACGTTCATACGAGTTTTTATCCATCTGATCGGTAAAGAATTTGTATGTATTTTTACCGCTATCTTTTGCCCTATACATCGCAGTATCTGCACGTTTTATTAAAGTTTGCACATCAGCTGCATTCTCAGGATAGATACTTATACCGATACTCACTGTCATAAAAAGCTGCTGCGCCTCTACGATAAAAGGTTTTTCAAATGAAGAGAGTATCTTTTGCGCCATGCTTGAGATAAAATTTACGTTTTCTACATCATCTAAAAGAAGACAAAACTCATCTCCACCAAGCCTTGATAGAGTATCACTCGTTCGTATGATAGAGCGAAGTCTCTCCGCAACGAGCCTGAGCATCCCATCACCCGCGATGTGCCCTAAAGTATCGTTTACAAGCTTGAAGTTATCCATATCAAAAAGCATAATTGCAACAAGTTTTTCACTTCGTTTTTGTTTTTGCATCGCTAAGGTTAAACGATCTTTGAGAAGTTCACGGTTTGGCAGACCCGTTAAACTGTCATAATGTACAAGATAACGAAGTCTCTCTTCAGCTTTTTTCTCTCTCGTTATATCGCTAAAGAGTTCAATATAGTTTACAATTTTACCTTGATATTTGATCACACTTACATTGGAGCGCTGTGTATACTCCTTACCTTTTATACTTTTACCGCTAAGTTCGCCTTTCCAAAAGCCGTTTTTTTTGATACTCTCATGAAACTCACCCATAAAAGCCTCATTATGTACGTGACCGGCTAAGACAATTTCATCACTACCTACAACACTCTCTTTATCTCTTTTTGTAATCGCGTAAAAAGCACTATTTGCAGTTAAGACATTAAATGACTCATCAGTAACGATTACTGCGTCATGAACCCCCTCAAATACTCTTGAAGCCAGTAATAGCTCTTCATCCTTTTTTCTCTGTTCGCTTACATCCTGAACGGCACCTGAAAGTATAAAAACGCCCCTTTTTCTATCTTCAGAAATTTTTGTTTGTACATGTAGGGTGCGAATCTCTTCACCATTTACGACAACCCTATAATCGATATTAAAAGGGTGCTGCAAAGCGATACTTTCATCAACTAGACTTCTTAAGAGAGAAACGTCTCGTTCATCAACAACCGAGAAAAATCTTTCCAAATTCATAGGACTTTTCATCTCAAAACCGTACAGTTCATATAGCTCTTTGGAAAACCAAAGCTCTTTACTATGAAGATCAAGTTCAAAATTTCCCATTGAAGCTATCTCTTGTGCTTCACTCAATCTATCTGTTACAAGCTCTAGATCGTTTTGGGCTACCATACGTTCGTTGATTTCAGTTTTTAAATTCTTATTGAGCGCCTCAACACGTTTTTTAGTATCACTTAGATACTTGACAAGATCTTCATTTTCAAATTGTGCACTTAATGCAGAAATTACACTTTTATTGACTCGAATTGCAGAAAGTAGCATCATTAAGTAAAATAGCAGTGCCACTATCCCCATTAAATACTCGAATTCACCCTCTTTTAACAAAATAGTAGAGATCATCGGAAGTAACATTAAAGAGGAGTAGAGTGTAAAAAAAGGTAAGTTCACAGAAAAAGAGCCTATAGAAACTGCAACTAAGCCACCGATTACTAATAAAACAAAAGATTGATAAGCGTATCCAGCATCTTGAGCCGTAACAACTCCGATGTAACCAAACAGAAGCCCGCTTATTATGAGTGTAATTAAGATAATCCTATTAAAAATATCAGTCGTCTGATAAGAGCTTCTTCTAGCTTTGAAAAGCATGAGATAGACAACCAGTAAAACAGAGGCGTTGAGTGAAATCCACACAAGAAGATCATTATTTTTTACAACATCGTAGATACTAAAAAATATAACTAGTAAAAAGATTGCACTTGCAATAATATTGACACTTGCATGCGAAAATAAAAATTTTATCTTCTCGTAGTATAGTTTTTCTTCGTGTTTCAATGTCATATTACTCACAGACTATTAATTTTTTTTTAAACGATAAGTATAATATTAAAAATCTATTTTATTTCTGAAAATAAAAATTTTGCTATACTCTTGAGATGAAATTCTTAATTTTTTCCATTTTTACACCTCTATTTTTGTATGCATCCCAGATCACTGTAGATATATTGGGTTCGGGAGGACCGGAACTGCAAAGTGCAGCCTCATCGTCATATCTCATATCTATAGATAAAAAAGCAAAGTATCTGATCGATTTTGGTAGCGGTTCAATGAAGAATTTTGCCAAAGTAAACGCTAGGATAGAAGATTTAGATGCGTTATTTGTCACACATACTCATATTGACCACATTAATGATCTAAGTAGTTTTGTAAAAGCCGGTTTTTTTACAGATCGAACAAAAGCACTCCCTATATATGGTCCAAAAGGTTCAAACTTAATGCCATCAATAGAGGAGTACCTTCAAAGACTCTTTGGAAAAAATGGGGTCTATTACTACATGAATGATGTACTAACCTCACACAGCGACTCTTTTACACTCGTTGCAAAGATTTTACCCGAGAATTTTTTTGATACAAAAATAGGAAAAGAGAAATTTGTACGCAGTGTCAGTGTAGATCACGGCATCATACCTGCCTTGGCATTTAGATTTCAAATAGGAAAAAAAGTTATTGTCTTTAGCGGCGATACAACTGCCAAGAGTAGCAACTTACTTCATCTTGCAAAAAATGCAGACATATTTGTTGCCCATCTTGCAATTGGCGAATATGGATATGACGGAGCAGCCAAACTTCATATGCGCCCCTCAAAAATTGCCCAAATTGCTCAAGATGCTAAAGTGAAACATCTTATTCTCTCTCATTTAATGCGTAGAAGCCTTGAAACAATGGATGAAAATCTTAAAATTATCAAGCAAATATACAAAGGAAAAATAACTATTGCTCACGATTTATTAAGTTTAGAATTATGAGCGAAAACTTTTATAAACTCCCCACCCTAATAGGAAATTTTTCAGTAGTGACAAGGAAGAGATAACTAAAATAGAGGCGGCAATAATTTTAATTGTGGTAATTTGAAAAGAGATTAAAAATAGAAAAACAAAAATCTGATATAACCAAAACTGTACCCACATATCCTCTTCATCGATAACCTCTTTAATATTTGGAATATTGAAATTCCCTGTAGCACTTAAATGAAACCAAACTAAAAAAGGGATAATCTTATAAAGCATACCCTGCAGGAGTGAACCTAAAAAACCAAATGCAAAACTAACAAAAGAGAGGGTGTAGAATAGCTCTTTGATATATCCTAACCACCAAAAAAGAAGAGAAATAAGAAGAAAAAAGATAGCACTTTTCCAGTAAGAGACCGTAACATCTGCAATCGGTCGTCTTCGTTTTTTTAATCTTTTTATAGTTTGATACGCATACATTACCACCGCTTGCGAAGCAATCAGTTCAGATATAAAATTTAAGTTTGGGAAAAAGAAGTTTGTAACTATAAAAGAGACAATCGTAGTAAAAAGAATATAAGGCATTGTTTTTCTACATCCCGGTGTGTATTCAGGAGTAACATAAAACATCGGAACAACCGTAAATGATACACCGATAATAAGTGCAAATGTCCAACCAAACAGTGCAATAACAATATGTACATTTGCAAGCTGTTCATAGAATACAGTGTCTATTATTCCAATTCTCACTAAACTTAAATAGAGCCCTAAAAATAGTACTATCCATAACCAAGCTATTGAAAACTGCATCAACAATACACTTTTACCTCTTCTATCAGCTAAAAAAACATCTTTTGAAATATGCAATAAAAAAAGAAAAAATGCGATAAAAAGTGCCACAGTTCCAACTAGAAGAGTACTCTTTACTTGCAAAAAAAGCCCTATAGAAAAACTTACAATACCTATGATAAAAATTATAAATATAGCAGTGACTAAATTTTTATTCCCTCCTACGGTGACACCCATCAATACAGGTAACATTTGAAACAGTGCACCGATCATAATCATTGACAAAACACCAAGAGTAAACAGGTGTACTAATCCTACTGTTTGGGCATCAAACCGACTTAAGAGTGTATCATCCGTAATAAAGAAAAGTGCTAACGCAAAAAGTAGAAAAAAAATTGGAGCCGTAAAAAAAAATCTAAAGGGAACCGAAATATTCGGTCCTTGATCTAAAGAGAGTCCGGATGTATTCAAAAACTAGATATCTTTCATCTTTGCAACTAACTGAGCAGAGATATCGGCAAGATGCTGATCAGCCATCATATAAAGCATCTGTTCCTCTTTTGAATTATGCTGCTGAATATATATCATCAGAGTTTCAGAAAGACCAAAAAACTTTCTCTCGTCATTTGCTTTTATTGCATCCGTTAATTGTAGAATAAGAGCTCTAATCTGCTCATGTTCCATGCGCATCACTTCTGTTGGCCCACTGGTACTGCCAGTACGCTCTTCAAAAATAGGAAACAGTATATCCTCTTCTCGGTTCAAATGGTTCATCATTGCATCAATATACTCGCTTATTGCTTTCACTGCACTGTCAAATTTTTTATCAACCACTAACTCTTCGGCTTGAGCTAAAAGCATGTCGCAATGTCTATGATCTTCCGTCAAATAGATGCTTATATCCTGACCCATCATGTAAACCTTTTAATAATATCTTGTAATTATAATAAAAAATAGAAAAATAAATAGAACTAATTATTTATAACTTGATTTCGTCCGCCGCCTTTTGCTTTATAAAGATAACTATCAACTCGTTCAATTATAGTATCTCTATCATCATTCTCTTTTAACTGCGTTACACCCATACTGATTGTTACGTGTTCAACCTCTTCAAAATAGTGGTTATCAATCTTTTCTCTAATTTTCTCAGATAGTATCGTAGCACCTTCAACATTTGTATCAGTAGCGACAATCATAAACTCTTCACCGCCCCACCTAGCAAAAACGTCACTCGGTCTTATGTTATCTTTCACCAACTTACTAATCTCTACAAGTACATAATCACCCGCTTTATGTCCATAAGTGTCATTTACTCGTTTAAAATGGTCAATGTCAAACATGATAAGTGAGAGTGAAACACCGTTCTCTTTTGAGTGCTGTATTAGTGCTGTCAGTGATTCATCAAGTTTTAGTCGGTTATATATTTTTGTCAAAGGATCGGTAATAGCCAATACCCTATAGGTAATATCTTGCATAATGATTGTAAACCCGGTAACTTTACGTTCATTACTGATTGTAGGCGTAATAGTAGAGATAACCCAAAACGGGTCACCATCTTTTTTTACCATTTTTATCTCACCTTTGAATATTTCACCGCGGTGGATTTTATCATTTGCCTTTTTCCAAAGAGTTTCCATCTCCTCCAAGTCAATGATGTTTTTAAATTCTGAACCTAACAGTTCATCTTTATCGTAAGAGGATATTCTTGTAAATTCGCTATTGACGTAGATCACATTTTGAGATGCATCCAACCTAACAACAATTGAAGATGCATCAAGTGCTTTTTTATATTCGCTAAGCACCTCTAGATATTTTCCAAGCTCCTCAGCATTTTTTTCAACAGTTAATTTCTGATTTTTAAGATCCTCATCCATTTTTTCAACATTATCGATAAAGACGTTGAAATACTTAATAACGTCACCAAGTTCATCATTAGAGGTGACCATCAATCTTGTACTTAAATCAGGCTCTTTCTTTGATAAGTTTTTTGTAGCACGTAAAAGTTGTTTTATAGAGGAAACAATTTTGATTGCTACATATATCGTTAATATAATAAGAACAATTAGTCCAATTGTACCGAGCATATTTATTGTGAACATCTCATCTAGTATAAATCTGCTAAAGCTACTAACCCTTGTATCAAAGTTGTTTTTCGTATAGCTATAAAGTTCATCAAACTCTTTTGTAATACGAACGTAAATAGCAAAAAATTCATCTAACGCAAAATACCAGTTTGAAGTAAATACCTTTGTTCCGGTAAATTTTTTCCCCACCTCATAGAGGCGGTCAATTCGTACCTTAAGTCTTTTTGAGAGATCATGCAGCTTGCTATCTTTTAGTTTTTTAGAGAGTTCAATCATCTTATCCATATCTCGATGGATCTCTCTGTAGAGTTTTCTATGTTTTGGAGATTTTGTCTGTTTAAGGTCAAGTACGGAATCAAAAACGAAACTATTTTGAAGCGTAAAGATCTCACCCTTCATCTTAGCAGTAATATTAAAGACCTGCATTTCAACCTGTTTTAGATCATCAAATTCAGAAACAACTTTTTTTAGCATGTTTGTATTCAAAAGCATCACTACAAGTACAGTAGCAATACTAATAGTGACAATCAATGAGATTTTTTGATAAATAGTAACGTTTCTAAAGAAGTTCACTTTTTTTCAGATCTCTTTTCATAGTATTTAAGTTAAATTTATCTAAGACAAATAGATTGTATTCTACTATTAATAATCTTAATGTATCTATAAAACTCCTATCAATACATAAATAAATAATGATAATACTCCACCGATTATTGCATAGGGTAATTGTGTACTTACATGTTCAACATGATCGCATTTAGCGGCCATTGAAGATACGATAGAGGTGTCTGAAATGACCGAACAATGATCCCCAAAAACTCCTCCTGCCATTACCGCACCGACAGCCATATAAAGATTTGCATCACTTGCCACCGCCATCTGCACCGCTATTGGCATCATAATAGAAAATGTTCCCCAACTTGTTCCTGTGGCAAAAGCTAAAAATGCCGATAACAAGAAAATTAAAGCACCCATATAGGAGGGTTCAACAAAATCAACCGCTAAATTAGACAGAAGCAGACCAATTTCAAGTTTTCCGGTTAAGTCTGAGAGAATAAATGCAAGAAAAAGTATTAAAGTGATTACAAACATAGATTTGGCACCGATAAAAATCTCTTTTGCAAGTGTTTGTAACGATAAGAGCGCTCTTACTAAATAGAGAACGGCACTAAAAAGAAGTGCAGTAATAACCGCATATAAAATTGCACTTGAACCGCTACCTTTCATAAAATCACCCTCTCCCGTGATGTATAAAAAAACAAAAACAAAAAAAATCAGAACAGTTAAAGGCAAAAGAAAATTTGAAGCTGCACTGCTATGATGAGAAAGCACCTCTTTTTCATCATAGAGCCTAGTGCTCTTTTTCATACTAAAATAATCTTTACCGCTATAGGTAAGATAGAGCATTATCGCCAGTGCTATAAAGGCATAGAAGTTATACATGACGCCATTTGCAACCACTCTAAGTGGCTCTTCACTTATAACACCAGCGCTTACCTGTGCACTAATTAGTCCTATAAAAAGTGCTCCCCATGCATTGAATGGGATAATTGAACATATCGGTGCGGACGTTGTGTCACACAAATAAGCTACTTTGGCTCTTGTTATAGAAAAACGTGCGGCTAACGGTCGGATTACTGTCCCTACTACCAAAGCGGCAAGAGAAGACTCAATAAAAACAATGACCCCGACAACAAACGATAGACCCATAACTCCTCGTTTTGATTTGATTATTTTGGCTCGTTGTAAAACCAAATCTGCAAAACCGTTCACACCCCCAGATGCATTCATCACCTGCATAAGTGAGCCGACTAAGATGGCAAACAGAAGAGTTTTGAGTATCCAAACCTTTTGCAGCATAAACAGAGTATGTTCATAAAGAGAGCTAAAAATAGATAAAAAATCGAAATCAACCAAAATAAGATGTGATGCAAAAATTGCAACTAGAAGTGAACTGATGACATTTTTGGTTATCAAAGCCATAATCACGGCTAACAGTGGAGGCAGTAACGAAATATAAGAAAAATCAATCAATATGTAATCCCAACAATAAATAGAAAATCTGTCGATTATACTTTTAACAACAGCTAAAGGAGCTAAAATGTACACGCCACAGCAACTCGTTAACGAGCAGATATATAATAACTTTTTAGACCAGCTAACTATAGTATTAGAGCGTCCGATCTCTGAAATATACTTTGGAGATTTAGCACAAAAGTATGTAAGCGATCCAAATCAAATGCCGACAATTATGTGGCTAGAAAGTAGCGCACATAAAGTCCAAGAGTGTCAGAAATGAGCAATAACGTTATCTATTTTAGCAAGTGTAGCTTCTAAGGTTCTATAACTAATAGAGGGAAGATAATCACCGTACAAAGCCTCTGATTCTTTAAAACCTTGTAAAATAGCTGCACGCGCCCTTTTGATCATCATATAATTATAAGCCGTCGTATCTGTGACCATGTTTAAAATATATTCACCCGTTTTTTCAACATCATCAAATCTTTCATGTCCAAGCGATCTATATCCAAAGTTATGACTGTAACCGTGTGAGAGTTGATAGTTTTCAAACTGCCTACAGAATATATCCGTAATATTTTTAACAAAAGTATCAAATCGATCATCTTTTGCATACTCTTCATATGAAAAAGCTTGCATTTATGCTCCTATACGACTTACACCACCTGCGCATATATCGGCAAATAACCATTTTTTATTAGACTTCTAAAAAGAAGTCTATTAGAATAAATTATATGATTGAATTACGACGAGATCAAGCAGGGCTGTTAATCTCACGATTACGCCAAGCAATTCCTATAAGCAGTGTAATAATAGCTATACTGTAGTAGACAAAAACTGGAATAGGAACCGGATCACCCTGTGCATAGGAGTGTAGTCCTGAGAGATAAAAGTTTACTCCAAAATAGGTCATTATAACGGAGCTAAAGCTTAGAAGTGCGACAACATTAAAGAGAAAGATCGAATAGATGCTTTTTATAAATCGAAGATGCAAGACTACCGCATAGACTAAGATCGTTACTAATGCCCATGTCTCTTTTGGATCCCATCCCCAATATCTTCCCCAACTCTCATTTGCCCAAACACCACCTAAGAAGTTTCCTACCGTAAGCAGAGCAAGACCAAGCATCAGACTCATTTCAGCCAAGTATGTAAGTTCTAAAATAGAGCGTTCCAACCTCTGCTGGTTTTCGCTGTTTTTGAGTGCAAAAAGTATCAAAGATATAAACCCTAAGAGTGCACCTAGACCCAAGAAGCCATAACTTCCCGTAATCATAGAAACATGGATATTGAGCCAATATGATTTCAAAACCGGAACAAGGTTTGTAATTTGGGGATCAAGCCAGTTTAGGTGTGCTACAAAAAGAATTAATCCGGCTAAAATAGAAGTTGCAGCAAGAGTCATAGGAGAATTTTTAGAGAATATAAATCCAGCTAGTACTGTAGCCCAACCGATATAGACAAGTGATTCATAAGCATCAGACCAAGGTGCATGTCCTGAAATATACCATCTTAAAGCTAGTCCAAAAGTGTGTATAAAAAAGAATATAATAAGAGCTAAAGAGGTCATTTTCATAACAACTTTGAGTGAGCCTTTTCCAAAAACGATAGAATAGAGTGAAAGTGCCAAAAGGATAAATCCGACAATAAGATACAATGGCGTTAGATTTTCAAAGAGATCAAGATCATTATAGGCAAGTTCCGCCTCTATCTTGCTACTATCAGGATAGATTGCGCTTCCATTTGTTTTTTGATACTGTGCAATTGCTGCAACCGCACTATCTGCACTACTCCAATCTTTACTTTTTGCCGAAATATCAAGAGAGTTAAAATAGTCTAAAACTAGTTGTCTCACTTCCAACGCCCTACTCTCATCAAAAGTTTGCAAAGCTTGTACAGTTGAGAGCCACTTAAAATCTAGTGAACTAGAATCAGGGAAAAGGTTAAATAGACTTCCTGAATAGACCATATAGGCAACATTTACTCTCTCATCAACCTTTAGCAACTCCTTTTCAAAAGTACCGCGTTGTGAAGCAGGTGTACGAGCAGTTTCCTCTGCTGCTTTACCTAAACGATACATTGACATTCTCTCAGGATCTTCAAAAAACTGCTCAAACGTAGCGTACTTCTCCTCTTTTGCCATACCGATAAGTTTTTTTACGCCGTCATGCGAAACTTTAATCATCTTCACTTTGCGCCAAAAAAACGGTTTTGTCATCATGCCAAGCGTTACTTGATTGGCATCAAGACCAAATAAAGTATCACTTCTATGCACTTTATTGAGCATCTCTCTTGAAAGGGTATTAATCGGCTTTAACCTACCGTTATGTTGAGAAAGAAGTTCAGAGAACTTTCTAGCGTGCTCTTTATCGATTATAAACTCATCGGCAATATCAGCACCGTATGAGATATTCGTACTTAGCAGAAATGCAACTAAAACAGGAGCAACACCTTGCAGTTTTCTCGCTTTCTCTCTCAATTTTAAAAAGCGGTTATTTGGTTGAAAGAGTGATAGAAACATTCCTATTGCAAGCATGAAATAACCGATATATGTCGGAAGCGTTCCTGGGTCATGATTAACCGAAAGTATCGTTCCGAGTTCATCTTGATCAAATGAAGATTGAAAAAATCTAAATCCTCTGTGTTCTAATACATGATTCATATATATCCTCACAGGTCTTTCTATGCCCATTTCACTATCTTTCAAAATCACCTCAGAAGCATATGAAGATGGGCTCATAGAACCTGCATATCTATCTAACTGAAAATCTACAAGTTCAAGTGAAAAAGGGATCTCATAACGCAACGCCCCATATGAAATCATCATCTCTACACCGTTAATGTTCAGACGTTCACCCAAAGATTCTCTACCACTCTTTCCAAAAATGGTTAACTCTTGGCTTTTACCATCAACACTTACTTGAAAATGCAGTGCGTCATCAAGTGATTTTGCTTTTTTTGATGGATTACTTACGACCTTTTTCACTGCACTCTTATAAAAATCACGCAATACAATATTTACTTCACCTAAACGATAGAGATGACGTTTTTGAAACTCAGTATCTGATGCGGGTTTTACTTGTGAACTCTCTCTTGTATCCATACTTAAAATATCTAATACTTTATCATGTGACATAGTAAGCTTATCACCCGACATAGTTATTGAGATAGTATCTTTCCCAAACTTCTCGTTTGATCCAAAATCAATGACGGTAGATTTTGTAACGATATACTCACCCTGTTTTAAATTAATATTTTTAGGTCCTTGTTCATCTGAGATAACTAAACTAAGGTATGGCACACCTTCTGGATCTTCTACTAAAGAGTGTGAGGCTTGAGGAATAAACTCTAAAAGTTTTACGTTCACATTTTTTCCATCTACATTCAGAGATTTTTCAAAACTATTACTGCTAAGTCTAGAAAGCATTAACTGCTCAGTTAAAGTTTCTTCCTTACCGTTTGCGTGTAGTTTAATATCAAGGTATGGATATTGAGAAAGTATCGTATTTGAACTTGCACCTTCACGTATGTGCATAATTCCCTCATAACCGATATATCGTGTAATCGTAGCACCAATCATAATAACTACAAAAGATGTATGAAAGAGCAGAACCAGCCATTTGCCTTTTCTATACATCCTCATCTGAAAGATTGTCACAATAAGATTAAACGTCAACCAAACAAGTAACACCTCAAACCAAAGCGAAGCATAAACAACGGCTCGCGCACTCTGTGTACCAAAATCATTCTCTATAATGGTCGCCCATCCGATGGCGACTGCAAAAATAAAAAGTAAAAGAATACTCATTTTCAGTGACGTTAACATTTTAAAAAGTTTCATTATTTTAATTCTCCCCAAGATGAGCCGATGTTCACTGAACATTTCAGTGGAACGTTCAAATTTTCAATCGTCTCCATAGTTTTTGCAAATCGCAATGAGAGTTGATCAACACCTTCTTCATTCGCTTCAAAGATGAGCTCATCGTGAATCTGAAGTAACATTGTACACCCTAAATTTTCTTTGTCAATATCAAATGCTATTTTATTCATCGCCTTTTTAATCAAATCAGCAGCACTGCCTTGAAAAACGGTATTTACGGCTTCTCGTTTATAAGCAGCTAACTGCATAGGTCTTGCATTTTCAAAATCAAAATAGCGTCTTCGCTGTAAAAGTGTCTTTACATAGCCATTTTTTTGTGCGTACTCTTCAATCGATGTAAAATACTCTTTTACGGTCGGGAAATTCTCAAAATATTTTTCAATAATAGATTTTGCCTCTTTTGTACTGATCCCTAACGTTTCAGAAAGCTTTTTACTTCCCATACCGTATAGAAGTCCAAAGTTAACCGTTTTTGCTATGGAACGTTTTGCTTCTGCCTCCTCTTCACCAAAGAGTTTCAAAGCCGTCTCGTAGTGAATGTCTTTGTCATCTTTAAATGCTTGAAGCAGAACACTATCTTCACTAAAATGTGCAAGTAGTCGCAGTTCAATCTGTGAATAATCTATAGATATAAGTTTTTTACCCTTTGGTGCAACAAAACCGTAACGAATTTTACGTCCAAGTTCTGTTCGTACGGGTATGTTTTGTAAATTTGGATTTTTACTGCTTAGACGTCCCGTTGCCGTACCTGTTTGTAAAAAAGAGGTATGAATTCTTGAGTTCTCATTTTTTAAAGAGAGCTCAAGCAGTGGCTCTATATAGGTAGAGTAGAGTTTAAAAAGTTCTCTGTACTCTAAGAGTTTCGGGATTATCTCATGCTCACCCTCTAATGCGTGTAAAACCTTTTCATCCGTACTATATCCGGTCTTACTCTTTTTAATAACCGGAAGTGAGAGAGTTTCAAACAAAACTACACCGAGCTGTTTTGTAGAGTTGATATTAAATTCACCACCTGCTAAACTATGTACCTCTTTTGTAATCCTGTCAATCTCCTCTTTAACAGAAGATTTCATTGAAGCAAAAAAATCACTATCAACTAAAATACCGTTTTGCTCCATTGTAATTAGTGTCGAGACGAATGGATATTCGACACTTTTAGCAACCTCTAAAAGTTCACTTGATGCTTCTAAAACCTTTTTTAATTTTTCAAAAAGTGCAAATGTGACTACAGCATCTTCTGCTGCATACTTTGCAGCATCTTCAAGTTCTACGCTACTAAAATCACTCCCTTTAGCTACTACATCTTTATAAGCAATCATTTTATGCTTGAGATAAAACTCAGCAGATTTGTCAAGCCCTACTGCGCGTGAAGAATTAGCCAACCATGCAAGCACCATGGTATCAGCAAAGACTTGCGGCATTTTTCGTTTCAAGAAGTGTGACAAAATTGCAAAGTCATATTTTAGATTATGTCCTATTACTTTGCACTCTAACACTCTACTCAGAGCTTTTTTGGCATCATCAGCACTCACCTGTTCGCCCACACCGAGATAGTTATGTGCAATCGGTACATAATAACCTATAGTACTATCAACTGCAAAACTAAAACCAACCAAACTATCATTAAAAACATCTAGTCCCGTTGTTTCGGTATCAAGTGCAACAATCGTATTTTCCGTAAACCTGTCGATAAGCTCAAAGAGTTTTTCTGAACTGTTTATCAAGATAGTTTGAAATTCACTCTTTTTCACTTCTTGCTTTTTCGGAACTCTTTTCAACCGAGAAAGTACACGTTGCAATCCGTAATGCTCTAACTCATCAACTATTTTAAAAAGTGGCTGCTCAGTAGGAACACTTAACTCGTCAAGATTGAGCGTCTTAAAAAGGTCTTGCTTGAGTGAAACCAGTTGCCGACTTAGATATGCTGATTCTTTATCAGCTATGAGCTTTGACTGAACCCCTTTTGGAGTAACATGCTCGATGTTTTCATATATCTCATCTAGGTTTTTATAAACATTTAAAAGTTTTGCAGCCCCTACTTTACCAATACCTTTAACCCCTGGAACATTATCGGCGCTGTCACCTAAAATAGCCTGAAAATCTATAAACTGTTTAGGCTCTATCCCATATTTCTCTTTACAGGCACTCTCATCCGTTTCACTTTTCTTAATAGCATCAACAACTACGACATGCCCGTCATCAATGAGTTGATAGAGATCCTTGTCGTGACTAACTATACGCACATCAAGACCCATACCCTTTGCAGTTTGTGTAGCAGAAGCGATAATATCATCAGCCTCATATCCATCAAGTGAAATTGCTTTTAATCCCATCTTTTCAATCCACTCGATTGCAACGGGAAGTTGCTGTTTTAGCTCTTGTGGTGCCTCGGCACGATTGGCTTTATAGTTAGCATCTAAATCATGACGAAACGTCTTTCCTTTTGAATCAAGTGCAAAAAGGATGTAGTCGCTTGGATGCTCTTGAATGAATGTTTGTAGAAAATTTGCAAAACCTGTTAGCAAGCCTGTGGGAAAACCTTCAATGTTTGTAAGTGGGGGTAAGGCATAAAAACTTCTAAAGAAGAAACCAAACGTGTCAATAATCGTAATACTCTGCTTCACCTTTTTTTACCCCTTATGGCTCTTTTCAAAACTCTACCTAAAGCTGCGATAATTCTTCCTATTTTTGAAAACAGCCTTCTTATAAGTTCTCTTTTTCTTCGTCTTCTTTTCTTTTTTGTCTCAATCTCTTCAAAAATCTCTTCTACGGGAATCTCATCCTCTTCTATCTCCTCTTCTAAACTCTTGTAAGATTTTTTAGTTATTTGCTCCATTATTGAGGCAGTCTGCTCAATTTTATTCACAAGTTCATGGTAACTTGCTATTTTTACCTTGTTTTGTAAGATCTCCTCTTCGTCACTAAGAGGATCATCTAAAATAATTTCATACTGTATCTTACCAAGCTCTTTTTCTATATTTTTATCATGCAAAATTGAAAAACTAAAATCATCTTTAGCTTGTGCTTCCAATATAGTTTTATATCTATTTACGATAACGATACCTGCGGGCATCTTTTGCTCTGCAATGAGAGTAATGTCCTCTTGTAAAATTGCAAAAATATTTTTTTTAGAGCGCGTTTTAACGGTTGCTCCGCTAATAGCAGGGTTAATAAGTTCGGCTTGGTACGCCCATAGCAGATTACTATAAAGTGAAAAATTACCTCTTTCTACAATGATACTCTCAAAAGAACTATCCATAATGACGAAATCCTAATTTTTTAGTTTTAGGATTTTATCATTCAAGTGCATAATTAAGTATAAATCTGTAAATTTTACATAAACGGCTATTTTAGCTTAGGGAAAAGTGCCGGTTTGGTAAAGACCCAATCTTTTCCTTTTACGGGTGCATGACAAGAGGTACAGACCTGAGCTCCTTTATTAAATGCTTTTTGCTCTTTTCCAACCCAACGTGCCCAACCCCAACCATGTGTTGATGCATACTTTTTAGAATCTTTAAACATAAACTCTGCATGAACAAATTTTTCCGGTACAGTTGCCGCTTTCCAATCTTCAAGTTGTCCATCTTTCCAGACAACTTTACCTAAAATTGCACCCTCAGGCCAAGGGTCGGTTTTTTGAGATCGCACTGCATCCATAGCAACTTTATTGCCCAGTATCACTCGTAACGTCTTATTATCGGTTCTGTGTGATACTGCGATGGTTGCCCAATTTTGCCAACCGCTTGGATACTCTATCGAATGTGATTTCTCATAACTCACTTGTGAAGCAAAAAGAGTGAAAAATTGACTAAAAAAAATGGTTAAACCAAAAAACTTAAAAATACTCATACTATCTCTCTCCTATTTCTTTCAATAATTTAATCCGTATACCCGCTTGTATACTCTTGTGTAGCCTCTATCGTTTGAACAATATCCAAATATAGACCATTTGGATCTTCTATACAAAAATGGTACTGTCCCCAATCTTCAGCTTTTAACTCTAATACAATATTCAAAGCACTCTCTTTAGCTATCGTATAAGCCTTTTTAGCATCCTCTACCTCTAAACTAAATATAACACCGTTGCCATCATACGGTTTATGAAAAATTTTAGGTTGTGTCGGTTGATTTGGCAACATAAAACCGACTTGTACACCTGAATCAGATACCAAATGCAGATACCACTCATTTTCAAAAACAACTTTGAAATTAAAATTTTCTACATAAAATGTTTTTGCCTCAATCAAATCTTTTACGATAAAAACCGCAAAAGATGATTTTGTCTCTATCTGTTTTCTCACTATATAGCCCTTATAAAATAGTAATTAACTTTTAACATACTATCATTATATTTTTTTAATAATAGTAGTTAGAAAAACATTTTATAAAGTTTAAATACTTAAAATTCCCTTTAATAGTCCATTTTGACAATAGACTTCTTAGAACAAAGTGTTATCAAGAAATATCATCATCAATTTTTATATGTAGATATGGAAATAGAACCAGTATCATTGAGATAAAAAGCACTGTGGCAGAGATCAGATAGATATACATATTATTTGAGTCATATTTTTCTTTTTCTATGGAAAAATCTTCTGCACCTACAATAACACCCAGAATATTTTTTTTGTAATCACTTATAATAGCCAATTTAACAATCAAATACATCTCTTCATCAGTAGTGATAATTTTTTCATTAAACGAGTCGTTATTTCGCATAAATTGCTCTAAAAGACCAGCCGTAAAGATAGTCTCAAACCTATTTGTTGAAAATGTCTGATTAATTTTTCTAACTGAACTTTTATCAACCAAATCTTCGACTGCATTTACATGCATAAGGTACTGAAAATTATGATTGTATGAGGACTTATCTAATGATTTAGCAAGCAATGCCGGATCAAATCCTACCTCAAGTGCACCGATATAATTGTCATTATAAAAAATCGGTGTGACTATTCTAAAAACACCTCCAAAACTACAACTGTTATAACCGTATGTCCCTTTTTTGGTTGAATTTACAAATTCGATTAAAGGATGTCTATCATCGATAACATCTAAAAACCTATATCTATCTTGCATCCTTAGAAAAACCGTATTATCCGCTAAATAGAAGTTCATGGTTTTTAGCGAAGGCTCTTCGGTTTGCATATCCGTGAAGAATGTAAACATAAGATTATAGAGTTCATCTCTATTTTCATGCATAATCATTAAACCGATATCTTTATCAAGCACTACATCTGTCAAGATATCCTGATAATACTTACTCCACTCATTTGTACTATTTTCAAAAGCAGTTTTCATTAGTTGAAAATGTTTCTTAATTGTATGTTGATAGTTTAAATCATTCTGTTGAGTCTTATATATAACATAGTAAATACTCGAAAAAAGAATAAGGGCGAACAAGACGTAACCCGTGTTGCTATATTTGAATTTTTTCAAAAGTTGCCCCTTATTAAACTTGTTAGATATCGAGTATCATACTTCTGATGTTCACATAAACACTACACATACATTTTTGAGCCGTATACGGTTACATTTAGTGGATGTAACCCTATACCAGTGTGAAATAAAGGGTTTACTTGATTTTTATATAGGCTGCACCCTCTTGTTGTAGTTCAACTATTTTGATAACACCAGCAGGAACGATTTCGGCTTTATCATCAATTTGTTCAGCTTTCACATTTTTCTTTTTCATAGTATTTTTACAAACATAAAAGTTAACACTATCTCCGCCTGTTGCTTTTAAGTTATCAAACCTATCTTTGGTTCCCTTGCCAGTAGGTCCTCCATGTGTAAGATATGGTTTTCTTGCATAACCTGTACCTTTAAAATCTTTCATCATGTACTGTAAACCAGGCCCCAAAAACACAACATCTAATTCAAAATCAATAAACTTTTTCTGATAATATTTGACAACATTACCAAGTGTATTTAACATAAAATGAACTCTTTTTACATCAGGAAAATCACATTGATATACAATCTTTACAGTCTCATCCTCATCCGATTGCGCACTTGCTGGTATCACCAATAAAAAAGTACTAATTAGTACTAAAAATATTTTCTTAAATCTCATAATGTTATCCTTTAAAATGCTGCAGTAAGTTGAATGGCAAATCGGTTGCCCATATTATCTAATACACGTTGTGCCGTTGGATTACTAGGTGCTTTTGCATCCCTAATCAAATAGTTAAAGTCAATACGAGTTGCGCCTTTAAATCTATAAGAAGTACCGAGAGTTAATGTCTTAAAATCGCGTTGTGCTTTACTATCATTTGTCAAACGTCTTAAAATATCGTAACGAGCAAATACTTCCCACTCTTTCGGCAAAATATCATATTCAATGTTCACATAACCACCGTCTGCTTCATTTGAATCGTCAAATGCAAATTGCATATCCCAACTCTCTTTTAAAGGATCTGTATCAACATCTTTAGCACCTGTATAAATCATCCCTTGAGCTTTCATATATTCAGCTTCAAAACGTATTCCGTCTTGATAATATGTCATACCTGCACCGTAACGTTTTCTTTTTGTTTTTAGCTCTTCTGATATTCCCGTAGTTGGATTAGTTGAGATAACTCTACGATCACCGCTCATACCCCAAACAAAATACTTCATGGATTCAGTAAAATAACCTCTTCCTTTTCCATATAACTTTTCAGCTGATAGGTAGGCATAATGTGTCGGTTGATCTGCACTACTAAGTGATACACCTTGTCCGTTACCGAACATATATGCATAACTAAGTTCCCAATCATTACCTACATCAAAAGTAGAAAAGAGTTGTGCACCGACATCTCTAAATGCACCGATAGGTCCGTCAGGTGTACCAGTGTAATGAATGTTTGATGCACCACCGGCAGCTTTTCCTTTCTGTGCAGCACCTACATTAGTTACTTTTCTTTCTAGTAGTTGTTGAAATGAAAAATTTGTAAACTCTACATAAGGTGAAACAAAAACAGCCTGTAACCCTTCTTCACTTGAAGGTGTTTTAAACATACCTACTCTTAGTTTTGCTTGAGGTACATAATTAACTGTAACCGAAGCATCTGTAAAGTAGGTCGCATCCTCTCTATGTCCCGCTAAATTGTTAATTCCATTATTTCCAAATTCAGTCATGAAAAAATAATTGATTTTATTCTCTTTATCTGCCATCCCGCGTAAAGCAAGTCTCGCACGGAATACATCAAACCCTGATTGATCCTTTAAGTCAGGATTTAACATTGAAAAAGGTGTGACTTTTTTTCCTGCAGGATTTACCAAAACATCACCGCTGTCTTTTTTATAATTTGCCTGAATAAATCCCCACAACTTTGGCTTCATACTTCTGTACGGTACCTTAACCCCCTTAGGTGCAACTTCTGATGGTTGCAAGCCCTGTAAGTTTAGCCAGTTAGCTGCATTTAACGATTGTAAACCAAATAGAAGTGAGGAAGCCAAAGTAACTTTCCACACTTTTCCAACTCTTGTCTTAAGCATTATCATTCCTTTTTTAAAATCTCACAATGTTAAAACAAATGTGTAAAAATAGTATAAAAAGTTATTAATTTTAATAATATATTATTTCTTATTCAGCTCAATTTCAGAAAGAACTATTGAAGTGAGTATATGTTGCATTGCAGACAAACATGAGGTTTTAATTATTTTTTAAAGTATGAGCAGTTGTAAAAGATACAGTGAGATAGTTAACCATCTAAGCCGAAGGTTAGCTCTATTTCACCGAAGTTACCAATCTTATTAGACCTAGTTATGAGCAGATATAAACTCCAAATCCTCTTTTATGAGCTCATTATAAACTTTAGACAAATGTTTTCCGATTTTTTTACTATATCCACTCCAATCTTTATAATCATGTAATCTTTTCTTGACAATTGGTACTATTTCATAAATCTGTCTATCATTATCATATGCTTTTTGCGCTTCATCTTTTAGAACCGACAGATAGTGCAAAAAAGGCGATACTGCAGCGGAAAAATTGCCTGATTTTCCATGCCCAGGAACATAAAGTTTAAACTTTTTCCAATGTTTTATATTTTCAAGTAGTTGTAAATTACCTAAAATACTCGACTTGCCGTCAAAAGTTCCCAAACAGCTATTGAGCAGATTGACGCCTAAAAAAAGCGTTTGACTGTTTTCATGCTCTACAATTAAATCTGAGGCCGTATGTGAATATTGAGGAATATGAAATACAAACTTTTCATCATCAATCAAAACTTCTCTTGTATTATAAATTTTATGTTTTGGATAACTAAACTCTTTTGATCCATTTAAATTCTCACTCAATCTGTTTAAAACATCATATCTATAATTAGCAAAACCTTCTCTATTTTCCTTTACCATTAAGGCATTCGCATAGATTTTTACGTTTGGATACTTTTCCACAATACTTTTATTGGCAAACCAATGTTTTCCGTATTTGTCACTATTTATAATCGCAATAATAGGTTTTTTACTAATTTTTTCAACTTCAACCAATATTTTTTTCCCGACTTTATAATTTCCGCCCGGATCAATAATAATCAGTCCATTTTTACTCACAATCAACCCTACATTGTTGACATAACCCTCATTTAAAGTATTAGGTCTTCCCGTAGGACCGTGCATGACGTAAACGTTATTATTAACCTTCTCAAAACTATAACTACCATAATTGTTAAGAGTAAATGCTTCTAAAGAAATCGATAAAAAAATTGTTATAAGTATAGTTATTAAATTCTTCATAATTTATCCTTCTTATATATTTGTTAATCATGACTTATAATTACTTAATCGGTCATAAATATAAAAACTTTATGAAAAAATTCAATTTCTCTTATTGTTATCTCTAATTTGTTCTTTATACAGCCCTGTAAAATAAAAATCAGCAGTTTTTAAAAAGCATTATTTGTGCTATTTTCAGATCTTGAAAGAGGGAAAATCGAGTTATTGTTTTTGGCTGGTTATATTATCGGTATAGTTTAAATCTTCTGGGAATATATAGGTAAAAAAGCTCCCCTCGTTAATCTTAGATACTACTTTAAGTTCGATATTTGCCTTATCAATTATAGATTTTACTATATTCAAACCGATACCAAAACCGCTTTTATAGCTACTTTCCCTATAATGTCTTTCAAATATACGCTGAGTATTCTCTATCCCTATTCCATAATCCCTAATGATTAAAACTATTTTGTTATCGATTTTTTTTAATGTTGTCTCAATAGAAGTTCCCTCATGAGAGTACTTAATCGCATTTGATAGCGTATTATCAATGATTCTTTGCAACTTCGTAGCATTAAAGAACATATATATATTTTCTTCAATTTTAGAATCTATCGTTATATTTTTGATATTGGCTACCTCGTTAAAGTAGATTATTGAGGCTTCAAGAACCTTACTGGCATCAACCTTTTCATACACAAAGTCTGATTGTTCCATTTTCATAATATAGTCGATGTCATTATATATGTTATTAAGAGACTTTGTAGCCGATTTGATACGTTCTAAATATTTATTTTTTTCGTGTTTTCTATTGTAGAGATCTATATTTACGTTAATGATATTGAGTGTCGTGTTAATATCATGCATAGAATCTTTCATAAATTCATCCAGGCTTTGATTAATCTCTTCAAAAGGACGTGCAAATTTATTTAAAAATAGAATTGAAAGAATAAAGAGTAAAAATATAGATAGTATTGTGATTGCTACTATTTTTATGTAAATAGAAGTGTATGAGATAGTGTTCGACATTATGAGATAACTTGAATCAAAATATTTGTACTTAGGTAAAGGGACGATAAGATATGCGTGATTGCCGTTCACGTGATAACCCGTAGAAAAATCATTCATATCTTCAGTAATAAGCGTAAATATGGGCTTAAAATGTACATCATACAGACCTGATTGCACATTTTGAAAACGTGGATATTGAAAATATGACTCCTTTTTTTCACCATATTCGATTATTTTCTTTACAACAAAAATAGACTTCTCTTTTAACTCAAACTCATTTTGAATTTTATACATATTTTTCATATAGAGAAAATAGAGATATAGTGGTATCGCTAAAAGGGAAATCACCAATGATGTATAAATTATAGAGTTTTTAGTGATATAGAGATTATCTTTCAAAAATATAACCCAACCCTCGCCTATTTTTAATTATACCGTCAGGTAATCGTCTACGCAAGTTATTCACCTGCACACGAATATTTGCAGGATTTACAAATGAACCCCATATTTCATCTTGAAACATCGCAAAAGTAACTATCTGATTTTGATGTTTTAACAAAACATTAAAAATCTCTTGCTCGATTTTACTCAGTACTATTTTCTCTTTTTTATAATAAAGAGTACTATTTTCAGTATCATAAGTCAAATCGTCAGTCAGTTTTATTTCACTGCTATGATTAAAATAAAAACTTTTATATGCTTGCGATAGTCGTAGCTCCAACTCTTTTAAATCAAATGGTTTTCTAATATAGTCACAACACCCTATTCTATACCCCTCTTCCATACTCTCTATTTCTGCAAAAGAGGTCATAAATATCACAGGAATGTCATTCTTATCGTTTCGTAACTCTTTAAGAAGCTCAAAACCGTCCAAGCCGGGAACCTTAACATCCAATACTGCAATATCGTAACTATTTTCATAAATAGAATCTTGTGCATCGATGCCGTTAGAAAATACTTTGACCTCATGCCCGATATCTACTAAAAACTCTTCGATACTTATGCTTAACGTATAATCATCTTCTAGTAATAGAATTTTCATTTTATTTCACCGGAAACTTTCTCTACGTTATGTGCTTCTAGCACAATATCAAGAAGCTGTTTTTTACTATAAATCTCTAGAAGCTCTTCAACATCCATTGTACTTGTAGGTAAATTTTGCACACTATCCTCCCCATGATCAATTCCAATACTATTTAAATACTGATCTTTTTTAATTAAATCGTAGAAATTTTTACGGTAGAAATTTATTAAAAAGTTTATCTCTTCATCTTTTGAGACAAAATACTTAATATTCTGCTTAGGCATAACAAACAAAAACATTCCGATATCATCGCCTTTAAAATCTCTCATTTGAGAATAAAAGAGGATTTGATCATCATGATAGACAAAATGTTCATTTTTCAAAATTGAAAAGTCAAGGTCAGTCAAGCTCTTTAAAACAAACGAATTAAAATTTCTATTAGCTACAATATAACTTCCCAAGGTCGGATTATTTTGCAATAAAACAGCCGTGTTATAGTAATCATAATCTAACAGAACATACATATCTATACCAAAATTTTGGAAAAATGAAGTTGTAGAATCAAAAAATCGCAACGCCTCTATAAAACCTAAAAGTTTTTCATCCTTATAGACGGGTATCGTAGCTATAATGCCCAATCTTCTACCTATTTTTATCGATACGTGAGGAACTCTATTTTTTTGCGCTATCGATAGATCTTCTCTATAATCATCCAGAGGCATACCCGCATAGATATTATCCCAACTTCTTGCAAAAAGTTTGTAATCAGCTGTAATCATCTGTGTACGTATAAGAGTATTGGTATATTTTTTAACACTATTCATGATTTTTGACAGTTCACTATATGCTAAATCTTCGTCTTTTTCTTCAAAAGATTTTATAAGTATTTCGTTAGAAGAGAGTACAAGTGCAAAACGTAACGTCTCCTCTTTCTCTTTTTCAATTTGATTTTTAAGTGCAATATTTAACTGATCACTAACGTCATTCATTGTCTGCCATTTAAGATTAGTCTCTAGTCTTAATAGAAGAAAAATTAATATAACAATAGTCACTAAAACAACACTAAACAGTACTTTTTTACTTAGAAATATCATAAAGGATTCTTATGTATAAAATGATAATAATTACGATTTTAACAAATTTACTATTAATGTATCGCATTATCACAAAAATTTAATAGATAAATAAAATAGAAAACGATAAAATAATCTATAGTTAAAATAATTATTAGCAAAGGTTTTTTTATGAATGAATTTTTTAAATATGGCGAAAAAGTTGAGGGTTATGAAAACAGGGTTCTCAATGAGAGAGAAGCAAGAGCAGCAGCGGGTATACTTTTTACAATCGGGCTTTTAAGTCTGACAAATACTATCATGTTAGGGCACATTATAGTCTCAAAAATATTTGTCACTTTTTTTACATTTGACTTTATAATTCGAGTCATTAATGCAAACTACTCACCAAGTCTTTTGCTTGGAAGAATTTTTGTTCAAAATCAAATTCCAGAATATGTCGGTGCCGATCAAAAACGTTTTGCCTGGATTATAGGTCTACTTTTAGCACTGCCTATGTTTTATACACTAGTACTTACGCAACAAGCAAGTATATACAACGTGCTGATATGTATCGCCTGTTTAATTTTGCTCATTGCTGAATCTGCATTTTCAATATGTGTCGGATGTGCCATATATTCATTTGTTAAAAAAGAGAAAGCTACAAATTGCCCCGGAGGAGTTTGTGAGATTAGAAGAAAAGATAAAATTCAGACATTTAACGGTGTGCAAAAAATTATAGCCGCATCAACATCTTTTCTTTTTATACTTGGTATATATCTCTTTATCGCAAAAGTGGAAGACAAAACTTTTCTTTCAAAAGCTATTGTAAAAATGATGATGTCTGAAGAGGAATTGAAAGCATTAGAACATGAGCAATATTTAAAAGAGGTTGAAGCCTTTGAAAATGATGACGACTTCTAAATTAATCTTCATAAAAAAAGGGAACTGAGTTCTTTACTCAGCTCCCTCTAATATTATTTTCAAACTATACTAACTGTAATAGTAAGAGCTAAAACCACTCATCGCTCTAACCTATCTTTTAAGTCCAGGTACCTCTATTGTTTTACCTACAGCCATATTGGCAATATAAACCGTTAAAGCAACAAGCTCTTTAGAACCATGAGGGACGCGATCTTGTGTCGCATTTTTCATACATGCTCTAGAGCGCTCAGGGAGTGTACTAAGTTTAGATTTTGTCATTCTATATGCAGGCCACGTTGCACCGGTTCCGTCTTTTAGGCTAGGCAAAATTTGCGTACGTAAAACTCTTCCCGTTACACCTGGAGCATGACATGAAGCACATGCGAGACCACGTGCACCGCGTCTTACTTCATACATATATTTACCAAGTTCATATGCCTTTTTCATATGTTTATTTGCATTTACATCAATATTAATCTTTTCGTCGTTTGCCAAAGATCTAACATATGTGTACATACTAAACATATCTGCACTATTGAGTTTGAAGCTCTTTTTTCCCTTCTCTTCAAACATTGCCTGTAATACCTGGTCGATATCAGCTACGAAGCCAAGCTTTTTTATGTAGCGCGGAAAGCCTGCAATATATGAAGGAAGGTCAGATTCACTTACACTAAGATACTTTGCGATAGCTTCATCACCGCCTAAAAACTCTTCTATAAGTTCATTACCTGATTCAGCCATTATCTCCGCAGGATTACTCTCAAGTAAAGCTTCATACATTTTTCTATCAGCATCGCTCATAGAAAACTGCTCTCCTGCGAATAAGAGTGTTGAAAGTAGTGTTGCTACTGAAATTATTTTTTTCATGATTAAGCCTTATTTCTTTTTTGTTGCTAACAGATATGATGTGATATCACAAATTTCGCGTTCATTAAACATTTTTGAAGTCAAGTTTATGGTCATAAAGCTATTTGGATCATCAACCCTTGCATCAGCAATTTTTTGAAAAACAAATTGTGCATTTCGTACACCCGTATCAACAAAATACTCCTTATAAGAAGTTAAATCAGGACCGACACTTCCACCGCCGATTGCACCCTCAATATTGTGACATGCTATACAATTACCGTATAGCTTTGTTTTTCCATTAGCATATTTTCTACTTAATCCACGTGGTGGCTTACTTTTTGCAGATTTACCATCAGCATTGTGGTAAAGATACTTGCCTCTCTCTATCGCCTCTCTATTTGTAGTAACACAGTTAGACGGCATAGCGTACTTCTTTACTTCTGGAAGTAAATCATCTTTTATCATTTTCATTGCACTACTATTTTCAACAGCATAAAGCATATTAAAAAGAGAAACAACTACTAAAACAACAGCCCTTTTCACATCATCTCCTCAAGTATGACCAAAACCGGGTTTTAACTTCGATTTTAGTGGCATTTAGTTTTTGATGAAACTTCCATTTCATCTTTAAAGTATTTGTCGTTTAAAGTAGTTACGCTAAATACTTTAAAGATAAAACATTAATCCTATCTTTACCTCATCCGTTAAATTTTAGAAACCTAGAACTACCTACTCAACCCAATTGATATAAGGGATGGAAAAAGCTGGTGTGTTGAATAGGCAGTTCTTGATTTCTAAAATTCTCTACGGAGGAGTATTACTCCTCCGTAAGATCACCTAGTAGTTTTTCAAAATCTGACTGTGCTTTCATTAAAAAATCTACAGACTCCTTATCGTTCACTCCTACACTACTTAACCAGTTATATACGCTTGGAAAACCGATTACAATTTTTGGATCATCTTTCATTTTATAAACCATTAAACTACAAGGCGCAAAAGCTCCCGCTTCAGGATGTGACTTTGAAACAGAATAGACAACTTTAATTTTACAGATAGAGTATGTGTGATAAAAGTCAAACATACTTTTAAAATCCTCATTAGCACTAAGAGTTTCGCTGTAATCAGTAAAATTAGACATAATAAAACCCAAAGGTCCAAATCCATCTTCAAGCGACATTTCCAGCTCTTCTAAAGAGTCACCCCAGTCCTCATTATCAACTTCTAATTCATATAACGAGAGTAGCGCTTTTTTAGTCCCTATTGCAGGGTCGTTACTCTTTTGATTGATCATATTCGGCAGTGCACTTTTGATCGACTTAACCGTCTGTTTTTCAATTTCAATCAAAAGCGGATCAATATCTTTTAAGCCTAAAATTTTGGCTTTAGCTTCAGCACTCAAAGTTGCAACTTGTATATTCTTGTCACCTTTGAGCTGATATATTGCTACACTGCTTGGTACAAATATTCCCGCATTTGGATACTTTTCTACTAGTTTTTCACTCAACTTATTTGGAATTACGCTTAATAAATTAAAAACAGAAAAATCACTCTGATTAAAAATTTTTTCAAATGCTCCACTTAAATCTGTATTACCAGAAATTGTAAACCCATTTTTCGCAAACGATTTTTCAATATCCACAGATATTTTTTTACCTGTATCGTTTTTCGAACTAAAGATAAAGATATCACCTTTTGCATGTACTATATTTGCAGTAAATAGAACAATTAAAAAAGCTATAATTAAACTGTTTTTTCCATTTTTCAATTTCATTGTTATTTCCTTTTAGGGTCTTATATGTTCCCATTCTCCCTTCATTTTTTCAAGTATTTCAACAATTCCAGCAGTTACGATTTCAGTACCGTCAATTAAATCTGCCTCTTTTATATTTAGCGTTCTCATGGTGTTGCCACAAGCTACAAAAACAACATCATATTGCATCAAGGTGTCAACACGTTCAACGATTTTTTTATCGTTTTTCAATAACATCTTAATTCCTTGAGAGTATGCAACAATCTCCATCTCAACATTCTCCGGTCCATAAAATTTAAGCACATTATTCGCTGCACCTAAAAGATGGTTAATGGAATCCTTATCACCCTCAACTATAGAAAAAACTATTTTTCTAGGATTGTCCATTGAGGGCTTTGGCTCAGAAAATACGGTATCAGAAAAAAGAGCACTTAAAAAAATAAATAAACTTAATAATACTTTCACTATTCAACTCCTTTTTCATGCTTATCGCGTAGAATATTTCTAAAATCCGTCTCATTTAAAACAAGATCTAAAATATCTTTAAAATCACTTTTATTCCAAGCACCGCGAACTACTTTAATGCGCTCTAGTTTTGAGGTCAAAAAATAAAAACTCGGTGTCATAGAGACCCTTATTCCTAGTGGCATTTTCTCTTTATTCAAATTTATGCGAACAGATATAAAATTTTTATTTATAAATGAGGCCATCTCACTATCTTGAAAAACATTTCTATCTATTTTTTTACAATAGTGACACGTATTACTCATTGCCTCAAGCATAATAGGTTTTTGTTCATAAAGTGCATATTTAACTGCATCATTCCAATCAACCCAATTTATCTTTTCCGCAAACAAAAACCCGGGAAGAAACATAAGAAAAACAACAAATAGCTCTACTTTTTTTCTCATCGGATTATCCAGTACTCTTTTAAAGCTCTTAACAGCTAGTCTCACCCTTAACAGGGCAACCACATCCATAATCTAAGATTCGTACATTACTGTCGTTACTCACATCAACAACTTTTTTTCTAAGTATATAGTCACGAGTTATGTCGTATACCGGACGTATTTTCTCTTTTTGTAAATTTTTTCCTGCACTTTGTAAATTACCGCCCCAAGAAGAGACAATATATGTCTTATCCATCTCGATAGGTTTACCTGCAACTAATAGATTGCTAATACGCTTACCGCTCTTATTTCCAATCGTTATATCATAAGTGATACCGCCAAGACGGCTCATATCTCCACCTTGCTGATAAAGAGGATTAGCGTTAAACACGTTATCGGCTATATCTTCTAGAAGTTTGGATATCACTTTCCCTTGTAATTCGAACGTATATACGTTTGGATATGTAATACCACACATCTCATATACGTTATCCATTAAAATATCACCGCCTTCTAAAACAGTCGTTCCCCATCTATAACCCGGAGTAAATGAGATATCACATTTCATCTCTTCCATGATCGCATCATTTATCAACTGATCAAACGTTGAGAAAAATGTATCCCTTTTATATAAAATACCTTTTGTTTTACCCAATACCTGATTTAACTCTTTATCAAACGGTGCATAGAGTTGACGTACAAGCTCTTCACCCTCAGGATCGGCAGGTATAACATTTGATGCTATCGGGATAAGTTTATACTCATAATCTTTTACCTTATGATCTTGAATGTCAATATCTAATCTACCGATATATTTTCCATGACTACCTGCAATTACTATCACGGTACCGTTAATAGTTATAGGTTTAGGTGAAGGATCATGTGTATGTCCGCTTAAGATAAAGTCTATACCGTGTACCTGTCTAGCAACCTCTTGATCAACACTAAATCCATCATGAGAAAGTACAACGACACAATCTACTTTATGCTCTTTTCGTAATTCATGTACATACTCTTGCAAAGTATCAAGACGTAAACCAAAACTCCACCCTTGAGTAAACTCTTTAGGATTTGCAGTTGAAGTAAACGGAAATGATTGACCGATAATACCTATCTTCGCGCCACCGCGCTCCTGTATAGTATAAGGTTCAAAAATAAGCTCTTCATACTCATCATCAAACGGATCATCTCCGATAACGTTTTGAGATATAAATTTTGCATCCAACATTTCAATCAGTTCACGGACTCGCTCTTTGCCGTATGTAAACTCCCAGTGACCGACCATAATATCGACACCTAAATAGTTCTGTGCCTTTACAATAGCTTCACCGCCTGTTTTCAATGCTACTCCCGTTCCTTGCCAAGTGTCACCTGAATCAAGTAAAAGAGTATTCTCTTTCCCACGTTTTTTTACTATATCATTAATTACGGTTTTCATATGAGCAATACCGCCCATTTTCCCGAATTTTTTTGCTAATGCATTAAAATCCATATGGGTATCGAAATACGCATCTAACGAACTAGGTTCTAATCCATAATGTTTAGCAAATGCCTCACCACACAAGAATCCGGGTGTACCAACCAAATTAGGAGCTGAAATCAATGTTGAGGGTTCTCTCCAATAAAGAGGTTTTATATGTGCATGCATATCACAAATATGCATTAACGTAACATTTCCCGTTTCTTTAAAGTCATATATATCTTTTGCAGAGATATCCGTCGGACTTAAACTACTCGTCGTTGTAGCACATCCGTTACTGACACTGACAAGTCCTAATGCAGCTGCAATTTGCAAAAAATCTCTTCTTGAAACATCCATAGTTTATATATCCTATCTTGTACTAAAATTATTTACGGCATAAGCCGTTATTGTGAATTTAGCCCTTAGGCTTAATTTTTTTACTCTTCTCGTTTACTTCACCTTCGCTATCAGTGTATACGACGCGTAATTCACCTTTGCCCGGTACCTTAAAGTAGATTGTAAATACGGGATTTGTAGATAGTGATTCCCATACAGTCATTGTAGTTACTACTTTATCGTTAAACATAAACTTAACACTATTAATGTAGTGTGCAGGAACAATTTTACCTGTCTTTTTATCTTTACGGTTACCTGTCTCCATTGGGTGCATAACCATAAAGTTAACCTTAACTACCTCTCCGGTTTTATATTTTTTCGGCTTGATTTTTATTAATGATTTTCTCTTTCCCATTATTTTTCCTTAGTATTTATGTAATTTCTAGTCGAAGATTGTAAAATCAACCACAACCGCCAATTGTTACTTTTACATTTTGTGATGCCGTTAAAAACTCACCCTTACTTGTTTCAACTACAGCCATAACATCTTGAGAAACTCCAAGTTTAAGACGTGTTGAAAAGAATGCTTTACCGTTTGCAGGTGTCAACAGAACATCAGCACAACGAACATTATTATTTTTAGTAGCAAAAATATGAATTGCTTTAACATAATCAGAATCAGACATAGGACTATCTACTTCAACAGAAACGGGAACAACTGCACCGTTTTCAGCAATTTGAGGTGCTTTTAAATGCACTTTATCAGATTTAACCGCAGATTTCCCGCCTGTAACAGCTTTAATCGCCTGTTCAACTCCCATCACATTAGAGCTCTTAGGTTGAGCCTCTTTAGATAGCGCCATTGATGGGGCTGCTACTGCAGAAACAGCGGCAACAAGCCCAATTTTTTTCATAAATGATCTTCGTTCCATCTTCACTCCTTAGCTAATTTCATTGAAATACTTTTTCGATATAAAAATATCGTCTTCTAAAAGTTTATGAATTCTACAAAGCAATTGAAAAAAAAGTGTAAAATTTTTTACATTTTTAGACTATTTTATAGAAAAAATTGATTTTTCTATCTTTCTTTGTATAAGAATGTCATATATTTAAAATCATTTTTATTATTAAAATTACTTAATTTTAAAAAGGATTTTTTCAACTTACTTAAATTTATCTTTCTAATATTATAAAATAAGTTCAATTCCTAAAAATATTAGCTAAGTTTTTTATTTTTTATCTGCCTATATATTAATCGTTTATATTACTATGACCCAAGCATTATTTTTTACACATTTTTTATGCTGCTACAGTACTATCCTTTTTTTATATATTCATTATCTATAGGAGAGATTGTCTATGTTTAAGAGGGGTTCACTTCCACAGGGGTTTAAATCTTTATCGACTAAAATACACCTGCCGCTAATCATATCGTTGTTCATTGGTCTCATACTTGTTCTCATTACCGCTTATTACGGTTTAGAAAAAATAGGTTATGATGTTTACAAAAAAGAGGGAAAAAGTATTACCAACTACATCACTCTTGCCATGTCTGAAAAAATGTCTGTCGCTATAACAAATGTAATAAACATCTCAAATAACAGTAACTTCATTGAGGCATTACGAAAAAACAACAGAGAGATAGCATTAGAGGCAACAACAAAATTGATTGATGACTATAAAAAATATACAGAGTATAAAAACATTAAAATTCATCTGCACACTAAGGAAGTGCATAGTTTTTTACGTTCATGGAAACCAAATAAAAATGGAGATGATCTTTCATCCTTTCGTAATACGATCAATGAAATTAAAAAAAGTCCCAAAGCGTTTGCTGCAATCGAAATAGGTCGTGTCGGTGTTACCGTAAGAGGACTGGCTCCTATAATGTATAGAGATGAATATTTAGGCTCCATTGAATTTATTCAAGATTTTGGAACGATAATAAATGATGCGCAAGAGCATATCAACTCATCTGTTTTAATTCTTTTAGAAAACAAGTATCTCCAAATTGCTACGGGAATAAAAAACAATCAAAAGATTTCCAATTATACGATAGCTCAAAAAGAATCTTACATTGATCAAAAATTTGTAGAAGATTTAAAAACTGTTGAAAATATAGATGCAATGGATGGAAAAGTAACTGACGGATACTTTGTTAAACTTTTTCCTTTAAAAGATTTCCAAGGCAAGACGGTAGGTAGAATTGTCGTTGGTAAACACATTGGTATTGTCCACAACGCTATAAATATAGCTGAAGATACAAATATTAAACAGTTAGTTATCATGATTATTACAGATATTTTTATATTGATCACACTAATTTATATTGTAAGTTATGTTATTAAACGACCGCTTAAAAGGTTAATTGAGATCACTAATGATTTAGCTAGAGGAGACGCCGACTTAACAAAACGATTGCATATAAACTCAAAAGATGAATTGGAAGTAATCGGAAATAATTTCAACCAATTTATAGAAAAGCTCCTTTCTATTCTTACACAAATCAACCATTCCTCAAGAAACTCCGCAGAGATTAGCAACAAAGTACAAATCAACGGTGATGCATTAAATGAAGCAGCCTCAAAACAGAAAGAGGGTGTGATTAAATCCCAATCTATCGCACAAGAGATGGGAAAAGAGCTAGATATATCTGAATCACTCTCTATCGCAACTGCCGCAGATGTTCAAGTGAGCTACGAAACACTTGAAGCTATGATAAACTCTTTAAATACGACTATAACAAAAATATCACACATCAATGATGAAGAACAGGCAATTGCCCTAAATGTAGATAGACTATCTGAGCAGAGTGAGCAGATCAATGCAATACTACATATTATCCGAGAGATAGCTGATCAAACCAATCTCTTAGCTCTCAATGCAGCCATTGAAGCGGCACGTGCAGGTGAATACGGACGTGGTTTTGCTGTAGTTGCAGATGAAGTTAGAAAATTGGCCGAAAGAACACAAAAAAGCATTACTGAAATAGATATGACAATCCATAATTTAGTACAAACGATAGCTGAAGTAACCGAAAAAATTAATAAAAACTCTGATGAAATGCAAATAATGAAAGAAGATTCAAATGATCTTGTGCAACTTGCCAATGATGCGAAAGGTAAAACTATTAAAACCATAGAGCAATCTCAACAAGCTTCGCAAGAAGCTGTTTTTATAGCCCAAAATGTCAAAACACTTCTTGTTCAAATGGAAAATACACTTGAGCTATCTGAGCAAAATAGTTCCATCGCAAAAAGTGTATTAAATAACTCTCATGAGTTAAATGATGTCACACAAGGGCTAGAGAGTAAACTTAAACTTTTTAAAATGGGGTAAGACACTTTATTTATTGCCATTTATATGTTCTCTTCTATCATCCCTGGGTGCCAATCCATACATTCTTGAGTACTCTCTACTAAATTGGGATGGGCTTTCATAGCCCACCTCAAAAGCAGCTTGAGATACATCTATATCTTGAGTTATTAACATTTGTCTTGCCTCATGCAGACGAAGTTGTTTTTGAAACTGCAATGGACTCACTGCGGTGATTTTTTTAAAGTTATGATACAGAGAGGATTCACTAAAGCTAACTGAACGTGCCAACTCTTTTATATTTAGAGGCTCTTTGAAACTGTTTTTGATTTTAATTATAGCTTCTACTACCCGTTGGGCTGCACTTCCGTCCATTACATACTGACGTATAAAATCACCCCCTTCATCACGCAAAAGCATATAGAGAATCTCCTTGATGATAAGTGGTGTCATGATATCAATATCTTCGGGCACTTCAAGCAGACGAACAAGTCGAGTTATCGGCTCTAACAGACGTCGCTCTATCGTACCGAAATAGAGACCACGTTTAGGGCTTGAATAGATTTTAGATTGCGTTGCTATATCTTGAAGCGCGTCAAAAATCTGCTCCATAGAGAAGGTTATAGTAAGTCCTAAAAAAGGTCTTTTTGATGAGGCTTCCAAAACGCTAAAATGTGCAGGCATATAGACTGAGGATAGCAAGTAGGTTTGGGTATCATAACCGCGAAGTTCATCACCGAACTCCACCTCTTTTTTCCCCTGAGCTATAATACAAATTGAGGGCTCATAGATAGTAGCCGTCATTTTAGTCGGTTTCGTTACATAATAGAGATTAAGTGCATCGATCTGTGAAGAGATACGCTCCTCTCCTTTATAGTTTGTCTCTATCATGCTCTTAATTTCATTTAGAAAATTTTCAATCCCCTCACCCATAACAGAGACCTTTTTTTATGCCATTATACATTAGACTTCTTGCAAAACTCTCTTTGAAAAGCTGATGGCTACTAGGGTTTTGCAAGAAGTCTATTGTTTGCAGAAATAGGCAAGTTTAGAAGACTATCTTTCTATCGCTCTTTTGAAGTTATAGTTAAAATGAAACTATATAACTCAATAGGAAAAATCATGGAAAATTTTGTATTTAATATTCCGACTATCGCATATGTCGGAAAAGGACAACTCTCAAATCTTTCTAGTAGTATTAAACAATTTGGAGGAAGTAAAGTGCTGCTTGTTTACGGCGGAGGAAGTATCAAAAAAAACGGTATCTATAACTCCGTCGTCAATGAGATGCAAAGTGCCGACATTGCATATACAGAACTCTCAGGAGTAAAGCCTAACCCGCGTATTGAAGATGCTATAAAAGGAATTGAACTCTATCGGCAAAAGGGTTGTGATTTTATTTTAGCCGTTGGCGGAGGTTCAACAATAGACGCAGCAAAAGCAATAGCTGCGGGGGTAAAGTATAAGGGCGAACTTATAGATTTAGTAAACGCAAATGCACTCATTCAAGATGCAGCTCCTTTAGCATCTGTTTTAACAATGGCGGGAACAGGCAGTGAGCTAGACCCCGCGTCCGTAATTACAGTTGGAGATGATCATAAAAAATATCTTCTAGTTCATCCGCTACTTAACCCTAAATTCTCTATTATAGATCCAGAATTTACCTATAGTGTCCCAAAAAAACATGTTATGGCGGGTTGTTCTGATATCTTAAGCCATCTAATGGAGCAATATTTACGATCTGAAGAAGATAGTGAAGTACTTGATGGAATGAGCGAAGGTATCATGAAAGCAGTAATTAAAAACACGCTTATAATCAAAGATGATCCTCATAATTATGTAGCTCGAGCAAATATCGCATGGGCAAGTTCAATGGCTCTAGCAGGATTTCAATTTATGGGCGGAAAATCATTTAGTGCCTTTCCCGTTCACTCTCTGGGACATGAACTCTCCAGTTTCAACGATATGACACACGGTGAGACATTGGCGCTCATTACACCCTCATGGATCAGGTTTAATCTAGAAAAAGCGCCGCAATACACCACGATGTTCGCAAGATTTGCAAGAAATGTATTTGCCGTACAAGAAAGCGATGATTTAAAAGCCGCGCAAAAAGGTGTTCAAAAACTTGAGCAATGGTATATGGATATAGAAATGCCAAAAAATTTAAGAGCGGCAGGTATACCCGAAGAAAAACTTGAATATTTAGCAACGAAAGCGACAGAACGCGGAGATATCGGAACCTTAACGCCTATTAATAAAGAACAGGCATTGGAAATTTATAAAATGGCGTGGTAAGCTTCATCTGTACGGGACTAAATGTCTCGTACAAATCTACTTCTCTTCTTTACTTGGACGAACACTGGCTAGTTCAAGTATATATCTCACACGCCCATCAGGGCTTTTTACTCCAAACACTTTTCCAAAAGGAACCTCTTGTAGATATAGACAAACCTCAGTGCTTTTTGATAGCGTTTCATACATGCTTTGCGCATCATCTACAAGCCAATATATCTCCTCTTTTACATCAGCGATCAACGGTTCTCCGGTTGCGATGGCAAATGTTTCAAACTCAACATACTGAGGATGTGACCTCTCAATCTCAAGCCCTAATTCGTCAGTATAAAAGCTCTTTGCTACTTCTATATCTTCAACAAACTCTACAACAAAGCCAAATTTCGGTTTTTCTCTCATTTTGCCCTCCTTATATATAAAATTATATAAAAGTCACAATTTAAGTATAAAAATCTTTCATTCTGCAAATTTATTGCCATTCAACTCCCAAATTACAATTCCATCAATTGTGCTTTTTTGCTCATTAACAATTTGCAGACCTGCCCTTTTAGCTAAATATGGGAAATAACCTCTATTTCGATATTCTCTAAATCTAACGTAATGACTAGAAATTACCTCATCAAATTCCATAAAAAACTTTGAAGAGAGAGTTTGGGCTTTTTCATAATCTGCTATGACTATTTTTGATGAGATGGCTGCCATAGTTTTTAACGTTTCCAGCACATCTTCCTCTTGCATCTCATGTAGACATAATGTAGCTGTAGCAATATCTATTTTATATTCTGAAAGTTTTTCAAATCTATTTATATCTGCATGAAAAAACTCAATATTTTCTGATTTAAGCTCTCTTTTTTTCCCTCTTGCAAACTCTATCATTGCCAAATCTAAATCAACGCCTATGCCAAAACCTATTTTATGGGATGCTTTAAAGAGCAGATCACCCGTAGCACTACCGACATCTAAAAGGTTAGAGTTCTTAGGAATAAATTCAATAATCTCTTCTCGAAGTGCCGCTAAAGCTTTATCTGCAGTTACACTCTTCAACCAGGCTCTTATAATTCATTCCTCTTTATTATATTTCAATTGTTCCTTCAAGATACTTCACTGCATATCCGGAAATATATACCCTCTCACCCTCAATTTCACAGAACACTTCACCGCCCCTTTGAGAAACCTGTTTTGCAATAAAACTTGTTTTATTTAGCACCTGCTTCCAATAGGGTATCAATTGCGTAAAAGCCGATCCGGTAACGGGGTCTTCGTCTATACCGTACTTTGGAGCAAACATTCTGTTGACAAAATCATATTGTTCACTTCTTGCCGTTATAATGACACCCCTCACATCAATCTCTTTTAAAAGCTCAAGATTTACATTAGCATTAGCAACATCATCCTCATTTTCAAAAACAACGATATAATCCATCGAGCTGTAACATGCAACTACTTTTTTATCAAATGCTTTGGCAACATTATCAGGTATCGCACTCTCTTTAAACTCTAAAGCAGGAAAGTCCATCTGATAAGTTTCTCCCTTTTTACTTACGCGCAAGGCTCCACTTTTTGATTGAAAGACGATCTCTTCCTCTTTTATATTTATAAGTTCAAAGAGTACATACGCACTCGCTAATGTTGCATGTCCACACAGGTCAACTTCACTTGAGGGTGTAAACCATCTTATACGGTATCCACCCTCCTCTTGTACAAAAAAAGCCGTTTCTGAAAGATTGTTCTCATTGGCAATTTTTTGCATAATAACATCATCTAACCACTCTTCTAAGGGGCATACTGCAGCGGGGTTGCCTTCAAATACATTTTTGGCAAATGCATCGACTTGATACATCTTTAATTTCATATTTGTCCTTTTAATAATTTCTTGTCTTTACTCTTTTTTAAATCAGTCTTTTCCACTATATTTTCTTCTTAACTTTCTTCAAACTTTTTTTGAAAGTGCACGCCAATTATCTCATAGTTCTCTCTTTTATAGAACTCTTGCGCTTTTGTATTGTCTACATAACAATTTAGTTCACTTGCGACACAACCCTGCTCTTTTGCAAACTGATCGATCCATTGCATAAGTTTCGAGCCAATTTTTTGGTTTCTGTAATCTGGATCGATAATCATATTATCCGGTTCAACATGTCTGCCTACATAGTACTTTGTAAGAATCCATAAACCGCATGCTCCAATCAATTTACCGTTGTCAAATGCACCGACACACTGATATCCCTGCTTTATCATTGCATCCAATCTCTCTTTTAAAATTTCTTCTGAAATATTTTTATTTAAAATTTGAAGCAGAGGAATTATCGAGTGTATCTCTGATGTATCTATAAGTTGTATTGTAATCAAATTCCATACCTTTTTAAAATTTTTATAATGTATATAAACCATCTATTTTAACTTTAGCGCCGCCTCCAAACTGTACTTTTTCATGATTAATATCTGACTTAGTAGTTAGCTTGACCGTATTAAAATTTTCTCTCAAACCGTTTTGTTCAATACTTATTAGATCACCGTTCCACATGTCTCTTTCAAGAAGATAATTTCCAAAGGCACTATTGCCTGAACCTGTTGCAGGATCTTCAAGATAACCAAACGTTGCGGCAAACACCCTAGTTCTATAACTACTCTTTTTGTCAAAACACTCTTTTGAAAAGAGCAAAATAATATCAATATTGGATTTTTGACAAAAAATATTCAACTCATCTAAATCAGGTTTTACAGCTAAAATTGCATTCAAATCTTTCATTGGGACGATTAACGTATCTAACCCCGCATTGATTATAGAAATATCTAAACTTTTATCTATTAAACTCATATCTATTTTCAATGCTTCTGAAATATCACGTTCTAAAATATTTAATGTCTTAAACTTTGCATCAGGTGCAGTTACAAACACTGCATCATCAGAATTTATCCTATTTTCAACAACTAATTCATCGTTTTTTGTATATATGGTAACACTTGGTTCACTCAGAAGTTGAGTACTGTTTTTAATTAAATCATACATTATCGCAATGGTCGCATGTCCACAAAATTCCACTTCACGCTCACTCGAAAAGTATCTTAATCCGAAACCCTTATCCTGTTTCCAAATATATCCCACTTCACTAACAAAACCTTTCAGTTCCTTTGCAACTTGTAACATTTCATTAGCACTTAACTCATTTTTATCCTCAAGATACACTACGCCGGCAGGATTACCTGTTGACTGATTTAAAGCAAAAGCATCAATTTTCTTAAATTTTAGTGTTCGCATTTTATTTTTTCAACCTAGCCCAATTTTTCTATTTTTATCTAATGCAAAGAGTTTATTAAGTCTACTAAAGGCGATTTCTCTTCACTCTTTAAACTCAAAATCGTATTTATTTTCAACTGTGAATCTATCGAAGCAGGTTTTTTATCCCTGTCCAAACTTGCCTGTAACTGCTCTAAGAGTTGTTTTCTAAAATCAGCCACCATCTTTTCAATTGTAGCGATAGCTTCAGGAGAATCACCCATCTCACTGATGAGCTTTTGCCTAAACTTCTCTATTTTCTCTTCAATTTTCTCTATGTTTAGTTCAGCTAAAAACCCAGCTGCCCCTTTTTCTCTTAACTCCTGTAAAAATTTATTAACGGCAGCACTATCTTTCTCATCTGAAACACTCTTATCTCCCTCATACGAAGCGTTAAAGAGTTGCCAAAAACTCTTCACACTCTCTTGTGTCTCTTGGGAAACAAAGCTTTGACTATCGGGATGCAAAATATTTTCTACACGCTCTTTTAGATAATTGTAGTCAATCGAAGGTGCTTCATATGAACCTTTGTTAATCATTGAATTCAAACGCCCGACATCTAACGTCAAGATCATAGATGTCATTCTGTCGTGATCACTTAGAGAATTCATCGTTTCAATATATGCCTCTCTAACATCAGGCGGCATAGTTGTAGGAACACTGAGTGAAGTTTTTGCTATACCGACCTCTGCAACTCCGTCAGCGTTAAAATCATACTTTTCATTATCGTGCATTAAAAGGTTATATGCACCCTCGGCACTTAAACTTTGAGTGTTGATTTCATCAGCTAGACCCGCATACTTTTGAAGAGTTGTCATCTCCTCGTGCGTCAAATTTTTTAAAAAATCTTTTGCTGAATGTAAATCTAGTTGCGCATCCTGTGCTCTTTCAAATATCTTCTCAAAATCATCTGCAAAAGGTTTTTGATAACTTTTTCTTCCATCTGATACTCGAAAGTTTTGCATAGCATTGATATAGTTTTGATAATCTGCTCTCGTATCCATGAAATATCCTTAAAGCATTAATAGTAATATAAAAGCAAAATAAATTCCAAAATAATAACCGATTTTACAAAGATACCTTTTATTGACAGATTTCAATACTCTTAGCACTAAGAAATGATATTAAATCTTTGGGACTTAGTTCAATCTCTAAACCCCTGCGACCTGCACTGACAAAAATTGTTTTGTAATCAACTGCAGATATATCTACCACTGTTTTGAGTCTCTTTTTTTGTCCCAATGGACTAACTCCACCAAGAACGTAACCCGTAACCCGCTCTACATCCAAAGCTTTAGCCATATCAGCTTTTTTAACACCGAGTGCTTTAGCAAAACGTTTCATACTTAGTTTTGATGAAACCGGTACAACTGCAACACCAAACTCTTTAGTTCCTATATTTACAACCAATGTTTTAAACACCTGTTTTTCAGATATAAGCAGTTTCTTTGCAGCTTCTAATCCATAGGACTCTTCTGAAGAATCATGATGATACTCATGTATTTTATAGTCAATTTTAGATTTTTTTACAAAATTTATCGCTGGAGTCATAATCTTTTCATTTTCATATCCTAAATTTTTTTATGCCTGAGCGGAAATTAAAAGGACAAATATAATAAATACTGACAAACAAAACGGTACATAATATTTTGTGTCATATTGAGCAAACTCTGTATCTTTATATTTTTTAAATATCCCAACTAATCTAAAATCACCTATTGCTCTAACCAAAAAAAGAGATGTAACTGCCCATCCTGCATATACCACATACTCTCCGTAGGCGTATGAGGATAATTGTATATGACCTAACAGATATGAAATTACCCCTATTCCAAAAAGAGACAAAGCAACCGACAGAGTTAAAATTTTTCCTGGAACTATGACAAATTTCCCATCAATTGTAGGAAGGGCTTTATTGATGCCAATTTTGCCACCACTAGCCCAATAGATATGTAAAAGGGCTAGAAAAAGAAAAATAACTGATATTATCGTCGATAAAACAATCATTTTTTTACCAACTTAAAAGTTCTCATTTCTATAACTATTGAGCCTTTTAAAATCTAATATAGGCATACCCTTGTAACTGTAGATCAATAATTCTTGCATAAGCTCCGGCTACAATTTTTACTTCAGGTATGAGATCTTTATTTTCCCATCCAAAATGCTTCATAGTTTGAGAACATAACTCAACACTCACCCCATTTTTGGCCAACTCTTTAACTAGATTGAGATTTGGATTACCCGTATTTACGCCATTGAATTCATTATATGCTTTATCATTTAGTAACCAGTACCCCGCTTTACCGTGTAAAACCGCTTTTACCTCTCTTTTGCTAACATCAATACTCATTAGATTATAAGTACCTAAGAGTTTTTTTATGTAAAGTAAACCGCTTCCAACTCCATTTCTCCAATTATCACGATTAATTTGATAGACGACTTTAATCTCGTTTTTCATCTTAAGAGGAATGATTTCATTACTTACTAACTCTTTAGAATATCCCTGATGAAACGTAACCGTAAACATAAAAAAGAGTAGTAACACTCCACTAAGTCGTTTATATATTTTTAATCCTATACTCATTACCTTACCTTTTACTATTGATTTTTAAGAAAATAAGAATTCCTCGAATAACATTGTACACTACAGTTTATACAAAGTATGTTTCAAAAATTGATCAGCTTATCTTTGATAAAAAATTTATAGATTTTAAATATAGCATTTAATAACGCTGAATGATTCTAAGGTTAAAACCCTCTTGAGCAGAAGGTTCAACAAAAAATTTAGTTATTGTACAAAACATCTCTTCGGTATCAGTTACAGATCTTTCAGGTTCATCTTTTCGCCTCTTTGCTATCTGCTGTAAACAAATTTCATTCGATACATTCAGATAAATCAACTCATGATCTACATCAACTTCGGAATAGATACTTTTAAACCAATCTCTTTGTGCAATTGTGTTAGCTGGAAAATCCATTACTACACTCATTCCGGCACTGAGCATATTTTGCACAAGAGCCTTTACCAAAGGTTTTAAGAGTTTTGAATACTTTATATAATCTTCTATGCTACGAACTTTATTTGGATACAAAGTTTCTAGCCAAATATCTTCAGAGATAAGTATTGCATTTTTTTCTTGAGCAATCTTGCTTGAATGAGTGCTCTTACCTGCTCCCATTTTTCCGCATAAAAAGATTAACATACTTGCTCATTACTAGAACCCATCTCAAAAATGCCTCATAAGTATCAAGATACATCCAAGTTGTACAAAACCTTGATAATTGGCTAAGTGATATTCCCATCTAGTCTGTATTCTTCTGTAGTTTTGAAGCCATGCAAACAGACGTTCAACACGCCATCGTTTTACATAACGTCTGAGTTTTCTTCCATCTTGTGTTTTAGCCCTTTTCCGGTTTGCTTTATGTGGAGCGATTAGCTCCACATTTCTCTCTTCTTTTAAACGACGATCCAAAGGATCGGAGTCATAGGCTTTATCACCAACCATCTTTTCTGGCTGTTCTTGAATGAACATATTATCAAGCGTTAGCTCGACATACTTCAATTCATGCGGCGAAGCACTTCCTGTGGATAAGGCGACAGGAAGACCATTGCTGTCAACGATACCCATGATCTTGGTACCCTTGCCACGTTTAGTTTTCCCAACGCCAAGACCCCTTTTTTTGCGGAAGCAAAGCTTCCATCTATAAAAGTTTCTTTCACATCAATTCCACCACGCTCATGTAAGTCACTCGCTAATGTTTGTAAAATCCTCTCGAACAATCCGTCATTTACCCAACGTTGAAACCGTCGATGACAGGTTTGATATGGCGGATATCTGTATGGTAGTTCACTCCATTGAGCACCTGTCTTTAATATCCATAGTACTCTGTTTAGTACTTCTCTTGGATGTCTTGGTGGTCTTCCTTTACCTGATGACCTTAGTTCTTTCTCTGGAAATAGTGGTTCTATTATTTCCCATTGTTTATTTGTCAATTCCATACCCTGGAATCAGCACTACCCGTACCAACTATTTTTGAGATGGGTTCTAGATGGTTACTAGGATATGAACAAGAGATAGCAACAGAGTTTACAGCATCTGTACAATATTACGAAGAGATTAAACAAGATTACAAAGAGTATATAGATGCTCTTGTGCTAGGTGCTATCAAAGATGATAAAACACGAAAAGTAGTTAGTTTAAGACTAACAAAATTCTTTCTAAAACAAGATTTAAAGCTATCATATTTTCAATTTTATTCTCCAACAGACAGTGATGGATATGTTCGTTTAGGATCAATATATAAATTTTTTGATAATTTTATTATTGAAAGTGGTGCAAATATATTTTATGGAGAAGAAAAATATACTTTTTATAATCAGTTCAGAGAAATTAGGTTCACATTATTTAGATGAATTAAAAAGATAATCCCAGTATTTTTCAGTAACATTAGTAAAGACTGTTTAGGTTATAACTATTTAATATCAAATATATCATAATGTATATTCATAATAAGATAGCCTGCTCCTTCACTCATCCATACTAAAGCTCTCAAAGTGTAGAATCCCTCTTTCGTTTTTAAGGAAGCAGATGGCACTTATCGACCTTTTTGATATACATAAACACTTTGAAGCGCAGCATATTTTACAGGGTGTCAATCTTCATATCTCTGAGCAAGAGCGTATCGTAATTGTTGGAAAGAACGGTAGCGGGAAATCTACTTTGATGAAGATCATTGACAACTCTTTGGAGTATGATGAGGGTAAACGTATTGCCAACTCTGCGCTTGAAATTAAAATGCTCTCACAGCAGCCAAAATTTTCAGAGGGTGATAATGTTCGTGAGGCTATTGAGTCATCACTGAGCAATCTCAAAGAGGCAAAAGAACGATTTGAAAAGCTGAGTTTGGAGCTAGCAACCGATTATGAGAATGAGGAACTTATCAAAGAGCATGCCGCTTTGAGTGGCTATCTTGATCATCACAACGCTTGGAACTTGGACGATAAAATAGAGAGAGTTATGAATGAGTTTGCTCTTAAGCAGTTTGAGACTACTAATGTCGAGAGACTTAGTGGAGGAGAACAAAGACGTGTGGCGTTAGCTGCATTGCTGCTTCAAAAGCCTGACGTGTTACTGCTAGATGAGCCGACCAACCATCTTGATGTTTACATGGTTGAGTTTTTAGAGGAGCTTCTGCTAAAAGAGAAGTTCACTCTGATTCTCATCTCACACGATAGATATTTTATCGACAAAATTGCAACAAGAACGATTGAGATAGAAGAGGGAAAACTACGCTCCTTTAAGGGTGGGTACAACGACTATCTCAAACAAAAAAGTGCCCTTTTAGAGGCTATGAGCAAACAGCATGAGGTTTTACTTAAACTTTTAAAGCATGAAGAGCAGTGGTATGCTCGCGGTGTGAGAGCGAGGCTAAAGAGAAACGAGGGGCGTAAAGAGCGGCTTATGGCTCTTCGTGATGATGCGAAAAAGAATCCTTCCGCAATTCGTAAAATCAAAGTAGAGTTGCAGCGAGAGCAGAAACATTTTAATCAAGACAAAAGCGTTAACAGACAAAAGATGCTTTTTGAGTGCGAAAATGTTGCGCTTTCACTTGGGAGTAAAAAGCTTTTGAGCGATTTTACGACTCGAATCTTACAGCGCGATAGAATTGCGATAGTGGGGAAAAACGGAAGCGGCAAATCAACGCTTCTTAAACTCCTGCTTGGGCGTATCAAACAAGATAGCGGTGTTATCAAAAAAGGAGATTTTACGATCGGTTATTTTGATCAACACCGTGAGATGCTTGATGATTCAAAAAACTTAATCGAGACGTTCTGCCCAAACGGCGGAGATATCATTAGCGTGCAAGGGCGTAATATGCACGTCTTTGGATATCTAAAAAACTTCCTTTTTCCAAAAGAGTTTCTAGATAAGAAGATAGGGATTTTAAGCGGCGGTGAGAAAAATAGAGTTGCGCTTGCACTGCTTTTTACAAAACAGGTTGATTGTCTGATTTTAGATGAGCCGACCAATGATCTGGATATCCCGACCATTAACATTTTAGAGGAGCACCTGCTGAACTTCAGCGGCGCTGTAATCCTTGTCAGCCATGATAGATATTTTGTCGATAAAATTGCCCAAAAGTTCTACATCCTAGACGGCAGAGGCAACGTCGATGAGAGCCACCGTCCCTATAGCGAATACTTAGAGATTGAAAAAGAGATACAGAGTCTTGACAAGTTTTCTCTCCAAAGCGAGAGTGATGATAAATCAAAACGGGTGAAAACAAAAAAAGAGAAACTTAGCTACAAAGAGGAGCGTGAACTTGAAACACTCCCTACTCAAATAGAAGAGTGTGAAGAGAAGATCGATTCTATCAACCAATGTCTAGCCGATCCGAAATGCTACGAAGAGCACGGTCTAACTAAGTTAGCTGATGAGCTAAAAGAGTATGAGAGTAAAAATGAAAATTTGCTTGAAAGATATATTGAGTTAGAGGATAAGGCAAATAGCCTTAAAGAGCAGTAGGGATAAAATCCCTACTTGATTGATTAGTCAATCTCTGCGTCGATTACGTCGTCGTCTTGTTTTTTAACGTCTTCTGCGCCTTGCTGAGGATTGTCTTTTTTGTACATCTCTTCAGCCATTTTGTGGCTCGCTTCCGTTAATGCTTTTACTTTCTCTTCGATTTGCTCTTTTGTTGCATCATCGTTTTTAAGCGTCTCTTTTAAATCATTTAAAGCTGCTTCGATTTTTTCTTTTTCACCTGCATCTAAGTTATCGCCGATTTCGCTTAAACTTTTCTCAGTCTGATGTGCAAGTGCATCTGCTTGGTTACGTAGTTCGATTACCTCTTTTTTCTTCGCATCTTCTTCTTTATGCGATTCTGCCTCTTGAACCATTCTCTCGATCTCGGCATCACTTAGTCCAGAGCTACCAGATACTTTAATCTCTTGAGATTTACCTGTTCCTTTATCAACCGCGCTTACCGTTAAGATACCGTTTGCATCGATATCAAATGTAACCTCGATTTGAGGAACACCGCGTGGAGCAGCAGGGATACCTGTTAGCTCAAACATACCAAGTGATTTGTTATCTTTAGCAAACTCACGCTCACCTTGACCTACATGGATACTAACTGCGGGTTGGTTATCTTCTGCTGTTGAGAACACTTGACTCTTCTTAACAGGGATAGTCGTACCTTTTTCGATGATCTTAGTAAGTACACCACCAAGAGTTTCAATTCCAAGACTTAACGGAGTAACATCTAGTAGAAGTACATCTTTAACGTCTCCTCTTAAAACACCACCTTGGATTGCAGCACCTGCAGCAACAACCTCGTCAGGGTTTACACCTTTATTAAGCTCTTTTCCTGCAAATAGTTTTGAAACCATCTCTTGAGCTTTAGGAACACGAGTAGAACCACCGACCATGATTACTTCATTAATTTCGCTCTTATCAAGACCAGCCTCTTTAAGTGCTACGTTAATGTGATCTGTCGTCTCATCTAATAGAGTCTCAATCATACCCTCAAATTTCGCACGAGTAAGTTTTACCACTAAGTGTTTTGGGCCTGTCGCATCTGCCGTAATGAACGGTAGATTAATTTCAGTTTCAGCTGCACTTGAAAGCTCTTTTTTCGCGCTCTCTGCCGCATCTTTCAAACGTTGCAACGCCATTTTGTCGTTTTTAAGATCAATTCCGTTATCAGATTTAAAGCTCTCTGCAAGAAAATCGATAATTTTATTATCAAAATCATCACCGCCTAAGAATGCGTTTCCGTCAGTTGCTAAAACTTCAAATGTACCGTCACCGATCTCAAGAACCGTAACATCAAACGTACCACCACCTAGATCGTAAACAACAACTTTCTCTTCGCTTTTACTTTCAAGTCCGTAAGCGAGTGCAGAAGCTGTAGGCTCGTTGATAATTCTTAATACATTAAGACCCGCAATCGTACCGGCCTCTTTTGTCGCTTTACGTTGTGCATCATTAAAGTATGCAGGAACCGTAATAACCGCGTCAGTTACACCTGCTCCAACATACGCTTCTGCATCCTCTTTGAGTTTTGTAAGGATTTTTGCAGAGATCTCTTGCGGAGTATAGATTTTTCCCGCAACCTCAACGGCAGCAACACCGCTTTTATCAACGATTTTATAGGTAACTTTATCATGCGCATCTTTTGCAGTCTGCTCATCCATCATAAGACCCATAATTCTTTTAATAGAGTAGATCGTTTTATCAGGGTTTGTGATTGCTTGACGTTTTGCAGGATCACCTACTAGTACTTCACCTTTATCGGTAAAAGCTACAATAGAAGGAGTCGTATTTTTACCCTCTTTATTTGGGATGATTTTCGCTTCACCACCCTCATATACTGCAACACAGCTGTTTGTTGTTCCTAAATCTATTCCAATTACTTTGCTCATATTTATCTCCTAAATTAATTTGCTACACTAACCATTGCGGCGCGAAGTGTTCTCTCTTTGTATGTATAACCGCTTTGAAGAGCCAGTACAATCTCTCCACTCTCTTTCGTTTCATCTGCAACTTGCATAACTGCCTCGTGAATATTTGGATCAAATTCACCGTCAGTCTCAATCTTTTTAACGCCGTGTTTTTCTAACATTGTCAAAAATTGCTTATGTGTCAGTTCAACACCCTCGCTTAGTTTTGAGAAATGTTCATCAACACTATCATCAGCGTTATTGGATGCTTCGATAGCTTTTTCCAAACTATCGAGAACCGGAATTAAATCTTTTGCAAACTTTTCCGATGCATACTCAATAGCCTGATATTTCTCACGCTCAAGCCTCTTTTTAATATTTTCAAATTCAGCATGAACACGGATATATTTATCCTCGGCCTCTTTAAGTTTATCTTCTAGTTTGATTAATTCTAGCTGTTCTTCATCGACTTCAACGTTTTCACTCTCAGTCTCTTCAACCGATTCGTTTGTTTCGTCTAACGTCTCTTTAGCTTCTTTTTCGCTCACAAAACTTCCTTTTATTTAAAAGTCAGCGGTATTATACACCATGAGCGTATCGATGTCAAGTAGTAGTTTAGTATTTTATGTAAGTTAAGTTTAGTCTATCTATATCAACCTTTGAAATTTAGCCTAGAAATCGAAAATATCATCGGTGTCATCCAGTGCTGTATCTTCAGGTTTAATCATTGAGGTAATCATCTGAGTATTCGCCACAATGGTCTCATCCATAAAACTAGTGCTTGGTGCACCCGTTTCAAACATCATCTCTTTCCATGTGATCAGGTCGTTATTAAACGCTTGAAACATTGTTCCCATAGCACTTGCTCTTTCAAGAAATTTCTCAATATTTGCGATAATATCCACTGAAAATCCCTGAAGTGCTTGACCAATCACAAACGTTTCAGAATATCCCGTAAGCGTTCTTCCTATCTTATCAAGCAGATCTGCAATTGAGCGTGCTTCATCTTCATCAGGGCTAGAGCTTCCGATATGAAGCAGCATAGAACCTAACTGACCGACTCTATCATCAAGTTCTTCTAAGTCAAAATCATCTAAAAAGTTATAGACTTGCAACTCCTGTCCCCAAGAAGAGCTAGTATCAATCTCAATATTTTCATCTACATTTACAACATTATCACTACTCTCTTCAACCACTTGTTCTTTTGTCTGAACTTGTTCTATCGGCGCATCAAAAACTACTTCAACTTTTTCAATGAAACAACTAAATGTTCCCTCTTTAAAAATCCAATTAGATACTTGTCCGTTTTTCGCCATAATCAAATCTATCAACTGTTCATCTTTATCACTAAAACCGGTCACTGAAAAATAGAGATTTTCCTCAGATTCTTCAACTACTATTCTACAATCCGTACCCATTCGAACATGAAGTCCTGCGATTCCGTAAACACTACGAACAATATCACTTAAATGCTCATATTTATCGTGCTCTTTTAAAAGATAATACTCCCAAAACTCAGAAAGCTCATCATCAGAACTGATAAAAAATATAGTTTGTCTACTAAATATATCTTTTGTATACACATTTGTCGTAAACTCTATATCCTTGCTCTCATTTTTCATAATGGGTTTTTCAGAGGGTATTCTGGTATTCACTAATGATATATAGTTTTCAAGTCTTACAGTAAAGATTGCACCGTTGATTGGTTTAGATATGTAATCTTCAGCACCGTTAAAGAGAATAAGTTTTTTTCTTTCATCATCATCTACAGCAGATACTGCTATAATCAATGTCTTCTTGCTTTTTGACCTTATAATTTTTGTTGCTTCAATACCGTCCATATTCGGCATCATAATATCCATAAAGATAAGATCAGGCATCTTCTCTTCACAAGCTTTTACGGCAAGCTCACCGTCTTCTACCTCTCTAATAGTAAAAAGCTCATCATCGCCCTTCTCTTCCATATAATCTTCTAATAAGAATTTTAAAATCATTCTATTGTTTTGATTATCATCGACAATTAATATATCAATCATGAATTAATCTCCTGCTTAAACTCTCTTGAACCGCTAAGGCGTACACAAAGACCACCAAGTCTCTCTGAACGTTTTAGCTCAATATCAATACCCAATAATTTACACATCATTCCAACAACGTGCAACCCTACTCCGGTTCCTTTTGCCTCTCTCTTCATTGAATCAGTATCACCCTGTTCAAAAAGCTCAAAAGCTTTTTCGGTATCTTTTATACCGCTACCGTTATCTTCTATAATTATTTCAAAGCCACTATCACTGCACTCCACGGTTACCATTATTTTTCCGTTTGAATACTTAATTGCATTACTTAACAAATTAAGCAATATCTTACTAATCTTCTCGTAATCCGTATAGATCATACAGTTATCTAAACATTTTATAAAAAGCTTTACTCCACTCTTCTCAATCGAATATTTTAAATTGATTTCAAGTGTTTCAAAAAGATCGCCCAAATAGACGGTTGTTATAGATGCTTTTAAACTTCCATCTTTTAATTTTGAAGCATCTAACAGATTGTTTATATTATCCAACATATCTTTACCGTTTTCTTTTATAATGTGTGCTTCTTCAAGAATTCTATCACGCTTTTTCTCAAAACCCGTGCTCGTAAAATCCTCTTTTTCTATCTGTTTATGGATGTGTTCACTAAAATTAATAATTGAGTTAAGCGGTGTCTTCAACTCATGTGTAAAAACCATAAGAAATGTATCTTTTGCTTTTATTAACTCCTCTTCATGTTTTCTTGCAATCATAAGATCACGTAGTCTCTGCTGCTGCTCTCTCTTTTTTAGTTCTCTACCGACTCGAACAAACTCCGTTACGTCCTGCATAAAAGATATTAGCTCTTTTATACTACCGGTTTCATCCAGTATAGGTGTGATTACAGTCTCAAAAATAATCTCACTACCATTTTTTGAAAGATCATTGAGTCGTCCGTGCCATAGCTTAAGATTTTTAACACTATTCCATAACTCATCAATAAGCTCTTCACCGGAAGTTTCTCTATTTAATAATATAAAATGCTTCTTACCTATCAACTCCTCTTTTGTATAACCCGTAACACTACAAAAATTATCATTGACAGAAGTGATTACCCCTTCAGGATCTGTTACGCTTACGATAAAAGCTTTATCTGTAGCCGTTTTGTACTCTTCAAGCAGTATACTTTTGTTTAAAATTTGCTGCATACTACTTACATGTTCAGAAATGTCTAGTACCATCTCTTGAAGTTTTAAAATCTTTAACGGTTTTTGTATAAATTTATCAACGCCAAGTTCAAGGGCTTTTACTACAACTTGACTCTGCTCTTTTTCATACATCAAAACTACGATTTGATCTTTATCGGCAATTTTTAAAATTTCTATAAAACGTAGACCGCTCATAGTGCCACAATTTATACCCACAAATACAATTTTTGGTGAACTTCGCTTATATATCTCCAAGGCATCATCAGCACTGCCAAAGTTTGATACATTTGCCCCCATTGTAGTAAGAGCAGTGTAAAGACGTTTTGAGGAGTATTCATCCTCATCCACTACCATAATACTACAGCTGTCTGAAAAAATTTGGTTCAATCTTTTCATGATTTATTGCAACCTACTCACCAATTCATCACCAAAACGTGAGTAGTCTCTCATTCCTTTTGCCCTTTTCACGCTTAATACCAATGGCTCTTGATGTTCAAACTGGGTTGAAAGTTTAATATCCATTCCAATTGGAGTAAAAAGTTTCTCTTTACCAAAAGAGACCTCGATTTTATGCAACGCATCTTGATGCTCTTTTATATGAGGGTTATACATCACGGGTAAAATACCGATAAAATCGATTGAACTGCTTTTTTTAATTGCCGTTCTATAGAGTGCTCTTAACATCTGTGAAATACCGATAATTCCCAAATGGTGTGGAACTACGGGTATAATTACCACATTTGCAACCTCGATAGCATTTTTAAGAAGTGCATCGTAGGTCGGCGGTGTATCTATAATGCAGTAATCAAAAAACTCATCAATACTCTCATCTTCAATTCTTTGTTTAAGTACCCCATCAAGGTTCTCATACTCATAGACATCAAAAAGTTCCATCGCGGGAGAGACAGTTAAATTTTCTAAAATACTCGGCGTAAAACTTTCACTTAACGTTTTTCCGTTAAAAATAGCATGCACTCCACTCTGTTCATTGCATGCTACACCTACACCCATAGTTGCATGTGCCTGCGTATCAAGATCTAACAAAAGTACAGAGTGTTTTTTTGCCAAATGGGCAGCCAAATTGACAGCCGTCGTAGTCTTGGCTGAGCCACCCTTGCGATTACTAATTACAATTTTTTTCATAGTTACCTAGCAGATCCCTAGTTAATTAGGATTTAACGTCTACTGATAACATCTATCCGTATCTGTCTCAAATCCAAGAAGCAATTTTTTATACATACTGTTTTCATCGGAAAATGAAAATTGTGCAGTGTATATCATCTTATAGGCTAAAATTTGCTGAACAACGGCAGTATGCACATCTTGACACTGCTCAAATGAAAAGCTCATTGCATCGGGAGCCTTTGACTGTAAATGATCTCTCAAAGCCACAACTTCATCCTCGTAAATTACACCTTCAAAAACCACGTTTGCATCATCTATAGTCATTGCCATTATGCAGCCTCCTTAATTTCTACTTTACCTATAATCGTAACAAGTGCACCGTTAATCTCAGCAACACCGTCAACACTTAAAATACCGTGATCTGACTTTGCACCTTGAATAATCTCTTCATCGATATGCACTATATCCTCGACATCATCGACCTTAATTCCAAAAAGATTTTGCCCCTCTTTATAGAGCAGATATTTTTGAAGTGAAAGAGCAACTTTATCCATATTTTTTTGCATAAAGTCTAAATATTTCATAATCGTATCATATTTTTTTACAAGATTACCGTTAACCCACTCAAGTGCCTCTTCGATTGAACGCTTTTTTTTCTCAAAAACCTCGATTATAGCCTCATGAAACTCTCTATGTAGATGAAAAAGTTCGGTATAAATTTTTTCAATTTCAGGATCATAGGGGCGGTAACTATCAAGCCATTGTCCTAGATCACATTTAAGCGTATCGGTAGTATTTGCAAATTCATCATCACTTTTAACTAAATTTAAAAGCTCATTAATCCACTCTTTATGCCCATCTTTAAACGCATCAAATTGTCCAACCAATAAAGTTTCGAATTTTTTCAATCCGATAATTTTACGAAAGTTGACAATTTTCACAACATTATCCTGATAGGACATTACACCGTCTAATATCTCACTGCTTCCCGCTTGAGGCGTAAGAGTCTGTGCCTGCATAATACGCTCGATTTTATCAATATCAATTGCATAACGGTTATTCTCAGCCGTAAATATGATAAGGCTTCTCATTTTAGTTCACTTTCTCTTTTAGACTATCGCTCATACCTAATACGCCGACAGGATCCATTACCATAATAATTTGACCATTTCCTAAAAGTGCCGTTCCACTAAAGATCGGATGATCTTGTAGCATTCCTTCCATAGGTTTCTGAACAACTTCTAGCTGACCTAAAAGTTCATTCACAACAACGGCAACAAGATTACCTTTGATATTTAAAACAACTATCGGCAGGATATTCTCCTCAATCATATCTTTGTTTAACATGCCTTCTATCATTAAAAGAGGGATAACCTCTCCTCTTAGATAGATAAACGGCTCGTTATGAAGATAGGTAATCTCATCAGAATTAATTTTCACCGTCTCATTAACACTATCCATAGGGAAACCGTAATGAATATTGTTCATCGAAACATGAAGGAGTGACGTAACGGCTAATGAAACAGGAATTTCAAGCTTGATTGTCGTTCCCTTACCTTTTGTAGTTTTAATAGAGATTGAACCGCCAAAGCTGTCAATAGACTTTTTAACAACATCCATTCCGACACCGCGACCGCTGTACTCACTAATTGTATCTGCCGTTGAAAGACCTGCTAAAAGAACTAAAGATGCTTTCTCATCTTCACTCATCTTCTCAATAACTTCAATATCAAGAAGTCCTTTTTCAAGTACTTTATGCACAACTTTATCAACATTAATACCCGCACCGTCATCAATAATATCGATAATAATCTTATCGGATTGAGGATAGGCTCTTAAAGTAACGTTCCCCTCTGCACTTTTGCCGTTTTGCGTTCTTACATCAGGCATCTCGATACCGTGATCAAGAGAATTTCTCATAATATGGATAAGTGGATCAGCTAACATTTCGATCATATTCTTATCGAGTTTCGTATCTCCGCCCTCCATAGTAAGTTTGACTCTCTTACCTAGATTTTTCGAGATATCACGCACAAGTTTAGGATATCTATCAAAAACATATGAAATAGGAAGCATTCTCATCGACATAATCAGATCTTGCAGCTGAGAGGACAATCTGTTAAATGAGGTAAACTTCTCTAATATAGAGCGTTTTATCGATTCTGAATCCATTTCACCCGACTCTTCTGCCAGATACGGTAAAGAGTTTTTCACCACCAAAAGCTCTCCGACGATATTCATCAGGTGATCAACCAACTCCTGTTCAATCTTAACCATTTTACCGACTACAGCACTCTTTTTAGGTTGAGCTTTCACATCTTTCTTAGCTACCGAAACTTCAGGTTCTACTTCAGGAGTCACACTCTCTAATGTTTGTACTACAGGTTCAACGCTCATGCTGCTCTCTTGTGCAATAGAGGTCTCTGCCGGAGCTTTTGTTGTACTCTGCTCTGCTACTGTAGTTTTTTCAACTTCAACTTTCTCTTTTGCACTCTCTTGTGTAGTGGTCTGAGCAGGTGCAGTTGCAGGAGCATTTCCTTGTATCGTACCCTCTATCCAACTGATCATATCTGATTTAGAGGAAAAAGTCTCAGGCACACTAACACCGATAAACGGTGCACTTCTTTGAAGTATAAGCATTACCCTGTTCATAACTTCATTATCATCAACTAATCTAAGTTGTGCTAATTGCTGAGTAAAAATCTCTTTTGCACTATTAAGATCATTTTCACTTACTTCAGCCGGAGCAGATGCGCTAACACTTTTTTCTTCAACAATCTCTTCAGGAACACTCTGATTTGGCTCTTCTTCCACTACCGTAGTTTCCACTTTTTGAGACTCTACAACTGCCTCTGCAGCTTCAAGATTATCAAGATAGCCTTGATGAGCTTTTAAGGTGTCTTCACTCATAACGTAAGATAGAGTTTTTAGACGCAGTAATCGTTTATAGACTCTACTCTTTGTACCGATTAAAGGAAGAATAGCCTCTATCTGATCTCTTAGTGAAGAGGCATCTGCGTTAGCCATAGCCTCTTTAGCACTTGGGATAAAATCTTTTAGAAGATCAATCGTAGCATCTTCACCGGAGTTTACCTCTAACATCGTATTAATATCCAAAGGAAGGATCAACAGATCATCTACAAAGTTAAATAGCGCCTCTTCTATTTCATCATAGGTTGCTTCAACAAAAGCGATTAAGCGAATTTTGAGCTGTAACCCGTCTTCATCTTCCAGTCCGCTCAATACCGACTTCGCAACCTCCTCATCCATACAACTATTAATATGAACAACTTTATCACCGAGTAAAGAGAGAGCATAAACAGGATCATTACCGTAAACCATACAATCTTCATCTACGTCAAAATAGATTGCATACAAATGTGTCTGTGTTATACTCTCTTCATCTAAAACGATTTTACTATCCGGCAGATTGCTTTTTACATCTTCAAAAAAGTCTAAATACAACTCAGTGATAGAGGAGATATCGCTTATCGGAGTAAATGGAATATCCCATGCGACCTCTGCACTGCTATCTTTACCCATTAAACCTTCAAGAGTACTTTTGATATTGGAAACTATCTCCTCATCTGCATCAACGATATCTTCATTTTGTTCGGCTGCCTCTACAAGGTTCATAACCTCATCAAAAGCGTCATAAAGAGCATCCGTCATTTGCGGTTCAAAAGAGAGTTTTCCGGCACGTAACATATCAAGGAGATCTTCTGCACTGTGAGTAATCTCTTTGACACTCTCAAATCCTACGATACCTGATCCACCTTTTAAAGTGTGTGCAGCTCTAAATATAGCATTTAAAAGTTCTGCATCACCGTCACCTAAACTTTCAATGTTTTGTTCTATAAAAGCAAGATTTTCACGTGCCTCTTCAAGGAACTGTTCTAATAATGGGTTCATCTTCTTTCCTTACGGCAATAAAATTTTGATAAAGCTTTTAAGTACTTCAGGCTTTATAGGTTTTACTTCAAAAAGATTTGCACCCATTTTATAAGCCTCTTCCTTATCGGCATCATGAGATTGTGTCGTTATCATAATGATCGGTGTATGCGCATACGTTTCATTTTTTCTTATCTCTTTTACAAAAGAGTAACCATCCATGATGGGCATATTCACATCAACTAAAAAAAGTTCAATGTCTCCATCAAGACTTCTCTCAATTGCCTCCATACCGTTTTCAGCTTCAACAACTTCCAGACCTTCGGCTGTCAATAGAGTCTTATGATAACTTCTAACGGTTTTTGAATCATCTATTACCATCGTTTTACGCATATTATTTCCTCACAAAAATTCTAAAAAAATTCAACTTCGTCATCTGAATCTTCATTGTGCATATTACCTAAGTAGGCTTCTCTACGCTCTTTTGCTTTTGCCGTAGCACTACTAAACTTTTCCGTAATTGCATCAAGATCAGATTTTACTTTTTCTATATCAGTCGTCAAATAGGCTTCAAAAGCAGCAATTCCCTCTTTACAACTCTGTATAGCATCCATCGTTGCACTAAGCTGTTGAGAAATAATATCTTGAGACTGTAAAGCCATTGCAAGATTTTCATCAACTTGTAAATTATTCTCTTGCAAATATCTGTTCATAGCTATAAAAGCATCAAACGTAAATTGACCTACATCCTGTTCAACCGTACTGATATGATCTAAGAGTTCGTCAATGCTGACAAACAGCTTCTCCATGCGACTCATCCCAGTCTCAATACTCTATTGATCGCAGTTTTTAACTGTGTAGGGTTAAACGGTTTAACAATCCATCCAGTTAAGCCCAAAGATTTTCCCTTCTGCTTCATCTCTGCACTTGTTTCAGTAGTCAGCATTAGTACCGGAACACGCTTAGTTGAATCGATTTTTCTAAGCTCTTGTAAAAATTCAAAACCGTTCATTACAGGCATATTTAAATCCGTGATAATAAGATCCGGTGTAACACTACCGGATTTTATAGCTGCAACGGCATCAACTGCACTTAGATACTGATTTACATCTATCGGCATAGTATCGGTTACCATTTTTGTTGAAGCTAAAGCTGTTTCTGAATCATCTACAAATATTACTGATGGCATGTTTATATTCCTTTTTTATGTTTATAATTATCTTTGGTAAATCAGTGTATCACCGACTTTTTTTGCTTTAAAAACTGAAACTATACGACTCATATATTCAGCATGTCCTAACATAACGTATCCCCCGGGTTTTAACATGTCGTAAAATGTCATAGCAACATCTTTTCTACTCGCGTCATCAAAATAGATCAACATATTTCTGGAAAAAATAACGTCAAATTTTCCTAAAGTTCTCATCTTTGGTTTGTCAAAAACGTTTACGACCTTAAAGTCAATAGCACCAAGCAGATCTTCACTTATCTGATAACCCAAAGATTTCTTTGTAAAATACTCCCTAAGCATATGTGGAGGTACCGCATGTACGCTTCTTTCACTAAAAAAACCTTTTTTTGCTTTCTCAATTACCGTTGAATCAATATCTAAAGCAACTATCTCAATATCTCTTTGCTCTAAAACATTCCCCTCTTCAATAATATGAAGCACAATAGAGTATGGCTCCTCACCCGTTGAACACGGTGAAGAGAGAATGCGTATCGGTTCACCTGGAGCCTTTAAAGCATGAAGTTCAGGTAAAATATGATTGCTTAGTACTTCAAACTGGTTCTTTTCTCGATAGAAATATGTCTCATTAACGGTTACACCGTTCATTAACTCCTGAAACTCAAAACCCTCTCTATCTTCAAAACGTAGATGGAAAAAGTACTTTCTAAAACTATCAAACCCCAATGTATCACTACGCTTCTGCACAAGGTTGTTTATCTTATCAAAGTGTTTGCTATATTCTAAAAATATACCGCTTTTTCTGTAGATGAATTCACCAATTTTGGAAAAATTTTCTTCACTCACAAACTTCATCACTAACCCTCAATGCTTTTAATAGCACTTTCAACACCAAACTGAACATACGGTTCATCTTTGAAACGCTCTGCAACTCTTTTTAAAAGTTCTATATCCTCCAATTCTCCTATTTCCCCCATATAATCAACTGCCGTCATTGCTACATTAATATTTTGCTCAGTTTGCAATAATTCTGCAAGCATCTCCCTACTCTCGGCAAAATTAACATCCCCTAATACGTTAATAGCAAAAATCCTCAAATCTGCATCATCCCCTATTAAAAACTTCACGATATAGTAGCGGATTGCATCTCCGTAATCTTGCAATATCGAAATAGCTAAATTCCTAATAAATGCATTATTAATCTTTAAAAGCTCCATTATCTGCTCAATCGGTGCCTTTTTTGGTTCAAGATTACCTAGCGTTGCCCCGATGTGAGACAGAAGCTCTTTTGAAACGTCGGTTGCAATTAATCTATCGACTAAATAACTTGCACCTCCTTCAAACTTTACAATCTCGTCAATTGCATAGGCCTTTTCATCTAAACTTTTACTACGTTCAAAAAAAACTACTGCCTCTTGTCGACTTGAAAAGCGAGGAAGCTTCTCTTCTTGAACTTGCGTGTGCTTTTTTACAAATGCCAACCTATCTCCTTTTTAACAATCGAAGGCTAAATTACCTATAACTGATAATTTTTTTCAGTATGTCATCAAAATCGAGTTGTTCACTCACGCCACCTGCATCATATGCAGATTTTGGCATACCGTAAACTGTACAGCTCTCTTCAGATTCACCCAAGGTATGTCCGCCGCCGCTTTTAATTGCTACCATTCCTTCAGCCCCGTCATCGCCTATTCCGGTCAAAAGTGCAGCAAAAATATTTTTCGCACCAAAGATTTTAACGGCACTAAGCATCATCTCATCAACGCTTGGCATAAAAAATCTTCCCTTGCTACTATTGTCAAGTCTTCCGACATATGTACCGGAAACTTTTTTTGCAAAGTGAAAATCATGACCACCTTGTGCCAGATAGATATGCCCCGGTTTTATCTCCTCTTTATCACTTATCTCAGATACATTCAGACGGCTTACACGCCCTAATCTTTGTGCAAAACTATTTGTAAACTGCTCTGGCATATGCTGTACGATACAGACCGGATGAGGAAATGTTGCAGGAAGAGAAGAACAAATTTTTTCAATTAAACCCGGACCTCCTGTCGACGCACCGATAAGAACGATTTTTGTAATATCACGACTACTAAATTTCGTATCATCAACCTTTTGCGGTGTACGCATAGCATTGATGTTAACTCTATTTCTACTTTTCAGACGGCGTTTTGGTATACGAGAAAGTGCAGAAATTTTCTCTCTTAACTCATCCTCATTCTCTTTTAATCCGACATTCATGGTTCCTGGTTTTCCCACATAATCAATAGCTCCGTTTTCTAGAGCTTCAATAGTCGTATCAGCCTGCTCATGCGTCAATGAACTTACCATCAAAATCGGTTGCGGAGATTTATCCATAATCTCTTTTACCGCGGTAAGACCGTCCATTACCGGCATATTGACATCCATCGTAATTACATCATATGGATTTTCTACTGCTTTATTGACAGCCTCTTGACCGTTTCTAGCTATCTCTACTTCAAAACCGCCCATATCATCTATGAGTGCTTTAAGCTGTTTTCTTACAAGGGCTGAATCATCTACGATCAGAATTCTCTTCATTTACGCTGCTCCTTCTTGTATCTCTTCTATTACTTCATCATCAAGAAGCTTATCCATCTGCATCAGCAATACCAAACGTTTTCCCTCATCAAGATGTAGAACCTTTTCAAATAGTGCACTATCTTCTTGCTCTTTGATTGAATCTTGATTAATATCACTAACGTCCATCACTTTATCCACAACAAAACCGACCTGCTTGTCATTGAGTATTCCAACAATAATTTTGCTCTCATCTAATATTTCATTTCCGACACCGATACGAGTTTTAAGTGACACGATAGGGATAACCTGACCTCTAATATTGGTCACACCCAAAATATAATCTGGCGTATCAGCGACTTCAGTAAAATCACTCATGTCAATAATCTCAGCAACACTATCGATCTCAAAAGCATACTCTTCATTAGAGAGTTTAAAAATTGCAACTTCAAGCTTCTCTTCTTCTTTGTAGCTGTCACCCAAAGAGCCTGCACCGTGGGATGATTTAATGAGATGACCTTGAGAATCCATTAAATCTTCCAGCACAGAACTACTGATTACACTAGTCAATACGCCCTTATTTTGTATTACACCGCTGATTTTCTCATCATCAAAACTTCCGGGCATTGAAGCTATTTCATAGTCGGCAACATCTTGAATATCCAAGATTTCATCCACTATGACACCCATAGCACGGCCGCCTTTTTGAATAACAATAATTCTATTCTTAGTACTGTCTTCATTTTTAAGGTCATAAAAATAGCGCAGATCAGCAACTACAAGTAGCTCTTCACGTAGACTCATCATACCTGCTATATAGTTTTGACTCTCTGCAATAGGAGTAAAACTATCAGGCATTGCAATGATCTCTCTTGTCTCATCGACTTTCAGCGCAAAACGTTCATCTCCCATCTTAAAGAGCAGGTAACGTCTTGTTTTACTTACTACCTTATCTTCTACATCCTCACCGGTGCTTATGTCGTTTACAACCTTCTTAACATACTCAGGGAGTTTTACGTCTTGAACAAGTCTACTAATAGATATAACCTGAACAATCTCATCGCCTTGCTTATAAAGTGCAACTACTGCTGAATTTTCCTCCGTAGCTTCGACATACTCAAGCTCATTTTCATCAACGCTAACGGCATTAATTACCTCTTCTACCAGTAAAGAGAAGTAGTGTTCACCTGTGCGTATTGTGACCATTCTACTCTTTTCATCGTTGACATCAACTTTTTTATTGTCACCTTGAATTAATGTAGGTAGATCAAGAGCACTGAGAATACTTCCCTCTATTGCACATAAACCTGCAATTTCAGGCGGTGCAAGAGGAACCGGTGTCAACTCCTGAACACGCAAAATGTATGCAACTATCTCAGTAGATATCCCATACAGTGCGTCACCCTGTTTTACGATAAGAATCTCTTCTAAAGATCCCATAACTTATCCTTGTTGCAATTCATCCGCCATCACAGCCAACTCTTCTACACCGTCACCGATATGACCGATCGTATCGATGATAAGTTCACTCGCTTTTCTTGATTCCATTGCATTTCGAGCCGAAAGTTCAATAGCTTTTTGTATCTCTGATACACCGCCATTTACCTGATTAAGACCCTCGTTATTTTGATCATTCATAGCTTTAAGACCTTGGAACCTATCTAAAAGATCGATTAGCTGGTCAGTGATATTGTCCATATCTCTTACAAGCGCAGCAATATTGCCTTTTTCTATCTCTTGACCGTTTAAGAGTTTATTCCAATCTGTTTGAACAGTTCCTATCTCACTATTCATAGATTCAATAATGTCATTAATTTTTTCCGTATTTGTTTCACTATCTTTTGCAAGATTACGAATATCACTACTTACAACGGCAAAACCTTTTCCAAATTCTCCCGCACGTGCTGATTCAATACTTCCGCTAATAGCAAGCATGTTGAGCTGAATAATACTGTTAGAAATATTGCTAACCGTTTTATTTACGTTTCTCGTCTCTTTAATGATTACAGTGAGTTCGTTTCTAGCACCTTCACCCTCATTAACAGAGTTTTCAAAATCACCGCCGATACCTGAGATTATATTTTTTACCTGGTTAAAGCTTACCTTTAAGATATCAAAGTTACGGCGTGATATCTCTATAAGTTTATCAATATCTGCCGATACGGTAAGTGCCTCTTCAATTTTATTTTTGTTTGATATAGCATTTTTATTTGTATCGTGTGAATTTGCTTCGATATCATTTAAGCCGTTTGTTACCTCTTGCAGTGCACCTTGAATATCTTCCATGGATGAGCTGATATTATCCGCTGATGCCGCAATTTCCTCAGCAGATTTTGTTGAATCAGTAGAGTATTTCAGATCTTCTGCTAAACGGCTTAACTCTTTAATATCATTTTCAGTTTGCACCAATGCACCCGATTGAATATCGATATTATGAAGTGTCTTCTCAACTGAAAGTGCAATAGAGTGTGATGATTCGGTAATAGCCTGACTACCCTCTCTAATCTCTGTTGCCAACATTCCAAGGTTTGATGTATATTTGTTGATACTACGTCCCGCTTCAACTGAATAGATTGCAATTTTTGTCAGCTCTTCAAGTTTAATACTTAAGTTTTTACCTGTTCCTCCGGTCTGTTCGATAATTTCGGTCGTATTGGTAATATTTTTAATTATCGTATCGATTGAACCTTGAATTCTGTTTACTAATTCAGAGATAAACTCAGCATTCTTTTCACTCTCTCCTGCAAGTGCACGCGTCTCATCAGCAACAACTGCAAAACCTTTACCGTGCTCTTTTGCACGACTTGCTTCAATAGCGGCATTCAGTGCAAGAAGGTTGGTCTGATCAGCAATTTTTGCAATGAACCCTACGGCTTCACCGATATTTTGTGATGAAACTTTCAACTCTTCAGATTTTTTCGAGCTCTTTTTTGCAACTCCAACAGACTCATTCATTCTATCAACTGTGTTATTGATGTTGCTAACAGAAGCGGTAATTGATTCACCTGTTCCGAGTGTTGCTGAGATAACACCGTCGATAGATGTGTTCATACGATTGATGTTTGAGCTGATACCTTTAACATTCTTAAGAGCCTGCTCACTTGCGCCGCTATTCTCTTCTGCAGCTGTTGCAATCTGCTCCATTGAACTTTTCAGCTGTTCAATTGCACTTACACTCTCTTGTGCATTATCTAAAATCGTCGTTGAAACGCTAGCGATACTTTCACTGATCTGCTGCGATTTTGCTAAAGTTCTTTGACGTCTCTTTTCACTTGTAGCAGCTGCATGTGACTTTGCAGGTATATTTGATCCACTATTTGATACAAATGCCATATTTAATCTCCTAATCTAATGTTTTGTATAGCTCTTCGGCTTTTTTTATGTCATCACGTGACGGTTTCGTACGTATTGAAACATAAGAAATTTTTCCGGTTTTATCAACACTTCTTAATACGGTTGCATAAACCCAATAGTAACCGCCGCCTTTTCGAGCATTTTTAACATAACCTGTCCAAAAACCTTTTGATTGAACATCATCCCACAAAGACTTAAATGCTGCGCGCGGCATTTCAGGATGACGAACTACGTTATGAGGTTGCCCGACCAATTCATCATATGTAAAGTTGGCAATTTTTAAAAAAGAATCGTTTGCATAACTTACAATTCCCTTTTCATCAGTCTCACTTAGCAGATAGAGATCATCATACAAAACCTCACCGTCATCTAAAAATGTCAAACCTTTTGTACTCATAGCTTGATCCTTATGCTCAGACACTTCGCACCTCCAAGTAAATTTTTTAATTTGCAGTAATATAACAGAAAAACATAAAAATTTTCAAATTATTTGTAATAACGTCCAAAAAATGTCAACAAACTTCTCTTTTGTTACAACTTTACACAAACAAAAATTGTTAAAATTAAACGTGTATATTTTGAGTAGTTTTTCTAGTGGTAGTTTACTTAAAGTTTATTACGAAATTATAACGATTTTTCAAGCCAAGAGTGGCTGAAAAACCGTGTGGAGAGGGAGTTTTTAGATATTGTCTCTAATACCGAGTTCGGCAATGAGTTTGTTGTAAGCTTCACGGTTAGTACGCTTAAGATAAGCCATCATGCGTTTACGCTGACCAACAAGTTTTAAAAGACCTAAACGAGATGCGTGATCTTTTTTATTTATTTTTAAGTGCTCAGTTAAATATGAGATTCTCTCTGTATTTAAAGCGATCTGCACCTCTGGTGAACCTGTATCCCCCTCTTTACGAGAGAATTTTTTGATAATTTCCTGTTTTTTCGCCAAATCTAAAGCCATTTTTTGACCTCCTGATAGGTATTTAGGCATACGCCCATTTTTTGACTGCGGAATTTTATCGAAATTACAATAAAATTTCAAGCTTTAAAATAGGACATTTTTGGTATTATTATGTTTTTAATTATGTATCTATTTGGAGTGACCCATGCTAATAACTCGTGCCAGTGAATATGCACTACTTTCACTAGTGATATTGACACGATCAGATTCTCCCATTGATGTTCTTACCCTCTCGAAACGTTTGGGCATCTCAAAAAGTTTTCTAGCAAAGGTTCTTCAGTCTCTTGCACGCTCAAATATAGTAAAGTCCTATAAGGGTGCAAGCGGTGGTTTTGTACTTGAACATGAACCTGAAGATATTTCAGTCTTGGAAGTTTTAAAGGCGGCAGAAGGTCGCTCTTTAAATGTTTTTGATTGTTCATCCGATTCCAGTGATTGTCCCTCTGATCAAGCTATGAGTTGTCACATCTGGCCCTTTATGCATAAACTTCAGGGTAAAATTGATGACTTTTTACTTGAGCTTACTTTAAAAGATATAATGTAAAACATGGCAAAAACTAAAGCGGCTAAATTATCTAAACGTAATATTTTTGCTGCTTTAAGCTTGTTGCAACGCTCCAAAGATCTTAGTATCGTCTTTTTTGTAATGGCTGTTCTTGCCATTATCATCGTTCCGCTTCCAAGTATTGCACTAGATTTTTTACTAACGATCTCAATTTCAGTTGCTGTTTTAATTATTTTAATTTCACTCTATATTCCTAAACCGACTGATCTAACAACTTTTCCGACACTCATACTTGTTATAACACTTTTTAGGCTTTCACTAAATATTGCAACAACGCGTATGATTTTAAGCGAGGGGTTTAAAGGCCCTGATGCGGTAAGTGACATTATCACAAGTTTTGCGGGATTTGTCGTCGGCGGTAATCTTGTTATCGGGATTATCGTCTTTTTAATCTTGGTGCTTATCAACTTTATGGTTATCACCAAGGGTTCAACCAGAGTTGCAGAGGTTGCAGCACGTTTTACGCTCGATGCGATGCCGGGAAAACAGATGGCAATTGACGCGGATCTGAATGCCGGTTTGATTGATGAGGAGACGGCAAAGAAGAGAAGAGCCAATATCTTACAAGAGGCAAACTTTTACGGAGCAATGGACGGTTCTAGTAAATTCGTAAAAGGTGACGCGGTTGCAGGTATCGTTATCACCATAATCAATATTATCGGTGGTTTTCTTATCGGAGTTTTTATGTTCGATATGGAAATCGGGGGAGCTGCCAATGTCTATACGCAACTCACTATCGGTGACGGATTAGTCTCTCAGATTCCAGCCCTAATCATATCAACGGCTACCGGTATTATGATCACACGTGCAAGTAGTGATGATGAAAACTTTGCAGACGGTGCTATCACACAACTAACGGGAAATTCAAAAACATTGATGATAGTCGGAGCTATCATGCTTCTTTTTGCAATCGTTCCGGGACTTCCTACTCTCTCAATGGGTTTTGTCGGTTTAATGTTCGCTTCGCTTGGTTATCTGCTTTATAAACAAGAGCGAGGTGAGCTTGCATCTCTATTTAAACTCGAACCGACTAAAAAAGAGAAAGAGGCACAAAAGAAAACAGCACCTAGAAAACCTGCACAAAAAAGTCCTGAAGAGATACGCAAAGAGGAAGAGAGTGCACTTGATGACATCTTAAAAATTGAGATGTTAGAGCTTACACTTGGTTACCAGCTTATCCGTTTAGCTGACGTCAATCAAGGCGGTGATCTTTTAGAGCGTATCAGGAGTATGAGACGAAAGATAGCAACCGATTACGGTTTTTTGATGCCGCAAGTTCGTATCAGAGACAACCTACACCTGCAACCGCAGCACTACCAGATTCTTCTCAAAGGTATAGAAATCGGTCAAGGCGATATTCAACCCGATAAATTCCTTGCAATGGATAGCGGAATGGTAACCGATGAGATTGAGGGCATTGTTACAAAAGAGCCGGCATTTAATCTCGATGCAATATGGATCGATGCCGAACACAAAGACGACGCAACAGTTAGCGGCTATACAGTCGTTGATCCCTCAACCGTAATTTCAACACACATGAGTGAGCTTGTGAAACGTCACGCTGAAGATCTACTCACTCGCCAAGAGGTGCAGTCACTCATAGAAAAAATCAAAAACGATTACCCTGTTGTGGTTGATGATGCACTTGGAGTCGCATCGGTCGGACTTATCCAAAGAGTGCTCAAACAGCTTCTGCATGAGGGAATACCTCTTAAAGATATGCTTACAATTTTAGAGACAATTACCGATGTTGCAGAGATTACGAAAAATGTCGATGTACTCACCGAACAAGTTCGCTCACGCCTAAACCGAGTGATTACGTCAATGTACAAAAGTCACGACGGAACACTCAAGCTTTTAACCTTCGATACACATAGTGAGCAGCATATGCTCTCTAAACTAAGTGATAGCGAAGGCGTTCGTATGCTTAATCTCAATGTAGGTGAGATCAATACTTTAATACAAGCGGTAAGTGATGAAGCGGCGAGAATTTTACAGCAAGGTGTCTCACCGATTATCGTTATTGTAGATCCGATGATAAGAAAAAGCCTCTCTGAAATGTTTGAGCGGTTTAATTTAGAGATTGTTACGCTCTCTCATGCAGAGGTTCAAAGTGACGCAAAATTTGAAGTTCTTGGCACGATTAGTGTAAACTTCTAAATATGAAGGAAGGAAGATGAAACCACTCTATCATCTATCACACATAGATCTTGACGGTTATAGCTGTCAACTTGTCACTACTCTATGCCATGAGAATATCAAGTGCTACAATGCAAATTACGGTGCAGAGATGAATGCAAGACTAAAACAGATCATTGCAGATATCGAAAAAGCCGGAGTTGACGCCGATATTCTTGTAACTGACCTTAATCTCACAACAGATGAGGCGAAATGGCTAGAAGAGAGCAGACTCTCTTTACAAAAAAAAGATATCGATATTTCCATTCAGCTGTTAGATCATCACGGAAGCGGTGCACATACTGCAAAAATTTTTGATTGGTATTTTCTTGATACTGATAAATGTGCTACGCTTTTGACATATGAGTATGCGCTTAAACATTTTGACACTTCGAATTTTCCTCATTGGATTGAAGACTATATTCACAGAGTCAATGCCGTTGATCTATGGCACCAAGAGAAAGTGGAGATGTTTGAGTTTGGAAAAGTACTTATGCGTCTACTCAACGAAACTCGTGAGCTAAACAGATATATGTTTGCAAATGAAGATAGAAACTATAAAATCGAAGTTCTAAAAAATGCTGCAACCTACATTGAAGAGGATGCCGCACACGTAGTGCTTGATGAGAATATCCATCAGTTAAAGAAAAACTATTTTAAAAAAGAGAAAAATGATACATTAGACAACCTTTCAGTCAAAGAGATCGTTCGATTAGTCGGAGAGATAAAAGATGATCTAGTTATCTACTATAGAGGCTACAAGGGATGTTTAACATACGCACTAGGAAACACTTCTATCATTGGAAACGGCATCTTAACAGAGTACCCTGAGTTTGATTTTGTAATGGATGTAGGTATGCGTGGAACCATCAGTTTCCGTTCATCTGATAGAGCCGATGTTTCAAAAATCGCAAAAGATCTAGGAAACGGCGGAGGTCATCCAAACGCAAGCGGCGGAAGACTTGATCGATTTAAAGATGTCTTTGAATATAGCAAAACAAAAATGGTAGTTGAAGATTTGATTGTTAAAAAACAGAGTAACGCAAGTAATTTAAGGACACCGCTTAAAACGTAACTAATCCGCTAATACAAAAATCCGAACAGCCAAAGCGGTATCTTGTTTTCAAATCCAATCTCAATATCATCGGCTATTACGTATGAGTTAGCAATATCTTTAATCTGTTCAAAGCCTTTATTTTTACCGCCTATTTCAACGATATATTTTTCATCAACTAAAAAGTCGCCTCTGTCTACATAGTGAATTTTATGTTTAGTAGATATGTTATTAACAAAATATGTCTCTCGTAATGTCCCGATATCTTTATTAACACACAACGCTTCAAACAGATTTGTATTTACTAGATAGAGCTTATCAGATTTTCTAATAGCAGCAAATCTTTTACCTTCATGTGTAACCTGCCTAATAAGTTCAGCATCATTAAGATACTCTATATATTTATAGAGTGTACTTTTCGTTATACCGATTTTTTTAGCTAATTTTTCTATACTAAATTCAAGAGGCTTTGAGACACATATAGTTAACAGAAGTTTTTTTAAGGTATCAATTTTATCGGGTTGTATGGAAAAGATTTTACTTAAATCAGTATGCAATATCGCATTGATAGTTTCTAGAATTCTATCAATATATTTACTTTTATCCTCAAAATAAAATGGATAACTCCCTACTTTTAAAAACTCATCGTAATATTTGAGTATTTTTTTATTCGGCAATAAAGATATGATCTGACTTGCTATGTTTTCATGATTTATCAGTAGTTCCTCAAGTGAATAAGCTTGTAACTCTATATCGTGTATTAACTCTAAATACTCTTTTAGACTTAAAGGATAGAGATGATACATCGAATATCTTCTTGCAAAATCAGGGCTTGTAAGATGCAATGCAGATGAACCCGTAAAATACACTTTTATATCTAAAAAATCATATATGGATTTTAACTCTTTTTCAAAATTAGCAGCTTCATGTATCTCATCTATACAGATTAACTCACCACCTCTTTTACTAAACTCATCCACAAAATCAAAGAGTGAAACATCTTGAAACATTGCATGATCACATGATATATAAAGCTTACTATTTGTCTCTACCTCTGAGCTTTCTAAAATCTGCATAAGAGTCGTCGTTTTACCGATACCTCTACTACCGTAAATAGCCGTTATTTTTGCTTCTGAATTATAAAGATCATTAAAAATATACCTCTTGTAGCTTGGAAGTTTTTGATTTTTTTTAAGTGAGTAAAGTCTTTTCGCATTTTCAAGTAAATTTTTCATAGGATTGCCAATTAGTTTATTGTATTATACTAAATAATATAAATTTTGTCTAATAAATTAGACTAATTACTTATAAATTGATAATCATAATCGCTCTTTAGAAAACAATATAGTTTCATATTAGACTTCTTGCAAAACTCTAGAAGTTAAAAACTTTGTGTAGAAATAGTTAGTTCTATATTATTCTTTGTAGTAATTGCTTTTTCAACTATCTGTTTTTGCAAAGGATCATTTATATCTTTAGCAAAAATTTTATCAGCATATTTTTCAAATATTTTTTTGGCAAATTTTGCATCTTCGAGGGATTTTTCTATACTTGCTTTAAATTTCATAGCATAACTTCCACTTTGTATCTCTTCATCATCTTTACTTGCTCTACTTTTGAGTTCACTAAGTTTTTTATCAACAATTTTTTCATTCTCAAATAAAAATGAAAAGAGTTCTACCTCATATAGGAGTCTTGCTTCTATACCTTTAAAGTCTATACCAAAATTCGTTGCATAGTCCATAAAAGAAAAATCATGTTTATAACCTTTGTCTCTTAAATCAATTTGCTTCTTATAATCTATAGCTCCCTTCATAATAATCATCTCTTTATCCATATTCTCCGGTATACCTGCAATTAGAGGACTACTAAATCTAAAACCTTCTCCATCATCAAATTTACCTGCTACTATAGAAGCCTTTTGTCTAGCCTCAGCTAGGTTCACACCATTTTCTAGTTGCTCATAGACAGTAAAATTATATGCCTTACTTGCTTCTTGAGTGTATGGGTACTTAAAGGACATATCAATATCATACTTTTTTCTTAAATATTTGTTATATGCCATATAATCTCTATACATATCCCAAAAAGCGTCCTTATCCTCTTGTGATCCACCAAGATATGCTTTATCTTTCATAGCTTTAATATTAGAAAACTGTTCATATAAATCTCTTCCTAAATTATTTGCTTTTTCTCTTGTGTAATTACTATAAACCGGTGTAAAGATATCTTTATATTTTTCATAAAGAGGATAATCTCGTTTAAAACTTGGTTCATGTTTTTTTAGTAACAAGGCCGCATCTATTTGCATTTGTTCAAATATACCTTCTACATATATTCCATCACCACCCGGCAGACTCCTATACTCCTTTATTATCTCTTCTGGAGTTCTATTGTCATTAATTAATGAATATCTATCACTAGAATTACTAGAAATTTCAGTAATTACTGTTTGTAAAATTTGTTCAAGTGATCCAAGCCTGTTTTTATTTTCTTGCTTTGATAATTGTTCTTTTTTCTCAAACAACTCTATTGTAGGTATTTTTTCACCTTTTTCTTTTTTGATATTTTCATATTCAATCTTAAAAATATTCCAAAAATTATTCGTAGCTTCCAAAATTTCAGGTGACAAAGTATCAGTATATCTGTTATCTAAAATATTATTTACCTCATTTGTTATGTCATCTACACTTATCTGTTTTGGGTGGTAAACTTTTGATAACGTCTCTTTTTGAAATATATCTATATCAAAGGATGTATTTTCTTGCAGTTTTTCTTTTTTTTGTTCTGACATTTCACTAATATTTATAGCAAGAGAGTGTTCTATTCGATCTGTATCTATTGCTAACGTAAGATTGTAGAGTGCTACTATATCATTTTCGTCAAGTTTATTTATAGTCTTAACCCAAGCCTCTTTGGCATCGGCTTCCATATTTCTAGGTACCGGTAAAACTGCATGAGTAGCACCAATTTCAGTAAAACCGTTATTGTTAAAATCATACCTCTCATAACTGTGCATGAGTAGATTGTAGGCTCCCTCATCGCTTAAATCATCAATATTTATTTTGTAATGTAAACCGGAAAAGTTTTTTAAAGTATCCATATCACTAACAGATAAAGTCTCTAAAAAACTTTTTGCATTTGAAAGTTTTAGATCATAATTTTTTGCATCTTTATATATAAGCTCAAATCTCTCTTTATATTGAGCTTGTTCTTTACCATTATCTTGATACAGACTTAAATCTTTGACTATATTTTTATGATTTGAATAATTTAGTGATATTTCCATAATAGAAATAAAGCAAAAATTATTCCTTCAGTTGTGCAATTTTAATTTTTCGTAAAGTAGCGAACAATACCCTCGGCAATTCCTTGGGCTATTCTCTTTTGATAACTTCTTGAGGTGAGATTTTGTGCTTCTCGTTTGTTTGTAATGTAGCCTAGTTCAACTAAAACGGCGGGCATTTGTGCACCGACAAGTACCCAAAAAGGTCCCTCTCTTACGCCTGAGTCGCGTATCCCATTATAGTGTTTATTTAATCTTGCCAAGACACCTTGTTGCACATCGATAGCTAATTTATTTGAAGCGATAATCTTCTCTCTATTTAAAAAGTGTAGAAAGTTTTTCTTACCGAAATAGTCCATAGCCTCCATATCTTTTTGATTCTCTTTTTGCGCGACTCTGGAAGCTCTTTTTGAGCGCGATGCTGAGAGAAAATAGGTTTCGACCCCTTTTAACTCCCTGTATTTACTACTTCTTTTTGACGCCGCATTAGCATGCACTGAAACGAAAAGGTCAGCTCTTTTTTTATTTGCAAACTCTGTTCTTTTTCTCAGTTTGATAAATCTGTCGCTTCTTCTTGTCATATAGACACGAATACCTTTTTTTCGCAGCTGTTCTTCAATTCTTTTTGAAACAGCTAGTACAATCTCTTTTTCATATACATTTTTTGCACCGATTGCACCTACATCTTTTCCACCGTGCCCAGGGTCAATAACAACGACTTTATTAGAAAAATCGTATCGTTTTTTACTCTTTTTAGCAACTGAAAAATTTTTAACCGTAAGAATCAAACGTTTATCTTCAGTTTCCATACCTATATTTAGTTTAGAGCTATTTGAAAACACTACCCTCATCTTCTGTTTGTTAAACTGTGCAATTTTTATTTTTTCAATTCCTTTGATTCTTGCGCTGGGAATCTTTTTTGGTAGTATTGCTTTTATATCAAAAACGTAACGATATATCTTATTCTTTTTATCATAAAGTTTAAACTGTTTAACATCTTTTTTTGAAATATTTTTAGTAAAATCTAACCTAAGAGTCGAGCTTTTAGTTCGTAACTTTTTAAAACGGTTTTGAGATGTCCTAATCAGATCTTTAGGATATATCTTTTTTGTGATACTCTCTTTGGGTTTAATGAACTTTTTGTTCTCTTTTAAAAATCTATGAAGTTCGTTTTGATAAAAGTCTACATTTAGTCCAAGAGCATTACCGCTTTTTACAACACCTCTGAGTGCTCTAATTGCACTCTTACTATCATTATCTAAAACAGCGCGCAGGTAGGTACTTTTATAGCTATTATGGCTCTTTTTGATAGAGGCCAAATCCTGCGCATATGCAGAAAAAACAATTAAAAATGCTACAAGTAGCTTTATAATTATGAATCCTCTCCGTGCATCAATTTATCCATTAAGTCATGCACCGAAATCAATTTATCCAACCTATAACCGTTGCTTCCTGAAAAGAACAGACCAAATTCCATATTGCCTTGATAGGCATCACTTAGTCTATCAGCTATACAAAAACCAACTGCTTTTGCCTCAACACCACGCTCGCACGGTGCAACACAGTTACTGACACATCTAATTTTCGGCCCCTCTTTGTTCTCCACCAAATCTCTAAGATTAGTGTGAACTCCACGTGCAGGATAACCAACAGGTGATTTCATCAGTTCGATATCTTCCTCTTTGGCATTCAATAGAACCTCTTTGAAATTATCGTGTGCATCACACTCATGCGTACCGATAAATCTTGTACCCATCTGTACACCGCGTGCACCTAATTGCATCATCTCTTCAATATCGTTTTTATCCCATATACCACCAGCTGCAATCACGGGAATATCACCCCAAAGTGCAGCCTCTTCAACGACGGGTTTAACAAGATTTTCTAATTGATACTCTTGCATCGCACACTGTTCATAAGTAAAACCTTGGTGCCCTCCGCTTTTCGGTCCTTCTAAAATAACAGCATCAGGAAGTCTATCGTAGCGTTTTTGCCATCTTTTACATATTATTTTAAGCGCCTTTGCAGAAGAGACGATAGGAACCAATGCAACATCAGGATAACCTTCGGTGAATTCTGGCATGTTAGTAGGCAGCCCTGCTCCAGTTATGATAACATCCACACCTGCTTCACAAGCATCTTTTACAACTCTGCCGTAATCATTGATCGCATAGAGTACGTTTGCCGCTAGCGGTTTATCACCACATATTTTACGTGCATTTTTTACTATCTCGGTTAGTCCCTCTTTGGAGTAGAAGTTCTCCGCTTCAAACGGTCTCTCTGAGATGAGTTTTTTTGCGAACTCACTATTTTGATAATATCCTGTTCCTACTGCACTGACAACACCTAAACCACCCTCTTTTGATACACTACCGGCCAATCCATCCCAGCTAACACCAACACCCATACCGCCTTGAACAATTGGCTTTTCGATAACATACTTTCCAATTTTAAGTGGTTGTAATTCCATATTTATTTCACCTTTAAACGTGCAAACTTACGCTTACCGACTTGCAATATATACTCACCCTCCGTGAGTTGAAGATCTTTGTCCATACTTTTGACTTGATCTATTTTAACGGCACCTGCTTGAATTGAGCGTCTTGCAGATGATGTTGATTGCTCTAAAGAACAATCAACCAACGCTTTTGCTATCCAGATTGGACCTTCAAGTTCAAACTCATCCATATCGGTAGGCAGGTCATTCTTCGCATGCACTTTTTCAAATTCGGCTCTAGCATTTTGCGCGGCATCATATGAGTGAAAACGCTCTATAACCTCTAAAGCTAACTCTTCTTTGACAACTTTTGGATGTGCTTTTCCATCTTGAACGTAGCGCATTTTTTGTTCTATATCTTTTACACTAACTGTACTTAAAAGCTCATAATAACGCCACATCAACTCATCTGAAATACTTAAAATTTTTCCAAACATTGTATTTGGATCTTCAGTCACGCCGATATAATTACCAAGTGACTTACTCATCTTATTAACGCCGTCTAATCCCTCTAAGATCGGCATCATTAAAACAGCCTGCTCTTTACCTACTTCATATGAGCGTTGTAGTTGTCTTCCCATAAGAAGATTGAACTTCTGATCGGTTCCTCCGATCTCTATATCACTTTTGAGATGTACACTGTCATACCCTTGTAATAATGGATACAAAAATTCACTAATAGAGATAGATGAGCCCTCTTTATAACGTTTACTAAAATCATCACGCTCTAACATTCTTGCAACATTAAACTGAGTAGTTAACTGCAATAACCCGGCAGCACCAAGTTCATCTAGCCATGAAGAGTTAAAAACAAGCTCTGTTTTACTCTCATCTAAAATTTTAAATACCTGTGTTTTATAGGTTGCTGCATTTTCTACTATCTGCTCGTCCGTTAAAACTTTTCGTGTGGCATTTTTTCCTGTCGGATCACCGATCTTTGCCGTAAAATCACCAATCAAAAACTGTATGTTTGCACCGTACTTCTGAAATGTTGCCAATTTTTGAAGCAGTACCGTATGTCCTAAATGCAAATCAGGTGCCGTTGGATCAAAACCCGCCTTTACCGTATACGCTTTTCCGTTCTCAAAATATTCGCGTAAAAGCTTATCTATTCTCTCATCATCTATCGTCTCTGCATTACCGCGGTAGATCTCACGTTTTGCCTCTTCAACACTACTCAAACATTTACTCCTTAACCATTTTTATAACTTTTATTTTCTTTTCTAACTGTGTTTGCAGCCGTCCTAAATTTTCCTCTTTACTTTGCACAAGAAGAGTACAGTACTGTGTTGTCTCAGACTGTTCGTTACCCAGTTCAATAGTGACGATATTTATATCTAATTTTGATAAATAAAGCAAAAATTGAGCCAACGCACCTTTTTGACTCTGAATGAGTACCGTCATTCTATATTTAAAATAGTCTCTCTTGATCCAGCTTACATAAACCATCGCTTCATGTGAAGCTAGTCTCTGCGCAGCATTTTGACACATCTTATGATGTACCTTTGCATTTGCACCCTCTTTAAAAGCGACAATATCATCACCGATTTTTGGATGACAACAGTACTCAAATTGACAACTGTTTATTACGCTGTTAGAGTACACTTCTAAGGTATCAAATCTATAACGTTTGAGTTTAAATTTATGCCTATTTAAAAATCCCCAAAATCGCTGGTTTTTTCTTAACTCTTTTATATATCTGTTAATAACATCTTTTAAAACATGATAATCTTCAGCTATACGATCCAACGTGTGTAGTAAATTGATCGATTCCAATCGTCTTCTAATGCGAGGTCTATTAAGTTCTAAGATTGTCTGTAAGATACTCATACTCACAACTCTGTCAATCTCACGAATACGCTGATTACACATTGCTCTAATTTGAGTTTTTGCTTTTGAAGTTTTCACTAACGATTGCCAACTACACCTTGGCGGTACATTTTTTTCAGTTACGACTTTAACCATATCACCGTTTTTTAGCTCTCTTAAAAGCGAAGAGTGCTCTTTATTCACTATAGCAGAAGCTGCACTCTCACCCACTTCTGAGTGAACGGCATAAGCAAAGTCTAAAACAACTGAACCTCGAGGCAGAGTAAACCTTTGCGCTTTTGGAGAGTAGACGACTATCTCGTCACTATAGAGGTCATTCTTTAGTGACTCCATATAGTGCTGTTCCGTCTCATCAAGAACCAAAAGCTGATTGATCCAGTTAAGATCTATCTCCTCATTTTTATTTTTAAGCTGTGTAACTATACCGTAATCAGCAGTATCATTCATTGAGTATGTTCTAATTTGAACTTCAAAGATTTTTTCTTCGTTAAAAACGGTAGTATGCAGCGTCTGATAGCCGTTCTCTTTCGTATTTGCTATATAGTCTTTAAATCGTGAAGCGATTGGCTTGAAATTTAGGTGCACTAAGCCCAAAGCTTGATAACACAAAACTGGATCTTTTACGATTATGCGTATAGCTAAAAGGTCAAGTATCTCATCGATCTCAACACCCTTTCTTTGCATTTTAAGGTATATTGAATAGTCATGTTTAATACGCCCATGTACCTCAAAACTACCCTTTTCAAAACCGCCATCAACCATTATCTCCGTAATTTTATTTTTAAAATTGTGTAGTAGTGATCTAAACTGCTCTTGATTCTCTTCTTTAAAAGTTTTTATCTCTTGATATTGCCCTTTATAAAGATATTTAAAACTCAAATCCTCAAGTTGATTTTTCAACATCGAGATACCAAGTCTGTGAGCCACGGGAGCATACACAACAAGAGTCTCTTCGGCTATTCGTTTTTGCTTCTTTTCATCAAGAGCATCTAAAGTCATCATATTGTGCAGTCTGTCACACAGTTTTACGACAAAAACACGCACATCTTCCGTGGAGGTTAAAAGCATTTTTCTAAAGGTGAGTGCTGATTTTAAAAGTTTTTCATCTGAATCAGAGGGGATAAGCTCTTTATCTCTAAGAGTGATAATTTTTGTCAACCCCTCAACCAGCAAAGCTACATCTTTTCCAAAACGCTTTTCAACATACTCAACGCTGTAATCGGTATCTTCAACTACATCATGCAGGAGTGCTGCCATGATCATAGCGGAATCATTACCAAAAGATGCAACAATCGCCGCAACTAGAATGGGATGGATAACGTAGGGTTCACCGCTTTTACGTTTTTGGTGCGAATGGGCTTCTTGTGTAAAGGCAAGTGCATCTTCTATCGTCTGTGTGGTAGTAACCTGTGAGTAGAAAAACTCTATTGCTGCATCGAGAGTGTTGATATTTTTAACTTCTTGCAGCAAAGAATTCATTTTTACACCTAACTTTAAAGTATTAAATGCGTCAAATGTCTAAAAATAACGCCACGGTTTTACTTTTTAAAAAAGTAAAATCTCTACTTCTCTTGAAGACCTTTAATAGTAACATGTCCGTTCGCTAACTCCATTAAAGCTAAATCGGCATATTTATACTTTTTAAAATCTACCTCTAACTCACTGGTTGCACCCTGTGCAAGTTCATCGGCTCTACGAGCTACAGCAATAGCTAAAAGGTATCTGTCACCCTTAGCCGCAGCTAAAGCTTTTGCAGTTAATTGTTCTAACCTCATATAATATTCCTTATTTTACGATTGAACAGCGACTCATATCGCCGTTTATAATTTTTAACAAATTGCCAGATTCAAACATATTACAGACAATAATAGGCAATTTATTATCTTTTGCTAAAGCAATAGATGTATCATCCATAACTTTAATGTGATCTTTTAAAGCTTGGTCATAGCTGATAACGTCAAGCTTTTTTGCATCCGAAAACTTTGCAGGATCTTTATCATATACACCGTCAACTTTCGTAGCTTTGATAATCATATCTGCACCGATTTCAGTTGCTCTGAGCGTTGCAGCGGTATCGGTCGTAAAGTATGGATTTCCCGTTCCTGCCGAAAAGATTACCACCCTACCCTTCTCAAGGTGTCTATCTGCACGTCTAACGATAAAAGGCTCACTTATCTGTTCCATCTTAATGGCACCTTGTACACGAACCTTAATACCTCTATGCTCTAATGCCTCTTGCATCGCCAACGCATTAATAACCGTTGCAAGCATACCCATATAATCACCCGTAGTACGACGGATAATGCCATCTTGTGCAGCGGTAACACCGCGGATTATATTACCTCCGCCGATAACCATTCCTACTTCAATACCCGCTTCATGAAGTTCGGAAATTTCAGATGCAATATACTTTAAAATATCAGTATCAATCCCATGTCCTGCATCACCTGCTAACGCCTCACCGGAGAACTTGACCAATACACGTTTTTTGCTCACATAGGCTCCTTCTAAAAATCGCGTAATTCTAGCAAATTTATACTAAATATAAGCCAATGAAAAATAGACTTTTGTAACCCTCTTATAAATTAAACAACAACGATGCTATTTCTTCCATCTCTTTTTGCTCTATAAAGCGCATCATCCGCCGCTTTATAAATCTCTTCCATATCTTCATATGGTTTAGTAACAATCTTTAATCCAAAAGAGGCTGTAACAACACCATAAGGAATATTCTCCTCATGACGTATATCCAGATCTACTAAAGCATCTTTGATTTTATTTGTGAGCATTAAAGCATCTTTTTCATGCGTGACATTCATGATTGCACCGAACTCTTCTCCTCCAAGCCTAAAAGAGACGTCACCGCTTCTTTGAAGTGTTGTATCAAAAACATTCGCGACTTGTCTAAGAACCTCATCACCTGATACATGTCCGTAGGTATCATTATATTTTTTAAAATTATCTACATCTGCCATTAAAAAGACAAAAAGCTTCTCTTCTCTTTTAATTCGTCTAAACTCTTCATCAAAAACCCTATTAAAATGGCGTCTATTATAGAGTCCAGTCAACTCATCTAAAATACTAATCTCTTCAATATGTTTTTTATCAGTGATATCTGTCGCAATCTCCATATACCCTTGTGGTTCATCCTCAACCGGCATTATCTGAGAGTGTACCCAGTATGTACTGCCGTCCTTTCTACGATTCATAAACTCACCGTTCCAGATATTATCCGAGCTAATTACACTCCATAACTCATCAATAATGTACTTAGACATATCTTCATGGCGTATAAGTGCATGCGTCTGCCCTATAAGTTCACTTCGCTCATATCCTGAAACGTCACAAAAAGCATCACTTACTTCCGTAATTACCCCATTCAAATCTGTTCTAGAGACAATTACATATTTATCAATGATCCGTTTATAAGAGGTTAACTGACTTTGAATGCGTTTCATGTCGGTTACGTCATGGATTGTTCCGATCATATAGTGTGCTTCACCGCTCTTATCGCGTTTTACACTACCCTTATGACGAAGTATTCTCTCACCTAGCGATCTATCTTTTAATCTACTAAACATATCATATTCAACATCTTGAGTAAGCGCTAAGTTAATTGCATTTTCTATCTCTTGTTTATCACCTTCATGAAGAAGTTCGATAAATGCTTCAAAGGTTTTAGGTGCGTTAAAGGAGGTTACACCCAAAAGATTATAGGCTTCATCTGACCACTCAAGTACATTTTTTTGTATATCCCAACTCCAGTTACCCATCTTCGCAATAGTTTGGGCATATTTGAGCTCCTCCATAATACTATTTATCTCTTCTGTGCGCTTATTCACTTCAGCCTCTAACTCTTCTGACTGCCTTCTTGCATCCATATGCTGATAATACTCTTCAATAGCCCTGTTTACCACTCTAATTAGTTCAGCCTTAGTATATGGTGTTTTTACATAACCGAACAATCCACTTTTACTTAAGGTATTTAGAACAATATCCGTCTCATCACTCTTTGCAAACATAATCGGTATCATTTGAGGAAAGAGTTGCAAAGTGATGTCAATGAGTTCATTGCCGTTATAGTCATCAAAATATGCATCGCACATGAATATGGCAGGGTGATACCCCTCCATGCTTAACTGCCCCATCAGGCTCAATGCCTCTTCACTATTAGAGGCAAAGTCTATTAAAAATTTATCGCCGAACTCCTCATTAAGCCATAAAGAGAGCTGCTCAATCTCAGAGTGATTATTCTTTACGCAAATAATGACATCATTTCTTTTCGTTACCATAAGGCTAATGCTAATACAAAACTACTAAAATTATTATGAAAATTAGATTTATTAGTATAAAAAAGGCATAAAATTGATAATTATCATAATAAAATCAAAATTACTCTTAAACAATCCCGTTATAAAAAATATTATTTAAGTTTATTTATATTATTATACTTTTCAGCAATTAAAGAAGGAAATCTATATGGACGATAAAAAACGCTATAGACTTGTAACAAGAAGTGATATGGACGGTCTAGTGTGTGCAGTTTTATTAAAAGAGCTTGATTTAGTCGATGACATAATTTTCGTGCATCCAAAAGATATGCAAGATGGAACTATCAAATTAACTTCCGATGACATTACAACCAATCTTCCATACAATAGTGTTGTGCATATGTGTTTTGATCACCACGCTAGTGAAGCGTTGCGCAATGATAAACATGAAAATCATATAATTATTCCAGATGCCCCCTCAGCAGCAAGAGTCGTTTATGAGTATTACGGCGGTAAAGAGGTTTTTCATAATGTGAGTGACGATATGATGGAAGCAGTTGATAAAGCAGATGCCGCGCAATTTAGTAAAGAGGATATCTTAAACCCACAAGGCTGGGATCTTCTTAGCTTTTTAATGGATTCAAGAACCGGACTGGGACGTTTTAGAGATTTTAGAGTATCTAACTACACGCTTATGATGGATCTTATTGATTACTGTAAAGATCATAATATCGATGATATCATGAAACTTCCTGATGTAAAAGAGCGTGTCGATCTCTATAAGAGCTATGAGCAAAAAGCGATAGATCAAATCAAAGAGAACTCAACTGTTTATGATAATCTTGTTGTGCTTGACTTAAGAGACGTAGAAACAATCTATCCGACAAACAGATTTACTATTTATGCACTCTATGAACAGTGCAATATCTCCATACACATAATTTGGGGACTTAAAAAACAAAATACCGTATTTGCGGTGGGTGGTTCAATCGTAAATCGAACTTCAAAAACAAATGTGGGTGAATTGATGCTAAGCTACGGCGGAGGCGGACATGAAGCTGCGGGAACTTGCCAAATAAATAACGATAAAGCAGAAGATACGCTTAAAGAGTTAATAGCAAAAATCAATGCGAACGGATAATATATAGCCCCTTTTTAGGGCTATAGTAACTTCACTAAAGATTCTCTAAAATAGTACTTACCAACTGAATTCGTTCATTAAATGTTGACTTTTTTGCACGCTCTTTTGTAGTGTGATCACCATCACCATAGGGGCCAAATCCATCTATTGTAGTTACATTGTGGCTTGATGTAATATTTGCATCACTAACACCCCCTCTAGCTTCGGTTTTTAGCTTATATCCAACTATGTTTTCAATCTTTTCAATAAGATCACTTTGTTTTGCACTACTTTGCATTACATCTCTTTGAATACCACCGCTTAATTTTGATTTTGTACCTTTGACGTATTCAGTATTAACTATTGTATCTATCTCGCTTAGAACTCTTTCTCTCTCCTCTTCACTTGAGTATCTTATCTCAAAAGTTAGTAGTGCTTTGGGACTGATCGTATTTGCTCCAATACCTCCCTCAATTTTGCCTACATTTACGGTGGTACCAAGTTCAAGATTTGTTAGATCTGTTAGTTTTTGCAATTTATAAGAAGCTTCAAGATTTGCATTTATACCTTTATTATAATGATTTCCCGCATGTGAAGCCAAACCCTCTATATCTATAAAAAAGGTCCCCACACCTTTTCTAGCAACCACAACTTCATCATCTTTACCTGCTGCTTCAAAAACAAAACAGTAATCATAATCTTCGCTCAAAGCTGCTGTAAGATATTTACTATCGTCACTGCCGCTCTCTTCATCACTCACAAGCAGCATATCTATATTTTCAATTTTTGACCTTTTTTTATAGATTTCTCTTAACGCCGATATTGCAATGAGATTACCTCCTTTCATATCACAAACACCTGCTCCGTAAACCCACTCTTCATCTTCACTAAAATGTTCAAAACTATCTTTTGGAAAAACCGTGTCTATGTGTCCTAAGAGAAGTATTTTATTGCCCTGCTTTTTTTCGCTTACAAAATGCAAATGATCACCGATATGTCCACGTGGATGTACTTTAGTTTTAAATCCAATCTCCTCTAACCATTGCCTATATATAGCACCGTTCGCATCAACACCTTTTTTATTTTTTGTATATGAATTTATTTCAACAACTCTTTTTAATTCCAAAAAATTGATCATTTTTTAACCTTTTACTTGATCCATAATTTTACAATATTTATGTACAATAAATAATTAATATCATAAGGATAGATAATGGGTAAAAAAATCGGAATGTGGATGTATCAAAATAGCGGTGGAACCAATATAGAAAAAAACCTTGTAAACTCATTGAAAAAAAAAGGGATTGAAACAATAACCGGATTGAACCTTAGAAAATCAATTGCAAAAAATAAACATATTATTGTCGATGATGTCAAAGTTGATAAATTAGATCTTTTTTTTAGTTACAATGCCGGCGAACAAACGTTGTATCAAATGCATATGTATAAAGCCCTTAATCTCGTAATACCGACCATTAATAGCTATCAAGCTTTTGATTTATCAGAAGATAAGTTTCAGACATCGTTTTTACTCAGGCAACACGGTATAGCAACAGCAGACTTTGAGTTGTGTCACAGGGATGATCTGAAAAGGCTTAAGCATGTTATCAAAAAATGGGACAAAATGGTCTATAAACCGGTTGATGGATGGGGAGGCATAGGATTAACAAAAATAGAAGATGAAACTTCTTTAGACATTTTAATGCCCTTTTTAAATCAGATGGATCTGCGATGCCTTTATATCGAAAAATTTATTGATTATGACAATACGGATTATAGAGTGGATATTGTTGACGGGGAGTTTGTATCCTGTTACGGTAGAAAAGCAGGCCAAAATAGCTGGAAAACAAATATAACAAGCGGTGGAAGCGTCTTTTTAAGAGAGGCTCCCGATGAAGTGATAGAAATAGCAAAAAAAGCTACTAAAATTTTAGGCTTGGATATTGCCGGTGTTGACATCATATATGATAGAACAAAAAAAGAGTTTGTAGTCTTAGAGGTTAATGGTATCCCAGCATTTGCAACACCCGAACAAGAGGAGTTGGGTCTTAACTTTAATGACAAAAAGATAGAGTTAATCGTTAATCTAATTGATAGAAAAATAAAAGAGCATAGGAGTCGTAACAATGGTAAAAACTAGAAAAAAGAGTAAATTACCTAAACTTGGTTTGATCTATCTAGATTATGTATTGAGATTTTTTGACAAATCTAACTTTAAAGGTTGGCCTGACTATATTGAAACGGTTATCTACCATTGGGGAAAAGATAAAAGTAGATTTATTGATGAGGTAAAAAGAAAGAAAATCGAGGTTCTAATCGGGAATATTCCCGCAACTGCTTACGAAACATTTAGAGAGATAGCTAAAGAGCTACCAAATGTCGAATTTGTTCCTAGTCTTGATTCTCAGTTTTGTAATAAATCAAAAGAGAACGTAACAAGGTTTTCAAGAAAATATCAACTGCCGATTCCTAAAACTGACATTCTGTACTCAAGAAAAAAGATTGAAAAATTTTTTGACAAAACGAGCTATCCTAGGATCATTAAAAAAAGTTATGGACCTTCAAACTACGGAGGATACTTTGTACATAAAGTAGATAATTCAGATGATGCTCGAAATCTTCTAAAAACAAAAAAATACTATCCGCTATACACTCAAGAATTTATTAAAATGAAGGCTGACATCAGAGTTATGCTCATCGGTCATAAACCGGTTTGTGCCTTTTGGAGAAGACCGCCAAAGGGTGAGTGGCTAACAAATACTAGCCAAGGCGGCAGCATGGATTATCAAGATGTTCCCAAAGAGGTATTGGATTTAGCCGTAAGAACTAGCAAATCGGCAAATGCAGAGTATTGGGCATGTGATATAGCGGTATCCAATGACAACTCTATTTATATACTTGAAACTGCTTCGGCATTTGCAGCCTTTCCATATATCAGAGATTGGATAGGTGCATACTTGATATGGAAATTTGGTAACGGAAGGTTCAGGCAACCCAATATTCCTTTGTATAATTGGGAAGAGTTAGGTAAAATGGACAGCAGTGTTTTACGAGTACTTAGAAATATCACCTTTGGAAAATATTCTCATTCAAGCGACGGTGAATTTTATGTCGGTGAAAAAAATGTTTCCGGTGTAATTACAAAAGATGATGATTATAGAATGTTTGACACAGATTCAAAACAGAAACTAAACGAAGAGTGGCCAAGTGAAATTTTCAACTATCAAGATAATTTTGAAAAATTAAAACTCAAACAAAAAGATATTATAGAATTTAATTAATAGGAACTATTTGTATGAAAAATCAATACAAATCATACCAAGAGACTGTAGACTTCTTGGAGGATATGGTACAGTCTTTTCCCAACCTTTTTAAGCTTGAATCAATAGGTACAACATATGAAGGCAGAGAGATCATGCTCATGACCATCTCTAATGATGTAGTAAATTCAGATAATAAACCCGCTCTTTTATTTACAGGAACTATCCATGCAAGAGAGTGGATCGGAAGTGAACTGGCTTCTGGTTTCATAGAGTATGTTGCAAAAATGCATGAGTTTGATCCAAAACTTGAAAATGTACTCAACCGATCTGCAATATATATGGTTCCTATTTTAAATCCTGATGGATTTGAGTACAGCCGAAAACACTTTAGTTTTTGGAGAAAGAATAGAAGAATTAATAAAGACGGTTCAATCGGTGTTGATTTAAATAGAAATTTTTCTATCGGTTTTAAAAAAAACAGTGATATGAAATCAAATATTTACGGCGGTGAAGAGCCATTTAGCGAAGCTGAAACAAGAGCAATAAAAGAGTTTGTCGACAAGCATGAAAATATCACGATTGCACTAGATTACCACTCCCAAGGCAATGTCTTCTTCCCCGCACATAAATTCAAACATGAAGCAGAAATTGACGGTACAGATCTCAATGTATTATGCGCAAATATGAGCAGAGAAATAAACCGAGTAACAGGTAGAAATTACGGTATTCATAGAGGTAAACCGCCAGCTAATTTAATCAGTGGGAGTGGAAGAGAGTATTACTATAGTAAGGGAATTTTAGCAACTGTCGTTGAAGTCGGGACAAAAAATATTCCTGATTATATGAAAAGTATGACGGGTTTTGTCAATGAACATATTCCTGCACTTCTAAAGGCTTTTGAAGAGGTAGTCAATTATTCTTATCTGGCTCCAAAAAGAGTGGATGACTTTGTTTCTAGTAGTGTAAGCGAAAACAGTATATCACTTGCATGGAAATATGAGCTAAGAGAAGATATCTATTTTGAAATATATAGAAGTACAAAAGATAAAGATTCCATGGGACCACACAATGTTGTCGGAGTAACAAAAGCACAAGAGTTTATAGATGTGGAGCTAGATAGTAGTACAAACTATTTTTACACCATTAGAGCAGTCAATATGAAAACAAAATATCGCTCACCTTTTACTCCTTTAGTAAAAATAAGAACAAATTTAGATAGAGATGAATTTTATAAGATTATCTTTGCTTCGAAAAATTCAACAGGTTATGTAGCTGAGTATACTAAAGAGAATAACCGAAGTCATTTTGGAAACAATTCACTCTTTGTCGGTGTCAGTGAAAGTCGAGGCATAAGCAATGGAGTTATATCCTTTGATCTCAATTCTGTACCTGTCAATGCAAAAATAAAGTCTGCGAGTGTGTATGTCTATCCTATAAATAGAGTAAATGCAAAAATTGAAAAATATGGTGAGTGGAATTTATCACTTTTAGATTCAACCTCCTTTAATGACGTTACCGATTTTGATCAAATAGAAAATGCAACATGTATTCATACGGTAGGTAACGCAATTGAATCCAAATCACTAACTCAAGGCATATGGAATAGTTGGAAACTTTCAAGTTTTGAATGCAATCTTTTAGAAAAAGAGATTGAAAAAAGAAATGTAGTCTTTAGAATGGATGGACCGAAATCTTTACCTAACGGTGAGGATTCACAAATAATGCAGTTTGATATAGGATATGGAAATTTTGGCGGTGGGATACACTATAGACCTATGCTTGATATCAAATATACACTTCCAAGTACCAAAGTAACTGTTTTATCTGAAAAGGTAAAAACAATATCGCAAGATACTATTACTGACGATTATTTAGGAAGCGGATTTGATTCTAATGCTGAAAAAGTTTACGGATATATTGAATTTGATTTATCAAATTTACCAAATCCCGAAACTACCGTTATTACAAAAGCTTTTATAAAAATGAATAACTTGAACAGTTATAAAAAATCAAAAGATATACGATACTATCTTGAACTTGTAGATCTGAATTGTACTAACGAATACAATGAGATCAAGAATAGAGAAAAAATTGAGTATATCGGTTATGAGATCAGTGAAAGTGATTTGACAACCAAAGATAGTCACTATTTCCTCTTCGATACTCTCTCAAAACTAACCCTAGAAAGTAATCATGAAGAGAATAAAACTCTGCAGATTTTGATAAGAGCCACATCGCCGACTGTAGTTGCGAAAGATAGAATTATTAAATGGGATGAAAAACCTAAATTAGTAGTTGAGTATATTGATAAGAGAAAAGTTCCGCTTGAGCCAGTTCAAGATTTAAAAATAACTATAGAAAACAGTATGATAAAACTTGCTTGGAATAATCCAAAACATGAAGATTTCAAAGGTTGTTACGTCGTGAGAAACTCATTTCATCCTCCAAGACATTTTAATGACGGTGTAAAACTCTATGGGGGTGCGGATAACTATACCTACGATAATTTTGGCTCACTTGATAGAGAAAAATATTATTCGGTTTTTACCTATGATGACGTACCTAACTTTAGTACTGCTTGTGTTGCAAAGTTTACACCATGATAGTGCAAGGGCTATAACTCTCTACGAAATACCGTTCAGAGTTTTGTGTTAGCAAGCGATAGATTGTAAAATTGTAACATAATCCATCAATCGCATTGATTTTATTCGTTCTAAGTCCTAATAATTTAAAATATTGAGTGTAAGCTTTATCTATTAAACTACTTCGTTCAAAAGCTTTTGCGCGTTACTTGTAGTTAAACCTGATTTTGAGCAGGCAATAGTAAATGACTCTTTATTTTTCAAAAGCCTTTTCAATACATTTAGTCTAAATGTTTGAGATATATTGATTGTGTTTATTGACAAATTTTTCCTTGTGTTATTATTTGTAATTGGTTGCGGGAGATGGATTTGAACCAACGACCTTTGGGTTATGAGCCCAACGAGCTACCGAACTGCTCTATCCCGCGATATTTATCAGCATCTCTTAACTCTAGAGTTAAAGAGTACCCTCAAATGAAAGTAATATAAGTCTTGATACTCTAAGAATAGGGCAGAATTTTCTGCCCATTTATCTATCTATGCAAGTCTAACGTTCTCCGCCTGTGGACCTTTCTCTCCCTGTCCGATTTCAAAGATTACTTTTTGCCCATCACTTAGAGAAACACGGTGATGACCATTGCTTTGAATTTGACGATAGTGTACAAATATATCTTTACCACCGCTTTCTTGTTCGATAAAACCGAAACCTTTTTCATCATTGAACCATTTAACGGTTCCATTTACTTGAGTTGCCATTGCAATTCCTTTGGTTAGTTATTACATATCATTACTAATATGTTCAAATATAATAGTGAGTGTTCTATTGGGAGGTTAATACTGTAAACTGTGAGTAAGCAATAAAAATCTTGCCGTTAGATGAAACTCTAAATCATCATTCGATTGGGCAATTGTAACTGAATTAATATATAATAGCAAGCTTATGCTTAGAAAAACTTTCAACTATAAAATAAGATTAATAGCTAACCTTACGCACAAATAGCATAATAGATAGTGTTACGGTACGCTCCTAGAACAAAAAAATTCTCCTAGATAACGGTCTCCCATTTTATCTAAGTCATTTTTATAGTAATCCGTACTATTCTCATCCATTACGTTTGCATGACCACAGACTTTTTTCCGTATAATTGCTTCATTTCTCCCAATTAGTTCATCGACATTTGATTGTTCGACCATGTGTGTTAGCCCCTGAAGCCCATCTTTTGGTATCGGTAAATCGCAGTAATAATCTTTTTCGGTGTTAGTACCCCAATATGCAAAGCCGATAGATAGATAAAATTCGAGCGATTGGGGTACACAAGTACTTCGAAATCTTCGGACATGTTTTGCCGCTGCTTGTTTGAATATCTCACTAAGAAGTTCTTTTGCGTAACCATGCCTACGCCATTGCTTTGGAGTGAAAAGGTTATGAATAGTGAGATATTGGCCATAGCGGTCAATTTTGTAGAATATATAACAGAGGTGATTAGAATGCAAATCTGTAAGAACTACACAGCCATGCTGTATCCAGCTAAAGTGTCTATCCCACCAACGTAGAGACATTTCGGCAAATCCTAGACTTTTGGGATCAGTAATTGTTGCTATGGATTGTAGGTAGGCATCTCTATCAAGATGAATCAGTTTATAATCGGACATACTTTTTCCTTTTGCGTGCACAATGGACACAAAAAAGGTTAGCATAACCCCTAAGATGAATACAGAGTGTAAGATGCATTCACTATAACACAGTTTCATATATATATTGAGCTTATAGTGTTTAAATAAGCATCATGTACTTTAAAGAGATAAGGAGTTAAGAAGCTTGGATATGATGCAGTAGCAAAAATATGTATACTCCATAATTATGCTACAATTTCATACTTTCAGTGTACATCGGTCTGCAACTGTTTCCGTTTCTGTTATCCTTCGATTGCTTTCCGCTCTCTTTTGATTACCTTAACTATTTTATTTATTTAGCCTAGATCGTAGCTAGTCCTTGAACTATCAGTAGGCTCAATCAAAAAGAAGAAATATGTCATTTATCACATTAGGCTTATCAGAGCCAATTTTAAGAACTATTGCCCAAAATGGTTATAGTGAACAAACCCCCATTCAAAAGCAGGAAACTCCTGCCATACATAATCACATCAACCCTCAAAGTCAAAAGTCAAAAGGCTCAAGGCAAACCATAAAATTATCCAATACAACACACATGTCTTCTCATTTTGAGAAAATGCAAATGAGGATATGCTAATGGGACGCAGTACACAAACATTTGAAAAAAGACGCAGGGAAATGGAAAAAAAACAGAAGAAGGAAGCAAAGCGACTCAAAAAAGAAGCAAAAAAAAATGGAGACTATGTTCCTCTACCAGAAATTTATCTCTCTGAAGAAGAATTATCTTTAACTAAAGAGCAATTAAATAATATCACAGAACATCCTCTTCAATGATTTTAATGATGTAGAAAAACTTTGGATTTTTATTTAACATATAATGTGCAAGCACTCCATCTTTGCCATCAATTTTGGCACCCTCTTTAACAAGTTCAAGTGCCTCGTCTAAATTAACCTGTTGAGTCATAGGTCATTCCTTTAGAATTATTTTATTCTATCGGTCTGACGCAAAATTTTAATGCTCCTCTCTGCGAAGGCGTAAATCTTTTACCCCCTCATATACCTCTTTCATGAACCAATCACCAGGATCATCTTTTTCGGTTCTATAACCATTGTCAATTTCCTTGAAAAGTTCGCTCTCTTCAAACTCTGTATACTCATGGTGTCCTATGAGATACTCAATAGTTTTATACCTCTTTTTCAGATATCTTACAAGTTTTCTATTTGAATTAATTTGAGCTTTTGTTAGATCAGCTCTTCCTGAAGCAACATTTTCTATACCAATCGCACAATGGTTTAATCCTATGACATGGCGCGCCATCGTCGTCTCATCCATAAGCCTAAAAATCCTACCCTCTTTATCAATCAAAAAATGTGCCGAAACATTAAGTAGACCTGCTTTAGATATATCTGTTCTATCGCTAAAAAGATGTACCTGTTCAAAACGTTTAAACGATTTTTCAAATGAATCTATAGCCGTCCAGTGTAAAACAATCATCTGAGGAACGATTTTAATATCATCTTTTTCAATTTTATAGTGATCTTTGAAATACTCTTTTGTCAATTTTACTCTCTCATCATTAAATATGATAGGTTTCTCAATAATCTCTATCTGCTCATGTTTTGCACTACAGCCGCTTATAAATAGAATTACAAAAAAAGGAATTAGCTTTAATATTTTCATTGTCCAAACTTATTCTTCCACCACTCATCAACAGGTAAATGGCGTGTTATTTCGCTCTCACTAAAATCAAACTCATACTCATTACAATAGTTTAGTATCGTCTCATACGCATCATTAATGATATAACTCATTTTGGTAGCATTCTCTTTTTCATCTTCACTAACCGTATCTGGATGCCATCGTTTCATCAACCTATAATATTTCTCTTTAATCTCTTTTAGAGTTGCGCGTTCAGTTAAGCCAAGTGTAGATTTTGCTTTAAGCAGTTTTTCTGTGTAGGTCATAATCGCCATTATAACACGGCGATTTGAATTTTAATCTCTCTGATTTCTCATATAGGTAGGGATATCCAAATAATCTTCGCTCACGTCCCCGCCAACAATTTTTAGAAGCGGTTTTTGCACTCTTGCATCGTGTTCACCTTTGCTCTCATATGCTTGATTATTTGTTGAAGCACTTTGCAACTCTCTTTCAAAACCTGTTGCAACGATTGTTATGCGTACACTATTGATATCCATTAACTCATCAGTAGTCGTACCAAAAATAACATCTGCATCTTCATCTGCTGAGTCGTATGCAATTTCCATCGCTTCATTAATCGCAGTGAGTGGATATGCAGGATTGATATGAAAATGTACAAGTACACCCATTGCTCCATCAATCGTTACATTATCTAAAAGTGGAGAATCAATCGCTTTTTTCACAGCATCAAATGCCGAACGATCACCTTGCGCTTCACCCACACCCATAAGTGCAAGCCCTCTATGACTCATGACTGTTTGTAGATCCGCAAAGTCGACGTTGATGTCATCTTCACCGCTAGAAAGAATAATACCGCTCGTTCCGCTAACAGCGCGAGAGAGAACTTCATCAACCATTTTAAAGCTGTCTTTGATACCTAGGTTCTTATCTACTAAAGCTAAAAGTTTTTCGTTAGGGATAACAACGATAGAATCACTCTCTTTTTTTAGTTCAGTCAGACCTGTTTCAGCTAGTTTAGTACGCTTACGACCCTCCATTTTAAAGGGTTTTGTAACAACCGCAATAGTGAGTGCACCCACTTCACGAGCAGCCTGGGAAACAACAGGTGCCGCGCCCGTTCCCGTTCCTCCACCTAGACCGGTTGCAACAAAGACGATATCCGCTCCATTTAAAACTTCTTTTATCTCTTCATAACTCTCTAGTGCAGACTCACGTCCAATCTCAGGCTTCATACCTGCACCAAGACCTTTTGTTAATTTCGCACCAAGCTGTACTTTTACATCAGCCAAAGATTTTTCAAGAACCTGTGCATCTGTATTTGCAACGATAAGATCAATGCCAGAGGTGCTAGCTTTGGCCATATGATTAATCATATTTCCGCCGCCGCCACCGACACCGATAACTTTTATACGTGCTCCGTTTGAAATAATCTCTTGTATCTCTTCAATCGACTTATCTTCTATCACTGTCTCTTCAATACTAAAAGCTTGCTGTGTCATCTTTATCCCCTTACTTAAAATGCGTTAGTTATTGCGTGTATTATGCGGTTAAAAAATCCGCTCTCATTTTTTGACTTCTCTTCTAAGCTCACAAAATCGGCACTTTCTTGCTTTTCTTGAACACTTTCATCACTGTGTTCATAATGCGGTGCAATGTCTGCTAAAGTAATACTATTGCCCTCTTTTTCATTCATATGTCGTAATCTTTTATTAGAGTCTACCTCATAAACCGTATAGTGCCCTGCACCGTACAGAACAAGACCAATGGCCGTAGCATATGAAGGATCCCTCAAGGTATCAAATAGACCGTCCATTTCACGAGGTTTTGCAAGTCTTACCGGAATATTGTCAAAAATTGCCACGGCAAGATCGCGTATACCCTCAATCTTTGTAAAACCACCCGTCAATACAAGTCCGGCTCCGATCTGATCTTTTAGATGACTCTTATCAAGAGATTGAGCGAGTATCATTAGTGTCTCTTCAACACGCGCGTAGATAACATTGTAAACAATCTCCAAAGAGACCTCATTCGTCGAATTTTCATCGCCTATTACAGGCAGTTCTATCAAGTCATTTGATGAGTTTACTAAAGTGCCGTGATTTATTTTTACCTTTTCTGCTTCAAAAAGGGGAGTGTGCAGTGCCATAGAGAGATCATTGGTTATATGGTTTGAACCTACACCTAAGAAATCATTATAGTGAATTGAGTTTCCTGAGTGTATAACAAAATTTGAACTGCTTCCGCCTAAATCGATTACGGCAACACCTAACTCTTTTTCATCATCATTTAGTACTGCTATAGAAGATGCATAACCGCTTAACACAATATTTTCTATATCGACACCGGCTGCTTTAACTGCTTTTCTCAAATTATTAAGACTAGACTTTTGAGATGTAACTATATGAGTTTCAACCTCTAATCTTCCACCGTTCATCCCTAAAGGATCTTCTATAAAGTCTTGATCATCAACTTTAAAATTGTATGGAAGCACGTGAAGAACATCGTACTCGGTAGGTACGCTTGCATTATAGAGTGCTCCTTGCATAGCGCGGTTTATCTCTTTTATACCAATCTCTTTGTTTGGGATATTTACGATGCCGCTGCTGTTCAAACTCTTCGTATAGGCACCAGAAATCGATACGACCGCCTTATTACAACTTGTTCCTGCAACTCTTGCAGCATCGTTAAGAGCCGTTTTTATAGACTTTGAGGCTTGATCTATATTGGTAATCGCCCCTTTTTTAAGACCCTGTGCTTTCGTTATACCGGTTCCGACGATCTGGATATTATCCTTATCGTGAACCTCTGCAATAACTGCACAAATCTTAGTCGAACCAATATCAATGGCTAAAACGGTTTTGCTCAACTACAATCCTTTTATGCTGCACAAAAACTTCATGTAAAAAAGATTTACATGAGCAGTTTAATAAATTTCTACCGGATACCTAACCTCTAAAAGTTTAAATAGCCCACTGTTAAACAGAGTTTCTTTCAGCCGTTTTGCGTTTTGCCCAACCAACATCTCTGTCTCTTCGTTTTGTCCCATATCAAGCAACTTTTGTTCCAAAATATAATATAAAACAATTTTGTCACCCACTTCTACATAACCTCGCCTAGTTTGTTGCATAAAGAGATTATTTAAAAACTCAGAAGCCTCTGCACTGCTTAATCCCTCTATATCACCGCTTTTGTCACGAGTCACAAAACTGCTAACTTTTCCCTTAAAGTTATTCAACTGATTTTGCGCCTCTTTCTTAAGCGCATCTTTTTTTGCTTGCACCGCATAATGCGCTTGGAATTCTGGCTTAGCCTCATCATATGTCATAACTCTTGGTGCAACGATATTTTTTAGCTTTACGGTAACATAACGATCATTTGAAAGTTTTGGCTTTAAGATATCTCCATTTTTCAAGCCATCAAGCTCGTCCATTATCTCAGCAGCTAATTGCATATTTATTCTCTCAAGCGTATGTTCTTCAGGAAGTCTTTCTAATTTACCCTTTTTAAAATCTATATACTCCAGTAATGCTGCTTTTTTACTCTTTTTTGCTTTTAAATCTTTCAAAGCATCTGCTTTAGCATCTTCAAATGACAAAAGTGAACCGTCATCCGCACGGTACTCTTGCTGCTCTTTTTCATAAAAACTTTTTAATTCATCGTCGCTGATATCGTTATCTTTTAATTCATGCCACAGGAGTGCTACTTCATAAAGTTTTTGTGTCATATATTCACTCTTGTGAGCTTCGTAAAACTTTTTCAGATCATCTTCACCGGATGTGACACTCATATCTGCACTTTTTAGAACTTTATACTCTATTTTGTCCGCTACAAAAAATGCGCTTTTTAAAGTACTCTTTTCAAGTTCAGAAACTTCAGGAGAAAGAAGTGCAAATAACTTCTTAATTAACATATCTTTACGAAGACTCTCTTCATACTCGACGGTTGACAACCTCGCACCTTTGAGTGCATTTACATAGGTATCTTTGTCAAACTTTCCATCTTTAAAAAATGCCGCACTCTGATAAATATTATTAAGAACTTCATCATCAGTTATCGCTAAATCCAAATCTTGTGCAAAATTGATCAGCATACTTTGCTGTATGACCTGCTTCATTGCTTGCTGTTCCAATCCGAGCTGCTTTGCCATTTTCTGGTCAAATTGACCCTGAAAATATTGGTTATATTGGGAATATAGAGCTGAGTAGCTACTTTGAAGCTCTTTCATACTGATATCAACATCTCCCACTTTCGCCACAGAGGAGGCCTTTGCACCATAATCGTAGGATCCCCATCCAACAAACCCGGCACCAATGAAGGCAATAGTACTCACCCAAATAGTGATAATAAGATATTTTCGTTTACGTTGCATCCAACTGATCATATAGCAGCCTTATCAAAAAAATGGCTGTATTTTACGCAAATAACCATTAATTCTTGCTAATTCTCACTAAACTTAAAAGTGAACCAAAAATTTTCTATAGTTTTTTATTAATAATAAATAATTACCTACTAAAATATAAAATTAGACTCATATATTACCGCCAATAAATGGAAAAGTCATAAGAGGTATTAATGGGTATAGTTCCAAGAGATAATGAAAAATTTTTTGATAAAAAACACATCCTTGTTTCCAAAACAGATACAAAGGGTCTCATACGCTACGCCAATAGAGAGTTTCTTAAAATTGTAGATTTTCCAGAAAGTGAAATGATAGGAAAACCACATAATATCATTAGACACCCCGATATGCCAAAAGTAGTTTTTAAAATACTCTGGGAAAACTTACAAAAAGAGAAAGAGGTTCATGCATATGTAAAGAACCTCTCCTCTGATGGATCGTACTATTGGGTATTTGCCAATGTCACCCCCTCTTACGATGTAAAAAGAGATGTTATCGGTTACCACTCTGCTAGACGCTATCCCTCATCTGAAGCACTTGAGGTTATAAAACCTCTATATAAAAAGCTGATAGAGCTTGAAAAGAGTAGTAGTCCAAAAGTGAGCGAAGAGTATCTAAATAACTTACTAAAAGAGAAAGGAATGGAGTATGATGAGTTTATCCTCTCAATCTAGTATACGTTATGCCAATATAGCCCATATTATTGTAGCAGTCTCTGCGTTTATCTCAACTATTCTGATTACTGGACTACAGCCATTTTTAATGATCTTTAATATGCTTAACATTGCACTGGCGGTTTTCATTTTCAAACATCTTGATATCATTAGCAATTCAATCAAAGAATCGGCAAAAATTCTTAGAAGCGCATCAGAAGGAGACTTAGAGGATAGAGAGCTCTTTATCAAAGGCGGTGGAGACCTAGAAGAGTTATCACATAATCTCAATGATCTTTTAGATCAAACAGAATCTTTTATGCGTGAAATCAATATCTCCATCGAACATGCTAGTAAACAAAAATTCTATAGACGCGTTAACCCTGTCGGTCTTAATCCTGCATTTTCAGAAACCGGGAAACTCATCAATAAAAGTATCGATGCGATGGAGCATGAGTATGAGACAAAAAGACATGAGACCTTTCTTTATGATTTAGGAAATATTGGCAAAGGGCATATTGCCAATTTTGAAATCATTCAAGAGCAGATTTTGGAAAACAACTCTCTCTCAGACAAGTTGGCACATGAAGCAAAAGAGACCAATCTCTTAGCAAAAGAGAATATTAATGTAATCACTCAAATGAATGAGAACTTTTCTACACTTGAAACAATTGTAAATGAAAATGACATGGCCGTTGCTTCACTAACACAAAGAACTGATGAAATTCATGTTGTTTTAGCTCTTATCAAAGATATTGCCGATCAAACAAATCTGTTAGCACTTAATGCTGCTATAGAAGCTGCTCGTGCGGGGGAACACGGACGTGGATTTGCCGTAGTTGCCGATGAAGTAAGAAAACTGGCAGAACGTACTCAAAAAGCAACAAGTGAAATTTCAATTTCAATCAATACTCTTAAACAAGAGAGTGTAGGACTTCATGAAAACTCTTTGAAGTTAAGTGAAATTACTCAAACCTCAATGCATAGTGTTACCGAACTCTATAACTCATTTCAAAAATTTTCGGAAACTTCTAGTTCTGTACTTAATTCAAGCGTATCCATGGGTAATAGAAACTTTGTCGTATTATCAAAAATGGATCATATTCTTTATAAAATGGACATACTTGAAGCCATCAATAAGAATGAAGTGAGAGCCTATATAGATCATACGGAGTGTAGATTAGGTAAATGGTATCAGGAGAATGTAACAAAAGAGTTTGGAAAACTTCAATCATTTAAAGATTTAGAAAAACCTCACGCACTAGTGCACGAGAGAGTTATAGAATCTGCAAGACTTCTTCATGAAGGTAACGTCAAAAACAGTTACGAAGAGATTAAATCTAATTTTGAACAGATGGAAGAAGCATCTGATTCTATTATGAGCTATCTTGACAAAATGCTCCTTGAGTATGAACAGAATAATCTCAACAGTTAACTAAAAGTTGCATTGGTAAAATCATCAACTACCAATGCATAACTTACAATACTTTACTCTTCAAAAACCCTTCCAAGCTCTATTTTGAAACCTTTTTGCTTCATAACGATCACTTCAATTTCATCACCGATACTTAAAGCATCTTCAACTCTATTAACACGACCTTTTGCAACTTTAGATATATGCAGTAGTCCGTCACTTCCGTCAGGTAGTTCTATAAAGGCACCGAAATCAACTATTCTCTTTACTATACCTTTCATCTGATCGCCCTCTTTATAGTTCACACGATGGGGAGTTTTTTCCTTTGATGCAATACCGATGATATGTTCTCTTGCTTCATCAACCTTAGTTTTACTCTTACCGCTAACCTTTACACTTCCCTTATCTCTATCAAGATCAATTGCAACTTCAAACTTTTCTATAATCTCTTTTATCGTAGCTCCGGCTTTTCCTATGATATCAACAATTTTACTTGGATCGATTGAAAAGATCTGCGTACTTGGAAGCGCGTCTTCATTAATTTCAATCTCTTTTTCTGCATCTTTCATGATGCTTAAGATATGCATACGCGCATCTTTTGCTTGATTTAGTGCATTTTTAAGTAGTTCAAGAGAAACACCATCAAGTTTTATATCCATCTGTAAAGCTGTAATTCCATCATCAGTTCCTGCAACTTTAAAATCCATATCCCCGTCATGATCTTCTAATCCCATAATATCGGTCAGTATTGCACTTCTCTCACCGTCACTAACAAGCCCCATAGCAACTCCTGCAACAAGTGAAGTCATCGGTACGTTTGAAGCGCGCAAGGCCATTGATCCACCACACACCGTTGCCATCGACGAAGAACCGTTTGATTCTAAGATTTCAGAAACTAAACGCAGCGTACTGCCTGATACATCTGAAAGTGCCGGCTCTAGCGCACGTTTCGCAAGATTGCCGTGTCCTAATTCTCTACGCCCCGGAGGTCCTATGCGAGATGCTTCACCGACAGAAAATCCAGGAAAATTATAATGCACCATAAAGGTCTCGTTTTGCGTACCGCCATCTGTTAAGTTCTCATACATCTGCGCATCTTTACTGTTTCCAACTGTCAGCGCTACTAATGCTTGTGTTTGTCCTCTTGTAAAAAGAGCTGAACCGTGTGCACTCGGTAGTATATTAGTCTCTATATCAATTGGTCTTACTTCAGTTAGTGCACGTCCATCTGCACGCATTCCCTCATCTAAGATCATCGAACGCACAATTTCACGTTTGACTTTTTCAACCATTAAAAGAATTGATTTATAATCCCACTCGCTCATCTGAGATGCTATCTCTTTTGCTATGAGTTCAAGCTCTTGACTTCGCTCACTCTTAGCCATATAGGAAATTGCATTTTTTACATTGTCTAAATAGCTCTCTTTTACATAAGCTAAAATATCATTATCAGCCTCTTGTAGATACAGATCAACAGAAACAGGATCTCTCTTTACGCTACTAAAACGCTCTTCATACGCACTATTGGCTTCAAATAGAGAGTTTGCAACATCTTCTAGAAGTGAGACAAGTTCATCTTCACCCATAGAATTGTCATTTTGATTTGCAATAAGTGCAGCGCCCATCGAAGGGTCAATCGAAGCTTCAACCGTATCAATTGATCCAAGTGAACGCATCTCTATCATCATAAGATTCTCTTTTGAACCTGCTACAAAAAGGTCAAGTGTACTCTCATTTTGCTCACTTAGTGTCGGATTAAAGATGATCTCATCATCTACTTTTCCTACTCGAACAGCACTTACCGATGTCTCAACCGGAAGATCTGAAACAAATAGAGCAGCTGAAGCAGCATTCAATGCTAATACCTGCAGATCTGCATCTTGATCGGCACTTAGTACCATAACGGTAATTTGCACAGGATTTATAAAACCTTTAGGAAAAAGAGGACGTAAAGCACGATCGACTATACGTGAAGTGAGTGTCTCAAAATCTGAGGGTTTTGTCTCACGTTTGAAAAAACCTCCCGGAATTTTTCCGACTGCATACGTCTTTTCAATATACTGAACCGTCAGTGGTAAAAAGTCACCTACAATCTCAGTTACCTCGTTCATAACAACAGAAGCTAAAAGAACGTTATTTCCGCTTTGAAACCAAACTGAACCGTTAGACTGTTTTGCAACTTTACCGAATGTATAACTCTCACTATATCTATTGTGATTAAACTCAAATTTTTCTATGCTCATCTATTTCCTTAATATTTCAATAACTTTTCTATCTCATCATCACTTAAAGATTTTTCTTCTTGATAATACTGCTCTGTTTGCGTAAAATCTTCAAACTTATAAAGACAAAATACCTCATCCACTTGCGTACCTACAAATTCAAACAGATCAAGAGGCATGACGGGTATTGCAACTCGCACATGACGAACACCTAACGACATAACCGTTTTTAGAGCAGTTTCAATCAACAAACCACTACCGGCTCCAGAATCAACAAGCAGGACATTTTGGTTTTCTAGTTCGCAAATTTTTTCACCTTTTCTAAAACGATAAATTTGGCTTAAAATTTTCTCTTCATGCTTTCTGTGTGCCTCACCGTATATAAAATCTGTTTGAATACCAAACTGTTCAACCAATTTTTCATGAATAACGATCTCTTCAGTTTCACTCACTCTAGCGATTTCACACTCACTATTATTTGGTGCCATTATAGGCTCAGTTAGTATTATATTGACATTTAAATCTGCTTTTTGAGCAATAACGTGTGCGATATCTAAACCGTCTCTTGTCACAGCCATAATGATCCAACTCTCTTTTTTCATCTGAGAGATCGGTAAGATATCTATCAACTGATTTCCGGCATCTCTTCTAGTTGAAAAAAGCATCCTATTTGCCATTAAATATCTATCCTCTTAAATCACTGTTAGTGTAATCATATCCAAAACCTCCAAGAGGAAGAAGATGCAATTGAAAAAAGAGTGTTTTATCAAAAATAGAACCTGCACCGTTTTTTGTTAAAATCGGACGTGTCTCTTCACGATACCCTATACTATACCCCCAGCACCTTCTATTCATGCTAAATCCAAACCCCCAGTTTCTTGCCTCTCTCTCTTCATAATCATAAGTATAAAATCCGAACGTTTTATATCTATCATTAAGGCTATAGTCCAACCTCGTTCTTATATAGTTGGCTTTGTGAGAAAGATTATCTTGATAGATATGTGAAAAATCTAGCGCAATATCTTCATTATCATAAGAGAGAACCGTAGCCACTCTAGATATTTTTGCATAATCATGATTATAGAATATATCGTTAAATAGCGATAGTTTATCAACGACTCTATAGCGAAGCTCACTTTGTAAAACTTCAAGATCATTATAGGATCTATCTACATATACAACCTGCTTCAATCTATGATAGAGCAACTCACTACCGCTTTTATCATAGAAAAAATTATCTACGACAAAAGAGACCTGCTCTTCTAATCTCTCAAACGTACTAAATTCACAAGGTTCTCCTACTTTGCAGTTTGCCTGCTCATAAAGACGATTCTCTTCATCATAAAAACCGTCCGTTAAAGAAACTTCCGGTTTACTATAGGTCACATCAAGGTGAAGCGTATGTAGTAGGTTCTTATAGGGTTTGATTAAATCACTGCTTACGCTAAGCGCAAAATTATTACGAAGAAAAAGTCCGTTATTATCTACAAAATTTGTTGTATCGTCAAAACGTATAGTTGAGAGATAAAAAGTTTGAGAAAGATCGACTTGTAAAAAATCATCAAACAGTGATTTGGAATAGTGAATTGGAACCCTTACCTCTTGCTGAATACCGCCGACACCGCTTTTTCTGTAGTGATTTTTATATCTGTAATCAAATGAGTACATTAGATTAAAATCGTTAAGCACTCTACTAAAACGATGGTATTGCAAAGAGGGTAAAAGTTGCAGCGTATCACTATTACTTTGCTTACTTACATCGATAAAATATTTTGCATAAGCTCCAAAGTAATCTGCTTCTCTTTCTAAAAAGTAGTTCAATCTTGATGTTATGATCGTGCTTGTTTGTGTTTCATAGTCATCTTTAGCCTGAAGATTATAAAAATCTGCATCATCGATTAGGTGTAAATCTATGAAAAGTCCATCTTCACCGGTAACTTTCTTATCAAAAAGGTGACGTCTATCGTAAAAGAGTTCAAAACCGCTGTGAACCGAGTTTTCTAAAGAGTATTTCTCTTTATATTTTTTCTTCTCTTTAAAAGCACCAAGACCAATCCAACCCTGCGATGTCGGACTGTCCACAAAACGAAATTTTGCAAAAGAGCCGTATCCTCTGTCCGTTCTTATCTGAGGAATGAACTCTAAATCCCATGAAGCTGAAGGGGCAAAATAGATCGGCTGCTCATAAAAAATACCCTCATCGGCAGATATACCTATTCTTGGACGAAGTAGACCGCTCCTTCTTGTTCTGTCTAGTGGAAAAGAGATATAAGGAAGATAAATAAGAGAGAGATCACCGATATCTAGAGTTGCATCATAGAGTTCTATCCATCTATCTTCAAGATTGTATACACCCTCATCAAAACGCAGCATCCACTTTGGATCATCGGGAGAACAACCCGAAACCATCGATTGTTTCAATATATAGCGTTCATCTTTTGCCTCTGCATGCGTAGCTGAGATCCAAACTTTTGTATTCTTGTCCTGTAAAAAAAGACCCTCAAGCTTTTGTTCTTTTTTGCCTAAATCAACGGAGATATAGTCACCGAGCATATAGTAGCGCTCACCCTTAAGTAGACGTACGTTACCAAAAAGTTCAAGGAGTTGCTCTTTCTTATTATACGTTGCTCTTTTAGCACTCATATAACTACTTTGATAAAGAACTTCTACACCTTCACTTGCTTCAACCAAACCGTTCTTTGTAGAAATAGTTCCTGCAATAAACTCTACTGGCTCTTTTGCAAAAAGCCAAAGAGGAGATAGAAGCAGGAAAAAGAGTGTTTTACGCATCAATCACCAGTGTTCTAGCCGTCTTATCCTGCCAAGTTTGTCTATTTTTATCTAAAATTCCCCATAAAAATCCAAGATAAAAAAACATCTCGCTCACTATTCTAAAAATAGCACGATTAAGTGAGACGATCCAAGTAGGCTCAGCTGCAGTTGCGATCTCTATAACTCTTATTTTCATAATCATCTTTCCGGCCGTTGCACCGTACAGTGTTATAAAAATAGTATGATAAATGATTTTTATAGCGATAAATTCTAAAACAAAAGAGTTTATAAGAGAGATCATCTGCTGGGCATCCTGCAGAGCTGCTAAATTATCAAAAAGTATAACGACGAGAATTAGGCTTAAAATAGTATCATCAATTGCTGCGGCGATAGCACGTTTAAAAACGGAGGCTAGTTCCAGCTCTTCACGATATAAGAACTCCTCTATCTCTTCATTCAAACACTAACCTTTTAATGCCTGATATGCAATGTCACTGCGCAGTTTCTTTCCGGCAAAATGTACCTGTCCGCATAGACCGTATGCTCTGTTTCTAGCATCTTCGATCGTTTCGCCTAAACCGACACAAACTAAAACTCTGCCGCCCGTTGCAAATAGTTTATCGTCATCTTCAGATACGCCCGCATAAGAGATATGACTATTTTCTAAAATATCCTCATGAACAGTCTTATCAACAATGATTTCAGCCGCCTCAGATGAGCTATAAGGATAATTCTTACTCGCCATAACTACACCTACTGCAAACTTATCATAAAACTCGACAGTTAAGTTTTTGAGATCTTTTGTAGCCGCCTTATAAAAAAGTTCACTTGCAGGTGTTTTCATAAGAGGCATAAGGATTTCACATTCAGGATCACCGAAACGCACGTTATACTCTAACACGTAAGGCTCATTATTCACTACCATGATACCGATAAACAGTACACCCTCATAAGGAGTACCCCTCTCGTTCATACCTATCATTGTAGGTTTTATAATGCGTGTCTCAATCTTTTTATAGAGCATCTCATCTATTAAAGGTGTCGGCGCATATGCTCCCATTCCTCCCGTATTTGGACCTTCATCTCCATCACCAAGACGCTTATGATCTTGCGCGGCAGGTAGTACAATATAATCTTTCCCGTCACATACGGCAAAAACAGAGAGTTCATAGCCGTCTAAATACTCCTCAATTACGATCTTTCTTCCAGCATCACCAAACGCACTACCGCTAAGCATCTTCGATGCTTCTTCCCTTGCTTCGGTTCTGCTTTGTGCAATAATTACCCCTTTCCCTGCACAAAGACCGTCCGCTTTAACCACAATCGGTGCTTCAAGAGTATCGATAAATTTAAAGGCCACTTCTAATAGTTCCGTCTCAACGTATCGTGCAGTAGGAATCGCAAACTCATCTAAAAAGTTTTTCATATAAGCTTTAGAACCCTCTAAGCGTGCACCCTCTTTTGTTGCACCAAATATCGTCAAACCACGTTTTTTAAAAGTATCGACTATACCTTCAACCAAAGGTGCTTCAGGTCCAACAATCGTTAAATCAATTCCCTTATCTATAGCAAATGTAGCTAAAACATCAAAGTTTGAAAGGGCAATATTTTCACCCAAACTTTTTGTAGCACCGTTTCCAGGTGCAAAAAAAATCTTTTCAACCGCATCATCTCGTGAAAGTGCCAAACCAATAGAGTACTCTCGTCCACCGCTACCGACTACCAATATATTCATATATTAAACTCCAAAAAAAGAAAACCTAAAAAAAGAGGCATATCATATTAAAAGCATGCAGTTCATATTTTTAATATAGTATGCTAGCCCGAGTGGACGTTCCGTCTACAGCTTCGGTTCACAAAGCTTAAAAGATACGAGGTGAGAGCCCTATTAGGCGGCAGCTTCTCGCAGTAAAACTGCTCAAGCGAAGTCACCGACACACAAAGGTTACTACACAGTTCGTAAAACGTATCTGTTGAACCCCCATAAAAACGGGTGTCGTTCCACTCAGATATGAAAATTATACACAAAAAAAGCTTATTGTCTATTTATATTTGCACTCTAAACTTTCTATTTACATTAGAAAAATATTAGTTTATAATAGTGTGGAGTGATTTACATTTATACAAAGCAGTTTCATACATGAATAAATTAGTTACAAAATATCTCTTAATCCTCCTATCATCTCTATTTATAAGTGTTCATGCGTCAACAATGTATAGTCTAACTGGTGTAACAAAAGGTTACCCGCTTGTTGAAATATCCGGATCCATAGTTGATAAAAGCTATAAACAGAGTATTACCGATGCACTTAAAGAGAAACTCTTAGAGCTAAAAATTGATATAAGCGGTTATGATCAGAGGGCTTTAGCTATATTAATTAGTGAGTCTTTCATTGCAAACATAAAAATTATTAATTTACAACTTCTTGTTGGTGAGCAGGTACAACGCCTTGATACAGATAAAAAAACTTTTGCTGCCACATATATCGATACTGAAAAATTCCAATTTACAGACAAAGATTCTTTAGAAGAGAATATTGAAGATGCCGTTGATGAATTATTAGAGAAGTTTTCACAACAGTATCTTGATGATAATAAAGCCTTTAAAAAGATAAAAATCGATCAAAACAGTTTCGCATCCGCGTTAGGTTATGAGACCAATTATAAAAAAGCGCTTGAAAGATCAAAGAGGGAGAAAAAAAATCTGCTTTTAGTATTAGTCGCTAACTACTGTCCTTGGTGTCGTAAATTTGAGCAAAGAGTCCTTATTAAAGAGGATGTACATAAGATAATTACAAAAAATTATATACCATTAATCTTAAACAGGGAGAAAAAAGAGTTTCCAAAAGAGTTTGATAAAGCCTTCACTCCTATAGTACACTTTATCGACTACAAAAGTGAAAAAAGTTATAAAAGTATGGTCGGATATAATAATAGAGAGAGTTTTTTATACCAACTCAAGAAAGATCAAAAAAATCTAGCTAATCAAACCGATAAATAGAACAATATCGTTATCACCACTGTTATCTTTTCTCAAAGAGTTTTTCCAAACAAGGTTTTTGCAAGTTCCATCTTTGCACCTGATAACATTTTGATGATTTGCTTGGTAAAGCGCATTGTTAAGCACGCTATCAAAAGCACCTTTTGCCTCAACAAGATCAACACTCTCTATAAAAAGATCAAACCAATTTTCACCTATTACACTCTCTTTAGCATAACCGGTTAGCCATGACGCATAATCATTAAAATAGACAATGTTCGCATTTCTATCTAATTTCACGACAAAAACATCTTGTGCATCATCAAAATAGAGTATTATATTAAGATTCTCATCCACACTATATGCAATATGCTCATCGTTTAAAAAAGAGGCAATCACATTCAGATCGTGACCTTCACCACCCTCCACATCACAAAACTCATCTTTATAAAAGGTGTTATTCACCCTGTTAAAACGATAACAAAACAGCTTTAAACTTTCTAATTTATCATGAATATATCTATTTACCATTGCATCTGCCTTACACTTTTTGCATACTCTATGGCATCGCTAATTGCCGTACTCGGACTTAATTTGCTTGTAATAGTAGCATTTTTTAATGCATCTTGAGTTGTTTTTCCTAGAGCAATAGCACTATATGTCATTTTAAATGTAAATCTTTGTAAAAAACATTGGATAGTAGAAGGAGATGAGAAAATAATTATCGCATTATCTGGTAGAGTACCATTCGGTAGCTCTTTACAAAAACTTCTATAGAGTATCACTTCATCACAAACTATAAGTTCAGCGATATCGACGGATACCTCTTGAGCACGACAATAAAGAAGTTTCTCCTCTTTAGCATTTATTTTCAGATATTGGACTAACTCTTGTGCACCGCCGCTCTTTTGAGAATACGCAACTTTAGGGATAAGTTTTGCCGTTGCTTCACCTACGCAGTAGACTTTTTTATCTTGCCAATTTAGATATCCTAATGCGGCCACTGCCTCTTTTGAAGTGATTATCAGGGCATCATATTTGTCTAAATCTATCTTGGGAGTAAAGTATTCAAAATCAAGCAAAGGTAGGCTCAAAGCCCCCTCATACTTTTTTTTAGAGAGTGTAACGATCGGACGTTCTATTCCCATTCAATCGTTGCAGGTGGTTTTGAGCTAATATCATAAACAACGCGGTTAATTCCATTCACCTCGTTAATGATACGTCTACTTATACGCTCTAATAGATCATGTGGAATATGTGCAAAAGTTGCCGTCATACCGTCCGTACTCTCTACGGCTCTTATAGCTACCGTATTTTCATAAGTACGATTATCACCTTGTACGCCTACACTCTTAACATTAAGAAGTACGGCAAAACATTGCCAAATTCTTTTATACATTCCGGCCGATTTTATCTCATCAAGTAAAATCGTATCGGCTTTGCGAAGAAGTTCTAAGTCCGGCTCGTTTACCTCACCCATAATACGAATTGCAAGTCCAGGTCCAGGGAACGGATGGCGATGCACCATCGTTTCAGGAAGACCAAGTTCAACCCCAAGGGTACGAACCTCATCTTTAAAGAGTTCACGTAAAGGTTCGATCAACTCAAAATCCATCCAGTCTGGAAGTCCACCGACATTATGATGAGACTTAATTGTTTTACTTGGTCCCTTTACAGAAACTGATTCAATAACATCAGGATACAAAGTTCCTTGCGCTAAAAATTTAATACCGTCATGCTTTTTTGCTTCTTCGGCAAAAACCTCGATAAAGGTATGACCGATTTTTTTGCGCTTCTCTTCAGGATCCGTAATCCCTTTTAACTCTTTCATGAAAAGTTCTCTAGCATCTACAGTGATTAGAGGTACTTTTAAAACATTTTTAAATGAGTGTTCTACCTGTTCTCTCTCACCGCCGCGAAGCAGTGAGTTGTCTACAAAGACAGGAACAAGCTGGTCGCCGATAGCTTCATGAAGTAGTGCTGCCACAACTGAACTATCAACTCCACCGCTTAAAGCACACAATACTTTACCGTCACCCACTTTTTTGCGGATAAGTTCAATCTGCTCTTTTAAGAAATGTCCCATATTCCACTTTTCAGTAATGCCGCAAATTCCTTTTGCAAAGTTTTTGAGCATCAAATAACCCTCTTGCGAGTGGTTAACTTCCGGGTGATACTGCATAGCATAGAGTTTTTTCTCCTCATTTGCAATAGCAGCGTATGGTGCATTTTCAGTATGAGCAATCGGTTTAAAACCTGCAGGCAATTCATCTACTCTATCAGCATGACTCATCCAAACAGTCGATCCAGTGTCACACCCTTTAAAAAGTGCAGAAACTGCACCGTGTTCTTCATTGATGATGAGTTCAGCCTTACCGTATTCATGGTGATCTGCTCTTACAACCGATCCGCCAAAGTCTACCGCAAGACGCTGCATCCCATAGCAGATACCAAGAATAGGAAGTCCAAGTTCATAAATAGCATGATCGATATCATACGCTCCCTCATCATATACACTTGCAGGTCCACCGCTTAAGATAATCCCCTTTGGCTGTTTTGCTTTAATAGCATCAACTTTTTCAAAATAGGGAACTATCTCACAGTAAACCTCCTCTTCACGAAGACGACGAGCAATCAGCTGCGTGTATTGTGAGCCAAAATCTAAAACTATAATATCAACATTACTCATATATAAACCAAACCTTCAAAAATTTAATACAGACCTAATATTTCAAACTGCACATACCAAACAGCGATTGAAATGATGTATCCTACCATGATCGTCCATGCAAACTTCATATGTGCCGAAAACGTGTAAATACCACGTAGTTTACCCATAACACCGACACCTGCAGCACTTCCAAAGCTAATAAGACTTCCACCGATACCTGCTGTCAAAGTAACTAATAACCACTGATCTAATCCAAGAGTAGGATTTGCTTTTAAAACCGCACTCATAACCGGTACGTTATCAACGATTGCAGAGAGGATACCTACACCGATGTTTACCGAAGTCGGCGAGAACATATCATAAAGTTTTACCGCATATGCTAAGAATCCGACAAAGTGAAGTGCGCCTACTGCTGCTAAGATACCAAAGAAGAAAAGAAGCGTATCATGCTCAATTTTACTCATAGAACCGAATATATTAACCTGGCAATCATGTCTTCTTTTAAGAGTATATGAGTAGAGCTTTAATATCGAAAGACCGAACATCATACCCCACATTGCAGGCAGGTGAAAGAACTGTTCGCTTGAAACTGCGCTCGCAATTGTAAATACACCGATACCGATCATAACTTTACCGCCGCGCAGTATTTTCACCTCATGAGCTTCTGTATCAGCAACCGGTTTGCCTTCGGGTACAAAACGAACAAGTAACCATGCAGTAACCGCCCAACCGACAATAGAAGCCGGGAACAGTGACATAAAGTCTACAAATGCACCTTTACCCGCAGTCCACGCCATAAGTGTCGTAATATCTCCAAAAGGACTCCATGCACCGCCTGCATTTGCGGCAACAACGATATTTATTGCTCCTGGAACCAAAAATGCGCGATTTGTTTTATCTAGAGTGATAAGTACAGTTGAAAGAATGAGTGCCGTCGTTAAGTTATCGGCAACAGGGCTTAAAAAGAAGGCTATTACACCCGTAACCCAAAAAAGCTGTTTATAGGTATAACCTTTTGTAATCAGTTTATTTTTCAAAGCATTAAACACACCGCGTTCAATAAGGCTTTCAATGATCGTCATAGCTACAAATAAGAAGAAGAAAATTTCAGCTATCTCTAAAATAAGAATTTCCACTTCATGTGAAAGCGGTGCCGTATCCATGCCGTTTGAGGCAAAATATATTCCCAACAATATAAAAAGAAATGTTCCTGTAAATAGTGCAGGCTTTGCCTTATTTATATGATATTTCTCCTCCATTGCAATAAAGTAGTATCCTGTCACAAATAACAATAGGATCACCCATCCAAAAGGTTCCCCGACTAAACTAAATGCGTGTCCCGCAACTTCACTTGCACCCTGTGCTTCACTCATCATTATCCCTTTTTATATAATGTACGCCAATAGAATCGGTACGTTTTAATGCACCTTCAACAATAGATTTTGCGCTAAGCAATCGAAGACGCAATAATCTTCCAATCTGTTGTTGTGCTAAATGTTCAATCAAATGCAGTGCTTCATTTAGACCTTTTTGCGATCTAACTATACCTACATTTTTCCACATCAAGTCACGTAACTGCTTTTTCTTCTCTTTATCTGTTTCGATAAAAATCGGTTCAGAGCTTACTTGAAACTCTTTATACTCTATCTCTTCAAACTCTTGTTCTAGTTTTTTTGCTGCACGCCTGGCAAAAACCAATGCCTCAAGTAGCGAATTACTCGCTAACCTATTTGCGCCATGAACACCTGTAGATGCCACTTCGCCGACAGCATATAAATTATCAAATCGGGCAATTTTCCCGTCAAAATCACTCTTTATTCCCCCTATACTATAGTGAAATGCGGGGGATATAGGAACATTTTGACGTGAAATATCATAACCGACATTTTTCAAACTAATATATATGTTTGGAAAACGCTCTCTTAAATAATCTTTATCAAACTTATCAAAACTTAGATATGCCTGTTCATTATGCTTTTGAGTATAATCAAATATTGCACGACTTACAATATCGCGTGGAGCTAACTCCGCACGCTCATCATATTCCGGTAAAAACCGTACACCTTTACTGTCAACTACTTCAGCACCCTCACCTCTCATCGCCTCACTCAAAAGCAGCTTTCTTGCACCGCTATTGTGTACAAACACGGTCGGGTGAAACTGAAGCATCTCCATATTTTCAAGTTCAATCCCTTTTTCTAGACATATCCCTTGCAAATCTGCACTTATTGTATGAGAATTGGTGTGATATTGCATCAATGCGCCGACACCACCGGACGCGATTATAACACTTTTTGCATAAATATTTCTTATTGTGTCTTTATGTTCTACCGTAACCCCGTAACATTTTTTACCATCTACCAATAGGTCTATAACCGTAGCATCGCTTAGCATCGGATGTGTTACCTGAGTTAATAAAAAGTGATGCAGATATCTTCCGGTTGCATCGCCTCCTGCATGAACTATACGACTAGCAGAGTGTGCCGCCTCTTTCGTATAGAGATACTTGCCTGCATCATCTTTATCAAAAGAGAAACCTCTTTGTGTCAGATCACGTAGAACGTCTCGACTATTTCCACTTAATATCTCTACAGCTTCTCTATTACAAAGACCTGCACCCGAATTCATCGTATCTTCTACATGACTTTTTTCATCTTCATCATCAAGTGCTACAACCATACCACCTTGAGCGTAGAAGGTATTACAGTTCCAAGGATCCTCTTTTGTAACAATAAGAACTTTTGAGTTATCGGGTAAATTTAAAGCACTATAGAGTCCGGCTACCCCGGCACCTATAATAATCGTATCATAAACCATAATTAACTTTTCACCCTCTCTTTTTTATCAAAATAGGGAGCCTCTTTAAATCCACATCCACTCATAAATAGAAGTGTAAATGCTATAATTACAACATGAAAAGTTCTCATACTATACTTAATCTCTTTCGTAATCAAAATCAATTTTCCAAACTCAAAGAGCAAAATTGCTTTGATTTCATTAAAAAGTTATTACCGCCGCTTTTAGCGAAACAGGTACGCTTTCTCTATCACAAAGGTGACACACTTTTTTTAGTGTTAAATCACCCCGGTGCAAAAATGGAGATAGATTATAGGTTAAAGTCTATAAAAGAACTATTAAAAGATGAACTAGCAAAAAGTTGTCATCAACTCTTAATCAATAAAATAAAAACTTTTGTCACAAATAAACCGATTGTACAAGAGGTTGAAGAAACTGAGACTTCTGATACCTACAAAGAGAGAAGTAGCGGAAATTTTGAAACACAAAGCAGCGATGAAAAGATCAAAGCTCTTTTTCAATCCATAAAAGAGCTGATACACGAACAGCAGACAAAATGAGTTTCTATCTAAGCCTTATGATACAATTTCAACACAAATGTTAAACACTTTACAAAACTTACCTAAATCAGCGGGCGTCTATCAATATTTTGATAAAAATGACAGACTGCTCTACGTCGGAAAAGCAAAAAATCTCTTTAACAGAGTACGTAGCTATTTTACCTTTACCCCCTCACTCGCACCAAATCCAAAACTGAGTTTGCGTATTAAACTTATGATCCAAGAGGCGACCTCTATAAACTATATCGTTTTAGACAGTGAGCATGACGCACTGATACTTGAAAACTCTCTCATTAAACAGTTGCAGCCAAAATATAATATATTACTGCGTGATGATAAGACATATCCATATATAACGATAAATCTAGAGGAGAAATTTCCAAGATTTGAGATCACAAGAAAGGTAAAGAAGGAGAAAAAACAGCTCTATTTCGGTCCATTTTCTTCAGGAGCCAGAGATATCTTAGATTCAATCTATGAACTATTTGCTTTAGTGCAAAAAAAAGGGTGTGAAAACGGCAAAAAAGCGTGTCTTTATCATCAGCTAAAGAAATGCCATGCCCCGTGTGAAGGCAAAATTGATGCGCTTGCATATAAAAAAATAGTTGATGAAGCTATAGTGCATATTCAAGATAAACAAAAACTCTCATCCAGACTACATGACAAAATGGCGGAGTATGCAACAACTATGCGTTATGAAGAGGCGGCAATTGTTAGAGATAGAATAAATTCCATTACAAAAAGCAGTATTGCAACGCCTATAGATTTGGCTGAAAATATCGATGCCGATATCTTTGCCATACAAAGTGATGAAAAAAAGGCGATCATTGTACGGATGTTTATGAGAGATGGACGTATTGTTTCAAGTTCGCATGAGCAGATACGTTTTACACTCGGTTTTGATCTAGAAGAGAGTTATAGACGCTCTATTTTAGATTTTTACTCTCTTAAAGCACCCCTGAATGTCAAACAGATACTTGTTGCTCATGAATTTGAGGATGCAGCACTTCTGAGTGAAGTTTTAAAACAGCAATTTTCACAAAGTGTTAAAATAGTTGCCCCTAAGATTGGAGTAAAGGCAAAATTAACTGCACTTGCCCTTAAAAATGCGGCGCAGCTGTTAGAACAAAGCAGTAAAAAAGATCAGCTCAATATCGGTCTGAAACTCCAAGATCTCTGTAAGTTAGAGCGTGAACCCGTTCGAGTAGAAGTTTTTGACAACTCGCATCATTTAGGACAAGCAACTGTAGGCGGTATGATAGTGTTTGATAACGATCATTTCGACAAGTCATCTTACAGGCGTTTTGCATTAGATTCTAAAGATGAATATTCACAGATGAAAGAGACTTTAACAAGAAGGATTCAGCGATTTGATGAGATCGCTCCACCTGATCTTTGGGTCATAGACGGCGGTGCAACTCTACTCAAACTAGCAAATGAACTCTTGTCCAGTAGTGGTACATATATAGATACGATAGCTATATCTAAAGAGAAAGTAGATGCAAAATCATACCGTGCAAAAGGGAGTGCCAGAGATATCATCTATACAAAAGATGAAATTTTTAGATTGGGTACAAACGATGCAAGACTACAATGGGTACAGCGACTGAGAGACGAAGCACATAGATTTGCTATAAGTTATCATAGAAAAATGAAACTAAAAGAGGATAAAGAGCAGAGTCATCTTAGCTCTATACAAGGAATAGGCAGTGCTAAAATTAAAAAATTGATTCAATATTTTGGTAGCTATAATGCTATTTATGAAGCCTCTATTGAAGATTTACAAGAGATTGTAAGTGAAAAAGACGCAAAAAATATTCACAATTCTAAAAAATAATAAATAATTTTTTATCATTTAAAGCACTTAAAACTATTTTTTTGTTATTATGTCTAATTCAAGATAAAGAGGTGGTATGAATTTTGGTTTAAATAGTCGGGTTCGCCTTATAAGCTTTATTCCGATCTCTTTAATCTGGCTGCTTGCAAGCTACTATATGTTTGACTCTTTTAATACATACCAAAGTTCAATAGAACTGCAAAAAAAACTTACCGCTGAACATTATATTAACAGAATTGTTGGGGAACTACAAAGAGAAAGAGGCTGCTCAGCACTTTGGTTGGCTTCTGAAACAAAAGAGAGTCATCAAGAACTTTTAAAACAGCGTCAAAGAAGCAACTCTCAGATTAACGACTTCAACCTCTTTTTAAGAAATTCACATCAAGATGTACATAAAGAGCTTGATATAAGACTCTTAACCTTAGCAAAAGAGCTCGATAGAATACAAACTTTTAGACTCAATGTTGATGCAAAAAACTTCGTTGCTCAAGATTTTCTCTATAACTTTTATACCAATGTTATACATACCCTAATGATGGAGTTTAGAGAGGTTCCTCGTAATCTCGAATCGGCTGAAATCATCTCTTTAGCTGCGGTGTTTGATACGATATCTAATGCAAAAGAGCATAGTGCTAGTGAGCGTGACTACATCACATTTATCATGGCGCGACATGAAAAACTCAACAGAAACGAGATAAATAACTGGGTGACACATCTTGCCCAAGCCGATAGAATAGACTATTCTGCACTTCTCGATTCGCAAGATAAAGATGCTATGAATCAATTTTTTGACAGTGAAATGGCATATGAGATTTTTGAAGATATAGCTACCGCGCGTTCTAGTTTAATGTTTTATAAGGGTGAAACAGGTCAATACACTATCGATGATTGGTATGAACTCATAAGTATTAAAATCGATCTTCTCTCCGATGCCGAAGAGTATCTACTTGAATCTTTACAAAAAAATGTTGAAAGGTTAGAGAGTGACGGTCTTAGACATCTAATTATTGCAGTTATTGCATGGGTTACCGCTATTATTCTTGGCATAACCGGACTTGTGCTCTCATCTCAAATAAGACGTACTATAAGATCGTTAGAGAGACTTTTACAAAATGTTGCAAAACATACGAATAGTGAAGAGAATTCAATTCTTCAAGAACACTCTAGTATCAACTTTCAGACACAACAGGGTATTGAAAAAGCGTATGAACTTTTAGAGGGCGTAGTGATTAAAACGCATAAAGAGAAAAATAGCGCCATCTACGCTCGTGATGCAAAAAGTATGTTTCTTGCGAATATGAGTCATGAAATTCGTACTCCGCTCAATGGAATAGTAGGTTTTGCTGATCTCTTAAAAGATACAAATCTCAACGAACAGCAAAACGAATTTGTTGACATCATCAAAAAGAGTTCAGATAAACTGCTTACTATTATCAACCATATACTTGATCTTTCTAAAATTGAAAATAACAAGGTGGAGATAGAGGAGACTATCTTTAATCCAATTGATGAATTTGAAAATGCTGTTGAAGTCTACGCTGCACGTGCATACGAAAAAAATATCGACCTTAATCTCTTTATAGACCCAACACTTGAAAAACCTCTACGAGGGGATATTACAAAAATTCGAGAAATCATCATCAATCTTTTAAGTAATGCGGTTAAATTTACAAAATCGGGCGGGAAGATAGATGTCTCTATCGAAGAGGAAGAAATTGACGAGAATAAAACAAATATAACCTTTACTATTCAAGATAATGGGATTGGCATTGATAAGGAGCATAAAGAGAAAATTTTTGAAGCATTCTCACAAGCCGATGTAAGTATAACAAGAAGATATGGAGGAACGGGGCTCGGTCTTACACTCTCTTCACACTTTGTGAGGATATTAGGCGGTGAACTTGGAATAGAGAGTAAAATTAATGAGGGTAGTAGATTTTTCTTTAGCTTAGAACTTGAAAAGATAAACCTTAAAAAACCCTCTTTAAAAAATAAATTTTCTCATATAAAAGTACTTCTGCCAAACGTTGATAGATTAGATACAAAGATGAAAAATATACAGAGCTATTTAGACTACTTTGGGATTGAGAGTAAAAGGTTTACAACACCTCAAGAGCTACTTCAATTAGAAGATGAATTTGATGCCGATTATAGTTTCATTGATCTCATATATATGAGACAACATGTTATTGAGCTCGATAGCAGTCGAGGTCTCATACTGTTTGTAAAACCGCAAAATCTCAATGAAACCGTTCCTTATGAAAAGATTGTCTCAAAAGTGATGACAGAACCTGTTAGCATGACAAAACTCTCTAAGCTTTTTGAAGTTATCCCGAAAGTGAATAAAGATCCTTTTTCTCCTGAAAAACCAAAAAATATAAGCGCTTTAGTTGTTGAAGACAATGATATTAATCAAAAGCTCATCATCAAAGTTTTAGAGAATCTTGGTTTAGATGTCACTCTTGTTGAGGATGGTCAAGAGGCCTTTATCAAAAGAAAAACAAGCGATTTTGACATAATCTTTATGGATATATTAATGCCTATTCTTGACGGTATCGAAGCAACAAGAAAAATTAGAACCTATGAGAAGCAAGAGGCAATTAAAAATGTTCCTATCGTAGCACTCACGGCTAATGCACTCAAAGGTGATAGAGAGCGCTACCTCTCTGAAGGAATGGATGCATATGTGGCAAAACCTCTTATCAAAGAGGAGATTATTGAAGTTATAAAAGAGCTTCTACACGTCAATCTTTCTGAAAAAAAGTAATCTCTTCTTATGTCCGAGTTAAACATTTTGATCATAGATGAAGATATTGTTAGTGTAAAACTTCTAAAAAACATGCTTCAAAAACAGAGTCAATGCCGTTTCCATCTAACTGAAACAACAAACGCGTATGAAGCTGCTGCGATATTAAAAAGCAACCAAGAATTTAATGCGATAATTATCGATCTTAATCTTAGCGGAATAGATGGAATAGAGATGCTGAGGATTTTAAAGGTTGAATCAAAACTGACAAATATTCCAGTTATCATAACAACCAGTGATGAGACAAAAAAAGCCGAAGCTCTCAAATTTGGAGCATCCGGCTTTTTGGTAAAACCTATCCATCTTGAGCAGTTTAATGCTCAGATAGAGGCTATCATTGCTCTTTGTTCCAATTAAAGTAGCATCTCCTCTAAAACTTCTTCAAGTTTCTCTACCGGTTTTACCTCTAAATCATCCAATACTTCACTTGGAATATCACTCATATCGCGCTCATAATTTTTCTGAGGAACCAATACCTTTTTCATCCCTGCTCTATGGGCAGCTATAAGCTTCTCTTTCAATCCTCCGATTGGCATAACATCGGCACTGAGTGAGAGTTCACCGGTCATCGCGATATCGGCACGCACCTTTTTGTTAGAGTAGATAGAGGCTATCGCCGTAGCCATTGTAATACCTGCACTCGGTCCATCCTTAGGCGTTGCACCGTCAGGAACGTGGATATGCAGATCGTAACGTTTGTAAACTTCACTTTTATCTACCTTGATATTCTCCTCTTTCTCTTTTGAGCTTACAGGAATGATAGATCCATCAACATCAAGTTTGCCCGTATCAATGAGTGTCCGTACCACACTAATAGCGATACGTGAAGACTCTTTCATAACGTCTCCTAGTCTTCCCGTTACCTGGAAACCACCCTTACCTTTTATACGGATTACCTCAATTTTAAGAATATCTCCACCGACTGCCGTCCATGCAAGTCCATTGACCACACCGACAACAGGGATATTTTTAGTCTTATCAATCTCATAAACGGTCTTATCAAGAAAATCTTTTATATTTTTGACACTGACGGTTATCTTTGGATGCGAAGGATCTTCTAAAATCCGTTTTGCACTCTTTCTTACGATATCAGCAAGTCTACGGCGCAAATTTCTAACTCCCGATTCTCGCGTATATTTCTGAACTATCTCATGCAAAGCCGCTTTTGAAATAGATACTTCAGAAGCCTTTAGTCCATGCTTTTTTAACTCCTGAGGCAGTAGATACCTTTTTGCGATCTCAAACTTCTCTTGAGGCGTATAACTGCTTACTGTAATGAACTCCATTCTATCACGCAGCGGTGCAGGGATTGGAGCTATATCATTAGCCGTAGAGATGAAAATCGCATCTGAAAGATCGATATGAAAATTTAGATAGTAATCTCTAAAGTGTGAGTTTTGTTCAGGATCTAAAATTTCAAGCAAAACCGAAGTAGGATCACCCCTACCCGTTCTTCCTACCTTATCGATCTCATCTAGAACAATAACGGGGTTCATCTTCTTTGCTTCATTTAATCCCTGAACAATACGTCCGGGCATCGCACCGATATAGGTTCTTCTATGCCCGCGTAGTTCATTTACATCTTCCATACCGCCAAGTGCGATACGGATAAGCGGACGCTTCAGTGCAGTTGCAATAGAGTTCGCTAAAGAGGTTTTTCCGACACCAGGAGGTCCGATAAAACAGAGAATTGCCCCCTTTGTAGACTCTTTCTTATGTTCAATCCCCCTGAGTTGCAACAACTCTTTTACGGCAAAATGCTCAACAATACGCTCTTTAGGTTTTTTAAGAGAAAAGTGATCGGTATCAAGTTGCTTTTGAACATCGTGAATATCAAGCTTTGAAGTGTCATACTCGCCAAAAGGAATTTCTAGTACCCACTCTAAATATGACTGGATCATACCAGCATCTGCACTATCTGGATGCATTCTAGAGTATCTTTCAATCTGCTTGCTTATCTCTTTATACGCATCCTCAGCCATATGCTCTTTTTTTGCTTCAAGCTTTTTTCGATACTCTTCAATCTCTTCATCTCGCTGAGAATCGCTTCCCAACTCAGTTTGTATCTGCTTGAGTTGCTCTTTTAGAAAATAGTCCTTATTGACCTTTTCTATCTTTGTATGCACTTTTGAACGTATCTCTTTTTGCAGTTTGTTCGCCTCTATCTCTTCTATAAGATAGTCAATAAGCATCAAAAATCTGCGTTCTATATCCTCTTCAACAAAAAGGCTATAAGCATGCTCTTTTTTTAGCTTTATGGAGCTACTGATCAAATCTGCAATTCTTGAGTGTTCATAATTTTCCTCAATCGTACGAAGTAGATCAGGTGGAAAGTAGTTACTAACGGCTGAGAGTGCACGCACCTTTTCACGTACAACTTCTAAAATAGCATCCATTTTCAGCTCATTACCCGGTGTATTTTCTATAATATCTACCGTTGCCATAAATGGATTTGTACTGATCTCTTTTGTTATGCGCCCTTTTGCCAAACCTTGAAAAAGCACTTTGATACGCCCATCAGGAAGCGTAACTTTTCTCATGATTGAACCGATAACACCTGCGTCATATATTTCATCAAAACCTTCACTTCCCTCTGCATCCTCTTTTGTAGGGCAGACTAAAACAAGTGAGTGTTCATCGATCGCATGACTTGCAGCCTCAATATTTTTTGGATCACTTAAAAAAAGAGGTGAAATCATAAAGGGATATAAAAAAAGTTCATCCTCGACAATAATCGGGATATCAGATGGAAATGAGCTGTAATGATTTAATTGCATATATTAAAATTCCTATCTAGTTTATAAAATTTTGATCTTAACGCTTGGTCTTTTTGATATGTTATTCAAAAAAAGATCTAATCCATGATTGATACGCTGGTACAATTTTCTCAAATTCCATCGCACCGCGCTCAACTTTAGAGTTGTAAAATTTTGCAGCCTCAGGATATCCTGTTCGTTCATACAAACTGGCAATCTCACGGTTCAGCGTCTCTTTACCTAAAGCCAAACGAGAAAGCATCGTATCAACCTCTGCCGTATAGATTGAGTTTGGATACATTGATTTAAAGTTTTTACCCACTTGCATCGTCTCATCTAAGAGTTTTTGTTCACGTCTTGGATGCTTGAAAGCTAAAAATTTTGCTTTCATCTTCAAAAACTGTGCATATTCACGTCCCGAAGCATCGGAAAAACGTTTCATATGTTCATCTATATAATAATCAGCCAACATATACTCTTCATTATCCATGTGCGCTTGAGCGAGTATTAGCATAGCCTCTTTGAGCAAAATCGAACCAATATGCTCACTTTGCAACGAGCTGTAGTAGTCATCTGCCTTGTCTAAATTACCGCTAGATGCCGCTTCAACCAATTTTTGGTACCAATACATTGCAGATTTATTATACTCTTTTACAACATCCTTAGAGGCACACCCTCCAAAGACAAACAGCGCTAAAATATATATCACAAAATGTTTTTTCATCAGACTTCTTCGGTAGAGATTATAATGCTTTATCGCATTTTTAAACGAAGCATTGTACTCAAAATAATATAAAAACTGCTGAAACTAGGTTGCTTATATGTAATTCTAAGGTATAACATTTATTTGATTTTATAATTTTATGGTTGAACTTTATGTTTCAACATGGTACAATCTGCGTTTGATATTTTATTTTAGGATGTATGATGGAGTTTGAGGTAAAATCACCCCTTCTTGGATTTGAAGAGATCACTAAGATGAAGCTCGTAAAAATTGACGACGTCTTTATGAAACTGCAAGCAATGAACGAAAAAGAGCATCCTACATTTACCCTTGTCAATCCATATGTTTTAAGAGAATACACATTTGATATGCCAAGTCTTGTTATAGATGCATTAGAACTAAAAGAAGATTCAAATATCCTTATCCTCAATATCGTAGTCGTACAAGACCCTATCGCATCTTCTACTGTTAACTTCGCAGCACCTATAATTTTCAACATCGATAACAACACGATGACTCAAACCATTTTAGATACTGCAACAAATGATTACGGTATTGCCGAACCTATCTCAAACTTTATCCAAAAGTCCCAAGAAGAGCAGCAGACAGAACAGTCATGAAAATAACTTTTGTCGGAAACGGGAAAATGGCGCTTGCCCTTGCCAAGGGTTTATCTGCGCAATATGAAATCGAAGTTATTGGAAGAGACATTAGCAAACTCGATCTCTTTGAAGATGAACTGGGCACAAAAATAACAAAAATTGAACTCACTGATGCGTGTGACGTAACGGGTAAAACTCTTATCTTTGCCGTAAAACCTTATAACCTAGAAGAGGTTGGCAAAAAACTGCAAGGAGAAGCAAAAGCGCTTTACAGCGTTTTAGCAGGAACGACTTTAGAGAGCCTACAAAAACATATACAAGCTACATCTTATGTCAGAGCTATGCCTAATGTCGCAGCAGAGGTAAACCTCTCCATGACAACGCTCACGGGAGACGAAGATAAGAAAGAGGAGGCGCTGAGTATTTTTCAAAGCGTAGGAACAACCGTTTGGCTTGGAACACAAAAAGAGCTTGATATCGCCACCGCACTTGCAGGAAGCGGTCCTGCATATCTAGCACTTATCGCTGAAGCACTCACTGACGGTGCCGTGAAAGAGGGTCTAAAAAGAGATGACGCTTCAAAGATAACTGCAGGACTTTTTAGCGGATTTGCAAAACTTCTTGAAAAGAAACACCCTGCCCTACTTAAAGACAGCGTTATGAGTCCGGGAGGAACTACTGCTGCCGGATATGCCGCACTTGAGAGAAACGGTGTACGCTCTGCTATGATTGAAACTATCTCTGCAGCATATAAAAGAGCTCTCGAACTCTCCTGAATTTACTAATTCACTCACATATATAAAACACTGTTTTAAAAATCACTATAACATCATTAATTAAGATAGTTTAATATAAAATTAACAAATTTATTGATCCAATCCTGCCATTAGGAAAATTAATGTATCTACGCTTCATAGGTTTACTTTTTTTATCATTACTTACTATGTTGAACGCTGCAACGCCCATTGCAAGTTATCACTTTGACGAACCGGGCTGGGATAATCAAGAAAAAGCCTTTGATAGTTCAAGAGAGAAAAATCATATCCCCGCCTATAACGGTGTAACACGTACAAATATCGGTCAAAAAGTTTGTGAAAGTGCGGAGTTTAACGGCACAAATCAATATATGGCTTTAACAGGCACATCCACCTCAAACAGTACTCTTTTTTCTACAATGTGTAGCTTTTTTATCAGCTCTTCAGGAAGCAGCGAAAGTTTTTGGTTTAAAACAGCAGATACAAGTGCAACCTTTATCGCAAAGGAGCTTACTGCACAAAGTATCAACTTTTTTCATCAGCAAAACGGTGACGAGTCACAGAGAATCTATATAAAAGATGGAAAGATTTGTTCTAAAACAACAAAATACTCAAACTCAACGCTTGTAACAACAAGTGAGATATGTTCAAAGAATACAAACTACGATAATAACGCATGGTATCACGTTGCCCATACGACAAGAAATTTCTCAATGTTTCTTTTTAGCAATAGTTTTGAACTACTCTACATTCACGATGCAAACGGTGCTCTTTTAGAAGAGCTAAAGCAGAGTCGTCCGGAATTTGGCTCTTTTAGTTCCGATTCCTTTACAGAAACGACTTTGATGATCGGAGTTTCCCAAGAGGGTGACTATTATACAGGGCTTATCGATGAAGTAAACATCTATAACGATACAATATCTGAAAATGAGGTAACAAATCTTGTCAATGAAAACAGAGCTTGTGCAACCGCAACCTATGTACCTGAATCCAGTGCACAGTTTGATGCGTGGGAGAGTTCAATCCTCACCTCAAACCCTGATACAAACATAAGTGCTAGAAAAATCTATACAAAAATCGTTAACAGCGCAAACTTTGAGCTCAACGTCTCAAAAGTAAACGGTACTATCCCTACCGGAACCGAGATCAATGTGACGATGAAGGTGGTACCGACATCAAGCTGTCCAAACGGCAACAACGACATTATGAACGGTGATACGGGTGTGGTTACGTGGAAAAGCGGTGATATATCTAAACTTGTTACCTTTTCTTCAATTCCTAAAGCTCATAGAGATGCAAGCATCATGTTTGAGATCAATACGACTGCCACGACAACAGGAGTCTATACAAAAACTGTTTCAGAGTGTGATGTTATAGATTCTTATCCTTATGGAATTGATACAAGTAAATGTACGGTTCGAAGTACAACTACAGAGACTTCATGTACACCACAGGAAATAAAACACAGAAGTTATTCTTCGACAAACGACTGGTGTCTAATTTATTTAAACGTATTGGACGGTGATAAGTGTTACGAAAAAATAGAGTGTAGTTCGGGAACATCCACTGAAAGCAACATTACAAAAACCTGTTCCAGCGATAACTTTGCAATTCGACCCGATCATTTCTCCTCCCCGACATTTTCAAATATGCAGTCATCGACCACTAATCCAAAATGTCTTAATCCTAAAGGAATGGTTGCAGGATGTGATTATAAGCTTATCGTTGAGGCAAACGGCAGTGATGGACAGCATGCGACCGGATACGATCAAGTATTTGCAAATACACACTCTGAAATTAGCGATTGGTTTCAACTTGATTGGAGTGATTCAAATCTTACCTATGTGCTTGGACTGAAAGGAACTTCAGGTGAGTTTATCCACAATACCATCAATGATACAAATTTTAGTGACGGCTATATAGCGGATGTAAACTACTCCTATAGTGACGTCGGACAGTTTAACGTTTCCATGGTCGATAGGGATTGGGCAAAAGTTGATATCACGGATAACGATCCAAATGCTACGCGCTCGGTTATCATGACGACACAAAAATTTAAAGTCGTTCCGTATGAGTTCAATATCTCCGTAAATGAGCTTAGAAACGCCGATTTTAATACCGAAACCAACCTAAGCAGATTTACCTATCTGAGCAATACTCCTGCAAAAATGGGAGCGCGCGGTCGAATCCAAGTTGATGCGCTCAATGCAAGAGGAGAAAGAACACTCAACTACGCAACTAAGCTTTATGAGAACAGTGCAAAAATGTATATCAAAGTTCCTGATCTTGGTAGAAACTTAACAATGAGTTTTGGAAACGGCAACAACAACTGGTATACGACAAGCAACTTTATTCCCTTCGTTCAAGGTTCACTCTACTTTGACGATCCAAACAGTGCACACTTTAACTATGAAAGAAACGCAACAAACTATGATACCACTCCGTTTAGAGTAAAGGGAGTGGATATTGACGTCAATATCACAGATAGCGATAATATCCTCTATCAAAACGGCAGTTTCTCACATCCTGAGGGAAATGCTACCTTCTTTTACTCTAGGATAAATGCGATCAATAACCGAGTTCTCAGCTCCAATAGAGAGAAGATCGGTCTGTTTGTAGAGATATACTGTAATAACGATACAACGGATTGTAGTGCTTATGATGTCAATATGACAAATTCGCCGACAGATATCGACTGGTATCTACACTATGAGCATAATGAAAGCACTGTCGAAAAGTTTCATAACATTACCCTAGAGCATCCAAGACTTGGAATTTTTACAGACCTCAACATTACTAACCTTTACGGTGATAAAGAGAGTTCTATAGGGACATATTTTGCGGATGTGAACAATAGTTTTATATACGGTGAATCAAATGTTGAAATCGAGTATAACAATTCACAAAGACATACGACACACATAAGAGTTACTCCTAGTGAGTGGCTTGAGCACACATCCAAATATAGATCACCGATATTTAGATTTAAGGTGACATTCCCCGGCGGTGAAGGCGGCGATGCGAGTAAAAAAAATAAAAATGCGGGAATGGGAGTTGAATCAGAGCCTTCACAGCACATCGAGAGTAACAGCAGTCTACGAAGTACAAAGAGGATTAATTGGTAAGAGATGCCATTGCCATGATAGAGCTTGTCATCGCCATAGTCATTATGGCGATAACACTGATGAGTGTACCGCTTATACAGCAGCAAACTTCACGTACGCAAACATTTTCTCTAACGCAAGAGGGGGTTATGGCAGCCTCATTAAAACTGAGACATATCCTCAGCTACCCCTTTGATGAATCCAATGCAAGAGCACTAAATGATCCGACTGACGGGAATGAGGATGTACTGAACGTTAACAACACTGACCCTAATGATAATAACCTAAATAGACAAGGAACAAGTGACTTTAGAGCCGGACATTATGACGCACCAAAAAGAAGAAAGTTCTATACGGCAACAAGCCCCTATGCAGATGCAACACCGGTTAATTCACATACTAAAGAGACTCCTGAAGATGATATCAGCGATTTTAGAGATAAGGTGCTTCCCGATATCTTACACAAAACTGCGGGTGGTGAAAATAGCTATTTTCTATCCTACAATGTTCGTAGTGATGTAGCTTATGTGCAATATTTCGATGGAGTAAACGCATTAAATATTGATCCATCATCTGAGCACAATGATAATTTAGATACAACCAATACCTCCCATATAAAGTTTATAACCGTAACTGTGAGAGATACGCAAAATGTTGCAGGAACGATAACTATGTCGGCATTTGCCTGCAATATAGGCTCCGAAAAGACACTTACACTTGAGGATTTACCATAAAAAGAGCATTCTCACTCATAGAGCTTATCTTTGTCATTGTTGTTTTAGGTATTGTCGCTTCTATCGGCGCAGAAGTTATCGCAAAAGCCTATCAAGACTTTATAGGCTCACGCATACATAACGAAACGCAAGCAAGAGTCAATCACGCGGTTGATCTGATCGCAAAGAGATTAACCTTTCATATACCCCAGACCATCATTGCACACAATTTCAATATTAATACAGACTACGTTCCACTAGAGGACGTAAATGAGTCAACTAAAGAAAAATATAGAGTTTTAGAGTGGTTCGGTGAGAGTTATGAAGCGATGCTTGGGATGTATGATATTACAGCGAATGCAAATACTCCGGGCTGGAGCGGTCTAATAGACCTAAGAGATTCCAATGAGGTAAATGTTTCGACTCCGGGAAGCAATCTAGTAAATGCCGATACTATCATACGTGCACTCACAAACGATGATGTTAACCTTTCAGGATGTAATGCACAAAATAGATGCCCCGTGATACTCTTTAGAAGATTTGAAGAGAGCGATGTCGGGCAATACGGCTATGCCCGTGCATATCAAAATAGTGCCGATCATAACTACTCTTATACGGTGGATAGAAATAACACGACCAATAGACTCTTTTTTCAAGATGCTGCTGCGAATGTGCTTTTTGATACCTCAAATCCTATCATCTACCTGCATGAACACTACCAACTCTCACACAGTGCATACGCACTTGTTCCAAGCGGTGCTTGTCAATCTTTTTTCAACGATTGTGATCTCAATCTAAGTTACAACTATCAACCTTGGTACGGTGAAACTTATTTTGGGGCAACAAGTACAACGATTTTGGAAAATCTCTCCCTTTTTCGTTTTTCAAAACGTGACGGAGTGCTTACAATTGAACTGTGTGCCCATGATGAAAACAACGTATCGTATTGCAGACAAAAGGCTATTTTTTAATGCGTAGCGCATTCAGTATGATTGTTGCCATTGCTACGCTGGTGATGATTGCAACGATTATGGCACTGAGCCTAAATCTCTCAACACAGAGTGCAAAACAGACGGGTACAATTTATCTGCAACAACAAGCCGATCTCTATGCTAGAAGCGCAACCGAATTTGCTCTGCTTTGGCTCTCAATGCAGAAGTGCTCTACCAATCCTCCCATACTGAATATTGAAGGGCAAAAATACAGTGCAAGAATATCTTATATGCATATAACGACTGAACCGTGCGTTGCGGGAGGCACGCAAATAGATACTGGGCTTGTTACTGCTGAATCAAATGGTACGGTTATCATCGATACAATCTTAGAGGTTAATCAGACTCTATTTAACTTAAGTGAGCCAATCGTCATACACAGACGAACTCTTCAAAAACCTTAATCTTAGGAGTGTATAACGACTCTGTTTCTTCCACCCTCTTTTGCCTCATAGAGAGCTTCATCCGATCTATTGACAAGTTCATAGATCGTTTCATCAAGGCCATATTTTACACCGATAGAGACTGTATAGGAGAAAGTTAGATCATCAACCGTAATCATATTTTTCTCGAACGTCTCTCTTATCTTTTCAAAAAGCGTTTCGGTATCTGCTAACGATATGTTATCAAGAAGTACACAAAACTCCTCTCCACCAAATCTAGCAAAAAGATCAGCTGATCTCAATGTTTCAGAGAGAATACGTTGTATCTCTTTAATCGCCACATCACCCACAGGATGGCCGTATGTGTCGTTGATACTTTTAAATTTATCGATATCCAACATTGCCACGGCAAGATTTTCATTTTTTCTTTTTGACTTGTTAAAAAGAAGTGAACCTGCATCAAAGAAATATCTTCTATTAAATGCACCAGTTAAGAAGTCCTTATTTGCCAAGTCTCTAGTTGATTGAAAGAGTTCTAGCAACTCTAACGAAGAGCGAACCTGTATTACAATTTTATCCATATTCAACGGTTTTGGAATAAAACCGCTAACTCCGACTTTAACGAACTTTTCTACAGTCTCGTTATCATCATTGGAACTAACGGCGATAATAGCCATTTCATCCTTATTGTGATTAGCTCTTATCTGCATACAGAGTTCAAGTCCGTCCATATTCGGCATTCTATAGTCTGTTATCACGATAGAGATATTATTGCTCTCATCATCGATAATTTTCATCGCTTCAACTCCGTCCGAAGCCTCCATAATGTCAACATCGATACCGTCTAAACTTTCTCTAAGAAGTAATCTATCTTGTTCGTTATCATCTACTATTAAAACCGTTCTATCATATCTTTTTACATAATCATGTACACGCTTTACTGCATAGGAGATGCTTTTCGCACCGTTTTTTAAAATATAATCGACTATCCTTTTACCGAAAACTACATCTCGTAATTCCGTATTTAGCGAGCTTGTTAGTACTATTGAAGGTATGTGGTGTGAGAGTGTTAATGAAACGGTTGTATCTCCGTGAGCATCTGGAAGGGTTAAATCCAAAAGAGCAAAATCAATCTTATCTTTATGACCTCTTAAAACCATCATAGCCTCTTTGTACGTTGTTGCAGTAATAGCTACCATATCGTCATACTGTTCAAACTCATGAACCAAAGCCGCTAGTACTGCCTTTGAATCTTCAACCACCAAAATGTTTTTCATCACATACCTCACAAATAAAAATATTTAAACATAAAAAAATGCACATATTATAGCAACTCTTTTCTCAAAAACATACCAGTATAGCTTCCGCTACTTTCTGAATTCTCTGCCAACGCTTCGGGCACACCTGCGTCAACAACCATTCCCCCTTTGCTTCCACCCTCAGGTCCCATATCTATAATGTAATCTGCATTTTTTACCATATCGAGATTATGCTCAATCACAAGTACGGAGTTTCCAAGCTCTACAAAATGGTGCAGTACTCTTGTAAGCCTATTTACATCGTCAAAATGCAGTCCCGTAGTCGGCTCATCCAAAATATAGAGCGTTTTACCCGTATCTCTACGGCTTAACTCTTTTGCAAGTTTTATCCTTTGCGCTTCACCCCCACTTAGAGTTACGGCATTTTGACCAAGCGTGATGTAACCAAGCCCTACATCGGCTAGGGTTTGTAGTTTTGTATTCACTTTTGGCACAGCTTTAAAAAAGTCTAGTGCCTCTTCTACGCTCATAGCAAGTACGTCTGCAATGCTTTTTCCTTTGTAGAGAATTTCCAATGTCTGAGGATTATAACGTGTTCCATTACAACTATCACATTTGACTAAAATATCAGGCAAGAAGTGCATCTCGATCTTTATCTCACCCTCACCCTGACACTTCTCACAACGTCCGCCCTTTACGTTAAAACTAAAACGTCCTAGATTAAAACCTCTTATCTGCGCCTCTTTTGTTTTTGAAAAGAGCGTCCTTATCTCATCCATTACCCCTGTATAGGTTGCAGGATTGGAGCGTGGAGTTCTACCTATCGGACTTTGATCAAGATATATCACTTTATCAAGTAGCTCAAGACCGTCAATCTCAACGCCTTGAACCTTTTTCACTTTTCTTGCATTATTAAGAAGTTCACGTGCAACAGGTAAAAGAGTTTGTAAAATAAGTGAACTTTTCCCGCTTCCGCTTACTCCTGTTATACAGACAAAATTTGATAGCGGAATTTGCACATCAAGATCTTTAATATTATTGATCGATACATTCTTGATCTCTATATAACTCTCTTGAGCACGTCTATGAAAATATTCGATTTTCTTTCTACCACTTAAGTAATCTGCCGTCAGCGTATCACTTTTTTTCAAATCACCCATGGTACCGTTAAAGACGATGTCACCACCGAATTTTCCGGCACCCGGACCGATATCTACAATCCAGTCGGCATTCTCTATCGTCTCTTTATCATGCTCAACAACAATAACAGTGTTGCCTTTTTCTTGCAGTGATCGCAAAGTTCTAATTAGCTTTAAAGTATCACGCTCATGAAGTCCGATGCTTGGCTCATCTAAAACATACATAACACCCGTCAAACCGCTCCCGATTTGCGAAGCAATTCTTATACGCTGGGCTTCTCCTCCGCTGATAGAGCGTGCATCACGTGAAAGGCTGAGATAACCAAGCCCAACATCATACAAAAAGAAAAGACGCTCTTTGAGTTCATTGAGGATCGGCTCGGCAATCATCGTCTGCTGAGCATTAAGATACTCAAAATGCTCTTTTGTCTGAAAGAATGTATGGCTCTCTTCGATTGGCATATTGATCACATCAGGCAAGCCTATATTTGCGACTCGAACCGCTTGACTTTGAGGATGCAGTCTGTTGCCGTTACATTTACTGCACACCTTTTCACTCATGTAATCACCAAGATCTTTTTCATCTTTAAACATATCATACGCTATTTTAACAACACCGGGCCACTGTTTTTTTAGTCTTCTACTTTTCCACAGAAATTCTGCTTCCTCGACACTTCCGTGCAAAATAGCCTTTTGCTGATACTCCTCAAGTTCTGAAAAGGGCTTTTTAATGCTTATTCCCGCCTTATCGCAAAATGCCTTTAAAAAATTGAAGTAGTAGCCTCTATTGAAACCATAAAGTATCTTAATAGCACCCTTTTCTATACAGTGATCATAATCAACAATTTTGTCAATATCAAGTGCATAACGAATACCCAAACCGTCACACTCGCTACAAGCCCCCTTAGGTGAATTAAACGAAAATGAAAGCGGCTCTAATGGTTCAAAACTAATTTTACAATCATGACACGCAAGATGCTCACTATAGTGAATGTGATGATCACACCCTAACTCTTCAGAGTTTAAGATATCAATTTCAAGCTCACCATAACTCTCTTTTAAAGCACGTTCTACGTCTGATGCGATACGTTCTTTATTCTCCGGTTTTATCACAACACGGTCAATTACAACTTTTATGGTATGTTTTTTTGTTTTTGAAAGTTCTATCTCATCATCTAAACGCACCATGACACCATCAATCATCGCTCTTACATAACCCTTGTGCGTAAGCGATTCGATCAGATCGGCAAATGAACCCTTTTTCTCTTTCACAAGCGGTGCTAAGATAACTATCTTTGCATTTTCAGGTAGTTCTGACACCTGTTCAATAATGTCTGAAGCACTCATCTGAGAGATCGGTTTATGGCACTTATGGCAATGTTGCTTTCCTATACGTGCATACAGTAGACGAAGATAATCATAAATTTCCGTAATTGTCCCAACCGTTGAACGCGGATTCTTTGATGTAGTCTTTTGATCGATTGCAATAGCTGGAGTAAGTCCTTCAATTTTATCCACATCAGGCTTACCGATACGATCCAAGAACTGTCTTGCATAACTTGAGAGTGATTCAATATATCGTCTTTGCCCCTCCGCATAAAGCGTATCAAAAGCAAGCGTCGATTTTCCGCTTCCGCTAAGTCCGGTAAAAACGACCAAAGAGTTTTTTGGCAGGTTTAATGAGATATTTTTTAAGTTATGTTCACGTGCGCCGAGAATTTTAATCTGATCTTTCAAAAATGAGTCCTGTTATTAACAATTCGCAATTATAACAAAAACGATTTATCTATTTGTTGTATAATCACGATAGATTATATCAAGAAGAAAAAATGATTAAAAAAGTTCGTATCCAAAATTTCAAATCTATATATGACTTAGAGATAGAAACAGGTAGAATAAATACTTTTATCGGTGAAAACGGTAGTGGTAAAAGTAACTTACTTGAAGCACTTGTATTTGCTTCTGCAAGTGATTCTAATAAATTAGATAACGAATTTTTAACCTCTAGAGGTATCAGAGTTACTGAGCCTAAACTGATGCGAAGTGCATATACGGAAGAAACTTCTAAAGAAACTATAGCTATCAGTATATACACGCTAAATAGCCATATTTTATACATCTTAGCAAATGAAAATCTTCCCTATTCAAAGTGGTATAACATTAATAATGTTAAACAATTACAATCAATGTTAGATACTGCCACAAAAGAAATAGATGATGAAATCAGTACTCTAAAGACTGAATTAGAAAAATCTATAAATGTGACTAATGAAATTTCTGATCTCGATAAAAGATTAAAAGAACTTCGTAAATTTACATCCAATATTGAACATGCTATATCTAAAGAAGAAACTACAAAAAAATTAAAAACTATTGGAAACTTTCTTATCTATTCACCAGAGAACTCTTCATTAAGACAATTTTACAAAGAAGGTCAGATAGAACCATTGGGAATAAATGGCGAAGGGCTTTTAAAACTACTGAACGTTATTAATAACTATGATGACAAAAGTCACATTAAGACGATAAAAGAATCACTAGAGCTTTTCAACTGGTTTAAGGCTATCAAGATACCCGATAGTATGTCACACAGTGAAGATAGAGTGGAGATTGAGGATAAATTTTTATACACCTCTTTTGATCAGCGTAGTGCTAACGAGGGATTTTTGTTTATCCTTTTTTACATTACCCTAATAGTAGCAAAAGAGACGCCAAAAGTCTTTGCAATAGACAACATAGATGCTTCTTTAAATCCAAAGCTTTGCACAAAACTTATGACCGTTCTGTCTGAATTAGCAAAAGAATATGACAAGCAAATTTTTCTTACTACACATAATCCCGCTATCCTTGACGGTATCGATTTAAACGATGATGAGCAAAAACTTTTTACTGTTTCAAGAAATAAAAGCGGTCACACAAGAATGAAAGAGATAACAGTTGCAAATAAGCCAAAATCTTCAAACGAAGAGCCGTTAAAACTTTCAGAAGCGTTTTTACGCGGTTATCTCGGTGCACTTCCTAAAGGTTTCTAATTGTCACTTTTTGCTTTAGCAGGTGAAGGTGTAACTGATCAGATCGTTATTGAAAATATCCTATGCGGACATTATAAAAATATTGATGACCTTGATGACGAGATCACATATCTTCAACCGCCTTTCGATGAAACCGATAAGAAACAAAAAGATCACGGCGGATGGGAAATATTACTCTCGTATCTAGGTGAAAAACGTTTTCGCGACGATGTATTAAATAGTGACTATATAATCATTCAGATTGACACTGATGTTTCAGAGCATAAAAACTTTGGTGTTTCTCATTATGACTCGCAGAATAAAGAACTTCCTGTTGCTCAACTAATAGATGATATCAAACAGTATTTGATAGAAAAAATTGGTAGTAATTTCTATAAAGAAACCCAAGAAAAGATTATTTTTGCTATTTCCGTTCACTCTTTGGAGTGTTGGATTTTATCTCACTTTGAGCAGAAAAAAGAGAAAACAAAAAATTGTTTGAAAGCTTTAGAAAAAGCATTACAAAAATCTATTAATAAAAACTATAAATTTTATGCTGAGCTAAGTAGACCTTTCACGAAACATAATACACTCCTCAAAACCGTTGCCAAAAACAGAAGTTTTAAAATTTTTATCTCAAACTTGCCAAGCTTAGATCCAGATGTATGATGTCATTGTTATCGGTTCAGGCGCGGCCGGTATGATGGCAGCTATCACGGCTTCAAAAAATGCAAATAGAACTCTTCTACTTGAGAAACTGCCTAAACTTGGAACCAAATTAAAAGCTACAGGCGGCGGACGCTGTAATCTAACCAATACTCTTGGTAATGATGCCTTTATGAGCAGTTTCGGACGTAACGGCAAGTTTATGATGGATGCACTAAAAGAGTTTGATCATCAAGCTTTGATTGATTTTTTTCTCTCAATCGGTGTAAAGACACATGCACCCGACGGTCACCGCGTCTTTCCCGTAACGCATGATTCACTGACAATCTTGGATGCCCTTGAATCTGAACTTAGGCGTCAAAATGTAGAGGTGCTATGTAATCAAAAAGCAGAGGCTTTAGAAACAGATGAAAAGACAATCACTGGTGTTACGACACAAACACAAAGTTTTCAAGCCAAAAATGTCATTGTAGCAACGGGAGGGCTGGGTTATCCACAACTTGGAGCTGAGGGTGACGGTTATCATCTAGTTTCTTCACTGCATCATAAGGTGACGGAACTCTACCCTGCAATGATGCCGCTTATCACAAAAGAGCACTGGGTTGCAAACTGTAGAGCAGATACCATACCTAAAGTTGAAATACGAGTAGATTTAAAAAAAGCAAAAAAGCTACATGCAAAGGGAGATCTGATCTTTACAAAAAACGGTATACGTGGACCTGTAGTATTAGACTTTGCTAGAGAAATAACGCCGTTACTAAGTAGTTACGGTGAAGTGCCGCTTTTGCTTAATCTTACAAAAGGAATGAATGAAGATCAGATTTTAAAACATTTCAAGGCAAACAGTGAACTGCCTGTATTAGAGATTGTGAAAAAATTACTTCCTGAAGTCTTAAGTGTAGAGATATGTAATCTTGCAGATGCAAGTCCGAGTAAAAAATTTAAAGAGTTAGAGGGGATTACAAGAGACAAGCTCGTAAAAACACTTGCATGGACACCTCTAACAGTTACCGGTCATGACGGATTTAAGATGGCAATGATCACTCGCGGAGGCATCTCATTAAAAGAGATAGATGCAAAAACGATGCAAAGCAAACTCGTAACAGGGCTCTATTTTTGCGGTGAAGTGATGGACTTAGACGGACCATGCGGCGGATACAATCTACAATGGTCGTTTGCCAGCGGTCATCTTGCGGGAAAACTAAAAATATAGAGACGGATAACGCTATGTTAGGGCTTGATTAAATTGTTGAATTAGATTAGAATTACAATATTCTTAATAAATGGCAGAAATCATGGAAGAATCACTAAAGTTTGTAGAAGAGTATCTCAAAACTCAAGAGAGTCCTTTAAAAGATCACCTTGAGAATTTAGCAGTAGATTATAAAAAAAAACTCCGTAGATTAGATACGATTATCAAAGTAAGCGATAAACTAGAGCTCAAACTACTAAATTTAAACCAAGAACTAGATGAGTATAAAAATCATCTCGAAGAGAAAGTGCAACAGGAGATTTCTAAAAGAGAAGAAAAAGAGAATATGCTTTTGCAGCAATCACGACTTGCCGCAATGGGAGAGATGATTGATGCAGTAGCACATCAATGGAAACAGCCACTAAACGTTATTCAACTACAATCTGTCGTAATTGAACTAAAATACAAAAAAAACCTTCTAGATGATGCTTATATCGATAAGTTTAAAACAACGATAGAAGCACAAGTTGATCATATGAACAATACCTTAAACACTTTTAGAAATTTTGTAAGACCTACCTCTTTAGATTCAACTTTTGACGTTAAAGAAATGCTCGATAAGGCACTCTTACTGCTTAAAGGTGAGCTTAAAGGCAATATGATAGAGATTGAAACCAATACTACGCAAAATTTCCATCTTGCTGGAAACGAGAATGAATTTATACACCTTATATTAAACATAATAAATAATGCAAAAGATGCTTTTAATGAGAAAGAGATAAAAGTCAGAAAGTTAATCATCAATTTGTTACAAGAGAATAATATCAAAAGTATAGAGATTATTGATAATGCCGGAGGTATTCCTTCAGATATAATCGATGATATTTTTAAATCCAACGTTACAACAAAAGAGAAGGGAAAAGGTACCGGAGTCGGGCTCTATATGAGTTCTTTGATTGCACAAAAACATAACGGTACACTAGTTGCTCAAAATGTTGAAAATGGTGCAAAGTTCACATTTTCTACAGCAGAAATATAAGTTTACTTATAATTTATTCATGATATACTGCCTACATTACAAAATTGTGATATGGAACAGTACTAGTGTATAAACTCTTTCTTTTTACCGTCATTCTCCTCTCTATACAGTCACTCTTTGCCTATGAATCTGAAGAAAAACTAAAAGTTGCCGTTATCGGAAAAGTGCCGAAATTTATTACGTGGGAAAATGAGGAGAAGGAGCATTTTTCAATTACCGTACTCAATAACCAATTTGGGAATACGTTAAATGAAAAATATGGCGGCAAAAAAATCAAAGATAGAGATATAAAGATCAGATATGTTGACAATATCGAAGAAATTGAAGATACGGATATTTTATATATTCCCTCTATTAATTCTAATAAACTCTCTTTGATTATCAATAAAGTTGCGAACAAAAATATCTTGACAATCAGCGACATTAGGGGATTTGCCGATAAGGGAGGTATTATCCAGATAAATTTTGTCTCACAAAAACTGAAATTAAAAATAAATCTTGATTCAGCAAATAGAGAAAACCTTGAGATACGATCTGCCCTGTTAAGAATTTCAGATGTGGTTAAAAGGTGATAAAAATGCGAATATCAAAAACTAAAACCGCAATTTTAATTACTTTGTTCACAACTTCCCTCCTTCGTGCTGATGATCTATTCGAAGCCTCTTTAGAAGATATTATGCAGATGCAAAGCGAATTAAAAGCAGACGTAGGTTCAAGAGAGGGAGCGAAAAACTTTTTAGATTCACGCTCTCCCGTTGACGTTATTACGCATGAGCAGATTGAACGCTCGGGTTTAACTTCGCTTACGAATGTTCTTAGATATTTTGTTGCCGGCTTCAATGCACCCGAAACATCCGTAGCTGACGGAAGTGACCATGTCAGAGCATTTACCCTAAGAGGAATGAGTCCTGATCAGATACTTGTACTTATAAACGGAAAAAGATTACACGCTTCGTCGCTTCTACATGTCAATGACGTTATCGGCAGAGGTTCCAGCAACGTCGATTTAGATACTATCTCTCTAAAAGCAATTGAAAAAATCGAGATTTTGCGTGACGGCGCCGCAGCGCAGTACGGTTCCGATGCAATATCGGGAGTAATCAATATCATACTTAAAGGAATCGGTCACAGCAGTAGTATCGATATTAGCGTCGGACAAAGGGAGTTAGGTGACGGTGAAAAACTATACACCGAAGCACTTTTCACCCTACCGCTAAAATATGACGGTTTTATAAATACAACGCTCTCGCTAACCGATCAAAAACAGACACAAAGAGCGGGGGTTGATAAGAGGCTTACGCCGCCAAGTGTTAAAACGCACGCGGGAATACCCGATTATCAAAATTTTGCCGCAACCCTAAATGCGGAGATCCCCCAAAAAAACAATATAAACTTTTACGTAAACTCTATGCTAAACTATCGAGACAGTGAAGCGAGTGCTTTTTTTAGACCTCCTAGTCTTGAGAGTGCCACGCTATATCCGACAGGCTTCTTACCAATTATCAATGCAAAAATTCACGACTATTCATTAAGAGCCGGAGTACAAGGCGAATTTGACAACGCCCTCAAGTGGGATTTTAGTAATGCTTTTGGTTATAACGACATACGTTTTCACGTTGATGAGAGTATGAACTATACGCTAGGGGCAAATTCGCCCATATCATTTAGTAACGGCGGTTTTAATTTTCTTCAAAACAGTACAAATTTAGATCTTAAAAAGAGTATCGATAGATTGTCTTTGGCTTCCGGTTTTGAATATCGTTACGAAAAGTACCGACTTGAACAAGGAGAAAGTGCATCGTTCGTTGGAACGGGTTCGCAAGGTTTTTCCGGATATAGAGCCGAAAACGAGGCAAAAGAGTCGCGCGAAAGTTACGCTTTTTACATTGACGGTACATACAACTTTACAGATGATTTATCACTCGAATGTGCAAGCAGATATGAAAACTACTCGGACTTTGGATCAACAACAAACTTTAAACTAGCATCATCTTATAAAATCATTCCGCAACTCCTACTTCGTTCATCTGCAAGTACCGGTTTTCGCGCCCCTTCACTTGCGCAATCAAACTATTCTCACACCTCTACATTCGGCGGACTCATAGAGGGTACTTTTAGACCAGAACACGAAATTGCAAAAACTTTCGGTGCAAAAAAGCTCACCGCTGAAGAGTCCACCCACTTTACGATCGGCGGTGTCTATCAACCACGACAAGATCTCTCTTTAATGATCGACTACTTCTTAACTAACGTTGATGATAGAATTATGCTCTCTAACAATTTAATCGGTGCGACAGATGCGCAAAAGAGAATTTTAGCCGCATACGGAGTCTCAAAGGCAAGGTTTTTCACAAATGCTATAGATACAAAAACGCATGGCGTAGATATAAAACTTAACTTTAACCGCGACTTCACACACAATAAAAAACTCAATGTCGGGATTTGGTACAACTACAACAAAAATAGTGTGCAAGCTTTCAACGGCACGACAACGACAAGAGAAAACTCTTATGAACAGATAGATAGAGTTGAAAACGGTCAGCCTAAATCTTCCCTAAGGGTGCTTATAAGCTATGAACAAAATAAACTACTAACGACGTTAAATTTTAGCGGATACGGCTCATACAGACAGGTACGAGATAATCAAGCATATAAATTCAATTCAAAATTAACCTCCGATTTGGATATTACCTATAAAGCGACAAAGAAGATGAAACTCTCTATGGGTGCAATAAATCTATTTAGCACTATGCCAAATAGATGGAACGATCTATCAGGAACTCTTTACGGTTATAATGCAATTAAGCCCTACTCAAGATACTCTCCGTTTGGATATAGCGGAGCATTCTTTTATGTTCGAACACGTTTCGATTTTTAGGAGCGTTTCTGATGCCTAGAAGTAAAAAATTTCGCTCTATACGTGTAAAACTCGTATTTCTTTTGAGTCTTAGTGCAATCATTGCCCTTACCCTTTCATCTATCTCTATTTTTTCTCACTCATACTATAAGAATAAGAGTGAAACTATACGTTCACTCTCTCATTTAACAAGTATTATGGCGCAAAATCTCACTGCGACATTGGAGTTTGACGATAGTAAAAGTGCTGATGCGATACTGCGAACCTTACAGATACAAGAGTATGTCAAAGGCGCTTTTATATTTAAAAATGACAAATCTATCTTTTCATCCTATACAAGAGCGGGTCTTAGTGAGAAAACTTTGACAGATACATTACGTTCAACCTACAGTTCAAACGATATGAAAAAAGAGATCAGTCACATCAGCGTTGAGGATATAATCGTAAGTATGCCTATCTTTTCAGATAATGAATATCTTGCCTCTTTTACGATTATTTCCGACACTAACTATCTGCATGAGACCATCAAAGAGGAGTTTTTGGTACAGCTTATCGTCTCAATCGTCTCTTTGGCGGTCATAGTAATACTCGCATTTAAACTCCAAGGGATGTTTACGCTTCCGATCTTTAGACTAAAAGAGAATATGGAGTTTGTTACGCTAAACAACAGGTATGATACCCGAGTTTCACACGATAGCAATGATGAGTTCATCGTACTTTTCGACGGTTTTAACAACATGATGGACACAATCAATAATAGAACTGCCGCTTTAAACGAAGCAAAAAAAGAGATAGAGGCTATCCACAAAAATACAAAAAAATCTATAGAGTATGCCGCACTTATCCAAGGTGCATTAGTGCCAAACCATACCGTGTTTAGAAATTATTTTACCGACTACTTTACCATATGGCATCCTAAAGATATAGTCGGCGGTGATATCTATCTTTTTGAAGAGCTTAGAGATGCAAACGAGTGTCTTTTGATGGTTATTGATTGTACCGGGCACGGTGTTCCTGGCGCATTTGTTACAATGCTTGTAAAAGCGATAGAGAGACAAATTATTTCAGAAATAAACAATAGCGATCAGATTGTCAGCCCTTCAAATATACTCAATATATTTAACAAAAGTATGAAACACCTGCTCAAACAGGAGCAAAACAGTATCAGTAATGCAGGTTTTGACGGACAGGTAATGTATTATAATAAACATGACGCAGTCGTTAAAGTTGCAAGTGCAAGAAATGATATATTTTACATTCAAAATAATCAAATCAACACCGTCAAGGGAGATCGACACTCTATCGGATATAAAGATAGCGATATCAATTTTAAATTCACCGAGCATACAATCGATGTTAAAAATGATACGACGATATATTTGGGTACAGACGGTTATTGGGATCAAATCGGCGGAGAGAAGGCGTTACCGTTTGGGAAAAAAAGGTTTAAAAAGCTTTTACAAAACATCTCAGATGAGCCGCTTGCAGAGCAGCAAGAGGAGTTTTTATATACACTGCAAAAGTATCAGGAAAATCATGATCGTAACGACGACATAACGTTGATCGGAATACGAATTTGAAAGGATATAGATGATTAATGCTTTAATTGTAGATGATTCAAGACTGGCAAGAAAGCGGTTAAAAGATGTGCTGGAAAATATTCAAGAGTTAAAATGCAGTTCAATACTTGAAGCAGTCGACGGTGTGGACGGACTTAATAAATATAAAGAGTTAAAACCGAATTTGATAATTACGGATATCGAAATGCCCAATATGGACGGGATCACCATGATACAAGAGATTCATAAAATAGATGAGGAGGTCAACACGATAGTCGTCAGTTCTGTGGCAAACGAACAGGTAAAACAGATGATAAAAACAGATCCGTTCACGAGCTATTTTAAAAAACCTCTTAAAGAGAATGCCCTTGACGTGCAACTACTAAAAATTAAAAATCGTTTGGAAAAAAAGAGCTTCTGATATGAATTTTTCAAAGATTAGGGATGTTATAGAACAAGAGGAGATTTTCTTCTCATATTCGGGAATAATTTCACAGTCACTGACTACATCTATAGAAGAAATTACAAATCTACAATTAGCCGATAGAAATGAAGATAAAAAAATTGCACGGTATATATTTTTAATTTCTGTCGAACAACTCCAAAATATGATGAGTTACTCTGTAGGAAGAAAAACTCTAGAAGGAAATAGGTATTCGACACCGGGGATTTTTGTTTTAGGATATAACAAAAATATAAAAAAATATTTCGTTAGCAGTTCCAATGAGATAGAAAAGAAGGAGATAGAGGGAATATCCTCTAAAATCGACTATATTAATTCTCTCGACAAAATGCAACTCAAAGAGTTTTTAAAGGAAAAATTGCGGACCTCTGAAGATTCTCATGAGCGTGGTGCGGGAATCGGTTTTATTGAAATGGCGAAAAGGTCTTCAGAGAAGATAGAATATAATTTTGAATATTACGGTGAAAAAATATTCTTTAACATACTCATATACTTATAAAAAGGATTAAAGAGATGGAAAACTTATTAATAGATTCGACAAAAGATACACCAAAAATTGATTTTAATTTTGAAAACGGTTTACTAAATTTTTCGGGAAAATCATACCCTGAAAATACATTCAACTTTTATAAACCAATAATTAAGTGGCTTCAAGACTACGTTGCAGATAATAATAACGAAAAAACAACTGTTAAAATCGATATAGAATATTTAAACTCAAGTAGTTTAAAAACATATTTTGAGATATTAGATATTTTTGAAGTTGCTCATAACAGAGGAAAAAATGTAGAAATTTATTGGATTTATGACGAAGATAACGACATCGCACAAGAGATCGGTGAGGACTTTCTAGAAGATTTTAAAAGTCTATCTATTACGTTAGTTCAAAAGTAGTTATCTAGGATTTTATATAAAACAATCAAAAATACGATTAGATAGAGTCCTAAAAGCATATTTCTATGGAGTCTATCGGAACTACCGTGAATCGCTTTTATACCAAAATATACACCTATCAAAGCGCCCACGCCGGTTACAATGCCCTCCTTTACCAATAACTCACTTGAAAAGCTAAGTGCAAGTACACCTGAAAGTGATGAAGCTAAAACAAAAAAGAGACCCGTTACCGATGCTTTTTGCGTACTATAACCGAAGTATCCTACAAGTATAGGTATCAGCATCAATGCACCGCCGACTCCGACGGAGATTGCGAACAGTCCTATAAAGGCACCGATGCTAAATAATATAGCGGGGGTCGGCTCAATTTGTGACGATTTTTTTACATTTAAACTAATTCTTATCATTGCTAAAAGTAAAAAAACCAGTAACAGAAGCTGCAGAAAAAAATCTGAAAAGTTCGCAATGATATACGCACTGCCTTGTGCACCGATAAAACCGCCGATGATTACGGTAAAAATATCTTTAAAATCAATTTGTGTCTTTTTATAATTTAAGTAAGTACCGTATACGGAACTCATTGACATCTGAACGATCGATATTGCTATGGCGGATTTCATATCTATACCAAATAGTAAAAGAGTGGGAACCAAAATAGCGCCGCCACCGACTCCAAAATATCCGGAGATCAGACCGGTAACTACCCCGATAGGTAGAAATGCAAGTATATCCATTAAAAAAACTTTTTTGACGATTATATGTATATAACCTTAATTAATGTATAATTGAGCTTTTAATATAAAAGGCTTTTTATAAAAGTCTCATAAAGTATCGTTAGGATTACTATGCTAGATCTCATTACTCAAGCAGCAAAAAACTTTCTTAATAATGATTTAGAACTTAAAACGCAGACTTATAAGGATTCCGTAGATAACGGATATATCAGTCTTATAAGCACAACTGCGATTACCGATAAATACGAAGTCTATATCGTTAGCAGTCTAGATTTTTTAAAACTTGTCTCAAACGTTATGCTTTTTGACGACAATCCCGATGATGCAACAATGGAAGATCTTAACAAAGAGCTTAATAATATCATTGTCGGAAGTGCGAAAGTTCTTGCCGAGCAACAAGAGAGGGAGATTTTTGATATCTCGACTCCAAAATCATTCGGGAATAAAACTTTTGATATGGAATATGATAGTTTTTCATCTCTAAGTGAAGATGATAAAGCGATGACGATAGCTATAAAAAAGATAAGTTAAATGGGTTTAGCAGAAGATTTAGCAGAGCTTAAACGCGGAGCGAGTCAAAAAGATGCCGATAACATTCAGCGTCTTATCGAGTGGATGGATTATGAGGGTCTACTGGATATGGAGATTGAATTTGAATCAACACTCGGTCATACTGCACTGACGGTCAAAGAGATTTTAAATCTTCAAAAAGGCTCAGTTATTGATCTGAATAAACCCGCAGGGGAAAGTGTTGAAGCCTATGTTAATGATAGGATCTTAGGTAAAGGAGAGGTCATGGTCTATGAAAAGAACTTGGCAATCCGTATAAATGAGGTTCTTGATTCTAACGGTGTAATTTACTATCTTTCAAAAGAGGGAAAAAAAGAGTAGATGAAGAAGGTTTTAGCACTCATACTGATATTTTCTACACTGTTGCAAGCTTCTAAGATTTTAAGTCACAATATATACGAGCGTACCGATAGAGTCGATATAATGATAACTTTTGATACTCCATATGAAGGTACCCTTTACCAAAATATAAAAGATGATTTCATCAAGCTTACTTTACAGGGTGCAACGGTAGAAGACCCCGTTTCTAAACCTCTGAGCAACCCATTTCTAACAAGCCTGATGATTACTCCTATCGGTGATCATGCCGAAGTTATTTTAAATACCCCCTCTTTAACAAACTTAAGTGCATCTAAAACAATTGACGGTTACGGATTGAGGCTTAGACTGACAAAAGAGATGCCTGTTTCACAATCAAATGTGAAACAAAATAGTGTTTCAGAAGAGTCGTTACCGACGCAAAAAAGAGACTCAACGGTGCAAATTTCAGCACAATATTATCTTATTATTGGTCTGCTTATTATCGCCGTGATTGCACTTTACTTTTTAAGAAGAAAAATGCCAACTTCGAAAAAAGGCTCTTGGCTGATGGGAAGCGGTGGTAAAAGTCTCGCATCGAGTGGAGCAGATATTATATTTCAAAAACCGCTTGATGCTAATAATAGAGTCGTTTTAATTGAGTTTGAAAAACGAAGATATTTAGCAATTACCGGCAACTCAAATGTTTTGCTTGACACCTATACGACCGATAACACCCCTGCAACAACACAAGAGCAATTTAACCATATGCTTTCAAAAAACTCTGCAAAGCTTGAAGAGTTTTTAAATGTTTCGGGAAGTTTAGAGAACTATAAAGAGAAGGCCGGGGCTATTTAAATTTATAGACCAGGTTAATTTTTTGCTTCATAATATTTGGACGTACCTTTACGCCCTCAGGTAACGGCAGAAGAGCTTTTAAATTTTTACTGATGCTCTTTTCCAAACCCTTTTTCTTTTTTAGTATGTTAATAGCACTGCGATTTAACGGGTGTTCAAGTTTCGTAAACTCTTTGGGAATAACGCACTGTTTCTTGTTATGTTTTACAGAGCTGATTCCATCCCCACTTTTTAAACGTGCAAAGAGGTGTAAATTATCCCCAGCCATAAGATTCATAAGCAGTAAAAATATAACTAAAACTAATTTCATGACCTTCTCCTACACAGCGTTATTATAGCATATAAGAAACTCTTTAATGTTTATAAACTATACTTAACGCAATGTTTTCAGGAGCTATTTATGATGAAAATCAAAAACCTAACACTCGTTATTCTCTTTCTTTTTTCGATACAACTGCATGCACAAACACTTCTTATTGCCAAAGGATGGCAGATGCTGGGTGCTCAAGTCGATATCACCGATATCAACACAACCTTTACGAATAATATCGTATATGCCTATCAAAACGGAGGATGGTCAGCGCTTAATTCAAATGAAGAGGGTGTAAGCGAACTGACAAAGATAAGTGCAGGTGAAGGTTTTTGGTTAAACGGTGTTGATTCAGCCACTATAGTACTTCCAGGAAACGATAACACCGATAGTTCTATAAATCTAACCAGTGGATGGCAGATAAAAGCAGCAAAAAATTCACTCTGTAGCTCACAAATTTTTGCCGACAGTTCTGTGCAGTCTGTTTATAGATTTGTAGATAATAACTGGAAAGTCTATGAAGCCAACTCTGCCTCTACCGAATATCCTCTACTAACAACCCTAGAGGCCGGTAACGGTTTTTGGATTAACAGTACAAAAGAGACTACATTGCATCCCACACTCACAGTTTCAGGAAATGTTGTTGACGGATATATTAAAGATGCAAAACTTGAAGTTGCCTCACTTGCAACAGGTAACTCTCTTTCAATACTTTCAAGTACTTCAAGCAGTGTATTGAGTTCAGACAACGGTGCATTTTCTCTTAGCATTGCAAACACCTCTGCAGATACTTCAAGCGGTATCGTTATCACTTCCACCTCAGGAACGGATGAGGCTACGGGAGAAACATATGAGGGGCTTTTAAAAACCGTTATTTCGACAGAGGGCTGTCAAACTTCGAATGAACTGACACAAAACATTACCCCAATTACTACACTTGTAACTGAGAGCGTTGTTGATTCTCAAAATACAAAATCAAAATCTAGAGCTTCTAGTTCCATTGAAGATCTTATTGCACAAGCAAAAGATCGTGTAGCACAATCTATCGGAATAAGCAGCGCATACATCGATAGCGATCCGCATGAACTCTTAAGAGTCTCGGATAATGAGAATACGCGAAGCGCAGCAGCCAAGATAATTAAGACATCATTAGCTATCCAAAAAACTGCCGAAATGATGGCAAGTACCATTGTTGAAAAAGCTGAAACGGATGCTTTTAATTCTGTTGCATCATCAGCTTTTAAAGCACTCGCTTCATCGATATCCTCTTCAACACAAACTGGAGATATAGAAACACTACTTGCCGATACCGATACGCTTATTACCAAGACAGTTACAAAGGTCAATGAACAGATCAAAGAGAAACCTCTCTTAGCACAAAAAATCGTTAGTCCCCAAGAGAAACTAACCGCAGCTAAAGATGTCATACAAAATTCAACCGACCTTGCGCTAAAAATCAAAGAGGATGAGATTGTTACGGATAGAACGGCAGATATCCAGCTACAGATTGAAACAGTCCAAAAATCTTTAGAGATTGTTACGAGAAAAATTGAGGAAAAAGCACAAAATATTGCAAAAGCAACAACCGACTTTGCCGCTAAAGTTCAAGATGCGCAAGATGTCATCAAAACTATAGCAGTAAGCGGCGGTGTTGAGGGTACAAAAGCTCTCATCAATGATCAGATCAAAACTTTAGGTACAAATAATCAGACTATTGACGTAGCGGCATTTTCAAATCAGCTCTTTAGTGATGAAAGAATTGCTGTTAAAAAGCAAGAATTTGAGAAAGTTTTTGGAGTAGAATTTGACCGAAACGTTATCGGAGCGGCTACAAATTCATATGAAAACATTGTAAAACAGCAGACCCAAGGTGAAGTACTTGATCAAACATATATCGAACAGCAGATTAAAAACAGTATATCAGAACTACCTGCGGACAAACAGACACTCATTAATCAAAATGTTATTCAAAATGGCACTACAATCATCAACGATGTGAAAAGTCAAGTTGACCTTAGTAACGGTTTGATCGACAGTGTAACAAAAACTAGTCTATTTTTAAAACCTCCGGTAACAACGACTTTAACAACACAGGCAAATGATAATCTTACCACTAATACAGCCTTCACAAAAGAGATGCTTGTAGGAAAAACATTCTTTATAGTCTATCAAGAGTCAACTGACTTCAAAAGTGATTTCTTTGGACTTTGGGCTTTAGAAGAGTTACGTTTTGAAGATACAAAAGTTATATTTACCGGTATATCAGATATCAATGAAAGAGATGAGTACAGCTACACTCTAGAAAACGGTATTTTACATATCACGGGTAACGGAAAAGAAAATTTTCTAAAAGTAGTAAATTCACAGGCCGATTTTCTTACGGTAGAGGCTAAAGGAGTGAAAACAACAGATATTCAAACTCTTCTTGTATATGCTAATAAAGATTTAGCACTTGAAGCCGTTCGTATTAATAATAAGACTCTTAAGGTGTTACCGCTTCCTTCATTTGAGGCAAACACGACACTGACTAAAGAGCTTGTTAATGGAAGAACATTTTATGAGGCATATTTAGAACTGGATGAACCCGATAGCGCATTTAATTTAAAATGGATAGTTGATAAGATACGTTTTACCGACACGCATATAATTACTACTCAAGAATCTGGCATAGATGAAACCGAAGTAGACAAATACAGCATAACAAATCAAATCGCGACAGTTGAGGAAAACTTAGATGACGGAACAGTAGAGAAAACTACAACAAAAATCATTGAAATACACCCTGATTATCTTCTGCTAGAACACACTAACAGTAGTAATCTTAAAGAGGTTACTCGGTTGTACCTCAGTCTAGAACTCGCACAGGCGTATGTCAAACTAGAAAATGAAAAAGCTGTTTCAGCCTCTACACAAGAGCTACAACTTGCTGCTACATTTAAAGACTTAGAGAATAGACGTCTATTTATGATTTCAGGTCTTCCAGTCGCTGGATATCAATACATCGGTGACTTCTACCTCAATGCGCAAACAAAAACAACATCCAACGGTGCGACATACCAATTCAATGAAGATGGATCAATTACTATAGTTAGCACAAACGGTGTAAAATCAACAATCATCATAAAAAATATAACAAATGACTTTGTTGAAGCAAGTCTTAATGACAATTTTCATATATTTTTGCATATCGATAGGTATAAAGCCGATCAACATCTTCAACTGCTTAATTCTAACCTTCAACAACCTATTTTGACAACAACTAAAAACGTTGTAGCACACGGCATCTATGCCGGATCAATTTCAGATATACTTTGTGATGATACCGCAACACAATACCCGTTGGACATAACCATTAGCGACACCTTTATAAAATTTCTTGCAAAAACAAGCAATTTTTTCATAGAAGGTGAAGGGAAAATTACGCCGATTAGCGATGAAAAATCAGGAATAGTGTTTCAAATAACAAACGGTATTGAATTTGCAGGGGGGTTAATAGATAAAACAACTAACACGATTATAGGAAACTGGAGTATTCCTAGCAGTGAAGAACCTAATAAAGCTTGTGGCGGCTCTTTCAATGCCAAATTAAGTCAATAGCGATCAAAATCGTCATAGTTGTAGCGAAAATCTAGGTCATAGACACATTCGGGAGCGAAACAGTATTCAATCCCCTCTTTTTTCTCTACAACTCTATCTTTATGCACATACTTCTGACTACATCCCGTCAAAAATAGAAGAGTAACCGCAAAACCTATCACACTTTTCATACTCCGCTCCTTTCTAAATACCACATAAATGCATACATCAATGATGGTGTTTTAATTTTTGTTTCATCGAATAAAAATGATTTAGCCTCATCAACTGGAATATAAATAACTTCAATATTCTCTTCATCAATACCGCCACCCTCATGGATCATATCACTGTCATTCAAAGATGCAAAATAGAGTGTCTGTTTTGATCCTGCAAAACCCACAGCCGAGTAAAAACTATTTACTCTTTTGAGTCTTGAAGTATCGATCCTGTAACCACACTCCTCTTCAATCTCTTCAACCGTAATTTGCTCTAGACTTTTATCTTTATCCACAATACCTGCACACAATTCATAAGTAAAACCATCATCGTTTTTGACATATACCGGAGGTCGAAACTGTCTGACTAAAATAAATGCATCTTTTCGTTCATGATAGAGAAGCACACAGACACTATCATGCACAGAAGCTATATCCCAACTCTTCTCTTTACTCTTTTGCATATAACGCATACGTTTTAAATTGATATATTTTGAATCAATACACGCTTCATATGAGACATTTGAGATTACATTCATACTAACATACCTTTTGCCAGTGCTAAAAATGCGAAAAAGCCTATTACATCCGTTGCAGTAGTTAATACCACAGTAGAGCCAACGGCCGGATCTATCTCAAATTTTTTAAGAGTTAAAGGAACCATCGCACCAAATAAACCAGCAGTTAACATATTTATAATCATTGCTATTGCGATAACAAAACCAAGCATTGAGTTTTCGAACCAAAGGTACGCTATCAATCCCATTAAACCTGCGAAAAGAAGACCGTTAAAAAAAGAGACTAAAATCTCTTTAAAAATGGCCTCTTTTGCATTCTCTGAATCAATATCACCTAGAGCTATCTGTCTTACCATGACCGTTAGGGTCTGTGTTCCGGCATTTCCCCCCATTGAAGCAACAATCGGCATCAAGATCGCAAGCGGTATATAGGCTTGCAGTGTTTCATCAAAAAGAGCAATTACGAAAGATGCCGCGATAGCGGTTAAGAGGTTAATAAAAAGCCAACTTGCTCTTTTTCTAGTTACTGCCTTTAAATCTTCTTCATATTCCGTCTCTTCATCAACCCCTGCCATACTATAGATCTGTTCAGTTGCCAACTCTTCAATAACATCAATGATATCATCGGCGGTAATACGTCCAACAAGCTTATTTTGCCAATCTACCACGGCAACCGCATTGAGATTATACTGTTCAAAAACCTGAGCAACATCCTCAATAGGATCAATACTTTTAACCTCTCTAGTCTCATAATCTCCACTTGCAAGTATAGACTGGAAAGTCGTAGAAAAATCTAGAGTAATTAAATCCTCCAGGGCAACGGCTCCCATCAAATGTCCTTCATCATCTACGATAAAAACATTATGGACATTCTCCAACTCATCGTTTGCTTTGAGCTCTTTTAGTCTAGCAACGGCACTGGCTATATCTTCATCTAATGAAGCATCAAAAACCTCCGTCTGCATATATGCACCAGCTTGATCATCATCATAACGAAGAAGTTTCTCAATATCCTCTTGATCCTCTTCATCCAATTTTGAGATTACATCTTCACTTTTGTTTTCATCAATATCTTCAATATCTTGAATCAGATCGGTTGCATCATCGGACTCTAAGGCTTCAACCGCACTTGCAAGATCTTTAGTTGTAAGAGATGAGATTGCCTCATCTTTTAATTTTTCAGGTAATTCAAGAAGTACATCACCAAGAATATCATTTGGGATCTTTTTTAGATACTCCAAAAAGAGTTCATCATCTCTTTTTTTTAGTTTTTTAAGAAGTTTAGCGATATCACTCTCATGAATATTAACCCCTTCAGGGTTCTCTAACCATGATTCAAAAGTATGTAACATCTCATCTATTTTTTTCATTTTATAACTTTTATTCTTTTTAGATACTAACTTCTATTATATTTTCAACCCTGATCTTGAGAAGGCTTATGCAGATAATCAACATTTTTGAAACCTTCAGCCATCACAGGTCTCTCTTTCTTTTCCAAAAGAAGATCGATTTTATCGTTATAAGCAAGTCGCATCTGATCAAATTTTCGCTTATCCTTGCCCTTAAGTTTGGAAGTCGTTATTTTAATAACTTTTGCAGGGTTTATTGCTCTACCGTTTTTATAAAGTCCAAAGTGAAGATGTGGCCCCGTACTCATACCAGTTGATCCTACATAACCGATAACCTGACCCTTTTTCACCCACTTACCGCGTCTCATCCCTTTACGAAACTTTTTTTGGTGTGCATAGAGTGAGAGATAACCGTCATTATGGCGAATTTTAATTACTTTTCCATAACCTCTTGTATATCCGGCAAATGCAATTCTTCCGCTAGCCGCTGCGATAATAGGCGTTCCTCTTGATGCCGCGTAATCAATTCCTAAGTGCGCCCTATATTTTTTAAGGATTGGATGCCACCTCTTATAGGTGAACCTTGAGCTAAGTCTTGCATTTCTAACCGGTCGGCTAAGTAAAAAACCTTCCACTTCATGCCCGTTTTCATCATAGTAGCGTTCATTATCATATCGATATATGTAATTTTTTCTCTTTCTCGTCTCAATCATTGCCGTAACAATTGTAGGAGCGTTCATACGTCTTCCCAAACGGTACTTTTGCTCATACATTATGACAAGTCTATCACCTTTTCTAAGGTTTCTTTTGAAATTAAGACTATTTTTGAATGCCCCTAAAAACTCCTGTGCTAAAGCGATATTATCTGTCTCATCGACAATGTCTTGATAGATAGAGTTTTTAATTTCAAGATAGAGCGTCTCTTGTTTCACCTGATAGGAGAGTCCCGTCGTAGATAAAGAGTAGTTCTCTCCCTCTTTTTTAAGATGTAGTTGCAGTTCGTCACCTACCGGGATAAGTACTTGAGAGATTGTTTCGTTTGCATCTTTTAAGATATGAAATCTTACACCTGAAATTATCTCTTCTGAGAGTTGTTGTTCATCTTTATGTGCATTGTAGTAGATAGAAGTGTTTAAGTTATAACGTTCTAGAAATTTAAGAAACGTCTCTCCGCTTTTCCAATTCAAGGTCTCTATCGATGTTGCAAAAAGTGTCAACGTCGTAAATAAAAACATCCAAATTAATCGCACTTCAAACCTTTTATAGTATAATCTGCACCATTATTAAAATAAGGAATTCAGGTGTTAAAACGAACCCTTTTACTCATGAGCATATTTGGTACAACGGCATTTGCTCAAGTTATAAGCAATATTCAGACCACAATTGAAAGTGTTGACAAAGATATTGCAAAAGCCTACTCAAAAGAGGCTAAAATTGGAATGAGTGGCGTAATTATACACACATTTAATAACTCTCAAGAAGCCATAATAGGCAAAGCGACAGTAAAAGAGAAAAGTACTTCAGGTGAACTTACCCTAAAAGTAATTCCTTATAAACCCACCGCACAACGTTCACTCCCCTTTGGACGCAAATCTGCAGTTGCAGGAGATAAAGTTATCTTAGGTTACGCATACAATAGAGCTATGATAATTTCTCAAGATGATCAAACCTTTCAAAAAATAAAAAACAGACATAACAGAGAGTGGATACATCCTGATATTTTTGCTACACAACTCTCTTCTAAGGCAGAAGCGACACCTACAAAAGAGTCTTTCAATCTCTTTTGCCAAGTACACACCGTGGGACTTCTTTACATTCACCTAAACGATACATTATATACGGTAGATTGTTCAAACTTCAACGTTTTAGAAAGCCTTGCATTTGATAAAAGCGACGGTGATGATATGAAACCTTTTTATAACCGTATCGGTGAAATTCACTCTAGTATGTTAGGTTGGCTTAACATCGGTAGTCAAGAGATTGCTGACTACAAATCACACTATACATCACTCCTTGGATTAAAATAATGCAACCAAACCAATATGAAGATCTAAAAAAAATAGTCGGTGAAGAGAACATCTTCAACGATAACGCACACCTCATCGCATACTCTTACGATGCAACAAGAGAGAGATTTAAACCAGATGCAGTCATTTTTCCTCGCCATGAACAAGATGTAAGCGATATATTACGTTACTGCAACGAGAACAAAATCATCATTACCTCACGCGGGGCTGGAAGCGGTTTTACGGGTGGAGCACTCCCTTCACAAGGTGGCGTCGTCTTAGCATTTGAAAAACATATGACAAAAATCTTAGAGATCGATATGGAAAATATGGTTGCGGTCGTACAACCGGGTGTTATCAATATGGATTTACAAAAAGCAGTTGAAGAGGTAGGACTTTTTTATCCACCAGATCCAGCAAGTCAAGACTACTCAACCATCGGCGGAAACGTAAGTGAAAATGCAGGCGGTATGAGGGCTGCAAAGTACGGTATCACTAAAGATTACGTTATGGCACTTCGCGCAGTTCGACCTAACGGTGATATTATAAAAGTCGGAAAACGCACTATTAAAGATGTTGCGGGATATAACATCGCAGGAATTTTAATTGCAAGCGAGGGAACACTGGCAGTTTTAACTGAAATTACCGTAAAACTGATTGCAAAACCAAAACTTACGAAAACTGCGATGGGTGTTTTTGACAGTGTTGAAAAGGCAATGGAAGCGGTCTATAAAACAATGGCAGGCGGTGTAACTCCCGTTGCAATGGAGTTTTTAGATAACCTCACTATCAAAGCGGTTGAGCAGACCTTTAACAAAGGGCTTCCCACTAAAGCAGGAGCTATTCTTATCACCGACGTTGATGGAAATCTTGAGGAGGATCTCAACCTACAACTTGACACTATTGAGAGAATCTTTAAAGAGAACGGCTGTAATGAATTTATTCGTGCACGTGATGAAAAGGAATCCAATGACCTATGGTTTGCAAGACGAAATGCAAGCCCGGCACTCAGTGTTTACGGAAGTAAAAAGATCAATGAAGACGTTACGGTTCCAAGAAGCGTGCTACCTGAACTACTAAAACGTTTCTATGCAATCGCAGAAAAATATAACATTAACATCCCATGTTTTGGGCACACGGGTGATGGTAACGTGCACACCAATGTTATGGTTGATAAAAAAGATCCTGAACAGGTAAAAATCGGCTACCAGGCTATTGAAGAGGTATTCCAAGCGACCATTGATCTAGGCGGTACACTGAGTGGTGAACATGGCATAGGACTAAGCAAAGCACCATATATGACTATGGCTTTTACCGATGAGGAGATGCAGCTTTTTAAAGATATCAAAAAAGCATTTGATCCAAACAACATCCTCAATCCTCATAAGATGGGCTTAGAGTGAAACATCACGTAAAGAATCTTTGGGGATTACTAGAGAAGCTTTACGATGACGAGATACCCTACTACGCTTCAAGTTTAAGCTTCTATACGATCTTTACGATCATACCGCTTCTCTTGATTGTTTTAAGTATCTTTACCTATATGCCAAGTTTTGAAGATTATTATCAATCTATTAAAGCGATAATTTTTGATTCACTCATGCCAACACATACAGAAGCTATCTCAAACTATATTGACCAGTTCTTACAAAACTCCGTAAAACTTGGAGTTGTCGGATTTGTCTCCGTACTGATCGCTTCAATGCTCTTTTTTCAAAACTACGAATTTATCGTCAATAAAATCTACCGATCAAAACAGAGAAGTTTTTGGGATTCACTGAGCACCTACTGGACACTGGTTACGCTACTTCCTATAGCGCTTGTCGTATCATTTTACCTCTCGATGCAGATACAAAGCCTGCTTAATCAAAGCGGTATCAGTTCAACCGTTAAAATAATCAATCTCCTACCCTACCTGGTAGTATGGGGACTCTTTTTCGTAGCCTTTAAAATCTCCGTATTTGCAAAAAATCGCCCTGCTCTGATCAGTTCATTTGTCACTTCAACTGTTTGGTACGTGGCAAAAACTATTTTTGTCTATTACGTTTTTCACAACAAAACGTACACATCTCTCTACGGATCCTTTAGCATTTTACTCTTTTTCTTTTTGTGGATCTATCTTTCATGGATAATCTATCTCTACGGGATAAAGCTAAGCTTTATGATAGAAAATAGAGATAAGAGAGAAGCACAAGCTTAGAGTATTTCTCTAACGCTCCTTTCCAAACAGCTTCTTAAAAAACTCCCTCTTTTTTAACATCCTTTTTTCTCTAAATGGATTAATAATCGAAGCAACGGTTTTTCCCTTATGTAAAAGCGTCAGCTCATAAGGTTTTTTCATTAAAACCGTATGTACATATATCGCGTAACTCTCTGCAAAATCTTCAAAAAAGCTATTTGAGCCGTATAGTGAAATAAAGTCTGTCTTTTTTAAATCCTCTATAAAGCTTTTTGAGTTCTTTAAAGTGAGTTTTGACCTGTCAAATCTGTAAAGCTGAAAATCTTTTCTGCTACTAAACGCTTTATCAAAAATAGACTTTTCAAACGAAATCCAAGAGATTGAAGAGTATGCAAACTTTTTTGGATTATCCTTTGGTTCATGCGGTTTTGGGTGCGCTTTTATTTTAGAGCCTACAATATGCCCTATCTCGTGAAGCAGTATAAACGCTGTCGCCTCATGTCTACTATTTGCACTGTCCTGTGCAATTTTCAAAGAAAGTTCATACCCTTTTGATGGGCGAAATGCCGATTGCGCCCTCCACGAAGCCCACTCATTTGCACTCAGTTTTGAAAGAATCCCCTGATCAAACAGCAGCCAACTCCCAAAAAACTTACCCTCTTTATAGATATGCTCACTAAAGCCTGAACTGCCTAGATCATTGACAAAGAAAATAGCAATGAGGTTTTCTTGAATATGCTTTTTCACTTGTTTGGGCAATTGTTCGACTGCCGACATAAAATCCCTATGAAACGCTTTATCAAAAGGTGCCGCAGTAGGTATCCCCTCATACCCGTAGATTTTATTATCCAAACCGATATAATTAATTATGTTACTTGGTGCAGACTGGATGCGCTGCTCTATTGATTTCTCCTTCCACTCTTTCCATATCGTATGACTTCTGACTTCATGGTTTTCATGGGCTTTTTTCAGCTCGTCCATATTTGATGCTGCTAGTAGATTTAAACCCAAGAAAATTAAGAGAGCAGATAAAGCTTTCATATCATTGTCTTTATGATTTAAACATAATCTGTTTTATAATCTAAAAAAAGACTCTCTATCGGAATATGCAGTTTACTATGTAACTCTCTTATCATTGAAAGAGTTAATTTTCTTTTTCTATTGAGCACCTCAGAAACTCTCGATTTACTTCCCACGATTGCTACTAAATCTTTTTGTCTTAAACCCTCTTGTTCCATTCTGAACTTTATTGCTTCAATCGGGTCAGGTGCATCTATTTTATAATGCTGTTCTTCATACGCCTCAACCAAGGTTGTTAATACCTCCAGTTCATCCATCTGCGGCGTATTTGGTTTTGCATCCATCAACTGATCTATCCTATTTAAACTATCTTGATAATTTTTTTCATTTTTAATAGGCTTTATGTCCATTTTATAAATCCTTCACATCAATTTTGTCATACTGTTTATGTGTTCCGACAAACTTTATAAATACTATTTTCGCAAAATAGTTTACTTTAACAACCAACCTATACTTGTTACCGGCTATGTTAAAAACAACTTTTTCATCTCCGATAATGCTAGCATTGGCGTACATAGCTTTAATCTCGTTCGGATTGTTCCAATCAAGTTTCGAAACCTCCTTATGCCACGCTTCTAAAGGGTTTTTGCTATCCGCATAGTCAGGATTTTCATAGAAATCTTTAAGAGTTTTCTTTGCAATTATTCTCATACATACAGTTTATCAAAGTTCCCATAAATAGAACTTAAATCGCTAATTTTTATAATAGAACTATAGCCAGCTTGTAACTTAAAATCTTTTCCATTGAACATATTTTTTTATTATTTTTACACTCTTTTAAGAGATTTTCTTATAGTATTTTCATTTTTAAAATTAGATTATAAGGAAAATATAGATGACGGTCAAGATACTTCTATTGCTTTTAACAATAATAACAGCCTCTTTCGCCCAAACATTTACTGTTGCAACAACCTCTGAGTTTCGTCAAGCACTTGAAAATGCAACGGTTAACGGTGAATCAGATACCATTATCGTGAAGAAAGGAACCTATAAAACAACGGATGACAACTTAGGTACATTTAAATTCAGCGATAACGAACCATACTCATTAATGATAAAATCAGAAGATGATACTAAAAATCAGAACGTTATTTTTAGTGGAGACAATATGCATCAAGTCTTTAATTTGACAAATATAGATAATAATTCTAATTTCAGTATTTCTAATCTACTTATAATTGATGGTAATAGTTCTGACTATGGTGGTGGTATTTATACAGATAAAAATCTCACAATCAAAAACGTAACAATAGCAAATAACTTTTCAAACAATGATGGCGGTGGTATTTTTGGCAAAACTATGAATATATATGATTCAAATATATCAAAAAATAGCTCTAGATATTATGGAGGAATATACACTATTGATGGATATAAAACAGTCATTAAAAATTCAATTCTAAATTCAAATAAAAATGGTGCAATATACAATGGTTATCAACTAACTGTATATAATTCAAAACTATTAAATAATACGAGTAATGCTATTGTAGGGAAAAATATAAATGTTGAACTCTCAGAGATTACTGGAAATGTAGGTACCGGAATTAGAGGCTATAGAATTATTGTAAATAAATCAAATATTTCATCAAATCAAGGAGGTGCTATTTCCAGTAGCGCTTATAATGAAACTGTAATTGTCAAGGATTCAAATATTTCCAATAATACTGGCAATAGTGCGATTTTCTGTAATAAGTCCGATAGTACACTTATTGTTGTTGACTCAATATTAACTGAAAATATTTATAAAAAAGCCGGAGGTGCAATTTATAGTGCTGGTAATTTATATATTATAAATTCTATTTTTACTGATAATATAGCAAATATTGGAGGTGCAATTTACGGTTCTACTTTAACAGTTCTAAACTCGATATTTAATAATAATTCTGCTTCAGATAGTGCTGACACAATTTTTGGTGCTGGCATTTTTATTAACAATATTTTTAGTAAAAATAAAAATGATATATATTTTGGAGATGATTCAAAACTCTTCAATAATTTTATAGACTACACAAAACTTGAAAATGAATCGAGCTACACAATCATTAAGAAGAACAATATCCAATCCTCTTCCAATGAAATAGGCTTTACCGATACAGATTTTAGACTAAGTGAAAACTCACCTGTAATAAATAAGGGACTTGACCCATACGGTACAACTTTTAAAGAACTGCTTGGTGCAGAGTATGAAACTGTTATAGGATACTTGAAAACCGATAAAGATGGAAATGAGAGGGTTTCGAGCAGTGCGATTGATATGGGTGCATATGAAAACGGTAGTGCTAAAGTCTGTGCGCAGGTGATTACCTATGCTATAGATTCACTGACTAATACCTGTAAAGAGTTTGCAACACCGTGTGATGTGCCAAACAACTGGAAAACGGTTGTTTCATGCCCCGTGCAAGAGCCAAGTTCATCAAATCCTAGCCAAACTCTGAACTGCAACGAAAATGCAATCTCAAAAATTACAATCTCAGGACAGTGGTTTTTACTAGGCGCAGATGGAGATAACTGTAGCGTTAGTGCGCTAAAAGAACAGGGTGCAAAATATGTCTACCCTTTCAATGCAAATAAAAACAATTACTATATAGAGGGTAACATAGAACGAGGTTACGGCTTTTGGATTATGAAATAAAAACTGAGTTAGAAAGCGGCATATTCTTTACAAAATATGTTGCTTTAGCCAATCAATAATTTCCCTCTCTTTATACTTTTGGCTAGCAACATTTATAACGAGATCTATCTTCTCTTTATCATTAGCTTTAAAATCTTTTCCGTTTAGTTTTAAAAAGAGTCTCATACAGATATATGCCGTTCTTTTATTGCCGTCAACAAAAGGATGATTACTCGACATAGTGAAAAGATATTTAGATGCCAAAGTGATTAAATCGCTCTTCTCATACAAAAAACTATTTTGGGGAGCATACAGTGCCGAGATTAAAAGTTTTTCATCCCTTATGCCGTGAAGTCCGCCGTGTTCTTGAATCTGTCTTGTGTGTATCGCTTTAACAACTTCAATATCTACCCACTTAGGTTCACTCATTTTGCTAAAACTTTTAAGGTATTGCGATCCTCTTTCATAATATCTTCGGCTATACTCATCTGATTGATAAAATCTTCGTTATACGGAGTCAAGCGATAGCCGTTTTCATCCTCAACCAAATAGAGAGTATCTCCTTTACCTACATGTAAACGTTCTAAGACCTCTTTTGGAATGACTGCACCTGTTGAGTTTCCTACCGTTGTTAATTTTATAGCCGTCATAAAAACTCCTTGTTATAACATTTATTATAACATAGTTCAAACAATCTGATAAAAGATCGACAATGCCAAAACTAGAGTAACAAGATTTATAAATCTATACTTTACAGCCAGTAGTGAAACAACGATATAAAGAGATAAAAACCACAGCGGTACTTGAATACTATAAACATCTGCTTTAAAAGAGAAGAGTGATAACAACCAAGAATCTAATACCCCACCATACCCTACAAGATGTGCTAGAAGTTCAAAGGGATAGAAGATGATAAAAAGCATCGTTAAAAGCGGTGAGAGAAGTTGCAAAAAGGTGAATGTATCAAAGAGTGAATGAACAATGGGCAGCATAGTGATAAATACCCATAGGTGCAGGAGGATGAAAAAGGCAATTTTGTTCATATTTTGGTATGTTTTGACAAAAAGCAGGATATAAAAGACGCCTGCAACGGAGAACCATAGTCCGACGGAAAAGAGTAGTTGTACCTTTAGAACAAAAAGTATAGCCACGGCGATGACTAAGTTTTCAAAATCTAGAAGTTCCAATCCTCTGTCATAGATCATCCAGCCCACCACCATCATCGCATAGGCACGTAAAAGCGATGGCGGGAAATCGGTGAAAGCAACATAGATAAAAAGAATGGCTAAACTCAGATAAAAGATATCTGCATTTCTATTTCGCCACGGGAAGTATCTTTGCTGAAAAAATTTATAGACGTACATAAAAAGAAGATGCAGAAAAAAGGCAAGCAATCCAAGATGAAATCCACTCAAAGCCGCTAAATGGCTGATTGAAAAAGTAGTTAAAATTTCTCGTAACTCCTGCGTAGTAGGCAGAGCTAAAAGAAGAGTTTTATAAAGAGAAGCAAGCAACTTCTGCTCATGTTGCTCCTCTATTTTTTTTGCTACATCTCTTTGCGCGGAGCTTTGAGGATAGAGTCCTAAAAGATGTGAAGGTGCATAAAATCCTTGAAGGTAGTCTAAAAAGGTCACATTTTCGTTAAAGATACGCACCTTTACGGTTCTGCCCTGTAAGGAGCGTAATTTTTTTGAACCGTTGGTATAGAAGGTAAAATCTTCACTCTTCAATTTTAGAACCGATCTATTGCCTTTTATATAGTGGCTACTTACCTGAACATCGCAAATATAATCATCAAATTCACTAAATTTGAGGTAATTGAAGTAGTTCCAAACAACGTGGAGTAAAAAGAGCGTTAAAAAGATGCCCAGCGCAACAAAGCGCTCCGAATTTGAGTTAAAAAGTGAGGGTTTAGATAGTCGGAACGCTGACATTCATACTAGCTGAACTCGTATCTATACTCTCATAGGCAACTTCCACCTCTTCAGGACCGTCATCGACAAATCGCGTAAAACGCTTTTGAAAGATCAGATTAACGTGCCCCGTCGGACCGTTACGCTGTTTTCCGATAATGATCTCAGCCTTCTCATTCTGTTTTTCAACATAGGTCGCGGTAAACTCTTTACCCTCTTTCTTTGCCGCTTTTTCACGCTCTTTCTCCTCTTTATAGAGGTATACGTCATCTCGGTAAACAAACATAATGATATCCGCATCTTGCTCGATAGAGCCACTTTCACGGATGTCGCTTAGCATCGGTCGTTTATCGTTTCTACTCTCTAACCCGCGGTTAAGCTGTGAAAGTGCAACAATCGGCATTTTCAGCTCACGAGCCAGTACTTTCATACCGCGGCTTATCTCACTCACTTCAATGTGTCTGTCCCTTGTACCTGAACTGCTCATAATTTGCAGATAATCCACCACCGCTAAGGTTACTTCGGGATGTTGTGATTTTAGTTTGCGTAGTTTTGAACGCAATTGATTGATGTTGAGTGAACTATCGTCATCGATAAAAAGCGGCTGTTTGGAGATGGCATCAAATGAACCGTTGAGCCTCGTCCACTCCTCATCATCCATGTCCCCTATTCTTAACTTCTGCATCGGAATAGAGGTGTGCATACTCAGCAGTCTTAACATCAACTGTTCGGCAGGCATCTCTAAAGAAAAGAAGGCGACCCCTTTATTATTGTTAATAAGATTTAGAACAATATTGAGCGCAAATGAGGTCTTCCCCATCGCAGGACGTGCAGCGATGATGATAAGATCACCCTCGCCGAAACCTGTCGTCATCTTGTTTAAATCTTTGAAACCCGTATCGACTCCGACTAATGTCTTATTACCGAGCGCTTTCATACGGTTGATATACTCTAACGTCGAATAGGCAACCTCTTGCGAACCCTTAAAATCGCTCTGCACATTATCTTGCGTAATCTGATAGAGCCTACTCTCAACTAGGTCTATAACATCTGAACTCGGCAATTCCTCCTCAACCGTTACACGCTTTATCTCAGTCGTTAGAGTTAAAAGATTTCTCTTAAGTGCTTTATCTTTTATCTCTTGCAGGTAAGCAGCGGTGTTGCTGATAGGATTGGATGAGAGAATCTCAACAAAAGCCGCCTCATCAAAACGCTTCTTCTTTTGTAAAACATTTTTAACAAACTCTTCATCAATGGGCATCTCTTTATGGTGCAGTTCCACCATTGCATCATAGATATCTTGATGTGCACCAAGGTAAAAATCTTCGGTTTTTAGTCTTGCAGCCATATCTTCAAATTGTGAAGGTTCAAAAAAGACCGAACTTAAAACGGCACGCTCAATTGCTAAGTTATATAGTTGCTGTTCTGTCATTGCGCTGCTTTTTCTACCTCTTCAACAAATTTATCTACAAGATTACCTTCATCTAATTTTGCAACAACTTCACCGCCAACCATGATAAGTCCATTTCCTTTGCCATAAGCAATAGCAACATCGGCATGTTTTGCCTCACCGATTGCATTAACCGCGCATCCCATTACAGAAACATTCAGCGGTGTTTTGATGTGTTTAGTCCGCTCTTCAACCTCAGCAACAGCTTTGACTAGATCAACTTCAATACGTCCACACGTAGGACATGAGATGATATTCAGCCCCCCACTTACACGACCGCTATCTTTTAAAATATCTCTTGCAACGCCTATTTCACGCTCTAACTCACCCGTGATGGAAACGCGCATTGTATCGCCTATTCCATCAAGTAAAAGTGAACCGAGTCCTATTGCAGATTTTATCGTTGCGTGATGCAGTGTTCCAGCTTCCGTAACTCCTAAATGAAACGGATATTCAACAAGAGGACGAAGCGTTCTATAGGCTTCCACCGTTCTATCTACGTCACTTGCTTTCATAGAGACTTTTATGTCTGTAAATCCCTCATCTTCTAAAAGTTTAATGTTATAGAGTGCCGATTGCACCATACCCTGTGCACTCTGACCGTATCTCTGCTCAAACTCTTTTTCCAAACTTCCGGCATTTACCCCGATACGAATAGGGATATTTCTCTCTTTACACGCCTTAACAACCTCTTTAATACGGCTTTTTTCACCTATATTTCCTGGGTTTATACGGATACAATCTACACTCTCAGCAGCGATAAGAGCTAAACGGTGATTAAAGTGAATATCTGCAACAAGAGGCAGTGAAATCTGCTCTTTTATAGATTTTAAAGCATGAGCATCTTCATAATCAGGCACTGCCACACGTACGATATCACACCCTGCAAAATGCAGTCTTCTTATCTGTTCTACCGTAGCAGTGACATCGGCAGTTTTCGAGTATGTCATCGATTGTACGCTAATAGGTGCATCACCCCCGACAAGTACATTTCCGACACTGATCTGTTTTGTTTTATATCGCTCTTTCATAATTGCAATTGTACCCTAAACAAATCAAACTGATTTAAAAAACGCTTTCTTCGTTAAGCTCATTTTATATAAAATGGTAGGTTATGATACAGGAGTACCCGTGCAAAAATCTCAAAATGAACAGCAAGTTTTAGAGAACCTACTTGCTCAATATAAAATAGCCGTTGATAAGAGTAGCATCTTTTCTAAATCAGATACACACGGAAAAATCACCTACGTTAATGATGAATTTTGCAGATTGTCACAATACCCTGCCGAAGAACTGCTTGGAAAAACACACAGTATAATCCGTCATCCTGATATGCCCATCTCGTTTTTCAAAAAAATGTGGCAAGAGTTAAAAGAGAAAAAGATTTGGAAAGGTGTAATAAAAAATAGAGCAAAAGACGGTAGTTCCTACTATGTGAGTGCTACAATCATTCCAATTTTGAACGAAAACTCCGAGATTAAAGAGTACCTTGGTATCCGTCATGATATCACAGAGGTTTACATTAAAGATCGTATCATAGAACAGACTATGATTGATGATATTACGGAGCTCAAAAGTCGTACTGCTTTTATGCAAGATATTAAGGATGGCAAAGAGAAGTCCATTGTTCTTCTAGATATTGCATCTTTTAATCACTTTAACGACTTTTACGGACATGAAACAGGTGATATACTGCTTAATGAGATTGCAAAAGAGTTGCAGGCATATACGACTGAAAATAGATATGAATGCAGTCTTTACAGGCTACCTATTGATATATTTGCACTCATTTTTACAGATATATACTCTACAGAAGAGATAGAAACATATATTTTGACCTTTTTAGATAAATTTAGAACTTGGCCTAAAGCGGTTGGAAATACGCAAATCTACACTCAAGCCGTTGCAGGTATGGCAAAGGGTTCGAATGAACAGGTGTATCAATATGCAGATATCGCCTTACAGTATGCGAAAAAGAATAAAAAAAGTTTTCAACTCTTTAACAATGAACTCAATATGCAAAAGCAGATTGAAAAAAACTTCTATATCAGTAAACTTCTCAATACTGCGATTTTTAATGATGACATCCCCGTACACTATCAGCCAATTATTAATAATAGGACGCAAAAGTGTGAAAAGCTTGAAGCACTTGTTCGTATTAAAGATGAAAACTCAGATATTTTATCGCCGGGTCTGTTTTTAAATATAGCTAAACAGATAGGTGTCTATACCTCCATGACACGCTCAATTATAAAAACAACGTTAAATACACTGGATAGTTTGCCCGAATGCGAAATATCTTTTAATCTTAGTTATGAAGATATTGTAGAACCGACTATGGTCACATTTTTAGAAGATATCTTTAGTAAAAAAGAGATTGCACAGCGTATCGTTTTAGAAATCACTGAAACTGAAGAGATGAAAGATCTAAACATGGTAAAAGCATTCCTGATACGAATGAAAAAACTTGGTTGTAAGATAGCAATTGATGATTTTGGAACAGGCTACTCAAATTTTAAGTATCTTATGGATCTGCAGGCGGATTATCTCAAAATAGACGGCAGTCTTATATCAGCACTGCCAACTGATAACTCATCACTTGAGATTGTTAAAGCCATCACTTCCTTTACAAAAAAGATGGGGATAAAAACAATTGCCGAATTTGTAAGTACCGAAGAGATATTTAAAATCGTTCAATCACTCGATATTGACTATTCGCAAGGGTTTTACTTTTCACTGCCGCTTGATATCCAAGATACGAAAAATTTCCGCTAAGCAAAATCTATAGGATCGATATCAATCTCAGCTAATGCAGTTTTAGTTGCTTTCATCGCTTTTAAAAGTTCAGTTCTTTTATCTGAACGTAAAAGTATATAAAACCTGCTTTTATTTGCAATTCTTTCAATAGCTGCTACACCCGAACCTACAACCTCGACATTTGAAAATTTTTGTAAACGAGAGAGCATCTTGTTCATATCGTTTTGTGCATTGATTGCTTTTGTGTGTGAAAAGAGTATCCGTGCAAAGTGCTTATAAGGTGGATACAACCCTTTTCTAAACTCCAATTCATCTTTTAAAAAAAGTTCATAATCATCTAGATAAGCGGCAAAAAACTCACTATTTGCCGTCTGTACAATGACACTTGCTTCATCACTTCTTCCACTTCTTCCCGCAATTTGTATTACAAGTGATAGCGCACGTTCACGTGCGCGAAAATCTGCCATACCTAATATGTTGTCAATGCCAAGTATAATCGAAAGTGCGATATCGTGATAATCATGCCCTTTTGAGAGCATCTGAGTACCCACAAGTAGATCAATTTCACCTCGATTAAAACTCTCAAGCAGAGTTATCAACTTTTTTTGCGTTGTTATAACGTCTCTGTCAAACTGCGCCACTTTTATATTTGGTTTATTCTCTTGAAAATGACGTACAACTTCTGCCGTACCCAAACGTGATGTTTTTAAAATTTCCGATCCACACTGGGTACAAACCTTTGGAATAGCCTCACTATAACCACAGTAGTGACAACGAACACTATTAGAATGGCGGTGCAGACTCATTCCGACCGAACAAAAGACACAGCTATGCGTATGCCCGCAATCTTCACACTGTAAATATTTAAAATTAGCACGTGTCGGTAAAAAAAGAAGTGCCTGTTTTTTAGCCTCTACGACCCTCTCTATAGACTCTTCAATTTCAGGAGTAATAGTATCGGTTGCACTGTGAAATGTAAAACCTCTAGCAGAATTGTAAAATCCACCGCGTAATCTAAAAATATCAAACTTCTCATAGCTGTTCAGTGAAGGTGTAGCACTGCCTAACACAACCTTTACATCTTGTTGTGAGCCCATCAAAAGCGCCATGTCACGAGCATGATAACGAGGTCTTGAAGATGATTTATAGCTATCGTCATGCTCCTCATCCACAACGATCAAGCCTAAATCAGTTATGGGTAAAAAAAGAGCTGAACGAGGACCGGCAACTATATAAATTTCACCGCTTCGTATGCGCTCTAAAATTTTCTCTTTTCTTTTTTTTGTAATTTTAGAGTGCCAAAGTGCAACTCGATCTCCAAAATGATCTTCTAATCTTGTCTGCATTTGAGGAGTTAGAGAGATTTCAGGAACTAAAAAGATAGAACGTTTGCCCTCTTTTAGCATCTGTTCAAACAGTTTCATATAGATTTCTGTTTTCCCACTTCCCGTATCACCAAATAGAAGCGAATTTTTTCTCTCAATGCAAAAAGAAAATGCTTCTTGCTGTTTTTGTGAAAGAGTGATAGTTGTTTCAATACTCTTAACTTTTTCTACACTCTGCTCAGTACTAAATGGTACAAACTGTGCTAAAGCTTCCCCAAGAGAGCAAAAGTAGTATTGTGCTAAAAAATTTGCACTTTTCATACTCTCTTCATGCAGAGTAAGAGGGAAAACTTCCAAAATATCACTACACTCAAAACTAGGTTTTTCAACCTCTTTTGTAATGGTACCTATCTCATTACGGTTTCTCAGTTTTACCTGAACTTGAGTGTATAGAGCAATCTGTTCATCGCTTTGATAAGTAAGTGGTTCTAGCGGGGAATTATTTATAGCTACTTCGTAATAGTGCAAGTTTACTCTGTTAATAGTCTACAATCTGCATTGTTGTGATCGCAATCAAAAATCTGATTTGTAGTGTTATAATCAAAATTGACATTGACACCCAATACTCTGAAAAAATAGGGATCTACATCCCCATTTTGATTACCTTTCATCCAACTTCCATCAGTTGTATTTGAAAATAGTGGATAACTCAGTAATGTCTCAACAGTTCCATCAGCATTTTCATCTATACCGCCAAAAAGAGGCTGGTTTGTGTTAGTATTTGCGTTATCCAAATGGGTAGGCCAATTTGACTGACCTTGTAGAATACCCATCTGGTGAATAGTCATTATGGCAGAACGAATAGCAGCTACTTGTGCCCTGCCCTTTGAAATCACAGCATCATCACGTGTCGCAGAAAATCTTGGTACTGCAATAGAAGCTAAAATACCAAGCACTACAATTACAAAAATAAGCTCTATAACCGTAAATGCCTGCATTCTTCTCATTAATTAAAACTAACTCCGCTACCGCCGACAGAGTTATTCTGCTCACGCACTACTGCTCTAAGATTTGTACATAATGTATCTCCGGCCGTAACCGCATCCACACCGTCAAACATATCACCGTCACTATCATATGAAACATTAATATCGGATCCAGAAATAAACAATCCGATACATAGATTACTATTTGTTTTATAATGGATGATAGTTTTATTGTTGTCGCTTGTATTATGTAGTGCCCAAGCACTCTCAGTTAAAGCGTTTGACATTGTTTGATAATTTGCATTATCAAAACTTCCTCGCGCAGTATAATATGATGCGACTTCGGAAATAGCATTACCAATCGTTGTTGCAGCAGCTGCAACCTTCGCATCATCTCTTGTTGCTGACAACTTTGGTATTGCAACAGATGCCAAAATCCCTAAAATAACAATTACAAAAATCAACTCTATCATTGTAAAACCACTTCTACGCATACTAAACCCCTTTAAATTTAAGTATTAGTTTTAATTATTATTTTTGAAATCAAACTATATGACATTGTAAATTAAAAAATATTATATTAAACTGAAAAAATGATTTTTAGGTAATTTTATTTATTAAGGCTTCTAGCTCTTTTTCCACTGTGTAGAATTCATAACTTTTTTGAATATATGCGTGTAGTAATGCCTTTACATCGTTTCCATTTTCTGAAAATTTTGCAAATTCTTCTTGCATTGAGGCAGCAAAATCGGCTTCGAGATTTATATTAAATTCACTTCCACCGATTCTAAGAGTTACTTTTTTTGTATCTTGCATTTAACTATACCGATTCAGGTAATATACCCTCAATTTTTTTGATGATATCTTCAAGTTCCATATCTTTCATACTCATCTCCTCTTCTAACTTATCGATACGCGCATCTTTAGCTTCTGAGGCAGCTTTTATAGTAGTTAGTTCCGTGCGAAGTTTTTCATTTTCCTCTTTTGCTTCATTAACGCTTGCCAACATTGCATCTATTTTATTACTTAACTTCTGTGTTAATGTTTCACTCATTTTTATCCTTACTATCTAATGGTATAATTCTATCCAATTTTCCTTAAAGGTCGTGTGTGCCCCAATTTGAAGTCGTTTCAAAATACTCTCCTGCAGGTGACCAGCCACAAGCAATTGAGAAGCTATCTGCGGGTATAAAAAGAGGTGAACGTTATCAGACGCTTATCGGTGTAACGGGAAGTGGTAAAACCTACACTATGGCAAAAATCATTGAAGAGACACAACTTCCTACCATCATAATGACACACAACAAAACCTTAGCGGCACAACTCTACAGCGAATTTAAAAGCTTTTTTCCTAAAAATCATGTTGAGTATTTTATAAGCTATTACGACTACTACCAACCCGAAGCCTATATACCAAGACAAGATCTCTTCATCGAAAAAGATAGCTCTATCAATGACGAGTTGGAGCGTATGAGACTAAGTTCAACCGCTTCGTTACTGACATATGATGATGTTATCGTCGTAGCTTCAGTATCTGCAAATTACGGTTTAGGTGATCCTGAAGAGTATAAAAGCATGGTGCAAATTGTCGAAGTCGGAAACGACATAAGCCAGCGTGAAATGCTTTTACGACTTGTAGATATGGGCTACAAAAGAAATGACAGCTATTTTGACAGGGGTGACTTTAGAGTCAGCGGTGATGTTGTCGATATTTATCCAGCCTACAGTGAAGAAGAGGCGATACGAATAGAATTTTTCGGTGATGAAGTTGAAGCGATTTATAGTTTTGATGCGCTGACTAACAAAAAGCATGAAAGTTTCCAGAAAACTACAATCTATGCAGCAAGTCAATTCGTCGTTAGAAAAGATAAACTTGTGCGTGCAACCGAAGCCATTGAAAAGGAGTTGGCACAAAGACTTGAATTCTTTTCCAAAGAAGAGCGTTTGGTTGAGTATCAAAGATTAAAACAGCGTACCGAATTTGATCTTGAGATGTTAGAGACTACGGGAATGTGTAAAGGAATAGAGAACTATTCAAGACACCTCAGCGGGAAAAAAGAGGGAGAGACCCCATACACGCTTTTAGATTATCTTGAACAGACTCACAAAGACTATCTTGTCATAGTGGATGAATCTCATGTAAGTCTGCCACAATTTCGCGGTATGTATGCGGGGGATAGAAGTAGAAAAGAGGTACTTGTCGAGTATGGTTTTAGACTTCCTAGTGCACTTGACAACAGACCTTTACGTTATGAAGAGTATATCAACAAAGCCAATCGCTATATATTTGTTTCCGCTACTCCAGCTCAAACGGAACTTGAACTCACCACAAACACTGCTGAACTCATCATTCGTCCTACCGGTCTAGTTGATCCAAAACCTCAAATTCGTCCAATTGCAAATCAGGTCGAAGATCTCTTTGATGAGATAAAAAAGGCTATAGCACAAGATGAGCGTATTTTGATAACGACGCTGACAAAAAAGATGGCTGAAGCTTTGACGACTCACTACAGTGATCTAGGGCTTAGAGTACAATATTTACACTCTGAGATAGATGCTATTGAGAGAAACCAAATCATTCGTGGATTACGCCAAGGAAACTTTGACGTACTGATCGGTATCAATCTACTAAGAGAAGGACTTGATCTACCCGAAGTAGGTCTCGTTGCAATTTTGGATGCAGATAAAGAGGGCTTTTTACGCTCTGAGACTTCACTTATCCAAACAATGGGTAGAGCATCAAGAAACGTTAACGGTAAGGTAATTATGTACGCCGATAAAATCACCGGTTCAATGCAAAGAGCTTTAGATATAAGTGCTTATAGACGCAAAAAACAGCAAGAGTATAACGAAATTCATAACATTACGCCAAAGACGGTAAAACGTGATCTTGACAAAGATCTTAAAGTGGACGACGAGGGTGAACTCTATGCAAAGATGAAAGCGATGAAAATGGACAAAATGCCAAAATCAGAGCGTCAAGCACTCACCAAAGAAATGACAAAAAAGATGCATGAAGCGGCTAAAAGACTCGACTTTGAAGAGGCTGCAAGACTGCGTGACGAAATAGAAAAAATACGAAAACTATAAAGGAAGAACTTATGGACTTAAAAGACCCTTCACTATATATAAACAGAGAACTCTCATGGTTACAGTTTAATACAAGAGTACTCCAACAAGCACTTGATACAAAACTACCACTATTAGAGCGCCTAAAATTCTTAGCAATATACGGTACAAACCTAGATGAATTTTACATGATACGCGTTGCCGGTCTTCAAAAACTCTTTACTGCAAGGATCATCGTAACAGGATCTGATCACCTCACACCACTTGAGCAGCTTGAAGAGATTAGTAGCTATTTACATAAAGAACAGACACAGCTAGAAAAATGTTTCAACGATATCACGAAAGGTCTAATAGAGGAGAATGTTTTTATCACTACATATGATGCATTAACAAATGAACAAAAAGAGAAAGCATCAGATTACTTTAAAACACACATCTACCCTGTAGTAGTCCCAATTGCCGTCAATGCAACACATCCGTTTCCTCATCTAAATAATCTTAGTTTCGGACTTGTACTTCAACTTAAAGCGCAAGCAGAAGATGGCGGCATGCACTTTGGACTTGTTAGAATTCCAAGAATTTTAAATAGATTTATAGAGATTGAACCAGGGCTTTTTGTTACTGTAGAAACCATTGTAGCCGAACATACACATGACCTTTTTATGGGTTTTGAACTTATAAAATATAGCAGTTTTAGAGTAACAAGAAATGCCGATTTTTCGATTGAGGAGGAGGAAGCAGATGATTTTATGCAGATCATGCAAGAGGGGCTTAAACTTCGTAGAAAAGGAACGATTGTTCGCTTAGAAGTTGATAGTGAAGCGCCGTATGAACTGATTGATTTTTTAAACCGCCATATAAACGTGCATGAAAATAATATCTATTATTCAAAAGTACCTCTAAATCTTGGGGCACTTTGGCAAATTGTCTCAAATAAAAAACTTGCGCATTTAACCAGGCCATCTTTTCAACCCCAAATTTTGCCTCCGCTTAGCCAAGATGCCGACATACTTCGCGTTTTAGACAAAGAGGATCTCATCCTTTTTCATCCATATGAGAGCTTTGAGCCCGTCGTGCAATTTATCAAAAATGCTTCGAAAGATCCCGATGTTCTCTCTATCAGAATGACACTTTATCGTGTAGGTGCAGAATCTCCAATCGTAAAATCTCTTATAAATGCTGCAGAATCAGGAAAACAAGTTACCGTCATGGTTGAACTGAAAGCACGTTTTGATGAGGAAAACAACCTCATTTGGGCTAAAGCTCTTGAGAGCGCCGGTGCACATGTTATTTACGGTATTACAGGCTTTAAAGTACATGCAAAAGCGGCACTTGTGATAAAACGTCATAAAGAGGGATTAAAACATTATGCGCACGTTGCAACAGGGAACTATAACCCCTCAACGGCAAAAATTTATACGGATATTAGTTATCTTACTTCAAAAGAGAGCATTGTAAAAGATGTCACACGTTTCTTTCATATTTTAACCGGATTTTTTGAAAAAGGAAAACTTGATACGCTCTATATGGCTCCAACTCAAATTAAGCCAAAAGTGCTTAGCCTGATTGAGCAAGAGACAAAGATGAAGGAGAAGGGACATATCATTGCTAAGGTTAACTCACTTATAGATGATGATGTCATTAGTGCACTTTATAGTGCTTCAAAAGCAGGAGTGAAAATTGAGTTGATTGTACGCGGTATCTGTAGTTTACGTCCTAAGATAGAGGGTATCAGTGAAAATATACGTGTTATATCAATCGTAGGAAAATATCTTGAACATTCACGTGTTTTTTACTTTAAAAACTCAACTCCAAGTACCTTTATCTCCAGTGCAGATTGGATGCCGCGCAATCTCTCCCGTCGTGTTGAGCTTCTGACACCTATTGAAAGTGATAAAATAGTTGAACTCTTGCAGATGCAATTAGTAGATACTAAACTTAGCCATGAACTCCAATCAGACGGCACTTATGTAAGAGTTACTGATAAAGAGAAGTCCTATAATTCACAAGAGGCTATGGAAAAGCTAGCATTAAAATACCGCAAAGAGACAAAGGATAAAAAGTGATTTTAGATTATCAACAATACTCACCGCAAATTGGCACAAATACTTGGATTGCTCACAGCGCGGATGTGATCGGTGAAGTTTCAATGGGTGAGAACTGTTCTATTTGGTTTGGATGCGTCGTTAGAGCAGATGTTCATTACATCTCGATCGGTGATCGTACGAATATTCAAGACCTAAGCATGGTTCATGTTACCCACTATAAAAAAGAGGATAAAAGCGACGGTTATCCCACAATCATTGGCAGTGATGTTACTGTAGGTCATAGAGTGATGCTTCACGGCTGTACCATAGAGGATGCATGTCTCATAGGTATGTCTGCAACTATACTTGACGGCGCCGTTATAGGAAAAGAATCAATTGTGGGAGCAGGCTCACTTGTAACAAAAAATAAAATTTTTCCTCCGCGTTCACTCATAATGGGAAGTCCTGCTAAAGTAGTGCGTGAACTCACTGATGCTGAAGTGGCTGAACTTTATGCGTCGGCTGAGCGTTATGTAAAGTTTAAAAACACCTATCAGTAGATGGATCTATTTTTCATTGCCGATATCATTGGAATTGTCGCTTTTGCCATAAGCGGTTTTTTGGTTGCTCTTAGGAACAATCTTGATCTACTTGGTATTCTCATTGCCTCTTTTTTAACGGCAATCGGTGGGGGTATCATACGTGACATTCTGATAGATCGCACCCCTTTCGTTTTCACACACACCTATCCTTCGCTTACTATTATCATCACAATAGTAATTGTCATTGTCGTGAATGCGCAAACTAAGGAAAAACTTGAGCAAAGCTTCCTTTTTACCTTAAGTGATACAATCGGTCTTGTGGCTTTTAGCTTAGCAGGTGCACTCTTAGGGATTGAAGCAGAATTTAATTTCTTCGGCGTTTTAATAGTAGGCTTTTTAACTGCAATTGGCGGCGGTGTGATAAGAGATGTTATGATCAATGAGGTTCCGGCTATTCTCATAAGTGATTTTTACGGTTCTATCGCTCTTCTTAGTAGTGCCCTACTTTTTATGCTTCATAGTTTTAATGTTTTAAACTCTGCAACCCTTGCAAGTGTCGCACTTGGTGCTATTACACTTAGGCTCTTGGCGTACAGATATAAATGGCGTTTGCCTAAATTGTGATAAAATTTCCCTTTTTAAAAGGGAAAGCATGACATCTGAAACAGTAACTTTTGTAGTTATCGGTATTTTCGCCGTAGCACTCATTGCAGTATCTTTTTTTATAGGAACATCAAATAACTTTTCAAAAAAGTTTGATAAAGATCAAAAATAGATGAAATCTTTTAACGCACTTGTTCTTTATGGAATAGTATTAGGTCTGCTCTTTGGAATCTTCTTACCTGAAATTGCTTTACAACAGCAAGTTTTAGGTCAGCTTTTTGTCTCACTCTTAAAAATGCTCGTGGTGCCTCTCGTTTTTAGTAGCATCTATCTGGCAATTGCAGGTCTGGGTTCTGCCGAACACCTAAAACAGATTGGGCTTAGAACAGTAGGACTCTACCTCTTAACAACTGCACTCTCAACACTTTTAGCAATAGCGGCAATGAATATTTTCAGTATCGGTGAAGTAACAAAAAGTGAGGGTTTAATATACGAAAAAGCGGATACAATACCAGAATTTTCATTCTCGGACATGTTACTAAGTTTTGTTCCCTCAAATATCTTCTCTTCTATGACTGAAGGCGCGATGATGCCTGTTATCGTCTTTAGTATCATCTTTGCTCTTGCATCATTTTCTTTGCAAACACACTACAAAAACACTCTTCTCAATTTTTTTGGAGCAGTTAATGACAATATGCTAAAAATGGCAGAGTGGGTCATTAAGCTCACTCCTATCGGTGTTTTTAGCCTCATCTCCTACGTTGTCGCATCACAAGGGATCGAAGCGATATTTGGTCTATGGCAATACATGCTTCTTGTCATAGCCGTGCTACTTATCCATGCACTTATAACGCTTCCGACATTGATGACACTATTTGCAAGAATAAACCCTTTTAGTTATCTAAAAAAGATCAAAGAGGTTCCCTTAATGGCATTTTCGACAGCCTCAAGTGCTGCTACGCTGCCTGTAAGTATCGAAGTGGCTGAAACTAAAGGGGGTGTAAGTACAAAAACTGCCGGATTTGTACTCCCCCTTGGTGCCACGGTATCAATGGATGGAACAGCGGCATATTTAAGTATCGCCATATTATATATAGCTAATCTTAGCGGTGTACCGCTAAGTTTTGGTGATCAACTCTTTATGGGAATCACGGTAGTTGCACTTAGCGTTGGAGTTGCTGCACTTCCTAGTGCTTCACTTGTTATGATGGTGATCATTCTTAATCAGCTCTCTTTACCTGTTGAGTACATTGCTCTTATTGTTGCCGTTGATCGAATTTTGGATATGTGCAGAACTTCACTGAATGTTACCTCAGATATGATGGTCTCAAAAATTGTAGATGTTATTCAGAGAAAAAAAGATGCCCTGCTTGAAAAATCAGCACATGTATAACAATTTAGATAAAATAGTGCCATGAAAGATACCGTTTTCAACACTCCAATTACTGCACAATTTGATTTTAACGAAGACGTGGCATCCGTGTTTGATGATATGCTTGAACGCTCTGTTCCATTTTATAAAGAGGCGCTTGATCTTAGTGTCCACTTTGTCAAGACCAATACAAAAGAGATGGATAGGGTTTATGATCTGGGATGTTCCACAGCCTCATATCTACTTGAGCTAGAGAGAAGGAGTGAACATACGCTTGAACTTATAGGTTTAGATAATGCTGAGGCAATGATAGAGCAGGCAAATAAAAAAATTCACGCATTTAACTCTAAAGTAAAAGTTGAAGTTGCAGACATTTTAGAGTATGAGTTTAAAAAAGCAAAAGCATTTGTTAGCAGCTATACGCTTCAATTTATCCGTCCACCCGTTCGCATGGAGTTTGTAAAAAAAATTTATGACGCACTTGAAGATGAGGGGATATTCATTTTTGGTGAAAAGGTTATCAGCCCTGATAAAAAAATCAACAAAGAGATGATAGACAAATACTATGAGTTCAAAAAAGAGCAAGGTTATAGTGAATATGAAATAGCCCAAAAACGTGAAGCACTTGAAAACGTCTTAGTTCCCTACACGCAAGAGGAAAACATTGAGATGGTGAAAAAAGCCGGTTTTTCTCACGTAGAGGTACTCTTTAAGTGGCTTAACTTCACTACTTTTCTAGCGGTAAAAAAGTAGCTTTTGGTTAAGAAAACTATAACAGTTTTCTTACATAAACCCAAACCCCTTCATATCTACTAATGTTATCGTCCGTACGTTCAACACTGGTATCGATAGAGTTTAAAAGATCGCTGCTAGGAGAGTAGACCTCCCAGTGCGCTACCCCGTCTTGATACTCATACCTATAGATATAATCAACAACATCAATGCCGGAGATATTATTTTCAGCCACAATGGTCGGAATTTCCGTAATGTTATGATCTTCATGAAAGCCCATTAAGTACCATCCTGAACGGTAGACGTTAAGACTTGAATTTATATCCGTAATGTTTCCTTCAAAGTTATAGACAACATTCGTATCGCTTAGCGATTTTAGCCAAAAGCCCTCGGTTGAGCGAAGAGATGAAAATTTGCTTATACTCATACTACTATCATACCCCGCTAAAGTGTCCCAGTAACTCCAACGACCGTTAAACTTATATAATCTCTCAATATTCGTATTCACTCCGAAAGTGCTATTGAGATCGGTCGAGTTTAAATCGATACTTACAGGTAAAGAGAGAAGATTCCAGCCCGCTACTGCTTTAGTTCCGTACGGTGCTACCGTTATATTAAACTCGGTAGAGGTAAATAGTAAATTTGCGTTTGTAAAGGTTACTTTAACCGCCGTCGTTCCGGATGAATCCGGAATTGATTTCACTATTAAATATGAGGTGTCATATTCAGCTTGAGTAATATAGGTTAATGGGTCAAAAGATGAATTAATCTCAAGAATTGAACTATTGTATTCAACGCTAATGTTAATATCACTACCATATGTATCATAAGTGCTAAATGTTACATTTATATCATCGAAGTTCTTAACTAGATAGATGTCTTGATTATTGATGGTTGCTGTTGGTATTGAGGTTGATGCTAAGACTGCTGTGAAGTTTGAATCTACTATTGGTAGGGTTATAGCAGAACTAATAGTAAAGACATAATCAAGACTTGTTCCACTAACCCATTTTCCTGTGCTGCTGTCATATGATGAGACATTACCATCTTTATAAGATGCTCTAATTGTATAGCTACCTGAAATTATAGGAAATATAAAATCTACTGCTGATGTGTTACCATCTTCATTAAGCTCTGTTCTTGCTTGTATAATCCCATTAGCATCAGTAACTTTAACAACACTGATTGATCCTATCTCTTTTAAACTAATATTTAAATCTACAAGATTAGCCATTAAGGTTGCAGTTGCAATGTTATGAGATGCGTTATCTTCACTTAATAGTGTAGTTGCTATTTTACTATTATTTGCTAACGAAGAAAATAGTTTAATTTTTAAATCTTGCTCTTTATGAAACTGTTTAAGTGTAGTGTTAAAGTCATATAATGTAGCAGAAGTTGTATTAATTTCCAGTGGAAGAGCTTCTATATATGTATCGTTATTGTCATTAATGTAGCCCTTTATAACTGAATAAGTAAGTGCTGTAGAGCTACTACCGCCAAAGTCTACACTAAAATCAATGTCTGCAATATAGTTAGATAGGTTTGCATCAATAATGAAGCTACTGTTAACCAAGCTAATTTCTTGCTTAAAGTCACTTGAGAGATTATAATCTTTCGATCCGTATAGCTTTTTATCTACAAAATTGTAGTAGTAACTCTGAGAAAAGTCCGTATCGTTTACATCGATTCTAATAGAAAAGTTATTATCGGGATTATATACCGGAACACTATAGTTATGGTTTCCATCCACCATATTTACGACATCGGGGATATTAAAGTTTTCCGTATTGCCGTCCTCACCTATAACTTGTATGTTAGTTATATTATGATCGGCAAGTATTACATTCGTTACATTTAACTCAAGATAGACAAAAGCAACCTCAGGATAATTTATCGTTCTTACAGTAAGGTTGTACTCGTTATTTGCACTGATACTAAAACTTTCATTCGTTTCTGTTGCAGTATGGGTAAATGTTCCTAAAGTACTATCAAAACTAATAGAAGCGGGAACCCCACCGTCCCAAGCATACGTCGGAGTCGTTAAATTATTCTCAACGGTAAGTTGATTAAAACTTGTTAGTCCTCCCGATGTGTAGAGCTTATCTCCAAAAATCTTTGGAGCACTATCTATCCAAGTTGCACCGCCAATAGTAGCATTGTTAGCACTTGCCGTCTTATCATATGCTATCGCACCGCTTCCTTCATGCAAAGGCCAATAACCAACAAGTGCCGCTTCAGTACCGACTAACGAGGAGTGCATAGTTTTATTTATATCGTTTTGTGTAAGGGCTTTGCTCCAAATAGAGAGTTCAGCAATATTGCCGTTAAAAAAATCGTTTTGTACAGGATCACTAGCCCCGATATATGCAATATTGTTGACTATATTTAAACCTGTTGGAACATCTGAACCGATCATGTTGCCGTCCAACCAAATGCTTCTTGTCGTACCGTCATATTGTGCAACAACATGATGCCAACTATTGTTTAAATCACTAGTAGCTATCTCTAAATCATTTGTCCACCAATAGTTTTTTATCCCTGTAGTGGTTAAAGTCAGACCGACAACCGCATTTGCAGTACCTAACGTACCCCAACTTGCAATTCCAAAATTGCCGCTACCATTTGGTTTTATCCATGATGCAATTGCATAAGCAGAGTTTCCTGTCGGAAAGTTTGCATCACTTAAAGTGATGTTATCGTCAATTCCGTCAAAACTTAATCCATCACCTAAAAAGTTAACTCTTGTAACATTTCCTTCAATTGTCCCATTTGAATCACCACCTGCAATATCAACAACACTGTTTCCAATTCTCTCATCAAAATTATAATAAGCAACTAATCCTGTTTCATTTCCTTCAAGTTGGTAGTTCATTAAGTTTAATATTTCTGTTTGTGTTCTTGCAACGTTCCAAATTCTAATTTCGTCAACACTTCCAACAAACTCTGAAGGTGCTACTGGATAAGTCCCCATATAGCCATTTCCAGTAGATTCTGGTAGTGTTATTGCAAGAGCTGTAGTTGACATCAATATACCATCAACATATAGCTTCATATTACTACCATCATAAGTAGCTGCTATATGTCTCCACATATTTTGATAGTTTGCGTAATCAGCACTAATAGTATGACTAACAGAATATCCTGTGCCATTATTGAGATAAAACTCAATATACTCTGCTCCTGATGTCGTGTTAAAACGTAGTCCATATTCTAAAGTTCCATCTTGTCGAAAAATATGTTGCCACTGATTGGTAGGAGTACCAGAGGTATTAACCCATCCTTCAACTGTCATAGCATTATTTGTAGATAAACCACTAATTGGTGTAGTCATTATATATGAACCAGCTCCATCAAACTGAACCGCACCACCATGGGCTTTTAGTAAAAGTTTTGGAGGTAGTAACTCTAAAATATCCGTTGCAGTTAGTGCACGATTATATATACGAACATCATCTAAAGAGCCTGTAAATAAAAAACCACCTGCCTCATGCCCAATATTCAATAAAGAGCTAATATTTATATCTTCAACAGTATCGTAATCTAAAGCTCTATCTATTCCATCAATGTAAATTTTTGTTGTTGTACCCAAAAAAGTTACAGCAACATGATGCCATGCACCATCTAGTGTTCCTGCCGATGTAATATTGTCTCCGGTATTACCAGCTGTATCTGCAATTAGTTCAGCAGTATTTTCAATTGCCATAACTCTTAATGTACCATCAAATCCTCCGGTACTTAAATACATTTCAACACCAGTATTATTACTATCTTTAATCCAATAACTAATCGTTCCATCACCAGATATAGGAAGTCCATCAAAAGTTAAATTATTATCTACACCATTAAAAATATAGGCTTGTCCAAATGTTCCAGCTTCATAAGCTTGTGTACCACCGCTTACAAGATTATAACTATTGCCACTACTATCACTTACATTACCCTCAAACTCATAATGAGCTACAAGACCTGTTGTGATGTCTGCATAAAGCGTTGTTAAAAAAAGTGTCGGCAATAAAAATAGTACTAAAAATCTATTTTTCATAGTTATCCCCAAATGCTAAAGATACTATTTTATCATTTTTGTTCACTCATTATGATAAAAGATAAAACTTAATTTACAGTATCAAAATATTTAGTTTCTAAACATGATAGAATTGCGCTATGGAAAAAAAACTTCACATAGTCTCATTAGGCTGTACAAAAAATTTAGTTGATACTGAAGTCATGATGGGTAGACTTCACGATTATAAACTGACTCAAGAATCAAATGACGCGGATGTCATAATCGTAAACACTTGTGGATTTATAGATGCTGCAAAGGAGGAGAGCCTCAATACAATGCTTGAGCTGGACACTACACGTAAAGAGGGTTCAACACTTGTAATGGCGGGCTGTTTAAGCGAGCGTTACAAAGAGGAGTTGCAAAAAGAGCTTCCTGAAGTTGATCTTTTTACTGGGGTCGGTGATTATGACAAGATCGATGAACTGCTTGAAAAAAAGGAAAGTAGGTTTTCTAAAAACACCTTTTTACTCTCAGAGCAAGAGCGTGTTATTACGGGTTCAAGCGCACACGCATACATAAAAATTGCTGAAGGATGTAATCAAACATGTAGTTTCTGTGCGATACCTTCATTTAAGGGAAAACTCTTTTCACGCACTTTAGATAGCATTGTAAAAGAGGTGAGTAACCTCGTAAAAAAAGGCTACAACGACTTTAGCTTCGTTGCACAAGATAGTAGCTCATACGGTCGTGATAACGGTATTAGTGATGGACTTATCAACTTGATTGAGGAGATAGAAAAGATTGAGGGTGTAAAAAGTGCGAGGATACTCTACCTCTATCCCTCAACTACTTCTATGAAACTTATTGAAAGAATTGGTGCATCAAATATCTTTCATAACTATTTTGATATGCCGATACAGCATATCAACAATGAAATGCTCAAACGTATGAAAAGAGGCTTTGGAAAAGAGAAAACAATTACACTTCTTGAAGCCATGAAAGCACTTCCTAATAGTTTTGTAAGAACTTCCGTAATTGTCGGGCATCCTCATGAGAGTGATGAAGAGTTTACTGAAATGAAAAAGTTTCTAGAGGATTTTAAATTTGATCGACTCAATATTTTTGCTTACTCTGATGAAGAGGATACGACCTCTTATGAGATGGAAGGTAAGATTGACGAAGAGACGATGGAAGAAAGAGTAGAGTTGCTTCAAGAGTTAAGTAACCGTCTTCTTCATGAAAATCTACAAGAACTTATTGGAAAAGAGCTTGATTTGATCATCGAGGGCGAAAGTGATGAACATGAGTATCTGCTTAGTAGCCGTGCACTCAACTGGGCGCCTGAGATTGACGGTGAGATATATGTTAATGATACGGATGAGAAAAGTGTTACATTTGGGCAAATTTATAGAGCTAAAATCACCGAAGTTGTCGGAGACAAACCATTAGCTACTCTAATCTAATAACAAAAGATGTTCTGCAAGCATTAAATCAGAAAAAAAATCTCCTTGCCTTCTCCGCAGGCGTTGATTCAACTGCACTTTTTTTTCTTCTCCTTGAACAAAAAATAGATTTTGATATTGCAATTGTTGATTACAACATTAGAGAGCAATCAAAACTAGAGATTCTTTATGCCAAAGAGTTAGCCTTAGAATACAATAAAACTATATTTGTAAACAGTGTGGAGATAAAAAAAAGATCACTAGAAAAAAGTGCTAGAGAAATACGCTACGACTTTTTTGAAAAATTGATTCAAGCACACAGCTATGACAACCTCTTAACTGCACATCAACTCAATGATCGATTAGAGTGGCTCTTAATGCAAATGACCAGAGGTAGCGGTTTGATTGAGCTTCTCTCTATGAGCAAAATTGAAAAAAGAAAAACTTTCACACTTGTACGTCCGCTTCTTGAAATCTCAAAAGAGAAACTAATTGGTTATTTAAAAAAGAATAATATTAAATTTTTTCTCGATCAAAGCAACGAAGATGTGACCATTACAAGAAACTATTTTAGAAAAAACTTTGCGGATGACCTCATTAAATATGGTGAAAAAGGTATAAAAAAGAGTTTTGAATACCTAGAAGAGGATATAGATAATCTGATCGAAAAAGTTACAGTAAAAAGAGAGAAAAAACTCTATACATTTAAAACACCTACAACACTCAGAAGCCTACGATACTACGTTGATAAAATCCTAAAAGAGAATCAAATACTTCTAAGCAGTGCGCAAAGAGAGCAAATTCTTTTTGATGTAGAGATTGTACTTTCCGGAAAATTTGTCATAGCCGTTACAAAAGAAAAAACATGGATTGCACCATATCTGCAAGTTAAAATGGATAAAAAGTTTAAAGAGAAGTGTAGAATTGCTAAAGTACCAAAAAAGATTAGAAGTTATCTATTCGCTAATGAGATGAGCGCTACTATTTAACTCCTTTACCTTATAAACTTTCATTTTAAAGTCTGTCCTAATGAAATCACCCTCACGTTTCATGTTTACCGGAAAATTAAGCTCAGCGATAATTTCACCTTTATTAAGCGTTTCTACAAATTCATAAAAGTTGATCGGCGAACTTACAGAAGATGTTGCATTCACCTCGTATACCTCAACAAACTTATCTGAACTATTTTCTATAACATTCCCCAAAGAAATTGAATTGAAAAAGGTACTATTTTGTTTTACAAAACGTTTCTTATCAAAACTATTATCAAAAGCGTTAACAATATGCATATTTTTAGATTGCAGCTCTTTGTAGTTTGAAAGTTTTCCCTCATAAAAGCTCTGCACCTCATTAAGTTCGAGTGAAGATTTTCTATACTCTATTCGATCTTCCCTGTATTGTTTACCTGCGGGAATTAAAAATATAAACGAGAAAAGTAGAACAAATAGAAGCAGTATCAAAGATGCACTCAGCATATAAACCATTTGACGACTGCGAAAGAGATGAGTCACTTTGCATCCTCCACATCCAAATAGTTTGTAGAGACAAAACGAACCCAACCGTTCTCTAACGTATAAAAAGTTGTATAGGAGTGATGAAATATAGAGCGAAGCGGAGCGAGCAGTAGATACTCATAAACCTCTTTATTTGGACTTACTCCATAGAGTACCAAACTTTTCTGTTTCATCTTAGCAGAGGTTATCGTTATTTTATCTGGTACAAGATCGAAAAGATTTTGCATACTATCACGCATTAAGATGTTTGTTGTAAAAATTTCGTCCGCTTTTACCCTTTTTTTGGTAATAAAATCTATATCTTTATTCAACTCTTTTGTTTTTGAACTGAGATGAGAAATCATAGCCCTATTATCTTTTGCATCAGAACTAAAACCATATCCTCTAAAAAGTAAAAAGAGATATGCAAGTACAAGCATACTCATTGTAACGGCAAAGAAGAAAAGCATCAATCTAAACTCTGCAGAGAGTATCTCTTTTTCTCTAGGTTTTATAAAACTATATTGCATTGCTAATCTCTTTCTTGCTTAAGAGTGTTAACACTTCTGCAATATCAATACTTCTTCTACTCACACTTAAAAAAAGTTCCTCTTCCAAAAAATGGATAAGGTCATCACATCCGTCCGTTGCATCAGCGATATAGATGTCCTCTACAAAATCACTTTTATAACGTGAGTCATGATAAAAAATATTTAATGCTTTATTTACCGATTCAAAGCGTTTAAAATCGATGTCAACGCCTTCCATCGCCGCTTCAACATCTTCAGGACTATCCGAAGCGGTAGGTTTACTTACCGTCTCTTCGGTAAAATCTTCCATATCCTCCATCTCTTCTAAATCATCAAGTTCTTGAAGATCATCTAATTCACCCAAATCATCAAGATCATCAATCTCATCTAACTCGTCCTCTTCAATCTCTTCATCCTCTTCATCCTCTTCATCATCCAAACTCTCTAAATCTATATCCATACTTAGATCAAGTTCATCTACATCTTCTTGTAGCATGGCATCATCATCACCTAACGTTACCTCTTCCTCTTCCTCTTTCTCTCTAAAGGTAAAGTGATTGCCGTAAAGCAGTCTTCCATTATCAAAAACTGCCATCGTAAGTGATTCATTTTGGTTTAAAATATAGACAGAGCATTTTCCGTTCACTTTATCGCTAAAAAAGTCCGTCAAAACAAAATATGGAGAGATTATAAGGTCAAGACCGATACCGGCTAAATGTTTTTGTAGTGAAGAAAGTTCTAAATTTGAGGTATAAACAAGCCAATTTTCACTCTCACGCTTAATCAGATTTGTACTACTGATGTCTTCAAATTCAGCTGCGTCATGCAGCGTTGCTACAGGCAAGGCTCCTTGTGCAGCTGCACTATTTAGTACGCTGGTATAACAAAATACCGATTCATCTTCCATACTCTTGATGAACTCTTCAATTTCGGGTGTTATCTCTTGGTCAGTATATTCAAACTCTTTTCGAATATGTTTTTTTAGTACACCGTTTTTTTCAATATCAACAGATATATCACATACATCTTCATGCAAGTAGATACCGATATATACTCTTGGATAAAAAGAGGCTACCCACTCACGTAAATTAAACTTCATTGTTTATCTTTAAGAAGTGGATGAGCATTTCGATAATTTTGCATTTTGAGTTGCGTTCCTAATTTGGTATATACCTGCGTCGTCGACATAGATGCGTGCCCTAACAATTCACTAACATCGGCAATTCTAGCACCGCTATTTAACAATTCGGTTGCATAGGAGTGTCTTAGCTGATGAGGCGTCACTTTTACACCAATTTTGTTAAATAGTTGCGTAAGTTGATATCTTAGACTATTTTCGCTTAATTTTTGCGCATTTTTTTCAAAAAGATACTCTTTTGGTTCATGAAGAGAAATATAATCATTAATTAATTTAGCCAAAGGTTCGATCAGCGGGATTTCACGCATCTTCTGGCCTTTTCCTAAAACTCTCACCCAACTCTTACCTATAAATTCAAGCCGCAAATTTGCAAGCTCACTTATTCGAATTCCTAATCCGTACAGTGACATAACAATCACTTTTTGCTCTAAAGTTGCAACTTCTAAAGCCTCTTTTATATATCTGTCGGCGATTGGTTTAGGCAAGGATGCCGGCACCTTCACAGGGGCATCTGAGAGAAGTTTTATATGTAATTCATGTGTGTGGTGCAGATATTTCACAAATGATCGAAGTGCACTGAGTTTTTTTGAAATAGTACTTCTACTTTGATCTTTAATCAACTTTCTATATGGCATGAGATCCAAACGAAATGGAGTTTCTTGTTCAAAATCCAAATCTATTAACTGCAGTGATTCTTCTAAAGCGATTGCGTAAGTTTTTACGGTTAGATCAGAGTAGCCTCTTATCTCTTTTAGATAGCGTAAAAAAGGTTCTTTATAGTGATTCAGTGATTTTTTCATGAAGCTGCTTAAACTGTAAATAGAACTGTTCTGCCTGCTTTTTTAACTCCTCGTCTGTTAATACCGTGGCAACCAAATAGGGATATTTTTCTATCATAACATCACACATAAATTTCATCCTTATGCGATCAGCTTTAGAAATTTTCTCCTTAGCTGCTATCTGCTCAATCTTTTGCAAATACTCTTTTGCCTGTTTATTGTAATTAATAAATTTGATAGCTATACCACTTTGTGTTACGACAGTCATTGCCATGCGGTTGTATGGTTCAATTTCCAACGCCTCATTCCCAATTTTTAAAGCGTACTCATATTCACCTAAAAAGTAGTACCACCTAGCCTGCAATGATTTTTGATAGGAGCTGTTAAAAGTAAAGTACCAGAGTGCTATAAGTGCAAAAAGAGGTGCAATAATTAAAACATATATTTTAGAGGGCATTTAAAAGCATCTTTTTTTTAATAAGTATTCTAGCATCTTCTCTGTCCATTGCGGTAACTTTAAATGGTTTAGATGAAATAAGCTCTATCTCGCTAAAGGGTTTTGGGATTATAAATCTATCCCAGCTTCGCAGTTGCCAATACTTATTGGGACGAACATGTTGTACCACTATGTATGCATCCATCTTCTGAGCAATTGCCACGATACCGTCAGCCACACTATGTCTAGGGCCTCTTGGTCCATCAGGAGTTATGGCGATATCGTAGCCGCTTTTCATCTTTCTAATAGCCTCAAGAAGTACACTTGCTGCTCTTTTACTGCTTGATCCACGTAGTGTGGTAAAACCAAAATATCCGATTGTTCGAGCGATTAATTCCCCGTCAAAATGATTACTGATCATGACACCGATTTTTGGTTTTTTTCGCATTTTTTTATACACATAGGGCTGTAGTAGAAGTTCTCCATGCCAAAAAGCTACGATATAGGGTTCATCTGGAACATCTGTAGTCGTGTATCTTACACGGCAAGTCTTGTAGATAAAGCGAATAAAAAGTTGGGCTATAAAAGGTAATAAGAACTTAGCAATTGTACGGAAAATCTTTTTTCGCAAATTTTTATTCCGAAACAATCTCACCACGAAGACCGAAACGCCCCGGTTCAGTTACTCTTACTTTTGCAAAATTGCCAAGCAGTTCCGTCGAACCTTTTACCTTAATAAGAAAGTTATTATCAGTACGTCCCGCTATACAGCCATCCCCTCTATCCTCTTCAAACAAAACATCAAATACTCTATCTCTAAGAAGTGCCATCTTTTTATCAAGTATCTCACTCTGTTTAGCCTGTAATCTACTGAGTCGCTCAGATGCAACTTCAGGATCAACGCTGTCGGTAAAATGTTCGGCTTCGGTTAAGGGACGCGCTGAGTATTTAAAGCTAAAGAGCTGATCAAACTGCACCTCTTGTAATACATCCATCGTATCTTCAAAGTTTGCATCACTTTCACCCGGAAAACCTACGATAATATCCGTGCTTATATGTACATCGGGCACCATATCTCGAAGTTTTTTCGCGCGATTTAAAAACCACTCTTTCGTATAACCGCGTTTCATTCTCTTTAACACTTCGGTTGATCCGCTCTGCAGCGGCATGTGCATCGATTTACAGATTTTGTCATTTTTTGCAAACTCTTCGATAAATTCATCATCCATATGAAGCGGATGCGGTGAAGTAAAACGAATGCGCTCTAGCCCTTCAACTTTACTCACCTCTTGTAACAATCTCGTAAAGTTCATATTTTCATGTTCACCCGTAAAACGGCGTCCGTAATTATTAACGTTTTGACCAAGTAAAAAGACCTCTTTTGCACCTGCTACTACAGCTTTTTTTGTCTCTTCTACAATCAACTGCACAGGGATAGATATCTCTTCACCGCGTGTATGCGGAACTATACAGAAAGTACACTGTTTATCGCAACCGATGGAGATATTGATAAATGCTTTATAATCGGACGTTCTAAAATCACCGAAAGCAAATTGACTCTCGTCATAGTCGATGCTTACCTCTACGGCATGCTTTTTATCTAGAACATCAGCAATTTTAGATACGTTTCTAGCACCTAAAACAAAATCTACATAGGGGGCTTTTTTGATTATCTCTTCACCTAAATGGCTGGCAGTACATCCACAAACACCAATTTTTGCGTCTTCTTTTCTTTTCTTCTTAAACATTCCTAGTTCAGAAAAAAGTTTAGCCACAGGTTTTTCACGAACGCTACAGGTATTGATAAGTATCAGATCAGCCTCTTTTAACTCATCTGTCAACTCATAATCTTTTTTTGAGCGTAGCTCGGAGATCATATGCTCAGAGTCACGCACGTTCATCGCGCAACCGAGCGTTTCTATATAGAGCTTTTTAGAGCTCTGTTGTGTCATAAAATATGCACCTCGTACATATAATCACCCTCAGATAATCCAAAACGCACTTCACGTAGATATACGCTATTGCTTTTAGACTCAAAATGTTCAACAAGTTCCACTAAATCTTTATGCGAATTCTCTTTATCGAAGTAGATTATTGATTGTCCACCCTCTTCTACTTCCTTCTCGATTGTACTTAACGAAACCTTTTTTGGCTTTGCCGAGAGTTCTGTTCTGGCTAGTTTTAAATCCATGGTTCCTCACTATTGCGTAATTTTAATCCGCGAGTATATCACGAATATGTTGAAGTGTATATTAAGGCTTTTTTTTGTAGAATTTCACTCCCCTAAAAAGTGGCTAAAACCACTATTTCCCGATACATCGGATCTAAGGACAAAATATGGAAAAGATTACGGATATTATTGATTCTATTGCACATGAAAAAGGATTACAACAAGATAAGGTAAAAGAGGCACTCAGTGCGGCTTTTATTCGAACTGCAAAAAATGTCATTGATTCTGAGAGTGAATATGAAGCAGAGGTAAATGAAAGTACAAAAAATATGCAACTTTTCCAAATTATTACTATTGTTGAAGATGATGATGAGAGATTGCAAGATGAAGAGAATAAAAATATCATCTCGTTAAGTGAAGCAAAAGAGCTTGATGACGAAGTTGAACCCGGAGATACGCTCAGGTATGAGCAAGATTTAGAAGATTACGGAAGAACTGCTGCACAGTCACTTTACCGCGAGATTGAATACCATATACAGCGCTTAATTGAGGATCAACTTTACAATAAATATAACGACCAAGTAGGAAAAATTGTCTCAGGTCGCGTCGTTAGAGTAGACAATGATCAAAACACCTATATAGAGATTGATGAAGTAAGAGCCGTGCTTCCTATGAAAAATAGAATTAAGGGTGAGTCGTTCGCAGTAGGTGATGTTATGAAAGCAGTACTAAGACGCGTACGAGTCGATAAGGCTAACGGTATTATGATTGAACTTTCACGTACTTCACCAAAATTTTTAGAAGAGCTTCTTAGTGCAGAGGTTCCTGAGATCAATGACGGTCTGGTAACTATTGAAAGAAGTGCGAGGATCCCAGGAGAGCGTGCAAAGATTGCTCTACTTTCAACACACCCAAAAATTGATCCAGTCGGTGCAACGGTAGGTGTAAAGGGTGTGCGTATTAATGCCGTAAGTTCTGAAATTTTAAATGAAAACATTGACTGTATCGAGTATACACCCATTATGGAGCTGCTCATTGCAAGAAGTTTAAGTCCGGCAATCGTCACAAGCGTAAGTGTAGAGGATGATAAAGCAGTAGTAACACTTCCAAGTGATCAAAAATCTAAAGCAATCGGAAAAAGCGGTATCAATATCCGCCTAGCTTCGATGCTTACAGGACTTCAAATAGAGTTAATCGAAACAGATTCACCATCTGAAGCAAAAGAGGAGCAAAAAGAGGAAGAGAGTGGAGTTGAGACTCTCAAAGCACTCTTTGGAGAATAAGCTCTTAAACTTATTTAGCCCTAGCAAAAAAAGGATTTTTACGCATCAGATAGAGATCTGAGAGCGTATTTCCTAAAAGCGTCAACAATGCAGTTATCATAAGAATACCCATTATCACCGGATAATCCCTACTTAAAGCACTTTGATAAAAAAGCTGTCCCATTCCTTCAATCGAAAAAATTGATTCCAGTATCACACTTCCTCCGATAAGCCCCGGAAGTGAAAGCCCCAATAGTGTCACAAGAGGCGGTGTAAGGTTTGGCAAGATGTAATGTTTCATAATAATTTTTTGATCAAACCCTCTTGATTTTGCAAAGAAGATATAATCACTCTTTAAAATCTCCACACTGAGTGAGCGGACATACATTGTCATCGAACCGATACTCACAAAAAGCATGACAAATATCGGTAAAAATAGGTGCCATGCCATATCTAAATAGTACACTACTCCCTCTTTTGGTTCATTTGAGTGCAGTCCAGAAATAGGAAACCACTGTAAATAAACACCAAAAAAAGCGATTAATAGAAGTGAGAGATAAAAAGATGGCATAGAAAAACTAAAAAGTGAAAACTGCAAGACTATTTTATCCAAGAGTGAACCCTGTTTAAGCGATGCACTAATACCAATCAAAAGCGATAAAAGAAATACCAAGACCAATACAATGGAGTTCATAATAAGTGTAATACCGATACGATCATATATCACTAAACTAACCTCTTTTCCGTTGACAAATGAAATACCAAAGTCAAGTGAAAGAAGATGAAATAACCACATGTAATACTGTTCAAAGAGGGGTTTATCTAACCCGTATACCGCTTTTAAATGCGCTATCGCATCACTACCCATATTTGGATTAAGTCCGCCTGCTGCAAAAAAAGAGTTAGGAGCAGCATGTATTGCTATAAATGAGATAGCTGATATAAGAAAAAGCATTAAAAAGAGGTAGAAAAATTTTTTGAAAAAAAATGTAAGCATAAATTTAAAATATAGAGACGGAAACCGCTTTTTAAGCGGTATCCAACTCTTAAGAATTAGAAGTTATAACGAGCTACGAAACGTACAGTATCAGCCTCACCTGCAGCATTTGTAAATGTTACATTATCTGTATACATATACGCTACAAGGAAGTCAACTTCTGCAATTTTCTTCTCTAAAATTAACTCAAAGTTTTTCGCTTCAACACCGGCAACAGGTCCAAAAACCATTCCGCCACCAGCAGAATTTCCATGATCATATACGCTGTATTGAGCAGTAGTGTTTACACCCATAATATCAGTTGCAGCTTTAACTTTCCATGATTTTGTATCAGTTGCACCTGATTCATCACCGTAACCATACGCGTTTGAAGTGTATAGATTTGTTTTTACACCTGCACCTGCTAGGTTATAGATACCAAGTGTTCCAGTTCCTACATTTGAATATGCAGCAGAAAGATCCACGTTAGAAACTTTTGTTGCGATTTCAGCAGAAACAGCTTCAGTTTCACTTCCACCCTCTGGATCAACTTGTGCGTAAGCAATTTTAAAGTTTACACCTTTAAATACATCCGTTCCTGCAAAACTAGTCTCTGCATCAAACCAGTAAGCTTTTGCTAAACTACGTAGGTTATATACATACCCGTTAAGATTTGTTTTTTTGATACCTGTATAGTGTGCAGCTAATAAGTAAGCGCCGTTACCGATTGCTTGGTTAGCTCCAACAGTACCGGCAGTTGCACCAATTTTACCAAACTCATCCATATTTAGGTGAGTATTTCTCTCTGCAACAAAAGCACCTACTAAAGTAGTATCTTGAATATCTTTATTAACTACTACAGTTGCATCAAATGTTGTTGGAAAAACATTCCAAGTCTCTGTAAATGCAAAAGGAGTGTTAAGTTCTTGACGTCCCGCTTTAATGAAAGTGTTTCCGAAAGAGTAAGTGATATATCCTTCACCTAACCAACCAGAACCTCCAACAGGATCATTTACATCACCAATTTGCTGAACTCCATTTACTAAGTTACCCTCTAGTCCTAATGTATCTAGATAGTAACCGCGAGCACCCGCACCAAATCCTGCACCTAAATCAGCAGTAACACCAACTGTAACACCAACGTTAGCAGTAGTACCTGTGTTAACAACACCGTTTGTTAATGTGTTACTTTTATTGAACAGGTCATTGCCTTTTACAGCAGCAGAATCAATTGTTTGATAATATAAAACGGCTTGACCGTCAACTTTTACATTCTCGATTGCGAATGCACTCGTTGCACTTAGAGCAAGTGCAGCAACTAAACTTAATTTTGCAAATTTCATTCTTATCCCTTAAAATGATATAACCAACTGAAATAATTACGCTTAAATTTTAACCAACAAAGCTTAATACATCATAAATTTTATTGATATTTTCACAAAACATTAATATTTTGTTAACATTTTTTTAAATAAATAATCATAATATGACATCTCATTACGATTTTCTCTCTTGCATAAAAAATTATTTCTCTTCTGACTTCTAAATGCTGTATTATTACGTCATTTGTAAATGGATAGATAATGGGAAAAATAAATTTTGCGATCGATAGAGGCGGTACATTTACAGATGTATATGCCACTTATAACAATAAAATATATACTAGAAAAATACTTTCTGTTAATCCACTCCATTACGATAATGCACCAAGAGAAGGTATAAGACAAATTTTAGAAGAGATTGAAGGTTTTCCAATCGATCCAAACTCTATTCCCACAGAAAAAATAGCTTCCATAAGAATGGGAACAACCGTAGCTACTAATGCTCTTTTAGAGCGAAACGGAGAGCATACGGCTCTACTGATTACAAAAGGATTTGCTGATACGCTTGATATACGATATCAAAATAGACCCGATATCTTTGCACTAAACATCATAAAATCATCACCGCTTCATGAAATAAGTATTGAAATCGATGAACGTGTTATACCTCATGGTGAGGAGTTTCAAGTATTAAAAAGTTTAGACCTTGAAGAGGTAAAAAAAACGCTTCTGGAAGTTCAAAAAAATGGTATTACCTCTATTGCAGTAGTTTTAATGCACGCTTACGGATATACCCTACATGAAGAACTCATCGGTAAAATGGCTTTAGAGTTAGGGTTTAAACAGGTTTCGCTCTCTCATAAAGTTATACAAGCTATGAAACTCATTGAACGTGCCGATACCACAGTAGTGGATGCCTACCTTACTCCACACGTACAAGAGTATATTGACAAATTTGAAAAAGGTTTTCAAAACTCACTAAAAGATGTTGAACTTCTTTTTATGCAATCAAGCGGAGGTTTAAAAGAGGCACATCACTTTAGAGGTTCTAACGCCATTATGTCCGGACCTGCAGGTGGTGTTGTAGGATACAGTTGCGCTTTTAAGACATCAAAAGCTTTGATAGGTTTTGATATGGGCGGTACCAGTACTGATGTTTCTAGATATGACGGTAAACACCGCATTACATATGATAATCTCATTGACGGCATACATATCAATCAACCTCATATCGATATATTGACAGTGGCTGCCGGTGGCGGATCACGACTTTTTTATAAACACGGCATGTTTGTAGTGGGTCCTGAAAGTGCCGGCTCAAATCCCGGTCCACTTTGTTATGCGAAAGATGGTTACTTAAGTATCACCGATGCTAACTTAGTAACCGGAAAGATACGAGTAGAATATTTTCCTCATATCTTTGGAAAAAATCAAAACGATCCGCTCTGTTTGGAGTGTGCAAAAAAAGGTTTTCAAGAGTTACAACTGCTTATCAATAGCGATAATGAAAAAAAAGGAATGAGAGCACTAAGTATTGAAGAGATTGCAAACGGCTTTTTAGATATTGCAAATGAACTTATGATAGCTCCGATAAAAGAGGTCTCCGTTTCAAGAGGTTTTGACGTTCGAGAGCACGCACTTGTCAGTTTTGGAGGAGCTGCGTCACAACATGCTTGCGCCATAGCAAAAAAGCTTGAGATGAAAGAGGTCCTTATAAGTCCTTATAGTGCAATTCTCAGTGCATTTGGTATTTCAACAGCAAATAAGAGTGAACTCTTAACACTGCCTATTAATATTGCTCTTAATGATGCAAATATGCACAAAATTGAAGAAAAATTTGGACAATTATATAAAGAGTTTGAAAGCAGTCATAGTTTTGATTACACGCATATCAATAGATTTTTAAACCTTCGTTTTGATAAAGAGCAATCAACAATTCGCATAGTGCAAAACAGTGATTTTAAGAGTGCTTTTTTAGCTGAACATAAAAGAATTTTCGGTTTTACGCATGATGATAGAGATATTGTAGTTGAATCTGCTGAAGTGGAGTTCATAAATAGTAGTACCGTAAGAGAGTTGCCAAAAATAAAAAAGTCAACCACAGCCCCGGTTTATGAGAAAAGAGTTCAGATGTGGGTTGAAGATGATTTTGTGAATACACCTATTTATCTGCTGAAAAATCTTTATGCCCAAGATATGATTGAGGGTCCTGCCATCATTGCAGATTCCATGACGACTATAATTGTAGAGCCAAATTGTAGTGCAAAACTGGATGAGTATGGCAATGTTATAATTTCTATTAAAACTCAAATAGAAAAAAAGCAGATAGAAAAAAATCCCATTACACTCTCACTTTTTAGTTCGCTCTTTATGTCAATAGCGTCACAAATGGGAAAAATGCTACAACGTACTGCAGTATCAACAAATATAAAAGAGAGACTTGATTTCTCTTGCGCTCTATTTGATAGAAAAGGAAATCTTGTAGCCAATGCTCCCCATATTCCCGTACATTTAGGAAGTATGAGTTATGCGGTCAAAGCAGTGATCGAACGCTATAAAAATTTTAGTCACGGTGATGTATATATAGGAAATGATCCAAGTGAAGGGGGTTCACATCTACCAGATATTACGGTCATTACCGTCTATAAACAAAGTAGCGGTGCAGACTTTTTTGTTGCTAGTAGAGGTCATCATGCCGATATAGGCGGTATTGCTCCGGGATCAATGCCTTCAAACTCTACAACGCTGCAAGAAGAAGGAGCAATAATAAAATTCTTCCCTCTTGTAAAAAATGGCTATTTTGATCAATCTAAACTTACACATATTTTAAAAGAGGCTGGAGCAAGGTCTATTGAAGATAATCTGGCAGATATTAAAGCTCAGATTTCTGCAAATAAGAAAGGTATTGAACTACTCTATGAAATGTCTCAAAAGTATACGCTTAAACAGCTTCATGATTTTATGAATTTAATTCAGAAGCTAAGTGCGCAAGCGATTCGAAAACTTCTTAAAAATTTTGAAGGCAAACGTGTTGCAGAAGATAGAATGGATGATGGCAGTGTTATAAAGGTTACCATAGATATAAATGACGGAAAAGCCCTTTTTGATTTTGAAGGGACATCACCACAAAGTAGTTCAAATCAAAATATTCCCCTTTCAGTCGTAAACTCGGCAATTATCTATGTTCTAAGAGTCCTGATAGATGATGATTTTGTACTCAATGAAGGCTTTTTAGAACCTGTTGAGATTAAAGTACCGTACGGAAGTATGCTCAATCCATCATCAAATGCACCAGTAGTTGCCGGAAACGTCACAACATCGCAGCGAATCGTAGATGTTGTGCTCAAAGCTTTTAATGTTGCGGGAGCATCATGCGGATGTATGAATAATATAAGCTTTGGGAATGAGCAGTTTGGATTTTATGAAACCATAGGCGGAGGCAGCGGTGCAACTAAAGATATGAGAGGTGCAGACGCCGTACACACACATATGACCAATACTCGCATTACGGATGCTGAAATAGTTGAACAGCGCTACAAAGTAAAAATTGATGAATTTAGTATACGAAGAGATTCAGGCGGTGAGGGAAAACATCGCGGAGGTAATGGAATAATACGTCAAATCGAATTTTTAGAGCCTGTAAAGGTTAATCTCCTAACACAAAGAAGAGTCTTTGCACCATATGGTTCACACGGAGCATCTGACGGTGCAAAGGGGAAAAATATCCTTATTAGAGGAGATGAGCAAATTCTATTAAAAAGCAATGAACAGTTTGAAGCTGGTAGCGGCGACAAACTTAGAATTGAAACACCAGGAGGCGGGGGTTACGGCTGATTTAAATCCTCTAACGTACTCATGAGAGCACCAAGTTTATTTTTAACTTCTAAATACTCTAACTCATTTTGAGAATCAGCAACTACTCCCGCACCTGCTTGTAAGATTATCTTTTCATCTGTTATAAGTGAAGTTCTAATAGTTATGGCACTATCCATATTGCCATCAAATCCAAAGTAGCCTATCGCACCGCTATAGAAGTTTCGCTTCAAGCCTTCAAATTCAGCGATCAACTCCATTGCTCTAATTTTTGGCGCGCCTGTCATTGTGCCTGCCGTAAAGGTTGCTGCAAAGAGATCAAACATATCATATTTCTCATCTATCTTTGCAACTACGTCACTTACCATGTGCATTACATGCGAATATTTCTCAACATGCATCATATCATGAACTTTTACGGTTCCAGTCTTTGCAACACGACCGATATCGTTTCTGCCTAAATCAACAAGCATAAGATGTTCGGCTCTCTCTTTAGGATCGTTTAACATCTCCTCTTCTAATTCATCATCTCTTTCAATCGTATTTCCGCGTTTTCTAGTTCCTGCAATCGGTCGAAGAAGCATATCACCGTCATTTAAACGCACCATTACTTCAGGTGAACTTCCCGCAATCGAAAAACTGTCAAAATCGAGTAAAAACATATAAGGTGACGGATTTTTTGTACGCAGTATTCTATAAAAACTAAGTGGATCAACTTTTGCTCTTTGCGTATAACGGTTACTCATTAAAATCTGAAATACATCCCCGCTTTTAATCATCTCTTTGGAGCGATCTACCATATCAAAAAACTTCTCTTTTGAAATTGCAAACTCACCCTCTTGTGCATCTTTCGTAGATACCAAAGGAAGATATTCATATGGCATTTTGATGAGCTCTTCAATCTTTTCTAACTCTTCGATTTTCTCTTCAAAAGGGGTAATCAAAGTTATTTTGTGTGTACGGTGTGAATAGATAAGACTGATCTTTGGTCTAATGAGATTGATATCTGCAATTTTCAGTTCATCTTTTAGAGCATCCATACTCTTACGCAAGACAGGCTCAAAAAGCTTCACACTATCATATCCGATATAACCGATGAAACCATCTACAAATCCAATTCCAAGTTCTCTACTTTTTTCTCTATATGCGTTAAAATCAATCTGTGCATAGTAGTTTTTTAAGAAATCTAGAGGGTTATAATCAACGACATCTCTATCACCGTGTTCATTTTGATAAATTGTTTTACCATCTCGATGCAGTATCCTCTCATGTGCACCTAGAACGATGAAACTATAATTTCCTTCCCCGCAACCGTCAGCACTTTCAAAAAGAAAGGTATCATCGTTAGAAAACTCAGTTCTAAGCTTATGATAGAGTGCAACTGGAGTAAATTGATCTAATTGAAAAGAACGAGAATAGACCACCTTATACCTTTAAAATAAACGCCTGTTTTTCAATCAAACGTCGAACTTTTTCTATATCTTTCAGAGCATCTTTTCTACTATTGTATGGTCCTACTAAAAGCTTCTTAACACTCTTACCCTTAATCATCACTTCATGCGTATAAGAGGAGTAACCGTTATCTTCAATCTTTTTGAGTAACTCTTTATTAGGGTTCAACCTTGTAAATGAACCAACCTGAATATATGTTCCTTTTCCTGCTTTTTGTAAAACTACGCTTTTTATAGGCATCTTTACGGGATTAAGTTTTTTTGGTTTTGGAGCTTTTGCAATTGTCGGCTCAGGTATCTGTTCAGGTTCACTCTCAACCTCTACAACCGGTTCATCAACTGTTACCTTTTGCTTAACAAGATTCTCCTCCTTGCTCTGCTCTTTAAGTTTCTTTGTGATTGTCTCAATCTTATTTTCCGGCTCATCTTTTTGTGCTATAACCGGTACAGGCTCGAATAAGGGATCTTTTTCTGCACTCTGTATCGGTTTAGGTTCCGGCGGTAAAACAGCTTGCGGAAGATTTGAGGTATTAGAATTCATAGAGTTCATTACGACTATAACAATAATGAACACTACACTTAGAACTGCTGCTAGTAGAGCGAACTTTTTCACATTATCATTTTTGCCACCCTGATTTAAAATGATGTCATTTAATTCACTTGCTTGGTTTTCACTCATTAATTCATCTTTTTCAGCCATCTTTTCTCCTAAGTTATAATACCTACCCAAGCAATATTCATACCTTGATAGAGCCATTTCCCTAGCTTATAACGCGAGATTCTATCATAATCACTGTTATAGTGTCAAAATAAACCTATATATATAAAAATAATTTATAATTAACCAAGGACGACCTCGGTGCGAGCTTGAAAATTTTGTTTCGCCTTCGGTCTGGGACGACCTCGGTGCGAGCCTAAAAAAGCCGAGCAGTCGGCTCTAGTTGATTTGCCTTCGGTCGGGGACGACCTCGGTGCGAGCCTAAAAAAGCCAAGCAGTTGGCTTTTTTTTAACGGCTCTTACATATGTTTTGACCAGGATGCTCCACGCTCTTTTGCGTATACTGCATAGGGAAGCGTCAAAATATTAAACTCAGGCGGATGTTCTTGACTTGGAAACATCTTCCACTGCTTTGGCTGCTTTGCGGCAAGCTTCATGGAGATCATTTTTCCTAGCTGATACGCCTCATGCAGCGTTGTATGACCCTTATGTATGTAAAGATGTAAATGCCCCGGCGTTGCAGTCTCATATGCCGTAAAATTTATATATCCCTCTTCACGAAGCAGAAGTTGTGCTTTATGATAAAATCTTTCAGGATCACGTCCATTATAATCGATAACAATATTTTCAACCTTGCCGTGTTTATTAACAAGTTCATGCGCTACCGTAATCTCTTTTTTCAGATGCTGCGATATTATTTGATGTGTCAGTGTTTTATCTACTCTCTCAAATTTATTATAAAATGTCCGACCACCATGCATGATTTTACTCACAGTTGTCGGCTTTTTAATATAATAGTGGTCAGTTAACATCTTTATTAACTTCGTATCCATCGCTTGCATATTACTCTTCCTTACTTCTACCTAGTATGTCGACTGATTATATATAATAAAATTCTTAGACAAGGCATGTAACTCTTTTTTTACAGCTTCTTGTAATTGAACGTTCTCTATATCGTCCAAAACGTCTGCAATTTTATTTGCAATAAGCTCAAATTCTGCTGTTTTCATTCCTCTAGCTGTTAATGCCGGTGCGCCAACGCGAATACCGCTTGTTACAAACGGACTTCTTGTTTCACCTGGAACCGTATTTTTATTTACCGTAATACCCGCATTACCAAGTGCTGCATCTGCATCTTTTCCACTAAAAGGCTTATCTAAAAATGAAACTAGCACCAGGTGGTTATCTGTTCCACCACTTACTACATCATACCCTCTTTTAATAAGAGTATCAGCTAAAATTGCTGCATTTGCTTTCACCTGTTTCGCATACTCTTTCCACTCAGGTGCAAGGTTATATTTAAACCCTACCGCTTTTGCAGCTATTACATGAACAAGTGGACCACCTTGAGTTCCAGGGAAAATTGCACTATTGATTTTTTTGGAGATATCTTCATCATTAGTAAGTATTAATCCGCCTCTTGGACCTCTTAAAGTTTTATGAGTAGTTGTCGTAACAACATCACAATGAGGGAATGGACTTTGATGCTCACCTGCAACTACAAGTCCCGCAATATGTGCAATGTCGGCAAAAAGAATTGCACCTACAGCATCTGCAATCTCTCTAAATTTTACAAAATCGATCTCTCTAGCATATGCCGAAGCACCGCAAACGATAACTTTTGGTTGCACAATCTTTGCTATATCCATAACACGATCATAATCAATTCTACCGTCAAGCTCGACTCCATAAGTAAAACTATGGTAGTTTTTCCCAGAAAAACTCGGTTTACTTCCATGCGTCAGGTGTCCACCGTGGCTTAAATCCATACCCAAAAGCTTATCGCCAGCTTTAAGAAGTGCAGCATATACAGCACCGTTTGCCTGACTTCCTGAATGCGGCTGCACGTTTGCATACTCACATCCAAAAAGCTCTTTTGCTCTATCGATTGCAAGCTGTTCTACACCATCGGCATTCTCACATCCACCGTAATATCTTTTATATGGATACCCTTCAGCATATTTATTTGTAAAAACACTTCCCATTGCCTGCATAACTGCAGGAAATGTAAAGTTTTCACTAGCGATCATCTCTAAATCACTACTTTGGCGCTCTAACTCTTTTTCAACTAACTCAAAAATTTCCGGGTCATTTTGTTCTAAGTGGTTCATTTAACTATCTTCTCCTAAATCTGTTTGTATATGTAGCGGCCTCATTGCCGGGAATAGTAGCACATCTCTGATAGAGTGCTGATTTGTAAGCATCATAACAAGTCTATCAATTCCAATACCCTCTCCGGCAGCCGGAGGCATACCGTAACTAAGAGCATTGATATAATCCTCATCCATCTCATGTGCTTCATCATCACCGCTGCTTTTTGCCTCAACTTGCGCTTTAAAACGCTCATACTGATCTTGCGGATCATTTAACTCGCTAAAACCGTTTGCAATCTCAGTTCCTGCGATAAAAAGCTCAAATCTATCAGCAATTTCAGGGTTTTCATCATTTCTACGTGCCAGTGGACTAATCTCAATTGGAAAATCTGTAATAAATGTCGGATTGATTAACTTTTCTTCAACAAATTCATCAAACAATTCTGCTTTTAAAGCTCCAAGACTCAGCAAACTGCTTACTTCAACGTTCTTCTCTTGTAGTAGTTTCAATATCTTCTCTCTATCTTCAACAATATCCGCTGCTATTCCACCAATCTCGATAAGTGCATCCGTGTAGCTTAACTGCTTAAAAGGTGCGCTAAAATCTATCTGCATATCACCGTACTCTAATAGTGTAGGAAGTTTTAAAGCTTCAAAGAGTGAGTTAAAAAGTTCCTGCGTAATTTCAATAAGATGCTCCACTCTATGATACGCCCAATAGAACTCAATCATAGTAAACTCAGGGTTATGAGTCATATCCATACCCTCATTACGAAAGTTACGATTGATCTCAAATACTGCTTCCATACCGCCGACTAATAGACGCTTTAGATAGAGCTCAGGCGCAATTCTTAGATACCTTTCAACATCAAGCGCGTTATGGTGCGTTACAAAAGGCCTTGCATTAGCCCCACCTGCAATAGGATGCAACATCGGTGTTTCCACTTCAAGGAAACTGCGGTTTTCAAAAAATGCGCGAATATGACTGATGATACGGCTTCTTGTGATAAACACATCCCTAACATCAGGGTTCATTATCATGTCAAGATAACGTTGGCGGTAACGAAGCTCTTTATCGGTAATACCGTGAAACTTTTCAGGAAGCGGAGAAATTGCCTTCGTTACAATTTCCAAAGCACTCACATGCAGACTAAGCTCACCCGTTTTTGTAACAAAAGGATAACCTGTAGCACTTACGATATCTCCTACTTCTACAAGCTTTTTAGCCTCTTTAAACCACTCTTCACCAATCTCATTCTTACTAAAGTATATCTGTAAAACACCGCTCTGATCTTCGATTTTAGCAAATGCCGCTTTCCCCATCAGGCGCAAAAACTTAATACGCCCGATTAAGGTAACACTCACACTCTCATCACGCCCGTTCTCAAGTTCACTAACATTTTCATAACTCGCTTTAAACTCTTGCGTCGTTATATCTCTTTGTTCTCTATTACTATATGGATTTTTTCCTAACTCTTTTAACTGTGCAGCTTTTTCAATTCTTTGTTGTACGTACTGGTTTTCAAACATATATATTTAACTCTCTTTTTGACACGCCGAACAGATACCGTATATCTGCATAGAGTGATCTTCTATTTTAAAATTATTTTTTTTCGCTATAACCTCTTGACGATTCTCAATCTCCTCATCAAAAAATTCCGTAATCTTTCCACACTCGGTGCAGATCATATGATCATGATGATCTTTTGCACCAAGCTCATATTTTTTTCCATCAGCTCCAAAAGACAAAGAGGTGACAAGCCCTGATTCTTCAAGTAAAGAAAGTGTTCTATAAACGGTTGCTATACCGACTTTTAAATCTGGATATTTATCTTGTATGGAGCCGTGTAGTCCCTCTGGAGTCAAATGCTCTTGACAATTGTAGAGTGTCTTTAATATAACTTCACGCTGAATAGTAAATTTCAAACTCCGCTTTTTTAAAAGCTTTTTAAACTCATCTAACAGTAACTCATAATCTATCGTAGGCAATGAAAAATTACTCATTATTTACACTCTCCTTAACGACATTTTTATCTGCACTACTCTTTTCTATAGATATCTGCTCTTTTACACTCTCTATCGTCTTATCAATTTTTTGTTCGATTTTATTCTCCTCCTCTTTTGACTGCTCATCTTCAGGAATAAAGGTTTGAGGATCAATCTGAACAACAACTTCACCCGTCTTTTTCAACACAGGATAGAGCATGCTCTCTTGCATCATTGAATCAACAGAACCTTGAATAATTTTTACACTGCTAAGTGCATAGACCGTGACAGATAATATAAGGAAAATTTTCGTAGTAGCTAGTATAAGACCCATAATCTTGTCAATGACGCCGTGACCCGTCATGGAGCTCAGTTTAGTAAAAAAACCTCCGATTAGCGCCATTGTTATCCAAAAAAGCGCTAAAGTAACTAAAAAACCGGTAAAGGTTATTACCGCACTATTATCAAAATGAAAGAGTTTTTCACTTAAGAAGGTTCCGCTTTCGGTTGCATATCTAGAACCGACATAGATACCCCCAATAATTCCGATCATACCGAAGAGCTCTTTGAAAAAACCGTTTAACAGACCTTTCAATCCCAAAAGTAAGATAACAGCAGCCGCACCCAAGTCAAAATAATTTAATTCATTCACCAATTATCCACCTTGTGTCACAATTTTATTTTTCCCGCTACTCTTTGCCTCATATAAAAGTTTATCGGTACGTTCAATCATTTTTTCTAAATTGTCGCCAACCTCATGCTGACTCAAACCTATACTCAATGTAATCGATATCGTATCTGCTTTGTATATAAGCTTGTTACCCCTAACAGTCTGTAAAATTCTATTTGCTATCTGATGCGCTTTCTCCCCGGTGATGCGATTCAAAATGACAACAAACTCCTCTCCTCCAAAACGAAAAACATGATCTCCTTCTCTAACAATAGATTTCAAAAGTTTACTTAAAAATATCAGTACCTTATCACCAGCTACATGACCGAAACTGTCATTGATTAGCTTAAAATCATCAATATCGAGCATCAACACCCACATATCTAGCTGTTTCTCTTGTGCAGCTTCTAAGATTGGATCAAGATAGTTTTGCAACCCTCTTCTATTGTAAACATTTGTTAAAGCATCAACGTTTGTCGTATCCTCTAACGTCTTTATCTCTTTTCTTAATCTTTTTATCGTATTGTTAGCCTTTTCAAGCTCCTCATCTATCTTTGCTTGAAAACTTTTGAACTGCTCTGTGATATTTACAGTTTCAATAAGATCTTTTTTACTCGCACTCTCTTTTAGGAAAATATCACTTTCACTGTTGATACTGTGTATTCTCTCGTTTGTTATATTGTATTCATTAATTGTCTCATGCACTAGCTTTTGATATTCGTTCACGACATCTTTTTTAGCTAGCGTTTCAAAAGAGGATCTTCTTTTGACATACTTAAGAGCAACATCCTCTAAGAATGACAAAAAAAGATCACTATCATTATCTTCACTATTTTGCGTATAGTACTTTAGCACATCATCTTTTGCAGAATCAATAATACGTTCTAAATCATCTATGTGCATTAAGCTCTCTTTGTAATTTTTTTGTAATAAAAACTTAAATTGGAGCAATTATATCCACATTTAGCAAAAATAAAACTTGATTTAATGGACTTTTTTGTTTGAAAGAGATATTATACTGGCTTTAAATTCGCTCGCATTGGGTTATATGATGATACTAGTAATGAAACATACTGCTACAGAGGCAGATATAGACAACACAAGAAAACAGTTAAAAGAGTGGGGCCATGATACAAGTTTAGCTCCGGGTGAACAACAAACTGTTATCGGTATAGTTGGAGACAAACGTGATATCGCGGGGAAAGCTCTCCATTCACTTCCTGGAGTTGAACAAGTTCTAGAAGTTTCTGCACCATACAAAGTTGCAAGCCGTGAATTTCACCCGGTTGATAGTGTAATCGACGTAAACGGTGTTAAACTTGGCGGCGGTAACAAAGTTGTTATTGCAGGTCCATGTTCGGTTGACACCTATGAAAATCTTATCGAGATTGCAAAATCGGTAAAAGCTGCCGGAGCTACAATGCTTAGAGGCGGTGCATTCAAACCTCGTACAAGTCCATACTCTTTCCAAGGTAAAGGTGAAGAGGGTCTACAAATGTTAGCTGAAGCAAGACGTGAGACAGGTCTTCCTATCGTTACAGAGCTACTTAGTGAAAAAGATATCGATCTTGTATACCAATACACTGACGTAGTGCAAATCGGTGCAAGAAATATGCAAAACTTCTCGCTCCTTAAAGAGATAGGAACTTTAGGTAAACCAGTAATACTAAAAAACGGTATTGCTTCAACAGTGAAAGAGCACCTTATGTCTGCAGAATATATCATGGCTGGCGGACTTAGAGACGTTATCATGTGTCTTCGCGGAACAAGAACATACGAGACTGCCTTTAGAAATGTTCTAGATGTAAACTTAGTTCCTTATCTGCAAGAGAAAACGCACCTTCCTGTTATCGTTGACCCAAGCCACGCAGCAGGAACACGTGAATATGTTAGTTCACTTGCATATGCAGGTATGGCAGTTGGAGCAGACGGTTCAATCATTGAAGTGCATCCGTGCCCTAGCTGTGCATTAAGTGACGGTGATCAAGCACTACTTCCTGATGACTTCTCATATCTAATGGAGCGTGTCAATAAACTTGAAGCATGGGATCAAAAAGCGTGGGTAAAAGCACGCGGTGACGCAAAACTATAATCCACTCACAAGCACTATTTATCAATTATAAATAGTGCTTTGCTTCCTTTACCAAGTCCATCACTTATTAATATTAGTTCGGCGTTGATCTCTTTTGCCATCTTTTTACTTAACGACAACCCTAAACCGCTTCCCTTTTTTGTACCGCTTAGAGAGTCTTGGAGTTGAGAAAAATCTTCAAATAATCTATCTAAATCCTCTTTTGCAATACCTATACCACTATCGGTGATGATGATTTGAATACTCTCATCGGCATCAATGATTTCAATGAGAATAGAGCCTTGAACTGTAAACTTTATTGCATTTGATAAGAGATTCACTAGAATCTGCTCAATTATCTTTTTATCATTGATTATTTTAGTATTGCGTATATTTGAGCTATCTAGTAGTAGATCAATCTCTTTTTCATTGGCAAGCGGAAGTAGCATATTATAAATATTCTGTACAACTGCAACGATATCTATCTCTTTTATTTCAACCTTCAGTTTTCCAGCTTCTATGATGGCAATATCTAAAATATTATTGACCATACCCAAGAGATAGTGTGCAGACTGTTCTATATTGGCAACTATGTCTAACTGCTCATCTTTTAACTCATCATAGGTTAGCAAATATTGCGTTGAGCCTAAAATTGAGTTTAGAGGTGTTCTAAATTCATGTGAAAGGCCTGAAATAAAAGCCGATTTTGCATTAGAAGCCAATAGAGTCTTTTTGATTAGTCTAATTCTATCTATTTGTAACTCTATCATCGTTACGATTGAGTTGTAGAATTTTTTTGTATTCGAATCTATCTTTGCTTCAGCATTAAACAGAATTGATCCAAAAAAATCTTTTCTATTTTTCTCAAAATTACTAACAAAAATCGAGATACCGTTTTGATTATTTTGAATTTTTTCATATGTAAAAAATACTTCAACATCCGTAAATGCATTGAGCTTATCTATAGAGATATCAATACACTCTTTCTCATTTTCACTCGCAACAATAAAGTTAAAAATATCGATCAAAACTATAAACCTTTGAAGTCTTAACTCATTTTCAAATTGAAGTTTTTGCAAAACATCATTCAATGATGCCGTCATCTTGTTAAATGAGTGCCCTAGTTTTGCTATCTCATCATCTGTTTTAACCTCTAATCTATTTGAATAGTCTTGCGTCTCAATAATGCTTACCGTTGCGGCATTAAGTTTTTCAATCGGCTCTACAATCTGTTTAGCATACTTTTTTGAAGCATAGAAGATAAAAAACATCAGAAACGGAAAGAGAAAAAGTATAAAATATATGAAGTCATACAAAAAATCTAATGCAATCGTTTTATTAACTGCATAAACTAAATACCACTCTTTCTTAGCAAAACTCAATTTTTTATAGACAACTAAACTATTCTCTTCAAAACGACTTCCTATATCTTTAGAAAAATCTAATTCAAAGTCTGTTCTATCAGTTGCTATAAATTGATTATCCCTACTCTGTAGATATGATTTTGTAGAACTATTATTGATCAAATATTTTGAAAAATTATCTAAATTGTAGCGCAGTATTAAAAATCCTATCTGTTTCTTGCTATCAAATGAGAGGTGAATTTTTGAGTAAAAGTAGAGATAGTCTCCCTCGATAAAACTTCTTCCGCTCTTTTCATTTTTAAAATCAAACTTTGTAGCAATCAAACTCTTTTCAGAAGAGGATATAACATTTTGATGAAGATCAATCGCAAAAAGAGTTACATCATCCTCTAAATTATCGGTTTTCTTTTCAAACAACCTTGTGAGCCTTTTATCCAAATCCTCTACGACTAAATCATCCAATATATCAATTTGTGCTAAAAAATCAACCTCATGCTGCAGTGATGATATCTCAGTTTCAATAAGTTTAATTACTGCATTTACCTCTAAAAACTGCTCTTCAACCATCTTCTTTGAAATCTTAGTTTCACTTAGAAATATTACATAGATTAAAAAGATACTATAGGGGATTAAAGCAACACTGAGGATTATTACAAACAGTCTATTTTTAAGTGATCTATTTAGTGTTTGCAACATTAATCACTCCACACATAAATTATATTGCTATTTTTATCCGTACTATTCAAATCAACATATCCGATTGCACCCTCTATTTTTTCGATAAATGTCAGTACACTCTTTTGTGATTGTAAAGATATAGGAACTCTTGTTCCTAAATAGTGCTGTTTCGTCCAATGCTCTTTTAGTTTTAAGAAGCTCATATTTAAAATATTTTTCTCAAAACTTGCTCTTACAGAATCGTTGATACTTAAATTAACAGGTACTGCAACTTTTCCATCAATATAACGCTGTTTCTTTAAAAAAATTGCCTTAAGCTCTTTTTTTGAGACACTAATTACCTCTTTGTACGCAACAACTGCGTAGTCGTTGGCGTAAACAAACAGTGCAATGAGAATTAAGATAAGAACTTTCAATTAAAAAAGAACCGATGCAGAAAGTAAGAACTTATCATCTTGTGAGGAGTGCCATTGATACTCACATTTTAATACAATAGGAAATTGCGGTCGATAGGTATAACCTAATATCGCTATTTCATCCTTTTCTGATCTAATCTTATCCTCATAAGCTTCTAACCTCAATATAACACTATGTTTTTCACCCAAAAGATAAGATGCCTGCAAATATCCACTATACTCTATACCACTATCTAAATTAACCCTCTGTGTTGCTACTTCAGACATAACCTCTAAACTTTCACCCTCATATTTTGCACCGACTAGTAGATATTGCCTTTCACTTTTTTCAAAGTCACTTGTTTTAAAATATCCAATATTTGAGCTAAACGTCACATCCGCTACTAAGTAAGAGAGACCGAATCCTACGTGTCTTTTCAATGAAAAGTTATTGTAATCATTGTCCAAGTCGTTATTCATCTGTACATAGAGCTGATACATTAAATTACTATTTTTTAAAGTATTATATCCAATGTTTAAACCTGTTGTAAGTTTAGGAAATATTGTCTGCGTCAAAACTGGATTTGAGGTTGTAGCTCTCAGTATATTTATAGGATATAAATTCCAAAATCCAATCGGTGTATTAAACTTACCAAAACGCAGGGTTAAATTATCACCTCTATCATACCTAAGATAAAGTCTTTCGGTATTCAATCTCTTATCGGTTGAAATCTTACTTTTTGAATGAGCATGTCTATATACATATGGATTTTTAAGTTCTAATTCAACCAAATAGGAGAACTCTTTTAGTCTACCGTATCCCAAAAAAGCCAAATCATCTACCTTAAAAGTATCCTCTTCCTTATGTTCATCATGTATATACTCGGTTGTTATATAACCACCGATATTGAAGTTTTGATTGATCTCTTTTCCGGTACCTAATTCATACTCCATATCAGCACCGGCGTATAAAGAGAAGAGGATAAGAGCAATGCTAGCTTTTTTTAATAGTGTAACCAAAACCCCGTACATTCTTTATGAACTCCTTATCCGATAATTTCTTTCGCAGATTTTTTATGTGAACATCTATAACGTTACTGAGATTTATACTGTTGAGATCTTTATTGAGATGTTCACTCAACTGATATCTTGTTAAAACTATATTTGGATTTTGCATAAAAATCTCTAAGAGTTCAAACTCTGACTGTGTTAAAGAGATCGGTTTTTTATCGACAAACACCTCTTTTGATATAGTGTCAAGCTCAATATTATCAATTGTAATTTTAGAACTTTTACCCTTTTTATCTCTTCGCCAAAGTGCTCTAAGTCTTGCTAAAAGTTCAATGTTAGAATATGGCTTACACAGATAATCATCTGCTCCCGCATCAAGAACTGTCACTCTATCTTCAATATTAATATTTGCCGAGAGCATAAGTATCGGGGTTGCAACAAAAAGCTGCCTTAACTCTTTTAAAAGAGTTAGACCGTCACCGTCACCAAGGTTCCAATCAAGTAAAATTAATGAATACTCTTTTTCGTTCAGAAACTTTTTAGCCTCATTATAACCGTTTGCAATATCGCAAATGTACTGTTCATGAGTAAGCAACTTAGCTAATTGTGCCGATGTGATTGCATCATCTTCAACAATCAGAATATTCATCATATAAATAGCACCTCACCGGGTTTCAAAACTTTTACGGCGTTCTCACTCTCTTCTATTTTTTCTACCCATCTGATTTGATGTTGTAGTGTCTCATCACTTAGTCTAAAGGTACCAAAATGCATTGGTATCATCGCTTGTGCACCAAGATCATAAAACGCTTTTACTGCCTCATTAGGATCTAAATGGTTATGTTTCATGATAAATTGAGGTTCATACGCACCAACAGGAAGCAATGCATAATCAATGTCAAACTTTTTTGCGATATCTTTAAAGTGTTTATCATACGAGGTATCTCCTGCATGATAAATAGTTTGATCATCTTTTTGAAAGATAAATCCTCCCCAAAGTGCTCTATTTTTATCAAATGCAGATCTTCGACTCCAATGTTTTGCAGGAACAAAATAAATTGTTATATCTTTGTCCACTTCAAACTTTTCAAACCATGAAAGCTCTTGAAATAGAGTACCTTTTTTAAGATATCTACTAAAGCCTTTTGGAACAATGAAAGTTGGTTTTTGATCCTCAAATGCTTTGATAGATTTTCTATCAAAATGATCATAGTGTGCATGTGTTATAAGGAGAAAGTCAACTCTTCCAATCTCATCAATGCTATAGGGAAACTTAGATTTTCTTTTATAAAAAGGGATGTCTGCAAAAACCGGATCGACTAAAAATCGTTTACCCTTTAACTGTATAAGAAAAGAGGCATGGGAGAGCCAACAGATAAAATCAGAATCACTATTGAGAAGATGCGGCGTATACTCTACTTCAAGCAGTTTCTCATCATCAACCTCTGAATTTTTTGATAAGAGTTTCCATTTTAGAACATCTAAAAGGGAAAACTCTTTTGAGGCGTCAAACTCATTTTGGAAGATTTGCATTGAGCTCCGCAGATGTCACATATTTGATATCCGTAATTTTCATATTATCTAGTTTGTACAGTGTTATTCTCTCCTCTTGAGCGTTAAATCTCTTTCCTTCATCCTCATCATAGATTAGCATTACGGAAAACGGATACTTTCTCATCTTCGGTAGTGCAAACATCGTTGTAACAAAACCCGGCATTGAACTGATATCTGAAACAAATTTTACATTATTATTTTCTAAAAAACCCTTCTCTTTTGTCATTAAAAAATCTTTAATCTCAACCGAGATATCTTTCTCAAACGTCATCAATATATATTTATCCTCTTTTGACACGGAGAGATTATTATCAAACTGATCGGGAAGCGTAATTTGTGGAAAACTATCCCCCACTTTTAACTCTGCAAAAAGTGATGTAATAAATAACACACTAACTAAAAACAAACGCATTTTTATCCTTTATAATGAAATAGATTGAAGCAAACATTAGATCATACAGTGCAATTATAAGTGCAATATAGCCTAAATCACCACTTTTAAAGAGCGAGAAAAAGAGCGACGCCGTTACGACTCTAACAATGACCGTAATAATCGCCAAAGACTTTTGCAAATTTTGGCTAAAAAAGGCTATCAAATGAATTAAGCCGACACTAAAAACGAAACCAAATACCACGTACTGATAGGATCCTGCAAACGTTTCACCAAGTAGGTTATAGAGATAGGAGCCAAACAGTAGCAAGGCAAGTCCCCCCAGTCCATCAGAGAGAAATCCTAAAAAATGATATTTGCCAAGTAGTGAAACTTTGGTTATTTTTGTACTCACAACATAATATCCAAAAAGCGGTAGGATAAAAAAGATACCGAAAATGAGACGAAAATTCCAAGAAATCAGAGTAGAAAACTCTATAATCCCAGCCTGTGCAAAACCGTTTATTGATAGAATGATAACCATTGCTATCATAGAGAGGGTCAATGTGTATATAGCCGATTTTGAAAGCGAAAAGTAGTTTTTCACGATACTCAAAGAGAGGAAAAACATACCAAATACCACCGCAACATGTGAGTGTGCGACAACAAGATCATTTCTGTGAAAGAGTGAACGAATTTCTGGAATAAAGAGGATATTTCCTTCAATATCTACAAAAACATATCCTGCTATAGCAATTAGAAGTATGTAAGAGGATGAAAACTCCAATTTTGCATCTTTTATCCAGACATAAAGCATCGGGATAAACAGTAGTGTCAGGTACTGAAAAAACCATTCGGCTTCATAGCTGAGACTCCCTACGAAAGTTCTATACACTACACTACTTATATAAAAGAGTAATGGGATAAGCCATAAGATATTGTACCTTGGTTGCAATTTAATTTTAGATTCAAGTTTTATGGCAAGATAAATGATGACAAAGAGTGCAAAACTCATCCCTAAAGTATTATCTCCGTGTGGACCAAAGTGCATCTGTTCGACCTGTCCATATTGAGGATTCATAAGTAGTACCAATGCAAACGGAGCAATAACAACGACAGCTAAGGAAACCTTCACCCAAAGCGGTTTTTGTTCATACTCTTTGATTGCAGCCATAATCGCTAAGAAATAAAAAAGCCCGGAGAATGCTAAGAGAAAATTGAGTTCATACGGATAGTCGTAAAACGGCAAATCTCGCAGATTTCCCAAAAGCAGTGCTACAACCATAAAGACTAAAAAAGAACCCCATGTGATGAAATAGAGCTCTAAAAACTGCGCAGATCTCTTTGAATCAATCCCATCCTTTTCAAACAGAGCAAACGGCAATACGCTCATTGCCAAAGGAACAAAGCCGTATAACATCAAAGATATATGTAAAGACCTTGCAATATGAGCGGGAATTAACTCTTGAAATAACCCCACTAACTGCGCTGCAAAGATAATACCAAATAGAACGGCAAGAATAAAAAAGGGAAAAAATAGTTTTATATAAAATGTAATAACCCTGTTTAACATAAAGCACCGTCCTTTAGCGTAAAAATAGTGTCTTTTTCATGCAAAAGACTCATATCGTGTGTTGCAACCACAAGCGTAGCGTCCGTATTTCGTAAAAGGTCAAAAACAAGTTTTGAATTTTTTGAATCCAAATTTCCAGTCGGCTCATCGGCAAAGATATATTTAGGCTCATTGATCAGTGCTCTTGCAATCGCCACACGTTGGCGTTCACCGCCGGAAATGTTTTCCGGATATTTGTTTTGCAGTTTTTCGATCCCTAAATCCTTTAAAAGCGCCGTTATCTCATTTGAACTTTTTTTTGTAGCTAATGCGACATTTTCATAAACGCTTAAATGTGATATTAGGTAGTGAAATTGAAAGACAAAACCTATCTGTTCATTTCTAAAGGTGTCAATATTTTTAATATCTCTTGTATCACTCTTATCAAAGTAAACATTTCCCTCGGTTGGACGAAGCAGTGTAGAAAGAATAGAGAGCAGCGTTGATTTTCCGCTGCCGCTCTCACCCACTAAAGCATTCAGGGATTTTTCTTTAAAGTCTATTGTAAGATTGTCAAGAACCTTCTCATTTGAATAGTAGTGCGAAATATTTGTACATTGAAGCATTTCTCTTACCCTCTATTTATCAATGTGATTGGATCAACTTTTGCTGCCATCAGTGAAGGAATTAATGCTCCAACCATAGACATAACAAGCGAGCCTACAAGTACATAAAAGAATAGATTGATATCAATTGAACCGTTTAAGTAACCTTGAAATTTATCAATATTTTTCATTACTTCCAGTATTCCTACACTAAGAACGAAAGCGATAATAAAAGATGTGAGTGTAAGCAGTGACGTCTCGACAACGACCATCCTGATGATCTTAAATTTTGAGATACCGATCGCTCGCATAATGCCAAACTCATATTTTCTATCATTTACGATAATACTCATAATGCTCACTATCGCCAAAAAGCCCATAAGAAAAGAGATAAAAGCGATAACTGCACTTGATATTTTGATGATCTTAAACTGGTTATAGTTTTGAATAAACTCTTTTGTCGACTTCACATCTATCTTTTTACTCAGTCTTGATATCTTCTCAATAATCTCTTGTGGATCAGCCTGTTTATCCTTGAGCGATACAAGTAGAAAGGATGCACTCTTTTTAAAAAGCTTTTGCGCATTTTCAATATTGATTATAACTCCTCCGTTTTCAAAACCGATATCACTCTCATACACACCGCTTACTCTATATTTTTTAGCAAAGATCTCTACCTCTTTTGTGTTATCTAACAACTCATATATGTTTTTACCGATCATCACCTCATCGCTTTTTGGGTGAGTACCTTGTATCATCTTATATTTTGAAAACATGTTTTGTGTTGTTCCGTAGATTCCAGCAATCGGAACAATATCGATACTACCCGCACCCACTATCATGCCTGAGACACTCTGTACTACATTGAAACCTTCAATGTCACTTTTCAAAGAGAGATCAACATCACTAAAAAATGTATCTGCTACCCCTTTTTGCGTTATGATGATCTCGCCGTCACTTTTTAGCATACTCGAGTACATCGTTATCATGCCATTTGAAATTGAGGTAATTAGAAAAATAGAGGTTATAGAACAAACCGAAGATATAAGAACCAAAAGGCTTTTATATCTATGTTTGAATAGGGATTTGAACATTGCTACTTTTGATCCATCACAATATCAACGCTAATCTCTACTAAGTCTCTGACAGTTAAGAAAAGTAAACTCGGCGGCTCAATTCCAAAATCACTCATATTAAATGAGCCGTTTAAGTGCATAGCAATTTTTCCTTCACTTTGCTCAATTTCACCGTTTAAAGTAAAATCTTTTTTCACTCCGTGAAGATCAAGTTCTCCTAAAACAAAATAACCGTTTTGACTTTTTTGAACTTTTTTAAATGTGTAGTTCGTTTGAACGTACTTTGCAACATCAAGCGTTTCATACATCTTTTTATCACGATCTTTGTTCTCACTTTGCAGATCAACCAAAGAGACACTGACACTGCCCTCTATCGTTTCAATCCCATCTTGCATATGTAAATGTGAAACGATATTCTTACTTGAAGGATTGATTTTAGAATCACCGAATACTTCCGTTTTAGCCTCTACGGCACCGCTTTTAATTTTCAAATCAGATGCGTTTGCAAATGAAGAGACAAAAAGTGCAGCTAGAATCAACTTGAACATATTTTTCCTTAGTGTTAAGATTAAAAGTACAGAAACTGCTATCCAAATATATCCGAAGGAATGGCTAAGCGCAACTATCAAACCTGCACCAGAGGCTATCCACAATCCCAATGCCAAAATAGCTAAACTCGGATAGTTAAACTTCATAAACGCATTGAGTATTATCACATTGTAGTAAGAGATGACAAAAGGATAGATTATCGATAGACTGTTTTGTTCTCCAAACATATAGGCACTTATCGCAGCTGTAAAGAGTAGAACCATGAGGGTATTGTTGTGCTTAAAATCTCTAAACTTATATGCCGCAACAACACCGAATAGATGAAAGATCATTATATGTAAGGTAAAGTCGCCATTTGCCCAAATCGCCATCACAGCATCTCGTGAGAGTGTCTCAAAAAGAGCTGAATCTAAAAAGATCCAAAAGAAGATCAAGACTCCTTGAAAGATATTTTTACTTCCATATTCAACTCTCTCTTTTCCTAATTTGCTCATTAATGATGCAACTAACGCAAATAGACTTAAAACAATCGCGATATCCTCTCTTTGTGAAGCGGCTACAAAAATATACTCTGTACCAATAAGATATGAAAGTGCCAAACCACCCACCGCGATCAAAAGGTTATCTATCCTAGCAATAAGTAATGGCGCAGTTACTCCACTAATCACTCCTAAAATAAACATCTCAAGCCCGTTCAAATTTGAATAATTCAATGAAATTAGAAGCTGCAAAAAAAGTAGACTCGGAACTAACAATGCTCTTTTATGGTATAAAAAGATAGTGCTTAGAATGCCTAATGTACCACCAAACGGAAGCATCCATATTTCAGAAAGTTGTGAACCGTGTACTTCAACTAATCCAGTTTGCAGTATCAACAGATAATAGGAAAACTCCATACTAAAAAGAGAGAAAAAAGCTAAGTTTTGTATGCTTAAATGCTTAGACATATTCACCCTTTCACAAATGATAAAGAAATGATATGATGAGAGAATGAAGATTGAATGAAGAAACATTCCTAAAAAACAAAGTTATATTTATTTAGTTGTGCTACAATATCCTATAACATTTTTTCACTTCACAACAAGAGTTTATTTGCAAACAACTTCAATCAAAATCGTTAGACTCGGTATTATTCTATTCTATATATTTAGCGTATGGATTATATATTCATATATCAAACTACTTGAAGAAAATTACCTTGAAAAAGAGATAAATACTGCTAAATCTTACTTCAATTTGATGGTAGATACACGGAAATGGAATGCATCACACGGCGGTGTATATGTAAAAAAACATGGAAATTTAGAGCCGAATAAATATCTAATAAACAATGTTTTAAGAACAGATAACAATGAGACACTTATACGTATTAATCCCGCTTGGATGACAAGACAGATATCAGAAGTCAGTGCAGATAATGAACATATCTCCTTTAGGATCACTTCACTAAGTCCAAAAAACCCAAATAACTTGGCTAAAGAGTTTGAACAAGAAGCACTAACCTATCTTTTAAAAAACAGCTCTCAGAGTGCCTACTATCAATTTCAAATGCAAGAGCAAGAGAAAAAACTTGATTATATGGGAACTTTAAAGGCAAGAACAGAGTGTCTAGAGTGTCATAAAAATGTTTCTGTGGGTGATATCTTAGGTGGAATACATATCACTTTACCTTTAGATCATTACGATAATAAAGTTAACAACACTACTTTAATGATCTTAATACTACTTCTTATTACGATCGTGTTTACAGCACTCTTGTATACACTGGAAAGGTTTGTAAAAGAGCTAAAATTTAAAGAAAAACGTGAACGTGAACTGATACTTGAAACGAAACAGTCAAATATGTATGAAATGGTTCAGATGATAGGTCATCAATGGAGACAGCCGCTTAATATAATTAATACAACCATTACAATTTTAATAATGGAATTGGAAAATAGGGAACCAAAAGATGAGAAGATGATTGTCACTCTAGAAAAGTTGACACACACTATACTAGATCTTTCAGCTACTATTGATCTATTTTCTCATGATTTTATTAAACGTTTAGAACCTGAACTTATCTCGATTAATGAAATTGAAAAAATTCTATTTCAAATTATTGAAGGTGACGAGACATTCAATAAAATTGAGATCATCAAAGAGAATAACAGTACTTTAAAATCTAAAATAATCAAAAACGAACTTCTTCAGAGCTGTTTTAATATTTTTAAAAATGCTCAAGAAGCATTTGTTATCAATCAAATCAACCATCCTAAAATAACTTTTAAGACATGGGATAAAGAAAATTATATTAATTTGTCTATTTGTAATAATGGCGGTAGTATGAATGATACAGAACTAGCACAAGCATTTGAACCATATTTTACAACCAAGTCACTCAATGGAAAAGGATTAGGGTTGACAATTGCAAAATTGATTATTGAAAATGGACATTCAGGAAAAATTTCGATTTTTAATAAAGATGATGGAGTGTGCGTCCATATGAAACTACCGATAACTGATGCTTAATTTCAAAGGTTTATTTTACAAGTAAAATTATTAGAATTTTCCAAAAATTTACTTAAATAATTGACTATGACTTCCAATTCTTATGATTGTAAGAACGTCCCTATCTAGCAAAAACATAAGAGATAGTTTATTAACTAGCTCGTGAGTGTTCAGCTTCCTCTTTTAATCTTTCTGCAATCCATACTTTAATTATAGATTGTCTGGTAACACCTATTTTTTTTGCTTCTTTGTCAAGCGCATCAATTACCCACTCCGGAAAATCAACATTTACCTTCTTCGTATCTGTTTTTAGTTTATTTAAATCTCTCGCCTTAATAGCTTTTGAGAAGTCTAAAAACTCACTTATATCTTCACCGTCGTCAAACTTTTTATCAAACTCTTCAGCACTAATTTTTTTCATAACTCTTCTCCTCATTTTTTCTACATCTTCTAACACTAATAATTCGAAATATTTCATCTCTTAAGACAAAAATAGCCGTATAGCACTTCTCATTTAACATAGAAATCAAAGCATATCTTATCTCATCATCAATTATATTGGCAGGTACGATAAGTGCATTTTCATCCAACCATAAATTTTGAGCCTCCACAAAGTCTATTCCATGCTTCTTTTTATTTGAACGACTTTTTTCATGGTCGTATTCAAATCTCATGCATTTCCTTTGTAGATAATTTAAGTATAAAAATTATACCTTAATTGCATCACTAATAACAAGCATGATATATATTGTTACATTAATGCCTACTTCCTACCTTCAATCAACAGATACAAAACCGGTACTAACACTAACGTAATAAGCGTTGCAAACAAGATTCCAAATCCAAGCGAGATTGCCATAGGGATAAGAAACTTTGCTTGGCGTGATGTTTCAAAAAGCATCGGTAGGAGACCTGCGAAGGTTGTCACGGTAGTAAGAAGAATCGGGCGAAATCTTTGGATGGCTGCGTGGTGGATTATGGCACTTACTACGGAATCTCTATCTCTTTTCCTTAACTCGTTTGCATGATTGATAAGCACCAATGAATCATTGACGACAATTCCTGAGAGTGCGATAACACCCATCATGCTTACGATGCTCAGGCTATATCCCATAAGCAAATGTCCTAAAATTGCCCCGATGATACCAAAAGGAATGGCGATCATTACAATAAAAGGCTGTGAATAGCTCTTAAACGGAATGGCTAGCATCGCATAGATTGCAAGCATCGCTAGCATAAAGCTCGTTTTGAGTGAACTCATACTCTCACTCATATCTGCTTGACGTCCTTCAAAACTGATACGAAGTCCCGGGTATCTATGTAGTAAATCAGGTATTGTATTGACTTCCATATCTCTTAACACTTCACCTGCATCACGCCTTGGGCTGATGTCAGCTTCAACTAGTATTACCCTACGTCCGTTTCTTCGGTTTATCTCCGTGTAGGCGTTACCTTTGCTTACCTTGACCGCATCAAAGAATGGAATTTGTGCACCGTTTGGAGCACGCAGAATGAGTTTTTCAAGGTTATATTCACTTCGGCGCTCCTCATAAGGGAGCCTCACCATAATCTTCATCTCATTTCTACCTCGAAGTTGACGTATTACTTCTGAGCCGTAAAATGCATTACGAACCTGTCTGGCAACTTCTGCAGCATCGAGATTATATGCTCTTCCAATCGGGGTAATTTCAAAGTCATACTGTGTTTTACCTGCCGAAAAGCCATCATCAACATCTTTTATCTTTGGATACTCTCTTAAAGCTGATGCTATAGCGCTACTGGCACTCTCAAGTATCTTCATATCGGGGTGATTTAACTCTATACTTATAGCAGCTCCAGAACCGGGTCCTCCGGCATCCGCTTGAAATACCATTGATTCAATCCCGGCAATCTCACCTAAGTGTTTTCTCCACTGCTTAGTAAATTCGGTGGTACTCATGATATCTTCACGTATATGCGGTTCTGCTAGATAAACCGTCACTACTACGATATTGCTACTACCTTGTCCTATGCGTGCAAAGACTCCCTCTAGGAGTATGTCACTTTTTCCTGTAGTCTCAGCCACCTCTTTAGCAGCTTTGATAAGACGTTTACTCACCTCTTCAGAATTAGCAAATGCACTTCCATAAGGCAATGTGACCATCGCTTTTGCATAATCTGATTCCACTTTTGGGAACATTGTCATACCCATTCGCCCGCTGATAGCATATGATAGCGTTACGATAAGCACCATAAGAGAGATAGTTATCGTGATATATGGGTGCGCTAAAACCTTTTTTAGGAATGGTCCGTATATGTCTCGAATAAGATGTCTGAACCAGTGGCTAAAAGCTTGCTGGTTCTCATGTATCCATAGTATAATACCCGTACGTCTTTTATCTTTTAGTGATGCAAGGTGTGCAGGTAAAACGAAAACACTTTCTATTAATGAAACTAGGAAAACGGTGACAACTACAAGCGGAATTACGGAAAATATTTTCCCCATAATTCCCGGAACAAAATAGAGCGGCATAAATGTTGCGATATTGGTTAAAATACTAAAGGTAATAGGTGTTGCCATCTCTTTCACACCCTTTATAGCAGCTTGTAAAGGTCTATCACCCTCTTGCCTATAGTGATAGATATGTTCCCCCACAACGATAGCATCATCAACAACGATACCCAGAGCAATGATAAAGGCAAACATCGAGACAATGTTAAGTGAAACATCCATCATCGGTAAAAAGAGAAATGCTCCTATGAAAGAGATAGGTATCCCCATCATAACCCAAAATGCCAGACGAATTTCTAAAAATACCGAAAGCAAGACAAGTACTAAAATAAGACCCATAGCACTATTTTTAAGTAGTAACTGCTTACGAGCGGCAAATACTTCACTGTGATCGCTTCTTATGGCGACTTTTATCCCCTCAGGCAGTCTCGGACGTATCTCTTCAAGTTTTCTTTTTACCGTCTGTGATACCGTTATCGGTGTTGCATCACCCGTCGTATAGACATCGATCATCATCGCTTTTTTACCGTCAAACGTTGAGTAGGTATCAAGCTCTTCATAGGTATCTTTGATAGTAGCGATATCACCGAGCAGTATTTGCGTTCCCTCTGGTGTTGTGATAATCGGTATATTTTCAAACTCCAAGGCGTACTCTCTACGCTCTTTCATACGCACCATGATCTCACCGCTATCGGTTTTGATAGTACCGCCTGGAAGATCAAGGCTTGATCTTTTTATGATTTGGGCGATTTTTTCTAAACTGGTGTTATATCGTCTTAGATTATCTTGTGAAATTTCAATACTGATCTCAAGCGGTCTTGCACCAAAAATTTGTAGTTGTGTTATCTCTTTTTCTTGCATAAGATCATCACGTATCCCTTCAGTGATCTTATGTAGGGTTCGTTCAGTCGTATCACCGAACACTACAATAGAGAGTCCCCTTTTTCTACCGCTATTTTGCACGACATTTGGCTCTTCTATATCAGCCGGAAATGTGATAATACGATCGATTTCACTCTTGATCTCGTTAGTTAAGCGCCTCATATCGGTACCCGTCAACGCTTCGATCGTAACGGTTCCCATACCCTCTTTCGAACTTGAATGTACCTCATCAATTCCATCAAGCCCATTTACGGCCTCTTCTATAGCTAAAACTATCCCCTCTTCTATCTCCTCAGGGCTAGCACCCGGATATGCAACTGAGACCGTAACGGAATCGATATCAAAACTTGGAAAAACCTCTTGACGCATATGCGGAAGCATCATCAGTCCACCAACGATAAAGGCAAACATAATCAAGTTTGCAGTTACCGGATTTGATGCCATCCATGCTAATACGCCTTTATCTGAATTTTGCACTATTTTGTCCGTAGTTTCATACCAGAAACAGGTGAAGGGATACCACTGATTATCAGCTCATACTCTGTTCCAACCATGTCTGCAGCAATGTAGATAGAATCTTTTTGCGTCCAAAGAGGCATAATGTTCACAATTTTAAGTCTATTATCCGGTGATAATAACCAAATAGTGTTTCCGTTATGCAGAGCAACTCTAGGAATTTTTTTTACACCCTTCATACTTTTCCCAAAGATCTCCACATCAACGATATCATTGAGTAACAGAGCAAACTTGAGCGGATTTTTAACCTCCACAATCACACGAGCCATTCGACCATTTTTCTCAACATCACTCATTCTACTTATAACGTTGCCTACAGGATATTCAGCGTGTATAGATTGAGTTTTTACACGAGCCTTTGAGCCGCCTTTACCAAAATCTATCCATGCCAGTTCACCTGTATTTACGGTTGTTTCAATCCAGTAACTATCACTTCCGGCAAGCGTAACCACTCTATTTGAGCTTCTAATCTGTGTTCCGACACTCACATCTCTTGTTTGAATGATCGCATTAAAAGGAGCTTTAATATCTGTACGTTCAAGATTAAGTTTTGCAAGTTCATATGCTGCATATGCGGAGTTTACTTTAAATTGCGCCGCTCTCAGATGAGGCTTTCTTAAAATTAGATCTCTATTTTGGATATCGACTGCCTCACCTAAAAGTTGATACTCACGCGCAGCAACTGCAACCTGTCCCTCTTCAAGGGCTAATTCGCTCTGCGCTTTTATCAGTTCTGCTTCTTTTTGACGCAGCATTAACTCAAAATCACGCGGTTCAATCTTTGCAATAAAATCACCCCTCTTTAACAAAGTCCCCGGCGCAAGATTTTCTCGGACTTCTATAATCTCTCCACTTATCTGTGCGCTGAGTTCCACACTTTGAGAAGCTTTTACGATACCTAAAGCGCTAATCGTTACATTATGATCTATAATTTGCAATTTTTGAGTATTGACAAGCGGTGCTAACACCTTTGCTTTAACACGTTTGGCGCGCGGTTTATTTTTCATAAAATAGACAGATACCGCTATTGCAGAGATGACAAGCAACGCCATAATAAAAAAGGAGAACACCCTTTTTTTAGTAGATACTCTCTCACTTTCCATTCTTATCCCTCTGTAGTTTTTCTATCTTCCATCCGGTCGAAATAGAGCGATAGAGTGATATTGTATATTCCATTAACTCTCTTGACGCACTAATTTGTGTTCGCTGCAACCTCTCATGCGCTAATTGTGCATTTAAAAAACTCAAATATGTAGCATTAGCATGAATATACTGATCTTTTATCTGCTTCAGTGAACTCGCCGATAACTTCACCTGTTCATTGATACTCACCAAATACTCTTTTTGATGCACTACTCTACTTAATGCATCTTCAACCTCTTTGTATGCACTGAGTAAAGTTTGGGCATAGAGGTAAAGGTGTTCATTTCGCTGTGCACTGCTACGCTCAACCTCTGCTTTTCGTAATCCCGCATCAAAAAGCGGCATCGTCACATTTGAAGCTAAATTTAACAGCCAGTTACTAAAAATATCACTTGAAGATCTGCTCATATTGTTAAGAGTTATAGAGAGACTTAACTTCGGATATTGCTTCGCTACGGTATCGGCAACTTTTCTATCCATTGCCTGAAGCTTATAATAACTTGCTTTTACATCGGGTCGATGCATCAAAAGTTCTGTTGGTACGTCTAATGTTGGGATGAAGAGCTCATTTGGAAAATTTGCAGCTACCTTGAAATCAATCATAGATCTATTTTTTCCTAAAAGAAGTGCTAGTTGATTTTTAAATAGCTCTATTCGCCCCTTTGTAAGTATCGTTTCAGATCTTACTGATTCTAATGTCTGTTTTTGCTGCAATACATCTGAAGCTTTAGCCTGCGCACTTCTAAATTTTCGTTCAATTAACTCAAGATGTTTTTCATTGAGCGCAATCTGATTTTGAAGCAGTTTTGCATGTAGATGTTGCTCTTGCAATCTATACCATGCCGTAGCAACCTCAGCACTCAATGAGATATATGCAGCGATCAAATTCTCTTTTGAAGCCTGTAACTCAAACATCGATGCATCCCTTAACGCATCAAATCTTCCCCATAGATCTAGCTCGTAACTTGCCGCAACTCCTGTTGTATAACTCTTCGTATGAATATTCTCCAGTGCAGAAACTGTGTTAGAAAATGATAGGTCTGGATAGAGTGCAACGGAACTTTTTTTTACCAAAGCCATAGATTGCTGTAATCTTTGCCAAGATGCCTTTAAAGAGAGGTTGTCTAAAAGCGCTGTTTGCATCAGTTCGTTAAGTGAGGGATCGTTAAAAGTTTTCCACCACTCTTGTTGCAGCTCACCTCTGCCTTGAAGCGAAAAATTCTCAGGCAATACGATCTCATGTTTTGGTGCAGGAGTATACTTCGCACAGCCGGAAAAAAGCAGAAGAAAGGTACTAAAGAGAGAGACAAACTTCATACAGTTACACTCTTATAGATTTTGTAACATTCTGCTTAACTCTTCGGGACGATTGGAAAAACGAATAGCATCATGTTTCATAATAGCCCCCTCTTTCAACAGTTTAACCATCTCCTGTGTCTGTGTTTTCATCCCCGTTGCATTTTGATTTATCTGCATTTGAGAATAGAGCTGATGTGTTTTATCTTCACGTATAAGGTTGGCAATAGCCGGGTTATTTATTAGTATCTCTTGCACGGCAAGCCTTCCGCCGTCAGTTCTTGGAAGTAAAGATTGTGAGATAACAGCGACTAAACTTGCCGAGAGTTGCGCTCTAATTTGCGGCTGTTCATTACCATCAAACGCATCGATAATTCTATCCATCGTTTGAACGGCAGAATTCGTATGCAGTGTTCCAAAAACAACGTGTCCCGTCTCAGCTGCCGTGAGTGCTGCTGATATCGTCTCTTTATCTCTCATCTCACCTATAAGGATGACATCGGGATCTTCACGAAGCGAATATTTTATCGCTCGTGCAAAACTTTGCGTATCGCTTCCGACATTTCTATGGCTAAATACAGATTTTTTATTTGTGTGGACAAACTCTACCGGATCTTCAATGGTTATAATGTGCGAATGACTATTTTCATTTATCTCATTGAGCATCGCAGCTAATGTTGTTGACTTTCCGCTTCCGGTAGGCCCCGTTACTAAAATGAGTCCCTTTTCTTTTTTTGTAAGCTCTTTGACAATCGAGGGAGCACTAAGAGTTGTCAGTGAGGGAATTGTAGTGGGAATAATACGAAATGCGGCCGCCACATCTCCTAAAGTTCTGTAGTAGTTCACACGAAAACGCCCTACTTCAGGGATTTCAAGTGCGAAATCGATCTCATTTTCCTCTTCAAAAACTTTTTTTTGCTGCTCGGTCAAAAGTGAATAACACATTGTCTCTATCTGAACACCCTCAAGCAGTTCCATCTCTAAAGCAGCAAGTTTACCGTCAAGTCTAATCTGCGGTTCAGCGCGGCTAATTAGATGCAGATCACTTGCTTTGTGCGCAACAACCGTCTTAAGAAGTTTTCTGATATCTAAACTCATAAAACTTCCTTGTAAATCCCCTCATCATATCCGCACAACACACCGCCGTCATATTCAATAACAGGACGTTTTAAAAGCATCGGCTCTTTACACAACCACTCTATCTTCTCTTCGTCGTTTAAGTTTTTCTCTTTAAGTTTTAAGTTGCGATAGGTCGTACTACGACTGTTGAAGAGTTTTTTTATTCCTATATCTTTCTGCCAACCGTGTACTCTTTCACAATCAGGGTTATTCTCTCTAATGTCTGAGAAAGTGTAACTTATCTTATTAGCATCTAGATATTTCAGTGCCTTCTTTACGGTATCACAATTTTTTATCCCGTAAACTATCGGTTGTTTTTTCATTACTCTATGATGTTATCAACTATAAAGAAGTCATCTTTTGCTTTAGGTGCAGATGCAAATATTGATTTTGCGATTGCGTCACTTCCTTTAGCAACATCATCTCTTAGCGGTGCGTGCGCATCAAGCATACTAAATTTTGAATCTAGTCCCTCAGTATCTAGTTCGTTAAGATTATCTACAAAAGATACAATCTCGTTTAACTGTCCCAAGATTTCCTCTCTTTTGCTATCTTCAATCTCTAACATAGAGAGTTTTTCTAATCTTTGTAGTAGTTTATCGTCAAATGTCATTGAGTTCTCTTTATCATGCCGTGTTTGACAAAACTCACTCGTTTGTCACTCATCGGCCGTTAAAATTTCGTGTATTGTAGCTTATAGTTTATAAAACATTGGATATAATCGCAACGATTTTAATGATGTAAAGGAACTATATTGAGCCTTAAAGAGCAGATAGATATGGTCAAGGACGAACTCAGCCAAGAAGAGAAGATGTTTGAAGGTGCGGTAAAAGCCGAGCGTTTTTTGACAAAGTATAAAAAACAGCTTATCGCCGCAGGTATTGCTATATTAGTTTTAGTCGGTGCAAACATCGGTTACTCCACGTACCAAGAAAACAGAATAACAAAAGCAAACAGTACACTCAATAAGCTACTTGAAGAACATGACGAGAAACTTTTAAACGAACTAAAAGCTAATTCGGAAAAACTGTACGAACTCTATCTTTTTTCATATGCTCTTAAAAATTCAGATATGCAAACTTTACAAAAGTTATCAACTTCTAAAGAGGCTATTATCTCCGACATAGCATCCTATGAGGAGGCACTTTCAAAAAAGAGTGCAGATGAACTTGGTAACTACTCTATGAAACCAAATGCAGTTATGAAAGATCTGGCCGTACTTAGTGAAGCTATGATTTTAATGAAAAAAGGCGATGTCAAGCAAGCAAGAAGCAGACTTGATATGATTAGTAAAGATTCAACCGCAGCTAACTTTGCAACACTCTTAAAACACTACGGTTTAACAAAAGAGTAACATGATGAAACTACTAATACTTGCACTTGCATTAATCACCCTTTTTACAGGATGTAGCTCTAAAAATAGCTTTGAGCCCCAAAACGTCTCTAGTGGTGTGGAAATTACCGGTAGAGTCGATACATCACTTGCAAATACGGGAAGAGAAGGTGCGAATTTAGAAGATGGTCAAGTAATCTCATACATCCGGGGCATTGAACCTTTTAAAATTGAGAGCGGTTTTCATATTGTAGGTGCAAACAGCGAATACATTTGTGCAGTCTCGAAAGGCGGTACGCTAAAACTCTACAAAGAGCATACGGAATTTAAAGAGTTTAACTTTTCAAAAAATGTAGCCGCTGCATCTGCGAACGATGATTATCTAGCGGTACTTTTTGTCAACAACGATATTGCACTCTATTCACTCAAAAACAGCGAACTACTTTTTAAGCAAAACGGTGACGAAACTATAGCAGTTGATGTTAGAGTTGCTCAGCCGCAATTTTTAAATGATTTAATTCTCTACGCAACGCTTGATGGAAAAATTATTATCCTAAATAGCGAAACGAAAAAACCGATCCGCTCTATCATCCTTAGTGATCAGCCCTACTTCAACAATATCATCTATATGAAAATGTATGACAATGTTCTTATCGCGGCAACCGCATCAACACTCTACTCATTAACGGATAGAGAGGTGAGAAAAAATCTCTCGATTAGAGACGTAAACTTTGGAGAGCATGGACTCTATGTAACAACGAAAGAGGGAGAGGTGCTTAAACTCTCCAATAAACTTGATATTGAGGGTAGATTAAAGTTTGATTTTGCACATTTTATCGGTATGGCGATAACCGATCATCTCTATATTGCAGAAAAAGAGGGCTATATTATAGTTGCAAATAAAGTTTTTGCATCACATAAAATATATGAAGCCCCTTTTGATAATAACCGTTTCTTTGCCGCACAAAATGGTTTCTATTTTGACGATTCCTACATCGATTTGAGTCCTAAGGAGTAAAATCTGCAGCAGCTTTCAAAGGCTTTTGATGAGTATATCTCTATCACAAAAGCTCTGAGTAAAGCTACCGTTACAGCCTATAAAAGCGATATCGATCAAATTGAAAAACATTTTGAACAATCACTCTTTAGCCTTGATTCCTTTCAGGTTTTAGATTTTCTCTCACACATTTCAAACAAGCGTACACTCAATAGAAAACTCTCCGCCATTAACGCCTACTACGATTTTTGCTATAACAATGATTTTTTAGAGGAGCGTATCCATCATGAACAGGCAAAAATTGTAAAGAGTCTGCCAAAATTTATAGAATACGATGAACTACTGCACATGCTTAAGCTCATAGATAGAAGCAGCTGGCTAGGACTTCGTGATTATGCACTGATACTTTTTTTATATGCAACGGGACTTCGCATTAGTGAAGCTCTGAATTTACGAACAGATGACTTTGAAGAGGATTGGGTGAGAGTCCGTCATGCAAAAGGAGATAAGGAGCGGCTTGTTCCTGTTGCCCAGGATGCACTTGACGCTATTGAAAATTACCGTGAACAATCTCCATTTAACAGCTCAGATATCTGGCTGAACTATAAGGGGAAAAAACTTAGCCGTATAAGCGCATTTAAGATCACCCAAAAATATACCGGATACTCTCCGCATGTTTTGCGTCACTCCTATGCAACTGCACTGGTTACCGGTGGAGCAGATCTACGTGTCGTTCAAGAGCTGCTGGGACACTCCTCACTTTTAACCACACAGGTCTATACGCATATACAAAAGAGTGAACTCTATCCTGCTGTTATGAATCACCACCCTCTTGCTAAAGGAGTAAAATGAAAGAACTTTTACACATTCTCAAAGATAACAACTTAATCTACAAATCCCTTGAAGAGCTGAATAAAAAAGAGATAGGAACACGTTCAAAGATAGATTTTTATAAAGCAACAGATAGAAACGGCTACTATAGCATCATCTTTTATATAGAGAAAAAAAGCAGAATCTTGCAAAAAGATGTACAAACCTTTGAAAAACTCATTGAGCAAATTTCAACCCACGTAGAGCACAATTTTAAATTTAAAATAGCTTACATAAATGCACCGCTTTGTTCTAAAGCAAAAGCACTTATGATAGATAAGGGTTGGAAAATACTTCATTGATCAAGTACTTAAAAAGATAAAAATGCCGATATATTAATAGGTGTATGTAAAGTTAATCAGATTGGTCTAGTTTATGCTTATCTATTGATAAGAAAGGATTCATCATGAAACTTCAAACGTATACATCTTCATTTGAAACTTTTAAAAGTACACTTTATAAAAAGATAAAAAGCAGTACAAAATATTACAAACATACAATCCAACCGACTCTTTTTGGAAATTTTCTTGTTTTAAAAGAGCATGGAACGACGAGTAGCAAAAAGGCTTCCTCTGTAGAAAAAAACTATTTCAACTACTATGAAGAGGCAATAAGTTTTGTAAAAAGTTCTATGTATCAAGAGAGAGCAAACGGTTATAAATAGCTAAATATAAAGTAAGCATTTGCATTTTGCTTATTTAAAGCTTAAATATTATATAATGCGCGACTTTCACAAAAGTGAGAGAATAAGGTCAAATATATATGGAACAAGAACAATCCAATGAACAATCAAATGCAATTCCGACATTTGAAGAATTAGGACTTAACAATAGACTGCTATCAAGTGTACGATATGCAGGTTTTAAGCAACCAAGTCCAGTACAAGCATTAGCAATACCGCACATATTAGCGGGTAAAGATGTTATCGGACAAGCACATACGGGAACAGGAAAAACAGCGGCATTCGCACTGCCGACTATTCAAAATATGAAGGGCAATATAGGGGTTGAAGTTTTAGTAATCACTCCAACACGTGAACTTGCCAACCAAGTAAGTGATGAAATGTATTCACTTGGAAAAACAAGCGGAATCCGCACGGTCACAATTTATGGAGGCCGATCTTATGGACAACAAATAGGTCTTGTCAAACGTGGAGCACAGGTTGTTGTTGCAACCCCGGGAAGACTTTTAGATATGCTCAAAGGCGGTAAATTAGGAGATTTTGCTCCATCTACCGTTATCCTAGATGAAGCAGATGAAATGCTCGATATGGGCTTCTTAGATGATATAAACGATATCTTATCATTTTTGCCTACTGACAGACAAACACTCCTTTTTTCAGCAACTATGCCTCCTCCAATACGCGAACTAACGGAGAGATACCTCTATAAACCTGAAATTATCAGTGTAACACAAGAAGAGGTTACAAATGTTGATATTGAGCAAGAGTACTATGTTATAGATGAAAATGAGAGAGATCACGCTCTTACACGACTTATTGATAGTGTAGAAACCACCAAAAGTATCGTCTTTTGTAGAACAAAAAAAGAGGTTGATAGACTCAGTACTATGCTTGTTGCTCAAGGCTATGCGGCCAAAGGTCTTCACGGTGATTTAGAACAAGATCAAAGAGATGAAGTACTTAAAGGTTTTAGAGGAAAAAATATTGAGATACTTATTGCAACTGACGTAGCGGCTCGAGGGCTTAACGTGCGTAATATTTCTCATGTTTTTAACTATCATATTCCTTTTGATCCGCAAAGTTATGTACATAGAATTGGGCGTACGGGACGTGCAGGAGAGAAAGGTGTTGCAATTACGCTAGTGACTCCTTTAGAGTTTAAAGAGTTGCAACGTATCAGAAAATCTGTCGGTACATCAATCGCACATCGATTTATCCCTAGTAAAAATGAGATAAAATCAAAAAAGATCGAGAACTTGATAGAGGATATAACGTCTCAAAGTATTACCGATGAAGCTTGTAGTATATATACGGCTCTTTCAGAACAGAATGATCCTGATCAGCTTGCTTGCAGATTAATTTCATATCTTCAAACACATCAAAGCATTAAAGGTCCTGAACATATAGGTCTTTCGGCCGAAGATATCACAAGACTTTTAAACAAGCAAAATAGAAATAACGGTAATAATAACAGAGGCTCAAAAAATTCACGTCATAGAAGACGTAGAAATAGTAGCTACAACAACAGACGCTAAGCGCGCTGTTTTTTAAACATCACTATAAAAGCATGTAAAGCAGTTTCGTTGAGTTTACTCGACATCTTGCTTTTCATCTCTTTGAGTGCATCAAACGTACTCATTCCCCCATTCTCTTTCGAACACAAATTATCAAATACATTTGTTATAGTAACAATCTGAGCATATTTAGAAATTTTACCAGCTTCCAAAGAGCTTGGAAAACCGCTACCGTCTAGATACTCATGATGCTCAAGAACCATCCGAAGAATCTGCTTATCCTCTATACCGCTCTCTTTAAGAATCTCAACACCTCTAATCATATGCGTATCTTCATAATATTCAGACTCTCTTTTTGCAATATCATGCAGTAGTGCTCCAAAAGAGAGTATCTCAAGTTCAGCCTGTTTTAAAGTTAACATCTTTCCTAAAATCAATGAGTAGACCATCACGTTTAAAGAGTGCTGATATCTAGTAGAATGTTCATCAAGAATATTGATTAACATGGTGACACAAGATGATGCGCTAAGGGCTAAATCTACGATGTGTGCTATAAATTTTTTCGAAAGTTCAATATTTTTTTCATTGAGACCATCAGAAAAGATCTCTTTAACCTGCATCTCTAACAGGTCATAGTAAATTCCAATCAAAGCATCTTTTGATTTTACCCGTGAGGAGACTTCACCCAGATGAGTTAAAACATCCTGCAAAAAGATAGGCTTTGAATGATCTTTTATATATACATACTCCACTCTTTTACTTTTTAACTTTGTCATCTCTGCCGTACCGAAACGTTTACCGCGCTGTAGATAGATATTAAACTTATCGTCAAGCTTCACATAGATGGTATAACCGATTTTTGCATTTGGAATAATAGCATCAACGGGAATAGCCTCAATTATCTCTTCTTTTAACTCTTCTGCCATTACGCCTTTTCCATCTTTTTTTCTGAAATACTACCATAAAACTCTAGTGCTTTTTTATCAGCATGAATCAAATTATAAAGCTTCTCTTTTTGGACAATGAGTATTAAACGATATGGACTAATTGCACGTGAGAGTGCAACATAAAACTGAGAGGGTGCAAAAACATGTCTTGCATCTATCACAAGATCATTCAAACTCATACCTTGACTTTTATGAATGGTGAGTGCATATCCTAAAACGACCGGAAACTGTTTTATAACCAACCTGTTACGCTGCAATAAAACAACTTCATCCTCAACCATATCTTCAACATACTCTTTACGCTCAAAACTTTCACGTTCAACTTTAAGAGCTCTTCCATGCTCATCTTCAATAAAAAGAATATCTCTACCTTCATCATAGTTGATGACGTGTCCCTTTTGACCGTTATAGTAGTTCCATGAGTTTCTAGTAAAGAGAACAGGTGCACCTTTTTTTAGCAGTAGATTTTGAGATATCTTCGCATCATTACAGAACTTCTCAATCTCTTCATCTTTTATACCCTCTACCTTCTCTTCGACGTCTGCCTCTATCGCTAAAACATCACCTAGAAGCTCGTTCAAACTTTTTTCATTATGTATCGATACTTCACTATTTCTTGCATACAGCCAAGTATACTCTATCTCACTATCTGGCTCTTTCATAATATTTGAAAGATACTTTGCATGTCTGTTTGCAAATTTTCCGTGTCTTATGTCATTTAGAACAAGCATAAATGAGGCATTATCTGTCCTATGCACTTGAGTAAGTTCAACTACTTCAAAATTAAACAGTTCCCACGCATCGCTTTCAAAAGCAAAACCGAATATACCTTGAATATCAACCATCGGATGCAATGTTTGAAACTCGGTAATATCTCTTCTTTTAATGACGGGTGGAAGTTGCAAAAAATCTCCTACGACCAATAAAGCACCGATATAGTTTGATTGCGTAAGGCGTAATCTAATCATCTCCATTATACCCGCAGAAACCATGCTGATCTCATCGATAATAATAAGATCACTTTTTTGCAAAAGCTTTTTTAGCGTCGTATCTATATCATATTTCATATTCTCTTGAAGATCATAAATATTTGAAGAGATTCCAAACCTAAAAAAGCTGTGAAGAGTCTGTCCGCCGATATGTGTTGCAGCCATTGCCGTTGATGCTAATTTAATAACATTTTTTTCATTTGAGGTAAAGATATCGATAATCTTTTTTGTCGTATATGTCTTCCCGACACCCGCACCGCCGGTTAAAAAAATATTTTTCCCCTCTAAAAGCTGTTCACTTATCTCATCGGCACTCTGCACAATCATTCAGGTAATACAATCCTCATTACTGTTCCGTCTTCATGATTTATCGCCTCTAAAGTTCCATTTAATTGCTCTTGAATCAGTGTTCTTGATTGATAAAGACTACAAGTTATTCCGTTATTAGAATTTCCTTTTTCAGAAAATAGTTTAGCTAGTTCTTCATCACTGAAACCGCCTGAATTATCTGTGATCTCGATAACGACATCATGTCCAACTTCTAGAATCTGAATTCTAATTTTTGGATTTTCTATCGCTTTTGATTCAAAAAGATGTCTAATGTTTTTTATAATCCTCATAAGTACGTGAACTAATTCATTTCGGTTGACCATTCTTTTTGAAGATAATCTATTTTCCACTTCAACTTCAATCTTTTCAGATGCTAGCAGACCTGATAAAAGCTTTAACGTCTCATTGACTAACTCATTTAAACCAATGAGCTGATCAGTTGACGCTGATCTAAAAAACTCTCTAAAGTGTTCCATCGTATTGGATAGCGACAGGGCCTCTGAATGTATCTCTTTCATATGCTCTTCAATCTGCTCTTCACCCATATTATCCAAAGAGAGCCCTATTTTTACCTGATTTGCAGAAATGGCCATTGTAGCAAGCGGCTGAGACCATTGTGCGACCATAATCTCAATAAGCTCTCCCATTGCAACATATTTTGATTGCTCTGCAATTTGACTCTGTTTTTGATTAAGAAGTTTCTCATTTGTAATGTCTTGTCGCAATGCAATGTAACCGATATGTTCACCATGCTCATTTATATCATGAATAATCGTAACTTGAGACCAATACGATGATCCGTCTTTACGAACATTTTGAAGTTCACCTTTCCAAATACGACCCGATTTGATATAAATCCACATCTCTTCATAAATATCTTTAGGTGTTGACTCATCTTTTAATATCGCATGAGTTCTGCCTACAAGTTCCTCTTTTTTATATCCCGTCATTTCACAAAAAGAATCACTCACGTCAGTTATGAAGCCGTCTAAATCGGTATTGGAACTATAGACATACTCCTGCATTAGATTGATAGATTTTTTCAAAGAGTTTACACTCTGTTTTACCCTCTCTTGAAGTAATCTATTCTCCTCTTCTAGCCTGTTTTCATTATCAATACGTTTATCATTGAATTTTTCAAGTTTTCTTCCAAGTATTCTTGATACTATCATCGACACAAGAAGTAAAACAACAAAAATGATAAGTGCATTATCCATCATTGTCGCTCTTCTTCGTTCTGAGTGCTCTTGTAAAAGAGTAATTCTATCTTTCACGTCACCCACTACTTCATTGACATAAAAACCGCTTCCTACAATCCACTCTAAACTATCTATTATTCTCACATAACTTAATCTATTGACATCACTGCTCGCTAATAGTTTCTCATGCTCATCATCTTCAATTGACCACCAATATTCCAAAAATGAACCGCCGTACTGAGCGGTTAAATTTATCATCTCTTTAATAAATGCTAGACCTTTTCTATCTTTTAATCCGATGATATTTTTCCCTTTTTCCATAAAAGGGTGCGTAATTACATTCCCTTGAGTATCAATAATAAAAAAGTATCTGTCTCTATCAGTTTGTAATTTTTGTAAATAGTGAACTATCTCCTCTTCAAACTCTTTGAGTGCATCATCTACATAAAATGAAGCACTAAGATACCAGTCAAAAAAGCCTAAATCTTTTATATGAGTGATACGCTGTGAACTCTCTTTATGCCCTTTTCTTATAAAACTATTTTCTAAAAAATCATCTTTACGGATTTTTGCTATCGATATCTCTTCTTGGACATAGTCTCGTCCCATGAAGTCTTTGTTGTTATACATCAACTTTTTCTCTTTATGTTCACAAAGCTCGGAAAGTTGACAATAACCCGAATAATCGGTTAACCTTAAAGGTGCTTTTTTTGTCAATGTAAAAGGTTTTAATGCAGCTAAGATACGTTTTTTAACAGAACGCTTGCTCTCTTTTTTATGATATGTTCGATAAATATTTTGTGCTATATCATAAGCTAAATGTGTCTGCATTTTAAGACGCTTTTGGAGTTTATCTTCTATCTGAGAGTTTTGATACTCAATGTATCGCATCGTATCGCCTACATCTTGGCGTACCTGATATTTTTGTTCTAGTATTGCTTTATCACGTTGTTTACTAATTTCATTATTTAAAAAGCTATCTTCATTTTTTGTGAATAGATAAAGGAGGGATCCCCCTGTAAATAGAATAAAAACTATAGGAACAAACAACCATATACTTGCTATTTTTCTAGCTGACATTTAATATCCCCTCTTTCATATTTACGCTATCTTGTTCACCTTCAGAAATTGGAATCGATATTGAAAAAACTGCACCCTCATCACTATTATAAGCTTGAAGTGTACCGTTCATATGCTCTTCAACGATTCTACGACTCATGTAGAGTCCTAAACCCGTACCTTCATCCTCTTTTGTAGTAAAATATGGATCAAAAATCTTATCTGCAATTTTTTGATCAATCCCGCCCGCATTATCCGCAATTTCCAAAATGATATTGTTATTAATAACAAAATCACGGATAGTAATTTTCCTATTTGCGATATCTCTATGAACAAGTACGTCTTGTGCATTCTTAATGAGATTGATAATGACTTGGATCATCTCGTTTCTAGGTATCTTTGCATGCGAAGTTTCACTACACTCATTTACAATGCTAATTCCAAAACTCTTACCGATATGTGTCGTAAATTTTAATGCACTTTTCACTAACTCAGAGGTGCTGATATCAACTATGTCTTTTTGCGGTTTAAAAAAATTCCTAAAATCGGTTATAGTATCGGATAGGTAGAGTGCATACCTATTGATCTGAGACATAGCTTCAACCATTTTCTCATCTGTAACAGTGCCAAGTTTTAGTGATATTTTCACATTGCCAGCAACTGCGGCTATCGTAGAAAGCGGCTGTCTCCATTGATGTGCTATCATGCTTATCATCTCTCCCATAGAGGCGTAGCGAGATTGCCGTTCAAGCATCTCTTTTCTCTCTTCCAACATTGGACTATTGATAATCTCCTGACACAGAACTAAAAATTCATTCTCACTATTTAATCGATGTAGTGAAGTACTAAACCACTTCATTTTACCCGCACCGTTTTTAGAGCATAGTTGCATCTGCGCACTCTGATCCTCTCCTAGTATTTCAAGCGGTGATTGTCTATTTTGGCTACATTGATCATTATAGAGTACGGAACAGTGACGGTATAGAAGATCATCTTTACTAAAACCTATTCTTTCACAAAAAGCGTCGCTGACTTGTTGGAAATGACCCTTTTCATCTAGAAAAGCATACATTACCGAAGAGCTCATAGTTTGCAAAGCATCAGCAATCATATCACCGCTATTTTGTGAGTTAAGAATAACTTTTTTTGCAAGATAAAAGAGTAATAGAGTTAGAATTACAAAAACAGTTATTGCAGGAAAAAGTGTTAAATATTCATTCTGAAATGCCAGTATAGGTATCGTAGGGATAGAAAAAAGCGGTAACAAGAAGAAAAACTCTTTATTCATACTTTTCATAGATATCCTATCTTATAATAATTATAACTTTTTATTAAATATTATTAAGTTTTGTTATTATTACACATAATTACTTAGTATAAGTTTTAATTTTATTTTTCTCTTTCTTTTGCTAGAATAACAGTAATAGACTTTAAAGAGATCATTTTGACCTATAAAATTGTGATGGCTATGCTCATCGGTTTTCTAAATATGCTATTACTTGATTTTTTCTTTTTCTTGGGGATAAAATTAAACTATTTGGATGCTCTTGAGATCAAAGAGTACTACAATGTCCTTTTCGCAGATAATCAAAACGTATTTATATTCATAATAGGTGCAACTGTTTTAGGTTTCTTCATGGTTTTTTTACGAAATGTAAAGTATAAAGCTTCTCTGTTCCTTTTTGGCTGGGCAGTGAGTGCATTAACACTCATTAATCCAATAGGTTATGCTATCGGTGAGGAACTTTTTATGAAAAAAAACCAAGATATCAAAATGGTCACACGCTCCTTTTTAGGAGATATCATGTATGAGGGAAGAAAAGAGCTCTTTGTACGTTTCAAAGGTGACGATACAATTACAAAAGTCAAAAAAGGAGAAAGATGAGACACATAGTCAACGCAAAATCTGCGCTAGTTTTAGGAAGTATGGGAGTAGTCGTTATGAGCGCTCTTACCGGATGTGAGAGTAAACAACCCCAAGAGCAAGGCAATAAATTTTTAGTTTTTCAAGAGGATGCCAACGGGAGATATACTCTTATTGAAGAGCACCCGACGGATGGTCCAACTCGTGCAATTGTAAAAGATGTTAACGGCAATGAACGCTTTATGAGTGAAGCTGAACTTAAAGCGATGGCACAAGCAGAGTATGAAAAGATGCAATCAGGTAATTCTGAGTTGAACCAAGCACCGAGTGAAAGCGGCGGTATGGGAATTGGTGGAGCAATTCTGGCTGCTGCTGCGGGTTCACTTTTAGGAAATATGATCGCCAATCAGCTTATGGGAAATAAGAATTTTGCACAACATAAACAAGCAGCCACATCAAATGTAAGAAGCAAGATGCAAAAAGCATCAACGGCACAAAAAAGTGGAGCAAAGAAGAGCTTCTTTGGTTCCAACAAACCATCTACTTCTAAAAGCAAAAGCTTTTTTGGGGGTTAAGATTTGTTAAGTTTAAAAAAGGTAAAGCCGCTTGAACGTGAAGTTCTAGAGGAGATTGGACTCAACTGGCACACAGATAGCGACGGCACTGATTATATCGCCGATGAACTGGTTGAAGTAAGTGACAAAGAGGCAGAAGCGTACTACAACGCTGCAAATGAATTGTATGATATGTATGTTGAGGCAGCAGAATATGTGATAGAGAATGATCTCTTTTTTGACATCGGCATCCCTTTTAATCTTATTGAGGTTATCAAAAAAAGTTGGGAGAGTGATGTACACTGGCATATCTACGGTCGTTTTGACTTTGCAGGCGGAATTGATGGCAAACCGATAAAACTTATTGAGTTTAATGCCGATACGCCGACCGGACTTTTTGAAACTGCAATACTTCAATGGGCACTGCTCAAAGCAAATGGCATGGATGAAGAGCGCCAATTCAATAATCTCTATGAAGCCATCAGCGAAAACTTCAAACGTCTTATCACTCTAGAAGAGAGTACGGAAAGTTTCGATCAACACTATGAGGGCTGGAAAATTCTTTTTAGTGCAACCGAGGGCATCGATGAAGAAGAGGTAACAACAAAACTGCTTCAAAAGATGGCTAATGATGCCGGTTTTGTGACAGGTTATGAATTTTTAGACAAAGTGCAATTTAGTGAAGAGGGTATTTTTGATAGCAAGGATACTATGTATGAGTATTGGTTCAAACTCTACCCTTGGGAAGATATCGGTATAGATGAGGGGGAACTTTCCATCCTTTTAGATAACATTATGCAAAATCAAAAGGCTATCATACTCAATCCGGCATATACCCTGCTCTTTCAATCAAAGGGAATGCTAAAAATTTTATATGATCTTTATCCGGATTCACCCTATCTTTTACAAACATCTGATAAGCCGCTTGAAGGTGTCGCCTATGTAGAGAAGAAAATGTTTGGACGTGAAGGTGCTAATACAAAAATCATAGACGCTTCAGGAAATGTCATTGAAGAAAAAGATGGTGCATATGATTCACACAAAAGCATCTATCAAGAGTATGTAGAATTTGTTGAAGATTCTAATGGACTAAACTATCAGGCAGGAGTTTTCTTCTCGTATGAGGCGTGCGGATTATCCTTTAGACGCGGTGGAAAGATTTTAGACAATATGAGCAAATTTGTGGGGCATGTTCTCAAATAGATGCTTTCACACGACCTAAACGATATCTTAGAGAATAAGAACAAACTACTTACCGAGATATACTTTGAGCTGCAACGCTATTTTGAAAGTAAATACGGTGAGAATAGTGTCGTTATTATGGAGATCGGAAGCTTTTTTGAGATCTATGAGGTCGATAACGATGAGATGAAAATCGGAAAAGCCAAAGAGATCGCACAACTTTTAAATATTCAACTGACAAAAAAGAATAAGAGCATAAGCGAAAACTCCGAAGCGAACCCTCTGCTTGCAGGCGTTCCTGCCATCTCTTTCGAACGCTATCTAGATCGTTTAGTTCAAGAAAAACACTACACTATTATCATTGTAAGACAAAAGGGACAACCTCCGAAAGTTTCACGCTATATCTCTCAGATTCTATCACCCGGAACTAATTTTGACTATGTGCAAAATCATGACGAAAACTTTATCGCCTCTTTGATGGTAGATGTCAACAAAGATATCTTCTCTATCGGTTACGCAGCAATCGATGTAACGACGGGCAAAACCTATCTTTATGAGGCGCACGGCACAAGCGAAGATAGCTCTTTTGCACTTGATGAGATCTATCATCTGCTGCATATCCATAACACCTCAGAAGTTGTTTTAAGTTTTATTGAGGGTGTAAAGGAGCAAAAAGAGACGCTTCGGTATCTTGAGATCGAGCAGCAGTACCACTATAGCATCAACACGGTTCGCCACGAAATAGCCTACCAAAACGAGCTCTTTAAAAATGTCTATCAGATCAGATCCCTGCTCTCTCCTGTAGAGCATCTTGATTTAGAGCGTACACCGCTAACTAGTGAAGCATTATCAATTTTGATCGATTTTGTCGTTGAGCATGATTACCAGATCATTCAAAAACTCTCAATGCCGAAAATCCTTGATAATCGTTACTTTGTCTATCTTGGAAACAGCGCACTAGAACAGTTAAACGTTATCTCGAAAGATAAAGATGAGAAGACACTGCTCAAACTTATCGATAAAAGCTCGACCGCTATGGGAAAACGGCTCTTAAAAGAGAGACTTTTACATCCGATTATGGATGAAAAGGAGTTAAAAAGACGCTACAACCTCAGTGATAAACTCAAAAATCATGCAAAACTGCTTGATGCACAGCTGCAAAAGATTTATGATTTAGAACGTATCCTTAGACGCATTAAACTACATCGCCTGCACCCTTTTGAGGTAAATTTTCTACATAGCTCACTTGGAGCAGTCTCAGCCGTACACTCATATCTTAAAGAGAATGCCCTGCCCACTCCCGATTTTGAACCAAGTGAGACAAAAGCATTTATAGACGAAATAGAGAAAACTTTTGATCTTAACGTCACCGCACGTTTTACTTCACAAACTATGAGCGACAACCTTTTTCTTCCCGGCGTTGATGCACAGATAGATGAGCTTATTGAAGAGAACAGAGTAAAACGCAATGTATTTCACGCTCTGATGGAGAGAATTGACGAGCTTGTAAAAGAGAACAGTAATCGTAGTGAAGGCAAATATGTAACTCTTGGCTTTTTAGAAAAAGAGGGATACTACCTCAACATTAGCCGTAACCGCTTCTCCATCATCGAAAAAGAGTTTGCGTCGCAAAGTCTCAATATAGAGGGGGAACTCTACCACTTTGCCTCATTCACTATCAAAAAACTGACCAATAGCGTCAAAATTACCTCTGAGCAGACAGACAGACTTTCGCACGCTATTATGCGAAATCAAAATAAAATCGTAGCACTTGCTAAAGAGCGCTATACAAACGTACTCAAACGTTTTGAACACGCCTATTCGATCTTGATCGAGAGAACTATCAACTTCCTAGCAGACCTTGACGTTGGACTCAATAACGCAAAACTTGCATCAAATTTTAACTACTGTAGACCGCAAATTGAACAAAACGAGCAAGATGATAATTTTTTACAGATTTTAAGTCTTCGCCACCCTCTAATAGAAACACAAGAGGAGCATGGAATCTACGTTCCAAACGATATCTATTTTGGCCCAAAAGCTTGTCTTGATGCGACCGAACCCGACAACGTTATGCTTCAAGCAAATAACTCAGACGCCGTTTACGGAGTGCTACTGTACGGTATCAATTCAAGCGGTAAATCCTCTTTGATGAAGAGTATCGGCATCGCCGTGGTGTTGGCACAAGCGGGATTTTTTGTCCCCGCTTCCAAAATGCGTTTTACCCTTTTTGATTCCATCTTCACCCGAATCGTCTCAAAAGACAACCTCATCAAAGGGCTCTCAACTTTTGCGGTAGAGATGCTAGAACTAAAAAATATATTTAACAGAGGAACAAAAAAGAGCCTAATTTTAGGAGATGAGATAAGTCACGGCACTGAGACGCTCTCAGGTGTCTCAATTGTAGCAAGTGCCATTATGAAGCTGGCGCAAAAAAAGAGCATCTTTCTTTTTGCAACTCACCTGCATCAGCTAGCAACTATGGAAGAGATAGAAAACCTGCAGCATATTGTCAACCTTCATCTCGGTGTTGAGTATGACGACAAAAACGACAAACTTATCTTTGAGCGAAAACTGCAAATCGGGAGCGGAAGCAGCGTTTATGGTTTGGAGTTTGCAAAGTCTCTTCACATGGATAGAGAGTTTTTAGACGGAGCCGAGCAGATACGAAAAAAACTGGCTAATGATTACAGCAACGTTGAGATGCTTGTGCAAAAACGAAAAAGCAGTTACAACAAAAGAGTCTATCTTACAAGATGTGTTATTTGTGATCAACCCGTTGCGGACGTACACCATATAAAAGAGCAAAAGAGCGCCTCTGCTAACGGTCATATCGATCACTTTCATCAAAACCATCAGTATAATCTTATCCCCCTATGTAAAAAACATCACAAAGAGATACATGAAGGAAAGATTCGTGTCAACGGATTTATGATGACAAGCAAAGGGCTTGAACTGCATTATGATGAAGAATAGAAATTAAATAGCATACCTCTTTTCAAACAATTTAATTAATTCCAGTATTTCACTAACACTTTGCTTTAGTTCACTACCCATCTTTTTTATCTCATTTGGAAAATCATTCTCCATCAAAGTCATCAAAGCATACCAAATTGGTTTATATCGATCTTTAAGTTGGTATTTTGGCATCTGTAAAAACTCTTTTGCTTTATATAACTGTCCTTTAGAGATAAGTAAAATTAAGTAGACAATAATGAAACTTTCAACTTCTAAAGCATTATCATATTCTATCCAATCCATAAATTTACTATAACTTTCTTCGAAATCTTCGTGCCATAACAGTATTGTTGCCAATATATGCGTATTGGTAAACTTCTGTTTTTTAGTATAACTTTGTTTGATTAATTCTAAAGCTTTGTCTACTTTTTTAGTTTGTTGAAAATAGAGCCATGCCAAAGCATTACAAGCATCATTATCTCCGCTTTCGGCAGCTTTGAAAAAATACTCCTCTGCTTTTTTATACTCTTTTTGTTCTATATATAAACTTCCCAAAACTACCAATATGCTTATACTACTTTTCTTTGAATCTTCTAAAAGCTTAATCGCTTCATCATTTTTATCATTATCGCGAAGCTCAAATACTTTTACTAAAAGTTCATGATCTGACGATGAAAGTTCGCTTGATAATTTAGAATTTTTATCGTTCAAATACTCCTTTACATTTTGTTTCATTCTATATTCTACATCTAAATCAAGCCCGGCATAACTTAAGCTTTCGCACATATGATATACATAATTTTCATTTAGATTTTTATCTTTTATGGAGTTCATAAAATCTTTTGCTTTTTCATTAAGTTCATCTTTTTCATACCAAGATGTCAAAAACTTAACCAACCACTCCACCCTGTTTCTATCTTTTTTTCTACCAAACCTCATTAAATACCAAATATTGAAAAATCGCTCTTTTATCTTATAAATCTTATTTTTACCGATACTTTCAAACTCTACGATATGGTATTTTTCAAGTTGTTTCAGTTGAGAAGATGCCGACTTACTTTCAAGCCTTGTTTTCTTTGCCAACTCTTTTGTGGTTATACCGTCCCAATTCATAGCAATATTATGTACTATATCTTGTAAAGTACTGGGTAGATTATCCATCCTATCTTTATATAAAAGCGTTACATTATCGAGTACTTTGAGTAAATCTTCAAAAGCAGTTTCATTATTTTCGATAAATATATCATACAGCATTACCAAAGTTCGCGGTACGCCGCCTGTGAGTTGTCGTAGTGTTTCTATTCTTTGTGGAGTATCTTTAATGATCTGTTCAATCTTTTTATTTTGTTCATCATTTCCAATAACCCTTAAGAACTTTATGCTCTCACTAAAATCTAGCCCGTCTAGTTTTATAATCTTAAAATACTCATAAAAGGGTTTCGCATAATCAAAATGTTGCTCTATCATCTTTGTGGATGCGCCGATAATTCTAATAGTCGAAGAGGTTATCAGTATCTGCCGTAGTTGTCTTTGCTCTTTTTCTTTTAGTTTTCCAAGAAGTTCATCGATATTGTCAGACAAAATAATCAGCTTCTTGTTTTGACTTTTAACCATATCTTCAAAATATTCAAAACATTTAAAGTCATAATCATCATCGTCAATATGACTTTCCATCTTGTCCAATATATTTGGAAATATCTCACTACTATTTTCTTGCAACTCTTCTGCTATAACTTCAAAAAACCTGCATAAAGAACGAATCTGATACTGCTCTTCTGAAAACTTTATGGGTATCATAAACTTAGCTAACTGCTTATCATCATTTATAGCTATGGCTATTCTTCTTAAAAGAGAGGTTTTGCCCTGTCCTCTTTGCCCGACTATAATATAGTGCTGATTTGCCACTTCAAAATCAACATTTTTAATATCTTCAAATATATCTTCGAATATATCAACTCGTATGACAAATTTTTCTAAAAAATCTTTTTCACTTATCTCATCGGGATTATATTTATAGTTTAAATAATTAGTTTGCGACATATCTATACCACCACATTCTTAATATCGGAGAGTTAAACCTATATATTTTTATATCATCTTCATTGTTGATATAACCGTCATAAATTAAAGATTGGAAAGTCTCTCTTTTCTCATCCTCACTTAGCTCATATTTATCTGCTATATTTGCTATCTCTTTTTTAGTTATCGTATTATTTTCAGAAATATAATTTAAAACCTCTTTTGAAAAAAGATAGCCTTTATCGCTAAAAGCCTCTTTTATCTTACTTCGCCAGTTATCAAAATAGTTCTTATGTTCAAGTGCATTATCTATCGCCTTATCAACGCTGTCATTTGTAATAGTTGAATTCTTTCTACTTAACTTTTTTACCTCATCTAAAATAAGTTGTATGTAAAAAGGTATCAACCACTCTATTTTGTCAAGCATATAATCTATTTGAATTTCATCTATGTTAAAACTATTATCCCTAAGTAGATGTGCTATAAAATTTTTTGCATCGTCTCTTTCTAAAGGAGATACCTTTATAGGTTTTAAATCGTTTATATGTTTCATTCCATCCAATTTCGATACAACGCTCTCAAGCCCAATAGAGCCTGCATATATAAAAACTATATTTTTGAATTGACTAGCTTGTCTTATCGCCCTGAGAGTTCTTAAAAGATTTAGTGCATTTTCTTCCCCCTCATACTTTATAATATTTTCAACTGTTTGAGCAAATTCATCTATCATTATGACGACTCTTTCATCTTGTGGCAAACTACTCATCAATTCTTCAAAAGCATCTTTATAATCAATTACTCTACCGTCTCCAAACTCTATACCGCTAAGTGATACTTTCTTGATTTTCATGCTCTTAAGCATTGACTTAAAAGTTGTAATGTTTGAACTAAATCTGTTCGTAAACTCTTCTCTTTTTAAAGAATTAAACAGTCTTGCCCAAAATTCATGCTCAAAATTATCTTCTTCGCTGTCTATATACAATGCTACATACCGATCTTGAGGCTCATCCAAAACTTTGTACATTATAGAGGTTTTTCCTACGCGTCTTGGGGCAACCAACAAAGAGTGTTCACCGTTTTCTATAGCTTCTTGTATATCCTCTAACTCAAATTTTCTATTCCAAAAATTTTTATTTCTAACAACTTGTCCGGTGATGAATGCCATAATTTACCTTTAACAAATTTTATTTTGTTATTCTATCAGACAAAATATTTTTTGTCAATATATCAAACAAAAAATATTTTGTTTAATATTTATAGCCTTAAAGGTCAACTCCTGTTCACAAAATGTGGCATTATCCTCTTTTTAACTCAAATTTTATTATGATTTGTAAATGCAAAGCAATCTTTTTAAAAATTTATACAATGAAAATTATATTGAGCTCCTAGCTACGTCAATAAAAACATCCTATTTAGAATTTAATAGTAATGTCTTTACAAAAACAGTTTTTGACGATTCTTGGAAAGAGAAAGAGTTAAAGCAGCGAATGAGACATATCGCTGAGACGATGCGCACTTTTTTACCAAATGAGTATGCCAATAGTATAGAGATACTTACATCTGCATTTAGCGTAATCGGTACAGGTTATACTTTAGAGAATATGATTTTTCAAGATTTTGTTGAACTGTTCGGCATGGATGATTTTGAGACTTCAATCGTAGCGTTAGAGCATTTTACTATCGGTTCAAGTTCAGAATTTGCGATACGAAGGTTTATTATAAAATATCCACAGCGAACAATGCAGCAGATGAAGAAGTGGGCCTATTCGGAAAATGAGCATGTACGAAGACTTGCATCTGAGGGGTGTAGACCGAGACTTCCTTGGGCAATCGCTTTACAAGAATTTAAAATAGATCCTACTACAGTGATAGAAATTTTAGAAATTCTAAAAGATGATAGCAGTGAATATGTTCGAAAAAGTGTCGCAAATAATCTCAATGACATCTCAAAGGATAACCCTGAAATTGTCAAAAAACTTGCAAAAAAATGGTTAGGGGAAAATGATACTCGAGATAAAGTGGTAAAATATGGATGCAGGACACTGTTAAAAGAGTCTGATAGATTTACCCTTAATCTCTTTGAATACACTGAACCGAAAAATATTAATATTGAAAATATTAGTATCCCAAAGGCTGTTAATTTTGGAGAAGAGTTAGAGTTTTCATTCTCTATTTTTTCAAAAGAGGATTTAGGAAAAGTAAGGCTAGAGTTTGCGATAGAGTTTTTGAGAAAAAACGATAATTACTCAAAAAAGGTTTTTAAAATTTCAGAAGGAGATTTTAAACTAAAGAGAAAAAAGATTATAAAAAAATACTCATTTAAAAAAATCACTACGAGAAATTACTATAGCGGGAAACATAAACTTTATCTAATAATAAACGGTGACATTTTCCACAAGCAAGAATTTATTTTAGAAAGTTTTTAAAAAAAATGTCGATAAGTACTATATAGATCCTTGTAAAAGGAGGAAAATAAGATGTTAAAGAAAATTATTATACTTATAGCCCTTACCCTGAGTACACTATCAATAACAGCTTGTGAAAGAGCAGATTATCAGCATCCTGCACATCGAAAGTAAATAGAGGATTTAGTTGCTTTTCATTATAATCTTGAATACTATTTAGAAAAGGCAAACTATATGAAAACCTTACTGATCCCATTTACACTCATAGCTCTATTTACGGGCTGTACCCAAGAGACACAAAACAAGTTTGGTCGCGCTATGCAGAATTTTACCGGAACCAACGGTGTACTTGATGTTTATGCGGGTGAGAAACTTGTAAAGAGGTTTATCAAAATAGATAAAATTTCCACAGCTGAAAGTACAAGTGGAAACGGTGCCAGACCTTATCGTTTTGGTTATGGAGTAATGGATGAAAACTTCAACTATAAACAGGATAATGGTGAGAAGAAGGTCTATTTTGAATTTAGCGATTATTCTACCAGTTATATATTTTATGAAAATACAAAAGGGTAACTTTGGACGTTGTTGAGTTATGTTCTGCTTTTATAAAAGCAAAAAGCGTCACGCCGAGTGATGATGGACTGTTGGATTTTATATCAGGTTTTTTAAAAGATTTTACGGCCGTTAGAGTTGATGAGGGTGAGGTAAAAAATCTTTTTTTATATAAAAAGTTTGGTGAAGGCGCACATTTAAACTTTGCAGGGCATGTTGATGTTGTTCCTGCGGGTGAGGGATGGAAAGAGGAGCCTTTTGGTGCTACTGTAAAAGAGGGCTATCTTTATGGTCGCGGTGCGCAGGATATGAAAAGCGGTGTAGCAGCTTTTGTTAGTGCACTAAAGAATGTTGAGCAATTCAACGGTACACTCTCAGTTATGCTGACAAGCGATGAAGAGGGAGATGCAAAGTTTGGAACGCTTAGTATTCTAAAGTATCTCAAAGAAAATAGTCTGCTTCCTGACTTTTGTGTCGTAGCAGAACCAACGTGCGAAAAAAGATTTGGCGATGCCATCAAGATTGGAAGACGAGGCTCTATTAACGGTGTACTTACAATCAACGGCAGACAAGGACACGCGGCATACCCTGAAAAATCTATCAATCCAGTAAACATATTAGCCTCTCGTCTGGATAAACTTGCAGGTTATAGATTAGATAATGGTGATGATGCCTTTGCACCGAGTGAGATTGTAATAACTGATATCAGAGGCGGTTTAGAGGTTACAAATGTGACACCAGGAAGCGTAAAAATCATGTTTAATGTGCGAAACTCCACTAAAACGGACGCTGCATCTTTAGAAAACTACATTAACAATCTTTTTGAGGGTGTAGACTTTTCACTAAAGCTCAGTCAATCGGCATTCCCTTTTGTTACGGATAAAAGTTCAAAAATAGTTAAACAATTAGAAAAGGCTATTTTTGATATAACAGCAAAAGAGACAAAACACTCAACTGCCGGCGGAACAAGCGATGCAAGATACATTGCACCTTATGGTATAGATGTCGTCGAATTTGGGGTGATAAATGATACAATTCACGCACCAAATGAGAGAGTCTCAATTGAAGAGCTACAATCTCTTCACGCCGTTTTTTCACAATTAATAAAGAAGTTTTCATGATAAATTTAAGAGAGTGTATCGGACTGGGAATTGCGGGAAATTTTGCTAACCATTTAGAGCAAGCCGGAGAGATTTCTGATTTTGTAAATGTTACGGTAAAAGAAGAGCATGCTCCAAAAGGTCTGTTTCCCTTTTATCTGCCAAATTTTGAGAATTTTTTAGGAACCTACCCGTTAGATGAGACGAGACTTATCCTTCCAAAAGAGAGTGTAAATGTACATATGGAGCCTGAACTGGCAATTTTGTTTAAAATAAATTATGAGGGAACCTTAGTTTCATATATAACACCGCTGAAATTTGGTGCTTTTAACGACAGCACTATCAGAAAAGAGGGAGCTGCGAAAATCAGTGAAAAGAAGAATTGGGGATATGCTTCCAAAGGTCTCTCACCCAACCTAATAGAACTTGATAAATTTGAAAACGGCGGGATATTAGATAGTTACCGCATTGCATCTTTTTTACGAAGAAGTGAGCAGTTTGAAGAGTATGGGGTTGATTCACCCGTTCTTGGGTACAACTATTTTTATGAAAAGCTACAAAGATGGATTGTGGCAAAACTAAATTCTCAAGAGGATATTAATCCCTTAGAGAACATTAACGAATATCTAAACACTCTTCATAGACCGGAATTTGCCCTCATTAGTATCGGAGCGACAAGCTATACGGAATTTGGAGAAAAAAACTTTTTAAAAGCAAATGACAAAGTGTATGTTTGCATTTATGATTCAAAACAATATAGTCAAAAAGATATTGAGGAATTTGCAAAAGCAGATGTTCGCGAAAGCAAAGAGGGTCTCTCTATGCTTTCTCAAGAGGTAATCTAACTATTTCTTAAAAGAAGTAGTTTGCCTCTAGTCTGTATTCATTATATGAATTGTAGTCAGTTGTATCTGTTGCGAACTTGTTACCGTCAGCATTGATAAAAGCAACTCTGAATTTCAATTCAAAATTTTTCAATGCATCAAATGTTTTAAAAGCATCTAAATGCACAATATTTCTATCTGTTTTACTGAGTCCGCCTAAACGCAGTTTATTATCATCATAATCCATATCAGCATAGTCAAGTGCGACTCTTAAACCATCAACCATATTTGCTTTTCCAAAATCATAATATGCTTTAACCATCCATGATTGCGTATTTGCTTCCCAGTTATACTGTGCCATTGAACGTGTATATCCGCCTGTTGGAAAACCTCTCCACGGTGCTATGATATCTGCATCATCACTAATATCCGAATAACCCGCACTAAATGCAGAAACTTTGTTCTTCAGCACTAACCTTGCTGCCCAAAAACTACCGTCTGCATTAAATCTATCTTTGTACCCTAGGTTGCTAGTCGGATTTTTATCAAGTGCGAGTTTTCCACTTAGCGCCGCACCGCCAACAGCTCCAGCACCTTCATCCATCTGTTTAAAATATCTTACACCAGGAGTCAATGACCAACCATTAGTAAGTGGAATTTTATAATTTAACTCAGGAATGATAGATGAGACGAAACCGTCTAAATTCATATAATCAACATTGATTTTTAAATTGTCTATCAATGTTTTATTTTCAAAAGTTAAAACTAACATATGAGGATTTATCTCCTCACCCTTAGCAAGAATATTTGCCGTTGTCATCCCTTTATGAACTCCGGCATCATCATTTTCGCTCCAGCCACTGTACGCAATGTTGCTATGAAAAGTTCTGTGATCACGTAGTTTCTGTTTTGTAAAGTATGCAGCTCTAAGACGTGAAGAGAAGAAATCTTTCGTATCTACAGAGTAACCCTCAAAAGTATTTGGAATCATCTTTGTATCATTACTTCTTAGAAGCGTACTCTCAAAAATTTGACGACCCACTTTGACAGATGTTTTATTCTGCTTATACTCTGCATATGCAACAGCTAAAGCATCTATATGTGAACCACTACCTGTTGCTCTTGAATAGGTATCCTTTCCTGCTTTACCAAAATCTTTTCCAGGATATGCACTGTCTGTATTATCAGTTCCTATCGTATGTGTTGTATAAAATCCGGCAGTAGCACCAAACCCTTTTAGGTATCCAGTTTTATAAATTAAACTACCACCTACTCCCCAGGAATCGTTATCTTTGGTTTTACCAGCTTTTTCATTTTTCCAATCCCAAAGAAAAGCGTTTGAGCGTAAACGTCCGTAAAGCATACCTTCACTAAACATATCTGAAAAAGTATCCACATGTTTTGGAACCTTTTTATACTTAATCGACATATTATTTTTCATATCTCTTTTTTCAGTGCTTAACGCATATGCTGATGTAACCGACAAAAGAGAAACACCTGTTACAAGTGACAAGAATCTCACATTCATATTTGAACTCCTCTATGTTCAATGTCTATTCAGTTAATGAATAACATTTTATAATATAACTAAACTACACCTAAAGCCATTGCAACTCTAACACAAATAACTTCTATTAAATTTGTATTACTTATATTATAAAAATAGTTTATGCTGGAAATAAGAATTATGATTTAACATATTTAAATATACATCAATAGAAATTTGGATAGATTAATAACCTATTAACGATTTCATATCGTACAAATTTGATGCAAATTGTATTAGTTAATTCTAAAATATCTCACTGCCAAATAATTTATGTTATAATTGTCTCCGTATTACAAATTTTTGAACGTAGATTGTTTACATCCATCCCTTAAATATAAATCCTCTGCGAGCAAAATATTGTTATTATGTTATTTTCGGAAGAAAACTTCCTGCCTGAGTTCTTTATGGCTCCGGCAACCTTAAACCCTTTCCCAGACTAGCAATCATAGATCACTAAGTCTTTACAATACTACCCAAAGATAGCTATAATTTCAAAAAAAATCAGGATAATTTATGAAAAAAGTTAATACTTCGAAAGCGCCTCAAGCAATAGGCCCCTACTCTCAAGCGATAATTACAGATAATATGGTTTTTACTTCAGGTCAGATAGCTCTTCTTCCCACAGGAGAGATGTTAACAGGAGATGTCGTAGAACAATCACATCAAGTATTAAAGAACCTTAGTGCCGTACTTGAAGAGGCAAACAGCAGTTTAGAAAAAGTTGTAAAAACTACTATTTTTCTAGCCGATATGGATGACTTTACAAAAGTCAATGAAGTTTATGCACAATACTTTAAAGAGCATAAACCTGCACGCAGTACCGTTGCAGTAAAAACATTGCCAAAAAACGCACTTGTCGAGATTGATGCAATTGCTTTAATATAACATATGATAATATACAACTAATGAGAAAATTAGTTTTATTTACTTTTTTTACTTTTGTCCTTCATGCACAGAAGTTTGACACTGTAGACTCCTCTCTTTACCTCTACAAGACAATTGGAGATTGCAATAAAGAGAGTGTCTCTGTCGCCAATGTAGCCAACACACCTCTTTTTCTACACACTATGGCACCGAATACTGAAAAAACAAAGAGTAAAAAATACTCTGATGCCATCTCTTTTTTACAAGCCAATAACGCAAAGAGTTCATCAAGCAAACTAAATGTGTTAGATCAATCAGCAAATATTGCATCAAGTAAAATTATTGCAAATGCTAAAGAGCCTCTCTTGATGACAAAACACAATAATGCGGCAGCAGTAATTGTCACACATACAACAGACGGTCAAGCGGTAATTTCATATTTTCGAAAAGGTATAGGTTTTATCAATAAAAAAATATTGCCGCTCAAGCAAAGTATGAAAGCAGTCATAACGGCAAGGAACTCTGATATTATTACTATCTCTGAAGTTGCAAAAATTGCTAAAAAATTCAGCGGTTCTCTTGGAGGAACTGACATTTTACTGACAAGATTTACTTCAAATCTGAAAATTTTGTGGCAAAAAAGAGTCGGAACATCAAGAAACGACTATCCTAAAGCTCTACTAGAGATGCCAAATGAAGAGATAGTTATCGGATCGGTAAGTGATGATGCAAACCAAAGCAGTGATCTTACATTTTTAAAAACAGATGCAAAGGGAAATAAAATCTGGTTTAAAACATATGTTTGGGAATCAGAACAGAACCTTAACTCTTTGGCACTCACTGCTCAAAACAGTATTCTTGTCAATGCAACCTTTAAAAATAAGAATAATCATGAGAACATTTGGCTCTTTGAACTTGATAACTATGCAAACGTAAAGTGGCAAATGCGCTACCTACGAGATAATGATGAGGCACTCTATGATCTAGTTTCACTCAAAAATGAGCAGTATCTTGGGGTGGGATATAGTGATGTAAATTACAACAAAGATGCATTGATTAGAATCTTTGATAAGAATGGTTCTATTAGTAGTGAAAGAAAATATGGCGGTAAGAATAGCGATCTTTTTAATAAAATCTCCCTCTTAGATGATGAAACGATTTATCTAAGCGGATGTAGTGCATCTTTGGGTGATAACAGAGCACACAGTATACTATTAAAAACTAACCCGTCAATGCAAATTGCAAAAAAATCTTCTCCTGCTTTTGATAGGAAAAAACTCTTAAGCTCTCTAAAAAGCAAAGTTGTAAAACCCTTAGAAGAGTGGAGAGTCTCCTTAGATAAGAATTTTCGATTTACGTTTGAACATCCTAGACTCAATTTCAAGCAAGGAGTTGCGACACTTAATGAGTCACAAGAGAAGGTACTAAAAAAGTTTTTTCTTACTACACTGGATGTACTCAAAAAGAAAAAAGTAGCCTCGCACGTAAAGTCTATACGCATCGAGGGATTTGCATCAAGTGAATTCAATTCAGGTTCAAAAGTAACCTCTTTTCTAGGAAATGCAAAACTCTCATCTGAGAGAGCACTCAATGTCTTAGACTATATATTAAACCTTGATACGCATCAACAGAAGTGGTTGATGCAAAAACTTAGCGTTGATGGACACTCATTTTCAAAGCGCAAATTTAAACAAAATATCGTTCCAAAAAGAGAGGACTTTGAAGCTTCAAGAAGAGTTGAAATCTCTATAGAGGTAGAGTAGTGGCTAACTTTGTTCCTGTCAAAAAATTTGCAAAAAACATCAATTTAACTTTAGATGAATTTGCAAAAGAGCGGGAAATTGAAAGAAAAGAGCTTGATTTTGATATACAAAAAACCACCTCTTATTATCAGACCGATTTAGAATCTGAACCTAAAGAGATAACCGATAGTAATATCGGAACAGTTCTTTCAGATAAAAATATTCGCTCACCCAAACTCATACTCTCTCAAACCTACGACATACTGATTAAACCCCTGAGAAGAGAGAAGGAGTACTATCTTAATTTTTCGCTTGCCGCAAACTCTAATAAAACAAAAGCGGTTGTTACTATTAAGCCTGATTCAATTCTCACTCCAAATTCACAGACAGAAGCACAGATCATTAGTCAAATACGCTCCAAAATGGCACAAATGGGGTTTTTAATTAAACTATTTGATAACATGCTTCATCCAAATGTTAGAAAAGCACTTCTTACAATTAAAAAAACAGGATCTATCGGAAATAACTCTAAATTTATCGTAGCGCAGTCTCCCGATGCTATAGCGCCTATTGATGAAAAAATCATCCCACACTATGAAAAAGAGGAAAAAAGTTATGTAAGCGGTGTACATGCAGGTGATCTGGTTGTAGAGTATATAGTGCCAAGAAACGGTCAAAAAGGAAGATCCCTACGTGGCATCATCATAGATGAAACGGAAGCTAAATTACAATATGGTGAGATTGTTACAGATGAGAATTTTGAAGAGAAGACGGAAAAAAACAGAAAATTATATTTTGCTTCAAATGAGGGATATGTTGTTCAAGATGAGAATAGATTTTCCATTGAAAACTCTCTAAACGTTGAGGGTGTCTCTTTTAAAAGTACGGGCTCCATTCAGACACAAAAAGATCAAAATGTTGATCTGAAAATTTCACACGACGACCATCAAGAGGATGCAATTGGCGGAGGCGTAAAAATTGATGTTGCATCAGTTGACGTAGCCGGAAGTGTGGGAGGCAATGCTGAAGTTAATGCGACAAACATCGACGTAGGTGCTCAAACACACAAAAATTCTGTTCTAGAGGCAACCGAGAGTGCAAACGTTAAACTTCACAGAGGAAATTTAAAAGCTAAAAATGCAACAATCGGCATTTTAGAGACTGGACTTATTGAAGCAGAAATTGCAAACATAGAAAAAACAGTCGGTGGAGAAGTACGCGCTAAAGAGGTCTATATCGAAGAGCTTGCTTCTAATTCAATCATTATAGCAACCGATCTAATAGAGATAGGTTATGTAAGCGGTGAAGCAAACAAACTCTACGTCGCACCCAATATGGTTGCCGAATATGAGGATCGTTGCGATAATATAAAAAATGTCATCAAAGAGCAAAAGAAAGATATTAGAGAGAATGAAAAAAGCTTTTCTAAAAAGATTTCAGAGTTTAAGCAATCAAGCGAACGTATTAAAAGCTTTAAGAAGAAATTTTTAGATGCTCAAAAAGCGGGGAAAAAACCTCCTACAAGTGTTGCGATAAAACTCAAACAGTTTCAAATTGAAAGCGAGAGAATCAAAGAGGATGCTAATAGAATTGAAAAGATGAAAGTTGAGTTAACGCAACTAGATGAAAAACTTGAAAAAGAGTTAGATGCAGTATTCCATGCGAAAGTAACACTACTTAAAGGCTCTTGGAATGCAAAAAGCGAGATCATTTTTATCGATCCACATAATCAAAAAGAGTATAGGTATCAACCTGCCGGAAAAGAGAGAGTAATCTACTTGATCAAAGAGGGTGAAGATATTTCTGTAAAATATGACTACTAAAAGTGCAAGCCCTAAGGCTTACGACTTAACCGCAAGATGGAACGTTTCCGCTATCACTTCCATATTCATGTAAGAAATCTTTTAAGTTAGGAGCATACTTTGTTTTGAATTTTTTCTTATTGAAAAATTTCATTGCCTTTTCATCACTTTTATGTGCCTCTACAAGTGCAGCAGCATCATTTTCAAAAAATTTCAACCACTCAGCTTGAGTATGCATTGCTGCACCTTTAGCACCGTTTCCATGGCATTTTTTACAATTTTTCAAATATAATTTAGAACCCTTTTTGATACTTGCCGATGCGCTAGTACTAAAAAGTCCCATCACTACTACAGAACCTAAAAGTACTGATGTTATTTTTCTCATCCCTTATGTCCTCACTTTTTAAAATAGCCTATATTGTACATTAAATAAATTAATTTTAATATAAATTTATCTATTTATTTAATTAATAACCATAAAGTTCCTTTTTTGTTTCCGTCACTCTCTTGTCTAATAATTAACTTCTCTTTTTTTAAGATTGTAAAGCCAAAATTTTCGGACAATATCTCTATATAAGCGTGTGCTTGAGCAAAGCGTCCACTCTTTAATAACTTGTATTCTAAACATTTTTTACAATCTTCCGTGCTAAAAATAAACACTCCTCCTATAGGCAACAGACGATATATCTCTTCAAAAACTCTATCTAAATTTCCGATATAAATAAAAAGATCGGCTGCACTGACTATCTCGTAAGAGTTGCTCTTTATTTGGGTTAAAAACTCTAATACATCTTTTTGATATAAATTTCTATAGAGATTTTTCTCTTTTGCAACAAAAAGCATCTTAGAAGAGAGATCCACTCCGTCAAAGATAGCATTGCTGTTTTTCAAGTTATCTGCTACAAGTCCCGTGCCGCATCCTAAATCTAAAACTTTTTCACCTGATCTTGTATACGCTTTTAACCATGATGCAATGATATTTGGAACTTCGTAATGCAGATTTTCTTGAAGATGTTGATCGAACAAACTTGACGCACTATCAAAATAATCAACAATATACTCTTTTGAAGCAATCTGTGGATTTTCACCCTGAAGTGCTAAAAGCATATGTTTTGCATTGTAATTATCTTCTTGATATTGAAGTAGAGATTGATATGCGACAATAGCATTGGAATAATCTTCATTTTTTATATATAAAAGAGCTAAAGTATTCCAAGCATATAGTTGTGTGGAATCCAACTCTAATGAGCGTTTGTAAGCTTGCAGTGCCAATTCGATGTCACCAGTTTTTTCAAATACCAAACCGATGTGATAAAAAAAAACCGCACCTTGTGGATTTAGTCTAATGGCTCTATCAAAAGAGGCAAGTGCCTCTTCATCCCTATCTAACTGTGTTAAACATAGACCCTTTGCATTATAAAGCCAAGGATCATTTGGATTTAAAAAGAGTCTCTGTTCATAAATGGAAAGTGCATCATCAAATCTTTTTTGTTCAAAAAATTTATGTGCTCTTTCTAAATCATCCATCGATTTTATCTAGCAGAAGTGTCAAATCTTTACTCTCTACTATAATATTTGCCTCTTTTTTCAAAATCTCTTTTGCACAAAACGCAACTTTTTTTTCAGCATGTGTGAACATACTTCTATCATTTGCACCGTCACCTACCACAAGTGTTTGCTCTTTTGTGACACCTAAAAGGTTTTGCAGTCGAAGCAGCATATCTCCTTTGCTGAAATCAAACATCATATCTCCACCCACTAGTCCACTGAGTTTACCATCTTTAGAGTGTAAGATATTTGAGAAATCGGCATCATAACCTAAAATATCTTTTGCGAAAGATGTTGCATTTCTAAATCCCCCGCTAAAACATACCACCGTCATACCCATCTTTTTTAACTCAGCTATCGTCTCTTTTGCACCATTCATATAAGGTAGAGAGTGACAAATGTCATCAACTTTGTTTGCATCAAGCCCTTTTAACAGAGCAACTCTACTTTGCAAGCTCTCAAAAAAATCAAGTTTACCCTGCATAGCAGCTTCTGTTATGCTGCTTACCTCATCTTTTATCCCAAGTTCTGCAGCTAAAAAATCTATCGTCTCACCGTCCATTAGGGTGGAATCAAAATCAAATACAGCCAATTTCATACTATTACTCTTCATCTATTTCATCTTTTTTTTGTGTTCCAAGAATTTTTTCTATAGCTTCAACTACTTTCTTTTTTGTTAGTGGTTTAAGAACATAGCCTTTTGCACCCGCCTTTATAGCCTTAATCACCATATTTTCTTGCCCTTGAGCAGTCATCATAATAATCTTCGCATTTGGATTTTCACCCATGATAAGTCTTACTGCCGCTATACCGTCCATATCCGGCATAGTAATATCCATGGTGACGATATCGGGCTGATACTTTGTGTATAAAGCGACTGCTTCGTTTCCTGTTTTAGCCTCGGCAATCACTCTATACCCCTGCCCTTCAACAATAGATTGTAAATTTTTTCTTACTATTAATGAATCATCAACTATAAGTATTTTCATTATAACTACCTAATTAAATTCTCACACAATTTTTTCTAAAAATATATATCATCAAATGATATGATGATAGAAAGTTTACCACTTCTAGAATTAATATTTACCGCTAAAGTATCTCGATTATTTAAACCTCTAATCTCTTTCACTCCAACCAATCCAATCGGCGGAGTTATCGAAGTATCCAAATCATTTTTTACCATATCACTTAAGACATTACCTATGACGGTATTGGGTATCTCATCGGATAAACTCATAATAGCGTCATCTTTTTTTACATCCCCAAGATTTTCACAGAGAAAACTTTCTGCAATTGCTTCTAATAACCTCTCTTCAAAACTCATCACAAACCAACCGTTAAATGCGCCCATCGTTGCAATCATAGATGTATACCCAAAGAGTTGTGGTTTGCCTTCACAAATATTATCATCTATTGCAACATCTTCAATTCCCATATCAACACTCAAAAAAGATTTTGCTCTTTGTGCAAGGGAGTACAGCGGTGTTTTTGTACATTGACTAAATAACATCATCACCCTTTGGAACGGTTATTATAAACTCTGTCTTAACATTTGGCTCTGTATTAACATCAATCTTACCACCAAGTTTTGACACCTCATACTTTAAGGCACTTAGACCCATTCCCCGTCCTGAAATGTCTGAAACAACATTTGAAGTAGAAAATTCATCATAAAAGATCATATCTATAACGGAACGTTCATCCATCTTTGAGAATTCATTATCGGAAATTAGCCCCTTTTCAAGAATTTTACTTTTTATCTTATTGATATCTATTCCTCTACCGTCATCAGAAACGCTAAGAATGATACTATCACCTCTTCTTCCTACATAACAAGAAATTGTAGCCAGCTCGCTCTTTCCAAGAAGAATACGCTCATCCGGAGTCTCTATACCGTGATCTAAACTATTTCTAAAAAGATGCACCAAAGAATCTACTAATGTTCTATACTTTTGTGAAACCAATATCGTCTTATCACCCATGATTTCTAAGGGATTAACCTCTTTTTTTAATTTTTTGGACAATCTATGAACTATTTTTTTATACGGTTCTAAGAGCACAACCAACTTTTTATATTTACATCTGTTTAAAGAGTACATAACACTCTGTGAAAGAAGAGGGTTTTTACTGTTTTCTAGCAACAGTTCAATACTCTTTTCTAAATTTAAAAAATCTTCATGATTGATAGATATATTTTTCGCTTCCAGAAAAAATTCTTCACCTAAAACTCTTTTTAAAATATCAATATCTCGTTTTAACCATTTTTGATGTTTTAACCCCTCTATAAATTGAATAACTTTTGCGTTATCTTGAGCCAAATCTTCAATAAGCTCTTTTAATCTACTCTCTAAAGCATGGAGCCCTTTAGGGGTATTGATAAAATCTCTTTGTAGAAAGAGTCCTTTAAATGTATGAATATCTCTATATATTTTTGCAAGATTATCCCTTGCGGGCAGAACAGGACTAATACTGTTTTGTATACTTTGAATATATTGTTCAAAATCAAAAATTATGTTAGAGACATCATCTCTATCAATTACATAGGTAACAACCATCTGTAATATATCTTTCTCTTTCGTAAGTCTCTTTTCTAAACTCTTTTGCTCTGTAATGTCAGTGAGTATGAGCATTAAGTTCTCTTTATCTAAAAGCTTATATTGGACGTGAATATATTTTTCATTGATATAAAACTCTTTTTGTAACAGCGGTATAATTAACTCTGACGTACTTTCATCCTCTTCAAAAAGATCTTTTAAAGTCTGGGCAAAAAAATCTTTCTCTTTCATATGTGAATCTGAAAGAATATCCGTAACATTTAATCCAACTATCTCTTGAGCAAAAATATTTACGCACTCTTTAGAGTATTGCTCATGAATAATCAGATCTTTTGAAAATGAAAGAAATCCCTGATCTGCATGATCAAGAAGATTTTGAGCCTGTTTTGTTCTCTTTTCAATGGTATCGAGCATAAGATTAAAACCCTCAGCCAAAGTTTTAAACTCGTCATTACTCTCCAAACTAGCGCGAATAGAGTAATCTCCATCTTTTGTTACCTTCTGCGCTACACGTTTTAGATTAAAAATCGGTATAGTAAAAATTCTTTGCAAACGCAGAGCTAAAAGTATGACAATTACAAGCGTTACAATAGATACAAAAAACTCCAGTATCAGACTCTCTTGAATTACCTTATCTAAACTATCGGTTCCTGAAACGATAATGAGTGAACCTATATATTCCCCGTCAGAGAGTATAGGATAATTCAAAACATTTTTTTTGAAATATTTGTTGTGAAAAAAGTTCTCTATATTGTTTTGTCTAACTATCTTAGAGATATTGTCATGTAACTCCTTTTCAGCGATCTTGCTATTAGAGTAGGCAGCGAACATATTTTCTTCACCATCAAAAATATATGCACCCTCAATATCTGTATAAGAACGTAACGTATCTAGTATAATTTTTGCCGTATCTTGATCGTTAAACTCAACAGAAGCAACTAAATTTTCTGCCATAACAACTGAGAGTTCAGATAAGACTCTATAATTCTCACTCTCTTTTTCATAATAGGTGTAAACCGACATTGCAACAGAAGAGAGTAAGAGTGCAATTGCAGCGCTAAAACTTAGAAGTAATACCAGCTTTTTTCGTATAGATCTCAAAACTTCAAACTCACTCTTGCGTAATAATAGGCACCGCTATAACCAAAGGGTGAATATCTTGAATAAGGTTTAATTGCATCATAGCCGTAAAATGTTCCTGAGAGTTGATCCCATCTGTTTGGCATCTCATCTAAAATATTAATTCCTCCGATTGAAAAATCTATAGCATCACTTACATGATAAGAGATATCCAAATCTGTCGTCCATTTCGAATTAAACTTATAGGAATTTGCACCTCTTACTTGTGAGTAGGAGCCAAATCTATTAAGATTGAGCGTTAAAAACAGATCATTGTAGCTATATTTTGATAAAATTTTTAAAGAGGTTTTGGGTTGGCCGTTTTGAACTCTATCTATCTGTTCATAGGAGTTTTGCAAAGTTGTCAAATCCCTGTTAAAAGAGACAATCTCATTATCGTTATAGTTGTACCAAAGGTTAAAATCTAATTCAGAACTATTTTCTAAAAATATTTTCTGATTGAATTTAAGATCAATCCCCCTAGTTTTTGTATTGATTGCATTCGTAAAAAATCTCGCTTTAGAGACATTGTGAAGTGCAAGCACTTGCTGCTCTTGTGCATTTCTACCTTCTAATTCATCTGAGAGCATAATCCTATCATCAACTGCAACCATATAGTAATCAAATGTAAAAGATATCTCTTTTGTCGGCTGATAGACAGAACCTATAGAAAAGTGTTTTGATTTCTCAGGCTTTAACTCCTTTGCTCCAAGAGCAACTGCAACCTCATGGTCTAATGTAAAAGTTCCCTGAGTGCTTAAAGTATCTTTACTGTCTACATACGAAGAGGTTTGTGAATAGTGTGATTGTGCGAGAGAGGGAGCACGAAATCCGCTACTAAGAGTTGATCTAAAAAAGAGCTCAGGTGTATACTTGTAACCAAATGCCAACTTGAAATTTGAAGTGTCTCCAAAATCGGAATAATCCTCATATCGCGCTGCACCCTCGAGTGAAAACTTATCGCTAAAGTGATATGTTGAATCTAAATAGAGTGAAAGACTATGACGGGAACTCTCTACCGCATTGTCTGTTCTATATCCGGCAAACCCCTGTGATCCGCTTCCTATGTATGAATTGATGTCACCTGCGTCTATCTCATAATTTTCATGCCTAAATTCTAAACCTCCCGCAAAATTTACATTTGCTAGACTCTTTTTTATATCTAACTCCGTACTTGTCTGAATAAAATTCAATCTACCGTTATCAAAAGCGGTAGGCGATAAAAGTCCTAAATTATAATTCATACTATTATCTACGCCATAATCTAGAGTGTTTTTACCGTAGATATTACTCAAATCATACTCAAACCCCCTATACTCACCTTGCATGCCCAAAGTTAAAGAGTAGTCAACTATTCTTGCATTAATTTGAGGTAAGAAACCCTCGGGATAGAGAAGCTGTGTATTTGAATTATGATTTGAAGGTCTAAAAAATGCGCTCGCTTCACTCTCTTTATGGCTAAAAAGCCCTCGAGCGTAAACAACGGCATCATTGTTTTGAGGTGCTTCGATATTTATGAGCGCATTAAAACTATCACTTTCAGCAATACCTACATGGGTTTCAATAGTCGGCGGACTTACCCTTTTATCCAAACCTGCACGCTGAGTTGGGTTTTGTCCTCTTGCAGAAAGTGCCACATTTACAAATCCGTCATATCTGAGAGGATAACTAAGAAACGTCTCCGCAAACATCTGTTTTCCGTCACCCTCTTGCCTCACACCCGTGTGAACACTTAGACTATTTGTATGTCCCATCCCTTTTAATATGATATTTATAACACCTGAGATTGCATCCGATCCATACTGTGCTGCTGCACCGTCTCTTAATATTTCAATTTTATCAATTGCTTTTAGTGCAATCGTATCTAGATCAACATGACTTGAACCTCGTCCGATTGTTCCGTTGACGTGTAAAAGTGCAGATGTATGAAGCCTCTTTCCGTTAAGAAGAACCAAAATCTGATCGGGACTCATACCTCTTAAAGTATATGCACGGATATGATCACTCCCATCAGATACAGAAGTTTCAGGGGCATTAAAACCTGCTACTGAGTAACGCAACAGATCCGTCAGGGTTGTAAGTCCCGAGTGCTCTATCTCTTCACTTGTTATAACGTCAACGGGAGCATTTGAATCTAAAAAGTTTCTAGAACCGCTGCGTGAACCTATATCAGCTCTAAGCTCACTTTTCATATCCAGTATTTTCTCTAAAGGGCTGTCAAATATATCCTTGGCAGACAAAGAGGTAAAAGCTAATAGCGTACTTAAAAATAGTGCATCTATCTTTTTCACATTGGGCTCCCGCTTACAAGTTTTGCAACTCTTATAAATGAGGATTTAACTTTAAAATTTTCACTTTGGATCGTATCAAGATTGATGGCTAGTTTTCCCTTTTGGGAGACAAAATATATCTGTACGGCTCCACCCTTTTGAGCAAATCCTCTCATACAGCTAACCGTCAGGACATTTTTGCCTTTTATTTTGGAAAATATATCTGTAAGTTCATCGGTAGTTGCTTTGGCGATGTAGAGAATGTGGGTTTCTTGCAGCTGTGATATATCTTCAATATATCGTATCTCTACACTTTTTCCTTTGATTTTTTTTGCCAAAAGTTTCTTCTCAAAGAGTTTTTCAAAAGAGTTTTTATAAACGGTTATAACAAATTTATCACCAATATCCTCTTTCCAAGTGACAAACTTCGCGACCTTACCGGTAATCAAAACCTTCAGATCTTTTTCACTCTGATAAGCATATAAAAAATTAAAAAATATCAAAAGAAAAACAATAATTCTTTTCATATACACAGCATCCCCGCACTAACAGCATAAATAGTTTTTTATTATTAATTAAAATTATAGCGTGGAATACTAAATTGTTCCTGTCCTCTATGAAATTTCATAGCCCAATATCTTAAGTCTTTCTTTAAGTTACTATTTGAGAGTTTATTTTTCTTCAACTATAAATTGAAGAAAAATCTAAATGTTTTTACAATAATTGAACAGCTTAATCGTAATGCGTCCACATTCTCAGAACTTTAATAGTTTTCTTTTCTTCTAGAATTTGATAAACAAGTCTATGCTGTTTATTGATTCTTCTAGAAATTTTTCCTTTTAAGTTATGTGATAAATATTCAAATTCAGGAGGATACTGCAGCGGGTCTTTTTCTATAATTTTTAAAAGTTCAATAACTTTTTGTTTTAAACCACTTGCTTGGTGTTTCTTTGCATCTTTTTTCGCTTGTGGGGAGAAAAGAAGTCGGTACATACTACCAATCTAATTTATCTATCGTTACAAAATTTTCGTCCGGTTCGTTTGAAGCATCTATGATACTTTGTTCCATCCCCTCAATACTTCGTAAATATTCATCATCATTTTTAAACTCATTTTTTTCTAGAATTGTCACTTCATTTTTTGAAAAATGATTTAAAAGCCAAAAAAACTTTTCACTTATTTTATCATCAATCTTTAATGTTATAGTCTGCATAAAAATTCCCCAATAATTATTTTTCTAAATTATAACGTATACTTAAATAATTAAATTATGATATAGAAAAGGAACCTGTCCTCATTATCCTTATATGACAAAACTTTCATCTGTTTCTTTTGGAATATTTATAATACTTTCTTCCATTATTTTTTTAGTGTTGTGTTCTAATGCTATTTCACGCACCGCATATTTTGCATTCGCAAATATTGCTCTACTTCCAAATGCATACATTTCAAACATAATTGAAACGAATATCGTTAGTCCTGTAGCAATTCCAACAAACCATCCATCTGCTTCTTTGACTAAAAAAGTAATTGATGCTATAGTAACGATTCGTATAAGAACTTTTCTACGTTTGAAAGTTTCTGCTAAATCGGATATATTTTTTTCCAAAAGATCAGCTTCTTTTTCACTTATAATTTCAGTACGCAGAGCTTTACTAACTTCTTCAATACTATTCTTACTAACTAAAATCTGCCTGGTAGCTGAAGGCATACGAAATGCCAGTAAAAAATAAGTAAAAATGATCGAAAAAGCAAAGATACTTTCTGTGATATAAATTCTTAAATAAGTGTCTATTTCTATCCCAAGATTTGATAGATATTTGTTGAATATTGCAAAAACTGCTAATAATATAACCATAATTCCAAAAAAAAAGAAGTACCAAAAAGACAATTCTTTCGATGTTACAGACATCGAATACTTTATTAACTTCACTGGATCGGCTACTTTTTGATACAAACTCTTATCTATTACCTCATTAAACCATCCATCAAGTTCATTTTTTCTCCTACCTAGTACAATCCATTCAGTTATTCTTAGAGTTTTTTTTGACTTACTATAAATACCTTCTTCCATACTAAGTAGCTATTCCTTTAAGTTTTTCAGTATTAGAATCTCATTCTATAAAAAATATTTTACAAGTTCTCAACAATAAATCCTTAGGTATAGTCATTTTGAATAATCAACTACGTCCTATAATCGGCATTGATAGTAACATATTCATGTCCAAGATCACACCCGTACGCAACAAAGCTTCCTTCCCCTATTCCAAGATCACAATATACGCTAAACTCGTCACGTTTCATGATTTGTGCAGCTTTTTCCTCTTGGTCTTTACCAAAAAGTATCGTGCCTCTGTCATATACCGTTATATCTTCAAAAGATATTTGTAATTTCAGCTCTTCACACTCAACACCTGATGCACCTACGGTTGAAGCAATTCTTCCCCAGTTTGGATCTTCTCCAAACATTGCAGTTTTTACAAGCAGTGAGTTGCTAAGAGCTTTTGCGCATATTTCCGCTTCTTCGTCATCTTTTGCACCACTTACTCTATAAGCGATCAGTTTTTTAGCGCCTTCGCCATCTTTTACCATTAAAAGAGCCAAATGTTCCATCACTTTTTCAAGTGCAAAAGCAAAAGCATTACTATCATATGCACCGCTTTTTTTGTTGCTTAGCAGTAAAACGGTGTCATTAGTGGAGGTATCGCCGTCTACACTTATTGCATTGAAAGTCTTTTTTGTAATGCTATCTAAATGCTCTTGCATCTGCTGCGCCGAAACATCTGCATCGGTTGTGATAAAGCAAAGCATTGTCGCCATAGATGGGTCAATCATTCCCGCACCCTTTGCCATAGCGCCGATGTGAAAAACTTCACCGTTTTCTAGTTCAACCTTAAAAGCGATCTCTTTTTCATATCTATCGGTTGTCATAATGGCACGCGCGGCATCGTTTGCATTTTTCTTTGTCAGATCTAAAGAAAGTGCAGCGTTTCTTATCGCCTCTTTATTAAGCGGAACGCCAATTACTCCGGTTGAACTCATTAAAGGGTTTTGAATTTGAGGATTTTTCTCTTTCAGAGCTGAGAGGATTGTTTCTATATCCTCTATGCCCTTCTCTCCCGTCATCGCATTTGCATTTTTTGCATTGACTAGCACAAAGTTTGTTTGTGTTCCTGCAAATGAGAGTGCATGTTGTATCGGTGCGGCTCGCATTTTATTTGTTGTAAAAACGTGAGCTTTATCGCAGAGCGTGTCACTATAAATTGCACAAACATCATCGCCGCCGTTAGGTCGCAAACCTGCACTAGCTGAATCAGCAAAAAAGCCCTCTGCCGCGCAAACTCCGCCATCAATTGAAAAAACATTAAACATATTGTAGTTCCTTCGGTTTATACTTTTGGAAAACGAGCTGTTTCATAATTTTTAGACCCTTAGAGGTTCCGATGGTTAAAAGTTTTGAATCTCTTGTGATCAAAACATCACCCTTTGGCATCGGTTTAAAACGTCCGTCTTTTGTTCTAATACCTATAATACTAATATCTGCGATATCTCTTAAGTGCGCTTCTTTTAGCTTTTTTAGAATAAGCCAGCTATATTTTGGCACAACAATCTCCTCCATATCAAGAGGTGTGTCACTTTTATAGAGAAACTGCTCAAGCAAATTTTCCATATCTGGACGCGCAGCCATTGCAGAGATTCTCTGCGCTGAAAGTTTTGTTGATGAGACAACGCTATTTGCCCCAAGTTTTTTTAACTTTTCAACATCACTGTCAGATTTACCGTTGGCAATTATCTGTAACGGCTTGTAAAGATTATGCTCTTTTTCAAAGAGGCGAACAGAAGCTATAAGAGCAATGTTGTCAGCCATGTTTTTTGACAAAGCGATAACCCCTTTTGCACTAGAAAGATGCGCTTTAAGCATTGCTATCTCTCTATGAGGCTCCTCCTCAATATAGTATGCATAGTGATTCTTTTTTGCAATCTTTTCTAAATCATCACTGTTGTCGACAACGACAAAAGGTATATGATTCTCCTGCAGCTGTTTGGTAACCTCTATCGTATGTTCATTTTGATAGCAAATAACAAAATGGTTTTTCAATCTTGCAACCTGATAAAGCATGCTGCGCTCCTTAAGAAGTCTTAGTAGTTCTCCGTTATTTATCTCATTAACTAGCGTACCGATAGCGATAGAGAAGATCGCAAATCCCGCGATGATAAGCGTAATGGTAAAAAATCGTCCCGCATCCGATATTTCAGACATCTCACCAAAACCGACCGTCGTAAATGTAATACCCGTCTGATAAATTGCATCCATCAACTCAAAATCATCAATGACGACATAACCAAGTGTGCCGACCATCATAGTCAAAATTGTAAGTATAAACGGTAATCTAAAAGCTCTTAGGTGGGTATAAAGTTCTGCCGTGGGATCAATCTCCGGCTTAGGGGTCACTTTCCAGTGAAGTAATTTGGCTATTTTTGAAAACAGCAAAACTACCTCCTAAAAATTGAAAAGCACTCGCAGTGCATAGCTAATTATACTATGAAATTAGCATCTGTAAATTAATATCTACGACTTTTTCTTCATTGTACGTAGCGTTGATGCCGCTACTCTAATCTTTTTTCTTGTACCGTCCTCTAATGTAACGCGTACTGTACGAAGATTTGGAAGAAATCTCTTTTTTGTCTTGTTGTTTGCATGGCTCACATTGTTACCACTCATTGGACCTTTTCCGGTCACTGCACATTTTCTAGACACAGCTCATCCTTTTTTCTATGTGAACATAATAAATTTAAATGCGGATTATAGTGAAAATTTTCAAAATAAATGCTTAAATATATTTTTAATAAGAAAACGGATAGAATTTCGATACATATTTTACAGGAATTACGCCAAGATGGTAACAGCTGAACAATTATCAGAATATATAAGCAAAATACCTCCTGCTCCAAAAGTATTGCAAGAGACGATCAGCCTTTTAGATGACGGTGATTTGGTCAAAGCGGCTCAAAAAGCACAAGAGGATAAAGCACTGACTCACTATCTTCGAGTACTTGTAAACCGTCCTATCTACGGTTTTTCTAATGAAGTAAAAGAATTAAAACAGATATTTGGCATTCTTGGACTTTCAAATGCGAAACAGATACTCTATAACTACTTTTTACACCTAATAGTTCCTAAAAAATGGCAACTCTTTGAGATTAACGATACACTTTTTGGTGATATTCAAGCACAACTGAACGTTAATTGGAACCTTCTTTTATCACACGAAAAAATTGATGATAAAAATATTTCCTCTTCTATCTCTTTGCTTCCGGCATCCATTATTGTCTGTGAAGAGATTTTTGCCTCTAAAAAAGAGGAGGTCGAACTTTTACGAAGTGTCAAGAACCTTGACTATAACACTATATTGGGACGTTTAACAAAAATGGATCTTTTTGATGTTGCCGTTGCGATATCGAAAAAGTGGGATATGCCTGATCAAATCGGCGAGATTTTACAGTGCTCTTCTGGAGTCAAACCTAGTGAAGATCCACAGATTCAAAAACTTGGGCAGTATATGCACTTGCTCTTTTTCTACGTCCTTAGCCGTCCTAATATTATCGGAACCGGACTCAATGATTTTTTAGAGTTTCAACCCGATTTTATAGCTGATGTTTATGAAGACTTCTCTTCTGTTTTGGAGATTGAACAATGAGAGCCGTCGTAAAAAACCGTATCGGTACCTTTTCCCCACAAGGTTTTATTGACGGCGCAAATGCAAGAAGTCTTCTAGCACCCCAAGATATAGAAGCGACAAAAAACTTAAAAGTCGATATGCTCCTTGTTTCACTAAAAAAAGTAGTTTTTTTTAATAAAAACGGTATGGATATCTTGATATCTTTACTGAATGAAGCAAAAAAAGGACATCACTTCTCTCTTGGTTTTTGTGACTATAACGATACAAAATATAGAACCATGATGAAGTTCTTTAGCGATGATCACTCCATAAGCCTATTTAGAACTTCCGAAGTTGCGGCACTTTTTGGATCTACTACAAAAAACAATAATGAAAAAAATATTCTTATCTTCAGCGATGATCCATCGCAACGTAATGCAATAACAATTGAGTTGCATGAAAGCGGGTTTAACCCTATCGTTGCACAAACAAAAGAGGAATATAACTCAAAAAAGCAAAGCGAAGAGAGTTTTTTTGAAACCGTACACAATACACACTTAGGACTCTTTGGAAAAAAAATCGGTATTCGAGTTGTAGGAAATGCCGTTATATATACGCTTGATGGTTTTCTAGATGCAAAAATGAACGATATTTTCGATATCACATATCACAAGAACTCTCTTGGTGTAGGTTTTACACTTTTTGTATTTGAAATGTATAAAGTGATCGCAATGAACGTACACGGTGTAAACTTTTTCGCTCATCTTGCATCTGCGGGCGCCGAATACGGCGCTTCAATCGCTATCGTAGGATTGTCATTTGAAAAAACTCCTAGAGCTTTTCAAGAAGAGCTCGAAGACGGTGGTGTCCTCTTCTTTGAAAAACTAGAAGATTTGCTTAATAATAAAGAGATTATGGAGGAGTTAGGGGGAAGTGAAAGTTCTATTAAACACTCTAAACGCTCTTTAACAAAGGTCATTATAAGTGAACTACCGAACTTCATCGATGCGACCGTAACGACTCTAGAGATGATGACAAACACCAAAGCGGTAAAAGAATCAGCCGCACTTCAAAAAATCGACATTGCGAGCATGGATAATAAACTTGCCAGCTCTATCGGTTTTTACGGCGATATTGACGGCATGATGCTTCTTATCTTTCCAAGAAATATAGCCAAACGCGCATGTGAACTGCTTCTTGGTGAAGTGAGTGAAAAAACAGAAGATCTCCTTGATACGCTGGCTGAGTTTGTTAATATCATAGCTGGACGTCTCAAAGCACTTTTGGCAGAAAAGGGTACAGCTATCAATATTACGCTACCTAGAACCTATGAAAAGATAGATAGTTTAGTGCACTCTATTTCTGAGCAAAAAGGTGTTCAGATCAATCTAACATTTAAGGGTGAGAGCTTTACCTTTTTCTTAACAAGGTAGAGTTTTTTAATAATCAAATAATTATCATTAAGGAAAGAGATGAGTATGAAAGTAGCTCCGAGTATTTTGTCGGCAGATTTTGGAAATTTAGCGCGTGACGTAAAAGCTATATGTGACGCAGGGTGTGATTATGTGCATGTAGATGTTATGGACGGCCACTTTGTACCAAACCTCACTATCGGGCCCGTTGTTGTCAACTCTGTCGAAAAAGTGGCAACCAAACCTCTTGATATTCACCTGATGGTTGAGAACAATACCTTCTTTGTTGATCTTTTTGCTCCTCTAAAACCTGAATTCATCTCTTTTCACATAGAAGAGGAGAAACATCCTCATAGACTTATTCAAAAAATTCGCTCTTTGGGTATTAGACCTGCCATTACACTTAATCCTCATACATCACCTGAAAGTATCCGCTACATTTTAGAAGATGTGGACATGGTACTTCTTATGAGCGTAAATCCCGGATTTGGAGGACAAAAGTTTATCCCTAGTGTCGTTGCCAAAGCGCAAGAACTTAAAAAAATGATAAATAGATATAACCCTGATTGTCTTATCGAAGTTGACGGCGGTGTAAACGATGAGAATGTAAGCGAGCTTAAAGATGCCGGTGTCGATATCGTTGTTGCAGGAAGCTATGTGTTTAAACATGAAAGTTATGAAAAGGCGATAAAAAGCTTACAGGTATGAGAGTAAAAATCTGTGGAATAACAAACCTTGAGGATGCACTGCTGAGCATTGAAGCCGGAGCCGATGCTCTAGGTTTTGTCTTTTATGAAAAATCGCCTAGATATATCGCACCCCAAAATGCAAAAAAAATCATTGAGCAGCTCCCGCCGTTTGTCGAGCGTGTCGGTCTTTTCGTCAACGAAGAGGCACAAAACGTAAATAAAATTGCAAAGCAGAGCGGTATATCGCTGGCACAAATTCATTTTGAAGCAACCCAAGAGTTTTATGAACAGCTTGATATCGCACATATAAAAGTTATCAGGGCAAAAAGTGATGAAGATATTTTGCAATATGAAGACGAGTACCGTCTTATCGATGCATATCATGAAGCTTACGGTGGCAGCGGCAAAAGACTTAATCTAGACTATTTTCATGGAGTTGATTGCTCTAAAATCATTTTAGCCGGTGGGCTTGACCCCACAAATTTACATACGTTAGCCGGTTTTAACTTCTACGGTGTTGACGTAAGTAGCGGTACGGAAGAGCGTAAAGGCAAAAAGTCAGCACAGAAGGTCAGAGATTTTGTAAAAGAGGCAAAAAAACTTGCTTGAACTCAGTCAAAAGATTGAACATGTTTTAGCTACAAAGGGTTTAAAACCTCAAAGCTACTATGCTTGGTTAGAAGAGTACGGTGAAACTTCACTTGTTGAGCAGGTGCTCATCGCGCAAGGTATGCCGCTTATCAAACATAACGGTAGGTTTCTTTTTAGAACTTCCATAACACCTATTGAGGATGAGACCTTTTGTATAGTCGATATAGAGACAAACGGCAGTAATCCGCAAAATGATCAAATAATCGAGATCGGTGCGATAAAGCTAAAAAACGGCAAAATTATCGATACCTTCTCATCTCTTATCTATGCAGATAGAATAAGTGACACTATCTCTGAGGTGACGGGGATTACCCTTGATATGCTTAAAAGTGCACCAAAGCTCAAACCCGTTATGTACAAGTTTAAAGAGTTTTTAGCGCAACACATCTTTGTAGCTCACGATGTACGATTTGATTATGGCTTTATATCTGAAACGATTGATAAACTTGGATTAGAGCCGATAAAAAATAGAAGACTTTGCACGATTGATCTTGCTGAGAGAACTTTTGTCTCTAAAAGATATGGACTAGGATATCTGAATGAGACACTAAAACTCAATCCCGATGCAAGTCATCATAGAGCACTCGATGATGCCCAAACTACCATCAACCTACTAAAAAAGCTCCTATTAGAAAGAGATACGACTCTTGAGACCACCGAAGATTTAATACGTTTTTCTAAAAGTGCGCCAAAAGCCACCCACTCAAAAAAATAGAGAAAAACTACATCTTACACCCCTATTTCATTTACTATCAAAGATAAAGTTTTAAAAAAATTGTACGATAGCCCTCTATTATCAGTACAAGAAAAGGAAAGTTCTTATGAAAAAGTTTATCTACTCACTTCTAGCATCGACGCTACTACTTACAAATGCGCATGCTGAAGAGACGACACCACCGACTCCACCGTATGACATCATACTTGAAAAAGATGCTACTACAGGATCACCGCTTTCAGTCGAGTATAAGTATTCCTTAAAGGCAGGATGGAATATGCTAGGTCTTGCAGGATACAAAACATTTAAGATTGCCGAGCTATTTGGCTCATCTGAGATTGTTCAAACTATCTACGTTTACGACCCAGCAACAAACAGTTGGGGAACGTTTGCCAACTCTGAGAGCGAAACAGATTCTGTAAAAACGCTTGTTCCCGGTATGGGGTATTGGATATTTGTAAAAAAGCCCTTTACCATCAGTTATAAATCTAATATAGTCTCAGAAATTACGACTTGGGAAGAGGCACTTATAACATTAGATGAGAGTGCTGCTGCAATCGATATCAACGGTACGGAGCTTACTATCACGGCAACGCCACTTGAAGCTACTGAGCTTGTAAATGCAGACGGTACAATGAATACCGATATCCTTAATGAAGATAGTAACAGCTCATTAGTAACTGCCATTAGTGATTCAAACGGGACAACGGCAGAAAAACCAAAATATGTTTTTGATATGGTTCTTATAGGAAATAGTGCCTGGACAGATGTTGCAGGTAGGGTTTATAAATTTGTAGCAGATAAGAATAGAAGAGGCGTAGTTTCAATTACCGATAAAACAGGTAGTGAAGAGAGTGCTAAAAACGGTAAATTTACAATCGCGGCATCAGGTGTGCTAAACATCAATATCAATGCTGAAAAACCTGAAAGAGCAGATAAGAAAAAAGAGAAAGATGATAAGAAGGGCAAACCTGATAAAGCAGATAAAACAACTGGAAAACCGGATAAAAGTTCAAGTAAAGGAAAATCGAACGGTAAATCTAAGAGGTCGTCAAAAAAAGGCGGTAAAGATATCAAACTGACATTTAAGATAGTTGATATTGAAAAAACTGCAGCCGGCGGTACAAAGCTAAAACTCATTAATCAAAAGACAAAAGCTCCAAATATATGGACGCTCTCTATGATCTATAATAAAGATACAAATACATGGGTTAATACTACGGCAATTCCGACAGGATCATCCAGTTCAGCCTCAGATGAAGAGAACATTAACTGGGATAACGTTACCGGTGAAGATAGCGATTTGAGTGAAGTTGAAAGTGTTGAACAATCTAGTTCAGCTGAAGGCTCAGAAGCAAGTAGCTCTTCTTCAGACACTAGTAGCTCTGAAGGCTCAAGCAGTACAGAAAGTTCTACTAGCTCTACCTCTACAACAAGCAGTTCTGAAAGTTCTAGCAGCATATCTGCATAAAAATTAGAGTTCAAGAATTTCTTGAACTCTAAAAGTGTTATTCTTCGTTTTATTGTATACTACAAGTTGAAAATTTTTCTCTAAGTGGGACTACTATGACGAAGTATGTTGAAACGTTTCAGACCTTTATTACAAAAGAGGCTATTAGCGGTTTTTTACTCTTTAGTGCAACTCTTCTAGCCGTTATCATTGCAAATTCATCACTCTCTCAAGAGTACTATGACCTTTGGCATATGCCTTTAGGCATTACTTTGGGAGATATGAAAATATCGATGAATCTTACTATGTGGATAGATGACGGGCTTATGGCACTCTTCTTTCTAATGGTTGGACTAGAGATAAAAAGAGAGCTGCTTATTGGTGAATTATCAAGTATTCAAAAAGCCTCATTTCCCGTTGTTGCAGCTATTGGGGGGATGCTGATACCTGCACTTGTTTATATAGCTTTAAATCCAGACAATCCAATTGGTTTTGGTATACCTATGGCTACGGATATTGCTTTTGCTTTAGGGATTTTGCTTCTTTTAGGTAGTAAAGTCAATCCCGCGCTTAAACTTTTTCTTGTTGCATTAGCAGTCGTAGATGATCTAGGTGCCGTTCTTGTAGTGGCAACCGTATACACTAATGAGATTCACACATCATATTTTTTACATGCTGCCGTTATTTATGCCATCATCTGGATACTGAACGTAAAGGGAGTAAAATCTTTATGGCCCTACATGATACTTGGGATATTTTTATGGATATATATTCACGCTATAGGAATTCATGCAACAATTGCAGGTGTACTTCTTGCCTTTGCAATTCCTATAAACTCGAAGATGGATGAAAAAAAATTTATTAAAAATTCTCAACAGGCACTTAACGAATTTGAAAAACATGTTGATTCAGTACCTATTTTAAATCATCATCAGGTAAATGCACTTGAAAATATAGCTAATGGTTATGATAGTGTACAAAACCCGCTCGTAAAACTTGAGCATCAACTTCACGGATTTAGTGCATTTTTCATTATGCCTCTGTTTGCTTTTTCAAATGCAGGTGTAGCGATCGATTTTACGACAGTATCAGAACATTTAACGGTCGTACTCGGTGTAATATTTGGACTCATTGTCGGAAAACCGGTCGGTATTGTAGGTTTTACCTATCTAGCAACCAAATTAAATATTATCAAAAAACCAGGTAACCTTAGCTGGGAGGAGATAATAGCAGTCGGATTTCTAGGCGGTATAGGTTTTACGATGTCCATTTTTATAACCCATCTTGCATTTCTTGATGAAACTCTCATTAGTGCTGTCAAAATTGCCATTTTTATAGCATCATTTGCTGCTGCTTTTATAGGTATCGTACTCATTAAAAGAGCCATAAAAAGCGCTTAAAGAGTATATGGTACAATTGCAGCTTTAAATAAACAAGGAGGTACATATGAAAGAGTTTTTGGAAAATGTAAAACGTGCAAGTCGTACACTTAGCACAATGGATGCAAAAACTAAAAATCTTCTTCTTGTAAAAATGGCCGATGCTCTAGAGGAAAATTTTAAGACTATTGTAGAACAAAATAGTCTCGATTACAACTATGCGCAAGAGAATAACCTTGATAGCGCCATGCTTGATAGACTCCTTTTAGATCAACCTCGTATTAAAGCTATGGCGCAGTCACTAAGAGAGATAGCCGCACTTACCGATCCTGTTGGGCGAGTTCTTGATGGTTGGGTGAATGAGGATGGACTTCAAATCAGCAAAATAAGTGTTCCGATAGGTGTTGTGGGAATTATCTATGAATCACGCCCAAATGTAACATCCGATGCTGCAGCACTCTGCTTTAAAAGCGGTAACGGATGTGTTCTTAAAGGTGGGAAAGAGGCACTACACAGTAATACGATCATTGCAAAAATTATGCAAGATGTTTTAGAAGAAAACGGCATTAAGAAAGAGTGCATCTCACTTCTACCTGACTCATCTAGAGAGGGAGTGGCAAAGCTTATAAAAGAGGATGCGTATGTTGATCTGATCATTCCTCGCGGCGGATCTGCACTTATCAAATATGTAAACGACAACGCTACTGTTCCTGTCATAAAACACGATAAGGGATTGTGTCATACATATATCGATGCAAAGGCGGATGAAGAGAAAGCTATAAAAATTGCTATAAATGCAAAAGTGCAACGTCCAGGTGTTTGTAATGCGATGGAGACGCTTTTGGTTGATTATGCCGTTGCCGATGAAATTTTGCCAAAGTTAAAAGTTGCATTTGATGAAGCACATACTGAATTAAAAGGGTGTGATGTAACCGCAGGAATTATTGAAGTTGACGGTAAAGCGGGTGATGAAGAGTTCAATACTGAATATCTTGCAAATACGCTAAACATCAAGATTGTTAACGGTGTATATGAAGCTATTGAACATATCTCACGTTTTGGATCAGGTCATTCTGAAGCTATCATAACCGAAGATTACACTGTTGCACAAAGATTTTTGAATGAGGTTGACGCTGCAACCGTTTATGTAAATGCATCCACACGCTTTACTGACGGAGGAGCATTTGGATTTGGTGCAGAGGTCGGTATCAGTACAAATAAACTTCATGCAAGAGGTCCGATGGGAATAGCTGAATTAACTACATATAAGTTTATCATTCGCGGTGATGGACATATAAGAGCATAAAGGAAAAAAATGCCGTTTATAAATGTAAAAGTAGCAGGTTCTATCACAATGGAGCAAAAGAGACAAATTTCAGATGAAATTAGCACGACTATGGAGAATATTCTAGGCAAACCAAAACCGAGCTGTTATATCGTTTTTGATGAAGTGAGTCGTGACAATTGGGCAAAGGGTGATGTCATACTCTCCGATGCGGATAAAAAGAATAGTGCTTCTTGAAATTAAAGAGTTAACTTTTGGATATAAAAACTCACCCCTACTCTATAAAGACTTTTCACTAAAGCTAAATAGTGGTGAAGCCACTTCAATCGTAGGAGCGAGTGGTTCAGGAAAGAGTACTCTTTTTGAACTGATTTCCGGTAATCTAAAACCGCTTAAGGGAACAATTGAAAACAGAGGATTTTCACAAGTTTTTCAAGATCCTTACAGCTCTTTTCACCACAGCTACTCTATACTCAATCAAATAAAGGATGTAGCAAGTTTAGATGATTTAGAGAAACTACTAGATCAACTTTACCTAGAGAGAAAACTTCTTGAAAAAAAACCTTATGAACTTTCAGGCGGTCAACTCCAACGCGCCTCAATACTGAGAGCTTTGCTTATGAAACCGGAGCTTTTACTGCTAGATGAACCTACCTCTGCACTGGATAATATCACTCAACTAGAAGTGATGAAACTCCTAGTAAAACAGTTAGAAAACGGTATAGGAATGCTTTTAATCACGCATGACCTTGATTTAGCAAAATGGTTTAGTGATTCAGTGATCACACTTTCTGAACGTTAAAAGCCTCAATTAAATTTAACTCTTCTAAGAGTTCATGCAATCTACTGTCACCTATTTTTGCAACAACATTAATGCCATCTTTTTTAGCTAGTTTCAAAAGATAGCCTATTATAGAAGATGTTAGTGAAATTGAGTTTGGAATCTGAAGTGTCACACTTGTACTACCGCCGTCAACAATACCCTGAACAGCGCTGCGTATGGTGTTATAATCACCTATTGTTTTAATATTCCCCTCTATTGTAACCGTCGAACCGTTTGCTGATAACTCCATTTATCTTTCCCCCTTAAGTTGATGAATAATGATAACCTCATTGCCCTTTGGACTATAATAGACACCCTCAACAGACATTTTCGACATTAAAATGCCCCTGCCATTAAATGAAGTTCCATTAACGAGATGACTTCTTAATCTTTCAGTATCAAAACCATTACCATCATCAGAAATTTTAATAATAATTGTCTCACTGTTAAGTTCATAAGTCAAATAAAATTTTACGTCGATTATTTTATCACAGATTTTCTCTTTTTTCAATAAGTAATTATAATACTCATCACTCTCTAAAAGATTTTTTTTCTCAACCTCCGTAATTCCCATATTACCGTGTTCGTAGGCATTCATTATAAGTTCGGAAAATGACTGTTCAACGTGTGTTCTAACCTCTTCTTCCACACTCAATGTATCTAAGAATTCTGATAGATTTTCACTTGCTCTTTCAAGCTCTTCCATACTGGTATTAAACTTAAAAGTACGCTGTGGAACCGGTTTTGGAATTCTTTGATAAAAGATGAGTGTCGTATCATCATCTGGATGCTTTACCCTTTTTTTCATCAACTCGATAAACTCATCTTTATTTTTAGAGTTTTTAAAATCTTCCTCTATATACTCATTATACAAACTGTTTTCATCTACATTACTCTCAACAAGACCGTCACTAAAAAAGAGTATTTTAGTAAAAGTAGAGATATCGACATCTTCAATTGTATACTCATTGTAATAGGATGTTATCGGCAGAGAACTTTTCCCGATTTTCGCCACCACACCCTTTTCATCAATGGCTAAAATTGGCGGCATGGAAAATCTTGTGAACTTCATTTTTTGCGTTGTAGTATCCATTAAAACAAAAAGGGCAGATACTATTTCATCGTCTAATATCTTTTTCTGAATAAACTCCACATAATCTTCAATCGCACGTTCGATGGTAAAATCATCACCGGCACGATTTATCATATGGTTTATAAATGCAATAGATAAAACCGTAGTAACAGAGGCTGAAACTCCCTTACCCATTGCATCAATAATGAACATAAAAATAAGATTATCTTGGGTCCGCCTAATAGAATAGATATCCCCGCTTAGTGTATCAAGGGGTCTATAGTAGCTATTAAAAAAGAACATATCCTCTTTTGTAGTTAAATATTTACTATACAAGTCATCTTTTATAAGGTGCAGCTCTTTTTGAAATGCCGCGTCATGTTGCGTTTTATTATATTTCTCTCTGTATTGCAAGAGTTCAAACTCTTGTTCTTTAGCTTTATCTTTTAGCTGTTTGATCACGACACTTTGAATAGATGTACTGATAGCCTCATACACTTTATTCATATCTATCGGTTTAGCTATAAAATTATTAATACGCAGATTTATTGCATCTACTAAGTCTGAAGTTTCTGTTGTAGCCGTAACTAAAATAATAGGTATATTGTTATTTATGGCACGTATCTTTTTTGTCATCTCAATGCCACTTAAATTGGGCATCATTTGATCAGTAAGAATTAAATCTATAGTATTGTTTTTAAAGGCTTCATACCCCTCATTACCGTCATATGCTTCAATGACCTCTTTGAAAAGTTTAGAAAAAGCCAAACGATACATTGCACATGTATCAATAGAATCATCTACAACAAGAAGAGTTAAACTTTTAGTGTACTCATAGAGTTCTTCTCGTTTTTTCATATATCTTTAACTACCTACACCTTAAACGTGTGTAGGTCATTATTCAATTTATCGGCCTTACTAGCAAGTTCAGTTGCAACATCATTTATGGAACCGGAGAGTTTACTATTTGTATTTGCAATTTTAACGACTGCATCCATCTCTTTCATCAGCTCTTTTGTTTTTGTAGCAATGTAGGTATTTTTATTTACCAATGTTTTTGCGGAATGAACCGTACTTGTAAGTTTTCTAATTGTCTCTGCTGCTTCACCGGAGAGTACACTCGCATTTTCCGCAATTTCACTATTCTCTTTTGAACTTTTATCTGAATCAGATGTTATATCGGTAATGTTTTGTGTTATAACATTGGTTGTTGCGCTAATTTCGCTAAGTGATTTTTGTGTTCTCTCTGCAAGTTTTCGAACCTCATCGGCAACTACGGCGAAACCTCTACCGTGTTCACCCGCACGCGCTGCTTCAATCGCTGCATTGAGTGCTAATAGATTTGTCTGTTCTGCAATATCACCGATAATCATAAGTACATTTCTAATATCGCTTGCCTGCTCTGAAAGTGCCGTCACTTTGTGAGCAAGCTCTTCTTGACGTACACTTCCATCTTCAATCATTGTGACAACATTATTAAGGTTGTCTACAAAATGTTGTAAAACTTTTTGCGCATCTAGCAGATCTTCCGTATTTGAAACAGCCAACTCTTCTGTTTGATCAAGATTGTCTCCAACATCACCGACTAAAGTGTTAATTGCATTCACACTCTCGTTCATACTGCTTGAATCACTTTCCAATACGGAAGCGGTTTTATCAAGTTTTGCCGCAACATCTTTAGTATCTTTAGATACCTTTAAAGCACCGGTCATCACTGATTTTAAAGAGGAGATGAGTTCATTTAAAGAGTCAGCAATACTACCAATTTCATCTTTATTTCTTGCATAAATTACCTGTGAGAGATCTTTATGAAACGCGAGATCCGATATCTGCTCTTTGCTGTCGGTTATCGCTCCTACAATTCCTCTAGAGACAATTAATAAGATACCTGAAACAAAAAACGCAAATCCCATACTAACAGCAATTTTAATCCAAGTGTCTGTAGTTACGTCTTTATGCAGTTGCGCCTCTTTTCGCAAAATATCGTCTGCCAATGAATCATCTATCTGCTTTAAGAGGTTTATCTTTGAAGTTATTGTATTGAACCAATAAACAGGATCAATATCGAAGTTCCCTTCACCTGCTTTCGAGAGTGCAACTTTACGCATATTAAGCACCTCTTGTGCAGATTTTTGTTTCATATTCTCTTCATATCTCTCTATTGCACCATCATCTGCAATAGAAAGAAAAGAATCACTATAACAGTTTTGCTCACTAATTAAATTAACAAGTTTTATATGCATTCCAGAAGCAAATGAGTTTGCAGCAAATGTATTTGTAAGAACTGCACGTTCTATCCCCGCACGCTCTTTAGACTTTAAAAAATTAGCATATGCCGTAAGACCTTTAGTAATTTCATCTTCTGAACTTAACTTTGCAGTTAATGAAGCAATCTTGAGTAACACCCTATTGATATCACTATAGTAACCGACCTGCTCTTTTACACTAATAGCTAACGTATCTACACTAGAGCGTTTTGTACTTAAATGCGAAACTTTTTCTTTCACTTCTCTGACTAAAAGAGCTAACTCATCTGAAGACTCTTCTAAATTAATTGTATTTAAATGTGCATTATAATCTTTGAGTTTAGAATCGGTAAGTTGACGTTGTTTCGGTAGTTTATCTTTAAACTTTTTTCCTTTAGAGCCTAAATATCCTGCACTCATACCACGCTCTTTTTGTGTTTCATGTAGCAAATGGCTAATTTTGATCGAAAGGTGAGTCATCAAGTTTAACTTTTTAAATTCAGACCTATCATACTGCATTTGTATAAACGCATCAACACTTGCAAAAATTCCCCAACCGACTGTCAAAACAAGTACGAAAGTCAACTTAGACTTGATAGACATATTGCTAAACATTTAAAATACCTTAAAAATTAAATCTAACACAGCATAATATCTTTAAGTATATAAAAATTCTATAAATTTTATCTTTGAATGTAATAATTTTATAATTAGACCCTAACCGTAGCGTTGGCTACGATTAGGAACATCTGCCTTGATTAATACTCTCTTTGTAAAGCTGATGGCTGCTAGAGTTTTACAAGAAGTCTATTTAGTAAATAGCATGAATAAGTTTGTATCCCATTGCAGCTGAGAAAATAGAGCCAAATAGGTTAAGTGCCATATTTAAAAAAGCGTACCCGAAACTTCCGCCTTGTATCAGTAAAAAACTCTCAAACGCAAATGTCGAATATGTTGTAAGAGCACCCAATAATCCTGTTGAAAGAAAAGATTTCGTATGAACGCTAAAAAATGATGTTAGAGCAAAAAGTGCAAAAAGTGCACCTAGCGTAAAACTTCCAAGAAGGTTAACGCTAAGCGTTCCTAAGGGAATTTCATGAAGTGTTCTTGGAAGCAGACCGTTAATATAAGCACGTAATACTGCACCGATAAAACCACCGCTACCTATAGCTAGGATTGTGCTTAAGCTCATCATCATACCTCTTTTGCATAGTTTCTCTTAACTCTTTTAACCACTCTTTATCCTCTTTTGCTTCAAAGGAATCTAGATAAATGGCTTTAACAGTTCCAAATCTATGTTCATATTTCCCCGTATCTAGCAGGTTTCCACAATTTACTAAGATTAAAGGCTGCACCTTTAGAGTATATTTATCGGCGATAATCTTTGCCCCTTTTTTAAAAGGAAGCATCCGTCTCTTTTTGCTTCTTGTACCCTCAGGAAAGATAGCAATAGAACGACCTTCATCTATCCTCCCTTTTGCATCCTTTATCAAAGAGACTATACCTCTTCGATCCTCTCTATCAAGTCTAATCATATTTGTTTTTCTAAGAGAGAGCCCAAAAAACGGGAGTTCAAAAAGTTCTTTTTTCGCTACCCATGCTAAATCTGCTTTTGGTGCAATCATCTCGGTAATCATTATATCAATGAGACTTTGATGATTTATAATAAATAATTTTGCATTGGGATCCGGTCTACCCTCTACTTGTACACGAATACCTAAAAAGAAGAGAATGACTTTTGAAGTCACTTTTCTTGCTGCACTTAAATAGTATCCAAAAGATACGAAAGCAATAAAAAATGTCATCAAAGTCAAAAAAACAGTGATTGCATAGAGAAAACTAATTCGTGCAAATATCTTCATAATAGACCCATCCAATTTGATTATTTTCCAACTTCACTTTAATAAAATCATTCAATCGCTTAATTTTATCAAATTCCATTTTTGTTTCTGTCTTTGTAAAAATTGTTCCATTGTGCATTGGAAGTAAAAATATAGAACTATTTGCTTTTATACACACCTTTCCGGCCGGAAAATAGAGATAGATTACGATACCTGCAAAAGTAAGTGTTAAAAATATATATTTAATTCTTCTTCTAAAGAGAAAGATTATGAAAAAGAGTAGTGCAAATGATGCAGAAACTGCTGCGATTAAAGGAGTGTTATTTGTCTCATATGGATTTAAATCTGTTTGCGTGCTTACGGAATCATCACTAACAATGATAGGTATAAGAAGCTTTTCAAATTTTTGTTTCTCTAAGTTGAAATAGGAAAATTTTAGCTCTTGCATAAATGAGGGGATAATCGCATAATAGGTTGCCTTTCTATGCGGTAAATTGTCACTAATCTCCTCAACACCCTGCTTTTCAATACCGCTTAAGACAAAATTTTCTAAGTTTGCCATTGTAGCACTTAGAGTAAAAATAACGATGTTGTTATTGCTATCATAATTAGCCGTTTTATACTCATCAACTCGCATTGATTGAGCCAAAACACCGCTATAGCTTTCATCGGGATGCAATTGCATCGTATTGATCTGTTTACCCTCTAATTTTTCAGCCAATGCACCGCTATAGTTTTCAAATACCAAAGAAGCTACAATGTTAGGAGTTTGAGCCTCTTTTTGCATCGCTTTAAAATAGAAAGTCTCATAGTATGCAATCCCCTTTTTAACTCTCTCATGTTTTTCACTTACAATCGAAACTCCGCTATTCTCTTCAAAAGTATAATAGAGATCTTGAAATTTTTCTTTAGCTGCAACAGCCTTAATGGTAACAGAGAAGAGTTGATTGGTATAGATACGTTTTGGAAACTCTTCATAACTCAAATAGAGAAGTTTTGAAGAGCCCCAAGCAAAGGAGAGAACAGTAAAAAGTAGTGTTAAAACTGCTCTGATGTGAAGCCTTCAAGCATTTTTATACCGTCATCAGAGCCTAAAACCGCTTCAATAGCCCGTTCAGGATGCGGCATAAGCCCAAAAACATTTTTTTCTTTATTACAAATACCCGCAATTGAATCTACAGAGCCGTTTGGATTTAGTGTATGACCTAGATCATCACAATATGTCAAAAGAACCTGCTCATTTTTATACAGCTGCTCTAAACCCTCATCATCAATATAGTAATTTCCTTCAGCATGAGCAATAGGAATATTTACTATATCATCCTTGTCTAAAGTATTTAAAAAGGCGTTATTATTGTTGATTACTTTTAAATTGTGATGTTTGCTAATAAAGTGCTGGTTATCATTGTGTTTCATTGCCCCTGGAAGTAGATGACTCTCAACAAGTATCTGAAAACCGTTACATATTCCAAGTACTTTCCCACCGTTATCGGCATATGCTTTCACAGAACTCATAATAGGAGAAAAACGTGCAATTGCTCCGCTTCGTAGGTAATCTCCGTAACTAAAACCGCCGGGAACTACAAGTAGATCAATATCCTCACCTATTTTATGTTCTTTATGCCATATAAGCTCTGTTTCATGCCCAAGTTTTTCAAATGCATACTGTGTATCATACTCACAGTTTGTTCCGGGAAACTGTACTATTGCAACTTTCACGATTCAATCTTTATATCGTAATCTTCAATAACAGTGTTAGCCAATAGCGATTCACACATCTCCTTCACCTCAGCCTCTGCACTCTCGACGCTTTTACTCTCAAGCTTTAAAACAATTTGGCGACCAATTCTAACATCACTCACCTGCTCAAAACTTAGAGAATTAAGTGCATGATGAACAGCTTTACCTTGAGAATCAAGAACTCCCTCTTTTAGGTATACGTTTACGACTGCTCTCATCTTTTCTCTCCCATTATTCTATTTAAAACCTCTTCATAAGCTAATTTTACACCGCCTAAATCTTGACGAAAACGGTCTTTATCCAATTTTTCATTTGTCTCTTTATCCCAAAAACGGCAGCTATCAGGACTTATCTCATCACTAAGTAGAATGTTTCCATCTTTATCTTTTCCAAACTCTAATTTAAAGTCTATAAGACGTAGTCCTCTCTCATCAAAAAAAGGAAGTAAAATTTTATTCACTTTTCTTGCTAACTCTTTAAGCGTTTCAAGCTCCTCTTGATTTTTTACCAACTCCATAACGATAGCATGCTCATCGTTAATGATTGGATCTCCAAAGGCATCATTTTTATAACAAAATTCTACGATAGGAAAAGGCAATACTTTACCGTTTTCAATTCCCAATCTTTTTGTTAAAGAGCCAGTTGCAACGTTACGAGTAATAACTTCAATAGGAATAATATCAACCTTCTTAACTAACATATCCGTTTCATTGATTTTTTTCACAAAATGAGTCTTTACACCGTTCTTTTCTACTAGTTCAAAAAGCTCTGTACTAATAGCATTGTTAAGCATACCTTTACCGGATTCAGAACTTCTTTTTTCGGCGTTAAAAGCAGTTAAATCATCTTTAAACTCTGTTATCAACATATCTTCATAGTCTGTAAAAAAGAGCTTTTTCCCTTTCCCTTCGTATAGCATTTTCCCCTTTTGCAATCTATCTCCTTTTATTTGTAATAATTAATGCCCGTAGAATATCAACACCGCTTCTTAACTGTAAATCTTCATTTAATTGCTCTTTTGTGATAACTTTCTTATCCTTTTTTGGTTTAGCTTTCAAAAGCTCTTTTTTCTTCTTTTTCTCACCGTCAACCTTCTCAAGCTCCTCTTCTAGATGCTTCTTAAGTTCTGCCTCTTTAATCTTAAAATCCTCTTCATCATCAGTTTTGATGCTTCCGGGTTTTACGATGATATCAGGATCAACCCCTTTTGCCTGGATTGTTCTGCCGTTTGGAAGATAATACCTTGCAATTGTAAGCTTTATCGCATCCGTTTCGTCAATCGGCATAATCACCTGAACGCTTCCCTTACCGAAACTCTTCTCACCAACAATAATTGCACGTTCGTGATCTTGCAATGCGCCACTTACGATCTCACTAGCACTTGCACTTCCGCCGTTAATTAAAACTACAACCGGAATATTTGAAAATGTCCCTTTACTTGTTGCTTTATAAACTTTCTGCTCTTTTTTATCTTTTCCCTTTTGAGAGACTATCACGCCCTTATCCACAAAGAGATCTACCACGTCTACAGCTTGATCTAAAAGACCTCCGGGATTATTTCTCAAATCTAGTACAATTCCTTTTTTACTGCCGCTTGATATATATTTTTTCAGATGTTTTGTTATTTCGGAGCTCACTTTTTTATCAAAACTTGTAATTCTAAGGTATAAAATATCATCACCGATTGTTTTTGCATATACGGAATCTATTTTAATGATATCTCTAACGATTTCAACCTTTAAAGGCTTGTTTTCACCTTTACGCACAATCGTTAACTCGATTTTAGTTCCCGGTTTCCCACGCATAATACTAACGGCTTCATCTATCGTCATATTTAAAGATGACTGATCGTTAATTTTTAAAATAATATCTGATGCTTTTAAGCCCGCTTCATCTGCTGGAGTTCCCTCAATCGGAGAGATAACCGTAAGTGCACCGTTTTTTATTCCTACAGTAATTCCCAGTCCACCAAACTCACCATCAGTTGCGATTTTCAGACTTTTAAAATGTTTTTCACTTAAATAGTTAGAGTGTGCATCAAGATTGGTTAAAAGACCGTTCATAGCCTTTTCAATTACCTTCTCAATCGTTATATCATCGACATAGTAACGTTCAACTATGCCGATAACTTTCGTAAACTTTGTAAGTGCCTCTAATCTAGAAGTTTCATTGCTCTCACTACTTTCGGTTTTTGCAAAAAGAGATGGACTTTGCAGTGCCAATGCTAACGTGGCAACAAAACCGAAAAATATTAATTTAGGTTTTTTCATTCAATAATTCCCTTGATCTAAAAGTTTTTCACAGAAAACTAAATGTGTAGTATAGTATTTTTGACTTAATATTGAGCTGTTAAAGCAAATCTATTTCGACCTGCTCTTTTTGCCTCTTTAAGTGCTTGGAGTGCATCATCCATCAATTTGTCGATTGAAAAGTGCTTTTGCGGTATAACGGAGGTAATTCCAATGCTAATTGTTATATATGGACTAATCTTTGAAGGACCATTATCGATTTTCAAATCCTCTATCGACTTAAGAAGCATTTGTGCAACATTTTTTGCACTTGATATTGAAGTTTCGGGTAAAATAACTCCAAAACTATCACCCTCATACCTTGCTAAGATATCTGAAGAGCGACGAAGCTGTTTTTTTATCTCTTGAGCAACATTCATTAATGTATACTCTGAAATTTTCTTTCCATAAGAGTTGTTATAAGCTTCAAAATAGTCTATATCTATCAGCATTAATGAAAGAGGCAAAGAGGAGCGGCGAAGACGACGCCACTCTTTATGCAGCTCCTCATCAAAATATCTGCGGTTATAAACCTTAGAAACCGTATCAAGTGTTGCCATGCTTTTAAGCTCTTCATTAGCATGTTCAGTTTTACCAAGCAGCTCTTCAACAGAAGCGTTTTTCTTTTTCAGCATCGTATGCATCTGTTTAAATTCAGAAGCTAAATGTCCAATTTCATCGTCTGTTCTACTTAAATCATTAATAAAATTTGCATCAATGTCTTGAGCATTTTCCATCAATTTATGCATATGTCTGCTCAATCCCATGATAGGTGCTACAATCATACTGTGCATCATTTTCATTGAACTCATTAAGACAATTATCCCAAAAATTGCGATAGCAATACTTACAATCTGTATAGCAGAAATACCGCTATTAACAATATGTCTATCTTGTTTTACCTCAATAAGCAGATTGTTTTTTATATCGATTGCATCTCGTAATTCGTAAGCTAAGAAATGCTCTTTTAACTCATCATTATAGTAGTGTTCACCCGTTTCAATAATTTTCTTAGCGATATTTTTAAATCCTGAGGACATATAATCTACGGGATAGATTTTAAAGATTACATGTGCCTGATGTTCAATCTCGATTAAACGTTCACTATCTAATTTTCTAGCAATAATAAGTGTTCCATAGGGACTTTTTTTATCATTTTCATAGACTATAGGCCTAATGGATATAAATACCGGATATGTTCCGCCCATATACAATCCACTCAGATTTACAATCTTTTCCTCATCAGAGCGATATTTTTCATCAAGATAAAGACTACCTGCTGACATCTGCGACAGTTTAGGAACATTATCATATGCTATGGAACGATTTTTATAAAAAAGTAACTTTCCACTATTGTCATACACTTGTATGGCATTTATATCACGTCTATCTAAAAGATCATCTGAGAAGTGTTTCTCTATTCTTTCTCTATCATTATCTACTATATCATCATGCAAGCATGAGTTATACGCCCATTTTGAAGCCGCTTTTTCCGTTTGGGCAATATGCTTATCAATAGCGTGTTCTATTCTTTCGATATTAGTATCAGCTTCACTTCTTTCTAACTCTTTAAAACTAGGGTAGACTAAGAAATATTGCAGTGCAAAGATTACCACCGAGAAAAAAAGTAGCTGAAGGATAAAAAAAAGAATCACTTTTTTATTGATTGACATATTATAAATTCCTATATAATCTTTGAGTCCAAAGTATATCATATTTTATACTTCAAAATAAACTCAAAAAGTTAACATGAAAATATGTGCTTTTTCTTAGAGATGATTTCCGTAACACAAAAGTCAAAATACTTCGCCTATCCACAATTAGAGTAAATTGTAGCTGATTAATCGCACTTTAATGAGTAATTATGTACAATTTCGCAAAATTATTGCAGAGGATGCAAAACAATGAATGAAATTTTTACATTCCTTGGTCTGATTAATCATGGTCATGCCTTTATCTATTTGTCACATATGTTCTTGACGGCAATCATCGTTTTAGTCATTGCAAAAGCCGCTACAGCATCTCTTCGTCTTGTTCCACAAGGAACTCAGAATGTTGTTGAAGCATATCTTGGCGGCGTTATGTTTATGGGTACAGATGTTGTCGGTGAAAAAGAGGCTCGTAAATACCTGCCTTTGGTAGCTACAATCGGTCTATTTGTTGCCGTAGCAAACGTTATCGGAATTATCCCGGGATTTGAATCACCATCGGGAAGCCTGAACTTTACCCTTGCTCTTGCACTATCGGTTTTTGTTTTCTATAACTTTGAAGGTATCCGCCGTAACGGTGTAGTGAAATACTTCAAACACTTTATGGGTCCGGTAGGCTGGTTAGCTCCGTTAATGTTTCCTATCGAGATAGTTTCTCATATTTCAAGAATCATTTCACTCTCTTTCCGTCTTTTCGGTAACATCAAAGGGGATGATCTTTTCTTAATGGTTCTTTTAATGTTAGCACCGTATATTGCACCGCTTCCTGCATTTGCACTCCTTAGCTTTATGGCATTGTTACAAGCATTCATTTTCATGATGCTTACATATGTATACCTAGCAGGTGCAATCCATATCGACGACCATTAATAAAATAATAGTAGCGCAATGAAACGCACTCTGTTTGAAGGCATCCTTAGTCTTCTTCTGGGTGTTTCTTGGGCATTCATTATTATAGGTGTCTATGTAACTTTTACCTCATTTGTACACTACAGCTTATACTATGCACTCTTTGCCTCTTTTATCTTTCTTTTCATAGGACTATTTTTAATACTTATCTTGGAAATGATGGATCTTCAAATGAAAAAATTTAATGAGATGCAAAAACAGACAAAACTTTTAGAAGATCTTGATGAAAAGCTATCTGATAACAGATCCAAAACAGTATCATGATTTTGAAAATAGTCTCAAAAAGGCGCTAATACAACATTCACCAGATTTCATATGTTTTAGAGATAAAAGAGATCAAAATCACTCACTGCAAGTAGAGTCTTTTATAGACATTGGACGAAAACTCACTCGTGCTACCATCATTATACACTCCTATTTAGATTTAGCTCTTCAATACAAGGCTGACGGGATACATGTTTCAAGTTATGATTTTAAAACTATTGCTTTAGCAAAAGAAAAGAACCTCTATGTAGTGGCAAGTACACATAATATTGAAGAGGCAAAGAGTGCTATATCTTACGGAGCTGATGCTTTAACGTATAGCCCTATTTTTGATACACCGGGCAAAGGGAAACCGGTCGGTTTAGAGAATTTAAAAGAAATAATAGATATAATCGACGCACCTATTTTTGCCCTTGGAGGAATAATTACCCAAGAGCACATTTTGGCATTAGAAGAGGTGCACCCTTACGGATTTGCCTCCATACGCTACTTTTTATAAAAGGAATTTTCATTGAAATTCGAAACAGTTATCGGACTAGAGGTTCATGTACAACTCAATACTAAAACGAAACTTTTTTGCTCTTGTGCAACAAGCTTTAATCATCGACAAAACTCCAATACCTGTCCAACTTGTTTAGCCCTTCCGGGTGCACTTCCCGTTATTAATAAAGAAGCTGTTCATAAAGCTATTATGTTAGGAACTGCAATCGATGCAACCGTTAATAAAACATCTATTTTTGATAGAAAAAGCTACTTTTACCCAGATTCCCCTTCAGCATATCAAATTTCTCAATTTTACTATCCAATTGTAGAAAATGGACATCTGCAACTTGATTTTCCAGACGGCAATCATAGAAAAGTCGGTGTTACAAGAGCTCACCTTGAAGCAGATGCCGGAAAAAATATCCATGAGGGTGATCACTCTAAAGTTGATCTAAATCGTGCGGGAACTCCGCTTCTTGAAATTGTTAGTGAACCTGATATGAGAACACCCGAAGAGGCAATTCTTTATCTAAAAAAACTTCACTCAATCGTAAGATATTTAGATATTAGTGATGCAAACATGCAAGAGGGCTCTTTTAGATGTGATGCGAATGTCTCGATTCGCCCTGTCGGTGATGAAAAACTCTATACAAGAGTTGAAATAAAAAACCTAAACAGTTTTAAATTCATTCAAAAAGCAATTGAACACGAAGTTGAACGACAGAGTGAGGCATGGGAAGACGGTGTTTATGATGAAGAGGTATGGCAAGAGACTAGGCTGTATGATGCCAATAAAAATGAGACAAGAAGTATGCGCGGTAAGGAAGAAGCTGCAGACTACAGATACTTTCCGGAGCCCGATCTCCCACCTATAATAATTGATGATGAACATCTTGAAAAGTACAGTATTATCCCTGAACTTCCTGATCAAAAACGTGAACGCTTTGTAAGTGAGTATGGTCTTCGTGAGTATGACGCGGGTGTGATTACCGCTTCACTTGAGATGGCTCACTTTTTTGAGAGAATGCTTGAACATAAGGTTTCAGCAAAAACCTCTGTTTCACTTCTTACGGTTGAACTACTAGCAAGACTGAACAAACAAAATCTATCAATTGAAAATTCTCCTATAAGTGCAGATAAGCTTGCAACTATAGTGGCAAGAATGGAAGATAAAAGTATCAGCGGGAAAGCTGCGAAAGATATTATCGATCATCTTATGGAAAATGATATTGACGTAGATAGCGCTATTGATACACTTGGTCTAAAACAGGTGAATGATGATGGTGCAATTATAACAATGATTGATGAGATTATGGCTAACAACCAAGATAAAGTTGAGCAGTATCGAGGCGGTAAAGATAAACTTTTCGGCTTCTTTGTTGGACAAGTTATGAAAGCAAGTAAAGGAAGTGCAAACCCTGCCAAAGTCAATGAGTTACTAAAAACAAAACTGGACTCATAATGCAAATATCCGTAATAGGTGCGGGAAAATGGGGGCAAGCACTGCAATTTGCCCTCTCTTTCAAAAACTCTGTTACAATCTCTTCGAGAACTTCAAGAGATATTAAAAATTTCATATCTTTAGATAATGCTCTTCATTCAAATTATCTCATTATCACGATACCTGCCCAGCAAATTACACGCTGGCTAGAAGAGAATTTCAAATATAGCGGACAAAATATTCTTGTAGCTGCCAAAGGAATTGACGCTAAAGAGGGAAAATTTTTAAACGAGATATATTCCAAATATGTTCCAAGTGATAAAATCTGCTTTCTCTCAGGCCCTTCGTTTGCCGCCGAAGTAATACAATCACTGCCGGGTGCCGTTGTCATTAATGGGCTTAATGAGGAACTCAACACTGAATTTGCCTCCTTTTTCCCTCCATTTTTAAAAACCTATACGAGCAGGGATGTCATTGGAGCTGAAATATGCGGTGCCTATAAAAATGTAATAGCAATCGCAGCAGGAATATGTGATGGACTTAATCTAGGCAACAACGCTAGAGCTGCCTTGCTTTCACGTGGACTGATCGAAATGCAGCGTTTTGGTACACATTATGGAGCAAAAACAGAAACATTTTTAGGTTTAAGCGGTGCAGGTGATCTTTTTTTAACTGCTAGTTCTACACTTTCAAGAAACTATCGTGTCGGATTAGGGCTAAGTCAGGATAAAAAAATAGAGGATATTTTAGAAGAACTTGGAGAGGTTGCAGAGGGTGTCGGTACGACAAAAGCACTAAAAAAGTTATCTGAAGAAAAAAATATTTATCTTCCTATTGCATCAGAAGTTTTTGAGGTGTTACACGGTAAATCTGTAGAGAAAAGTCTAAACGATCTTTTAACAAGCTAGAGTAAAATCCTATCTGTGATCACCGTTATGTAATACGGCAATTTCAAGAAGTCGCGAACTGAATTTAATTTTTCTCTTCTTCGCATTATGCATATTTATATAGATTTTAGGGCCTTTATTATTAAAATTCAACCAAACAATACCGCCCTTTTGTGTAAAGTTGTCGATATCGCTTACAGTCATAATGGGAAAATCTTTTAACGCAGGCAAAAACTCCTCTTTATCTTTTCCTATAAACAGAAGGTGGATATCACACCCCTTAATATCTTCAATATTATCTATTCTTGTAAGTGAAACTCTCTTTGAATTAATCTGTTTTCCAGCCATTGCGGTAAAATATTTGTACTGTTCATTATCAGCATAGACACCTATATTAAAAGTCTTCCTCCTGCTTTCACACTCTAATTCAGACCAATTCGTAAATCTTGCAAGTTGATATGTGTATACAGATTTTAGTGCGTAGCTACTTTGGGAAAAAGCTAAAGAAAAAACAAAAGGAATAAAAAGTAGCACCCTCATATCACACCCACTCACTAAGATACAAAAAAGCTATATCATAAAATTCTTATATAATAGTTTATTTCAACATTCATAACATCTATACTTCATATTACACTTATTTATATAAAAACAAAATAAGATAGGTGATAATTTAAATAATATGATAGATATTATCATTATTACTATTGACTTTAATTTTTTTTATCGCTAGAATTCCATCAATTAATTGTAATAACAATTATCATTTCCACTTAAAAGGTTTATAAATGAAAAAAATAGCTCTTTCACTTATTACATCAGTAGCTATAAGTACTACATTAACGGCAGATGAGTTAAGCGACATAAAGGCACAACTTGAGTCACTAACTAAAAAGATGCATATATTAGAGGCAAAAAATGAGGCAAGCAATAATGCTTTAATTGAAGAGGTCAGTGCACTTAAAACACTCAACGCCGTACCTGAACTGGCAAATAGAAGCTATACGGGTTTAGGTTATGCAGCATCTAAAGTCTTCTACTCTAAATCACCTCTTTCAATAGGAGGTTACGGGAAAGTTGATTATATACACTATACCGATGAAAAAAGTAAAACAAAAGATGAGGCAGATAACTACCGAGCAATATTTTACATAGGTTATAAATTTACTGATAATATTATTTTCAACTCCGAAATTGAATTTGAACACGGTGGCTCTATCGGAGGAGAAGGTGAAGCAATCGTTGAGTTTGCAGCGATAGATTTTCTCATCAGACCTGAATTTAATGTTCGTACAGGCCATGTTTTAGTTCCTGTAGGTCATATCAACTTACAGCATGAGCCGACAATGTTTCATGCGGTCAACCGTCCTGAAACAGAAAAATATATCATTCCTTCAACTTGGCACGAAAACGGTATCTTAACATACGGATCATTCGGTAATCTCGACTATACTGTAGGTATTGTTGCTGGTATGGACGCTGCAAAAGGTAAAGGTGCAAAAACATGGAGAAGTGCCCGTCAGGGTGGTCGTGATTCAAAAGCAGAAGATTTTGCATTTGTAGGACGTCTTGATTATCATGCAATGGATGGCTTGGATCTGACTACTTCAATTTTCACGGGTGATTCAGGGCAATCACAGAAGGGTTTAAACGGTGTTAGCCATACGGTTTGGGAAGCACATGCACTTTATGAAAACGGACCAATTGAATTAGCTGCTTTATATGCAAAAGCAACCGTCGGGGGTGAACGCAACCTTGCAAAGTATCACACCGATAACTCCATAAGCTCAGAAGGATCAGGATACTATGTAAAAGCTGCATATAATATTACCGATGAGTGGGCACCGTTTATCCGTTATGAAAAGTATAATGCAGAAGAAGAGACCCTAAAGTACAATTCACAAACCCAGTCATATGAGAAGGGTTCAGCAAAAGATACAAAAATTACGGCATTAGGTTTAAACTATACTCCTCATCCAAATGTAATTTTAAAAGCTGATTACCTCTTTTATGATAATAAAGGAGTCGATGATGATAGATTAGAACTTAGTATGGGATATATATTCTAACTATGTTTCGTATCATTTTTCTAACTCTTTTTACTACCGGTTTGCTCTCATCTAAGGTTCTAATAAAACCTGATGAGGCAATGAAGCTACACTTCCAAGAGGCTACTCAGATTAGTAAAAAGAGTATTCTTTTAGTAAAAGATGAGATAAAGAGTGCTCAAAAGATAGCAAAACGTAAAATCAGCGATAGAGTCTTTAGAGTTTTTGTTGCGAAAAAAGGTGATCAGATTGTCGGATACGGCCTACTTCACACTGCAAATGTAAGAACAAAAGATGAGACGGCTCTGTATATAATTGATTTAAAAGGTCAAATGAAAGCTATAGAGATTATAGCTTTTTACGAGCCGCCAGAGTATTTACCCCAAAAAAGATGGCTTAATCAGTTTATAGATGCTACAGTAGAAAATGAGTTAAAACTTAAAAAAGATATTCATACTATAAGCGGTGCTACACTGAGTGCAAGAGCCGTTACGGATTCTGCAAAAATTGCACTGTCAGTTTTGGCAATTGCTAGAAAAAACGGTAAGTTATGAAGTTTACGGTAAGTAAAGATTTACGCAAAAATATTGTGATGCGCAATTTGCTCATAGCATTTAGCATCATCACACTTCTATTTTTGGCACTAGATATAACGGCAAAAACGTTACGATTTGGTGCCTCTATAAGTGAGATAAAAGCTAATATTTTAGGTAATGAAGAGGAGTTTTTAGAACCTCTTTCAATGATTAGCGCTTTAGAAATATTGCATCTGGATCTTTTTTTGGCAATTATACTTTTGCTGATGATCAGTTCTATATTTATGCGCGTAGATGCAAAATTTAAAGCTGGTTTACTCTCATCCACAATGCTCTTTAGCATCATCAGCTTTTCATCCTTTTTTGGAGCACTTTTTTTTGGAGAGCTCTTTGTAACTATAAGTGTCGTCACCTTTATATTGTGGCATCTAGGTGCTGCATGGATTGTTCTCATTTCTCTCATTTGGTTATTCAAGAAACAATGAATGAAGCTTATATTAAAACGGTTCTTACTCTGTTTTCTACGCTAACACTGCTGCTTCTAATAACTTCAATATTGCTATTTGGGACAAAAATCGGTTTTTCTCTTGAAGATATTTCAAATTACTATAGAGGCAATGAAGAGCTTTTTATAGTAAAAAAAAGTTTTGAAGGATTATTAGAGACTACACTGCCACATCTTTTTAGTATCACAACATTGATATTTATCGTTATTCACCTGCTTTTGTTTACAGAATATAAAAAATTTGTTCCTTACCTACTTTACGGACTACTATTGAGCTCTGTAGCCGATCTTTCCAGCGGTTATCTGCTTGTAGCTAACTTTACCCTCTTTGCCGTAATCAAATGGGTAAGTTTTTTGATCTTTGAGATACTTTTTTTCATCTCTATCTATCTCATTATACTTGATATCATGCGTAACAAAACTCTCCAAATTTCCAAAGATGAGTTTTAAATCGGTTGTTACTAACAGATATCCTAACTCTTTGTGTTTTTCTAAAAAAGATAATGCCTTTTCAAGCGGCATTACTGAAATTGCCGTTGCCAATGCGTCAATGTAGGCGTTGCTTTCATAACTAATAAGTGTTACACTGGCAAAAACCTTCTGTGAACTTTTTGTTTTTGGATTAAAAAGGTGGTTAAACTCTTTAGATTTTATAAAACGTCTATAGTTTCCGCTTGTTGAAATTGATAAATCCTTTTTTTTGGAACTGAAAGTTACTAAAACATCTTCTTTAAAGGGATTTTGTATCCCCACACTACATAGTCCGATACAGTGCATATCTCCACTTGCAGAAACTATCCCCTCTTTAATCCCTAAATCTTTTAAAACTAAAACAGCTTCATCAACGGCAATTCCCTTGCCGATACCTCCAAAGTCAAGTTTAACACTTTTCAGTAATTCGATCTTATTTCCCTCTTGATGAACATTATCCCACCCCGTAGTTGCATGTTCTAACTCCTCTTTATTCGGTATTCGCTCATCTATACCAAATCTGCATATATCATGTGTAATATTTCCGATAGTGAGCTGAAAATAGCCATCAGTTAAGTCATACAATCTTTTTGAATAAACTATTTTACCCAATACAAAATCACTCACTTCATATTTTCTTAGTTTGTTTAATTTATAAATCTCAGACTGAGTATTATATGAAGAGAGATAAAGATCAACTGCAGAAATACGTTTAAAAGCCTCCTTATGGAACTTTTCAACATCTATACTCACATAAGTTCCCATAATAACTTGAGTTCTTACTTCTGCACTCAAAAATGTTACAACCAAAGCCAAAATAAGATACAATTTCATCATACCAAGTACCTCACAAGTGACAGATTATGAAACTTTTTGCTATATACGGTAATCCCGTCAAACACTCTCGTTCCCCTTTGATGCATAATCATCTCCATAAAAGCCTCAATTTAGAAGCCTGTTATACACGTATTTTACTTGAAGATGGATCAAACTTAAGAGAAAATTTCTTTTCTCTCGCTCTTAGGGGTGCGAATGTAACCGTACCGCACAAAGAAGATGCCTATAAACAGTGTGATGAAGTAAGAGGAATTGCCAAAGAGATTGGTGCTGTGAACACTTTAATCAGAGAAGATGATCGAATGATAGGATATAACACGGATGCCGAAGGATTTCTAAGAGCCGTTCAAAAACTTGGCAACCCTAAAAATGTTATGATCTTAGGAGCGGGAGGAACCGCAAAAGCAATAGCACTTATCATGGTAAAACAGGGTTACAAAACGACCGTAATGAACCGCTCTCAAAAGCGTCTTGAGAGTTTTTCAAAAATTGAGGTAAAAAAATGTACCTGGGAAACATTCAAACCAAAAAAATTTGATCTCATCATTAACACTACCAGTGCAGGATTAGAAGATGAAGAGCTTCCAGCTCCAAAAGAGATTATAAAACAGCTGCTTGATAACGCCAAATATGCTGTTGATGTAATATACGGAAAAGAGACACCATTTTTACAACTTGCAAAAAAAAGAGAACTACCGACACTTTCAGGTGAAGAGATGCTTTTACAGCAAGGCGTTCTTGCAAGCCTCTATTTTCATAAAAATAGGATTGATCCAAAAAAAGTTGAGACCCTATTTAGAGAGAGTTTTAAATTTTAACCCTATCATGCAATGCACGTGAAAGAGAAAGCATATCCACGTTTTCAATACTTACCCCAGTTGGAACACCCTGAGCTATTCGAGTAAATACTAAATCATATTTTTGCAGTTTATCTTCGATAAATAGAGCTACTGCATCATTTGCGATGGATGGAGTGAGTGCAAATATAACCTCTTCAACTCCCTCTTCCACGACACTATAAAGTGCGGATAGGTCAAGCTCTTCTAGTGTTTCTAAAACGAAATAGAGACCGTCAAAAAGAGCATTTTCTTCAAAGATGAAAATATCTTTTGCACTCTCTACAAAACAGAGTTTTGTATTATCACGTGAGGGGTCACTACAGATATTACACAACTCATCGCTGCTTAGAGCCGAACATTTTTTACAACGCCTTACGCTTCCTACCGCATCTTCAATTGCGTGAGAAAGTTGTAGCGCACTAAAATTTTTGTCCATAATGATGTGATATGCAAGCCTAGTAGCGGATTTTCTACCAATACTCGGAAGGGCTTGAAGTGATTCTACAAGGCGTTCGAATGGTTTCGGGGCATATTTCATGATTGATAGTTTACTGAAAATATGCTAAAATCCGCCTCAATTACCAACTTAGAATATATAGCGAGAACAATGGAAGATTTAGATTTTTACCAAATACTTGAAATAGATAGGAATGCCGATAAAAGTGCTATTAAAAGTGCATATAGAAAAATGGCAAAAAAATACCATCCCGATCGAAATCCTGGTGATGAAAAAGCAGAAGCAAATTTTAAGGCTGTTAATGAAGCCTATCAAACACTTAGTGATGATCAAAAACGTGCCATCTACGATAGATACGGCAAAGAGGGTCTACAAGGCGGTGCAGGAGGCGGTTTTGGCGGCGGCTTCGGAGGTGGCTTTGATGATCTGGGCTCAATGTTTGAATCGATGTTCGAGGGAGCTTTCGGTGGTGGAGGCGGTCGTTCACGTAGAAAGAGTAGAAGAAAATATTCACTCGATCTTGGCGTTCAGATGCAAGTCTCTTTTTCTGAGGCAATATTCGGCTCCTCTAAAGATGTGACATTTAGTTATAAAGCACCTTGTAAACCTTGTAAAAGTACAGGTGCAAAAAACGGTGAACAAAAAACCTGTCCGACCTGTAAAGGACAGGGGCAAATTCATCAACGTCAAGGTTTTATGACATTTTCTCAAACTTGTCCACAATGTCACGGCGAGGGTAAGATCGTTAAAGAGAAGTGTAATGTTTGTAGCGGTTTGGGTTATAACGAAGTTGAAGAGCAGGTCAGTGTCGATGTACCGGCCGGGATAGACAACGAAAATCGCCTCAGAGTAAGAGGAAAAGGAAATGAGGATGAGAACGGAAGACGCGGTGATCTTTATATAACCTTTTATGTTGAGGAGGATGAACACTTCAGCAGACACGGAGATGATATCTATCTAGAAGTTCCGGTCTTTTTTACGCAAGCGGTATTAGGTGAAACAGTAACTATCCCTACTCTAAGAGAAGAGAAAGAGCTAAAACTCGATATGGGAACGAAAGATAAACAGCAATATACATTTAGAGGTGAAGGTGCTCCAAATGTCCATGGTCATGGTACGGGTAACTTTATCGCACAAATAAAACTCACATATCCTGAAAAGTTAAATGATGAACAAAAAGAGCTTCTCAACAGACTTCAAGAGAGTTTTGGAATAGAGAGTAAACCACAAGAGAGCGCTTTTGAAAGCGTTTTTGATAAAGTAAAAAACTTCTTTACAGGCGAGTAAACACTAAACTGACTTCACTATCACGACCATTCGGTCGTGATAAATTAATACATAACTATTTAAAAGGGTTGAAGCTCTTTGCAGCGTCCATCACCTTATCAAACATTCCTCTCTCCTCACCTCCAGGCGGTGGTGGCGGAGGAGTACCCCCTGCGTGCGGCTCTTCCCATCCTTCCGGCGGTGGCGGAGGCGGTGCAGTATCAGAAGATTCACTACTCTCAGGAGCCATCATTCCAATATCTACATTTAATGTAACCGTACCGTCGCCGTTATCCGTAACACTCTCTATCGACCAGCTATTAATCGTGTATGTTCCATCACCGTTATCGGTCGCCTCAGGCGGTAAGAATTCTGCACTTCCAAGATGCTCTGCTGCAATAACAAAACTATTCTCTTCTATATTAACCGCATCTTCACCTATTGGCAATGTCCATGTAGTTTCACCCTCACCGTCATAATCTAACCCCTCATAAAGAGGTGCGATAAATTCATTGACATGACCGTCAGGATGTGGCGGTGTTGTATCTCCATCATGCATACCTTCGCCCATAGGATAAGGCTCCATCCCCATATCAGGTTCAGGCATAATCTCACGTACCGCTTCACTTACCGCTGCAAATGCCTCTTCAGGTGTCGCTCCGTTTGCCATTGCTTCATCAAATGCAGCCTGTGCAGCACCGTTTGCAGCCTCTATTTGTTCTTGAGGTACTCCATCTTCCATTGCATGTGCATTTGCTGCTTCCATAACAGCTGCAAATGCCTCTTCAGGCATCGCTCCGTTATCCATTGCATCTTTCATCACTTCACGAAGCTTCTCATCAGGATGTTCACCTTCGCCGTGTGGTGGATGTCCGCCTTCTCCATGCGGTGGGTGTCCTCCTTCACCATGTGGTGGGTGTCCGCCTTCGCCGTGTGGTGGATGTCCGCCTTCTCCATGCGGTGGGTGTCCACCATCTGCGTGATGCTGTTCTCCCCCTGGAGGTGGCGGTGGCATATTTTCACCCTCATGCGGGTGATACTCTCCTTCAGGACCTTGATACATACCACCTCCGGGCTGATAACCGCCCTCAGGTCCTTGATACATTCCCCCGCCTGGTGGCGGAGGAGGATTATCATCGGGATGAAAATCCCCTCCCGGTCCTTGAGGCATATCATTGAGTGGATCAGGATTCCCCTCACCCATTCCACTCTCATCCATTGTATAGATCCCAGGTGAAGAGCTAATCTCATCACCTATAACTGCTTCATCATACACAAGCTATCCTTTTAGAAAAAAAGTTAAGAACTATGGTATCTTATATAGTGATTTTATGTCAATAATAATTTTATTAAATTTTGTTATAAAAATTTTAATATTTTCATTAACTATCTGCTACAATCTCCATTTCTCTATATATTTGAACGATTTTACTTACTCTATTCTTACTATTTCTTTCCAGCATTCGTACAATGATCTCCCTGTACACTGTTTCAATTTGTAACAAATCCCTAGTTGGTACTCCATCAACAATCTCTTGTGAACTATATTTTTTCTCTTCTGCTTTTAAGATTGACAAAAAAAGAAGCCCTAGTTGATATATATCACTTCGTTCATCTAACTCTCCAAAATATTCCGGAGCAATAAACTCAGGAGGTTTTATATGTTTTAACAAAATTGTTTTTTCCCTCTTAAAATTTACAATAGAACTGCTAATTCCAAAATCACCAAGTTTAACATTGTCGCTTTGCACACCACGCACAAGTCTCTTTAAATAGATATTTCCTGCATGTATATCTTTATGCACATAGTTTTGAGAGTGTATATAATCAACTGCTCTTAAAATTCCAGGAGCAAATGATTTTAGAAACTTGTCTCTATCCTTGATCTCTCTTTGTTGTAGATACTCCTCTAAAGTGATATCGCATCGCTCTATTATCATATAAAAATTTCGCTCATACTCAAATGCATCATAGAGATATAAGATATTTGGATGGCGTAGAAGTTTCATTGCATTCACCTCAACTATCCATCGCCATTTCAGCGTTTTATATGAGTGCTCTTTATTGGATAGTATCTTCGCAACAGATCTATTTCCAAGATCATCTTCACACTCTCGTACAATTCCAAATGTTCCGTGACTTAGCATTTTCCCTAATTTATAATTATTTCTACTAGTTACAATGCGCTCTTCACTCAAAAAGCTTCCTTTTTCTTAATAAAAATTTAAAACATTTAAGCCTATAATTTTGTTAAAAAGGCTTTAATTGAAATTAATATTTGTTATATTTTCTCTTCTATATACTATAAGTTATGCAGATATTAAACTCTCCTTAGAAGAGGCTCTTACGCATACTATCAAGCATGATTTTAACCTAAAACTCTCAAAAATAGATACAAATATAAACAAAAATAGAATCATCAAAGAGCACTCAAAATTTCAACCTAATCTCAGTGCTTCAACTGTTAGTTCAAAAGATAGAAACCATTTAACAAATGATGTGACTACAAAAAAATATAGTACAAACCTAAAAAACAAGTTTGCTACAGGTACTACTGCAACCCTAAGTTATACACATGATTCAACACGAAATTTAGAATCAAATAATAGATTTAATTCCGCAATGAACATAAAACTTGAACAAGAACTTTTAAAAGGTTTTGGTCAAAACTATAATTTAACAGCTGTAAATATTGCCAATAAGCAGCTCGCTATCTCTAATCAAATGCAAAAAAAACAGTTAATTCAGACTATTTACTCTTTGCAATTTGCATATTGGTCATATCTCAAAGCGTATGAAGATGTACGCATACGTCATCAATCTTTAGCACTGTCGCAACAACTGCTGGAACAAAAAAGAAAAGAGGTTGCACTAGGCGGTTACGCAAAGATAAACCTTCTTGAGATTGAGGCGGATGTTCTTTCTAAAAGTCGCCAAATTGCTCTTACTGAACAGACCTATCAGAGAGCAAAAATAGAACTTTTGAGAGTAATGAATGCGCCTAATGAGTGGTATGTTCAAGAGATTATTCCAACGAATGAACCAAAAATTAAAGAGTTAGTCTGCACTGAAGATAATCTCATACAAAAAGCGCTTCAAAGTAGGCAAGACTATATAAGAAATAGACTCAACCTTGATATCAATGAACTACTTAAAAATTATAACAATGTACGCAAACTGCCTTCACTCACACTAAGTACTACACTAACGAATAACACCCCTTCAACAATAAAGAGTGAATATAATACGTTGGATACCTTCTCACGTAAAGGGTGGCAAGTTGCTTTGGATTTTAGCTACGAACTCTTTAACAATAGTGCCAAATCAGAATATGAGATTGCATCGCTTAATCTACAAAAGGCAAAAACACAACTTGCACAACTGACAAATGACATTCATGCGCAAGTACTTGATGCCAAGAGGGTTGTTGATTACTCCAAAAAGATAGCAGAACTTACTCTCTTAGAGTATGAACAGCAAAAAAAAGTTCTTGAAGCGGAAAAACTTAAACTTCAAAGCGGTATGTCAAATATCAGAGACTACCTCTATAACCAGAATGCTTTAATACTCTCAGAATTAAACCTTATCGGAAATAAAGTCGAATTTTTAAAAGCAGAAGCATCACTATATAAAACTGTCGGTATCATACCTCCAAAACTACAACCCCTGATAGGAGATGAGATTGCAAAATGATGAACTAAAAAAGATTATCTCTAACCTGACACTTTTTGCAACACTTAGTGATGAAACAATTGATGCATTAGTGGAGAAATTCTCTATCAGCTCACACAAGTTAGGTGAAATGATCCTTCATAAGGGTGAGCAAGGTGAGTATTTTTATATTGTCTATAGCGGGAAACTAAAAGTCATAGATCATAATGCCGAGAGAGAAGAGATCATAATAGCCCAACTTAGTAAAGGTGACTTTTTCGGTGAGCGTTCACTGCTCAAAGGTGAACCGGTAAGCAGTTATATAAAAACAGATAGTGAAACGGTACTTGCAAGACTGAGTAAAAATGATTTTATGACTCTCGTTGAACAAGAGAGTGACTTTAATCACTATATTCAAAACTATCTTTTCAACCGAGCGGTACAATCATTTTTAAGAAAATTTTCTGTCTTTGGTGAACTAAGTGCGAAAGAGACATCGGTCTGGATAAAATCTCTTCAATTTGAAAATATTGTAAAAAAAGGCAATTGGGTCTTTAGACAAGGTGATATTGCAGATAAGTTTTACGTTATCGTCGGCGGACATGCAGAAGTTATAATCAATGAAAACGGGACAAACAGAGTCATTGCCACACTTGATGAGGGGCAGTTCTTTGGTGAGCTTGCCATCATTAACGATGCACCCAGAGCTGCCGGGATATATGCAACAACAGATCTTAAACTTGTTTCAATGGATAAGGTGAGTTTCAAAAAACTTATCAATTCCCAACCGGCTTTGGCAGAAAAAATCGATAATGTTATCGAAATGTATCAGATGCAAAAACAGAGCGGTAATGAGTTTGGCTCAACCTATAAAGATAAAGAGGAGCTCACCCCTGCGCAAGAGGATATCTTAAGAAAAGAGGCAAAAGAGTTTGAACCCTATATTCCAAAGAAAAAAAGTTGGTTTAGCTCTCACGTAGAAGAATACCCTTTTGTAGAGCAAGGCGATGAGAGTGACTGTGCAGCCTCATGTATCTCAATGGTTTGTAAAAAATATGACAAACATGTCAATATCAGTAAAATAAAGGACATTGCAAACGTCTCATCTTCATCTGCAACACTTCTAAGTATCTCATATGCGTCTGAGAAAATGGGCTTTAATACAAAAGCATTGCAAGTGACATTTGAAAATCTTTCATCACTCTCGCTTCCGGCAATTATTCAATGGGATGATTATCACTATGTTGTACTTTATGAAGTTAATAAAAATGAAGCAGTCATTGCAGATCCGGCCAAAGGAATTGTCAAAATAAAAAGAGAAGATTTTATAAAAAGCTTTAACGGTTTTGTTCTTGTGATGGAGCCGACATCCGCACTACATCAACTTCAAGAATCATCACTCTCTTTTGATCGTTTTCTTACAACTATTCGTCCGCATAAACGCCTAACGGTTGAAATTTTTATCGTCTCTCTTATCGTGAGTCTTTTTGGTCTTGCAACACCTATCTTTACAAGACTCATTATCGATAATATCATCGTACATCAAAATGTTACACTGCTTAATACCGTAGTTGTCGGTATGCTTATTATCACGATTTTTATGGGGCTTTCCATCGCTTTAAGAACCTATCTTATCACCTACCTGAGCAATAAAGTACAAATGTCCATGCTTGGAAGTTTTTATAAACATATCCTCTCTCTTCCGATGCGCTTCTTCTCACAGCGTAAAGTAGGTGATATTATGGCTCGTTTTAATGAAAGCAGCCGTGTACAACATATGCTTACAAGCTCCTCTTTAGGGCTTTTTGTCGATATAATCATGCTTATCGTCTATGTTGCGGTTATGTTTTCTTTTAATGTGAACTTAACGCTAATGATTATGGGATTTATCCTTCTAGCAACACTTCTTACTGTCTCATTTACAGGAATGCTTAAAAAACTTAGTAACAAAAGTTTTGCAAAATCTGCACAGGCAGATGCCTATTTAGTTGAATCAATTACAGGTATTCATACTATCAAATCAACCGCATCAGAGATCACGTCACGTTGGAAGTGGGAAGACCTCTATGTTGAATCACTTAAAGTTAGATCAAAAGCCGCTATGATCAACTCTATGACACAATCGGTTGCACAAATGCTTCGAACTCTTTCTATCATGATACTACTGTGGTACGGAACCTATCTAGTAATGGAAGGAGAGATGACCATAGGTCAAGTCATGGCATTTAATATGATCGTGATGATGGTTATGGCACCGATAAATAAGATTCTTGGAATGTGGAATGAGATTCAAGAGACGATTATGTCGGTAGAACGACTCAATGATATTTATGATCAAACACCTGAAGAGAGACTTGATGAGGAGAGTCTACAGCATCTTCCAAAGATAAACGGTCATATCAAGTTTGAAAAGGTCAATTTTGCCTATTCAAGAGCAGATAAATACATCTTAAAAAATGTTACCTTCGAAGCATCCCCAGGACAGACGATAGCAATTATAGGAAGAAGCGGAAGCGGTAAAACAACGCTGATTAATATGCTTATGCGTTTTTTTACTCCGACTGCCGGAAAGATTTTAATAGACGGATACAATATCCATCAGATGAGTATTCAATCTTTGCGCCAACAGATCGGTACCGTCTTGCAAGAGACACACCTTTTTAACGGCACAATTCGAGAAAATATAGCACTAGGCAAACCCGATTCATCATTTGGTGAGATTGTTGAAGCTGCTACACTTGCAGCTGCGCATGAGTTTATCAAAGATCTTCCTATGGGATACAATACCGTCGTAGGGGAGAGAGGTATGGGGCTTTCAGGGGGTCAGAAACAGCGTCTAGCCATTGCACGTGCACTTATCGGAGATCCAAAAATTTTAATATTTGATGAAGCGACAAGTGCCCTGGATAATGAGAGTGAAAAGGCTATACAGACCAATTTAGAATCAATTACAAAAGATCGTACCACCTTTATCATTGCACATCGTTTGAGTACCGTAAAAAATGCAGATAAAATCTTAGTACTTGATCGAGGCGCAATCGTTGAAGAAGGTAACCACGAACAACTTATCAAAAAACGCGGTCTCTACTTCTATCTTCACAGTCAGTCGCTATCAATGTCATAGAGGATTATCATGAGCTTAGATCAAAAAAATATATTTGAAGCATCTTCAAAAAAGAATCAACATCAATCACCTATGTTTGCAAGTGATCTTGCGAACAGCTTCATGAGTAAAATGCCCTCTTCGCTTGCACGTGCCACTCTATACGGTATGTTAAGTCTCATTGTTTTTGCGATCATTTGGGGCTATTTTGGACAAACCGATATAACCGTGAATGCTAAGGGTCTTCTTGTACCAAAAGGGGATGTCAAACATATCACAACATCTAAAGAGGGTGTGGTGAAAAAACTTGTAGCACGTGAGGGAATGCATGTCAAAAAAGGCGATATTCTTTTGCAACTTGATACAAATGTCCACTCAGATACTTTTAATCAACTCTCAAAATTCCAAGAGCTGTTTGCACTTAGAAAAAGTGAACTAAACAAACAAAACACCCTGCTTGAGCTCGCTCAGAGTGAGCTCAAAAGAACCAAAGAGGTCATAAAAAAAGAGATAACTACAAAAATTAATATGCTCACAACCTATAAAAAATCATTTGAGAGAATAACTGAGCAGTACAATATCTTCTCAAAAATGTACAGTAACGGACTCATCTCAAAAATAGAGATGTTAAGAGAAAAAGATTCGTTAGAAAAAGCACGCGTAAAAATAGAGGAGATTACGACGGATATTGAGACATATAAAGCTAGGCAGGATGAAAAACTCAATACGATAAAATCGCAAATTTTACAAACAAATGTAGAGATTGAGCGTATTCAAAACGATATCAATGATGCAAATAGAAATATCGAACTTTTAACACTTCAGTATGATAAAAGTTCTGGTTTTGATCCACAAAGCGATAGAGCGCAATATGACGTTATACGAGCCCCCGTCGATGGCGTTATCTCTTTTAGTGAGGTGCATTATGAAAAAGATTATCTCAAACCCGGAACCAAAGTTTTTTCCATCTTACCTGATGACAGACCACTTGTAGCAAAAATAGAAATTCCAAACACGGGAATTGGGCGTATTCAGCTTGGACAAAAAGTAAAGATCAAATATGATGCGTACCCATATCAACAATTCGGTGTCGGTGAGGGCACACTTATTCACGTAGCTCCCAACTCAATCGAGAAAGATGCCAAAAAACAGGAGTTTGTCTATATGTCCACCGTAGAGATTACCGATAAGACAATCACAAAGAATGGCGATAGCTACCCTCTTTTTGCTGGACTTACCTTAACCGCTGAAATCGTTGTGGATAAGAAAAGAATTTTAGAGTTTGTATTAGACTTTTTAAAGGGGGTAAAAAAATAATCCCTCTACTAAAAAAGTTCTAATTCATTTTTTTGGTGTACCGCTATTTGGTTTCGACCTTCTCTTTTTGCCTTATAGAGTGCACCGTCAGCAAGAGTATACAGACCGTTTTCATCGATAATATCCCCTCCCATATTGACACTAATCATACCAAAAGAGGCTGTAAGGTATGAGCTTACTTCACTCTTACTATGTTCAATTTTCAAATCTTCTATGGCATTTCTGATTCTCTCTAACACCATTTTTGAACCCTCTAAATTTATTTCAGTAAAAAGTACGGCAAACTCTTCGCCACCCATACGAAAGACATAATCACTTCCTCTTTTTAAATGACTCGAAATTGTTTGTGCAACGCTTTTTAGAGCGGTATCGCCGTTTCTATGCCCATAAGTATCATTATATAATTTAAAAAAGTCCACATCTATCATTGCAAAAGTGATCTCTTGTTTATCTCTTTTTGCTCTCATAAGTTCACGTTCTATTATTTCATCATAGTAACGTCTATTGTAAAGCCCCGTTAAATGATCTCTTATAACCTCATTTTCCAGTCTCTTACCTGATGTTATATTTTGACGAATTGAAGAGTATCCTATGATATTTTTCTCTTTATCAACTTTTGGAAATATAATAGTTTGCATCCAAAACAGTTCACCATTTTTTTTCCTATTACTTAATTCCCCGCTCCATGTACCCCTATTTGAGATTATTTCCCACATATCACTAAATATATCGGTAGGAGTATCGGGATCTCTAATGATACTATGTCTTTTTCCTATCAACTCCTCTTTAGTGTAACCCGATAATCTACAAAAAGAGTTACTGACATCAGTGATAATGCCATGAATATCTGTCTTTGTAGTGTATACATACTCCTCAATTACCTTGATATATTCAATCAGTTCACCGCATTCACTCCCTTTGCTTTGATGAAAATCCTCCAGTGTCTGTATCTGTAATAGTGTATCTTGTAAATTATTATTTTCTGTTGCCATTATCTTAGCTACTTACTCTTTTATAAAATTTTTCATATTATATAGAAACAATCTGAAACTTAATGTATGCCTTATCTTATACATTACTATTACTTATCATGTTTCATTTCATTTTTATGAAATTCTTCTTCCATCTGTTCTTCCACCATCTCTACGAGATGCTGTGCTTCCGCCTCTTCAAGTACTCCGTCATGTTGCATTTTCCAAATAAGTGAGCGTTCATGATTAAGTAGCAACCTTCTAGCTGAGCTATCTTGTAGAGCACCCACAAGTTTTTTGTACTCTTTACCAACTTGTTCAATAAAAACAAAAGCCTCCTCTCTGTTTTTTTCAATCATAGATTCAACCTCTTGCTTCGCCTCTTCACTTGGACTAATATCTAAATGTCGCAACATCTCATCTTGTGCCTCGACAAAACCTCTTGCTATATCATAACTGAGTGACAATCTTGAAAAAACCCAAGATTTTATAGAGCGGTTGACAATAGGCAAATATTTCATCCAAGTCGGTGGAGTAGGTATTTTCCAGCTCTTTTTCAACATCTCCCTTGGTGCAATAACGGGATTATTATCAAGAGCATGTTCAACCGATCTATCTAGCATAAATGCTGCTTGCCTTCCTATGTAACCCTCTTCAAATTGGCGCCAATAATCACTTCTTTCAATTTCAAGTAGTCTACGCATAAATGCAACCATAAGATCATCTTTACTTGGCTGCTCTTTTTCTATCTCTTGATCTATGCCTGTTCTATGTTCGATATATTTTTGCAAAGTTTCATGTTCAACCGTGCTAAAAAAGATATTGTCTTTGAAACGTTTTAGAAAACTTCTCATTTGTGTATATAAACTTGCTCTTGCTTTTTGAACAGATGCCTCTTTTGCTGCAGGTAGTTTATCAAGACCAAAAAAATGAAGCAATGCCTCCATCGTCGATCCGTTTATCACGATAGTAAGTACAACTATGCCTGCAGTTAAAAAAAGAATCTGCTCACCTATCTCCTTAGGTATATTCTCATCTTGGGCAATACTTAAAGCAAGTGAAAGTGAAACTGCACCGCGCAATCCTCCCCAGATAAGTACTCCCGCTTTCTCTTTTGTGATCCCTACGCCAATCCTCGATAAAAGCGGCATTAAAATGCCCACTGATGTACTTCTTATTATCAATAATGCAATATAAAGAATGAGAAGTGTAAGCCACAACTGTGGATTATCTACACTAATACGCAATGCTATTACGATACCGACTATGATAAATATCAATGTATTTGCCATGTAGGCCATCATTTCCCAAAATTGATGTAAAAAGTGTGTCACTTCCGGTGAAACTCTTGTTCTTCCTATAGTTGAAAACATTAGAGCTAATGCAACAAGTGCAACAACACCCGAAACATGTAAAGATTCAGCAATAATAAAAACCAAATATGCAGCAGCAACACTCAAGGTGATCTCAATTAAGGGTTGATTAAACAGCTTTCCAATGATGTACAGCGTAATTCTACCCACTAATACACCCAAAAGTGCTCCGATACTAACAACCCAGATAAACTCACCGATCACTCCAAGAGGTTGTACATCAGCAGTTGCACCTAAAGCAAACCCATAAAAAAGTGAAAAGAATACGATTGCCGTACCGTCATTAAGTAAAGATTCACCATCAATCAAAGTCTCTAAACGTTTTCTAGAACTCTTCTCTTTTAGAAGTGCTACAACTGCCACGGGATCGGTCGCACTGATGAGTGCACCAAAAAGTAGTGCGGTACCTATTCCCCAAGGCAGTAACCAACTCATTGTAAGAGCAGTTAAAAGCATAGAAATAATCAAACCGATTACCGCTAAGACTACAATCTGAGGAGCGATACGAAAAAAAAGGTGTGGCTCCATCGCATAAGCAGATTCAAAAATAAGTGTCGGAAGAAAAAGAAAAAGGATGAGATGCGGATCAATTGAGCCGACTTGATGAAATATATGATTAAGAGTATCGTTACCGATAAACCCCGCTCTATCTAAACTTGCAATACCAATGCCGAGCAATAGAAGTGCTACCGTATAGGGCAACTTACTATTGCGCATGAACATCTTTACAAGTGCACCAATACTTAAAGAGCCTATTACAAAAAGTAAAATGAGAATTCCATCGTGATGCATAGTATATCCTTTGGAGTAATACTTATAACTATTGTACTGCAACTTTTATAATTATAGTTTTATACAGCGAACAAAACTTTTGCTCTCTTTTGCACCTATTGAACTACTTCCCGTATCAAAAAAGACACGTATTGCCTTTGATGCATCCGAACTATCTTCCGTTGCAGACCAGTAGTAATGAACTGAACTAAACCCTTCAGTCTTGGCATAAAATGCACCCCGCAATTCAGCAGATGTCGGTAGTCGTGCAGATTGTGAAGCACATCTATCTTTTGCCTCTTGCCAAGTTGCAAGAGTACTTAACTCCTCTAGCCAACTTTGTGTCTCAATCACAACCGTCGAGACGGCAGTTTGACTTCCATAATTTTCAGAAGTCGTAACAAGTGATGCTGTATCGACAGCCACTTCATCTTGCACAGCTACTACTGCACTATTTATATTTTGCTGCGTTTGATTATCAAGTCCCGTAATATTTTTAGCGATAATCTCAGCTACATTTGTTCCGTTTACTACACTGCCCGCAATTTGATTTTCTACTACCTCTTTAAAGGAATCAGCCACCGCACCAATAACATCTGTTGTCACATCATCACCGAAGATTTTGTTGTACTGTTCACTTTTTTTAGCGATAGCCCCATTATCAAACAACTTTTCGGTGAAATCTAAAATATCCAACTTTTCATTCTTTACAGCAAGTTTCTCTATCTCCTTTTGTACAATTGCTCTTGTACCCTCTACTCCACCGCTCATTGCGAAAGCTTTTAATACATCTTTTGCGGCTTTTACTCCACTTGTATAGTTTGCTTCAGCCTGAGCGACATCTTGCAGTTTTTGCTCTATCTTATATGTTACAGCTTCAAGTGCTTTTTGCGTTAGCTCTATCTGATTTAATGCATTACCGCTTTTTAACTTTTCTTCATCAATTTTTAGCGCTAACGATGTAGTACCTCGAATAACATCCTTAATGGAGTTAAGCTTTTCTTGACTACTTAGATCACCAAAACCCTCGCTACTCAAATTTACAAGCGTAGTAGCATCTAACATTGTAGTATTAAAATCGCTGCTAGTTTGTCCTAAACTCTTCGCTATAGCATCCATAGCGATTTCAACGCTCTTTTGAACACTGCTCTCATTAATGTCATTTGTTACACTTTTTGCAATAACTTCAGCACTCTTTTGCAGTACAAAAGCACTTTTTATCAATTTCGAGGCATTCTTTTTATCCTCAGCCGCATTACTTTGTAGTAATGCAATAGGATCACTTTGCAATGAGTTTTGATCTACACCTAACAGTGTAGCTATCTTTTTTTGAGCATCACTTAATAAATTACTCACTGACCTCAAAGATTTGGTACTTTTTGAAGAGTCGCTAAATAGTTTAGTGACTACGGTTGAAACCGGAGTAACGTGCCTGGTAGACTTTTCACTTTGAGTACAACCTAAATTTGGAACAACTGCTTTTAACACCCCTTCAAACTTCTCTCCACTACTTTGATCATCTCCACCGGCACTACGCACAACATATGCCGAGGCACTGTTAGAGTTGATATAGGCACTAAAATTTCCATTCAGATCACTTTGAATAAAAGAGCTACTATCAAGTGAAGATTGAGCCGTAGCAATAGATAAACTCTTTCCGCTGTCAAATGAAGCGATTTCCAATCTTGCATTTTTTATGTAGCCATCAATTATATTTCCAGTTATTTGAGCATAAGGACTAAGAGTTAACTCCTGATTTGAGCTAACCCAGTAACCTTCTCCTTTAGGTATTTCACTAAGATTATCAATATTAGACGGGGTATAGTTTTTCCAAGATCCGTCATAGGTCCAGACAGATTGAATAGCCGTGTTATTGAAGATATGATTTACACAAAGATTTTGCAAGGCACCGAGAAGTCGCCATCCTTTAACTACATTTACGGCATATAAATCACCGGGATTAAATGCAGTCTCAGTATTTAAAGTAAGAATAAAATCTTTTGAGGCTTGTAGCCAATACCCCTCTCCTGCTTTAATCTCATGTAGAGTTGCAACTGAGAGAATTTGTGGATATGCTGCGAAAGCTCCATCTTTATAAGCAAAAATGGCCTCTATACCATCTTTATCAAAAAAAGAGAGATCTTTTATATCGCTTTGTGTGCCTAAAAGTTGCCATCCTTTGGTGATCTTGATCTCAGATGCCGCTGTAATATTGAAAAACAGCATTAAAAATATAAAAAAATATTTTTTCATTCTTTACCCCTTACTTGATGTAATTTTATCATATAAAAAAATTCTATAAGAATAAACGTGTTAGAATTACTATTAAGACAAAAGAACAGTAAGGAGTTCATGATGAACATGAGCATAGTTGGTCGTCACATGGAGTTGACAGACGGAATTAAACAATATATAGAGAGTGCTTTTGAAAGCTTACAAAAATATCAACTAGATATAATATCGATTTCTGCGATAATTTCAGCTGATGAACGTAAAGGGAAACAGCGTACAAGTGTTAACTTTACGATAAATCTAGCGCACAAGGGAACGGTCGTTATTCAGCACAAAGATAAAGATCTCTATGCTGCAGTTGATTTAGCAGTTGATCGTGCGCAAAAAGTTCTTCGCCGCCACCATGATAAAGTTACGGATCACAAACATTCAGGAATGGAAGAGAACACTACGGCAGCACTAGCTGAGCAAGAGCCGCAACTTGACGGTTTTGAAGATGAAATCATTCCAATGGATTTAGAACTTCACAAACCGATGGAGATTGATGAAGCACTCTCACGCTTAAAAGAGAGCTCAAGACAATTTATGATTTTTAATGATATCGACGGAAAAACGCGCGTAATTCATAAGCGCTCGGATGAGAAATACGGTCTTTACTAAAAACTATTAGAGAGGTTTCGTGCCTCTCTAGAGCGTTTGAATATACTCTTTTACATCCATAACAATTTTTTCATCTTCTCCTAAATGCACCCATCTAAATGATTTACCGCTTTGTATATTTCCACTAAGCAGATCACCGCTTTGACGAAATTTAAGATCAAGTGCCGCAATTTCAAAACCGTTATTGTTTACTGAAAATGCTTCTAGCCTCTCACTCTTTTTTTGATTTGTATAAAGATAACAATAACCTTTAAGTCCCGTACGGCTTACCCTTCCTCGAAGTTGATGCAACGTTGCTAACCCTAATCGTTCAGCACCTACTATTACAACGGTAGAGAGCCTAGGCAATGAAATACCAACTTCGACGACAGTTGTAGAAAGCAAAATATCTCCATTGTCTCTGAACTCTCTTAAAACTTCACTCTTATTTTTATCTTTTCCATGTGTTACAAAAACATTTTCAAAACGTTTAAACCAAAAGTCTTGAGCCTCTTCCAAAGACTGATACTCTATGACTTCACTCTGTTCAACTAAAGGGTACACAATCAAAACCTGATGATTTTGTGCGAGTTCAGATTTTATATGTTCAAGTAACTCTTGAAAATCTCCTCTTTGTATCACTTTTGTATCTATATCTTTTTTAAAGGGGGTCTGTTCAATCAAAGAGACATCTATTAAACTTGAATCTATCATTGCCTGTGTTCTAGGTATCGGTGTAGCAGAAAATTGTATATAGTGCGGTTTATCTTCACCTTCTGCGTTTGCAAGTTTTTCTAAAGCGTGTCTTTGAGAGGTTCCAAATCTATGCTGTTCATCAACCATTACAAGCGCTGCTTGGGGTAGTTCTCTATAAAGAAGTGCATGTGTTCCTATCAAAAGATCAAACTCATATAACTTGATTTTTTTCTGCTCATTTGTTACAAGTGCCACACTTATACTTTGTGGAAGAAATTTTGTTGCCTCTTCAAAGAGTTGATTAGCTAAAAGTGTTGTCGGTGCCATTAAAATAGATTTTTGAGGATAACACATTACGATAGAGGCTAAGATGACCATTGTTTTCCCAGAACCCACATCTCCGACGACCATTCTTCTCGTAGAAGTTCCCGACCCAAAATCACTCTCTATTTTAGTTATTGCTCTTTTTTGATCATCTGTTAATTCAAAAGGCAGGGTTTTTGCCCAACTTTTCCAATCTCCTTGAAGTATATGTGAGGCTTTAAAATACCTGCGTTTCTTGTGTAGCTGCCTCATGTAGGCATAGAGTTCCGTGAATTTCAATGCACTGAGTTCATCACCTTCATATGCAGCACTGTTTGAAAATTTTTCTAAAAAAGATGGAGTGGGATAGTGAATTAAGAGCAGAGAATTAGCAACCCTTCTTGGTAAAATTGTTAAATTATCCTCTTTTACATATTTTTCTATCAATCGGCGCATACTATCTGTTCGCAGTTGAGTTCTATAGATAGGTACAATTCCGCCAAACTTTTCTATAACTTTTGGCTGTACTATCTGAAAGGAGCCAAGATGCTGCTGCATTTTTCCTTGCACCAACACTCTTGCCGAATTTCTAAAAATTTTACGATGAAACGATCTTGGATTGAAGATCATGCCATCCACTCGAATCTCCAAGTTATGGCTAAAAAAACTAATTCGAAGATATTTTGGAGTCTGCTGGATACTCTCTACCGTGACATCGAGAACCTGTGTTTGACCGACCAACACATGTGGTAAAAGATCTCGATTTTCATATGCAGCTGGTGCAAAAATTGCAAGTTCATAAGTCAAAGAGATTCCCAATCTCTTAAACTTCTCTTTATCGGTTTTATCTGGTAACAACGGCAACACTAAGCTGCGTTATTTCACTGTGCGCTTTAATGAAAGCGTTGAGTTGCTCTAATTCGAGCTTCTCGATATTTTCAAGCTCTTGTTTCGAGTGTCCTAACTCTTGTCCCTTATAGTACTCAAAAAATGCACGTGAAAGACGTTGTGAGAGTGTTTCAACTCGCAGCGGTTCACTTCCAAGCAAGAATTTTTTAGCAGCATCTAACTCATCTTGAGTCACACCCTCTTTTACAAAATGTCCTATAACATCTTTTACGATCTTTATAGCCTCATCACCGCTTTCAAGTTTTGTCTGTAAATATCCGTGAAAATAGCTGTGTGAATTATTAACGGAAACTCTAGAATATGCCGAATATGCAAGACCTCTTTTTACCCGTATCTCCTCCATTAAACGACTTCCAAAACCACCTGCACCTAAAATGTGCAATGCCACGCGAGCTTTATAATAATCTTCATCGGCAGCTTTCATCTTAAAAGGTGAGCCAAAATAGATATACGCCTGCTGAGTCTCCTTTTTTACGACACTATTTTTTATTTTGTCGCTCGTATTAACATATGTAAGCTCCTCCATCTTACCGTTAGGAAGATTTTTTAAAACCTTTGTAGCATAACCTTTTGCCTCATCTTCACTAATATCACCGCCGATAACAATTACGGCACGCTCTAATACTATTTTCTCTTTTAAAAACTTTTTTATCTCTTTAAGTGAAATCTTCTCAACACTTTCAAATGTACCTATAGCATCATTTGCTAAAACAGTACCTTCAAATAGAAGAGATTTCAATAAACGGTTGGCAATATAATCAAAATCGTTTTGCTTTTGCGTAATAGAACCGATAGTGCTGGCTTTAACCTTTTTTAGCGCCTCTTTCGTTAAATTCGGCTCTTGTAGAAGTTCACTTAGTCTTTTAATCGCATCATCAAAAACATTTTTAAGTGAACCTATCTCATAAACCAATGTCTCGTTTCCACTGTGAGCACTTAAGTTAATCGCTTTTTGTTCAAGCTTTTTTGCAAACTCAATACTACCACTACTTTTTGTACCTTCATTAAGTAGTGCAGCACTCATTCTTGCCAGTCCGCTTAAATCACCGTCATTAATACTCCCGGCATTTCGCAAAACTAATTGCATAGAAACCAACGGCAAATGCGCATCATGCTCATATACAACGGGTATCTCTACACCCTTTACTTCAACGCTTGTCAACTTACTTGCCATTAGTGTTACTCCTAAAAATATAAATATAATTATCTTACGCATAATTTCTCACAATCTCATAGGCTGTATTTCTCTGTGCGGGAAACTCGCCTATATCTTTTATCAAACGTACCATCTCGGCACTTCCCATACTATTGCTCGCCCCAGCACTTCGTACAACATTCTCTTCCATCATAGTTGAACCCAAATCATTTGCACCAAATATCAAAGCCGTTTGCCCGATATATGAGCCTTGCGTTACCCATGAGCTTTGAATATTTTTTACATTATCCAAAAAGAGTCTGCTTACTGCTAAAAGGCGCAGATATCTGTTTGAAGTCGATTTTTTCAGATCTGGCATCTCTAGTTTGAGCTGCGTGTTTTCTGATTGAAACGACCACATTATAAATGCCCTAAAACCGTTCGTCTCATCTTGAAGATCTCTTACCATCTCCCAGTGCCTTACAATCTCTTCATCAGTCTCAACCGTACCGTACATCATCGTAGCAGTTGACTTAATATCAAGCTTATGTGCTTCTCTGTGAATATCAATCCAACGAGCGGCATCTATTTTACGCGGTGCGATTATATCACGAACTCTATCACTTAGTATTTCGGCTCCCGCTCCAGGGATTGAGCTTAACCCTTTTGCTTTAAGACGAAACAGTACATCAGGAACACTGATCTTTGAAACTTTGGCAATATAATCTATCTCAATGGCAGAAAATCCGTGGATAGTGATCGTTGGGTAACGAGTATTGATCCACTCTACCAAATCTTCGTACCACTCTATTTTCAATTTTGGATGCACGCCCCCTTGAAAGAGTATCTGCGTACCACCTATTGCAAGCAGTTCTTCAATCTTTTGACCAATCTCTTCGAAAGTTAAAATATAGGCATCATCATCTTTTGCATGTCTATAAAAGGCACAAAATTTACAGTCTACCCAACAGACGTTCGTATAGTTTATATTTCTATCAACTACAAAAGTAGTTATACCCTCAGGGTGCAACTCCTGTTTTCGCTGCGTTGCCATCATCCCAAGCTCTTTCAGATCTGCATTTTGTATCAGATCAAGTGCCTGCTCCACACTCATACGTGACATTATTATTTTCCAATCGCTCTGTTTGTAATAGCATCAAGTGCGCCTGCCATCTTTTCTAAAGTTTTACATCCATCAAGTTTATAGTGAGATTTAAAATATTCACTTGTTCGGTAAAGAAGTTTTACCTCTTTTGCCTCTTGATAAACCATTATCTTAATCGGCAGATCAAATCCAGCTTGTCGATCCTTTTGCATAATCTTCGTACCGGCCTGCGGTTTTCCAAAAATCAAAACCTTTTGAGGTTCTAAATCCATTTTCACACTTTGTGCACCCTTTGCATGATCAACCGTTGCAAAAACACGAAAACCTTTTGCTTTTACAATTTTTGTAAGTTTCTTAATAGTCTCATCCACACCGTATGGACTAACTTTGGTAACAAAATTCTGTGCATTAAGCCAAGAAATTAAAAGTACTACAAGAAAAAAGAGTTTCATTTTCTCCTCCTATAAAAAGCCAAAAGATACACTACTAAACTTAAAATTACTATTAAACCTACAACTTGTACCCATGCACTTATATGTAAAAGCTTATTTAATATGCTATCGTGCTCTTTTTTATCTATCTTGACACCTGCCATTTGAGCTATGTGGTGTATAGCACTGACGGCTAAAGTTTTGTCAGGTAGTATCTTATGACATGAAATACATACATCTGAACGATCTAACTTTGCACGCTGTTCACTGCTAAGCGGTGCAGAAAGTTTATAGTGATGTCCGACCGTTTGCAGTTGCGTTCCGTTTTCATCCACAAACTTCGACCAATCCATCTGCTGATTTTTCACCGCCGCTATATGCACTTTGGCATTTTTTGAGAGCTGTTTACCCTCTGCGTTCTCTATATCTACGATATGATCAAGTCCCGGGTTTGCCATAATCATACCGCCTTCGATACCCAATCCCATAGCTTTTTTACTCGCATGACAACTTTCACAACTGCGCGCCTCTTTTTGCACTGTATGCGGCTGTACGGGTGACATATCTATAGCTAATTGCCCCTCTTCTGCCGCACCCTCGACATTAGGGATTTTAAAAACGTGATTTTGTAAAAGAGTTTTTCCATCTTTTCCGATAACCGTCACTGTAGTTTGACAACCCGGTATTGTCGGACTTATCCGCCCCTCACCGTTTTGTGAGAGCGGCGGATCTTCAAAACGCAAAAATGATCTTGTCTCGGTTACTTTTCCATCAACTAGATACTCTTTTAAATTTCCTCGCATATCCCCCGTAGTACCGTGAATGTCTCTATCATGTGCAGCTTTGAGCCAATCAACGTTTTGTTTACCTCCAGAGTAGTCTAACTTTACATGACATCCATAACATTGCGGCGCCCAAGTTGCATGGCAAGTATAACACTCCAATCTATCGGTATGGATACTTACTTGATCCATCGCAACCAAAGCTTTTTCTGAGAGTTTTTCCTCTTTTTTTAGCTTTTTTAAAGGCATTAGATTTATATCTTTTCCGCTTGCTAAATATACGGTTATAGTATTATTCTTCTCTCTTACCGCATTGACAAGTGCATTACCGCGAGCACTCAACAAATAGCCCTCTTTTGGCTCATACACCGTTGCTTTTTTTAGATACTCTTGCAAACTCTTCGTAACACCTCTTGCGCGACCGATTGCAGGTTTCGTATCATGTTCATCTGAGTAACCCAATGGCAACTCCCAAGGATACTTTTTCGTAGTTCCGTGACAATCTTGACACTCTATCTCTACGGCTGCTAAAGTGGTTCCTACTGCCATACCGTCACCATGTGCATCACTAGAGGTATGACAATCTTGACAAAGCATTCCTTTTTGTAGATGGATATCTGATTTCATATGCAAATATCTTTTACCGTGTAGTTTTGGCTGTGCACTCCCATCTTCCATCCACGTAGATTGATAGGCTGATTCCATTAATCCTTGATAAGAAACTCCTATTCTTTTTCCACGGTTATGGCAAGTCGTACAGGTCTCAACGGGAATTCCAGAATAATTTATATCATTAACATGAACTTTTGCTTTTCTTGTTGATTGGATTCTATGGATAAGTAGGTGTCCTTGTTGCATTTTGCTTATACTTTTATCTTTTCCTTCATAGAGTCCCGAATTTGAGTAGGGAATATGGCACGCAGCACAGCCGATACCCCGATATTCACCCTTAAAATGCCTGCTGCCGCCGCTACTTCCTATATGGCATCTTTGGCACTCTTGACGCATATATGTATAGGCTGCAAGTTGTGGATTCTTTTGTACCTCATCGGCAGTCGGAGCATTAGGAAGCTCCTTCATTGATTTTGGAAAAAGTTGCGCATTGCTCGCATGAACCTTTTTCATATAAACGTTATACTCTTTTGTACCCAACTTCTCATGCAGTTTCAATGAAGCGTTAATATCAAAGTTAGCGATATTGTGCTTATAACCGTTGAGTCCGCCAAATCCCCATAGTGTACCTTGAATTTTCCCAGCTTCGCTCATCATCAAAGAGCTATACTGTGCTTTCACCTGCTCCTTATGACACATACCACACGTATTTTTATTTATCCAAGGGCTTGTAGGTGAGGGGTAGAAGTTTTTTGGTCCCTCATGGTTTAAAAAGTATTGCGGTGTAGAGTTGTGTGCTAACTCTTTTTTCTTCTCTTTTGGATCTCCTCCATGGCAAACGATACAATCATTACCGGGTTCTCCCGCCTTTGTAGCAACTGCTAATATCTCTTGCATCATTAAAGAGCTTTCATCTCTGATACTCTCTAAGCCCTTATGACACTCAAGACAGCCGTTTGCATAGGTAAACGATACTATTAGAAGAAAGAAGAGTAAACTTCTAATCATCGTCTTGAGTTAGTTTTACGTTATCTAATACACCGTTAATAAATTTTGGAGATTGTTCGTTGCCAAACTCTTTAGATATTTCAATAGCCTCATTAATAACGACGGCTTTGTCTACCTTTTCAATCAATATTTCATACGCACCAAGACGAAGTACTGCTTTTTCAATAGAGCCGATACGCTCATAATCCCACTCTTTTATCTGCGTTTCAATTGCTTTGTCAAGCTGCTCAAGATTTTCCATTACACCGTTGTAAAGCTTTTGTGCGAACTCTCTTTGTTTATTTCTGATCTTTCTCTCTTCATAGATCTCTTCACTATGATCATTAATGTCTACGTTTCCAAGATCATAAGCATAAAGCAGTGCAACGACTGCTTCCCTAGCGTGTCTTCTTGTTGCCATTAATCAAGTTCGCTATAAAGGTTCATCATCTCAATGAGACCGGTCATCGCTTCAAAACCTTTATTTCCCACTTTACTACCGGCACGCTCAATTGCCTGCTCTATTGAATCAGTTGTTAAAAGTCCGTAAGAAACGGCCGTGTCAAATTTGAGTGCAGCACTAGCAATGCCTTTTGTTGATTCAGCCGAAATATAATCAAAGTGTGGCGTTGCACCGCGAATTACTGCTCCGACACAACATACTCCGGCATATTTACCCGTTTTTAAAATCTTACTCAGTGCTAAAGGTATTTCAAATGCACCCGGAACTAAAATAAGATCGATGTTAGAAGCATCTCCACCGTGACGTACATACGCATCTTGTGCACCTTCAACCAATCTGTCCGTAATAATATGGTTAAAACGACTTGCAATAACTGCAATTTTCTTATCATTTTTTACTTGTAATGTTCCCTCAATTGTATTCATCTACTACATTTCCTTAGCACTTTAAAATTGGGCAATTATAATTAAAATTATCTTAATTTATCGGGTAAGCTTCATTAAGCGTACGAATTTGCACCAAACGCTCAACCAACTTTGGCAGTTCATCTAAAGGAACCATATTTGGTCCATCACTTAACGCCTCATCGGGGTTATAGTGCGTCTCAAAAAAGAAACCGTCCACCCCAGCTGCGGCAGCCGCACTTGCAAGGTATGGGATTTTTGTTCTATCACCTGAACTTTTACCCCCTGCGGCTCCCGGCATCTGCACGCTGTGTGTTGCATCAAAAATCACAGGTGCGTTTGCTCTCATAATCGGCAGTGCTCTCATATCTACCACAAGATTGCCGTATCCAAAAGTCGTTCCGCGTTCAGTAAGCCAAGCACCGCTCTTTTTTGCAACTTCATAGGTCGCTTCACTCTCTCCTCTTGTTTGTAGCACCTTTAAAAGTGAATACTGCATGTCATACGGATTGATAAACTGCCCTTTTTTTATGTTTACTACCGCTTTTGTCTTTGCAGCAGCAACAAGCAAATCTGTTTGACGACACAAAAATGCGGGAATTTGCATTACATCTGCTACTTCGGCAACCGCTTCAACCTGATGACTCTCATGTACATCGGTTAAAATCTTATATCCAAACTGCTCTTTTATCTCAGCGAGCATTGCAAGTCCATCTTTTAAACCTGGACCTCTAAAACTATCCAGACTTGTCCTATTTGCTTTATCAAAACTTGCTTTAAAATAGAAATCTATATCATCACGCTGTGCGATAGGCTTTAAACCCTCTGCAATTTTTCGTAAAGATTCTCTACTCTCTATAACACATGGACCGGCTATCAAAATCATTTTAACTCCTTTTTAGGCTTTTTCGCCACTAAAATTCCTGCAATTGTAATAAGCAATATCCCTACAATCGTTAAGAATGAGGGAAAAGCATCTCCTAGAAAAACACCTAAGATTATCGAAAAGGCAATTGTACTATAACTTACCGTCGCCACAAGACCTGCCCTACTCTCACCATATGCCTTTGTCATTGAAAGCTGCGCAAAAGTGGCCAATATTCCCATTGCAAGTATATATATCCACTGCTGACCTTGCGGCATAATGAATTCTCCGAACATAAAATCAAAACTCTCTACATTAACGTAAGGTGCCAACAACATAAGGATAATCGGTGCAACCGTACCCACACCTGTAAATGAAAGAACTATAGCTCTTGTATCATAATACTTTTTCAGTTCTCTCACTGAGGTATATGCTAAAGCTGCCCCTACACCGCTTAAAATACCTAGATAATCTGTCTTTGAAAGTGACAAGCCGCTTGGCTGAGTAATAAGTACGATACCTATAAAACCAATCACAAGAGCTATCCAACCCCAGTAGGAAATTCTCTCTTTTAAAAATATCCATGCAAAAAAAGCGGTAAAGATAGGTGAAGTCTTTGAAAAAGTCATTGCATCTGCTAATGGAATATTTGCAATATTATAAAAGAAAGCCAAAAGTGCCGTAAAACCCATTAACCCACGAAAAAGTAGTAGGAAAGGTCTTCCGCCTCTATGGTTCATAGGACGACCAAAAAGCGTTGCACCCAGCATCAAAACGCCAAACACATTTCTAAAAAAAACAACTTCAATAGAGTTCATGCTTGAACTCAACTCTTTTGCGAAAGCACCCATCAATGCAAAAAGTAAAGAGGCAAGTAGCATATATGCCACGCCTCTATCTATATTTTTTAAATTCACTTAATAATTTTACGAGTAAGCGTTCCCGTAATATCTCCAAAAAATATAACATCTTTTAAAACAGCTTTTTGCGCCACGCCGTCTTTGTCCATTGCCACCTTTAATTTTCCCTCTTTTGATGCAAAAATTTTCTGATGTATATTTACTAATAAATAGTGATCAGCATTCATGCGGAGCTCTTTTTTCGTCTTTTTCATAGCTTTTCCCACCAAACGTGTGATGGAAACTTTTTTATCTTCTGATTTAGCACCAATGGTTTTTATACTCCAATGGTTTGTATCTTCACTATTTATACGCTCTTTCGTGTTTGCATACATACTTAATAGATCAAAATATGCCAAGTAGTCTAACCCCTCTTCACTCACCTCAACATCGCCGTTTTCTTCGGTAAATTTTTTAAGCGTGATATTACCGTCATTGACCTCATAACGTTTGGTAATCTTTTTGCCTTCTCTCTCTTTTACTACGGTATATCTATCTGTATAGAAAATACCATCTTTTACATGACCGGAACTCTCATAATACTCTTTTCTTCCACCACTAAGAGTCTTTGCTAAACGTATTGCTTCAGCTTCGACAATCATTCTATATTTTTTTTCATCACTCTCTAGTACCATCTTCGCTTTAGCGATAGAGCCAAACATTCCATAGGTTACTTTGTAGTGTGATTCAATATATTTGGCATCGACTGTAATAAAGAATGTCAAAAAGATAAAAAATATGCGCATATTTCCCCCCGTATTTGAGTGGATTTTAGTACAATTGTGGTTAAAAAAAGATTTATAATGCCTGAATACATTACAACGATACTAAAAATAACCTATTTGGATAATTCTGTTCTTACATGGATCAGTGCACTTTTAACACTTCTATTTTTTTTATTGCTGCGAAAACTTCTTGGTAAGTTTTTAATATCCATGCTACGAACAACCGTACAAAAAACACGCACCGACTTAGATGACAAACTGCTAACTACTATAGAGAAACCTCTACAATTTGCGCTTGTACTTGCCGGGGTCTACAGTGCACAGCTTATTCTCCTTCTTTCACCTGAAGTTCAAGCTCATTTTGACAAACTTTTTAGAGCCTTTTCAGTTATTGTAGTGATATGGACAATTTACAGAGCGGTTGATATATTTACAGAACCTCTAAGAAACGCAACCCAAAAAATCCACAACAATGTTACCGACGAGCTTGCAAACTTTGTAATAAAAAGCATAAAATTTATCGTTATAGCAATGGCATTTGTTACGGTTATGCAAGAGTTTGGTTATAACATAAGCGGTTTTGTTGCCTCTTTAGGTCTTGGTGGTCTTGCATTTGCACTTGCCGCAAAAGATAGTGCAGCCAATCTTTTTGGTTCTCTTGTAATATTTAGTGACCAACCATTTAATACCGGGGATTGGATACAAACTCCCGATGTTGAAGGTGTTATAGAAGATATTGGTGTACGCTCAACGAAAGTTAGGACATTTTCTCAAGCGCTTGTAACGGTTCCAAATGCAGTTTTAGCAAACTCGCCTATAACCAACTGGAGTAGAATGGGTAAGCGTCGCATAAAGATGAAGCTTGGGCTTGAGTACTCCACAACTGCTTTACAGATGAAAAATATCACTGATCAGATAAGAGACTATCTAAATAATCATGACGGCATTGATAAAAAAACAATTTTTGTGCACTTTAACGACTTTAATGAGAGCTCACTCGGAGTTTTCTGTTACTTTTTTACAAAAACAACAAATTGGGGAGAATTTCTTGCACTCCAAGAGGAGATTAACCTAAAATTTATGAGCATTGTTGAAGAGAACGGCAGCTCTTTTGCCTTTCCGACAAGAACCCTGCATATCTCAGAAAGTATACAAAACGGCTAAATACCATGTATAAAGACTAGTTATTAAGAGTTTCACTACTGAGTTAGAAAAAGCTGAGAAAATCTCTTTTTCAAAAATTAATAGCCCTTATGTATTAAAATTATAGACTGTAGTTATAAATATAAGTTCTTCTTCTTATGTATAATAAAATATTCTTATTTTTGTTTTATTTTAGATTAATCAAATAAATAGTAACATCTGCATTCAATATACAACTAAAGGGATAGCTATATGAAAAAAATCTTACTTTCTTCGGCACTTATCGCGGCAATGGCGGCAACAAGTGTTGCGGGTGAGCATGAGTGGGAACTAAGTGGTGTTCTTAAAAACGAAACATCGATCTTTTTGAACGATGGGAATACTTACAATGGTAACAAGCGTGATGCCGGTGATCTATTGAAAGTAGAAAACTCTATCAACGTATTCATTAACGGTGAACTAACTGACGATACTGCTCTTCATATTCAAGGTAACTTGATTCATGACGCTAAAGGTGTAGATAAATTTCGTGGACACCGTTCATACTCTCAACATGACTACCTAAGAGAGTTCTATATCGATACCGCATTTTCAGACACTCCTTTTGGTGACTGGGAACTTCGTATCGGTAAGCAACAAGTTGTATGGGGAACAGCTGACGGTGTAAAATTCTTAGATATCATCAACCCGACTGACTGGCGTGAGTGGGGTCAGAATACTATGGAAGATTCTCGTATACCGTTATGGATGGTTAAAGCAGAAACTGCCATAGGTGATGAGTCATCGCTACAACTTATCTGGGTTCCGGATCTACAGATCAACCAGATCTCTGGGCTAATCGATCCTACAACAGGTGATGCAAACGCTCCTTTTGTTAGTTTAGGTGCGCAAACACTTACGGGAAAAACAAACGGCTTCTTAAATATCGCAAGAGATTTGGGTAAAACTTCAACAGTTTTCAACACTCTACTAAACATGGGTGGTATGAGAGGTCTTCTTGGACCGATGAAATATCGTACGGTTGATTTCTTTACTTCACTAAGTACTCCGGGAATGCTAACAGATGCGGCTTACAAAGCAGCTCCAAAAACTTTCGCGCAAGTACAAACATCTGTACAAACTGCAGTCTCTACACTTAATGCTAACCCAGCTTACTCAACATCTGCGAAAGGTGCTGCATCTGCAGCAGAGCTGAAGAGTGGATTCAAACCACCGATTAACCATGACTTACAACCTATGAATTCTCTTTATGATGCAAACGGTAATATCGATGCCCTAGCTTACATTAAAGGTTGTTTTGGAGTAACTCCAGGCTCTTCTAGTACAGTTAGTCTACCGCTTTTAAATAAAGTGTTTATTCCGCTAGTAAGTAACTTTAATGCTCAAGGGCTTATCGACTTTAAAGGTCAAGGTAACGGAAATGCTGTTCTTGCCGGAGCGGCAAATAAAGCTCCTGAACTGTTTGGTTCATTTGCATCTTACATGACAGGATTTGGTCCAAATGCAGGAACAATGCTTGGACAATTTGCAGCTGCTCCTGATGCAAATAAAGTTGCAGGTTTACAACAACAAGGTTTTGCAAATGTTGATCCAATGTCTCTAGTTGGAGAAGTAAGAAACAACATGCTAAATGCTGTTCAATGGAAAACCGGCGCACAAGGCCCTACAATTGGTTTCTTTGATGACAGTGTTAAAGCGATGCTTGAACTTGGTAAAATGATGCTTATGCCGTACAACGGAGGTACAGATGCATTTAAACAACAAATGTACTCTACATTCACAGGTTTTGCCGGTCAGTTAAATCAACTTGAATCTACATACAATGCTATGGGTGCTGCTATGATGGCAGGTGATATGGCAACTGCAGGTGCAAAACAGCAAGAGATGGGTGGTCAGATGATGAATCTTGTTGCCGGTATGCTTTACGGACCGGCAGCAGCAAATATGAACGCTACACAACAAGCACAAGTTGGAAGAATTGTAAATGCTATGTCAGCACAAATGCAAGATCCTACAGCAACATTTACTGGTTCCGGTGCAACAATGGAAGATGCAATGGCTATGCAAGGAGCGGTTGACGGTTTCTTAGCTAACGGTTTAGGTTCTATGATCGATCCTATGCTTGGCATGGCTCCAATTTTCGCAACTACGGGAACAAACCAATTTGACGGTACACTTAGTCCTGAAAACCCTACCTCTGCATTTGACTATATGGGAGATACTCCATTTGGAACATTCTTTTACTTCCAAGGAATGGAGACGAAATATCGTCAAGACCACGCAAATTCAGAGTTTAAAAACCATAACTTAGGGTTAAGATTTAAAAGTACGGCATTTAACAGCCTAAACTACTCACTTAACTACTACTACCACTGGGATAATAACCCTGTTATTAAACCTCACTGGGAATCAAAAGACGGTCACAAACTCTCAACTAATTATGTGACACACAACGCTGTGCCGATTCAAACTACGCAGACAGCTGTTAATGCCGGTGTTGCAACTGCTGCAGACGTTGGAAATTTCCAAGCAACTGACTTTGATGCAAACGGTGTTGCTGATAAAGTTACTGCACTTGAAACTATGAACTATGCAAACGGTACAATGTTTACTCCGTATGCTTCAAAAGAGGTTATGGACGGTGTAATGCAAGGAAATGCTGCTTCTATGGCAACACTTCAAGCTAATATGATGACAAACAACCTTGCAAACCCTGCAACACTTGTGTTCAACGAATACATGAACAGAGTTCACAGTATCGGTGGATCGTTTGACTACGGTATAGACACTGATTTTGCTCCATTCGTACTACGTGGTGAGTTCGTATATGACAAAGGTGCAAAACAGACTGTAATTGATAGAAATAAATTATCTTACGGTGATCTTGAGGGTACATTCGGTATTGAAGATGCCGACTTCATCAAATATGTAATCGGTCTTGACGTAACTGTTATGACAAACCTATTTACAAGTTTCCAATTCATGGATGTGTGGAACCTAGACTATGTTGATCAAAAAGTCAACTACAACGGTACACTACACTCAAGATATACGGCAAACCCTGCTACTATGAGCTTAAGCAACGGTCTTAGAAAAGCTGAAGAGCACCAAATCATGTATACGCTTTTCCTTTCAAAACCATTCTTAGAGTCTGACGCTCTACGTGTTAACAATCTACTACTGATTGAGAACCAAGACGGCGGTATCTGGAACAAACTTGATGCTGAGTACTCATGGAGTGATACTGTAGTCCTTACTGCTGAGTGGAACCACTACGGTAACGACAAAAATGGTGTTTTCGGTCAATTCGAAGATGCTTCTAACCTTCAAATTGGATTTAAATACATTTTCTAATCCAATCTACTTGGACAACCTCTTGGGTTGTCCAATCCCTTCTAACATCACATAATCTTCTATAATATATTTCCTTATCACATGCCCTTCTTAAACACCTTAATAAAAGGTATAATTCCGATATGAAAAAATTAGCAATTATCGGAAAACCAAATGTCGGAAAAAGTTCACTCTTTAATAGATTACTCAAAATGCGTGATGCCATTACATCAGAGCAAGCAGGTACAACACGTGATACAAAAAGACGTGTAGCTCTCATTGAAGATAGAGAGGTAGAGCTTCTTGACACAGGTGGTTTAGATGAGGGGAACGACCTTTTTGATAGGATAAGACAAAAATCGATTGAAACTGCACATGAAGCAGATATTATCATCTATATGGTTGATGGAAGAGGTCTAAGCGAAGATGATGATAGAAAACTTTTTTATGATCTAGAACAGCTGGGTAAAAGTGTTGCGCTTGTAATTAATAAACTTGATAATGATGCACTTGAAGAGAATAAATGGCAGTTTTATCAATTTGGAACAGATAATATATTTCCAATATCAGTTTCACATAATCGAAAAGTGGGTGCTTTACTACAGTGGGTATATGAACAACTCGATGATGTACAAAGCGACTACATTAGACCTATTGATGATGAGAGTAATATCAAAGTTTCAATCATAGGTCGCGTCAATGTTGGAAAGAGTTCACTTCTAAATGCTCTGCTGGGAGAGGATCGCTCAATCGTTAGTGAAACTGCGGGAACAACCATCGATCCAATTGATGAACAGATTACCTACGAAGATAAAAAAATCACCTTTGTCGATACGGCGGGGATTAGACGTAGGGGAAAAATTTTAGGGATAGAAAGATATGCGCTAATGCGCACAGAAGAGATGCTAGAAAAAGCTGATTTAGCACTCTTAGTACTAGATGCAAGTGCTCCTTTTACAGACCTAGATGAGAAGATTGCCGGTTTAATAGATAAAAACCGTTTAGGTTGTTTAATTATTCTTAACAAGTGGGATATTAAACATGATGAGTTTAAAAATATTGAAGCATCACTGCGTGAGAGATTTAGGTTTTTACACTATGCTCCTATCATGACCATATCTGCTCTGACAAAACGGCATGTGAATAAAATTTTTGAAAATATAGTTAAAATCTTTAATAACTACACACAACGTATTCCTACTTCACGCTTAAATGAAGTTATAGAAGCTGCAATTAGAAAACATCATCTTCCCTCTCCGAGCGGAAAACTCGTTAGGATCTACTACTGCACACAGTATGATGTAAGACCTCCTCAGATTGCCCTAATTATGAATAGACCTAAAGATTTACACTTTAGTTATAGACGTTATTTAACCAATACCTTAAGAGAGAATTTCGATTTTGAGGGAACTCCGGTACTTTTTAAAGCTAAATCAAAAAACAAAACTGAAGCCGATGAGTCAAACAAATAACTGTTTGACTTCTATTTCTATATATAATAATCATAAATACTATTAATTAAAATAATCTATCTTATTTATATAAAAACAGAAGCATATCTTTTAAACTTAAGTAATAAATTTAATTGAAATAAATATAAATATTTTTAATTGTTCACATGGTGAATTTCATGTGATAAACTTATAACTTATGATTTTTTTAAATAAAAATTATTATTATATTAATTTCAACTAATAATTATAGTTTTACAAAAAAATTGATATAATGATTTTATGTTTTTAACAATAATCTACTATTATAATTAGATAAAAAAGGATAGATCATGGATAATCTTCTACATATTGACGCTAGCCCGAGATCTATACGCTCTATTTCAAGACAGCTAGCAACTGAGTTTATCATTCAGTATAAAAGACACAATGAGGTTCGTATTCACTACAGGGACCTTGGACATAACCCGGTGCCTCTTATTACTGAACCTTGGATTGAGGGTGCGTATACTCCATCATCACAACATTCCGAGGCTGCTAAAGAGGCAATAGCAGTTTCAGATGCTTTAGTTGATGAGTTTCTTCTTTCATCAGCGTATATAATCAGTACACCGATGTATAATCTTACCATTCCTGCATCACTAAAAGCCTATATAGATCAGATTGTTAGGGTAAATCGTACATTTGAATCCAAAAGAGACGGTACTTATGCCCCTCTTGTACATGATAAAAAAATGCTTATTATTACCTCAAGAGGTAATGAGTATGGAAATCATGACCCTTTAGGAAACTATGACTATCTAGAACCATACCTAAAAACTATATTTGGTTTTATAGGAATAAAAGATATTATCTTTGTTGATTGTGAAGGTATAGGTCTTGGAGTAGATATTCGTAAAAAAGCATTTGATAAAACTCATAAAGAGCTTGCCCAACTTGCTAAAACGTGGTAAAGCCTAAAAAGGTTTTACTACAACCAGTGTAACTACAGCGATCATTATAAGAGTCGGCACCTCGTTTAATATTCTAAAGAACCTCCCGCTTTTTTGACACTCATCAGCTGCTAAAGAGTTTTTAAGTACGTTCAGATACATATGATATCCCACAAGTATAGCGATGAGTGACAATTTTGCATGTAACCAAGCACCCGTCTCCCAAATAGCAGGATTAAGTGCGATAAGTCCAAACCCTGTCGCTAGTGTAGCGATCATAGCAGGAAGACCGATAACGCGATAGAGTTTTTCTTCCATTACTTTTGCAACCCCTACAAACTCTTTTTTATCAATCTGTTCAGCATGATAAACAAAAAGACGAGGAAGATAAAAAAGCATAGCAAACCAAGAGATTAGGGAAATAATATGAAGCATTAGTATCCATTGATACATATAAATTCCTTAGTAGAATAAATTTGATGACTTGAAGTCAATCCATTTTAGGGAGTATGCCCTAATTTTGATATAATCACGCAAAAATTTAAAAGAGTAATTTATGAAAATAGTAAGCGGTATGCGTCCAACCGGTAAGCTCCATCTCGGTCACTATCTGGGTGTTTTAAAAAATTGGGTTGAGCTACAAAAAGATAATGAGTGTCACTTCTTTGTTGCCGATTGGCACGCACTATCAACCAGTTATGAAGATAAACTCAATCTCAATGATCTTGGACGAGATCTCGTACGTGAGTGGTTGGCTGCGGGGATAGATCCTGATAAGAGTCATATGTTTATCCAAAGTGCCGTAAAAGAGCATAGCGAACTCTACCTGCTATTTAATATGATTACTCCTCTTGGATGGCTAGAAAGAAATCCGACCTATAAGGATCAACTTGAGCAGATGGGCAATAAAGATATTCATACCGCAGGGTTTTTAACATATCCTGTCTTGCAAGCCGCAGATATCGTACTTTACGGTGCACAAGGCGTGCCTATCGGTGAAGATCAACGTCCACACTTAGAGATTACAAGAGAGATTTTACGTCGTTTTCACCATCTTTTTGAAGAGGAGCAGATTTTCGTCGAACCAAAAGAGATCCTAAGTGAAACACCACGCCTTTTAGGACTTGACGGTCGTAAAATGAGTAAAAGCTACGATAACTCAATCTATTTAAGCGATAGCAGTGATGAAGTCTGGGAAAAACTTAGAGGTGCCAAAACCGATCCGCAACGTGTAAAACGAAATGATCCGGGTAATCCTGATGTATGTCTTATCTTTGATTATCACAAAGAGATGAGTTCAGCTGAGACTATAGATGAAGTAAATAGATCATGTCGTGATGCAAGCATAGGCTGTTTTGATTGTAAAAAGCTTTGCCATCTCTCGATAGAAAATATTCTAGAACCTATGAGAGCAAGACGACAAAAATTTGACAATGATACGATTGATGCTATTATTGCGAAAGGCAATGATGCTGCAAGTAAAGTTGCCTCTGAAAAAATGGAACTTGTAAATAGAGCAATTTTTCATAAATAAGGAGAAACAAATGTATAAAGTATATTTTTCAAAAGAGTGCGGATGCGTCAAAAAAAACGGATTTAGCGGCACTGCGGAGTTTGATTCAAAAGATGATGCACTAGAAGAGATGCAGCGTTTAACCGAAGAGGCGAATACAAACTTTTGTAAAAAACATAGATTTAGTGCAATGGAACAGGGTTCTGATTTTGTTATACAAGTTACCGATAACAGATAGAGTGCCTAAAAATTATCTATAAACTTAATTCAGGTTCAGAAGAGGTGACTTCTATCATCTTCTGCGCCGTATCTTCATCTTGAACAACAATATGACCTAGATGGAATTTCTTTAAACTCTTTTTTTCATCTTTTCTACTCACATAAACGACAGTTTTTTCATTCTGCTTTAACGTATAGATTGTTGAGCATATAAGTTGCAACTTATGCGGGTTTTCAACCGTAATAATGACATTGGCCGCCTCTTTTATATTGACCGCTTCTAAAATATTTTTCTGAGCACCGTTGCCAAAGATTATCGGCAAATTTCTTTTACCGGCTTTTTCTACCAGTCTGGAATTATGTTCAATAACAACATACTCTTTATCAGTTCGATGCAACATTTTAGAGACATATTTGCCTAAGTGCCCATACCCTATTACGATAGTATGATCTGTTAACTTCTCAACCTTTTTATCCTTTAATTCACATTCGATTGCATCTTCAACAATAAACTGATCAACTAGAAAACCGATATTTTTAAGAACAAAAGGGGTCATAACCATAGATAAAACAATAGCAGCTATTAAAATCTGTCCAAGATGCTCATCTAAGAGTGATTGAGCTCGCGCAATCTCAAATACTGCTAAAGAAAACTCACCGACTTGAAAAAGTGAAAATGCACTCTTAAGTGCCGTTCTTTTTGGACACTTATACCTAACGATAAAATATACGATAACTATTTTTGCGCTAATTATCGCAACGAGTAAAAGAAGAATAATCCACAATTGCCCCATAATACTCACGAAATCTATCTGCATACCTACTGTTACAAAAAATAGTCCAAGTAAAAGATCTCTAAAGGGTATTAAGTCTGCCTCAACTTGATGTTTAAAATGCGTTTCTGCAAGTATCATACCGGCAATAAAAGCACCAAATGAGTATGAAAAATCCAGCATATGGGCTAGATATGAGGCACCCATAACAGTTAAAAGTACAGATGCTATAAAAATTTCAGAAGAGCCGCTATGACTTGCAAAATGGAAAAAACCATCCAAGACATATCTACCCATAATCCAAAATGTAAAAAGTAAAATCACTGCAGCACCTAAAGTCTCAAGCAGTAATATTGCTATAGGCTGATCAACAGAAGCAAACATTGTCATCATAAGTAAAATAACAACTACGGAAATATCCTGAAAGAGCAATATTGCTAGGACATGCCTACCGTAGGGTTTATTTATATCACCGTTCTCATTCAAAATCTTCAGAACAATCGCAGTTGAGGATAAGGAGAGTGCCGTGCTGATGATAAGTGCACTCTTAACCTCAATACCAAAAATATAGATTGCAATAAGGGTAAAAATTACAGTAGTAAATACAACTTGTAAAGTACCGTTTACAAATACTTCACCCTTCATCTTTTTCAAACTTCGAAATGAAAATTCCAGCCCGATAGTAAACATTAAAAAGACGATACCAAACTCGGCAATTTGTTGCAACTGCTTGTTATTTACGGCTTCATGAAGATCAAAAGCATAGGCGATAATCGTACCTGTTGTTATATAGCCAATAATCGTCGGTAGATCTAAACGCTTCAAGAGCATATTTAACAGTGTAGATATTAGTATCGCATAAACAATTATTGAAAGCATAATAGATATATTACAATATTTTATCTATTTTCACAATCGTCAACTATTTTTCGCAAAGTTTCCGAACGACAAGATCTCTTAAACTTTTAAACTTTTCAACATTTTCACAATCAAATAAAACCTCTTGAACATTACTGTTTGAAGGCTCAAGATCAGCTGATAACTTACTATTAATATATTCGTAAAGATGTTCAATTTTTTTATTTTCTGCATTTTGACAAAACTCTAATAGTGTTTGATTAACAGCAACCACTATTTTTACTCTTTTCATTAAATCCACAATCATCCTTTAATTGAATTCATCATATTGTTATTTCGCTTAAAACACTTGTAAACTGCTTTTTCATCTATAAATAAACATTTAATTACAATATATATTATTTTTATATTATCTTAATACAATAAATGCTACAAATGTATCTATTTTAAAGGTTACTAATGAAACTCTTTTTTTTCTTTTTATCTTTTATTATTGCTGACGCTCAAGAGATCAGTATTGCTAAATCATGGAATCTCTTAGGTGCTACGCAGGATTTAAATGCATCCTTTTTTAGAGCCGATTGTGCCGATGCCGTATGGACATACGACAACGGCTTTTGGAAGAGTTTTGTACACACTAAAGAAGCTACTACTCAACCTCCTTTTAGTATAGCTAAAGGGAAAGGTTTTTGGGTTTATAGTAAACTTGGAGATTGCCGTTTGAGTACATCCATACAAACATGGTACAGATACAAAGTTCCAAACGAACGTGGTGGATGGAGTAACGATATTACAAAAAAGGATGGAAAATATATAGCGATAGTGAATAGGCATGTTCCTGATAAACAAGTTATTCAATACAACAGTACTCTTATCTCTTCAAGAGATGGCGTTAACTGGAACAATATGAATATTGAATTACCAGGACAATATGCAGCTATTTTAGCAACAGAAAAATATATTTATGCCGTCGGCTGGAATCCTCGTGGTGGTAGCCCATCTGAAAACCCTGGGAGCATTATTCGCTCTCTTGATGGCTACAACTGGGAAGAGATATATGTCTCTAAAAATATGCTCTATAATATTGTTAAAAAGGGAGATAATTTTATCGCAGCAGGTCGACAAACTATCGTCACATCTGAAGACGGTATCAATTGGATCGAAAAAAATTATGATGACTTTTTTCTCTTTAAGACCATCGCTTATAGTCAGAACGAAGTACTTTTATCAGGCGATACTGGAGTTGTTATCTCTTCAAAGGATATGAAAAACTGGAACTTTTTAGATACCGTAAAAAACAATTCGTATGGTATACAAAATAGTTTATTTGCCAACAATCTATTTTTAATGTTTGCGGATAGAAAGACACTTATATATGATGGAAAAGAGATAAAATATATTCCTTGGAATTCAGTTTCATACTCTAATGAAGTAGTTTATAAAAATCGATTTTTATCCTTGCAAGATAATAATGTTTCAATATCAAACGACGGTGTTACATGGACGAAAATAGCGGAACTAAAAATTGCCGATGAAAATACTACAAACTTAAACTTCGAAGATAGCTTTGCCTCAGATAATAATATAATTTTCCCTCAGAAATAGGACAATTTATACAATTATAAATAACCTATCCATTTTGAGGGGAATGTTCCTTTATCTGTTGTTTAGATTTAGGCATAGCTTTTGCTTATAAAAACTATAGATAAAATAAGGAGCAAAAATGATTATCGTTGTCTCAAACCAAAAAGGCGGTGTTGGAAAAAGCACCATAGCGTTAAATATTGCCGTACAGATGCAAGAACACAAAAGCGTGCAACTCATTGACCTTGATATCCAAAGAACCCTGAGTTTTGCAAACGAGATGCGAAAAGTTCACGGCAAAGAGCTAGACGTTGTGCAGGTTGAAAATGAGAGACAACTAAAAAAGATAATCAAATATGATAATGATGAGCAACTACTCCTTATAGATTCAGGTGGGTTTGATTCAGATCTTAATCGTCTAGCGATAAGAGAGGCTGATCTGATCATCACTCCCGCATCTGACAAAACATTTGATCTGATGGCTCTTAAAAGATATGAAATGGTGTTAGAACAGCTCAACAGAAGTTCAAGAAAAGAGATAAAAAGTTATGTTGTACTGAACAATATAAGTCCAATGACCAAAAAGTTTGATGAAGTCAATGAGTTTATAACAGAATCGTCAAACTTTAAACTCTTTAACGCCGTACTACGTCAACGAGTTGATTTTTCAAGAAGTTCAGGTGAGGGATTAGGCATTAGCGAATATGCAAAAAACAGTAAAGCGCACGATGAGATGAGTGCATTTACGAATGAGATACTAGAGCTACTAGAGATATGATACATTACACTGCATTGATGTCTCCACCATCAAATGTGCAGTATGATCGTTTTCGACGATAATATTTTTTAAATGCAGCTCTTCTAAAGATTCTCTTTCTTTACTATGATGCACTCTAACGACCGTATTGACATTATGCGTTAATTCATCAACTGCTTTACAGATAAGATAAAGTTTTTCGCTATTATCTACAGCTACAACAACAGAAGCCGCGTCTTTGATTTTTACTGCCTCTAAAATATTTTTTTGAGCGGCATTTCCAAAAAATACATACTCACCTATCTCCCTTCCCTGTTTGACAAGTTTATGGTTATGCTCAACTATCACGTAAGGTAACCCCCTACTCTTTAAAAGTGCAGCAATCTGTTGTCCTAAATGTCCATAACCTAAAATCACCGTATGTGATTTAAGAGGCGCTGCTTCAAGCTCAGGCTGAGGCATTTCATCCTCGTGTACAACAATGTCGGCAAGCCGACTTAAATTAGCCAATATAAACGGTGTCATTACCATAGAGATAATTACGACAACTATGAGAACCTGAGTGAAAACCACATCAATCATCCCTTTTGAAGTGGCAAGACCAAATATTGCAAGAGCAAACTCTCCCACTTGAAAAAGTGACATCGCCGACTTTAGCGATGAACGTTTTTCATTTTTCCAGCTTGTAAGCAGATATATAATGAGTGATTTTAAAAGGATGATGATTGGCAAAATAAGAATAATAATAAATATATTTTGCCAAATGATCGAAAAGTTTATCTGCATACCTACCGTTATAAAAAAGACACCCAACAATAGATCTCTAAAAGGAACCAAGTCAGCTACAACTTGATGTTTAAAATGGGTCTCAGCGATAAGCATACCTGCTAAAAATGCCCCAAGCGAGTATGAAAACCCTAAAAAATGAGCTAGATAAGAGGAACTCATAACAAGAAATAGAACAAAGCTTATAAAGATTTCGGATGATCCACTATCGCCTACCATATCAAAAATATATTCCAATATATATGTTCCGATAAACCATAAAACTATGAGTAAAACGACTGCTCCGAGTAATGTTTGTAAAAGCAACAACAATATATTTTCATTATGGGATGAAAAGATATCAACCATAAGTAATATCGGAACGACTGCTAAGTCTTGGAAAAGTAGTATTCCCAGCACGTTGCGTCCGTAACCCTTGTTAATATCTCCATTTTCATTTAATGTTTTTAGCACTATAGCTGTAGATGAGAGCGCAATGGCCGAAGCGATAACAAGTGAAACTTTGAAGCTGAAATCTAAAAAGAACATTGCCAAAAATGCAAAAAGAATTGCGGTAATTGAGACCTGAAGGAGCCCAATCACAAATACTTCAAACTGCATCTGCTTGAGGTGACGGATTGAAAACTCAAGTCCGATCGTAAACATTAAAAATACGATACCAAATTCCGCAATCTCTTGTAGTTCTAGATTGTTTACCGCATCATGTAATCCAAAGAGATAGGTTATAATCGTACCTGTAGCAATATAGCCAATGATAGTTGGAATATTCAAACGCTTTAAAAAAAGATTTAAGATTGTCGCTATAAGAATAGTTGATACGATTATTAATAACATGGTGCTATTATAGTATAATTTGTAACTTAATTTAAGGATTTATATGCACGAAATTGTAACGACCATTGTAGATGCTATATCGGGATTTGGATATATCGGAATTTTTATCATGATGTTTTTAGAAAGCAGTTTCTTTCCCTTTCCAAGCGAAGTCGTTATGATACCTGCGGGTTATCTTATTTTCACCGGAGAAATGGAGTGGACACCCGTACTCGCTGCTTCGATACTCGGCTCTATCGGAGGTGCCTTGCTAAACTATTACCTCGCAGTAAGTTTAGGTAGAAAAGTTCTTGTTAAATATGGACGCTATTTTTTCATGGATGAACAGAAAATGGAAAAACTTGAAAGTTTTTTTATCCGGCACGGTGCCATCTCTACATTTAGCGGCAGACTTATTCCGGGAATTCGCCAATATATCTCATTTCCCGCAGGACTAGCTAGAATGAACCTTATGCCCTTTTTACTCTACACAGGTACAGGAGCTGGAATATGGGCTTTTGTTTTAACAATTTTAGGTTTTGTTATAGGTGACAATCAGGCTTTGGCAAAAGAGTATATGCCTCAGATTCTAGCTATTACACTCTCATTTGTTTTACTTTTAATACTCTTTTATATCTGGAATACTAAGCGCACTCGTAGCGAAACAGATTTTTAAGTAGCAGTGCCGGTATAACCGTCGTGATAATAACTACAAAAATAAGTACTGCATAGGTCTCATTATCAAGCACACCGTTTATATGACCAATTTTTGCAAATATCAATCCTACCTCGCCTCTTGGAATCATTGAGATACCTATAAGCATATTGTTATTTTTACACTTTTGATTGATTACAAATGCGCCAAAGTATTTACCTGCAACTGCGATGAACGTAAATCCTATAACCTCATACCAAAAAATAGCGGAACCAAATGCAATAGCAGAAAAATCGATTGATACACCTACCATAACGAAAAAGATCGGAGTAAAGAGTTCTGCTATCGGTACGGTTGAATTTTTGATTTTTCGATAAAAATTACCGTCATGCTGCAGACCTAACCCAAAAGGCAGTCTAAACTCTTTTGAAAGTGCAAGTCCGACGGTAAAAGCTCCTAAAATTACCGGTGCCCCTGCATAATTTGATATATATGAAAATATAAGTATCATGGCTATAAAAGTGGTGGAGATAAAACCGCTATAGTGAGAAACAGGGCATAACCTTCTTAAATATTTTGCTACAACATTTGCGACAATAGGTGCTATTGTAATAAAGAGTGCGATATATATAGTAACCTCAAAAGTACGTGAGTATGAAAGTTCCCTCGTCACTGCCGCATCATACACAAAAGCAAGCGCCACAACCCCAATAATATCATCTAAAACTGCCGCACCGATAACTATCTGTGCGATATTAGTCTTCTCTCTATGAATATCTTTGAGAACCCGCAAGGTAATCCCGATACTTGTTGCCGTTAAAGTCCCACCGATGAATAAAGAGGCAAATTCTGATAATCCAAAAACATGATAACTTAGAAGATACGCTCCGGTAAACGGTACAACCGCACCGAAAATTGCAACCGTAATTGCCTGCCAGCCCGCCTCTCTCAAACGCTTAAAATCGGTTTCAAGACCAACATCAAAAAGTAGCATCAAAATACCGATCTCGGCAAGCAAAGCTAAGACCTCTCCGGGTTGTACAATTCCGAGCATTGAGGGGCCTAGCAATGCACCGGCTAGCAGTTCACCCAATACTGAAGGCATCTTAAAGCGTGAAAAGAGTTCCCCTAACACTCTTGCAACGATAATGATAATAAATAGAGTTAAAAACAGCTCATGCACATGCATCAAACACCTCGTTAATAAGGCATAATAATACTATTTACTTTAAATTAACATTATTAGATTTTTAAATTATACACTTTTGTAAAACTCAAACAATTAAAGTTTATGAAAGATACTTTTTTAGCACATCCACTATATCCTCTTGCGTATATGGTTTGGATATATAATCATTCATACCTGCATCTAAAAATTTTTCTTTTGCACCCCCTAATGCATTAGCAGTTACGGCAACGATAGGTATTGGAGGAAGCATATCCTCTTTTTCCATCAATCTAATATGATTTACGGCTTCTATACCGTTCATTACAGGCATATTCTCATCCATCAAAATCAGATCATATCTGTTTTGTTTTACATTTGATACTGCTTCTTGACCATTATTGGCTATTTCATATGTTAAATTCAGCTCTTCTAAAATCATACTCAGTAACAACTGATTTGTCTTATTATCTTCAACAATCAAAATATGTCCTTCTACGGCACCATCTTTTTTAGTAGAACCTATATCTGCTTCATCTTGAAATTGAGTTTTTGGACACTCTTTAGTGGGTATCTCAAAATAGAACTTGCTTCCCTCACCTACTTGACTCTTAACCTTTATTTTTCCGCCCATAAGTTCCACCAGCTGTGAAGATATAGTCAAACCTAACCCCGTACCGCCAAATTTCCTAGTTGTAGATGAATCTTCTTGAGAGAATGATTCAAAAATCGTTTCAAGTTTCTCTTCAGCTATTCCTATTCCATTGTCCTTTACAGATGAATATAGAATGCCTTTTTGGGCACTATATTTGATATTTAAGACAATGCCCCCTCCACTATTTGTAAATTTTATAGCGTTACCGATTAAATTTAAAAGTACTTGTTTATAACGTACGGCGTCTATCACTACACACTCAGGCAAAGAGTTTTCAAAGTCGTTTTTTAACTTTATCTTTTTCTCTTTAGCTACAGCTCCAAATAGCTCTTCTAACTGTTTCATCTCTTCTTGTATATAAAACGGGCTCTTTTCAATCTCAATTTTTCCGCTTTCAATTTTTGAGAAGTCTAAAATATCATTTATAATATCTAAAAGCATTTTTCCAGATGATAGGATGGTTTTATATATCTTTTTTCTCTTATTGTCCTCTTCATCTTTTGATAAAAGTTGCATGAAACCGAGTATTGCATTAAGAGGTGTACGCAATTCATGACTCATATTTGCTAAAAACATATCTTTTGCTTCTAATGCATTGTTTAACTTTTCACTCTTCTCTTCAACTTGAATATTTCTAATCTCTAATGTTTTTACATAATCAACAATTTTATTAGCAAGTCTTCCTAGTTCATCATTCTCATTAAACCTTGTAGTAAATGTTTCTACAGAGGTTTCAGAAAGCGTTGCAAGCTTTTTAAGTGAGTCCAATAGATTTCTTTTCAAAGCATATACTGCGACAAACACAAGAAGGAATAGAAGGGTAAAGAAAATATAGAGCCGAACTTGATTGGTTATAAGTTTTTCATCAACAATACTTGTTATAAAACTATCCACTCTTTTCATCTCTATATTGGCTTTATCAAAAGATAGATGCATAGTATTTAATAATCCCTCTGTTGAAGAGAGTCCCAACTCTTTTTGAGCCTCTACGAAAAGTGTAAAATATTTTTTGTAACTCTCTAATAACCGTAAAATCTTCTCTTTTGTTACAATTTTTACTGTTTTACTCTCTTTAATATCAGCCAAAAAAGTATCTATGTTTTTTTGAAACCTGTAAAAATATTTTTCATCATGTCGCTGGATATAATCTTTTTCATTTCTACGAAGCTCTAATATATCTTTTAGGAGAAAAACATTATTTTCTTCATAGAGTATTATCTCAATTTCATGTGCTACGTTGCGTAATTGACCATGTAATCCTTCAATTTCACTCAAACCTAAAACAATAGATTTTTTAACCACACTCTTATATGCTTCATTATAACTCTCTAAAAACTCATTAAGCACTTTTACCGTATTGGTATCTACCTCTATATCATCAAGCGATAGAGACAAGCTTTGCAGATTTTGCGTGAACTGTTTTATTAACAATTTATGAGTGTCTATATCACTTTGCTGCTTGTACATTAAAAATTTTGATTGAAAAAATTGTAATTTTATAAATAGATCACTGCTTTTCTTTAACTGCTGATTAATATATACAAGTTTTTGAGTATTATTAAAAGTGACAAAAACACTCATTGAAATGAGGGTCAATAGAAGGAATAGTGCGCTATAAAAGAGCAGAAACTTTTTCTTGATATTCATATACTTTCCATTTTAATATTAGTCTTTCAAATGAGAAACAAAGTTAAAACTTATATATTATTAAAAAAAAGTTACCGTTTTGTTACATAACGTGATTAGAGCTTCTTAAAAAACTTTTCCACCTCTTTGGCACTAATAGGTTTACTATAGTAATATCCTTGTACTATATTACATCCTATTTCAGAAAGTATTTTTATCTGCTCTTTTGTCTCAACTCCCTCAGCTACTACACTCATATTCATCGCTTTTGCTAATGCTATAATAGATTGAGATATCGCCAAATCACTCTGATTTATTGTTATATCATCAACAAACGATTTATCTATTTTGATTGTCTGTACCGGAAATCTTTTAAGATAACTTAGACTCGAATATCCTGTACCAAAATCATCAATGGCTATTTTTATATTAAGCTCTTGTAGCTTTAAGAGTTTTTCTAAAATTTCATCGGCATGATCCATTAAAAGGCTTTCTGTCAGCTCAATCTCAATGCAAGATTGCTTCTGAGCATTCAAACAACTTTGTTCAACTATTTCAATAAAATTTCTTTGCTTAAATTGATTTGCCGAGACATTAACCGAGACTGTAATATTACTAAAACCTCTCTCTTTCCAATCAACTGTTTGTCTGCTTGCCTCTTTAAGCACCCACGTACCGATGTCGTTTATAAATCCGCTCTCCTCAGCAATCCATACAAACTCTGAAGGCATAACCAAACCGATACCTGGTCTGTTCCACCTGATAAGTGCTTCCATACCGACCATTTCATCAGTTCTACTATCGATTTTAGGCTGATAATAGAGAACAAATTCGTCATTCTTCAACGCTTTACGCAACTCCTCACTTGTTTTCATCTGAAGTTTGATATTTTCATTTAACTCTTTCGTAAAGAACTGGTAGTTATTTTTTCCCAAATCTTTCGCTTTGTACATTGCGCTATCGGCATTTTGTAAAAGCTCCTTAGATGTTTCACCATCTTTTGGATAGAGACTAATACCAACACTACCCGATATGTGAAAAACATTCTCATCAATTTTAAAAGGCAATTCAAAAGCATTAACTAATCTCTGTGCAAAATGTGCGATATTCGAGGCACTCTCGTCAAAGATTAAAAAGAGAAACTCATCACCTCCAATGCGAGCAAAAATATCATACTCCCTTTTAAGAACATTCATTCTTTCTGATACATTTTTGAGCAGTTTATCTCCCACATGATGCCCGTGAGAATCGTTAATAATTTTAAAGTTATCCAAGTCTAAAAACATTACTGCAAATTTTTTCTCATCCCTTTTTGACATGTTGATTGATTTTTCAAGATAATCAAAAAACATCGCCCGATTAGGTAAAGAGGTGAGTGAATCGTAATGAGCCAACTCTTTTAGCCTATTTGTGTACTCCAACTGCTCTTTTAAAAACTTCTCTCTTTGCCTAAAAAGATAGGCAATAACTAAAAGACCAATTATCCAGATTATAAGATGAAACAGGTATGAAGTGAGTATACTCTTTTCAAGAATGGTGTAAAAATAGTTCATAGGAACACTAACACTAATTCCACCGCTAATCTCACCCACTTTATAGCCTTGCCCTGTATGGCAACTTCTACACCCTTTCGTAGTTCTCATCGGTTTAATAAAGCGCATAACTTCAACGCCCTCTTTTTTTACTATTTCTGAATACTCATCTATACCGTTGTTAAATCTATCTAAAGCTGCACTCTCCCACGCATCAGGTGCATTGTCAGGGTTAATAGGATTTAAACTAGTAATCTTTGCTTTTGTTCCATATAACCCTGCATATTCATTCATCATCTGTCTTAGCATATACGCCGGATTCATCAATGTCAGTTCTCTTCCCGAAGGGGTTTTAATATTTTGTTCAAACATATGTTTCAAATATGGACTAGGAGGTGTTCTATTCTCATCAACCGGCACATAGATACCTCCATGTGATGTTGCCCACTCCCTAAATGCCAAATCTTTTTCATAATTGGCTCTAGCAGTATTTTTTGCTAGTTCTATACTCTGAGCTCTTAAAATAGAAGATACGAAAAGATATGAAGAGAGTACTAGCAGTGACCAAAACAGTGTAATGAAAAATTTTTTATTCATAAACATGATGATAATCTTAATCTTAAAAAATAATAATATAATGACATAAGTACCATTGTACCAACTTTTTGCTATTATTACGAAATTTTTTTAGAGGTGGAAATAGAATGCTACAAACGGTAAATCTTGTCAAACGTTTTGGAACCAGAGTTCTTTTTGAAAATATCAATATCAAACTTGACCGAAATAAACGATATGGACTTATCGGAGCGAACGGTGCAGGAAAAACGACTTTTTTGAAGATACTCTCAGGAGAAATTGAAGAGTATGACGGTGATGTTCAAATTGAATCAGGTCTAAGGGTAGGTGTACTTGGACAAAACCAATTCGCTTTTGAAGATTTTACTATCAGTGACGCTGTACTTTACGGAAACAGACGCCTTTACGATGCGTCAAAAGAGAAGGAAAAACTCTACATGGAGGGTGATTTTGAAGACCCAGCAGTAAATGATCGTTTAGGTGAGCTAGAGATGATCAGTGTAGAGGAAGATCCAACATATGAGGCACCTGTTAAAATCGGTAAGATTTTAGAGGGTTTAGGAATTCCTGAAGCAAAACATCACAATCTTATGAGTGAACTTGATAGCGCAGACAAATTCAAAGTTTTACTGGCACAGGTACTTTTCCCAAAACCAGATATCCTCTTTTTAGATGAGCCTACAAACAACCTTGATATAAGTTCTATTGGATGGCTTGAACAACAGCTACAGCGTCACGAAGGAACAATGGTTATCATCTCTCACGATAGACACTTTCTTAACTCAGTTGTCACCAATATCCTTGATGTGGATTACCAGCAGATTAGACCATTTACAGGAAACTATGACGATTGGTATATCGCTTCAACCGTTATGCAAAAACAGTTAGAAGCAGATCGTGATAAGAAAATGAAAGAAAAAGAGCAGCTAGAAGCTTTCGTAAGACGCTTTTCAGCTAATGCTTCAAAAGCAAAACAGGCTACCTCACGCCGTAAACAGTTAGAAAAACTTAATATTAACGATATCAAACCCTCAAGCAGAAGAGATCCAAGTATCGTTTTTAAACCTAAACGCGACCTTGGGGTTGAGATACTAGATGTGAAAAATATCTCAAAAAGCTTTGAGGGAAGAAGCATTTTAGAAAATATCGATTTTAAAGTTGAAGAGGGAGATAAAATTGCCCTAATTGGACCAAACGGAATCGGTAAAACTACCCTTTGTAACATCATTATGGAGGAGTTAAAACCTGATAGCGGTGAGGTTAAATGGGGAGCAACTGTAGAAAACGGCTATTTTCCTCAAGATACGACCGATAAAATTACCGGTGATATCACACTGTATGAGTGGTTAAGAGGTTTTAACCCAAAAGGTGATTTAGCAGAGGTTCGTAACTGTTTAGGACGTATGCTATTTAGCGGTGAAGAGCAAGAAAAAAGTGTAAAGTCGATAAGCGGTGGTGAAAAACATAGAATGATGCTCTCAAAACTAATGCTTGAAGGTGCCAATACTTTAGTACTAGATGAGCCGACAAACCACCTTGATCTTGAAGCTATTATTGCACTTGGTGAAGCACTTCTTCAATTTAAAGGTGCAGTTATCTGTGTTTCACATGACCGTGAACTGCTTGATGCTTTTGCAAACCGTATCATAGAAATTAAAGAGGGTGGAAAAATCGTTGACTTTAAAGGCTCTTACGAAGAGTATGTAGCACAAAACGAGTAATGTTTACTATATTTTTAATAATAAAAATTATAATATTAAATTAAATATTATTTTAATTTTGATACAATTGCTCATTTAAAACACTCTATATTTGGAGCAATATGTATGCCTAGATTTATCAGAAGATTATATTCGACTATAAAAGCAAAAATCATTATGCTTCTTGTAGTCGGTATTACTGCAATGATCGGAGTTATTCTTTTTAGTATCAACTCGCTTGATACCTCCTATAAACAGTTCAATCAATTTGAAACACATGAGCTTAATCTTCTTGGATTAAGTAAAGATATTAAATTTAACGTTATACAAGTACAGCAATGGTTAACCGACATCTCCGCTACTAGAGGTGCTGAGGGCTATGATGACGGTTTTGGTGAAGCTGAAAAGTACGCAAAAGAGTTTAGAAAACTTGTAGATGAACTATCAAAACACGCACAGGAATATGATGATCTGCAAATGAGAGGAACAATAGCTAAAACAGCTGATGAGCTAAACACTGCATTTAACTCCTTTTATGCAACGGGTAAAAAGATGGCTAACCGATATATTGAAGGGGGACCAAAGAGCGGAAATGCTTTCATGGAAACCTTTGACGGTGAAGCTGAGAAGATGACAGCCGTTTTAGATACCCTAACAACGCTAAGCATAACAGAGTTTAATGCAAAAAAGAGTGATTACAGTATTACGATTAAACATAACAGCAGTATCATGCTTATTATCGCCCTTATTACAGTCATTGCATCAATCATAATGGGCATAGTGACAATTATGGGTGTCGTAAAACCGATTAACACATTAGGTAGCGTTGCTAAGGAATTGGCAAGCGGAGATGCAGATCTTACAAAACGACTCAATCTAGTCGTTAAAGATGAGATAGGGCATGTTGCGGTATATATTGACAGTTTTATTGAAAAAGTGCAGGCGATTATAAGTGATTCAAAAATACAGCTTGATAAAAACGACAAATCTGCACTTCAGTTAGAGGATATGTCAAAAGATTTCTCTTTAAGAAGTGATGATGCGAGTCAAATTGTTCTAAAAGCGGTGAAAGATTCTAATGAAGCAAATAGTGAACTTATAAGAGCGATTGAAGAGAACCTCTCTATGCAAGAGGCGATTAGGGAATCTTTTGCGGACATTAAAGAGGCAAAAGAGCTAGTCGATAAGGTTGCATACAGCGTCAATCAAACAGCTCAGGTTGAAGAGGAGCTTTCTGTCAAACTCAATGAACTCAACAGCAATACAGGACAGGTAAAAGATGTACTTTCGGTCATTTCCGACATTGCAGAACAGACCAATCTTCTTGCACTTAATGCTGCGATTGAAGCTGCACGTGCTGGAGAACACGGCCGCGGATTTGCCGTCGTTGCCGATGAAGTGAGAAAATTGGCGGAGAGAACACAAAAGAGTCTACAAGACATTCAAATGACACTCAATCTTATCACACAAGCTGTTGTAGATGTTTCAAGTGATATGAATAGCAATGTTGAAAATATCCATAAAGTATCGGAACAATCATCAACATTGAGTGAACGTATCGATTCAACCTCGGCAGTAATGGAGCGTGTCGCAGCGCAAGGACAAAAATCAATAGAAACCAATGAGGGCGTTAAAGAAAATATTCAAAAAATCATTAGTGAAATCGGAAATATCAAATCAATTACTCAAGAGAATATCAGTAGTTCAAAAGATATTTTAGAGATAAGTCACACCCTCTCTGAGACAACTCACGAGACAAATGATATTTTTAAACAATTTAAAACATAAATGTTAATTAAACTCTATTGTATTACCACTCACAAATGTTGCTTCTAAAGTGGAAGAGAAAATTATCAAAAGAAGTAAAGCAATGACTAATGCAACAAGTGCCAATGAGATAGTTAAAGCTTCAACTCACCTTCAGGAAATGACGGTAACCCTTAACAATAACCTTAACTCATTTCATACATAAACTGACTGCTGAAATTGCGGTCATCACACTAAAAATTATAATAGGTATAAAACTGTACTCTATCGAAAGAGCCGGCTTTATCATCCAAGCCGGTAGCCGTTTTTGCTTGAAAATCGGTGTACATAAATAAAAAGTTCAATGCATCACTATAAGAGTACTCAGCCACAAAGTTGTGTTCATCCACTTCTGTTTTTGAACTATCCTCTTGAAAGTTTCCGTAACTATAGGAGAATCCAAAATCACCGTATCCTTTACTGAAACCAATCATATAAGCTTTCGCATCATTAAGTCCATCAATTGTCATCTCATCCATAGATGTCAAATAGGGTCCACCGCCAAATCCGTTAATGACGGCTTTACCGTTATCATTACTAGTACTATTATACGCAGCCATAAAATTCATTCCAAAAGATTTCAGACCCAAGTCTACACTCAAACCGTAAAAAGATCCATCCACCGCGCTAGAACGTTCTTCTGAGAAATTTCCATATTGTGCACCAAGGGAGAGTAAAAAATTATCAGATAGTGGATATTCACTTGATCCCTCTAGATAGAATAGTTTAGTTAACTCATTGACATTGTAGTACCATGCCGAAAACTCGCTATCTTTCATACCGCTATAAATAAGTGCTAAGAGAGTTGTTCCTTCACCTGCACCATGCAAATCCTCAAATCTATCTTGTGTAGGTGCATCGACTCCTGCCCACTTTTGTACCTGTGCTGCAATCAAAGTAGTATCTTTAATATCTGTGTTTGTTACAACATACGCTTCAAAAAGATTAGGAATCATTCGTATATCATCGCTATCGGCAAACGGAGTATCAATCTGCTGACGTCCTGCGACAAATGTCGTATTATTTATTTGAGCTTTTAGATATGCTTGTCCTAACAGAGTATAACTATTACCGTCAGCTTGGTTAAAAAGAGCGGTATCTGCATCTTGCGCGCTATTTTTAGCTAGTCTGTGTGTTGTATAAACCGCAGCCCCTGCACTCACTCCTGCAATTTTTCCAGTTTCAAGTTTAATGTGTCCGCCTGATGCTATGTTATGGGCATCAACACTACTATCACCTGCATTTTGATTAATATATCCTAATCGTAACTCCCCAGAAAGTTTTGCATTTTTATAAACATTAAATGTACCCTCTAACTCATTTGAAGCAAATGCCGAAACACTCAAAGCCATTGCGGCGACACTACTAGTTAATCTTTTCACATTCATTCCCCCCCCGAGATTTGTATGATTAAATATAATTATACATAAAGAAAACAAATATTTATCAACAATATTTAAAACTTTTTAATCAATCTCTTACTTTAGGTGATTTATACTGCTGTGTTAATAACTATCATAGGATTTCGTATGGATAACAGTGTCTATTCCGTCATTGAGGTAATGCCAAAAGTTCAAGAGTATGAAAGACGGCTACTCTCTTTAAATCGTCAACTCAACAAAACAACACTTACAGGAAAAATAAGTAACCTGCAAGTTGCCGAAACGCTCTTTGAATTTATGGAAGAGACTAGCGAAAAGTTTTCAAAACTACAACAAGATCTTGTTCGTACCGTTATTGAAGAGAGTGTAAAAAAAATCATTCTTGAGGCTTCAACAAAAGCTAAAATCTGCATTGAAATTTTAATCAGAAATCTCTATGAAAGAACTGCTGATGTCGGTTTTCTTGCAACCGATAAGGAGATAAGTACTTTCATGTCTGCCCATAATAGCAGCGATGAAGAGTATAGTGAAATAAAAGAGCGACTCGATGAGTATATAAAAAAATACAGCATTTATAGCGATGCAATACTTCTTGGAGCCGACGGTAGAGTCAAAATAAATAACAACCCAAACAATAAAATACCCATTGAAGAGAATTTTAGCGATATTATTCAAAGCATTGAGTCATCAACAGAAAACTTTACTGAATATTTCGGCTACTCAAAACTTGTACCTGAAGCAGAGAATTCTCTACTATTTATGCAAAAGATCACTGACGGACATGAAGATTCAGGTAAAACAAACGGCGTACTTGTTCTAGTTTTCAAATTTGACGATGAACTTACTGAGATATTTAAAATTCTTGATAATAATAACCATAAACCTGTAATTTTGCTTCTTGATAAAGAGGGTAAAACGATAGCTTCAAACAATGAGAGTGAAGTTCCGCTAGGTAAGAAGTTCGAACCCTTAAGTGACGAAGAGTTTAAAATCATCACCTATAACAACAAACGATATATCGTCTCAAGTGCAAAAGCAGAAGGCTATCAAGACTATTACGGAACCCAGTGGTACTCCCATGTGCTTATACCGATAAAAGATTCTCTCAATCCAGAAATTTCTATGAGCGATGATGTAGATACCAGTATTTTAAAAAATTCAAATCTACTCTCAGATGAACTCAATGAGATAAAAGAGAATTCAGAGGAGATTGAAGAGGATTTAGTCGACACTATCATTAACGGTGAACTTATCGCTTCAAAAACAAAAGCCTATTCGCTCAATCCAGTACTTGAGAATATAAGAAATATCAGTAGCGATATAAGCGAAGTGGTCAATGCTTCGATACACGACATTCATCAAACGATTGCCGATGCAATTCTAAGCGATGTGGAGTTTTTAGCGACTCTAGCGGTCGATCTTATGGATAGAAACCTTTATGAACGCGCCAATAACTGTAGATGGTGGGCCTTAAATCCTGAACTTAGAGATATTCTATCAAAAGAGGATATCTCCCAACACGACCAAGAAAGGATGGAAAAAATTTTAGAATACCTCAACTCACTTTATACCGTTTATGAAAATATCTTTGTATTTGATAAACACGGAAAAGTGATTGCTATATCTAATCCAAATTATCAGATACTTTTAGGTCAAAGACTTCATAACAGTGCGATAGACAGTACCCTTAGAAATAGTGATTCACAAAAGTATTTCGTAAGCGGTTTTGACAAGACAGAGCTCTATGCAGATAAACCAACGTACACCTATTATGCTTCAATTACTCAAAAGGGAAATGGTCGCAAAGCTATCGGAGGGATTGGTTTAGTTTTCAACTCAGAGCCGGAATTCAAAGAGATGCTTAAAAATTCACTTCCACTGGAGATAGAACTAGATGAAAAGAAAACAAAAAACAGTGATGAGACAAAAGCGAACTCTTTTGGAGTTTTTGCAGACAGAGAGGGAAAAATAATCGCTACAAGCAATAAACAGATAGATGCACAAAAAGCGTGTCAAATGGACGAAAGTTATCTCTCTTTAGCTAAGGGAGAGAAAAAATCCGGAGTAATCACCTTTGATGGCGTTACATATACGGTCGGTTGTAGAGCGTCGTCTGGATACCGCGAATACAAAAATGGAGACGGTTACAACAACGACATTCTATCTTTTGTCTTCATTAAGATATAGATCTAAGGTTTTATAACCTCCAAAATGTTCATTATAAAAAGGTGCCGTTACGCTTTGAAAACTATCGGCATCTTGATAAATATTAACCACCCAATCAAAATTGATCTGCCTTGAGCGGAGTGCTTCAATACTCAGCAGCGTATCATTAATGCTTCCAAGTTTACTCGATGTTACAAGAAGAGTTTTTAATTCAAGTAATTTAATCAGATCAATCATATAAAAATCGTTTTCTATCGGAACCAAAAGCCCTCCGGCACCTTCAACTAACGTAATATCACTCACTGATACAATTTTTTTATAGTGTTCAATAATCAGATCAATGCTAATAGCTGCATCACCTTTGGCAACTGATGGAGCAGCGGGGAGTGAAAACTGATAGGGAACTACATAATCTAAACCTAAAGCTTCTAAATCGGGATGATTTTGCACGGCTAAATTAAAGAGTTTTGAAGCATCTAGCGGAATATCTATCACCCCTGTCTCTATCGGTTTTAAAACTCCTACTTTTAAGCCAAGCTTTTGATAGTGCTCAATAATACGAAGTGCCGTATAGGTCTTTCCTATATCCGTGTTTGTTGCCGTTATAAAAAGGGAATCGTTTTTCATTTTAAATTTGCTATAATCCATTTTAATTTTAAATTGAGGACTTTATATGAACCAGCTTGAAGCTTTTTCTACACAAGCAGTACAACTTACGGGTTCAAAAAGTGGACCAATTAGCCCGATTATAGCACATTCGGCAGCCTTTGGTTATGAAGATTCAAATACGGCTGAAGAGATTTTTAGCGGAGCAATCGCTAAACCTCTCTATGCGCGTATGGGTAATCCAACCAGTTCACAGCTTGAGAGTATACTAGCAACAATGGACGGCGGTATCGGCTCCGTTACCACGGCTTCAGGAATGGCTGCAATTTCGATGGTAGCCCTAAGTATTTGCAGTAGCGGTGATGAGATAATTAGTATCGGTGGTCTCTTTGGAGGCACTTACGCACTATTCAATGAAACACTGCGCCGCTTTGGTGTAACAACGCACTTTTTCGACGTAGATGAGATTGAAGCCATTGAAAAGGCAGTGAATGATAAAACAAAACTGATCTTTTTAGAGAGTGTCGGCAATCCGAACATGAGACTTCCTGATCTGCAAAGAGTTGAAAAAATAGCAAGTGAGCATAAAATATTACTTGCCGTTGATAATACGGTGACACCGCTAAGTTTGAAACCTTTGAAATTCGGTGCGGATATCGTACTTTACTCAACTACCAAAACAATAGCGGGTCATGCAGCGGCTCTTGGAGGCGCGGCAGTCTTTAGAGAAGTTGTTACAGATGATGCTAAGCTTTTAACCACAAGATATGCTGATCTACATAAATTTGTAGAAAAAGCGGGAGCCAATGCATTAATAGCTATTAGCAAAAAGCGTGCAATGCGTGATTTTGGTATGAGTTCCAATGCATTTGGAAGTTTTTTAACGATGATGGGGCTACAAACGCTCTCTTTAAGAACAGAGCGTATAAAAAATACGATTGAGACGCTTTCACATGCTCTGTATGATGCAGGAATTAACGTTCGTCACCCCTCTTTGAAAAATCATGAACATCATGATAGATACATCAAAGAGTATGAACACGGCTGTGGACCGCTTCTGACACTTAATTTTGGCGATAAAGAGCATGCTTATGCATTTTTAGAACGCTCCAAACTTATAACGGTTACGGCAAATATCGGAGATGCAAGAACACTTGGTCTTCATATGGCATCAACCATATATAGTGATTTTGATGAAGAAACAAGAAAGTTCTTAGGTATTACCGATGGACTTGTGCGTATCTCTATCGGGCTTGAGAGTGAAACCGATCTCATAACTGATTTTTTAGAAGCGGCGAAATAATGTCTATTAAAACTGAAGAAGAGGTTGAACAGTTACTCGCAACACCAAAAGAGTATAAGGTTTTATTGCTCAACGACGATTATAGTACAATGGATTTTGTCGTTGAAATTTTAATGAATGTCTTTCATAAAAGCTATGAACAATCAGAAGCTGTTATGATTGAAATACACAAAAAAGGCAAAGGCATTTGCGGAATCTATAGCTACGAAATTGCCGAAACGAAAGTGGCAATTGTTCATAAAAAAGCGAGAGATGCAGGCTTTCCTTTAAAAGCAGTCATAGAGGAAAATGAAGTATGATTAGTACAGAACTTAATGAGCTTTTTGCACGTGCACTGAGATTTGCAAAAAAGCAACGTCATGAATACCTAACGATTGATCACCTTTTTGTCTCACTTCTTCAAAGTCAAGAGGGACAAGAGATACTTACTGCTTGCGGCGCAGACATCGAGTGGTTGAAAAAAGAGGCCACTACACAGCTTCTCAATGCAAGTAAACCGCTACCTGAAAATATTGAGCGTGATCCCCATGAGACGGTTGCACTTTCAAGAATGTTAGAGAAGATGATGCAGCATGTTCACAGTTCGCAGAAAAATCTAGCAGAGATAGGTGACCTTTTAGCTGCAATCTTTGAAGAACAACACGCATTTGCATATGTGCTTTTAAATGCTCAAGATATTTCAAGAGTAGACGTACTTGAATATATTTCACACAATCAAAAAGAACTTTTAACTCATAGCGGTGCAAAAAGTACTAAAGAAAAGGCACAAGGTGAGGAATCTGAAACTCTTGAGAAATATACGGTAAATCTAATTAAAATGGCACGTGAGGGCGAAATTGATCCGGTCATCGGTAGAGCAGATGAACTTGAAAATGTTGTAAGAACACTATGTAGACGCAAAAAGAATAATCCTCTGCTAGTTGGTGAACCCGGAGTCGGTAAAACTGCGATAGCTGAAGGGTTGGCTCTAAAAATCGTTGAGAACGATGTCCCAAATGTGCTAAAAAATGTTGAACTCTACGCGCTAGACATGGGATCACTACTTTCAGGAACAAAATACCGCGGGGACTTTGAAAAGCGTTTAAAAGCGATCATAGATGAGTTAAAACAGAAAGAGAACGCTATTCTTTTTATCGATGAGATACATACAATTGTCGGTGCCGGTGCAACAAGCGGAGGAAGTATGGACGCAGCAAATCAGCTCAAACCTGCTCTAGCATCGGGTGCAATAAAGTGTATCGGTGCAACTACTTACGTTGAGTATAGAAACGTACTGGAAAAAGATAGAGCACTAAGTAGACGTTTTGCAAAAATCGATGTAGATGAGCCGACACAAGCGGAAAGTGTAGAGATCCTTAAAGGTTTAAAACACAAATATGAAAAACATCATGGAATCTCCTATAGTGAACGTTCACTAAAAGCAGCAGTTGAACTTTCAAAACGCTATTTAAGTGAAAGATTCCTACCCGATGTTGCCATAGATATCATTGATGATGCCGGAGCTGCTTTTCATGTCCATGAGAGAAAACGAAAAAGTGTTAGCGTTTCAGATATTGAATCAGTCATTGAACGAACTGCAGGAATTCCACCTTCACGAATTAACAGTAATGAGACAAAACTGCTTCAAAAGCTGCCTGAAAAGCTAAGAAGAAGAGTTATCGGTCAAGAGAGTGCGATCAATATAGTTAGTGAAGCAATTATAAGAGCACGTGCAGGGATGAATGAAGCAAACCGTCCTGTGGCTTCATTTCTTTTTAGCGGTCCGACAGGTGTAGGTAAGACTGAATTAGCACGTACACTATCTGATGTACTAGGTGTACACTTTGAACGCTTTGATATGAGCGAATATATGGAAAAACATGCCATAAGTAGACTCATCGGTGCACCTCCTGGATATGTCGGATATGAGCAGGGTGGACTATTAAGCGAGAGTGTAAGAAAACATCCATATATGGTACTTCTGCTTGACGAGATAGAAAAAGCGCACCCTGAACTTATCAATATTCTTCTTCAAGTAATGGATAATGCTACACTTACCGATAACAACGGAAGACGTGCCGATTTTCAAAACGTGATCATTATCATGACCTCAAATATCGGTACAAAAGAGCCGAACGTAATGGGCTTTACAAAAGATACTCAAACAAAACTTGACCGTGCTTTAAAAGATTTTTTCTCTCCTGAGTTTAGAAATCGTTTAGATGCAGTCGTTGAGTTCCAACCGCTTGAGCAAAGTATCGTAGAAAAAATTGTACAAAAATTTATTGATGAACTTAATCGTCAGCTAAAAGCTAAAAGAGTAAAACTACATCTGAGTGACAAAGCACGCAAATTACTTGCCGAAGAAGGCTTTGATGCACAGATGGGAGCACGCCCACTACAAAGAGTTATACAGAGTGAGATTAAAACACCACTAAGTGCTATGATGCTCTTTGATCATCTAGGTTCAATGCTTGAGGTCTCCATCGATGTTGAGAATTCAAAGATAAAACTAAACTTGAAATGACATATATTACGTAGATGTTACACAATATTGTGAAATTTGTTGATAAAGTCACAAAAAGTTCACACTTAAAAGGTACAATGCTCTTTAACGTTAAACATTTTTGGGGCAACCATCTGTTTAGCACTCTTTAAAAAGGATATTTCCATGAAACAAAAAACATTAAAAACTGCGATTGCACTCTCGGCATTAATGATAACCGGAGAGCTTTCTGCAGCAACCCCTACTCCACCGTCACCGCCGATTACGGCAAAGGTTGTTAAAGATAAAACAGGGAAAGCTGCCCAATCTATCTCCTATAAAATTCCTTTTAAAAAGGGCTGGACGCTTTTTGGAGTTCCTGGATACAAAGCCTATAAGGCAAATGATATTTTAGGTGATAAAAGCAGTGTTGATATTATCTACTACTATGACAACAGAACCGGAGGATGGCAACTTTTTCAACCCGGAAGAAGTGATGGCACTATCAATGCATTAGTACCGGGTGTGGGATACTGGGTTAATTCTACAAAACCTTTTGTTGCAGAATTTAAAAGTAACATTGTTACTAGTCGTTCAGTTTATGAAAAAGCGGCTATTTTGAAATCAAAAGATGGTGAAAATATTGACGATGCAAGTTTACTACCTCCTATGCCTGTTGAAACAGCAAGTTATGAGGACACTTGGAATGAAAGCGGTGAGTTTGAAGATGATTTCAACGCTGATGCCGGAACTACCGATTGGACAAAAAGAGATCCAAAGAATTTTTCTGAATCAGACTGGGATGAAGACTACAGATTTGATCCTGAGTTACTCGTAGATTGGTCTTTTGAGGATGTAAGCGGTCTTATCTATAGATTTACAAAAGCGCAGGGAAAATCATATAAAGAGATAAAAGTCGCAATTGCTTCTAAAAAGAAAAATGGAAAACTTCAAGTTAGAGCAAGCGGTAGTTCACTTATTACCTCCAAAGGACACCTTACTATTGCATATAAAGCGGGGAAAAGCGTAAAAAAAGTAACGTTTCAACTTCTTGATATAGATGAAAAAGATGGTGGCGGTGTTATACTTAAAATGAAAAATATCGCAACGAAAAAACCTGTAAAATGGACTGCAAAAGAGATCTATGACCCTGAAACGAAAACTTGGTCAGATGCTACTGTGGTACTTGCAAGCGATGCAAGTAGCGATGACATAGACGTTAGCAATACTGATTGGGATAATCTAGATGCAACTAGTGCAGATGATGCTCTTGCAGAGGTAGATGACGACAGTTTTGAATCAACCTGTACAACTGAAGAGTGTTCTGATGAGATAGAGGTTGATGACGATATTGAAACAGATGAAGAGGATGAAGACTATGAATCATCTAGTAGCAGTTCATCTTCAGAAGATGATGATGACGATGATGACGAAGAGGATTCAGATGATGATAACGATAGCTCATCAACTAGTTCAGATACAAGTAGCTCGACTTCTACAAGTACCGATGCAACTTCAAGCAGTGCAACATCTACTACTACTGATACAACCTCAAGTAGTTCAACTTCAACAAGTACTGATGCGACTTCAAGTAGTTCGACTTCTACGGCAACCGATACTAATACTAGTGTCTAAATAGTAATATTTCCCTCTGGGGGAAATATTCTAAGTATTACCGACGATTAATAGAGTTCTAGATAAACTACCATCATCTATTTTAATAGCAGCTAGATGAAACAAATAATAATTCCAAAAATTACAAATACGTTAGAGTTTCCTAATCCAAGAGAGTGTGCAGGCGATGCACCCATCGCATACGGAGGAGATCTCAGCCCCCAACGCCTCTTACTCGCTTACAGCATGGGAATTTTTCCTTGGTTTAATAAAAATGATCCTATTCTTTGGTGGTGCCCCGATCCTAGAATGGTACTCTTTTTAGATGAGTTTAAAGTTCGCCGCTCACTTGCCAAAAAGATACGAAATGGCGGTTTTGAAGTTAAATTAAACAGTGCTTTTTTGGATGTTATAAAAATGTGTGGGAGTGTTAAAAGAGAGGGACAAGAGGGAACTTGGATAACAGATGATATGATTGCAGCTTATAATCATCTACATAAACTTGGTTTTGCACACTCAGTCGAAACCTATATAGAGGGAAACCTTGTCGGCGGTCTCTACGGTATAGCAATAGGTGGGGTATTTTTTGGAGAATCGATGTTTTCACAGTACAATGACGCATCAAAAGTTGCATTTGCTTATCTTGTTGATCATCTAAAAGAGAATGAATTCGAACTCATCGATTGTCAAATGAACACATCGCACCTAGAATCACTAGGCGCACGTGAAATTCCAAGAGATGAATTTCTAGATATCATAGGTGCAGCAGTGAAAAAAGAGAGAAGGATATAAGGATGAAGAAGCTTTTTATATTGGTACTAACTCTATCTCTATTCATTTTTTCGGGATGTACCCGCAGTGCATACTCAACATCTGACGTTGGTAAGATTGAACAACTCTATACTGCTACGGTAAAGAGCGCAAGAACCATTGAACTCTCTGATGATGGAGCCGGTACAATTCTTGGTGCAATAATCGGTGCTGTTGCCGGTCATCAAATCGGAAAAGGTTCAGGCAATACGGCAGCAACTTTCACAGGAGCGCTAGCTGGAGGCATGGTAGGAAGCGAGATGAATAAAGCGCTCGGTCAAGAGTTACATTTAGAGTTTTCTGATGGCAGAATCATCGCAACTACAATCAAAATAGATGACCAACACCCCTACTCTTTTAGAGAAGGAGATATTGTCAACGTCTATATGCGTTATGGCAGAATTAAAAAAATATTACCAAAAAGATAAAAAAGGATTTTCACACAATGTACAACCAATCTATCAACTTTTCACTATGGGTGGACTTTATAGAGCGTGATTTTATAAGCAGCGGTTTAGTAAAATTAATTCAAGACAAAACAATTAACGGTGCAACAAGCAACCCCGCAATTTTCAAAGATGCAATTTTAAATTCACACTCATATAAAAACCAATTAGAAAGCCTTACCGGAATGAGTGCAAAAGAGAGATATGAGGCACTTGCGATAGAAGATATAAAACTTGCTGCAGACGTACTGCGACCACTTTTTGATGAAGGAAATGACGGGTATGTAAGTATAGAGGTTGATCCGCACCTTTGCGATGATGCAGGTGCAACAATCGCAGAGGGGTTACGTCTTTACAAAGAGATCAATCGTCCTAACGTAATGATCAAAGTTCCGGCAACGGATGCGGGATATAGCGCAATGGAAACCCTTGCAAAAGAGGGAATTGCAGTAAATGCAACCCTTATATTTACACTAGATCAAGCACAAAAATGTGCCAATGCATTTGAAAATGCCCAAAAAATCAGTGGCAAGAGTGTTGATACGGTTCTGAGTGTATTTGTAAGCAGACTTGATAGAAAACTCGACAGCGTATGTGAAGCAAAAAATATTGAAGCAGGAAAACTTGGTATATATAATGCAGCAAACGTCTATAACCAAATTGAAAAACGCAGCATTGAGAAATTACGCGTACTTTTTGCAAGTACCGGTGTTAAAGGTGATACCTATAGAGCAAGTTACTATATTGAGGAGCTTCTAGCACCAAATAGTGTTAATACTGCACCTATCAAAACGATAGAAGCCTATAAAAGCGTGGCTCCCGCAGAGCCTAAACTACCAATTGCACAAACTGAGTTAGATGCTTTTTTTACAAAAGTAAAAGATGCAGGTATTGATGTTGACGCAGCGTTAAGTGAACTACTAGATGAAGGATTGGTCGCATTTAAAGATGCATTTGATGAAATTTTGGATGAGTTAAAATAAAAATGTCGGGGCATGTTGATGTTAGCCAACTAACGTTTGAAACACTCGATAGAGTCAGAGGCTATCTTGGCTGGCTTTTAGAGCAAAATGGAAGTGATCTACACATCAAGGCCAACGCACAAGTTAGAGGTCGTATCAACGGGGAGATTGTCCCATTAGACGGTGCGGTCATGACAAAAAAAGATGCCCTTATTTTTGCAAAAGAGCTACTTCGAAACCGTTTTTCAGAGTTAGTGGAGAATAAAGAGCTCGATCTTGTCTTTCCATATAGTGATAAGGTGCGTTTTCGTGTAAATATCTTTTTTCAAATGGACGGTGTCTCGGCAGTCTTTAGAATGATTCCCATTAACATTATAAGCTTAGATGAACTCAAAATGCCCTCACCCGTTAAAAATCTTGTCGGTATGGATAGAGGATTGGTTTTAGTTGTCGGAGTTACGGGAAGCGGTAAATCAACAACATTGGCTGCTATGATAAACGAGATCAATAAAAATTCTCGTAAACATATCATTACCATTGAAGATCCTATAGAGTTTGTCCACAAAGACAACAAATCAATCGTTAATCAAAGGAGCATCGGTCAAGATAGTCATAGTTTTGCAAATGCCCTTAGAGCATCCCTTAGAGAGGATCCCGATATCATTCTCGTAGGTGAGATGCGTGATGCGGAGACTATAAATATTGCTCTTCATGCGGCTGAAACAGGTCACTTAGTATTTTCTACACTGCACACTGTTGATGCGAAAGAGACTATCAATAGAATTATTGCCACTTTTGATAAAGAGGAGCAAAATAGAATTCGTCTTACTCTAAGTTCGGTTCTTCGAGGAATATTAGCTCAACGTCTTGTTCCTACAGTTGATGATAAGAGAAGTGCTGCAATTGAACTTCTTTTAAATACACAAAGAATCTCAAGCCTGATCATGGATAACCGCGATAGTGAAATTTTAGATGCTATTGAAGAGGGGAAAGAGGCTTATGGCATGCAAAGTTTTGATCAAGCACTTTTAGATCTTTACAAAGAGGGTATGATTAGTGAACAAGAAGCACTAAACTACGCAACCTCTAAATCTGATCTAAAACTAAAAATTTCAGGAGTTGTTGGCAATTTTGATATGAAAAACGCAATGCAAGCCAAAACTGAAGAGAAAACATTCAAAAAAGATGAAATCTACTCTCTAAAGGGTTAATTATGGTAAAAAAGATACTATTCATCATTTATATAACTGCTCTGACATCTCTTAATGCCGAGTATAACTTTATTAAACTAGAGGATAAATCTATGTACAACGAACTCACTCCCGAAGAGGAGTATGTAATCATAAATAAAGGAACTGAGCGTCCGTTTACGGGTAAATATGATAACTTTTATGAAAAGGGAACCTATCTGTGCAAAAGATGTAATGCGCCCCTTTATAAGTCAGATTCAAAATTCAAATCTTCATGCGGCTGGCCAAGTTTTGATGATGAGATAGAGGGCGCAGTAAAGCGTGAGACAGATGCTGATGGAAGACGTGTGGAAATTTTATGTGCAAACTGCGGCGCTCATTTAGGGCACGTCTTTGAGGGTGAAGGTTTTACGCAAAAGAACACCCGCCACTGCGTCAACTCACTATCAATGAAGTTTGTTGCGGATGAGAAGTAGAAGAGAGTCTACTTCTGCACTCTTTGCAACTTTTTCTCTAAAAGTTTATAGTGTCCGTGTTCAATAATTTTTTTTGCCTTATTGTAAGCATTTAAATAGCTTGTGTGTTCACCAACCTGCTTATAATAGTAGGCATAATTTATGTAAAGTGATGCGATCAAATATTGATCCTCATAACTTTTCGTTGCTTCTAATACCTCATCCAAAAGCTTTTTAGCCTCTATATTTTTTTCTAGTTTGATATAGGTATAGGCTAAATCTCTTTTAGTATATAGAATTTGACCAAAATCTTTTATTTCATTGTCAATTTCTAAAAGTTCCAAAAGGATAGATTCTGCCTTCTCGTGTTCATTCAGATTATTCTGTAGATCTGCCAAAAACAACAAATATACCTTCTTCTCTAGCTTCGACTCTTTTGAAAGAAGTTTTTCCGCTTTATCCAAATACTCCATTGCTTTTTTATAATTTCCATTTTCATTCTCAAAAGAAGCAAATTGCACTAGAGAGTCCGCTTCTCCTTTTTTATCACTCAGTTTTTTGTAGCTATTTTGAGCTAAATAATTAAGTTCATAAAACTTTTCACTCATTCCCAAATCAAAATACATACTTGCTAGGTTATAGTATGACGATGCTATTTCATCCATAACTTGTAGTTTTTTTGACAAAGAGAGAGATTCTTCAAAATAGGATAACGCTTTATAAAAATCCCCTCTTATAGCATAGTACCAACCTTTTGCAGGAAATATGAGCATTATATCGTGCTGAGCAGAAAACTTTTTTGCAATAACCAAAGCTTTTTCTAAATACTTCAAGCCTTCGTTTAACAGACCTTTCTTGAAAAAAACTTTTGCAATATTCCCAAATGTGCCTGAACTATTACTTTCTTCTTCTAATGAATCATATAGTTTTTTACTTTTAAAATAATATTCTAATGATTCATCAAGTTTATATTCATTGAAGAACATACCAGCCATTGAACTATAAACATTTGCTTGACCGCTTATATTATCATCTTCAATATAAAGTTTTAATGCTTTCTCAAAATATTCTTTTGCCTTATCAAAATCATTTTTTGAAAGGTATACGGTACCTAAATTTTTTACAATATCGGTATGAAGCCCAATAGTTTCTGATTTAGTTGATAACGGCAGAGCCTCTTTATAATAACTTATAGCGATATCTAATTTTCCAAGTTTAAAATACAATCCTGCTTTTCTAGATAACAGATAAGCTAACCCAAAAGGTTCTTGAATTTTCTTCGCTTTTTTCTCTGCAAAACGTATATATTTAAATGCCTCTTTGTCAGAATCTATATCTATTGCATTATCGATAATCTTAATTAAATATTCAAATTGAATACGATTGTCTGTACCCTTAGGCAGACTTTTAAATTTTTGTATACTATCATCTAATTTACTTCTATCGATTTTATATGTCGTATTTACCGATTGATCGTGAAAAACACCGTAAAAGTTATTAAACGATACAAAATCGTAAGCTATCTCATTAAAGATATCCAATGTAGTATGACTAGCTACTATAAAAATGCGTAACTTTCTTTCCGTTATAAAGTCTCTGTTAAATCTAAAGTTTCTTATTATCGTATCGATATTGAATTGATCGGGGATATGATAGAGATCAAATATAAAATTCTCGGTTGTCTCAATGGATAAGAATTCATCAAAGGGTTTTTCGGTCTGAAAATCAAAAATTTTACATTGGTACTCTTCTTGTAAATAGTCCATAAAAACAGTATGCAATTCTTCACTATTAACTCCGAAAAAAGATAAAAAAGCACCTTTGGCACCTATCGTCATTGCCGTATTAAACTTTTGTAGAGCCAGTAGCTCTTTTACGTCAATATACTCTTCGAGCTTACTCTTTTGCATACACTTCTACAGTCTTTTTAATCATAGGATTTACATCATACCAGTGGGTTCCGTTCTTATGTAAAAAGATTAAATTATCCAAAAGAGCGTTGTCAAAATCGATCTTGTCTTGCTCGGTCGGCTCAGAGAAAAGTTTATGATTTTTTGCAATTTGCCCAAGGACTCTTATCTTAGCATCGGCAGCTTTGGAGAGCCTACTTGAAATTGAGGCTGCACCGCTGATTACATCATCTAAGCTCACTTGTGTACCTTCCAAGTCACTTATCGTTAATTGCTGAATCGCCGACTGGTAAATTATCTCAATAAGCTGTCGGATATTGCCGCCCGATAAGTTTATGATCTCATCGTACGCCCTATCATCAATAAAAGAGTGATCTTGCATTCGAGTTTGAATAAGCTCTTTTAAAAGCGCTCTATTCTCTTTAACAGTTTCTTCACTATCAGAACTGTTATCAAGTGGATTTTCAGAGATTCTAAAATCAAACTCAATCAAATCATTATTGAACATTGATGTGATACGAGTTAAATAGACAGGAATAGGTACTATCTTTAGACAACCTATGTCATTAAAAACCCAATTATTTGTAATAAAAAGACGTTCTATATCGGCTCTATTTTCGATTTTTTCCAAATCATCAATTACAAGCAAAACCCTTTTTTTATGGTCTAACATCTCTTTCTCATAATCATAAATGATTTGGTTCACTAATCTTATAAGTTCTGCTTTATCGATATTGAATATCTCTCTTAAGGTTTCACGCTCTTTTTCATTTCTCTTTAGGTTTTTAAATACACTTCCGGCCAATTTTGCAAATACAAATGTCTTTGTCCCTACCCCTAAAGAGGCCTCAGCGGTATGACCCTGACTTTTTAAACTCTCTTTTGTCTTTTCACTGCTTTTTACCAACAAATCTAAGTTAATTTTTTGTAGCTCTTCTAGTTTTACAAAATATTCATCTGCTAACTTATTACCCTCAGTTAATTTAAAACCGATCATTAAAAGAACATCAATAACATCGATATCGTTTTCTACAAATAACTCTTTACCGGGAAGATAAATCAACTCATACTTATCTTCTATCTTTTCGTCAGCTAAATAATTTAATGCCGTACTCTTGCCCATTCCAGCCTGACCGTAAATGAAAAAGGTTTTTGAAGGCACTTGATTAATCAAAATTTTGGTCTTTAATGTTTTGATGATGTTTTGATATATATCTGTATGAATCTCTTTATCATCCCTTGTAAGGGCTTTTTGCGGATCAAAAATTTGAGAAACTTCAATAAGATTTGAGGCTTTTTGCATCATCTATGTCCTAATATACTAAGTCTTAGGATTCTAACCACATTTTTATAACAAAAAGCTAATAGAAATAGCGACTCCCCAATTGATGCTATTTAGTCAAATTTTCTTCTGTTGTTCGTGTTTCCCACATTAACCCTTGTTCAACAGCAGTTATAAAAACTTGTACTAACACTCTGCTAACACTTTTATATCATAATTTCTTTGTAACTAACCACAAAGGATTTAAAATGTATTTGAAAAAACTGATGATAGGAGCTATAGCTCTTAGTACGGCAACACTGCTAGTAGCCTCTCCTAGAGGAATGATGAACGGACAAAGAGGTATGAGCGGCGGCATGGGTAGCGGTATGATGATGTACTCTTCATGTTCCCCGTATAAAGGTATTGAGTTAAGTGATGAGCAAAAAGATAGCTTAACACAACTTCGCAGTGAGCTTAGAGAATCTATGCAAAGCCTTAAAACTACTTACACTAATCCAATGGTAGCAGCAACTCAAAACGGTGCATTTAATACCGATGCTTTTATCGCAGCCTCAAATGCAAGTACAACGGCAAGAGTATCACTTAAAGCTGACTATAAAAAGTTGATGTACAATGTTTTAACACAAGAGCAGCAAAAAACATTTATTGCTAACATCAAAGAAATTTCAGAAAACAGTACTTGCGAAAGATCTCACCGTAGATTTTAATTTAGCTCTCCCAAGCCAACGGCTTGGGCTTTCATGTAACAAACCTTAAAAGTTATACCCGATAGACAAAGAGAGTAAATGTTTACTCGCTAAATCACTCAATCCGTACGAATATCCGCTTGTAACGTAATAGTTCTCATTGAGCGAGTAATAGAGAAAAAGTGCACCGCTTTGTATCTCTTTTTCATATTTATATATACTCTTTTGTTCATTGTACGCAAGACTCATATCTAATCTATCGGTTATATTTCTACTCATTCCTAGACTCAAGCCGGAGCCATTTTGATATATCAATTCACCTACATTTTTATCATTTATAAAAGCATAGGAGACTCTTCCAAAAAAAAGATATTTATCATAAGTAAAATGAAGTTCCAAACCTGTTTCTACATCTGTTTTCTCATTTGAATATCCCGTATCGTATGTTGGAAATATGAATGCAATGGATGGTACTATGATGATTGAATCAGTTATATCGTAGCTGTAACTCATGGTTAGATAGGTATCACTCATTCCAACTTTATCATCTTGCCTATAGGTTGCAGATGAAATCGTTACAGAAATATCTTCATATTTATAATCTATTTGATAGGTTTGATACAATGTATTTTTCTCTTGAAATATATCTTGATCAAGCTCACTAAATAGTAGTCCGATATTAATACCGAACCGATGGTTACTAGATAATGATGTAACGGAACAGCCCGATGCATCTACTAAATCGCTAAAGGGTGTATTTTTACACCTGTCTCTATCATTGTTTACACCGTCAAGGTCATCATCGCCTAACGCAAAAATTTTAGCCGTAAGCAGTATAAGTAAAAGAGAAAATCGCATCTACCTGCTACCAAATCTCTCTTTCATTTCATTGAACCTATGTGGAAAGTTTTGTTTCTCCTTAGAAAATTTTTTCTTACTCATCTGTTCCATACGTTGAGACATATCATTTTTCCTCTGCAATGAAGGATTTCTTAAAGGCTGTCTAGCACCCTTTTTCATTCCGCTACGAAGTTTCGTAATGGCTTGGTGACGTTCATTTGCATTCATAGTAGAAATGCGTTGCTTCAGCGCATTCATAAGTTCAAATCTTTTCTCAGGTGAAGCTTTTTGCACATTTGCAATCTGTTCATCTAAACTCATAGCAGAAAGTTCAAACGTTAGAACAATAAAAAGTAAAAATAGTACTCTTTTCACCCCAATCTCCTTTTATATTACCTCATTATCGCATAATAGTGTTAGCGTTTTGTTAGCATCTGTAAATCAAGGCTAAAAACACTCCCTTTGCCTATCTCACTCTCAATTTCGATACCTATATGTAGTGCATCACAAAGTTTTTTGACTATATGCAATCCTATGCCTGCGCCTTTGGCATTTTCAGTATAAAAACGTTTAAATATCTTTTGTACATCTTTAATCCCCTCTCCGGTATCGCTCACCCTAAGAGTACTTCCTTTAATTGTTATCGTTACCTCTCCATTCTTTCGGTTGTATTTTGAAGCATTTGTAAGTAAATTATCCGCAATACGCTCGACAGAGTATCTATTTGTATTTATCTCAAGGCTCTGCAAATCTCTATTATAAGTAATTTGAGGGTACATTCTCTCTATTGTATCGATACGCTCTTTTAGCAGGGAGGAAAGTTCAAAACTCTCTTGTGAAACTGCATGTTCATCGAGATAACTTCGTAAATTTTGCTCCAGTGAAAGAATATTTTCAATACTTTGTTCAATCCGCCCTATTTTACTATTTTCGCCAAACTCTTTTTTTAACATATTTGCATTCAGTCTTAAACTTGAAATAGGTGTATTCACATCATGCAAAATATCTCGCACAAACTCTTTAGTCAGACGTAGAGCACTTCTTAAGGGATAGAGTGCATAAAGAGAAAAAAGTGCTGAAAGGAGAGCTAAAACTACTAGAATAAGTAGATACTCTTTTATGAGTATAAGTTCAATACTCTTAACATCTTGTTCATACTTACTTTGCTCATATGAAAACTTCAAAAGATACTCTTCACTCTTTGAGATTGAAAAGTATGAATAGAGACTCCCCTCATCATCAAGCAGAGTATAAAGCGGCTGTGTATCTATCTTTTCAAAATCAATTTTGAATTCATCACACTTCAGATCAAGACTACAAAGCCTCATTTTAGAGTAAATCTGCTTATCTAATGTTGATTTATCTTTCACATAATTTAAATAATAAATCAATGTAACTAATACACTCAAAGAGAGAAAAAAGAGTAGGAAACTTTTTGCAAATGATTCAAGCTCAAAACGATTCAAGCATATATCCTACTCCACGGATATTTTTTATTTTAAAACCCGTGTTCTGTTTTAACTTATTGAGCGCAACCCGTAGAGCAGTAGAACTGGGGTTTTCCATACATTCATACAGTTCCTCTTTTTCTATCACTCTGTTTTGATTACTGATAAAAAGTTCAAAAAGTAAAAACTGAACTTCTCCAAACTGCAACAAACTACCCTTTTTATGCACCTCTTTACTTATTGGATCATACTCAAGATCACCGTAGACTACTTTTTTTTGCAGTTTTCCTATTTTTGCATTCACACGAATTAAAAGCTCTTCAGGGAAAAACGGTTTTTTTATATAATCAAACGCACCGGCTTGAAAACCGTGTGCAATACTTTCAACATCAACTCTAGCACTCATAAAAAGAGTCGGTGTCGTATCTTTCGCATCTCTTAAAGATTCCAAAAGTTCAAAACCGTCTAAAAAGGGGACGTTTACATCAAAAAGATAGAGTGAATAGTCTCTATCAAAGCTTAGATCAGCTGCGCTTTGACCATCTTTGACCCAATCAACGGCATACCCTTCTAATGAGAGAATCTCATCTATAGTTTCACCTAATACAGCGTCATCTTCTAGTAGGAGTATGCGTTTCATCAACGTCTGTACATTGAAGCAGTTCTAACTTTTAAACTCATCAATTGTTGATTGCAGAGATTGAGCAACCTCAATAAGCTCTTTTAACTCTTGTGCAATCACATCCGTACTCTCTTGATTTTTATTTGAAAGCTCTTCTATCGTGGCGATATCATCGCTAATCTCTTCAACTAATTTAAAAACTTCCAAACTATCCTCTTTTGAACTTAAAGCCAATTGACTCGATTGTTTCATAGCATTTGAAGTATCATCTATAATAGATCCTACTTCAGATGAAGTTTTCATAAGTGCCTGAATGTCATCGGCATTTTTATTCATCTTATCACTAACACTATTTATAGACTGAACAATACCACTTACACTCATATCTATCTCAGAAAGACTCTTTTGCGTTCGATCAGCAAGCTTTCTCACCTCATCGGCTACAACGGCAAATCCACGACCATGTTCCCCGGCACGTGCAGCCTCAATTGCAGCATTGAGTGCAAGCAGATTTGTCTGATCTGCAATATCTTTTATAGTACTAAGAACACCCTTCACCTCATCGGCATTCCCTTTAAGTCCAGACAACTCATCAGAGAGTTCATGCTCTGTTTGGACAAAGGAATCTATCTCCACACTTAAACCATTTAGTGTCTCTATTGAATCATCTAATCTCTCACTTGCCTCTAAAATTCTACTCTCAGTCTGAGAAGTGGCCTCAATAGTCTGCTTAAGAACCATTTTAATCGATACACTTTTATCTGCAGTCTTTACAACTACGCTCTGTTCACGTTTGGTATCGTTATGTATTGCATGACTTGAGTCTCCGATTTGTGATGCAATTGAAAGATTCTTCACGCCCTGACTTTTAACATCGTTAAATGTTTTTTGTATCATGGTGATAAATTTGTTGACCTCTTTAGCAGTTTCCCCAAACTCATTGCCGTCAATAAAATCTAATCTTTTTGTTAAATCTTTATCCCCTTTAACCAACTCAGATATACGAAGACGTAAATCTTTTAAAGGTCTAAAAATCTCTTTCATAAAAAATATACTTGCTAGGATTGTAAAAAGTACACCTGCTAGTACCAATAAGATAAAAAGTAGTGTGTTTGCCTCATTAATGCTCTCATCGATTTGATCAAGTGAGATGATTAAATCAACTGCACCTAATGCGCTTCCATCCTTAGCATTATAGTGACAACTCATACATTTTGCGGTTGCCAACATTGGGCTAACCATTCTAATCGTATGATGTCCCTCCACTCTATTTTCTACCGTTACTGTTTTTTTCTCTTTCATAACACTCTGCACTAACGTGTCATCGGTAAATTTTTCATTCGGAGCATAGATATCAATAACCTCTTGAGATTTCAAAACATTTAAATACTCGATACCTTCAATATTCTTTGCAGAGTGTAAAGCATCCTCAACGATACTAGGGTCACCTGCAAACATACTTCTCGTTATTGTTTGAAAAACAGATTGACTTAACATTAACAAAGATTGTTTTGATGTTTTATAGGAGAGTTCATTAAGTGTAGTCGAAAGATAGTAGGTGACACCTACTAAACCAAAGACACTTAACAAAAAGATACTTATTATTACTTTTGCTTTTACTGATCTTACCATACTCATAATACTTTTGTCACTAAATTTTTAAAAGTCTCATTATACAAAAATATTACTTGTAATTATATTTAAAAAAAATATTAACTTTCTGCACGCATTTCGTTAATCTCTTCGATTATTTCTATTGCCTCTTCTTCATCCATATCGCCAGACTTGATATCTTCAAGCATCTCTTTAAAATCGGCTCTTAACTCTTGGATCTCCTCTAACTCTTTTCGATCCTCTTCACTCGCCTCTTTACTCTCAGCAATTTGAGCAAAAAGGTTATCTATATACTCCTCAATCTCTGGAAGCACACTCTGCTCTATTAATTTGCTCAACTCCTCAATTTTATCCATCTGAAATCCTTAGAAAATAAACGGTACCGCTAAGTACGCTAAATATGCAAAGAGATATGATACCGCAGTTGTGAAAATAAATAGATAACCTAAATGCTTAAAACTCCCACTTTCTCTTGCAAATACCATTGACGCGGCCAAACACGGTAGGTAAAGCATGATAAACACAAGAAAAGAGACAGCTGAAGCAAACGGGATCTGCTCTTTTATTCGCTGGATTAACCCCTCATTGGTCTCATCAACTTCACTTCCTAGTGAGTAAAGTACGCCAAGAGTCGAAACTACCACCTCTTTTGCTGCAAGCCCAGTTTGTAGTGCAACGGTCATTTTCCAGTCAAATCCAAGCGGCTCAAATATAGGCTCTATAGCGTGTCCTATTCTTCCCAAATAGCTTTGTTCAAGCTGTATTTTCTCCACTTGAGATTCACTCATCCCCTCTTGAGGCTCATATGTAGGAAAGCTGCTTGCAAACCAAATCACTACTGATGCACCTAAAATGAACGTACCCGCTTTTTTTAGATACATGAGTGCTTTTAAATATACCGTATGCCATAACAATTTTAGTGAAGGCATACGATATTTTGGCATCTCCATAACAAAAGGTTCATTATCCTCTTTAAAGATAAATATGCTCAAAAATTTTGCAGCTAACATTCCTATCAATGCACCGCTTATATAGATGATAAAAAGAACGTTACCTGCCTGAGAATCAGCAAAAAATGCCCCAGCAAAAAGAACATATACAGGAAGTCTCGCACCGCAACTCATAAAACCTATGACATAGAGCGTAATGAGCCTTCCAGTCTCACTCTTAATAGTTCTTGCAGACATATATGCAGGAACCGAACATCCAAATCCGGTAATAAGGGGAATAAAAGATTTTCCGTGCAGTCCGAAACGGTGAAAAAAACCATCTAACAAAAATGCAACACGTGCCATATAACCCGTACTCTCAAGTAGAGCAATACCTAAAAAGAGTATCACGATATTTGGCAAGAAAAGCACTACCGCACCCACTCCGGCAATAATACCATCTACAAAAAGCGACCTAGCCGTATCATTTTCTATAAATGCCCCTACTTTATCGCCTAAAGCGGCAAAAAAGGCATCAATAATATCCATTGGGATCGCGCCTGCGGTAAATGTTAATTGGAACAGCCCCCACATCAGAGCAAAAAATATCGGAAGACCAAAAATTCTATCGATTAAAACAGCATCGATTATCTCAGTCATACTTTTTTTCGTACTCTTCTTTTCAGTCACTATCTCAGTGGCCACACCCCTTGCAAAAGCCATATGCTCTTGCGCAAAAATATCTTGTAAATCTCTATCTTGATGGTGCAGATAGAGGTGTTCAAGTGCATCTCTTAAAATCGGTTCAAGTTCTAACCAAAGGGGTTCTTCATGAAGTTTAAGAAAAATCTCCTTATCATTTTTAAGAAGCTTAATGGCTGTTTGTCTCGGAGATGGACAGACGTATCTTCTATCTTTCAATACTTTAACAATTCTTTCTATCTCCTCTTCAACAGGCTCACTATAGACAATTTTTGTGAATTGTTCCTCTTGTTCATAAACTTTTATTATGCTTTTTAGCAATGGATCAAGACCCTCTTTTTTCAAAGCTGACACAGAAAAGACATCAACACCCGTTATCACCTTTAATTGTGCAATATCTATAGCTATACCCTCTTTCTGGGCTTCATCACTCATGTTTAATGCCAAAACAATCTTTTTATGCAGTTCGAAAAGTTCTGTCGAGAGTGTAAAATTTCTCTCAAAATTTGTTGAATCTAAAACATTGAGTATAAGATCATACTCCCCTTGATCTAAGAACTCTTTTGTGACACGCTCATCAAGAGAAAAATCATTTAATGAATAGGTACCGGGAAGATCGGTAATAACAAAGTTATATCCTTCATACGAAAATGTAATCTCTTTTTTCTCAACCGTTACACCGGTAAAATTTCCTACTCTAAGTTTTGCATTACTAATTGAATTAATAAGCATACTTTTTCCGACATTAGGCTGTCCTACTAATGCGACTCTAATGGATTTCATAGTTGTACCTCAATTTTTGCTGCCTCTTCAAGGCGTAGTGCCATAGTTGTCTTATTGACTGATATAGTCATGGTATTTCTCGTAGGTGAAAAGGCTTTGACCTTCACTAAAGTACCTTTTGAAACACCGAAAGTTTGCAAACGTTTCTTTAACTCTGCAACTGCGCTAATATTTACAACCGTTGCCTCTTGATCTTTTTGTAGACTATCAAGTGTAATCATGATAGACTCCTATTAATATTGAAAATGAATATCATAATAATAGTACGAGTAAACTTTACTTTTGATAAAAGTGAAACCACTCATAATCTTGACTTTTTTAAAATATATACTATACTTATGTATTCAAAAGAGGATAGAAAATGTCCTTTATAAAAAATGGAGCAATCACTTATGTTAAAAACAACACTTGATAGATTTAGACTTATTGCCTTTCTAGAAGGTATCTCATTCATCGGTCTTCTGTTCATTGCAATGCCTTTAAAATATATGGCAGGAAACCCTCTTCCTGTTAAAATTGTCGGAATGACGCACGGTATTTTGTTTATTCTTTTCGTATATCTACTTTTTGAAGCGGCGGGAAAATATAAGTGGTCTGCAAAATTCAACTCTTTAGCATTCTTAGCTTCAATAATTCCATTTGGAACATTTTTGCTAGATAGAAAATTAAAAACAATAGAAGTCAACCCTTAATAGCCTAACAATGGTATATTTCTTGCTTTGTAACGGCAGCTAAGGAGCCGTTATGAAGTATCTTTTTCTCTCTTTTTTTACTCTTTTTCAACTCTATGCCGATACGCTTTCGGGTAAAGTCGTACATGATATAACAAATGAACCTATTATCGGTGCTACCGTCTTATCGGATAAAACATTCACGCAAACAGATGAGTATGGAGTATATACACTAGAATCAACTAATCATCTTTTAAAAGTTAAAGCTAGCGGATTTGAGAGAAAAGCAGTTACATATATAAAAAGTATACCCATAGCTCTGAAAGAGAAACATATACGTGCACTTTATGTCTCCTACTGGGCACTTGCCGCACCAAAATATATGAGAGAAATTGACAAACTGATAGAGCAGAGCAACATTAATGCCTTGGTAGTAGATATTAAAAATGAGCAAGGATACCTTGCTTTCAAAGGTAATGTCGAACTTGCCACGCAAATTGGGGCATATAAAAAAAGAGTAATCAGAGATATTGAAAAGTTTGTATCCTATTATAAAAAGAAAAACATCTATCTCATTGCACGTATGAGCCTTTTTAAAGATAGTCTGCTCTCTAGCAAGCAACAGCATCTTGCCGTAAAACTGGCTCAGGGAAAAATGTATATTAATAAAGAGAGAATGTCTTGGTCTGACCCTTATAATGATGAAGTACATAACTACAATGTAGCACTTGCCAAAGATGTCGCAAGTTTTGGATTTGATGAAATAAACTTTGACTATATTCGTTTTCCTGCACGCAGCGGACTCTCATTTTCAAAAGAGAATAACCATGAGAATAGACAAAAAGCAATTATATCATTTCTTACAAAAGCAAAAAATGGAATTAATCCTCATAACGTATTTATCTCAGTTGATACATTTGGGCACATATGCTGGAACTACAATGAAACAAGTATAGGTCAAAATATGAAGGCAATGGCAGAATATGTTGATTATATCTCACCTATGCTCTACCCTTCCGGTTTTGCTCCCGGAGTAGGAGGGGTAAAAAACCCTGTACAGCAGCCCTATGAGATCGTTTACAAAAGTCTCAAAAAAGCGCACGCTCAAACAGGTATAAAAAGTGAAAAATTTCGCCCGTGGTTACAGGCTTTTAAAGATTACAGCTATAATAAGAAACATTTTAAAGCTGAAGAGATACTTGCTCAAGTAAGCGCAGCAAATGATGCAAAAAGTAGCGGTTGGATGTTATGGCACGCATCAAGCCGCTATAGCCTTGATGCATTAACGCTTATTCCTCATCACACTCAACAAAAAGAGATTGCAACAAATGAAGCGACAAACTCTTTTTTTGGTTTTAGTCACTGCTCACTATAGAGCAGATGATATTTTCTCGGCAATCTTTTGTGCGTTAAATCCAAAGTGCTCAAACAGTTTCTCTGCAGGTCCGCTTGCACCGAAACTATCCATTCCTATTACTTCATCAGCTAAACGATACCACTCAAATGAACGAGATGCTTCAATAGCCACACGTCTAGAGTTTGAAGGAATGATTGAATCAATATAACTGCTCTCTTGTTCAATTAAAAGATCAAAACATGGAACACTCACTACTGCCGTAGTGATATTTTTCTTCTCTAAAATTTCTCTTACTTCTAAAGCTAAAGAGACTTCACTACCGCTAGCTAAAAGAGTGACACTATCATCAACCATTCCTTTTAGTCTATAAGCACCCTTGCTCACATCAACATTGCTTGCACTTACAACCGGTAGTTTTTGACGGCTAAGGACAAAAGCACTAGGAGCGTTTAAATCTAATGCTACCTTCCATGAAGCAATATTCTCATTTGCATCCGCAGGTCTAAAAACATAAAAGTTCGGCAACGCACGAAATTGTGAAAGATGCTCAATCGGCTGGTGTGTTGGTCCATCTTCACCTACACCGATACTATCGTGTGTCCAGATAAAGTGCTGCTTTATTCCTGCAAGTGCCGCTATTCTAGCTGAAGGTTTCAAATAATCACTAAATACAAAAAATGTAGCACTAAATGATCGAAACAGTCCATACAGTGAAATAGCATTAGAAATTGCAGCCATAGAGTGCTCTCTAATTCCAAAGTGAATATTTTTACCCTTAGGGAAATCTCCCATATCTTTTAATTCAGTCTTATTTGAAGGGCCTAAATCCGCACTTCCACCGATAAACCCAGGCAGTGCTTTTGCAATAGCATTTAAAATTTTACCGTTACTATCACGCGTAGCAACAGAAGAACCACTTTCAAACTCAGGCCATGAAATTTCACTAAGATCTGGATTTTGTAGACGCTCTAAAAGTAAGTTTTGTTCCTGATACGGCATCTCTTTGAGGCTATGTTCCCAACTTCTTTGCGCTAAATCACCCTCTTCTATCGCACATCTAAAACGAATGAGTACATCTTCAGGTACATTGAAAGTTTTCTCAGGATCAAAGCCCGCTTTTTTCTTCGCTGTTGCTATCTCTTCATCACCAAGCGGTGCACCGTGAGACTTATGGCTACCTTCCATCTTGTCAGCACCCTTAGCAATAGTCGTATTAGCAATAATAAGTAGAGGTTTTGTCTGTTTTTTTGCATCCTCTAACGCACTATCAATCTGCTTAAAGCTGTGTCCATCGATCTCTACTACATCCCAATTTTGTGCTAAAAAGCGTTTTTTAACATCCTCATTCCATGAAATATCAGTTGAACCTTCAATAGTGATGTTGTTACTATCATAGATTAATACTAGGTTATCTAAACTATGCACACCTGCTAACGCACATGCTTCATAACTGATCCCCTCTTGCAAATCACCGTCACCGCATAAACAGTAGACTTTATGATCGATAATTTCGGCATTTTCACGATTTAAGATATTTTTTGCATATTGTGAAGCCATTGAAAAACCAACAGCATTTGCAACCCCTTGACCTAAAGGACCTGTAGTAATCTCAACGCCATCTACAAGATCAAATTCAGGATGACCTTCAGTTTTTGAACCAAGCTGACGAAAGTTTTTCAGATCTTCCATCTCCATATCGTATCCCCATAGATATAGTAATGAATATACTAAAGGAGATGCATGTCCTCCACTAAAAACTAAACGGTCACGATTGACCCATCTACTATCTTTAGGATTGTGTTGTAAATGAGATGATAGAACCGTTGCAATATCGGCCAAGCCCATCGGTGCGCCCGGATGTCCGCTATTTGCTTTTTGCACCATATCTGCACTTAAAAAACGTATCGTATCGGCCATCTTTTGCATCATTTTTTTATCCATCGTATCAATTTCCTTTTTTATGTCTGTATAGATATTTTTTTAATAAAATATTGAGTTGTTCACGTAAATTTTCGTCAAAATCGTTTATTTTTTCACTTAATGCTTCACTCATCTCATCAGCAGCACTCATAGCCCCCTCTAATCCAAGTAAATTAACAAAACTGTTTTTTTCTACATCTACACCGGTAGTTTTTCCGGCCTCTTCACTACTTTGTGTAACATCGATAATGTCATCTTGTATCTGAAATAGTAATCCAACCTCCTCGCCAAAATTTCTTAAAGGTTCAATCAGTTCATCTTTGCCAACAATAATAGCACCCATAACCAAACTTGAAGCAATGAGTGCAGCCGTTTTTCTATTATGCAGCAGCTTTAACTGCTCTAGAGATAAAATCTCATTCTCAAAATGGCAATCAAGCGCTTGTCCTAGTACCATTCCGGAAACTCCACCAGATTTTGCAAGCTCTTTAACAAGCTCTATGCGAACTTCTGCGCTTAAAGGAGTGCTACTTAAAAGCTCAAATGCATAAGTGTTGAGTGCATCCCCTGCTAATATAGCACTTACTTCATCATATTTGACGTGCAATGTTTGATGACCTCTACGAAGGTCGGCATCATCCATAGCCGGTAAATCATCATGTATTAATGAGTAGGTGTGAAGTGCCTCTATTGCATAGGCAACATGAAAAGCAGCCTCTTTTAGAAGCGGCTCATACGCATTCACTACGCTTAAAAGGAGTGCAGGACGAAATCTTTTCCCTCCGGCAAGCAGCATAGACTGTAATGCATCATCATAATGTGGGTGATAGCTTTGCGTCACAGGCAAGTTTTTCTCTATGAACGCTTCAAAATCTTCCATTCACTCTCTTTGAAAATTCAAATTTTGGACGGAATTCTAACATAAAATGTCTCACATTCTATATTTCTCTATTTATTTCAATAGTAAAGCATACTCCCTCATTACTATTTCTTACCGATAGTATACCCTTATGATGCTCTTCAACTATAATTTTTGACATATGTAATCCAAGACCGGAACCCTGTTTTTCACTCTTTGTAGAAAAATAGGGATCAAAAATACTCTCTAATATATCTTCTGGTATTCCTCCACCGTTATCCTCTATCTTAATCAACTCCGCATCTTCAACAGATTGAGTCTCTATAGTAATTTTTCTATTCTCAGTCTGTTTCATTTTAAAATTATCCTGCGCATTTTTTAAAATATTTAACACTACCTGCATTAACTCGTTTTCATACATCTCCACAATGTTTTGACTCTTATATTTTTCTATAATTTCTATATTATCTGATTCAAGAGAACCTCTTACGATACTAAGTGCCATATCAATCGGTTTTGTCACACTCTGTTTCATAGACTTTTTATTTGGTTTATAGAAGTTTCTAAAATCGTCAATTGTGTTTGTCAGTGCTTTTACATATGATCCTATACGGGCTAAACTATCTAAAAAATAGTTTTTACACTCATCTGTCCCATCCTCATTTGGCAACTGGTACTGATCTAAATCAATTTTAAGTTTCATATCTGATGCAACAACCGAAATGGCACCTAAAGGTTGTCTCCACTGATGTGCAATCATACTTATAAGCTCACCCATCTGAGCCAATCTTGTCTGATTGAAAATCTGTTGTTGTTGCACTCTATTTTTTGCCACCTCTTCATTCACTCTAATTTCAAGTAGGAATCTTTGATTAATATTTTTATAAATAAGTAATGCAATTAAAAATAGTACGGCAAGTGAACCGATATTTATCCAGTAATACTCATGCAGCATCTTTTCAATCGCAAAACTATACGAATAGGAGACCAAATAAGCGACTCTTTTCTTCTCTTTAATATTGTTTATCGGCAAAAATCCCATAACATACGCTTTATGAGTATCCTTATCTACATGATGAAGGACAAATGAGTTAGAATGCTCAATATTTCTCTTTATATCATCTTTTAAAGCACTGTTAATCATTATTTCCATTTTAGAAAAGTCTCTTTGTGAATGTGTATCTGTTATGGCGTAGAGATAATTTTCATGCTCTATACTTTGTATATATCTGACTTTTTTTTGAGCGTTCCAAATATTTACCTCAAAAATATCTTTATTGAGGATAAAGTGGGTATCCAAATCATATAAATTAGCCATACTCTCTTGCAGATAATCTGATGAAAAAGCTATATCAACACTTCCTAAAAATTCCTTCTCGTAACGAAGTGGATAGATATTACGAAAAGCATGCGATACCTTTCCTTGCTCAAATCCAAAAACAGATTTCTCACTTTTGTTTGCATATGTAATACTATAACGTACGCTTGAGAGGTCATCACTGTATTTGGAGGGTTTATGAACTCTTAAAAATGTGTGATTATCATTAAATGAAAAGAGCGTTATAATAACACCTATATCACTCATTCTTTCAAAATGAGGTCTGATAAGCTTGTACATCTCTTTTCTTATTTGTGCTCGTTGACTCTCACTCTTAGCATGTTTTGCATCTGCAAAAAGTTTTAACACTTGGGGCTGATTTAGAATTGAATCATAAAAATTTTGGGAAATATTTTTAAAATGTTCTTTACTTACTTGATAGGTGTTATCTAAATATTTTATCTGTTGCGTATAAATATTTTGAATATAATCATTTTTGTAGGCTGTAGTTATAATAAAAATCACAATATAGAGCAGTAGAAAAAATAGAACCACAAAAGTTTGAAGAACACCTTTGGGCACTTTTTTTGTATTTAAACTCATCAAATTACTTCCAATTCTAAGATGTTGTAATTTTATACTTGAAATATTATATCGTTATTTTTGTTAAATATGATTATATCAGCGTATTTTAGGTATCTGTATAAAAAACTGGAAACTATTTCGCTCAAAAAGTATAAGTACTTTTTTATCCTTAGATGAGTGCTCTTTGCTTAATGCCGGGCGAATTTGATTTAACGAGTGCACCTCAGTGCGACCCACTTTTAAAAGTCGATCTCCCAAAGTTATGCCTGCATCAAATATTTGTGAATCTTTTTTTATATTTACCACTCGTAAAGAGTTATCAAGTCCCATTCCAAGCGGTTCAATAAAGGTGTCACTCAATAAACCGCCACCCAATCTTTTACGGCTCGTTAGACTAAATTTCAATCTTTTCCCATCTCTTATGATAGAAAAACGGTATCTTTTATTAGAACCTTTAAAAAGAATCATTTGCATTAGTTTTGATGCACTTTTTATCTCTTTGCCGTTAATAGAGACAATCTCATCTTTTTCTAAAAAGGGGTTATATGGAAAAAATGGATCGGCTGCTATAACTTTTGGATAGACTTTCCCTTGTGTTACTCTTATACCCACATCGCCGTAATCAACACTTTTTTTTGCCAAAAAATTTTCAATATAGTCACGCTCTATTACATTTGAATTTTTCGCAACTATCCCGTTTAACTGACAACAACTCGATGTTATAAGTGCTGATGCTTCTACTTTTTTATCTATACGTGCTAAATTATTAAGTCCAATCTGTTTTTTTAAAACTTTTACACTTCCCTCACTACGAAGCGTAATAAATCCCAGGTTTTTCGGACATTTAGGTACTATCTCAAAGGGATGCTTGATTTTTCTCGTACTTTTTACTAGATACAGACCTAAAAACGGGTCATGTTTAATGTATGCACTTTTCAAAGGCTTGTCACTATATAACAATCCTGTAGATTCAGATACTCCAAAAGCAGTACATCCTGATATTTTAAAAGTTGATTCTTGAAATTTATTTGTGCATTTTGAACTCTCTGCAAAAGATGCAGAGATTAAAAGTGAAAGTGTGAAAAGTAGTTTAAGACCTACTTCCAAAAGGATTCATGCCTCCAAGCATATCTAAAGCACCCTGCTTTCGATTATCTTCTACCATTTTCATGGCATCACTCATGGCTGAAATAAGTAAAATCTGTAAAGATTCTTTATCTTCAAGCAAGGAATCATCAATCGTTACATCGATCACTTCACCCTTACCGTTTACGCTGATTTGAACCAATCCACCACCGCTTTTAGTAGTGAATATCTTCTGTTCATTCTGCTCTTCGATATTTTTTGCCTGTTCTTGAACCTTTTCAAGAATCTTACTCATATCACCCATATTTAAATTTTCAAACATTATAGCTCTTTTAAGATATCAGTAATATCATTATTGTCGTCGACTAAAACAATGGTAGGAATATAGTTATCAAGTTCCTCTTGACTATAAGAGCCGTATGCTACGATAATGACCTTATCTCCCGGATGCACCTTTCTAGCTGCTGCACCGTTAAGACAAATCTCTCTTTTACCACGTTCTCCTAATATAGTATAGGTACTAAATCTCTCACCGTTGTTGATGTTCAAAATCTCAACTTTCTGTCCAACTCTTAGAGCTGCAGCTTCTAGTAACTCCTCATCAATCGTAATAGAACCAACATAATTTAAGTTAGCATCAGTTACGGTTGCACGATGAATTTTACTATACAGCATCTCTACTATCATTTACTCTATCCTCTAAAAATTATTAATTGCGTTATCGCTTAGTATCCCATCTGCGCTGCCATAGTAGCAGGTTCAATCGGATTATCCCATAGTTCATCAGTAATCACATACTCATCAACTACTTTTCCACCCATAATGTGTTCATCTATAATTCTGTCAATTTTCTCTTTAGTTAATCCTGCGTACATTACATGCCCAGGTTCAACTAACATAACAGGACCTACGTTACAACGGTTCAAACATGATGTTTGAATTGGCTGAACTGTTCCGATAATGCCCTTTTGCATTAACGACTGCGTCATATGCTGAAAAACATCTTGTGTCTGCGCATTTACACAACTTGGTTTTGGCATTCCCGGAGGAGCCGACTGCTGACATTTGAATATATAGAACGCTGGTTGTGGTACACCCATGTTTAATCCTTGTAATTATATCTTATAAATTTGACGGATTGTATCAAAAATGTGCAAAAAAAACAAGACAATTTCTATCCTATTTAATTCCAAAGCTTTCAATGTAGGGTGAGATTTTCTGAGCAATCTCCCTAAATGACTCCACCGAAACCCTCTTGTAAAGATATGAATTGTCTAAAAAATCACCAATATCTTCGATATTTACTCTTTGGATATAACCCTTTTCCTGATGTCTCCTAATAATCCCCAGATCATTTTCCGTTGGATTTGCAACCTTAGGCAAAAGTGTATATACCTCTTTTGAAGCTGCAATTGCCTCTGCAACCATCGTAATACTATCTTCACTTACAAATACTCTACTGCTTAGTCCTAAAAATGCCTTTACAACTTTCTGAGGATCTTCATTATAAAGTACTAAATAATCAACATCTAACACTTTTAACATATCTTCAACAAAATTTTCGGTTCTACGTGATGTTGATATAAGTAGACCAATATCGGGATAATTTCGTTGTATTAGCTTTATCTGAGTTATGAAATTTTCAATATCCTCTTTTTTATAGACATAGCCCGCGTCACTACCACCAAGCAAAAAGCTCCAGTACTCCTGTTTTCGTAACTCATGTTTATCCAAAAAGCTTTTTGCACTCTCTTTGATTGCATCAAATGTAATCACTGAAATAGGAGTTTGCAGAGTAATATTGTTCTTTAGTGAAGTATCTGAACTAAAGACTGCGCTAAAAAGTGCACTGTTTAATCTTCTAAGAGATCCTGCAAAAAAGTTAATTGCTTTATATTTTTTTGCCAGTATCGCATTGAGAAATGAGGTGTCACCGCCTGCAGAAATTATGATATCGGGTTTTTGTACTATCTTTGAAGAGAACGTATAAAAGATTGTAAGAAGTGCAGTGTATCTAAAGTTCATATTGAGAAAAAAATTCAAAAAAACACGCAATAGTTTTACTCTAATCTTTACTTCAACCTCTTCAACACTTACACTGTTAGGGTAGAGATGCTCGCAAGCTTTTAATATTGCATAGGACTGATTATAGTGTCCGGGTTTATTATCTTTGATCACTAAAATATTCAATGTAACACTTTTTTATAAATTTCTATCGTTTTATCAACCATCTTTTCACGTGTTAGATTTTGCTGAGCAAACTCATATACGGATAAAAAATCGCTGTTACACTCTTTAAAATTATCTCTAAAATAGGAGATTTTTTCATGCAGACCCTTTACATCGCCGTAATTTACAATATATCTGTTATCTATAATTTGTGCAATATCTGAGACATCGGTTGATATGATCGGTTTATTATGTAGAGTCGTCTCTACAAAGGTATATGGAAAGCCCTCTTTTTTTGAAGCGATAACAACAAGATCAGAAATTGCAATAATCTCTTCAACATTTTTCACAAAACCAGTAAAAAGAACTTGTTCCTCTAAGGCAAGTTTCTTTGTCAAGTTCTTTAAATTTTCCTCTTCCTTACCCTCACCCACAATAAGGAGTTTTGCATCGATGCCTATGAAAGCTTCTAACAATATATCAAAACCCTTTACATCTACTAACCTTCCTATTGAAGAGACGATACAATCACCCTCTTTCACATTATATTTACTATATAACTCTTCCTTGTTAGTAATATCTTTTGGCTCAATACCGTTGTAAATAGTAGCTTTTTTTACATTTGTTAATCTCTGCCCGACTTTATCTGAGACACTGATAACAAAATCACTCTTTTCAAACATGCTAAGATTTTTTTTGTAACTATGTAGCGTAGAGACTATTTTAGGGTGTTTTAAAAATGTTCTCATGCTATTTACTATCTGTGTTGCCTTATTTGCATGCGTATGGATGATCTCATACTCGAGGCTATTTAAAATTTTAACAAGTTTGAAAAGCATAAAGGGACTGTATCTACTTACACTCATATCCAACTCTCTAAATGCCACCCCTTTATCTAGAAAACTCTCGTACCTCTTATGTGATATAAGTGTTACCTTATGAGAGCGTTTTGCAAGATCATTACAGAGTTCAATCACGTGCTTTTCAAGCCCGCCGTCCTCATTACCGCCTAATACCTGTACTATATTCACTTGTTCACACCTCGCTTGCCTGTTCTCATCTTGAGCCAAAAAGAGAAAAAACTATCTTTTCCACTAATGGTAACCCTTGGCAATAGATATAAATCATCATTTTTAAAATCTGCTATACCGCTATGTGTTGTGAGTGCACATGTGAAACCAACCTCTTTTGCAATCTTTTCATCCCCTTTTTTATAGATGCCAAACGGGTACGCAAAAGTTTTACACTCTATTTGAAACTTTGATTCAATCGCATCTTTAGAATCTGCCATCTCTAAACGGGTCTCTTTTACATCAATATCTGCAAAATTTTTATGATTAAGCGTATGACTACCGATCTCTATAAGGTTACTGTTCAATAACTCTTTCACCTGATCATCACTCAGTTTTGGCTCGTTAATCAAAGCATTGCTATTTTTCTTTTTTCGGTTTTTTGACCAATCGTTATCAAACCTGTTATTTACAAGATAGATTGTTGCTTTAAAGCCATATTTTTGCAAAATCGGTAAAGCCTTAGTGAAATTATCCTCAAACCCATCATCAAAAGTTATTGCAACACTCTTTTTTGGAAGATCATCTCTTAAACCTATCATTTCACTAACCGTAAAACTATTCCAGCCATTTTCCTTGAGATAGCGTATCTGTTTCTCAAAATATTCAGGTGTGACTCGTAAACCATTAAATTTTGCACCCTTTATCTGCTCTGTAACCATATGATACATTAAAATTCTTGGGTTACTAAGATCAACGACACCACGCCACCACGCATAGCGGTATGAGTAGTAAATAAGGAGAAGAAGAGCTATGAGAAGAGGAGTACTGCTGTCTAACATCACTATCCAAATAGTAAAATTTCATACCAGTTTACTATGATAAGAGTTGTATTTAGCTAAAAATTTAAAAAGAAATTTCTAAATCAAAGAAAAACTTAACAAACATTAGAGTACAATTCGCGTTCAATTAATTTCGATGAGGATACACCACGATGTATGCGATTATCAAAACAGGTTCAAAGCAGTATAGAGTTCAAGAGGGAGATATCCTAACTGTGGACAAATTAAGCCTAGAGCCAAAAAGCACTGTAGAGTTCAACGAAGTACTAGCAATTGGTGGAGATGCACCGAAAGTAGGAGCTCCGTTGGTTGATGGCGCAGTTGTAACAGCTGAAGTTATCAATGAAGGACGCGACAAGAAAGTTGTAATTTTCAAAAAACGTCGCCGTAAAGATAGCAAGCAAAAACGCGGATTTAGAAGAAGTTTTACTCGTATCCGTATTACAAAAATTGCTGCTTAACAATAATATTAAGGATTAACCATGGCACATAAAAAAGGTCAGGGAAGTACTCAGAATAACCGTGATTCAGCGGGGAGACGTCTTGGTGTTAAAAAGTTCGGTGGAGAGTTTGTACGTGCAGGCGGAATTATAATTCGTCAACGTGGAACAAAAGTTCACCCTGGGAACAACGTGGGTATGGGAAAAGATCATACGATTTATGCGTTAACTGACGGTTACGTTAGTTTCGAGCGTAAAGATAAAAAACGTAAACAAGTTTCTATTAAAACTGCATAAGCGTTAAACGGGTAAATCCCGTATAACGGCTTTTGAGAAGTTCTTGTCTTACAAGAGTTCTCAAATGCGGTAAACTGCAACTATATTTTTAACACCTCTAACATATATTAAACTATAATTGATTTTATTTTCTCTATAAAAGGATACGCAAGCCATGTTCGTAGATAAGGTTACGGTACAGTTGTCCTCAGGTAAAGGCGGTGCAGGCTGTGTGGCATTTAGACGTGAAAAATTTGTTGTAAAGGGCGGTCCAAACGGCGGTGACGGCGGACGCGGCGGTTCTGTATTTTTTGTCGTAGACAACAACTCTCATACCTTAGCATGGTTTAAGGGCACAAAACACCTTAAAGCCAAAAACGGTAAACCCGGACTTGGCAGCAATATGACAGGCAAAAGCGGGGAAAACCTTGAAGTGAAGGTTCCACCAGGTACTCAGGTGATCGACGTAGAGAGCGATGAAGTTCTTTTTGATTTAGTTGAAGAGGGGCAAAAGGTTAAATTCTTAGAGGGCGGTAAAGGCGGTCTAGGAAATACTCACTTTAAATCTTCAACAAATCAGCGCCCTACCTATGCACAACCCGGTGAAGCAGGTGTTTCAAGAGAAGTTCGATTAGAGTTAAAACTCATTGCCGATGTAGGCTTAGTTGGTTTTCCAAATGTCGGTAAATCAACCCTCATTTCAACCGTATCGAATGCACGTCCCGAAATAGCCAATTACGAATTTACGACCCTTACGCCAAAGCTAGGACAAGTAAGCGTCAATGAGTATGAACACTTCGTTATGGCTGACATCCCGGGAATCATCGGTGGAGCAAGTGAGGGGAAAGGTCTAGGGTTACAGTTTCTACAACATATTGAAAGAACTAAAACTCTCCTTTTCATGATCGACATCGCCTCGTGGCGTGAAGCGATAGAGCAGTATCAAACACTAAAAACTGAGCTAGAAAAATTTAGCGCAAAGTTAAGTAAAAGAAGTTTCGCCATTGCACTAACACGTAGCGATGCCGTGGCACCTGATGATCTGCCTTTAACCGTTTCAATGTTTTTAGAGGAGATCGGACTGCAAAATTCACAACAGAGCCATTACGGTTTTAACAAAGAGGCAGGTTTCTTTGAACAAGATCAAGATAGCTACGATACTACCCAACCGTGGTTTGTTGCACCAATATCATCTGTACAGCAGTTTAATATAGAAGCGCTCAACTTTGCCCTCTATGCGTTAACGCAAAAAGTAGACTAAACATGAAAAGAATTGTTCTAAAAGTAGGAACGGCGGTTCTGACAGAGCAAAACAGGCTCTGTAAAGAGCGTATGTTAGCACTTGTTACGCTTATAGCAAAACTTAAAGAGCAATACGAGGTGCTTTTAGTTACTTCAGGATCGGTAGCTGCGGGTTACGGAGTATTGAAGCTGGATAAAAAACTTATTGCAAACCGTCAAGCACTTGCATCAATCGGTCAACCGATTTTAGCAATGACCTACAAAAAAAAATTTGAGAGATTTGGTATCAATACGGCGCAAGTTCTTTTAGTTGATGATGATTTTGATTCAATACGAAGATTAAAACATGCAAAAGAGATGATGGAGGTACTTATTAAACAAGATGTAGTACCTATTATCAATGAAAATGACGCTACTGCAATTAGAGAGTTAACATTTGGTGATAACGATAAACTCTCCGCAGAAGTTACCGTAAACTTCGGTGCCGATATGCTCGTAATCCTCTCTGATATCTCTGGTTATTACGATAAAGATCCTAAATATAACGAAGATGCAGTACTGAAAAAAGTGGTTAGTGCAATTGAACCTAGTGAACTTGAGCTTCCTTTTGAAGCAGGAAGTGAATTTGCAACGGGTGGGATTGTCTCTAAACTGCGCGCTGCAAACTTTTTACTTGAAAATTCGCTTCCGATGTTTTTTACATCAGGAATGGATCTAAAAGATGCCTACTCCTTTTTACTTGATAACAACCATGTAGGCGGTACGCTCTTTAAAAAGGGTGATACAGATGCGTAAACGTATTGTTTTTATGGGAACACCTAACTATGCGGCAGTTATACTTCAACAACTTATTGATACGGAAAATATCGATATAGTCGCGGTTTTCACGCAACCTGATAAAAAAGTGGGAAGAAAACAAGAGCTTAAAATGAGTGAAGTCAAAGAGGTAGCACTAACAGCTTCACTAGAGATTTCTCAGCCGCAAAAATTAAGAGATGAAGAGAATGTAAAAACTCTGCAATCGTTAAAACCAGATATGATGATAGTAGCAGCATATGGACAGATTTTACCAAAATCTATTTTGGATATTGCACCGTGCGTTAACCTACATGCATCTCTTTTACCGCAATATCGCGGTGCAAGTCCAATACAGCAAATGCTCTTAAATAGTGATTCATTCGGTGGCGTTACTGCAATGCTTATGAATGAGGGGTTAGATACGGGCGATATCCTTAGCTTTACTGTTCTAAGTATCGATAAAGATATGATGCTCTCAGATCTTTATGAAAAACTAACGACTATGGCTTCAGAGCTAACTAAAAAGGTAATAGTAGATTTTGACAAACTCAAACCGGTAAAACAGAAGGGCTCACAATCTTCACACTGTAAGAAGATAACCAAAGAGGAGGGAATGACAGATTTAAGCGATGCTTTGCAAAGCTATAATAAATATAGAGCTTTCACACCTTGGCCGGGGATTTTCTTAGAGAACAAAATAAAGTTACTTGAAATTGGTTTACATGATACGCAAGGCTTACACACTGCCGGAGAAATTTTAGAAATTAGAAAAGAGGATGTCATCATTGGATGTACAAAAGGCTCTCTAAGCGTTAAAAAACTGCAACCACCTTCAAAAAAACCGATGGACATTCATTCATATCTCAACGGAAAGCACTTACGCGTTGGAAATTCTCTACTATAACTCCTTAGATTCAACACAAAAATTTCTAATAGACGCAATAAAAAAGAGAGATTTATCTGCTCCGATTGCGGTTGTAACCAATGAGCAGACCGATGGAATCGGGAGCCGAGGAAACAGTTGGAATAGTTTTAAAGAAAACTTATATTTTTCATTTGCTTTTCCAATAAAAGACTTGCCTAAAGATATGGAAATTGTTTCAGCATCTATTTATTTTTCTTATATTTTTAAAGAGTTACTAAATGAAACAGATTCAAAAATTTGGCTAAAATGGCCCAATGATTTCTATTTAGGCGATAGAAAAGCAGGAGGGACGATTACGCAAGTTGTTGATGAAAATTTGATCTGCGGTATCGGTTTAAATATAAAAGAAGCAAATAACGAATTCGCGGTGCTTGACATAGATTTTGATAAAAAAATATTTTTAAATATTTTTTTTAATGAACTAAAAAAAGCTCCTAGTTGGAAGAAAATTTTTAGAAAATATTCGCTAGAATTTGAGTTATCAAAAGGGTACCACACACACTATCAAGAAAATAAAATTTCTTTGAAAAAAGCAATATTAAATAGTGACGGTTCACTAACACTCGGCGACAAAAGGATTTATAGCTTAAGATGAGCGAAATAATAACTATAGCCAATCAAAAAGGCGGTGTCGGAAAAACTACTACTGCTGTAAATCTAGCTGCTTCTCTTGCCGTGGCTGAGAAAAGGATCTTGCTAATCGATGCAGATCCTCAAGCAAATGCAACTACAAGTTTGGGCTATCATAGAAACGATTATGAGTATAATATCTATCATGTGCTAATCGGCACAAAAAAGTTGTCAGATATTATTTTAAAAACTACACTGCCAACACTTTCGTTGGCACCGTCAAACATTGGACTTGTCGGGGTAGAAAAGAAATTTTATGATGCACAAAACGGTGAAGGAAGAGAGCTTATTTTAAAGCATGCTTTAGATGAACTTAAAGACAAATATGACTATATCATTATCGATTCTCCTCCCGCTTTAGGACCCATGACTATTAATGCATTAAGTGCAGCTAATTCGGTAATTATCCCTATACAGTGTGAGTTCTTTGCACTAGAGGGTTTAGCACAACTTTTAAATACGGTCAGACTAATCAGAAAGACGATTAATCCGAAACTTTCGATTAAGGGCTTTTTACCGACAATGTACAGTGTTCAAAATAATCTTTCAAAGCAAGTCTTTGCAGATTTAACGCAGCACTTTGAGAATAAACTCTTTAAGAAGATTGAGGATAACTCCTACATCGTTATACCTCGTAACGTAAAACTAGCAGAGTCTCCTAGTTTTGGAAAACCGGCTATTCTTTATGATGTAAAATCAACGGGAAGTTTGGCTTACCAAGACTTAGCACAGGCAATAATTTCGTAAAATGGCACTAGGTCGCGGATTAGACGTACTCTTCGGTGAGATAACACAATCTTACGAAAACGACCTATCAAACGACGAAGAGAAAGTGGTCGAGATAAAGGTTGAGGATATCCGTCCCAACCCCTATCAGCCAAGAAAATCATTTGATGAGGACTCTCTTCAAGAGTTAAGTGACTCTATACTTTCACACGGTCTTTTACAGCCTGTTATTATCGTAAAAGATGAAACGGGTTTTATGCTCATTGCCGGTGAACGTAGACTTAGAGCTTCTAAATTAGCCAAGTTAAAGACTATTAAAGCCATCATCGCCGATATCGATATCGGAAAAATCCGTCAAATGGCGTTAATTGAGAATATCCAACGTGAAGATCTTAACCCGATAGATCTTGCATACTCCTATCAAGAGCTTTTAGATGAGCATAATATAACGCATGAAGAGCTCTCTGATCTTATATTTAAAAGTAGAACACAGATTACAAATACGCTGAGACTTTTAAATCTCGAAGACTTTGTACAGCAAGCACTTGTTGAGACAAAAATCACACAAGGACATGCTAGAGCACTCATAGGATTGGATGCGAAAGAGCAACGAATCTTGTTAGATACGGTAATCGGGCAAAAACTTAGTGTACGTGAAGTTGAAGAGATAGTAAAGAGATTTAAAAATAGCAATCAAACCTCTATAACTGCAGAAAAAGAGAAAAAAGTAAAGTATGATTTTTCACCTCTTGGTGAATTATTAGATAACTTTGGTATCTCTTATAAGCTTGGAGGCACCTCAATAAAATTTGATTTTAATAGTCAAGAAGAGATTGAAAAGTTTAAAAAACTGCTAGAAAATTTATAATTAAAATAACCTCTACTTACATACTTTTTTTAAGCATAAATTCAATTTTTTATGCGAAATAGCCATTTTTCTGTTAAATTTGTTTACTTTAACCCCCCTTTCAATAACTGTTAGATATAATTTCGCAAATTTTTTGGAGTTAGGAGCTAAGATGTTAGAGATTGACCTTGTGCAACTCTCTGTTACGCTTATAGTCTTTATCGTGCTTATCGGCCTGCTAAATAGCTGGCTGTATAATCCGTTGCTAGGGTACATGGGAAAACGTGATGCGGACATTCAAAAAGATTTGAATGAAGCGGGTCACAACAGTACTGATGTAGCCTCCCTTTATGCTGAAGCTGAAAAGATAGTTAGCGATGCAAAAGCGGAAGCGGCGGTGATTCGCACAAAAGCGTTGAATGATGCAAAAGAGCTTGCACAATCACGCGCAGATGAAAAACGTGGGCAGATGCAGAGTATCTATGAGGAGTTTCAAGATAAGTTGAGAGCTGAAAAAGAGGATGTAAAAACCTCATTGATCTCTCAGATGCCACTATACAAAGAGGCTCTCAAAGCCAAATTTGCTAGAGTGTAAGGGGGAAATATGTTAAAAATTAGTTTAGTTCTTTTATCATTAGCCTCTTTTGTTTTGGCTAGTGGCGGCGGTAACGGGGAGACAGATATCGTTCCTCGTACGATCAACTTTTTGATCTTTGCTGCAATTATGTACTATCTTTTAGCTGATCCTGTAAAGAACTTCTTTTCAGGTCGTAGCGAAGAGATAGCAACAAAACTGCAACAAGTTCAAGAAAAACTTACCTTGAGTAAACAATCTATGAGCGAAGCTGAAGAGAAAGTTGAAGAAGCAAAAAGATTAGCTGATGAGATTATTGAGGATTCAAAAGCAGAAGCGACGATTATCTCTGAAAAGATCTCGGCAGACTCAGATGCTGAACTTGAAATTATTGCAAAACAGAATGACGACTTGATGGAACTTGATCAAAAGAGAATGGTTCGTGAAGTTGTTGATGAAGTAATGAATGATCTATTAAGTGATGAGAACTTAGCACTTAAAAAAGATGCGCTAAGCGAAATCATTCTTAAGAAGGTTGCATAATGGAAGCACTAATTGCAAAGAGATATGTCAAAGCACTTTTAGATGGTGCAAGTGCGGAAGATACGGCACTGTATAAAGAGGTTTTCGACGGTTTGAGTAAAGCATATACTTCAGATAAATTTGCTGATGTTATGCTCTCTGTTTATGTAGATCAAGAGAAGAAAAAAACAATTTTACTTGATTCAGTGAAAAGTATAAACAATATAAAAATAAATAATCTTTTATCTTTACTTAGTGAAAAATCAAGAATTAACGTTATTCCGGCTATTGCCGAAGAGCTTAGAATTCAGATAGCAAAAGTTTCTAACAGTTATAACGGTTTTATCTACTCCAATGAAGATATGAGTAAAGAACTTATCGGCAAATTAGCTGAAGGTTTGGGTAAACGTATGAATAGTAGTGTTGATCTTACGTTCGTGAACAATGGGTACAACGGTATTAAGATTGAGGTTGATGATTTGGGTGTAGAGCTTAGCTTTTCCAAATCTCGCATTAGAGCTGAGATGATAGAACACATCTTAAAAGCAATATAATTTATAAAGGAGCAGACAAGTGGTAGCAAAAATTCAAGCAGATGAAATTAGCTCAATAATCAAAGAGCGCATAGATAATTTTGAATTAGATGTTGATGTAAGTGAGACTGGTAAAGTTGTAACTGTTGCAGACGGTATTACAAAGGTACACGGTTTAAACAATGTTATGGCCGGTGAAATGGTAGAGTTCGATGAGGGAAGTAAAGGTATTGTACTTAACTTAGAAGAGAACAGCGTTGGTATCGTTATTATGGGTTCAGGTAAAACTATCCATGAGGGTACGACTGTTAAACGTCTTGGAAAACTTTTAAAAGTTCCTGTCGGTGACGCACTACTAGGTCGTGTTGTAAACGCACTTGGTGAGCCTGTTGACGGTAAAGGTCCAGTTGAAGCAAGCGAAACTCGTTTCGTTGAAGAGAAAGCTCCAGGTATCATGGCTCGTAAATCAGTACATGAACCGTTACATACAGGTCTTAAAGCGATTGATGCCCTAGTTCCAATCGGACGTGGTCAGCGTGAGCTTATCATTGGTGACCGCCAAACCGGTAAAACTACAGTTGCAATCGATACGATCATCAACCAAAAAGGTCGTGGTGTTAGCTGTATCTATGTTGCTGTAGGTCAAAAATCTTCTACAGTTGCGCAAGTTGTTCGTAAACTTGAAGAGCATGGAGCAATGGAGTATACGATCATTGTAACTGCAACTGCTAGTGAAAGTTCAGCGCTACAATTCTTAGCACCGTACGCCGGTGTTACAATGGGTGAGTATTTCCGTGATAATGCACGTCACGCACTAATCGTTTATGATGATCTTTCTAAACATGCGGTTGCATATCGTGAAATGTCACTAATCTTGCGTCGTCCTCCAGGTCGTGAAGCATTCCCAGGGGATGTTTTCTACCTACACTCAAGACTACTAGAGCGTGCTGCGAAGGTTAATGATGAGTTGGGTGCGGGTAGTTTAACTGCTTTACCAATCATTGAAACGCAAGCGGGTGACGTTGCGGCATATATTCCGACAAACGTTATTTCTATTACTGATGGTCAAATCTTCCTTGAAACTGACCTTTTCAACTCAGGTATCCGTCCAGCGATCAATGTTGGTATCTCAGTATCTCGTGTTGGTGGTGCTGCTCAAATTAAAGCTACAAAACAAGTTGCGGGTACTCTAAGACTTGATCTAGCACAATACCGTGAACTTCAAGCGTTTGCACAATTTGCATCTGACCTTGATGAAGTGAGCCGTAAACAACTAGAGCGTGGTGAGAGAATGGTAGAGGTTCTAAAACAACCTCCATACTCTCCGTTAGCTCCTGAAAAACAAGTACTAATTATCTATGCTGGTAACATGGGTGCTCTAGATAATATTCCTTCTTCAGCGGTTACTAAATTTGAGTCTGAACTTTATCCATTCATTGAGGCGAAGTATCCTGAGATTTTAGAAAACGTAAGAAGTGCTCAAAAAATCGAAAACGATACAGAAGAGTTGATTAAAAAAGCGATCACAGAGTTTAGTGCAACGTTTTCAGCTGAGTAATAGGAGCTAATAGATGGCAAACCTAAAAGAGATACAACGTAAAATAAAGAGTGTCTCCAATACTAAGAAGACGACTCGCGCCATGAAGCTGGTTTCAACTGCTAAGCTTCGTAAAGCAGAAGAGTTAGCTCGTCGTTCACGTGTTTATGCAAATAAACTAAGTGAAGTTCTTAGTGAAATAACTGAAGATATTCAGCGTTATAAAATCGGCGGGATTGAAAGTAGATACTTTCATCCTGTTGCAGAGCCTCAGACTGTAGATATCGTTTTCGTTACTGCAGACAAAGGTCTATGTGCCGGTTTTAATATGGCGACAATCAAAGAGGTATCACGCCTTTTAAGAGAGTTCAAAGAAAAAAAGGTGAAGGTACGTCTTAGAGGTATCGGTAAGAAAGGTGTTGAGTACTTTAAATACAACGGTGTTGATTTAGCAGACGCCGTAACTGATCTAAGTAACAAACCTGATTATGAGCGTTCAACAGCGTTCATCAATGAGTCTATTAACGATTACATTGCAGGTAACAGTGACCAAGTTATTATTGTACACAACGGCTATAAAAATATGATCACGCAAGAGATGCACGTTGATACAATCTTGCCGATCATGTTTGAAACCGATGCAAAAGAGTATGACGGTTCACTCTTAGAGTTTGAAGCATATGATGAAGAGAAGATGCTTGAGGCACTTGTAGCTAAATATGTTGAGTACAGCATGTACTATGCATTGATAGATTCACTTGCAGCTGAGCACAGTGCTCGTATGCAAGCGATGGATTCAGCAACAAACAATGCTACGGAGATGGTTAAAGCGCTCAATATTGAGTTCAATAAAGCACGTCAAGAAGCGATTACAACCGAGCTGATCGAAATCATCAGCGGTGTAGAATCACTGAAATAATTAGGAGAATATAATGGTAGGAAAAGTTATACAGGTTATTGGTCCTGTTGTTGATGTTGATTTTACTGACGGACTTCCGCCAGTTAATGATGCACTAGAAGTTAACTATGAGGTTGAGGGACAAAAAGTAAAATTAGTACTTGAAGTTGCAGGTCACTTAGGAGACAACCGTGTTCGTACGATTGCTATGGATATGAGTGAAGGTCTAGTACGTGGAATGGAAGCTGTTCACCAAGGTGGACCGATCAGCGTTCCTGTCGGTGAAGAAGTTCTTGGACGTATCTTCAACGTTATCGGTGATCCTATTGATGAGGGTGAAGCGGTTAATGCTAAAACTAAGTGGCCTATCCACCGTGATCCTCCACCACTTATTGAGCAAAGTACAAAAACAGAGATGTTTGAAACAGGTATCAAAGTTGTTGACCTTCTAGCTCCATATGCAAAAGGTGGTAAAGTTGGACTATTCGGTGGTGCCGGTGTTGGTAAAACCGTTATTATTATGGAACTTATCCACAACGTTGCTCACGCTCATAGCGGTTACTCTGTATTTGCTGGTGTTGGTGAAAGAACACGTGAAGGAAACGACCTTTACCACGAGATGAAAGACTCAAACGTACTTGACAAAGTTGCACTGTGCTATGGTCAAATGAGTGAGCCTCCGGGAGCACGTAACCGTATCGCACTTACCGGTCTTACTATGGCTGAGTATTTCCGTGATGAAATGGGACTAGATGTACTTATGTTTATCGATAACATCTTCCGTTTTGCACAATCTGGTTCAGAGATGTCAGCACTTCTTGGACGTATCCCTTCAGCGGTTGGTTATCAGCCGACACTAGCACGTGAGATGGGTGCACTTCAAGAGCGTATTACATCAACGAAAAAAGGTTCAATTACTTCTGTTCAAGCTGTATATGTTCCTGCGGATGACTTAACTGACCCTGCTCCGGCTTCAGTTTTCTCACACCTTGATGCTACAACGGTTCTTAGTCGTAAAATTGCTGAAAAAGGTATCTACCCAGCGGTTGATCCACTTGATTCAACAAGCCGTCTTCTTGATCCACAAGTTCTTGGTGAAGAGCACTACGGAATTGCTCGTAATGTACAACAAGTTCTTCAAAAATATAAGGATCTTCAAGATATCATTGCTATTCTTGGTATGGATGAGCTTAGCGAAGATGATAAAGCAATCGTTGGACGTGCGCGTAAAATTGAAAAATTCCTTTCTCAGCCGTTCTTCGTTGCAGAAGTATTTACGGGAAGCCCTGGAAAATATGTTAAACTTGAAGATACTATCAAAGGCTTTAAAGGTATCGTAGCGGGTGAGTATGATGACTTACCTGAGAACGCTTTCTATATGGTAGGAAGTATTGACGAAGCTATGGAAAAAGCTCAAAAGATGAAAGAGTCGTAGGCTCAAGGAGTAGTTCATGGATATGTTAAAACTAGAAATTGTAACTCCTGACGGTTCGATTTATAATGGCGAAGCAAGTGAAGTTACATTGCCTGGTTCTGAGGGTGAATTTACCGTTCTTCCTGAACATGCATCTGTACTTTCACTTTTAGATGCCGGTATAGTTGATTTTGTAAAACCAGACAGTAAAAAAATCTCTGTTGTAATCAACTCAGGGCACGTCAAAGTAAACGAGCAAAAAGTTACCGTACTTGTTGAGGGTGCAGTAGCGATTGAAGGCGATACAGAGAGTGAAGTTGCTGAAGCTCTTAGCACGGCTAAAGATATTCTTAGAGATGCTAGCGATTCAAACATGGCTCTTGCTGCTGTTGAGACTCGCATCGAGCATGCTGCTAAAAATGCACTTGCATAGAGTTCTATGATAGATCGTCTGCTTGACTTTTTAGAACACTCAAGCGTGATAACCATAGGGGTTATTGCGCTTCTCGCTATTTACTTTATAACAATCAATTGGATATTTTTTTACAGATACTTCAATCTCACCGCTTGGGAATCAAGAGAAGAGAGTTCACTCGAAGCACTTTTAATGGGATCTGCAACCATTTCACACGCATCATATTTGCACAATTTTATTAAAAGTTCTTCCATGATGAATACTGAACTACTCCGTTTAGCCGTTCAATCAGCTACAAAAGAGGCAACAAAAGGACTCTCAGTTGAATCAATCGTAGCATCTACTGCACCTTTTATCGGCCTATTTGGTACAGTTGTCTCTATTTTAGAAACCTTTGCAAATCTCGGTAGTTCAAAGATGGGCGGAATTTCCGTTATTGCTTCAGGGGTAAGTGAAGCACTCATTGCTACGGCAGTGGGTATCTTTGTTGCCATATTTGCCTATACCTTTCATCAAATTCTAAAAAGACGTGCATTTGAAATTGTGGGACTACTCAATATGCAAAGTGACGCTTTAATACTTCGAAAATCGGAAGAAGCATAAATTGTGTTTGACTGGGATGAGAAACCTGAACTAAATATAACCCCATTAGTGGACGTGATGCTTGTTTTACTTGCCATTTTAATGGTAACAGCTCCTACTATGGTCTATGAAGAGCTGATAAATCTTCCGCAAGGCTCTGCTACAAAACGTCTTGTAAAAAAACAAAAAGTTGAAATCAGAATAGATAAAAATAGAGTTATATCCATCGGAAAAAACAGGTTTAAATTTTCAAACTTTGCCGATAACTTTATGCTTCATGCTCGAACGATCTCAAAAACTAGTACGGTGCTCATCGCAGCTGATAAGAGCCTTATTTATAGTGACGTCATGTACGTGCTCTCTTCGGTCAAACGCGCCGGTTTTACGCAGGTTTCTCTTGCAACGGACGGATAATAATTTCTGGTTAAGCGGCTTTATCTCTATAGGGCTATTTGCAACATTTGTTGCATTCTTTCTTTATGCGTCACTGAATGTAAAAAAGATCATCCATTACAGTACAAATAAAAATGCTCTAAGCGTGAGTCTTTATACCGAGCCACTTACAAAGAACGTACAAAAGAAAGTTATTAAAAAAGAGAAAAAAGATGAACCGATAAAGCAGAAAAATGAGGATAAATCTACTGCCAAAAGTGAAACTCCAGCCTCTATATCCTCTCTTTTTGATACGGTAAGCACTAAAAAACCTACCAGATCAAACACAGAAGCAAAAAAGATTGAAATATCTAAAGAGTTTAGACAGGCTGCTCAAAAAAGAACAAAGACCAAAACAAAAAAAGAGCCACAAAAGAGTGCTAAAGAGATAGCAGATTCTTTAAAAGAAAAAAGTGCAAAACTGGTTATCTCACAACCCGATGCTACCCCTGCATCAAAGGGACTGTATAACGAATATTATGCTAAGATTCAAGCACTTATTTACAAGCACTGGAATCCAAGTCCTGAAGTTGCGGGAAGTACGGCAAAAATTCGACTTGAACTCTTTAAAAATGGAAGTGTTTCCGATGTAAGGGTCATTACATACAGTGAAAATGAACTCTTTAATTATGAACTTGAAGAGTTTATAGAACATATTAAGGGACTGATATTCCCGCTTACGACTAAAGACAGTGTCATTGAAATCTATATAGGAGCCCAAAAATAATGAAACGACTTATTTTACTACTTTCTCTCTTTCTATCACAACTTTTCGCAGTTGATGCAACACTTGAGGTCATCAAAAAAGTAGAAGACCTACCTACAATGCAAATACAAGGTAGCAGTGCGGATAAATCTCTTGAAAATATTGATAGAAAATTTGCTCCTCTTCTTCTTAGTGATATCAACGTACTTGCTCACTTTAGACTTGATGAGACAATTAAAAAAGTTCAATATAACAGCATGTTCAATACGACAAGAAACGATTATACCCTGCGTTATCGCCTTAGAAATGACAGCAGTGGAAGACTTAACTGTGATTTTAAACTACTAAACGGTGCTGGACAAAATATCTTAGAGAAAAGCTATCACCTCAAAGACAATGCACACTACGTTTTCTTGGCACACGCTCTTGCTAGTGACATTAACGACTTTTTAGGTATGGCAAGTGTTGAGTGGATGAAAAAGTATGTCGTATTTGCAAGATACAAAGGCTCAAAAAAGAGTGAAATTGTAGTAGCAGACTATACCCTCACCTATCAACAAACAGTTGTCAGCGGAGGACTTGATATTTTCCCTAAATGGGCATCAGCAAACCAGAACTCTTTTTACTACACACACTACACAAACAAGGGTCCTCAAATCTATAAGTTTGATATGACAACTGGTAGTAGAACAAAAATACTAGAGAGCGACGGTATGGCAATCTGTTCTGACGTGAGTGCGGATGGTTCTAAAATGCTTCTCACCCTTGCACCTAACGGGCAACCTGACGTCTATCTCTATGATGTAAGAACAAAAACAAAAGAGCGCCTCACAACATATGCAGGAATAGACGTTAACGCAAACTTTATCGAAGGCGGAAAACGTATCACTTTCGTCTCAGACAGACTAGGATATCCAAACGTTTTTGCCAAAACGATAGGAAAACGCGGTGTTGAGCAGCTAGTCTACTACGGAAAAAGCAATAACTCATGTACATCATACAAAAACTATATCGTCTACACTTCAAGAGAGAGCGGACACGAGTTTGAACACAACACCTTCAACCTCCACCTCATCTCAACTCAAAGCGACTTCATCCGCCGCCTTACATCAAGCGGTATAAACCAGTTTCCAAAATTCTCATTTGACGGTGAATCAGTTATCTTCATCAAAAGCTATAGAAACGAGAGTTCCGTCGGAGTCATACGTCTGAAATATAATAGAAGTTTTCTGTTTCCATTAAAAGGTGGGAAAATACAGTCACTTGATTGGTAAAATTGACAATAAAATTCGTTACAAGTATAATGCGTATAGAACACGAGATTAAGGTATCGTAATGACAATGCTTACTGTGAAAATAGAAAATGACTCGATTGCAGATAAAATTAAGTGGTTACTGCAACATTTTACAAAAGACGGCGTTCAAGTATTTGACGATAGTATTGAAACTATCGCTAAAGATGACCAAGACTATAACCTATTGAAACAATCAAAAGGTGAAGAGAGAGTCTCTTTTAACGACTATCTAAAAAATGAAAATAGAACTCTCTAAAAGTGCCGTCAAAGACCTAAAAAATATCCAAGATCCCCACAGAAAACATATAGAAAAAAAGATTTATGATCTTTTGCAATTTCCTGAAATCCCAGGAATTAAAAAACTTACCGAACATCACCCCGCATATAGATTACGAGTCGGAAACTATAGAATACTTTTTGATGTTGAAATAGATACAATCTTTGTAGGACGAATATTGCATAGAAAAGAAGCTTATAGATAAAATGAAAATATTGAAAGCGTAATTTTTATGGATACTCAACTATCATTTTTCTCAAAAAAGCAATCTATTTTGACATAATTATGTAAAAATTGTGAATGAGATTACATAATCTATAAAAATATTTTGAAAAGATATATACTTATTTTTGATAACTTATTTATGCAATTTTAGTTTTAATTGTATAAAATACTCGATATTAATATTGATATAGGTCAAAAGGATTTGAATGGAAGCTAATACACTCTTACCAATTTTAACAGCCATCATTGGCTCTTATCTAACATATTTTTTTGCTAGTCGTTCAAAACGTGAAGAAGCCGTTTTAAAATACAAAGAAGAAAAATATGTAAACCTTCTTGTCCTTTTACAAGGTTTTGTTGGTTCTACTGCAACATCTGAAACAAAACGTAAATTTTTTGAAGAACAATACCGCTCTTGGATTTATAGTTCTGATGAAGTTGTTAAAGCCATCAACGAAATGGTCAATCTTGTAATCAATTCAAGAGAGAAAACCCCTGACCCTGTACTAGGGAAAAAAGTTGTTGGAAATATTGTTTTAGCGATGAGAAAAGATTTAAATGAAAAAACGAAACTCAAACATACTGACTTCACTTATATCGATGTCATGTAACAATCATAGAAAATGTTCGTAAAACGAGCATGAAATCGATTTACCGCTTATTTCAAAAAGTGCCTAATGTGGTAAAAGGGGACAGGCTACTTTAATCTGAAATCAAGATTTTCTGGATCAAAATGATACCTAGTTTTAAAAGTGAATCTGAAACAGAAATTTCCTATACTGCATTAACGATAAACTTCCTTTCTATGCTTCACTTTCAAAATTACCACAATAACTTTATCTTCAATAATTTCATAAATCACGCGGTAATCACCTACCCTTAAACGATAATAGGCGGATAAATCACCTACGAGTTTTTTTCCAATATATGGGTTTGTAGGTAATTTTTCTTTTATTGCATTGATTATTTTTATTTGCCACTGTTTATCAATCTTTTTCATATCCTTAGTGATTCTGTCGTCAAAAAGAAGTTTATAAGCCAAGAGATTTTTCCAGCTCTTCTACCGATATCAAGTTTCTATCAACATCTTTTGAACGTTTTTGTGCTTCATAATAGTCTTTCATATCATCCAAATAGTTTTTCAAAGCTTCTTTAACAAAAAAACTTTTAGGACGTTTTGTAGCTTCTGCTAGATCATCTAACTGAGACTGCATGGTCGCATCTAATCTTACGGACAACATTTTAATCCTTTGTAATACATGTAATACAATTCTAGCACTAAACAGATAATAAATCAAAAAATAAATGAATAGAGAATTTCACTAAACGTACGTTATATAGTACTATTCTAGAAAAGATCTGTTATGGTAAAAGTGATAAGTGTCAGTCAGGCAAGAAACAATATATACAAGATAATGGATGAAACAGCCAAAACGCATAAAAAATCAAAAGAGTTAATTGAACTAGTCAAGAATGATCCTTTTCAAAAACCGCCTCCCTATGAAAAGTTAGTAGGAAATTAAGTGGAGTATTTTCTCGAAGAATAAATATTAAACATAGAATTGTTTATCAGGTTTTGAAGGATGAAAAGCTAGTTCGTATACTTAGAATGTGGACACATTACGGAGAATAAACTCCGTAAATCTATTTTCAGCAAAATATTTTAGTCATCATTAGGTCCGTTATGACAATCATAACAGCCAACTTTTTGCCCTTTTGTATAGTACTCTGTCCCATATTTTTTCTTAAAGCTTCTTGCATTAAATGTTTTTGATAGATCACTACCTCGATAATCTGCACCGTGACAAGCAGTACAGCTCTCCGTAAAAGCTATGTATCCGTGTTGATCGACCCAAATCTGACCGACCGAGTGCATGCCGTGAGGTCCTTTGTCTTGCGTTAACGGTACACTCGTATGACACGCGGTACACTCAGCAATCGTTCCCTTATGACCTTGAACGGCTATACTTTGATAGTTATCATCTTCGTGTGAACTTGGGTATATCGCATGCGTTGATCCGTGGCATGCAGAGCACTGCATATTTCCGTGCCCTTTACTAAATCTATAAAGACTTTTGCCTTGCATTGGCGTATTTGTATTTGTTGCAAAACGGTTATCGAGCGCTTCTCTTAGAGTTCCCGTACTTTTTGATGTAACCGCCTCTTGATGTCGCTTAGCATCTTGGTGACAGCTTTGACAGTTTGGCTCATCCAACCACGGTTCACGTGTTGTACTTGCAACGGCGCTCATTGATCCGTGACATGATTGACAACTTATATCGGCTGATCCCATTGCTCCTCTTAAACACTGTGTAGATTGTCCGGGATGACACGCATAACAGGCATCTTTGTTTTCAGTTGATCCTAAATTCTGTTTTGTCGTAGGATGTGTAACATTAGCATGACGATGATGTACCGCCTTGCTTAAGCTTGGGATACTCTCAAACCCAGCAGTAGCAAGAGCATTGCTTTTATGACACGATGCACAAAGGATGGGTGTACCGCTCTTTGCTGTCTCATAAAGAGACTCAGAGTATTTATAGCCATTTTTTGCAAGAGCATCTAGATAGGAAGCAACCGTGTGTTTTTGATCATGCAATTTTAAGATATTGAGCTTATAATCCTTATCGCTGTCCGTGTCATTCTCCCATCCCAATATCGGTTTAGATGAAGCATTCGTATTTGAGCCGTGGCAAGATTTACAATCCATCTCATCACTAACGGGTACGACCACTTTCGTCGTTGCCAATACGTTACCACTTAAATCTTTTGCTGTCACATTTACCATAGGATAGTAGTTTTTCTTACCGTTATCGTCATAATTTAAGATAGGAATGCCTGTCGCTTCCCACCAATCGTGTGATGCATTATATTTGAACTCTTGCGGAGTATGTGAAGGTGTTTTGTTTGATGTTAAACCGACATCTTTTTCAAGACTAACGTTAAAGAGTGCAAGAACATAATCCCAAAAGTTTGTTTTTGAAGCACTTGTAGTATTATAAGTTCCCTCAGCGGTTGCAGCACTCGTATATGTTATTTTTACCGCATCTCTCATATGCTTGCCGGAAGTTCCCTCTTTTCTAATAAGCTGTGCATTTACATTGTTGTATGGAGGTAAAATAGAAAATATGGAGTAATCTTTTCCATCAACACAGTGCATTCCTAAATCATTCCATGCAAGAAGTGTGTATCCGTTTGCATTTGCTACGCTAGAAGTTGTACCTGATGTAACGGATGTAAATAGCAACTCATTCGTATCGGCATTGCTAGTAGCCTTAACCCCTGAGATTGCCTCATAACTAAATGATTTACTTACAGGGTCTTGCCCTGCAAGCTTATAAACACTGCCGCTACTCTTTTCTACAACAACCCAGTCAAATTTTGTTGAACCATCTTTATCGACGTCTTGAGAGAGAAAAGCCAGATAAAAAGTTGGAGCATTTGCTCTGAAACCATTTAAGAGCTTCCATCCAAAAACTCCCACTTTTGCGATATTTTCTTCGCTGAGATCGCCCAAAAGCTGATATACCTCTGATTGCGGTGTCGTAAATGTCCAATCCGAAGGATTGATTTTGCCGTCACCGTTAAAATCATAGCTTGCAAACTCACCCGAAATACTGTACTTAGCCTTTTGTAATAAAACAGCTTCCACAAGAGAGGCATGCAACCCAAGCGTAATCAAAATAGACAAAAGTAGATATCTCATTCAAGGCTCCAAATTATAAAGAATAGATGATATTAACTAAAAGTATATTATTTTTACATTACGTTTTTCACACAAAGAAGTGAAGCTAAGCGCTAAAACTAGGTAAACTATAAAAAATTATCATTTTATAGCTAATTGACATTAAGTGATATTTTGGTATAATCGCCTCAACTTAAACAAGGAATCACAATGAAACGACTTTTTATTAGTGGCTCAGTGGCTGCTTTACTACTTTTAAGCGGATGTAGTACGAAAGATGGTGCTATCGATGTAAATGAGAATGGCTCATCTACAAGCAGTGCCATTGATGGACCAAGCGTTGGTGGAAGCGGTAACGGAGTAAGCGGTGGAGTAGGAAGTAGTAACCTAACGGCTGCACAGATTGAAGAACAGAAGATAGCTGCACTTGAGAGTCGTGTAGAGAGTATCTATTTTCCATTTGACAAATTTGCAATTACACCTGATATGCAAGGTAATATTGAAGCAAATGCAAAATTCTTTAACGGTTCAGATGCCACAGCATACAGCATTAAAATCGAGGGAAATTGTGATGAGTGGGGTACTGACGAGTACAACTACGCCCTTGGACTAAAAAGAGCGAAAGCTTCAAAAGAGGCTTTAGTTGCAGAGGGTGTTGATGCAAGCCGTATCTCAATGGTAAGTTACGGTGAGAGTAACCCTATATGTAACGAAAAAGTTAGCACATGTTGGGCTAAAAACCGTAGAGCTGATTTTAAACTTCTTCCATAGAGCATAGATGAGAAGAGTTTCAGCCTTTACTCTTTTTACACTGACGACACTCTCGGCTAATGAGCCCTCCGCTTTTTTAGCCGGTGACCTCAACCAAAAGGTTCCTTACGGGCTTACGAAAAATGAGCAGATAATCCACGAACAAAAAGTTACTATTGATTCTCTAAAGAAAAAACAGAGAGTAATCACCTCTAAACTATCTCAACTAGAACAATCGGTTGAGGGAATGCGTTCTTTGTTTGAAGGTGTCAGCGAACAGGATAAAAATACCAAAAACTCTATTCGTGCGATGTTTACAGAAGTGCAGACACTTGTCGCTTCTAAGCAAGAATCAGAAGAGAAGATACAAACACTGCAAAAGAGAATAGAGACACTGCAACAATCGCTTGAACTCTATGCGAAAGAGCAAAGCGGTCAAATTGAGAGTCTTAAAAACCTTATGAGACAGATGAGCGGTATGATTGATTCCATCAACGGCTCATATGTTGACAGCTCACGCTTTAATCAGTTAGAGAAAGATTTCAATGACTTTAAAACAATCGTAGCAAATGAACTAAAAAATATAGCAGCATCCGTAACGCAGCCCGAAGATCTTAGCACGCAAGAAAATTTTTCTGTATTTGAAAAAGCTAAAAAGCTCCATGCGCAAAAAGATTATAGACGTGCAATTAAATATTTTGAACACCTTATCAAAAATCACTTTAAGCCCGCAACCAGTAACTACTATATCGGTGAATCCTACTTCTCTCTAAAAGAGTATCCAAATGCGATTACCTACTATAAAGAGAGTGCAAAAAGATATGATAAATCATCTTTTATGCCGATTCTGCTTTTGCATACCGCACAATCTTTTCATAGGATTAGAGATCATAAAAACGCAAAACAATTCTATAATGCTCTGATTGCAAAATTTCCTGAGAGTAAAGAGAGTAATACTGCAAAAAAGATGTTAGAGAAACTAAAATAGTTTCTCTGTTAAGCTCTTTTAGAAGAGCTTAAAAAGATTTTTTAGTGGCTTTTTAAACTCTTCAGGAACTTTTTTATCAATGAGCTTATTGAGCTCTTTTTCACCCTTATCTTTCATAAGTTTATTCATATCAACACTTACTTTAGGCTTGCTCATTGTTCCGCCCACTTTTGCATATATTTTACGTTTTTTATACTCCACAACAGTTTGCGCGTTAATTTTCTCCGTTATTGTGTTTAGGATAAACTCATCCACGCTTACGGTACTGTTCTCGCTCTTCATATTCAAATTAGCATTAACGATAGAGTTTTCCATATCGGCATGAATAGTCGCATTTTTATAGACCTCGTTCTCCAAGTCTATATTTGCAGTCTGTTTTAAAATCGAAGTTAACTGATTTGGAACAAATCGACCGTTATTCATTACTACATCAGCTTTTAAAGTGCTATTGGCTAAATCAAAAGTTGCATTTAAATCACCTTTTGAATCAAAAACTTCAGGATAAGTGAGCATATTTGTTAATTGAAGTACTTCGATCCCCTTCGCTTTTGCATCTAAGATATTCTCTTTCAAAGTTGCATCAAAGACTCCGCCTAACGTATCTGAATGTGCGGTTAGACTGAGACTATCTTTCATCTCAATATCACCCTTAATTTTAATAGCACCCTTCAAATCTCTCTTTGCTACAAAATAGAGCTTACTTAAATCTTCAATATCAACAAGATAATCTGATTTTAGATGTTTCGTGTCCAGATTGTATCGAGCATTTTTTACGTTCAAAGATGCCACATCACTCTCAAAATCAACAGAACTCTCTATATCACTACCCGAAATTTTTGTCTTTGTTATCGCTTCATAGCCAAGATTTGAGCGCATAGTTAAATTCATCTCATCTTGTAGTACTTTTCTATCAACGGAAGCCTTATAAATTTTTGCATTTACCGTTCCGCTTCTATCAGCCTGACTTAGAGAGTTTACAGTACCGTCAAGATTGATTAAACCTTTTGAATAGATAGGCATGTTCAGCATATAAAGCATCTGCTCTATTTTCATACCGATAAAATTAAACTCTAATGAGTCTGCTTGATAATCTTTTAGCGTTACATAATAGGTATTTTGGCTATCAAATATGTCACTTTTACCGTTTACGACTAATTGCTCTTTATCACCCTTAGCAGTTCCTTCTACTACGACAGAACCGTTTAAAATAGTCGAAGTTACAAAATATAAAGAGTTCAAATTTGCTATACTGATGCTATATTCAGCGTCAACAGGCATCTTATCTGTTAGACCTAACTCTGCTTTTGAGTAGATATTGGCGATATCACCTCCGATGTCTTGTACACTGTTTAATATCCCATCTTTAAGTGTATATTTTGCATTAGCATTAAATGCTACTTTTTTATCAAATTTTAATCCAAAATCTTCATTAACGATTTTAGCATTGACCTCCCCGTTACTTACCTTCAGTGTTGCATCAGCTACCGAATTTACACCGTGAGTGATATGTTTAGCATCAACATTTATATCTATTAGTGCATCAGCATAGGCATTTTTCCCAAGAATGTAGAGTATTTTCTTTAATTCAATAGCAGAAGTTTGAAGATTAAGACTCTCTGGCTGCATATCTAAAAGTTGCGCCTCAACTTCGGTACTGCCGCCTAAGCTCATAGTTTGAGCATCAATACTTAAAAGATCCTTACTCCCTTTAATATCACCGACTACTTTCAATGCACCCCTTAAGTGATACTCATTAAGGAATTTGATCATATCCAACTCTTTGATATCTATATCAAACTTTGAATCAATTTGCTGTTTAAAAAGACTCAACTTACCGTCAATCTTTACCCTAGCACCCTCCCCTAGCGATGCCAAAAAGTCAAAGTTAGAAAAATCCAAAGAAAATTTTTCAATTGTAACACCCAACTTCTGTTCATCCAAAGCACTTTGGATTTGTGATGAAAGTATAGAGTTTCCGACTGAACTAAAAAGTAGCCCAAAAATGAGTGCCAAGATAAGTGTCAATGAACCAAATAAGTAAGCAATTAATTTCATAAAAATCCTTTTAAAACATACATTCACGAAATAATACCTAAATCTATATTAATGCCGAAATGAAGGGTTTTATAAGAGAGGAATTTATATATTCAATTTTAAAAGATTTCATTCAACTATCAACTATCAAAAACCTATGAATGTTTATTTAGAACATGTACGACAGATAGGGTAATTAGGTGAAAATAAAAATGGAAGAAAAATTGTCTTGATCATTACCGGTAGATTCTGAAATGTCATTAAAACCACCTCAATAGATGACTTTTTAACCAAACTCAAATTGTTTATCTGTGCTTATTCTATAGATTGCTTTCTCAAGCTTCCTGATGATAAAAAGCAACTAGCAATTTGAGTTCTACTAATATTTTTTATTTCTATTTTCAATGAGATCGTCAGATGTTAGATTCTCGACCAAACTATTTAAATTTTTAAGAGAAAAAAGCTTTAGATTTGCACCTTTTTCATTTTTAAGCTCTTTAGAAAAACCGCCTTTTGAGAAAATAATAAATATATCCACATCTAAACCTGCATGAACGCATTTCTCTTTTAATCTTCCTAATTCACTTTTTTTAGCTTTTGATTTTGAAAACTTCCAAGAACCGGCAATAGTTTTGCCGGATTTTGTCTTTCCTACGATATCAATCTCCACGCTGTTATCCCAATATCCACCAAGTTGTACAATTGGGTCATTATGAAAATTTTCCCTTATAAGAGCTAAAATCAATCTCTCATAGATAAAATTTGAAAAACCCTCTTTTCTATTTTGAAATTGTTGCTTTACTTCAGCATAATCGCCATCTTTTATACCCTTGTAATAAGGAGATATAGAAGAAAACCAAAAACGCATGAAAGGCAATGTAAAAAGAAGTTTATTTGAGACCTCATCACCATTAACTGCTTTTACTTGCGGTTTTTCTACTTCTAGAAGGTCATTATCTACAAGAAAGTCTACAGAATCTTCTCCCTCTTTACGTGAGATCCGACCCTTTTTAAAAGCTGACTGCTCTCGTCTGTCACCTGTTGCAATTCCCGTAAGTATCGCGTGGTAAAGTCTATTGCTTTGTGTGATCTTAGTTATGTCACCGTGAATATATCTGTAGTTACTTAAGACCTTCTCTTCTATTAACTCATCGAGTGACTTGGAGGTATCAACACTCCAACCCATACCGCCAAAAACAGCAAAATATTCAATAGCCTCTTCAATGTTTTTAGGTTTGTTCTGAAAATAGAAAGAGCGAAATTGCTGTAGTGGCGAAAAGAATTTTGACATGAGGAGTGACCTTAGAGTTTAATTTAGTAGACTTCTTGCAAAAATCTAACAGTTATCAGAGAATAAGAATGTGGTAAAGCTGTGCAAGAATTCTAAGACAATTATAGCTAATAGTTGACTATTAAATTTTCAGGTTCATAAATAGAGTCTGTTGAATATTGAATTTAACTCAAATATGGCAGAGAGGAAGGGATTCGAACCCTCGGTAGCTTGCACTACACACGCGTTCCAGGCGTGCGCCTTCAACCACTCGGCCACCTCTCTATAATTATTGAAGAGTGAAATTCTAGCGAAAACTTTATGAATGAAGGCTTTAGAAGAAAGCTTCTCTCTTAAAGCAAATGACCCATCTCATCTTTTTTAACTTTTAAATAGCCCTTGTTGAAATCATTTGCCTCGACAATGATAGGTACACGCTCTACTATCTCAATATCACTGATACTATTTAATTTTTCAGGGTTATTTGTAAGTAGTTTTATCTGTTTGATGTTAAATTTGTGCAAAATTTCAGTCACGATCTCATAGGTTCTCTCATCTGCAGAAAATCCAAGCTGATGGTTTGCTTGTATGGTGTTGAGTCCCCTGTCTTGTAGTGCATAGGCATTTACTTTATTTAAAAGACCGATGTTTCTACCCTCTTGGCGCAGATATATGACCATTCCATTCTCATCATTTATTTTTTTGAGTGCAAAATTCAACTGATCACCGCAATCACACTTTAGACTTCCAAGTGCATCACCCGTTAGACACTCCGAATGCACGCGAACAATCGGTACTTCCGAGAGGTTTTTTGAGAAAATTACAAGGTGCTCTTTATGTCCCTCTTTAAAGGATTGTATATTGAATTCACCGTGCTTAGTCGGTAGGTTCGCAATGTCAGAAATTTCGATTTGCACCGTATGAAACACCTTTTAAAAATAATTTCGCTATTATATCAGCTTTTTAATCCGTAAAAATGTGCAAAATGAGTAAAACTCTTTTTGCTACGTTAACACTTAGTTCTGCTCAGTGCAGGGCTTGCGCACATTTAAACACGCTACTTTAAGATAAAGGCTTTATACTATGTTTCGCAGATTCAGACGGTTACGTACAAACTCGCATATCCGCTCAATGGTGCAACAGTCTCATATAAATGTAGAGGATTTTATCTATCCGCTTTTTATACGTGAAGGTGAAAACATAAAAAATGAAGTGCAATCGATGCCCGGTGTCTACCAAATGAGTATCGATGCAGCGATAAAAGAGTGTGAAGAACTTAAAAGCTTAGGGTTGTACTCAATCATTCTCTTTGGAATTCCCGATGTAAAAGATAGTATCGGAAGCGAATGTCTTAGCGATCACGGAATTATTGCAAGAGCGATTACGGCTATCAAAGAGGCGCATCCTGAGATGTATGTTGTGACTGATCTCTGTTTCTGCGAATATACCGATCATGGGCATTGCGGTATCATACATAATCATACGGTAGACAATGATGCAACTCTTGAAATATCAGCGAAACAGGCACTTGTTCACGCACGCGCCGGTGCGGATATGATAGCACCAAGCGGTATGATGGACGGAATCATCGAGACGCTGCGCAGTGCACTTGATAACAACGGTTTTGAAAATCTGCCGATTATGAGCTATTCGACAAAGTTTGCAAGTGCCTATTATGGACCATTTCGTGATGTTGCGGAATCAACTCCGAGTTTTGGAGATCGCAGAAGCTATCAGATGAGTCCAGCAAACCTTGATGAAGCGGTTTTAGAAAGCCAAGAGGATGAGATACAAGGAGCTGATATACTCATGGTAAAACCCGCCCTTGCCTATCTTGATGTGGTACGTGAAATCAAGAACAATACAAAATTACCGCTTGCAGTCTATAACGTGAGCGGCGAATATGCAATGCTCAAACTTGCAGGTACAAACGGACTGATCGATTATGACAGAGTATTGATTGAAACTATGATAGGTTTTAAAAGAGCGGGTGCGGATATCATCATAAGCTATCATGCAAAAGAGGTTGCAAAACTTCTACAAAAGGGAGTTACGTTATGAGACATTTTTTAAGTTTAAAAGATTTTACGAAAAAAGAGATTGAAGAGATTATCGAACTTGCCCTTGAGATAAAAAGTGACTACAATCAAGGCGTACACCACAATTTGATGAACAGAAAAACACTTGGAATGATCTTTGAAAAGAGTAGCACAAGAACTCGTGTGAGTTTTGAGACGGGAATCTATCAGCTTGGCGGGATTGGTCTGTTTCTATCAAACAAAGATATTCAACTTGGACGCGGCGAGCCTATGAAAGATACGGCGCGAGTAATTACCAGAATGGTAGATATGGTTATGATTAGAACATTTGAGCATGAAAAGCTTGAAGAGTTTGCTTCATACTCACAAGTTCCGGTTATCAACGGACTAACGGACAGTTACCACCCTGTACAACTTTTAGCTGATTACATGACTATGCTAGAGAGTGGTAAAGGAAAAAACTCAAAAGTTGCCTATGTAGGTGACGGAAACAATATGACACATAGCTGGCTAATGTTAGCAGCAAAACTTGGATTTGAGCTTCGGGTTGCCACGCCTAAAGGCTACGAAGTCGATAGCGCTATTTTAGAGCAAGCGTTAGAATTTGCAAAGCTAAGCGGAGCAAAAATCACTATAACAGATAATCCAAACGAAGCGGTTAAAGGTGCAGATGTAGTAACAACCGATACTTGGGCTTCGATGGGACAAGAGAGTGAAAAAGAGGCGCGAGTCAGAGCATTTAAAGGTTATATGGTCGATAACGCGATGATGGAAAAAGCAAAAGATGATGCGATATTCCTACACTGTCTTCCGGCATATCGTGGACAAGAGGTGAGCGAAGAGGTATTAGAGGGTGAGCAGAGTCTTGTATTTGATGAAGCAGAGAATAGACTACACGCACAAAAAGGTTTAATGGTCTGGTTAGACAAGCATAGATCGTAAATGCATATCGATATATCTATCGTTTGCATCTGCACCATATTTTAAAAGTTTTATCCCCATAACTTCATCTACAAACTCTAAGTTATCACCTAAATTTTGCAGCCATTCATTTGTAAGTGCTAACTTTTCAGAAAAGTTCTCTAGCCTCTTATCATAAAAATAGGGACTTATTTTCTCAGGGGAAACTAAAAATTCTCCCTCTTTTGCAACTGCTTCACAGCTGCTATCAACAAACACCTCATCATAGTAGGGACTTAACGGGTAGAGTCTACAAGCCGGAGGTCTATCCTCATATATGTTACATAATCCATTTTCAAGATATTTGCACATATCGTTTTTACCTCTATTTAATACCATCAGTGCTTTCAGATTATTATCTACATAGCCAAAATATATCTCAAAATTTTTATACACTCGTTCAAAATCTTCTAATATAAGAGGTGCTAAAGAGAATTTTCCGCCCTCGCAACAGCGGTTAGTACAGCTTTGACACCCTGTAAAATAGAGATCACCGACATTTTTTACAGGTACAAACACGAGACTCCTTTTTTGATATAATACTTAATGAATTTAAAAAACCGACTTGAATCTGAAAATATTAAACTCCCTGAACCATTTTACACTCAAATAACAGCTTTTAGCGAACATCTTATGCGTTGGAACAAAATTCATAATTTAACTGGTGCAAAGAATATAGCCGATATTGAAGAGAATATCTTTGATGCACTCTATCCGCTAACATTTCTTCCTTCAGTAAAAAAGGCGATGGATATCGGAACGGGAGCCGGTTTTCCCGGGCTCATATTAGCGATGGCACTACCGCAAACAAATTTCACTCTAGTTGAACCGCTACAAAAGAGAGCCAGCTTTTTACAATACATCGCAAGCAATTTAAAGCTGTCAAACGTAAAGATAGAACTCAACAGAGTTGAAAATATCTCAAATCCTATACAAATGGATATGATTACTTCAAGAGCAGTAACAGACACAAATTTGCTGCTGCGTTTAAGCGAAAAGTTTATAAAAAAAGGTACCATACTTCTTTTTTACAAAGGTACAAATGTAAAAGAGGAGATTGATAACAATCTTGATTATAAAATAGTGGAGCGTGCCAACAGACGTTATCTACTTATAAAGAGTGATAGATGATTTTAAAGATAATTATTTTTGCCGTTCTCATAGCGGTCATCTACTTCAAGTTTTTTCACAAATCTTTGCCTAAAGAGAAAAAATCCGGTAAAAAAGGTAGTGATGCAAACGAAGAGATCATGGTCGAATGTAGCAAATGTGGAACGTATATCAGTAATAACGAGGCTATTATCAAAGACAACCGCTACTACTGCTCAACTGAATGCGAAAGGATTGCATCATGATACTTTTCAATCACCCGCTTATCGAGAGTGAGAACTTTTATCCGGTGAATTCTATAGAGGAGATTTCACAAACCCATTCAAATAGTATAGTACGATTTACTTTTAGTAATGCAAACGTAAAACTACTCCGATACTGTACAGAAAATGGGGTCAGAACTGCGGTAGAGGTAGAAAATATCACAGAAGCCATTTTAGCTTCAAACTTAGAAGCTACCTATATTCTCGTAACGGAAGAAAGTGCTACAAATATTCAGAAGGTGGCTGAAACCTATCTCTTTGATGCAAAAATTATTGCATTCTCAAATGATATAGAAAAAATGGCACTTCTTGGAGTAGACGGTCTGCTTTTTTCTTAAATATAGTTATCCACTACCCATTTTGCAAATGCGAAAGAGGCAGTAAATGCGGGGCTTACTGCATTTAAAATATGTACGCTCCCCTCTTTTTGCTCTACGACAAAATCTTGCACCAACTCCAGTGTTCTCCTGTCTAACAGCTGCGCTCTAATTCCGGCTTTCCCCCATTTTGAAAAATGTGAAGTATCAAAGTTTTGTGTCAATGCAGTAGCAAGATGCTGCATATGTGCTATTTTGTATTTTTTAATCTCCTCATGCGCTAAAGAGCGAAAACCAAAACTGTTACTCAAATAGAGTCTGCTTTGCCATGCGAGAATATTTGCCGTCTCTTTCGCATTAAATCCTTCCATACCCTTATAATGTTCTCTCCACAATGCAGGAATAGCAGTAGGACCAATCTTTAATTTTCCAGTTGAAGTGACCGTATAATGTACACCCAAAAATGGATTTTTTGGATTTGGAACAGGATATATGTTTGTCTTTATTTTATGCGGTTTCGTATACTCAAGATAAATTCCTTTAAAAGGCAGTATCGTATAATTTTTTGACAGTCCAAACTCTTTTGCTATCTTATCCGCATAAAGACCTGCCGCATTGATTATCTTACCTGCTTCAAACTGATTATATTTTGTACGAACAACATTATTACCACTATATGTTTCATAAGCCTCATTAAAGTGAAATTTCACCCCTGCTTTTTGTAACTCAGATTTTAATCGTGAAATCACTTGAGTCGGATCAATAGTAGCGGTTGTAGGTGAGTAAAGAGCTTTTTGAAATGTCTTTGCATACGGCTCAATTTTCTCAAGTTCATATTCATCTATCACTTTTGTCTCTACACCGTTGATTTCGGCTCTTTTTTGTAAATCCATCAAGCGTTCTAACTCTAACTCATTTTGCGCGACAACAACTTTTTTGTTTTCATTCAGACTTAGAGAATTTTGCCTACAATACTCCTTCATCAAAGCATTGCCCTCTTTTGAAAACTTAGCTTTGAGTGAATCTTTACTGTAGTAAAATCCTGCATGTAGTACACCGCTATTTCTTCCACTAGCATGCCTAGCGACATCACCCTCTTTTTCAATAACTCTTATACTCATATCAGGATACTTGACAAGAAGCTCTTTTGCAATGCTAAGCCCAATAATTCCAACACCAATAATCAAAAAATCTGTTTCTATCAAACTATACGACCTCTCTTTTAATATCTTTACTTAATCGCACAAGTACCTCATACGAGATTGTCTTACATGCCTTTGCATACTCTCTTGCATCATCATACAGTAGTACTCTCTCATCATCTCCAGATAAAGAGATGTTATCCATAGAAACTCTTCCAAGAAGTCTCTTACCTTTTGGAGTTGTATACTCTACACCATCACTCAGACGTGCAAATCCGTCAGCATATCCGATATCATACGTTGAGACTATCTCATCAGTATTCGCTGTATATTTTGCACTATAACCTACAGATTCACCCTTTTTCAAAGTTCTTGAGGCTATCTTTTGCGTATAGAGTGATAAAACAGGTTGCAATCTTACATCTTCTAACCCACCGTACGCTGCGATGCCCACTCTTGCAATAGCTTCATCATTAGCCAACCTAGTTCTAAAAAGTGCCGCCGAATTTGCAGAATGAAAGCGTACTTTTTCACCCATACGGCTAGAAAGCTCTTTTTTAATTACACTAAATTTTCTGTTTTGCTCATCAAAAATATCATTCTCTTCATCTGCACTGCTATGATGAGTAAAAACTCCTTTTAAAAGAAGCCCTTTTTTTTCTATCCGTTCCAATGCTCTTTCTAGCTCATCCATACTTATACCGTTTCTATTCATTCCGGTATTTACTTTAAGCTCAACGCTTGAGCCTTGAAATATTTTTTCAATGTCATCCAAAGAATTAATCGTAAAATAAATTGAATTAGAATAGAGTTTTTTTGGAGTATCTGCTAAGACAAGAACTGTCTCAAAAAGTTTTTCCACTTGAAGTGCTTCACTAACGGTTCTAACAACCACGTGGCGAACACCAAACTCATGAGCTATTTGTGCCACTATCTCTAATCCGTGACCGTATGCATTATCTTTGAGTACAACTGCGATACGCTCGATACCACCGGTTAGTTTTGCAATAATTTCTAAGTTTTTAAAAAAATTTGTTCTGTTAATTGTAATGTATCCCATCGTGGAATTATACAACTTTTAGATATACTCCAACACAAAAAAGGTTCATTATGCTATTTGGCAAACTTCCCAAGCTCTCAATTAAAAAAAATATAACATCTGTTCTAAAAAAAGAAAATAATCTTAACGATATAGTAGAAAATGCCAAATCTATTGCTTCAAGAGCACAGGAGTTGATTGAAAGAGAGCTTCACCATGAAAGTCCCAAAGAGCAAACAACAATTTTGGATTTTTTCTCTCAAGATGATATTACAAAAATAATCATTGAGATGAATTTGGCTAAATTAGCCTTGCCGAAACAACTTGCAATACTTAATGAGGCAGCAGGAAGAACAATACCTAGAAAAGAGTATAAAGAGTATGTTGCACATATCTTTCAAACAATTGCTCAAGCACAGCAGATAGCAGAAGAAGAAAAAGCTAAAGAAACACTAGATGATGCCAAGTGAATGGCATGAACAAACTTTTGTTCAAATGGTCTTTCCACACTCTAAAAGTGACTGGAACTGCTGCTTAGAAGAGGCAAGTAAAAATTTTGAACAGATAATCTCTACAATAGCAAAATATCAGCCATGCTTAGTCGTTTGTGATGATATTACGAGAGTAAAATCTTTTTTCAAAGAGACTCATAATATACATTTTGTACAAGAGGAGACAGATGATACTTGGAGTAGAGATATATCTGCTATTACAATAATAGAAGATGAATTAACACTGCTTGATTTTAGATTTAACGGTTGGGGAGATAAGTTCGACGCTTCAAAAGATAATTCCCTAAACAAAAGATTGCTTCAACATAATTTCTATCAAAATATAGCTATGAGAAGTATCGATTTTATTCTTGAAGGCGGTTCAATTGAGAGTGACGGTGATGGAGTACTCCTGACAACTGAAAAGTGTCTTCTGAACGACAATAGAAACAATAACTACTCAAAAGTTGAAATTGAAGATAAATTAAAAAAATATCTACAAATAAAAAAAGTCTTATGGTTAAAGCATGGAGAGCTTGAAGGTGATGACACCGATGCACATATTGATACACTAGCTAGATTTGCTCCAAATAATACGATCATCTATGTCGATTGCAATGAGAAGATGAAAAAAGAGCTAGAAAGTTTTACAAATATAGAGAACGAAGCCTACAAACTGCTAGCTCTTCCTCACGTAGAGTATCTTTTTGAAAACAAGAAGCTCCCTGCGACATATGCAAACTTTCTAATTATCAACGGTGCAGTTCTTGTTCCTACATATGCTCAAGATACGGATCAAGAGGCACTCCATATAATAAAACAAGCATTTCCGGATAGAGAGGTCATAGGGATTGATTGTCAAACTTTGATAAAACAGCATGGAAGCCTACACTGCGTAACTATGCAGATGTATCACTAGGCTTCAAAAGAGTAATTAACGCATGGTCATATAGTGAAGTAAATCTTCAATAGTGCTATGCATATCATCAGCTAGAACCATGTTTTCGGAAAATGTCACTACATTTATATTTTCAATACCGCTAAGATTTATAAAACGAAGTTTATGAATTTCACAACGCATCTCAATAACACCCTTACATCCTAAAAAATCATACTCTAAACGCATCCCTTCAGGTGAAAGTACATCTTTATTGTACGAGCTAAGATCATTATGTAATTTATCTGCTAGTTTTGCATGCTTTAACATAATAAAACCGGTCGCTAAGAAAAAAACAGAGAGAAGCATCATCAAGCGGAGGGTGATTTTTTTACTAAACATTTCATAATTTTATCATAAATATAATTTATTTCAAAAAAATGTCGATCTAATCTATCAAATATAGGTAATTTTTATCTATATTTAGACAAAAAATGGTTATTTGGAATAAATTTTGCTGATCTTTGTTGCAGTGAGATTGAAAATTTAAAAAGAAGAAAAATCATGCAAAAAGCCACTCTCAGACAAATTATGTCAGTTCGTAAGGATATTATTTCGTTTTTGCAATCTAAGCAAATCTCTTCATTCGTTTTTCGACCTATCGATCATATGAAAAACTATCCTCATTTGCAAAGTAGGATAAACGAACAAACAGTCTTAGAGTTTAATAACGAACATAGACCGCTTGGATCACACGGACAGATGGCACTCTTTTCATTTTTTAATCGTCTAGGAATTCGCTGCTATATGAATACAATTCCTATCCTTCTAGAGTGTGGTCTCAACAACAGAGAAAAAGCCATAGAATTACTTAAAAGATTTAAGAATAGAGTCAATAATAATACAATTATTGTTAACTCATCTGATGAAATAGAGATAAACGGTCACAGAAGTGAAAGCTATGAAGATATCATTTTAGATACACTCACATATATATTCAATCACGGTAGCAGCGAAGAGGTGAATGATCTTATCGAAATTTTTGAAGATAAAATCACTGAAAAATAGTATAGGTTTTTATTTATTATAATTGATTATTTTTCAAAAAAGTTTATATTTTTGTTATAAGAAATAAAGTTACAATTCTACACACTGTTTTTCATTAAGCATGAAAAATTAACTATTATCTTTTATAGCACTTAATTTAATAATAGATTCAAATTCATAAGACTATCATACTTGTAGCACAAATGTTTTTGAGCACTTAATAAAGTACAAGGGTATCTAAATGTGTTGTTTCACGCTTTTAAGAGTAATCATGGGTAGTAAAGCAAGAGTTGAGAGTAAACGTAGAGATTCAAGAAATGATAAAAGTGTTGAAGAGCAGATGAAGACCTGTTGTCCATATGCAATTTTAGGGATACATGAAAAAGCTGAAATAAGTGACATTAAACAAGCAAGAAACAAGAAACTAAAAATACACCATCCTGACAAACTTACTTTTGCTAGCCGTAGTGTTAGAAAAAATAGTGAAGAGCTTAGCAAAAGAATTAACTGGGCATACGAAGAGCTTTCGAGCAAAAGACTACGGGCTTGATAAAGTTCATCTCTCTTGTTGTAGTCACATTTACCTCTGCGCAAGCTGAGGGTTTTTTACAAAACTTAGCTGATCAATATTTTGAGCAGGGTGATTTTAAAAAAAAAGAGATAGCACAACCTAAAAAACCTCTTGAGCCAAAAGTGGATCAAGTTAAAATTACCCAACCAAAGAGTTCACATAGTAGTTCATCCTCCTCCACAACCTCTTTTCAAAATTTTGCAGATAGACTTTTCTCACAAGGCAAATATAAAAAAGATGAACACTCTGAACCTAAACAACCTAGAGATAAAAATACAACTGCACTGCAAGACTATGTTGACAGACTTTTAAAACAGAATAGATACAAAGAAAATTAATCAAACTATGCTACATATTAACGCTATGATTAAAATAGCAGTTTTCTTACTCCTCTTTATCAATCAAGCCTTCTCTAAAGTTACGTGTGACAAAGTAATTCAAAATAGTTCTCAATTGCTTTTAGTCCTAGCAGATGACTATAATAGTACAACTGCAAATTTAGAACGTTATGAAAAACGTAAAGAGCTATGGCATAAAGCGGGAAAGAGTTTACAAGTATATGTCGGTAGAAACGGTATGGCACCGGCAAAAGGTTTATGTAAAATTGCTCATAAAAAGCTAAATGAGAAACAAGAAGGGGATGGAAAGTCACCTTCGGGTATTTTTAATCTCACTAGCTCATTTGGAAAAAATTTAGATGTGAATTTTAAAACCGACTATTTTCAAGTAAAAAAGACTCTTCACTGTATTGATGATGTAAACTCAAAATTCTATAACATGATTATCGAAGAAAGTAAAGGTTATGGATCACATGAAGTAATGTTAAGGGATGATGGACTCTATGACCTTGGAGCAGTTGTCGAATATAATACAGATCCAACCGTTCCAAAAGCAGGATCGTGTATATTTTTACATATTAGCGCAAATCGGCCTACCGCGGGATGTACGTCAATCGAAAAAGAAAATTTAGAAGAGCTCTTACAATGGCTTGATAAAAAGAAAAATCCGATACTTATTCAGATGCCGATCTCTACCTACAGGGGTTTATCCATCGGTTCACTAATAAAATAGCCCTGTGCATAATCAATCCCTATATCTTTGATAATATTAAGTACATTTTCATTATGCACAAACTCTGCAACAGTTTTAACACCGATCTTTTTTGCAAAAGCGTTAATAGCTTCTACGATATGACGACTATCTTCAGAACTTTCAATATCTTTAATAAATTGTCCGTCTATCTTGATATAATCAGCTTTCATCTGCAAAACCCTAGAAAAGTTTGAACCTTCCGATCCAAAATCATCAATTGCCACTTTAAATCCATCCTCTCTAAGCTCAACTAGCTGCAAAAAGATAGTTTCACTATCTTGATTACCCTCTATATCTTCTAAAATTTCTAAAGTAACACGGCTAGGTTCTATCGCATATCTATGGCATTTATGCATCAAAAACTCTTTTAAGTATCCTGATTTTAAATCATCTTGAGTGATGTTGATAGAGAATTCCTCTGTCCTATTCTTAAAGACGTTAAAACTTTTGTCTATCATTACCTTTGTCAAATTTGTTAAAAGTCCAGTCATCTTTGCAGCGTCAGTAAAATACCAAGGAGTTATAACTTTGTTGTGTTCAACAATTCGAACCAAACACTCATATTTGTATATTTCACCGCTTCTATTATCTCTTATTGGCTGAAAATAGGGAGTAATCGTATCTTCCATCAGAGCATCTCGGATTTTATGAATCCAATAGATATTTTGCTCTCTCTCATCAGCCAATTGACCGTTTTTTTGAAAAAATCTATATCTATTTGCACCCATTGAAATTGCTTCTATCATTGCAACTCTTGAATTTTTCAGAAGATCTTCACTTTTTCCGCTATATATTCCTATAGAAAAACTTATTTTAATCTCGATATCTTCAAACTCTATCGAATAGATATCAAAAAAGCTCTTTATACTCTGGGCAATCTTTTTCTCCTCGATAATATTGGGCTGGTCAGTTAAAATGACGAATTCACCGCTAGCTAGTCTAAAAAGCTCAATATTATTTAATAGGACTCTTTTTAGAAGTTTAGAGGCTTGTTTGATTGTGTTTTCTGCAAAAAGTCTACCAAATGCATAGTCTATAGTGTCGAAGTTATCGATAGTTAACATCATAACCGAATATGTTTTATCTGATGTAATTTTCTCTTCTAAGACTACCCTATTTGGTAGTCCAGAAATTGTGTCAGTTCGAAGAAGCTCCTCATGAACACGAAGTTTCTCTTTTAAATCAAGATTCTCTTGTTCTAATGAGGTACAATTTTGCATGGTTGATTATCTACTGTCTCATAAAATGGAAGAGGACAAAAAAACCGATTACGGCCAAGTTAAATGGACTTAACATCATCTGCAGATAACGTTTAAATATATGTTTCCAATCCATATTTACTCTTTAATTTTTTTATAAACGCCTTTTGCAGCACCCGCCATCATCACCAAAGGTGCTTCACTGATAGATACTCCGGCAGCAGTTACCTCACCGGTAAATCCCGCCAATTCCAAAATCAGTGAGTTTAACTTTCCCTCACCACCAAAACCCTCTACAACATGTTTTGCTTTTACCGAACCTCTTGCGCGTGAAGCTTGTATCTGCTCTGAAAGAATATTTAGTGCATGAACAATCGTCTCGACAGTAGAATCAAACTGCTCTTCAATTATAGTTGTTTTATCTAAACGCGCAATTTTTGCCTCTTTATAGGCTCTCTCTGCTGCGTCTGCTTTTGCTTTTAATGCATCAGTTGCTGATGACATCCATACCTCCATATGTTTGAAGTAATACTATGATTATACAATAATAACTTTAGAGTACAATATCTAATATTTTCTCATATTCTGCAGGTATTTCAAACTCTTTACTCTGCATAAAATTCTCTAAAGCGATATTCATCCACTCTCTATTTGTTGATAGTTTCGTTATCTCAAGTTTCAGCTTATCACCATTTTTTACAACTTCATAGTGTCCAGCATGAAATTTAATCCAATCCTTTTCACCCTTTAACAGTGCTTCAATCTGAATAGATTTAGCTTTTGAATCCAACGTAAATCGTATCACTGTTTAGACTTTATATTTAACTTTAATACTCAGTGCCAATCCACCTTTTTTTCCCATGTCCACAGTGACATTCTTACCTGCAAGTTCTTGAGCAATTCTATCCATGCTAAAACCGTTCACTTGGCTTGCTTGAAATGTCATATCGAGTTCATCAAATTTATCTTTACCCTCATTAATAAGATCTAAAACTTGTTCAAAACTTATATCTTCAACTTTATTCAGTTCATTTTCATTCATCGCTCTATCCATGATATCCATACCTCTGTCAATCATAGATTTTCCAACTTTATATGAAAGCCCCATAGGTGTTAGCATAATTGCTTTTTTTACAAAAGTTAATGTTTTCTCTTTTAAACCGTCTTTAGCAATGATATTGCCTGTTTCATCTTTAAATTCAATCTTTCCTGATTCAAAATCCAAACTAGCATTGGCTACCTCTTTATCAGCCATATTATCCCCTTTAATTTTTACTTTAAATATTGTATAGCAATTATGATTTATTTATTCTTATGACTATGCTCTAAAGAGTTGATTGAGTTGATGTATTTTTTTGCCTGATTCTCTGACATAAAATTGTTATTATACTTCTTGCCATATTTGGATATGCAGAAATAAGTTCATACAGTAAAGCACTCTCTATCTTAAAAAGTAAAGTATCCGATATAGTTTTAATTGTTGCACTCCTAGGTTCAGGATCTAGTGCAGCAAGCTCACCAAACACCTCTTTTTCACCTAATTTTGCAATTTTTTCACCTCTCGCGATTACATCGACTTCACCGTTTATGATGACGTACATTGAGGTTCCTATATCTCCCTCTTTTATAATCTCGGTTGCCGGTGCATACTCTATCTCTTTAAGCTGTGTCGCTAAACCAAGCAGATCATTTTCAGATATTTCGGAAAAAAGTTTTATTGACTTTAAAATTATAATTTTTTCTATAGTTAATAGCATTTGATCAATCCTCTTTCATCTTATCTAGTGCCCACATGGCTGTCTGCTTAATATCTGCATTATTATCTTTGAGACAATTTTGCAAACTTTTTTGATACTCTCTTTTTCCATTTAACCCTATTTCATAAATGAGAGAAATTTTCACAATAGTTAAATACCTACTTTCAGATAAAACTTCATCAAACAGGAGCTGTTCATCTTTCATATCCATAGAGTAACTACTATCAAAATATACCAACTTATTTTCTATAGACCTATTTTCCAAAATAGCGATACTACTATGCTTTAAACGACTATGAAGTATATTATCTAACAGTTCAACAGCCAAAGCTTTCTTCTCTTGTGAGCTGCTTTTATAATTTGATTTTGCCTGGATAATCATATTACGTGGATATAAAAAGCCTAGCACAAAGAAGATATTTTCCATCTTTTTTACTACAGCTTCATTGATAACTTTATGAGTATTAGGATAACTCTCCTTATCAATACTTTTTAAATCTGCTAGAATTTCCAAAATTGTATTTAAATTGCTTTCCAATAGAGTTTCTATATAACGTATATTTTCACTGTTGTATCCAGCCGTAAAAAGTGCCTCAATAATAAAATCTACCACTGAAAAATCTTTTGTCTGCTCTATTAGAAAATCATTAGCCGTTTTACTTTTAAGCGAAGCCAAGATTTTTATAAATGATCTTTTTTTATCCATATCTTTGGAATTAACGTAAAAATCAATAATTCTCTCTTCTACACCTTCTTCGAATTTGATTATTGACTGAACTATTACAGCTTTATAATATGTCTCATGCAATAAGTCTATTAAAATTGGCAAAAGACGTTTAATTTTCAAATTTCCTACCACTTCTATTGCTAACTTTTTTATCTTTTTATTATCGCTATTTAATGACTGCCGTAAAAAATCATAATATCCGGGCATACCGATATGATTAAGTATCTGAAGTATCTGTAAAGTGCTCTCTTGGGATGCCTCTCTCATAACTCTGTTGATTACAGAACCGGCTAATAAAACACCGTCTATTCCGCAATATCGTGTTAGGGAGACTATTGCACCCTCTTTAATAATAGAGCTTTTAGAATAAAGATAGGGCTCGATAACTTCAATCGCATCCACTTCTAATATTTTTCCATACGTTTGTAATGCAGTGGAAATCACCTCTTCCTTACTCTCTTTGGCTAAAAGAGTTTCTATGAGTTCTAAAAAATAGCTCTGCTCTAATTTTCTTATTGTCTCTAACGTATATATCTGTACACGTTCACTTTTGTGAAACATTAAATCTTTTAAAATAGGATTTAATTGATCATAATTGATTTTTTCCAAAGACTCAATAGCATAAATTATTTTTATATCATCATCACTTCGCAAGTATTCTAAAAACATTGAGGCTTCAAGACTATCTAGAAGGGAGCTATTTGAAAAAATAATTCTTTTATTGATGATACTTTTTAGAGATTGAAGATACTGTTTAGTAAGTATTTTTCCAAGGATAAACCAAATTATTCCAAAGAATATAATAAGATAATATACAAATTCAATCCCCTGAAACAGAGCAATACCTAGAAGGAACAACCCTGCTCCGCCCATAGCGATTGGTTCAATTATAGTCTCTCTGAAAGCCAATACTTTATTTCTTTGTCCCTGTGGTATAGATTGATAAATAATCCTAAATGATGGTGTAAGAATAGTAATATCCAATACTTCATTCAGTAGCTTTACCACAATAATAAGTGCAAAAGCGATACCTACCGAAACAGAAAGTGTAATGAGAATTGAAGATGTCCCTAAAACCGCTAAAACAGGGATAGCCAAAATTCCAAAACTGATACCGTATCTACTTAGAGATTTTCCTGAAATAAATAGACTTGAAATCAAATTTACACTATTTAAAAACGCAATAAAAACTCCAAAGAAACTTGCCAACTCCTTCTCACTTTTATAGTGTTCTTCAACTTCAAAATAGAAAACATAATCAATAAAGTAAAAAACTAAAAAGGAGAGTAGAGAAATAGCGAAAAATACTAAATAATACCTATTTTTCAAAAGTGTCTTATATGAAAGATTAGCGCTTTCATCCTCATCGTCTGAACTGTTTTTTATACCAAAGCGTGTAGAGAATTGTTTCATTATTTTACGAAGTAGTACAAAAGAGAGAAGAAGTGAAAAACTTGAAAAAAGCAATAAATCAGTAAGAGTTATATATTTTAGAAGCAAACTAATTGAGAAACCGCCAATAATCCCTGCCAATATCTCTCCGGACATTAAGAGCCCAAACAGTCTCTTACCCTGTCTTATATCAAAAATGATACCTGACAATATTCCAAACTCTATTCCTGCAAACATCCAGATGATATCTTTAAAAATCATAATGGCCATATGAGTGATTTTGATATCGTAAAATTTAATCAAAAGATAAAAAATGACAACTAAACTGACTAGAAATAAAAAGGTAATATTTAAAAGCTTTTTAACCCTAAACTTTTCTTCAAATTTTGTATAGACAAATCCTAAAGAGACTGAAATAATTGATGTAAAAATATACACATACGGCAACTCCGTAGTATCATATTCCATTAAAAAGAGAGTATTAGCCGTTGTTTCAAAAAGTACGAGCGCGAGACCGTTCAAAAATGAGTGAATAAACAGTAAGCTTAAGGGTAAAACTTCATGCTGCTCAACAGTAATAAAAGGATTAATTTGATTTTTGATCTTTTTTCCTCTCTTATTCTTTTTGAATCATTACACATACTTCATTTGCTTTATTGGCAAAAAGGCTTGGTAAGTCAACAATAATATCATTAATACTTAGTTTCGGGTAATTTTGGATATAGTCTGTAAGTCTGTTTTTTACCAAAGAGTTCTCACTACAAACCAAATGAATTCTACCCTTTTTTAAATCTATACTCTTTTTGCTCTCAATTCCTTCTGATAACCTATCTAAATGAAGTGAATTTTTATTAACTTCGATCAGTTCTAGATAATTCAAATTAAACATCTTTTCAAACTTTTTTAGCTCCAACGCATTAGATTGTATCTTGCTCATTAAATATTTTTGAGCTGCATCAGCTTTTAAAATTGTCTCTATCGATGTGATCTCTTCATTAACCTTTCCTAAATAAGCAAATAATTTATCTTTGTGAATAAAGGATTTGAAAAAATAGCCCACCTCGGGATAACCTAACGTATTAATAGATATAGTTATACCCTTTAAAGTGCTTTTAGAGGGTGCATAGAGCACCTCATGATAAGTATGTATAAGATCATCATCACTTCGAAATTTTTCATCTTCGATAATTATATTTTTTGTTTTAGAAACAATCTCTTTCATTATACTTTTTAAAATATCAAGCGTATCACCAAGGTCTGCAAATTCATGAATTTTACCGATATCACTACTGTGATGATAGTTTCCGGACGATATCGCTTTTGCATAGTTGTTAAGAGCATAAATTTTTGCCGTAACAATTTTTGAGAGTATATATGAAGTTAAAAAACCGAAAAATGCAGATACTATAATTGTGTACATAATCTCCGTAAAAGCTTCATCCATTCTATTTGTAAAGTCCGTAACATCCGTTTCAACACTAAGTATTAGATCTGCGCCGGCATTTTCTAGAGGGACATGAACACTTAATCTACTTTTTCCTCCCTTTGAAAAAACATCACCTAAAAGAGGCTTTTTTATATTTTGTACAATTTTAAAATTTTCCTCTAGTTTAGTATCAGCCGTATCAAACAGTATCTCTTGATTTTTTGAAATATAAAAACGTAGAGCCTGCTTATAACCTAAGATGTTTTCAATTTTAGGTTTAATCTCCTCTAAAACGTCATCTAATTGTTGCTTTTTTAACATCTCTTCAATAAAAATCTTTGAAGGTATAGCAAATGATTTAGCTTTTGTCTGCATACCCCACTTGATCTCTTTCACTTCATTCATATAATTTAAATAAGACATCACCGAAGCGATTAAAATAAATATTGGAACAATGATTAAAAAGTTGTTATATTTGATCTTCATTGTTCAATCCTATTTTCGCCATAATATTTTATGATTTCTATCATCAAACTTGGACACTCGTGTATCAGCGTATAAAAATGTCCTTTGGAGATAACTAGAGCGTTTATATCGCTTTTTGCCGTAACATTTTCTGCAAGTGTTACCTCATTGAGAAGCTCTTCAGCTCCAAAAAAATTCGAAATTTCTCTATCTTTATATGATGCTTTGCCATCTTCTATAATAAATAGATTTTGTACGGAAGAATCTTTATATATTATAGTTTCACCCTTATGATATTTTTTGACCTTGGTAATATTTGCAGTCAATATAAGTTCGGAATGACGTAATACGTTAAATGGAGCTCTATTTTGTAGGGCAAAAATTTTATCTATCAATTCCATGATTTACCTTTAGTGACAATTCCAAAAAGAATAGAACAAGAACTCATATCCAAATGTGAATATTTTGCACCCATCAATAGATCTATTTGATTTTTTGATATATTCTCAAGAGTACCTGATTCACCAAAAATTGCGTTTGCTTCCAAGAGAATCTCTCCTCCATCAACTACTTTAGATATATAATCTCCTTTTTTATTTTGAATGAGATATCCGAGCTTTTTACTCTCTTCATGCAAATGTAATCGCTGCTTAGAAAGATCTATAAATCCAAAACTCTCCAAGTCTTTGTATACGGCTTTTAGCTCACTAAAAGGATCACTTTCATTATGGATAAATATTCTTAGAGAAGTGGAGATAAGCTCTCTCTCTTTCGATGCTACAAAAGGCGTATCAAGTTTTTTATCGGAAAACCAAAAATAGAGTAGATCACCCTCTAATAAAAAGCCATTCACTGCAAGTGTGCATTTATATATATGCGCTTTGATACGCTCATCTTCTACTTTTGCTCTTTGATCTAGCTTTACTTGCAAATCTTGCTCTTTTCTTTGTGCAGACACGTCACTATTATATTGTGTCAATTGCAATACCGTATCTTTAAGTTTTGTTCCCATAGTATTGAACGTATCGGATAAATCACTTAGCTCTTGGGGCTTTTCTATTAAAACTTTTTCATCATGATGTCCCGCAGCAATTTTAAGAGCCGAATATTTTAACTTCCTAATAGGCTCAATTATCTTTTTTGAGATACTAAAAGCGGCAACTATTGAAATTATTAAAAAGATAATACCTGCTATGATCGATTGTATCAATACCTCTTTCGTTTTCTTTCTAATAATTCCCATATCCACATCAGCACCCGCTATAGCTTTTACGACACCATCTTTATTTACAATTGGCGCAAATGCAACCTTTAATAGACCCCACTGCTCCCACTCTTGAATCTTACTGACATAGACATCTTTTCTTAGCATTACATTTTCCGCACCTATAATTGCTTCATTGTCCATTACATCCTCAGAACCTATCGGAGTATATTCATTTCCTTCACTCACATCAAGAATATAGATACAATTTGCATCATCTTTTCCGTATACTAGATTTTGTGTATAGTGATACGTTAACCCTGTTTCAAGCTTGATCTTTGTCATCGGAGCAATATACTCCTTGTAAATATCACTGTTTTCATCTCTGTAACCACGGGCAAAATCTTCATAAGTTGTAGTTTTCAAATTTTGATCATATATAGCAAGGTGTTCAGAACCGTAATAGAGTTTATTGTTCTCATATGCGATAGTACTTACGGGTGTCGTATCAACATAAAAATCTTTTAGATAAAGTTTTCTTGCCTTTAACTTCTCTAAATCTATCTTGATAAGTGTATTTAAATTTTGATCAACACCGTATAGATATTTTTCACTCTCCCCTAAAGTGAGTCTATCAAGTCTGTAGTCTATATGCTGAATTATTTTGAAATTTCTATTTTTATCAATTAGCCCCAATCCTTCCAAAACACCAAGATATATCTGCTCTTTTACACTATCATAAGCAATTGCTTTTAATATAGTTGAGTGTTTATAAAATGGTTTTAAATTTTTTTCATTGAGAGTAAAATTGAAAATAGTATTGCCGCTCGTTACATAAAAGATTTTCTTTTTTTTGTCATAGGTCATATCGTTTATATTCCGATCAAGCTGAAAAAGTCTATTTCCTGCTCCTGTTGACTTGTCAATTTGCAGCAAATAGTTCAAATGATCTATACCGTATAACTCACCTTTTTCACCTACCGTAAGAGCTTTTACAGTTTTGCCTTCAGCAAGTTTTTCATGTTTATCACCGTCAATAAAAGATCCTGATGTACTACTAATGGATACAAGCTTATGGTTAAAACCTAATATAATCGTCTTATACATTACGTTGTAACTTGACCAAGAGATAAAAATTATCAACAGACTAAGTATCGGTATCAATATAAAAAGTACAAGACTTCTGATATCGGTATTCAAAAAATTAGTTAGTTTCATAAGTACTCATTTTTTTAGAAAATATTATTCCCATTGTCGGATAAGCATGCATACTTTGTATAATAATTCTATTTTTTAATTGTATGTAAGGGGAAGTTTTCTTACTTACGGTAACTTGATCTTCTTGCTCTTTAAAAAAATAGTCTAATCCAATCACTTTTTCGCTCTCAATTAACTCTCTAACTGTGGGAATATAAACACTTTTTGCATCAATATCAAAAAAGTTTTCTCCTTTTTTAATCTGAATGATTGATGAATCTTTTAAAAGCATAAAAAGCTCAAAAACGTTAAAAGAGGAGAAAAAATAATTTTGTGAAAGCAATAAGAGATTATGTACTTTTGTTTTTATATTTTCTCCCTCTAGCAAAAAATTTATCGTCTCTCTAACATCATTTGAATCGCTTTTAAGAAGGATCTTTCTGAACTTTTCTTTATAATTTTCAGTTGTATGATATATAACCTCTAATGCTATACACTGCTCTAAATGGTTATTTGATTCTAATGCATCTGCGATAATATCCTCTCTGTTGAGTGTCGAGACATTAAACTTTGAAGCATAAAACTCCATACTCTCTTTTATGCTTCGTTTATCGATTAGCGGTAGAAGCATCGAAAATATTTTTTTATCCGTACTCTGTTCAATAGTCTCTATAGCATTGCCGCGACTTTTTGCATTATCTGATTGTATCGATGTCTTAATCATCTCAAAATCAGCTAAACGTCCACCGATAGTTAACAGTTCCAATATAAACTCAACCGTATCTTTTTGAATATCTCGATAGAACGTAGAGAGCAGCCTCAACCTATCACTAGATTTTTCATCTAACGAGTTCTCAATATGATAATGAATATGTAAATGTTTATATGCAAGTTCAATTTCACTCTTAATAAGATCCTCTTCTAATGATTTAAACTGAGCGAAAGCAAGCTTACTAAGTGTTCTAGCAGCAATTGAACGAGCAGTATATGAAAATTTATCATCAGTTAAAATTGAAACTATTGAAGGAATTGTCTGTAAACCTAGATCTTCAATAAGTGTAATAATATTTCGTTTTTCAAAGGGTGTTAGAATGTTACTATCTTCCAAAAGAGGTACGATACATTGAGAATCCTCAATTTTTTTCAAAATCTCTATGGCAATCTCTTTCTCCTCATTCGAAGAGTTTTTAAAACTTTTTAAAATGTCAGGAACAAGCCTATTCATCTGTTTATTACTTAGTGTCAATATTGCTTGCAATGCCTGATATCGTATCTCTTCTTTCTCATGAGTTAAAAATTGAGCGATAAAAAATGCATACTCTTTATGTTTTGATTCACCCAATGCATAGATTCCCTCTCGAATATCCTCGATATTATCACTTTGCATTAAGGTATGAATTATTGCACTTGCTTTAGCTATATCATTTGGGTAAGGGCTATTTAAAAGAACAATAGCCGATGTAGCTTGCCGTTTTGGATCTTTACTATTAAACATTGGAGAAATTTTTTTAATAGAGATAAATCCATGAGCGCCTAACTCTCTAATTAAGTTTAAACTCAGAGTACTCATATACTGTTCAACCCATTTAATAACGACGATTGGTGTATTTGGATCAACATTACTTAAGAGTTTATTTAATAGCGGACGGTTTCTCTCAAAGGTCTCTCTAGAGGCTCCATTTAGGTAGGACAACAATTTCAAAAGTGCCTCTAACTGTTGAAAATGTGACAATATATGTAATGCAAGTTCTCTATTTTGCTCTATTTGCATATATCTATATAATTTTTGAATCTCATCTTCTTCTAAAGTCGATATGATTTGATCACTGTCAAGAGAGAAATCAAGCCAATCAGACTTAAAGTTTTCAACCATAGCTTTTGGATACTCTGAACGAAGAAACATAATAACAACAAAATAGAAAAATGCAAGCCCTGCACCGATATAAGCAACAAAAAAAGGAATATTCTGTTCACCTGCAAACATCAACAATATACCGGCAACTGCAATGGCCAAAGGTTCACCAAGGTTTTCAATAAATGTTCTAATTCTATATTTAATGTTGGATTTGATCCCATTATAAAGGAGGTTCTGATTGTTATAGTCAATCGAGACGGCAACTCCTTGAACGACAAAAAATCCAAAGAGTGCTGCTTCAAATTCTCTAGTCAATGAGAGGTATATAAAAGCGATTATATAAGCAACTGCTTGAATCAGTGCCATATTTCTCACACCGTAGCTAAGAACTAATCGATTAAATAAAAAGAAATTTACAACCAAATTAAATATATTCACAACAACAAAAAGTTTTCCAAAAAGTGCAGCCAAACTCTCCTCTGTTTGATCTTTAGAGATAATTCCCATATATTCAAATTCAAGTGTTGTCAATAAAATAATCGATAAAAAGAAGGCAAATGCAAGATAGAATACATAGGGCGATTTTATAAGCGCTCTAAACATAAAATAGAATTGTTCAACCGCGCCTCCAACCTCCTCTTCATCCTCAATCAGAGGTATCGTCTTATATCTGTTTACAATCATTCTCAGAACAATGAGTGTTGCAAAAGAGAAGAGTGACCATAATAGATAAACATCGACTGCAGAGATAAATTCTGTAAGTACAGTAACAAGCGCACCCCCTGAAATTGCCCCTATCGCAGTTCCTGCACTAAATATAGAAAAAATTCTTTTACTATCTAAAATGTTAAAAAAACCGTCGATAAAGTTCCAAAAAAGCGTATAAAGTGCAGTTGCCCAGACTATAGTATAAAGGAAAATAAAATAAAACAGCAAATCAAAAATAATCGGTGAAAGATATACTTTTAAATACTTTATAGAGAGAATAATGATTATATTTACTATTGTTAAAAATATCAGAGAAATTTGAAAAAATCGCTCTTCCGTATAGCGTTTCAGATAAAATGAATAGATAGGAAAATAGACTAAAACTATAATTGCCGGTGTTAATATATAAATTATTGGAAGCTCTTCAAAGCCGATATTCACCAAAAAAAGTGAACTCGATACGCTCTCTGCAATTGCAACACCTGATTGTAAAAACAGTGCAAGCAGAAAAAAGAGAAAGACCTTCTTCCCCTCATTCTCCCTAAGCTTTAATAATTTAAATAGTAATATCATAAAATTTAACCTAGTTTAATAAAAAGTTTATTTTTATTATTCTACTTAATAAATGCTTAATTGCTAGATTAATATATCTAAAGTTGATCATTGTGAATATTAATACTATTGCACCACTCATACACCAATGAACAGGTATGATGGTCTAAGTCGAAAGTAGAAACATGATATTGTAAATCTTCAAAAATCACCCTACCTTTTAAAAGAACGATCTCTTTAGCAGAATCAGACAAACCTGTTCCTAGGAGTTTCAACAAAGCCTCTTTAACGGTCCAAATTGTATAAAACTTTTTTAGTTTTTTTTTTGAATTTTGAAGGAGTTTATACTCATCAGAAGATAAAAAACTTTTAAAATCTTCGATATCTATCCCATTATTACGCTTTTCTATATCAATACCTAGCCGCGTAGTGTTACTAAAAGCAGATACCACATATTCTCCGGAATGTGAAATATTAAAATCAATATTAGAGTTTTCAAGATAGGGTTTATTATATCTGGTTGTTTTAATATCGGTTAAAGAAAATTCTGTATTTTTTTCTAAATATCTTTGAACCAATATCTTCCCTGCAAGTGTTCTATATCTATCCTCTTTTAATCTATATTTTACAACAGCACTTTTCATATTTCCAGGTAGCATCGAGAGGTAGTAATGATATTTATAATCATCCATCTGTTCAATATTTGCAGTAAAAACATCTATCATATATTCTCTTTTAGAATATCACTAATCCTTTGAATATGATTATAGATAAAGAAGTGATCACCTTTCATCATGTGAAAATCGATCTCTTTATATGTAGTGAACTTCTTCCATTTTTTTGATTCTAAAACATCAAAAAATTCATTCTCACCGTGAAGTACCGTAATCGGTGCACCTATCTTTCTCTCCTCTTGAAAATGAAAACACTCTACGACTTCAAAATCGGCTCTTAAAATAGGCTCAAAAAACTCAAACAATTCTGGATGGTCAAAAAATTCTGAAGGCATACCCCCTAAATCTCTAAGAGATTGGATAAACCTATCTTCAGATAAGTTGTGTCTAATCAAAGGAGGTTTCATAAGTGGGTTAGCTCTACCGCTTACTATAAATCTCGACGGTGTTCTTAAGTTTTTCTCTTCTAAGAGCAGTATCAACAAATATCCCAAAAGTGCGCCTAGACTATGCCCATAAATCAGATATTCAGTATCAATTTTATCTTTGATTTGATGAAACAGATCATCTCTTACCTCATAGATATCTTTCATCAATTCTTCTGTTATTCGTTCACCTCGACCGGGCAGCTCAAGATGATGTAGTAAAAAATGATCTTCAAGATATTGATCAAACTTATTGAAAGAAAATTTATTACCGCCTGCAAACGGGATAGTAAACAGTCTTTTTTTCCCTTTTTGCATCTATTTATTTACTCTCTTGTCCGAAGCGAACACAAGAATAAGACCGATAAGAGGGGTTAAAAACAGAGATAAAAAGAAATAACCGTAAAAACCAAACTTTCTATCTTTACCCAATAAACCTACAAGATATGCGAACAAAATATAAAACAGTATTAAAATAATGTGCATTTTTTTCCTTTTATTAATTTAAAACTCTTTTCATTTTAAAAGATCGTAAAAATCTTTCTCTTCAATATTGTATTTATCCAATATTTTTTTAAATATCCCGTCACTTTTAATATTTTGCAACCCTGAATTAAACTCATTCATCAGCTCTTTTGAATCTTCACATTTTTTAGAAAAAAGAAGATGTAAATTCTTATCTTTAAAACTCTTAGTAGCAAAAGAAATTTTTTCACTATCTGAGGGAAAAGATTTTTTCAATTCCGTAAAGAGAAGAACCTTGTCTGAGGGAATAATATCTACTTGCCCTAAAAGCAGTGCATTAAGAGCACTTTTTAAATCCCTGTACGATGTGTAATCTAAATTCTCTTTTTCAAATATATCTTCATAAAAAAAGCCCTCTATACCTCCTACCTTATAGGGTTGTAAATCAGAAAAGTTATCATACATCAAATCCTCTTCAAATTTTTCTTTACTATAAAATAGGTACAAATTTGATGGTTTGATAGCATCAGATAAGTACATATAATTTTCTCTATCTTTTGTTTGTATCCATGGGAAAGTGATACAATTTTTTCCCCACTTAGTAAGCAGATAAGCATATTGTGGAGAAAAAAACTGATAATTTAGAGTTATATTTTTACTTTCAAACGCACTAGTCACTATTTCTGATAATACACCGTAGTTATCTAATTTTTGTGAAACATAAATATCTCCCCAGTCAAAAACGGCAACATCTATGCTCTTTTTAACATCTATTTGCAAAAACTCTTTGAGATTTTTATCAATAATTTCATTTAATTCATTATTATTGGACATAACTTTTAGTGCCAAATTTATCTTTTTTATCAAATCCCTCTTTAGTGGAATATATGCCTTTGAAAAACCGATATGTATACCCTCTTTTGATAGAGTTGTTACTCTTTTTATCTTCTTGATTTTCTCTAAAACTTTGGCATCATTTTCACGTTCTATTTCCATCATAGAAAGTTTTATAGATATACTCTCATCCGCATAACAATCTACTGTCCCATCAATCAAGGAGAGAAGACTCTCTTTTTTACTCTTTTCTACGATAGTGATACTACCGTTCTTTACAGCATCTAAATACTCCCTAGAATTAGAGATTGATTTTCCGTATGTTTTAGCGATCTTAAGATTGAAAAAATCGTGAGGCCATTTTGGATGACTACTATTAATTTCACGATTACAATAAATATCTGTTTCATTGTATATAAAAGGCTTACTATAATCAACGATATAGGGTCTTTTAACAGGTCTATATGCAGGCCCGCTTAATATCTTAATTTCTTCACTTTTCATTTTTTTAAGAGCGTCAGACCAATTTATTGGCTTTATCTCTAACTTATACTCTTTCATTTTAGAAAAAATTGATTTTAAAATATCTACATATATACCTTTTGCAACACCCTCCTCTTTATATGAGTAAGGTTTAAAATCATCAGCTACGTAAACTGTCACTTTTGCTGCATAGAGAGGTATGAAAAATAGAAATACTATATATAATATTTTTAGCAACAACTTTTCCTTCTATTCAACATTCATATATTTAAATTGAGAGTTTTTCACAATCTTAAAATAGACATCTCTATCTACCGTATCACCGGCTTCATTAAGCGAATAGTTTCCAATGATACTTTCAAAATTACTCATATACTTTAACTGTTTTGCAATAAGCATTGGATCAAGTGAGTTTACGTTTTCTATCGCTTTGGCTAGTAGCATCATCGCATCATAACCCTGTACCGCCCAAGTATCAGGTACAATTGCGTACTCCTCTTTAAAATCATCGATAAAATTCTGTGTCTTTTCATATAAAAGCTCTGAATTATATATTGTGGCAACTATCGTATTATCAGCAGTCTCACCCATACTTAGTATTTTTGGTGAATCAAGTCTGTCGCCCGTTAAAAATGGTGCATATATACCCTTTTTTCTGGCCTCTTGTATGAGTGATACAACATTTTCTTCAGAGCCTGCTACAAAAACTGCATCGTAATCAATAGTTTTATTGCTTAAAGGCGATATATTTGTCAATATTTTAAAAAAGTTTTTTTCATTTTCATCAAATTTTTCATTATAGGGAATTGTAATTCTATTCTCTTTAGCTCTTTCAGAAAAGACCTTTGATAAACCCTCCGAGTAGAGGTCTTTAGAGTTTAATACTACCACTTTTTTAAAATTCAAAGATTTTGCTAAATCAGCTAATTTTTGACCGATAACAACGTCACTAGGAGTATTTCTAAATATATAATCAAAATCCATTCTTGCAAAACGTGGATGCGAAACCGCCGGAGAGATCATAATAGTGCCGCTATACTCATAGGTGATAGAAGCTGGCGTTGCCAAATCGATATCATCATGTGCGATGACTGCAACTATATCTTTATCATTTGAAAACTCTTTAGCAATATCTGTAGCAGTTTCTACTTCCCACTCATCATCTTTAAACACTACTTCGATATCTCTTCCTAAAAGTTTTCGTTTATTTAACTTTTTGAGCGCGAAGAGAATACCTTCTTTGAAGTAGTTGTCACCCTCTTCTAAAAAAAATGGCCACGTAACTCCGATTTTGATCGCTTTTTCTTTTGGTAAATTGATAAGATATTCTCTTTTTTCCTGCTTTAACTGGCTTAAATCATCTGATTGAAAAAAGAGTCTATCAATTGCAAAAAACAGTACTACAGTGCTAGTTATAAAAAGTACTGTATAGAGAAAATAGTTCTCATTCCTTTTTTCACTCATCTATTACCGATCACTTCTTTAATTCACTATCTGAATTTAGAATAATAGGCAGTCCATTTTTAGATGAGCCTATTACTACAACTTTAGAGTTTTGTGACTGTGAAAGTTTTAAAGTAGCTTGGATACCTTCCCACTGCAGATATTGAGGTGTAATATTTCTAGAGATGATATCTTTATATTTACTAATACCTTCTGCTTCAATTACCTTTCTATCAGCTTCAAGTTTTTCCCTACTTACTCTATACTCATACTCTTTAAATCTATGAAACTCGGTAATTTTTCTCTCAATTGAATCCTGTACGGTTTGAGGAAACTGTATCTTTCTAACAATTAGGTCATCTAAAATGATAAATTTGTCTGAAAGCTGTTTAATAGAATCATTTGAGATTTTTTCCAAAATAGCCTTTTTAGAGGTATAGATGTCATCATCGTTTTGTTGACCGAAATATCTTCTTATGACAGATTCAACTTCGGGTATAACAACGGAAGTAAGATACTGTGGACCAATATTTTTATGCAGAACCCCGACCATATTTCTATCAGGTCTAAATCTTATAGAAATTTTTATATTTATGGTAAGACCCTGTTTCGTTAAGACATCAAACTCATGCCTTTTTTCCTGAATTCTCAGATTGTATCTGGTCATAATATCCCAAGGAAAAATCAGATACAGCCCCTCCCCGTATACCTTATCGATAACCGTACCGCTCCATCTTTTAAAGAGAACACCACCCTCTCCGGCATGAACCGTAATAACTATTCTGTGCCATAAGATTAAAATTGTAAGAGCGGTAACAAGTAATATCAATAGTGGGTACGTCCATCTCATAGTAATCTATCCTTTCCTGCCGTATGGAACCATTTGTCCGTACTCCATTTTGTATATCTTATCGGCAACATCAAAATAGGCGTCATCATGCGTGACGGCAATAATCGTCTTCTCCTCATCTCTGAGTTTTTTAAGTATGGTATGATAAAAATATTTTCTAAACTCTGGATCTTGATCTGCTGCCCACTCATCAAATACGTAAACCTGCTTATTTTCAAGTATCGACAAGATCAGAGCCACCCTCTTTTTTTGTCCCGTTGACAAATTGATATTTGTAAATCTGCCGTCAACAAAACTTGTTTTATGATTCAAGCCCATCTCAACTAAAAGTTTGTTAACAAGGTTTTTATCAACATTTTCTAATCCGTAAAATCGCTCAAACAGATGAAAATCACCCAAAATAATAGAAAACATATCCCGATAAGCTTGATAATTATATCTACCGATTACCTGATTATCAACAAATATCTGTCCCTTTTGGGGAAAATAGAGACCCAAAAGCAGTTTTACTAGAGTTGACTTTCCACTTCCGTTACCACCGACGATAAAAATGATCTCACCCTTTTTAATATTCAAATCCATAGGACCGATACTAAACAGACTGTTATCATTCTCATCAAGATAATTAAATTCGGTACCTTTTAACTGAATATTTTCAAAATCATCAATTCGTTCACCTGTCTGTTCAACAGGAACACTCATTTTTGATTGTTCATCAAAACTACGCTCTAGAGCATATATGTTATTTATCGCTACATTTGTTCGAGATACCATAGGAGCGACAGAAACAACCATACCGATTGGACCGATGATAAAAAGCGTTGTTGCCGTTACTTGTAATATAGTAGCACCATCCTGTGCCGTTAAATGCGGTACTACAAAAACAACTACTCCTAAAAGAGTATATAAAAATATCTCTGAATACATCATGCTTGTTACGGTCAATGTACTTGTATCTACTTTAGCATTACCAAGACTATTGAGATGCTCTTCATGCTCTTGAAGAATATCTTTTCTTTTTAAAGAGTTTATCTTTATCTCTTTAAAGCCATTTACTATTGCCGTTAAAGAGTATATAAATCTCTCTTCTAATGAATCAACTCTACTGAGTTCACTATTGATTATTTTAGTAAAGGACATAAACATTGCTACAACAATTGCGGTTCCGCCAATGATTACAAAAAAGGAGATGGGAGAGAGTATCAAGATATACATCAGTGCAAAAAGTATCATAATAACGGCTTCTGAAGCATTGGTTATCTGAAAAGCCGATTGGGACATGACGGTTGTATCTCTTGTAAGTCTTGTAAAGATAGATGAGCTATCAATGTGCTCCATAGCCATCAATTCACTATTTACGATTTTATTAGAGATTCTATCTCTAACATGTTTTATGATTCTCTCCACCTCTTGGGCAGAATTTGTCAGTGAGTACCTTTTGGTGATATAAAAGATTAAAAAAACAACCCCGTATATTGCAAAAAGTCTATAGTTCAAACCCTCATTTTCTACAATTTTTGCAGCACTGTTTATGACTGCCAACAATCCGGCATTAGCGATTCCCGCTACTACAGCCATAAAAATAATATTTCTCCAAAAAAAGAAGTCACCCTCTTTTTTTAGAAAATCAACTAAGTCTTTAAACATATAAACTTATAGTGTACTTTTTTACTTCTAGATTAAGCAGAAGCTTTGACTGTCTTCATATTACTAGCAGTCTCTTTACCCTTTTCAAACTCCTCTTTGAAATCATCTTTTGCTTTCTTAGAGTTAAAACTTAAAAAATCACCGCCTGATTCAAAATGCTTTACAAAAACTCTACCCACAGCATATGTAGTAGCAGCACCGGAAGTTCCTAAAGCTATTACTCCTGCAGTTTGTCCTATAACAGGTACAACTTTAATCAAACTATATAGTCCCATCGCAGCTGGAATTGCAATACCACCGCCAAGCAAAGAAGCGATTGTTTTTTTCGCTATCTCTTCTGAAAAATCATGTCCGTACAAATTTGATAGTTTTCTTAACATATTCAGTTGTGTTCCAGCCAGTCCAACTAGATCAACAATCGGAGCAGGCACAACACCAAACGCAAGAGAACCCAGCATATGGTTCTTAATAATTTCGCTTGCTTCTAATGCTCTTTTTTCTGCATCAACCTCTGTAGTGCTTCCATTTTCAACGCTTTCATCTTTTTTCATTGTACTCCACCTTTCATCTATTTAGAACTTCGTCGAAGTATAACTAATAAATAATAAAATTAAACTATATTTTTCATCATTTATGATATATTTCTTCTTTTATTCTTACGAAGGCATAGTAAATAATGACTAATTTAGGCAAAATTTTACAATCTAGAACTCCAAGTAACGGTATCACCTTTATAAACTCCGAAGAAAAATTTCTCTCTTATCGGGAACTTTTTACTAACGCCTTAAAAATGTTAACTTACTTTCATGAAAAAGGTTTAAAAAAAGGTTCGAAATTAATCTTTCAACTTAACACTAACGAAAATTTTGTTAATGCGTTTTGGACGAGCATTGTCGGAGGTATTGTCGCCGTACCTGTTACAGTCGGTAATAACGATGAACATAGGCTTAAATTACTCAATATCTATAATGTACTTGACGATGCCTATCTTATCCTAGACAGTAATGTTTTGGATAGATTAGAGACATTTGCAAAAAAGAATTCCCTTGAAGAGAGTTTTTCTAAACTCAAAGAGAAAACAATTGATATAAGAGATATCGATTTGTCCACTTTACAAGAGGCGACAATGCAAGAACTGCATGAAGATGCCTTAGCTCTCATTCAGTTCTCTTCTGGCTCTACGGGTGATCCTAAAGGGGTTATGCTTACACACAAAAATATTATCGAAAATGCAAAGAGTTTTTTTCAAACAGCACAAATTACCCAAAAAGATAGTTATCTAAGTTGGTTTCCCCTAACACACGATATGGGACTTATGGGCTGGCACATTAATCCCCTCATTTTAGATGTCAATCAGGTGCTCATCGAAACAAACTATTTTGTTCGAAGACCACTTGTGTGGCTAGATTCTGCAACAAAATTTAAATCATCGATTTTATGCTCCCCAAATTTTGGCTATAAATACTTTTTAAAGTTTCTAAAGTCGAAACAGAAGTGGGATTTAAGCTCTATACGGTTAATTTTTAATGGTGCGGAGCCTATCTCCGCATCGATTTGTGATGAATTTTTAGAGACGCTTGCACCTTATGGACTTCAAGAGAATACAATGTACACCGTTTATGGTTTAGCAGAAGCTACTCTTGTCGTGACTTTTCCAAAACCGTCCGAAAAATTTAGAAGATATCATCTTGACCTCAATCATCTTAGCATCGGTGATGCGGTAAAAGATATTCATAAGAGTGAAAACGGAGTCACCTATGTAGATGTCGGATATACGGTAACAAATATGCAAATTCGCATTACCCGTAACGGCAATGTTTTAGATGAAAACTACATTGGACATATAGAGATGAAAGGTATCAGCGTAACGCAAGGATACTTCAACAATGTAGAAGCAACCAACAGTGCTAAAAAAGAGGACGGCTGGTTTGACACGGGCGATCTTGGCTTTTTAAGAGAAAATAGATTAGTCATTACCGGAAGAGCAAAAGATATTATTATTATAAATGGTATCAACTACTATCCCCATGATATCGAAAACGTCTGCTTCACACTTAAAGAATGTGAGCTCAATAAGGTTGTCGCGGTCGGTAGCAGAGGCAGCTCGCAAGAGAGTGAGGCGCTAATAATATTCGTCCTTTTCAAAAAAGCCCCAAGTGAATTTTTACCCCTAGCGCAAGAGATTAAAAAGATTGTTTTATCTAAAATGGGGCTTGAAGTCGAAAAAGTGATACCGACAAAAACAGTTTACAAAACTACTAGCGGGAAACTGCAACGACACAAACTACTACAACAATATGAGAAAGGGGCATTCAAATCCGTTATAGAGGAGTTGGACAGATTACTTCTAAAGCCGAAAGTTTCTAAAAATTTGGTTCTCTCTACACTCACCGAAGAGGCAAATAAAATTTTGAGTGTAACGGTTGATCCTAATAAACCACTTTTTGAACAGGGATTTAGTTCAATTTCACTGGTTGCATTTAACAATATTATCTCAAAAAAACTTGATATTGATATTGATATAACAGCAGTATTTGATTACCCTACTATCAACTCTTTGGCAAGTTATCTATCTCATAGTGTTGACTTCAGTGATGATAAAAACAGCGCTAAAGAGACGCAGATTGCTATTATTTCGACGGCCTGTAAATTTCCTGATGCCACCTCTCCTGAAATCTTTTTTGACAATCTTCTAAAGGGAGTCGATAGCGTAAAAAAATCCACCCGCTGGGAACAAAGTTATGATGGGGCCTTTTTGGATAATCAACTTCTCACTGATTTTGATAACGATTTTTTTGATATACCTTTAGCTGAGGCAAATACGCTTGATCCTCAAGAGAAAATTCTCCTACAAACATCCCTAGAACTTTTAGAAAGAGGTGCGGTTGATTTTAAAAAAGAGAAAAACATCGGTGTCTTTATCGGTGTAAGTTCAACCGATAATCTTCGAATTGAACTGAGCAATGATTTAAATCCATACACATTGACTTCAAATTTAAGTAGTACACTCTCAGGCAGGCTCTCCTACTATTTTGATTTAAAAGCTCCTGCACTCTCCATCGATACTGCATGTTCTTCCTCACTTGTAGCGATACACCAAGCTATAAATGCAATCAATAACGGTGACTGCAATATGGCAATTGCCGGTGGTGTAAACGTTATTTTAGATACACAATCATTTGAAGCGCTCTCAAAGATGCAGGCACTCTCAAAAAGTGGAAGGTGTAGAACATTTGATGAGGATGCTGATGGTTATGTTAGAGGTGAAGGGTGTGGACTTGTTTTACTCAAGCCGCTTGAAAAAGCCCTGCAAGACAGAGATGAAGTGTTAGCAGTTATAAAATCAAGTACAATAAATCATGACGGGAAAAGTAACGGCTTAACTGCACCTAACGGTTTAAGTCAACAAGCCCTACTACAAAAAGCATATAAAGATGTCGAGAATGTAGATTTTATAGAGACACATGGTACCGGTACAAATCTTGGTGATCCTATAGAGATAAATGCCCTTGCATCTGCACTTACAAATCAAGAGATTTTTTTAGGAGCCGTCAAAACAAATATCGGTCACTTAGAGAGTGCTGCGGGAGCAGCCGGAGTTATTAAAACTCTTATGGCGATGAAATATAAAAAACTTCCAAAAAATCTCCACTTTACAAATAAAAACCCTTTTATCAATTGGGATAGAATAAGTTTAAAACCTCTCACTGAAAACAGTGAGTGGAGTTCAAACAGAACAAAAGTTGCGGGAGTGAGCTCTTTTGGTTTTAGCGGAACCAATGCTCACATAGTATTGGAAGAGTATAAAAAGCAAAGTATTGAGTATGCAAAGAAGGAGCATAAACTCCTTTTAGTATCTGCAAAAAATGAACAGAGTTTAGATAAATTAACAGATGAGTATCTGAAACAATTAAATGAAAATAACGAAAAAGATTTTCTCTACTCAGCTTCACAAAAATACCAATATGAGCACAAACGAGCAATTCTTGGCAAGAGCGTAGATGAATTCATTTCTAAAGAGAATATCTTTAATTCAACTTCCAAACAAGATTTTAAAACGATTTTTGTCTTTACGGGACAAGGCAGTCAATACAAAGAGATGGCCAAAGAGCTCTTTGACAATGAGATACTCTTCAAAGAGTATTTTTTAGAGTGTGACGATATTTTTAAAGAGTACCTTGATAGATCACTCTATGATCTTATTTTTCAAGAGGATGAATCTCTTCTAAATGAACCGCTTTATGCACAAGCCTCTATTTTTTCTGTTGAGTATGCATTGGCAAAATATATGATGGAACTTAATATCATTCCCGATGCAGTTACCGGACATAGTTTAGGCGAGTATGTCGCTGCAACCATTTGCGAAAGTATAACTCTTAAAGAGGCTATTATACTTGTAATTACCCGTGCACAGCTTATCACTTCACTTGAAAGAAAAGGTGCCATGTACACCTTTGTAACAAGTGAAGAGAAGATATTTGATGAGATAAATAGACACTTTGACAGCCTTTCAATAGCTGCGGTGAACTCAAAAAATAGAATTGTCGTCTCAGGTGATGCAGAGGTCTTAGAAAGTCTTGCTCAAGAGCTACGTTCTAAAGGGATAAAGTCTGTTAAGCTCAATATCTCTCAAGCCTATCACTCTGTACTGCTTGATTCTATACTACTTGACTTCTACTATGAAGCAAACAAGATAGAGTATAAAAAGCCTAAAATACCTTTTATTTCAGCCACAAAATCGATGCAGCTTCATGATCTTGATGCAAACTACTTCTCCATACACTTTAGAAATAGCGTTAGATTTGCCGATACGGTAGAGTTTTTAAATTCGCAAAAATATAATCTCTTTATTGAGATAGGTCCGGATGCCCACCTTACACCTTTGATTATGGAGCAATCTCACAATGTTAAAGTCTATCCGACACTTAGAAAAAATAGAGCACAATCTTTTTACGAAACTCTAGCGAACTTATATGTAGAGGGTTTTGAGATTAACTGGAATAAGTTTTATCTACAATATGGTCAGAAGATACCTCTTCCGACTCATCCAATGCAAAACGCAACGTTTCAAATAGCCCACTTAGGTGATAGAAGTTCACAAGTGTTGAAAATGAAACCCACTACTATAGTGAATGAAAAAAGTAACAAGCCAACTAACTATTTACAGACACTGAAAGAGTTTGTTTATCAGGTCTCTGGACTTAAAAATATTGATGAGGAGATGAATATTTTTGAGTTGGGTATCGATTCACTTTCACTATTTCAACTAAGAGAAAATATTAAAAAAGAGTTTGCGCTAGAAATTGATATGAAAAACTTTTACAATACTCTTAATACCCTGCACGCAATTTCAGAATATATTAGCAAAAACAGCTCACAAGATGAGACCCCTACACTCGAACAAAATTACCAAACAAACGTAGCAGCACTTTCTGACAGAGATCTCTTAATTCAAGAGCAGATTACTTCACTTAATAACTTAACAAAACTACACGTAAAACAGTTGGAGGCGCTTACTCCTTCAGCCTCTACAAGAGAGAAGTTTAAAAACTCTGAACTGGTCAAAAATGCGCAACTTAAAACCATCAAGACCTCTTTAGACGAGTTAACATCCAAACAGCAAAACTTTCTCAATTCCTTCATCATAAAATATAACGAAAGAAGCAAAAAATCTAAAAAGTTCAATGAAAAAAACAAAAAAGTGGTTTCAGACTGGGTAGGAACAATTATCTACCGACAAAGCCTAAAAGAGATCACATACCCAATTGTTGCAAAGAGTGCAGATGGAGCAAATTTCTACGATAAAGACGACAACAGATATATAGATATCTCTATGGGATACGGTTCAGTCTTTTTAGGGCATAACCATACTGAAGTAAAAAAAGCGATGCAAGCAACGCTTGATACCGGTTTTGTTCTCTCTCCTCAAACGGAACTGGCTAGAAAAGTGGCGCTTCTTGTTCAAGATTTTACAAAATCGCAAAAGGTCTGTTTTTCTAATACCGGAACAGAAGCAGTTATGGCAACAGTTCGTCTTTTAAGAGCAAAAACAAAAAAAACAAAAATCGTAAAGTTTCAAGGCTCTTTTCACGGCACATCTGATACGATTTTAGCAACAGGAGATGAGAACGGCTCCTACCCTACTTCACTAGGGGTGACTTTTGGCTCGGTTGAAGACATAATAGAATTTCAGTACGGCTCTCCTAAAATTTTTGATTATCTTAAAACACATTCTGATCAGATTGCAGGTGTTCTTGCCGAACCGGTGCAGAGTAGACGCACCGACTATCATCCAAAAGAGTTTTTACAAGAGTTAAGAAAAGTGACTAAAGATTTAGGTATCGCTTTAGTTTTTGATGAGATGATAACAGGGTTTCGATGTGCAAGAGGCGGTGCGGGTGAACTATTTGATATAAAGGCTGATATCTCAATTTTTGGAAAAGTTCTTGGCGGCACCATGCCAATAGGTCTCATTGCAGGAGACGCTAAGTATTTAGACCTTTTTGACGGCGGAGATTGGGAGTATGGAGATGAGTCATATCCTGCAGTCGATATGATGACATTTGGCGGAACCTTTTGTAAACATCCTATGACACTCAGTGCATCACTGGCTACACTGAAAGTTTTAGAGGATAATCCAAATATCCAAGAAGAAGTAAATCAAAAAACAGACTATTTAGCAAAAACGTTGAATAGTTTTTTTCAGCAAAACAAGTTTCCTATAAAACTTAATAACTTTGGGTCACTCTTTCGATTTGATTTTTACGGTGAATATGCAACTGCATTACATCCAATCGAAATTGATCTCTTTTTCTATCTGCTTCTTTACAAGGGTATCTTTACTTGGGAAAAAAGAGTCTGTTTTCTCTCAGCGTCTCATACGCAAAGTGATTTAGATACTATCATTGAAAAAGTGAAAGAAGCCCTCTTTGAACTAAAAAAGAACGGCTTTTTTACAAAAACTACTCCAAAAGATACTCAAGAAAAGTGTGAAGAAAGTTTTGAGTTTACGATAGATAAAACCGATATAAACCAACCTTTCAGATTAAATGATATTCAACAAGCATACTGGATGGGTAGAGGTGACGTATCCGATATGGGAAATGTTGCAACACACGGTTTTATAGAACTTCAAAGCAAAAATTTAGACGTAGTAAAGTTCCAAGATGCATGGCAAAAAGTGATACAAAGACACGATATGCTTCGAGTCGTTATCGATAGTGAAGGATACCAGCAAATTCTTAAAGAGGTAGAGTTTACGCTTCCTGTCATTGACTGTGCTTCAATGCAAGAGAATGAGTTAGAAGAGTTTTTAGATAAAGAGCGACGTTATCACTCACACAAAGTTTTAGAAGTAACTAAAGCGCCAATTTTGGATGTTAGAGTCTACCAACTGCCAAAAAATATACAAAAGGTTTTTCTCTATATAGATATGCTTGTCTGTGATGCGACAAGTATCCCGATCTTAGCACAAGATTTAGAGTTTTATTACAATAATAAAGACAAAGAGTTGGCACCGCTAGCGCTATCTTTTAGAGATTATGTTCTGTACGAAAAATCTTTTGAAAAGAGCCTAGAGTATGAAAAAGCGCTCTCCTACTGGAAAAATAGAGTCCATACACTTCCGTTAGCTCCACAACTTCCTCATGATAAAAACCAATCTGAAATTGAGAAAGTTAAAAATGTTCGTTTTGAAAAGTATTTAGATGAGACACAATGGAATGCCCTAAAAGAGTATGCTAAAAAAGCGAGAACGACTCCTAATGTACTCTTGATGGCTCTATTTAGTAAAGTGTTAGCTCTTTATGCAAAAGAGCCAAAATTTACGCTCAATTTAACCCTTTTTAATAGAGTAAACGTGCATCCCGATATTGAAAAAGTTGTCGGAGATTTTACCTCTTTGACACTGTTAGAGATTGATGCAGATCCAAAAATTGATTTTGAACAGCTGTGCGGTGCTATTCAGGAGCAGCTCTTTGATGATTTGGACAACAGAATGGTTAGTGCCGTTCGAGTTTTACGAGAGTTAAGAGAAGCTGGAAGAGAACTGCTTATGCCGGTCGTTTTCACCTCTACATTGGGTACTGATGATGATTATATGCTTGAGTGGATCGGTGAAAAGCAGTATCTCATTTCTCAAACGCCGCAAGTCTGGATAGATTACCAGGTAGCTCAAAGAGAGGGCGAACTAGAAATCGTGTGGGATTGTATCGATGACTTTTTCCCTGAAAATATGCTAAGCGAGATGTTTGCACTTCACACGCATATCATTGAGAAACTAATAAGCAACGCTGCTTTGGAAAATCATGACTTGGTTTCTGAGAATCAAAAAAAGCTGATTGCTCATTATAATGATACGAAGATTAACTTTGCTGAACTCAATGCAAACAGTATGCTCTATTCTAAATTTTTAGAAAATGTCAAAAATATACCTGAAAACATTGCAATAGAGAGTGATGAAAGAGTACTGACATATAGACAGCTACACAGTTATGCTTCTCAAGTGGCGAAAAAGATCGAAGGCTTTCAAATAGGAGCAAATGAGCATGTAGCAATCTATCTAGAAAAGGGTTGGGAGCAGATTGTTGCAGTTTTAGCAACGAATTACATAGGGGCAGCATACCTTCCTATAGCCTCAGATCTACCGATAAAAAGAGTAGAGTATCTAATAAACGAGGTGGAAGCAAAGGTCGTTTTTAGTACACAAAAATATATGGAAAAATTAAATATTGACATACCGTTTATCGATATAGCAAGCACTATCAATCCAGATGAAAATACACGGTATGAGTGTAAAGAACAAAACAGTGACAATTTGGCATATACGATCTTTACTTCCGGATCAACCGGAACACCAAAAGGGGTAATGATAAGTCATAGAGGTGCACTCAACACTATAACCGACATAAATAAAAAATTTGATCTTAGCGCGAATGATAAGGTGTTTGCGATATCGGCTTTGAACTTTGATCTCTCCGTCTACGATATTTTCGGTACACTCAGTACGGGTGCGACACTCGTAATTCCTAAGGAGGATGAGAGAAAAGATCCTAAAGCTTGGTGTGATCAGATCAACAAATACAAAGTTACTATCTGGAACTCCGCACCTGCTTTAATGACGCTTCTTTTGGAAGAGCATTGTGATATCTCCTCTCTTAGAGTTATTTTACTTAGCGGTGATTATATCTCTGTTGAGCTTGCTAAAAATATTTTAGATCAAAAAAATGGAGATTGTAAACTAATTAGTTTAGGAGGTGCAACAGAGGTCTCCATCTGGTCAATCTACTATCCGATAGAACAAATTGACAACTCGTACAAGAGTATCCCTTACGGTTATCCGTTAGCAAATCAGACCCTATATGTTCTCAATAAAGCACTGCTTCCAAGCCCGTTTAACACCGTCGGTGATATCTACATAGGCGGTGTTGGTTTATCTAAGGGATACTTTAAAGATAAAAGTAAAACAGATGATGCATTTATCACAAACCCGATGAGCGGTGAAAAACTCTACAAAACAGGAGATCTTGGAATTTTTCATAAAGATGGATTGATAGAATTTATTGGCAGAGAAGATAAGCAGATACAGATTCAAGGGTATAGAGTAGAACTCTCAGAGATTGAGAACAATATCAACTCTTTTGAAAATGTAAAAGAGAACGTCACAATAGCCATAGATGAAAATAACCAAAAAACTGTAAATTCCTTTGTAGTTTTAGATACAAACCAAGAGAGCGAAGATGAGATAGATATAGAGGGTTTTTTAAATAATCCTCTTGAAAGAGCAGAGTTTAAACTCTCACAAAAAGGCAATAGAGAGTTAGGCAATGAAACAAAAATTGAACTGCCTTTTAAGCATGATTCTATAGTTCTCTCATCACAAGCGAGATTAAAAGAGGTGAAAGAGAGTTCAAAACTTATAAAAGATATCTCTTTTGATACTCTTGCAAAGCTACTTAATAGTTTTGCCAATACCGAGTTTAACTCCAACCCACTTCCAAAATATTTTTATCCATCAGCCGGAAGCCTCTATCCGATACAGATATATCTCTATGTACCGAAAAACTCAATTGAAGGTTTAAATGAGGGATACTACTACTACGATAGAGCAAATCATCAATTGGATTTAATCACTTCTGAAAAAAATAGTTCCGAGTTTGTAGAGTTTTATTTTGTAAGTAAGATTGATGCTATACAGCCGATGTACGGACCGATTGCAGAGGGATTTTGTAGTATAGAGGTGGGGCATATGTATCAACTGCTCTTAGCAACATCATCTGCACTTTCACTTGGAGTAGCTAAAGCGGAAATTGATAATAATCTTTATGAAATATTACAACTAGATCAAAACTCCCTAGTGAGCAAAACTTGCAAATTAGGTCAGAGAAAGAAAAAAGCAAAAGAGCAAACTACATTTGATTTATCGCTACTGCAAAGACAGAGTTTTAGAGAATTTCAAGATTTCACTTTAGAAAAAGAGAGATTTGAGAAACTTCTGCAAAACACACTAAAAGAATTTGACCTAAAAAAGAGCCGTTTTGATATATATATTTACATTAAGAAAATGCAAGGCTATCAAGAGGGTTACTACATTTATGACTCGGACAGATTACATTTGATAACCCAAAGTTCTCTACCGGCATCGTTGTATAACGGTAGGAATAGAGATATCTACAATATGGCAACTTTCAGTATCTTTTTAGTAGCAAAAGAGAGTAAAAAAGTAGCAAACGATAGTAGTGTCTTCTCTTTAGAAGCAATAGAGAATGAAACTCTTATCAATGCCGGTTATTACGCTCAATTACTGATGAACTACTCCTTTCAAGAAGAGATTGGACTATGTCCTATAGGCTTTATCGAAACTGCTCCAATAAGAGAGTTTATGGAAATAGATGATGAAGAGGTAGTTATCTATAGCTTTTTAGGCGGGAAAATCTCCCAAGAGCAGACCACATACTGGGCAAGCGAAAATGAGAAAGCTCAAAATAGAGATTATATCAATGAGTTAAGAGAACACCTGAAAAAGAGAATACCTGAATATATGGTTCCAAGCTCCATTACGCTTTTAGACAAGCTGCCACTTAGTGCAAACGGAAAAGTTGATACCAAAGCTTTAATAAAATTAAGAGCAGAGGTAAAAGTAAGCAATAAAGAGCATGTTCAGCCTAGAGACGAAATTGAAAAGATGATGGCGGCTATATTTAGTGAAATACTTGAGGTCGAAAATATCGGAGTATTTGATAACTTCTTTGAGCTCGGCGGTCACTCTTTAAAAGCGGCAAAAATGGTAAATGTTATTAGAAAAGCATTTGATATAGAGTTTCCGATCAAACATCTGTTTACTCAACCGACCGTTGCAGAGTTAAGTTTAATAATTAAATCAATGAAAGAGAGTGAATTGCATTCATCCGTAACAAATGCGAAAATAGAGAAAAAATTTACAAAAAAAGAGAAAAACAAAGAGGTACCAAATATTGACGGTATGCAGGAAATAGAGCTGTGACATTAGTACAAGTACGAAGCCTTATAGAAGAGCTAGAAGAAAAAGAGATCTATCTATCACTTAATGATGCAAAACTAAAAATACACTCAAAAGAGCAGATAGATGCATCAACTCTAGAAGATATAAAAAATTATAAAAATGAGATCATTCACTTTTTAAGCCTAAAGAATCAAAATATTTACGAACTCTCTTATGCGCAAAGCAGACTATGGTTTTTGGACAAGTATGAAAAAAGTAGTACAACTTACAATGAATCGGCACTTTTCTCAATTGATGGAAAATTAGACGTTAAAATTTTAGAAAAAAGCTTTATTGAAGTTATTAAGCGACATGAGGCACTGAGAACAAATTTTATAGAGATAGATTCACAAACACTACAAGTGGTCAAAGATGATATTGACTTTACTCTTGAAGCACTACATACAGATGAAAAGCTGATAGAAAAGAGTGTCCAAAAAGAGTTACACAGAACATTCGATCTAGCCAACGATAGACTTTTTACGGTACAACTTTTTGAAATATCAAAAGGGCATTATAAACTTTTTATTAATATCCACCACATCATAAGTGACGGTTGGTCTGTAACGGTTCTAGTAAATGAGTTAGGGAAACTCTATAGTGCATTTTTAAACAACAAAGACAACCCGCTCAACCCTTTAGAGATTCAGTATGGTGATTTCACACAATGGCAGAGAGAATTCCTCAACGAGGATATTCTAGAAGAGAAGATGCGTTACTGGAAAAAAGAGCTTGAAAGCATAGAACCCTTGGAGCTTCCTCTAGATTATCATAGACCCGTTCATCAAACATTTAACGGTAAAACGCTCACATTTAGTTTGGATAGGGGAGTTAAAGATTCATTAGATCATCTCAGTAAAGAGCAAGACAGCACAATGTTTATGACGCTTCTTTCTGCTTTTTCCATTCTGCTTCATAAACATAGCTCTCAAGATGATATAGCTATAGGCTCACCCATAGCTAATAGAACCACTCATCAGATAGAGCCGCTTATCGGAATGTTTGTAAATACTTTGGTTTTACGAACTCACCTGAATGAGCAGATGAGTTTTAATGAGCTCTTACGCCAAACCAAAGAGACAACGCTGGGTGCTTATGAACATCAAGATGTTCCCTTTGAAAAGATAGTCGATGCACTGAGTATTCAAAGAGATAGCTCTAGAAGTCCTCTCTTTCAGGTTATGTTTATTCTGCAAAATAATGACAATATAGAGTTAAATCTAGAAGACTTGGATACAAGTTTTGTTGAATTAGAGAGAGGAATTGCAAAATTTGATATAACGCTGAGTGTTACTGAAGTAGAGAGCGGAGAGTTTACCTGTTCACTAGAGTACAACACCGATCTTTTTAAAGAGAGCTCTATACAAAGGTTTATCGGACACTATCAAACACTATTACAAGCGATCATTAGTGATCCGACTCAAAAGATATCAGAG